>JAAUYB010129598.1_pt1 | contig 204392 bp, 151 predicted proteins | sample 7278071 | NCBI WGS metagenome assembly JAAUYB01 (sample SAMN14350121, study PRJNA611818) | marine sediment metagenome | isolation source: surface marine sediment (1.8m) | place: French Polynesia: Moorea | collected 2018-08
CCGAGATTCGCGCCACGCGAAGCGAGGCGAAACCCCTGGGCGCGCACGCATCCTGCGTGCATCCAAGCCGAGATTCGCGCCACGCGAAGCGAGGCGAAACCCCTGGGCGCGCACGCATCCTGCGTGCATCCAAGCCGAGATTCGCGCCACGCGAAGCGAGGCGATTCGTGCTTTAAGGCTTATAAGTTATTTCTTATTAAACCCATAATTCACGCCCACCCCAAGGAAGAGCACGCAGGATGCGTGCGCGCCCAGGGTTTTTCGCCTCGCCTCGCCCGGGGGGCGATTCTCGGCTTGCATGCGCACCCGGGGTTTGCCTCATTCTACCAACTCAGGGTTCTATTTTGAAATGATAGGTCATCTCCCCACCGGGGCCGGAAACCACGAAGCGGTAATCCCCGGGCGGCGGCATGGCCATGCTGATATTCAAATACCCCAGCCCGTCCGACTGCTGAGCCGAAACCCCCCAGGCAAATCCATCGGGACCCGAACCCGAGACATCGTAAGCCCCCTCTTCCTGAACCCGAAACCGCAGGGTCAACACCACATGCGTCGCCCCGGGCCGCACCACCGGACCCGAACCACGCGTACCGGGCTGCAACGCCTGAACCAGGGCCCCGCCCTCCAACGCCGGGGGCGCCAAGGCCAGCATGACCAGAAACATGGCGGCGGCGCCCAACAAAAACCCAGGCACGGTATAACGCACCCACGCGGAGGGATGCCGAACCACCTCCGCACCCGCCGAGCTTTCCATTTCCGGCAGGTCCTTCAAATCGGGGTCCACCTCGAAACCCGGCGGTACATCCATCTCCTTCAGGACGCCGCTACAACGACGGCACCAGGTCAGATGCTCGCGCACGGCCTCCATGACGTCCTCTTCCAGCAATTCGTCCAGATAGTCTTCCAGGACCGCGTCATCGGGATGTTCGGTCAACTCGGCCTCGGCGGCGCGGCCCGCCTCGGCCAAGGCTTCTTTCAATTTAGCATGCGTCATGGAACCTCCCTGGCCACCGGGGGCGGGGACAGTTTTCGGGTCAAGCATTTGACGGCGTTGTGTTGGGTCGACTTGATGGTGTTCTCTCCCAGGTGGAGCATGGCGGCGGTTTCCCGCAGGGTCAAACCGTGATAGTAGCGGAGCGTAAAGACCTGGCGTTGTCGTGAGGGCAACTGCTCCACCTCGCGCCGCAACAGATGCCGCCGCTCACCGGCCAACAATTCGGCCAGGGCGTCTTCTGCCTCGGAGGCGGGTTCGGCGACCGTTTCCAGGGCCACCTCATCGGCATCCCGTTTCTGTCTATTGTTGTCGCGTAAGAAGTTCTTGATCATGTTTTTGGCAATACCCATGAGCCATCTTTGAAATTGTTGCGGTTGCGCCAGTTGGTGGAGGTGTTTGTAGGCATTGGCGAGACAGGCTTGCGCCAGGTCCTCGGCTTCATCCGGGGTAAAATCCTTCTTTTGGAAGAAGGTCAGTAAGCGCTTGCGGGCGTCGTCGTGTTGTTGGATGAACTGGTCGCGGGTCATGCTCAAAGGCCCGGATTCCTCCTCGATCAGATGGGCTTAATCCTAGCATGACCCTTGGATTCTGTCATTCAGGGAGAGAATGCATCATTATTCCGGCGACTCGTTTTGAGAAACCGGAATGTTTAACATTTCCAAGCTCAAAAAGAAGAGTTTTAGGAAGAGAGGACACAGAGGGCACAGAGGGGTCATAACCTTACCTGGCTTTTTCTTTTCTCTGTGACCTCTGTGCCCTCTCTTCCTTTTGTCTTTTTTGGCTTTCGGGTTTTGTTGTCCCGGCGGCTAAGCAGTCGCCCTACCTGATAGAAAACCGAAACTGCTGCTCTGGTTCAAAAGTTTTTTGCAAACATGGGTAACTTTGAAGTTTTTTTCAATTCCCGCTGAACCTTTTCCCGGTTTTGGTTTTAAGCAAGACAGAGGAGCTGATGACCGAAGTCAGGAGGTGGATTTTGAAACTTTGTATCAAGCAAATTGCCCTTAAGGAAAATCGCTACCGCATGGAACTCCGTCTGCAAGGAACCGGCCTGGCGGATCATGAGGTGGTTACCGAATTCAACTTTGAAATGAGTCCGGCGGACCAGGAAGATCTCCGCTGGTATTTGGAGAATTACCCGCAACATCCCTACGAGCCCAGTCCCGAGATTGCCCGCCGCGTGGAAGGACGTATGGCCGAGATGGGCAAACAACTCTTCGCCGGCATTTTCAAGAACAATGACGATTGCATCATGCTTTGGGGTAACCTGAGGAATCAGCTTGCCGATACCCGGATCGAGATATTGACCGAGGTGTCCGGCGCCGCCTCCGTGCCCTGGGAGTTGATGCGCGACCCGCATAATGAAGTCCCCCTGGCTCTTCGCGCCAAATCGTTCGTGCGCACCTATGTCCGCCCCGCCGACAGGCCCCTGATCCCGCGAGCCGACAGCGACGCCATGCGTATTCTGCTGGTGATCTGTCGGCCCGGCGGGCGGAACGATGTGCCCTTCCGTTCGGTCGCCGGCAAGTTGATCAAGGGTTACCACCAGCACAAGGCTTTTCGGATGGACGTCCTGCGGCCGCCCACCTTTGCCCAACTGGGACGCGTCTTGCGTGAAGCTAAAAACATGGGCAAGCCCTATCACGTGGTTCACTTCGACGGACACGGAACCTACGAGGACCTGACTCAAGTCGACTGGCGCCTGGACGAGCGCATGGCGCATATGGTCATGGCGGGCCGCATGCGCGGCGGCAAGCACGGTTACCTGATCTTCGAGAACCCCGACACCGATGAAAACGCCGAACCCGTGGACGGGCCGACCCTGGGCGGGCTGATGCTGGAAGCCGGCGTGCCGGTGTTGGTGCTGAACGCCTGCCGCTCGGCCCATGCGGAACTCGTGAAGGAACCCGATCGGGAAGCCGAGGCCGATCCCGATGCCGACATCCACACCCAGGTGCGGGCCATGGGCTCCCTGGCTCATGCACAGCGGCGTGACCGGCGTGGTGGCCATGCGTTACAACGTCTACGTGGACACGGCCGCCCGCTTCGTGGCCGATCTCTACGCGGCCCTGTGTCGCGGCAACCTGCTGGGCGAGGCGGTCACCGTCGGCCGCAAGATCCTGCACAACCAACCCCTGCGCGAGATCGGCGCCCGGCCGGTGACCCTGCAAGACTGGTGCGTGCCGGTGGTCTTCGAGGCCGCCGCCGTGCCGCTGTTCACCGCGCCGGTCGCGGAGGAAACCCCGAAACTACAACTCGGCGAACAAGAGAACACCAACCTGGACCCGGAACTGCCCCGCACGCCGGACGTGGGTTTCTACGGTCGGGACGAAACCATCCTGGCTTTGGACCGCGCCTTCGATACAGAGAAGATCGTGCTGCTGCATGCCTATGCGGGCAGCGGCAAAACCACGGCGGCGGCCGAGTTCGCCCGCTGGTATTCCCAAACCGGCGGCGTGCCCGGCCCGGTCCTGTTCACCAGCTTCGAGCGTTACTTGACGTTGACGCAGGTCTTGAACAAGTTGGAGTATTTCTTCGGGCCGTTGCTGGAACAAAACGGCATCCACTGGCTGGCCCTGGACGATAAGGACAGACGCTTGATTGCCCTGCAACTGCTAAAACAGATCCCGATCCTGTGGATCTGGGACAACGTGGAGCCGATTGCGGGTTTCCCCAAGGGTAGTCAATCCGCCTGGACGGGGGAGGAGCAGGAGGATCTGCTCAACTTCCTGCGGGACATCCGCGACACCCAAGCCAGGGTCTTGCTGACTTCGCGCCGCCGCGAGGAGGACTGGCTGGGGATGTTGCCCACACGCATCGCCGTCGGCCCCATGCCCATGCTGGAGCGGGCGCAACTGGCCGAGGCACTGGTCAAGAAACAGGGGGGCAAACTCAAGGAACTTTCCCTGTTGAATCCGTTACTGGAATTCACCCAGGGCAATCCGCTGACCATCACGGTGCTGGTGGGCCAGGCGGTTCGCGACCGTTTGACGACCAAACGGGAAATCGATGACTTCGTAACCAAACTACGACGCGGAGAAGCCCGCTTCGCCGATGAAGCGGCCGAGGGCCGTTCCAAATCGCTGGGCGCCTCGTTGGGTTACGGCTTCGAACACGCTTTCGACGAAAGCCAACGCAAGCAATTGGCCCTGCTCCACTTCTTCCAGGGTTTTGTGAATGTGGAAGTCTTGACCTGGATGGGTGACCCAAAAGCGGACTGGTGCCTGGCCGAGATTCGCGGCCTGAGCCGGGAAGCGGGCACGGCCCTGCTGGACCGCGCCGCCGAGGTGGGCCTGCTGGACGCCTTGGGCGGGGGCTATTACCGCATCCACCCGGCGCTGCCCTGGTACTTCAAAAGCCTGTTCGACGCCGCCTACCCGACGGAACCGAAACCGCCGGGCAGCAGCCCCCAAGCCGCCGCCCGCGCTTTCGTGGAAGCCATGGGGGAATTGGGTAACTACTATCACGCTCAGTACGGGGACGGCAACCGCGAGGTCATCGGGGCGCTGACCGCCGAGGAAGCCAACCTGCTCTTCGCCCGAAGCCTGGCCCGTCGTCACGGTTGGTGGCATCGCATCATCAGTAACATGCAGGGCTTGGGTGAATTGTATGGCCATACCGGACGAAGGGCGGAATGGGTCCGGCTGGTCGAGGAAATCGTCCCCGACTTCGTCGACCCGGAAACCAACGGCCCGCTCTCGGGTCGGGAAGAAAAATGGAGTTTGGTTACCCAGTACCGCGTTCACCTTGCCAAGGAGACGCGGCAGTGGAAGAAAGCGGAAGAACTGCAAAAGGCCCGCGTTGAATGGAATCGAAAAGCGGCGGCCCCCTTCCTCGAAGCCGATCCCAAAACCTTGACTGATGCACATCGCAATACCGTTCGAACCCTAATGGCCTCATTGCACGATCTTGGCGAAATCCAACGGAAGGGCGGCGATACCCAATGCGTTCAAGCCTATGAAGCCTCTCTGGCCATCGCAGAGCAGATCGAGGATCGACCCGGCGCCGCGACATGTGCATACAACCTTGGAAGCGCATATGAGGAGATCGATACCATTCGAGACCTGAAAGAGGCCGAATCCTGGTATTGCCGTAGCTATGATCTGCGTGATGACAATCAGGGGCATGGAAGATGCCTCACCCAACTTGGCTACATAGCGCTCGAACGCTTCAAAGAAGCTAAAGCGACCGAGGAACCAGGTGAAGTGCTGCTAAAACACCTCCAAGATGCCGAGCGGTATTACCTTCAGGCACTGGAATTGATTCCAGCCAATGCTGTGAATGACCGTGCGGTTGCGCACACGGTGCTAGGTAACATCTATGGCCATGCCGGGCAAATCGATCAGTCTCTCCAACACAACCGTGATGCCATACGACTTCATGAAGCGGGTGGAAACATATACGTTGCCGGTCAGACACGCTCCAATGCCGCAGTTTTTCTTCTCAATGCCGGTCGCCTGGAGGATGCCCAAGCCTATGCATTAGCCGCGCTACGTAACTTTCAAACCTTCGGTGATCGTGCCGCAGGCGAAATCCAAAATACCCAAAACTTAATCCAAACTATCGAAACCGCAATTAAAAACCGTAACGGGTGATCTTGCCGGCATCCATCGCACGCCTTCCATAGAGCGCCTGGGGTAGGTGGGCCGGGTTAGTAGCGTCTGCCCATACGACGGAGTCGTTAAATATCCTAGCCTGGGGTTGGCGGGGCGTGGCCTGACGAGTGATACAAAACGGTCGACCCCCCGCCTACCCCAGGCGACGATGGGCATGCATCAACGATTACGGGATAAAACGAACGCGGTTGACCGTGAGATAAATCGAATGCGGTTGATCCGAATGTCCCGACGCGATTGACCGTTTCGAATGACCTGACGCCGGTTTACCGTTTCGAATGCAACGCGGTTGGTCATTTCGAATGTACCGACGCGGGGAATCCATCGTCGCCTGGGAATGGCGGGCGGCGTTGTGTCATTCCAGATCTGGGCGCATGCCCCATCGTCGCCTAGGGTAGGTGGGCCGTGTTGTGTCATTCCAGATCTGGGCGCATGGCACGTCGTCGCCTGGGAATGGCGGACCGCGTTGTGTCATTGCAAATCTGGGCGCATGAAACGTCGTCGCCCGGGGTAGGTGGGCCGCGTTAGGTCATTGCAGATCCAAACACATGTCACGGCCCACCAACCCCAGGCTAATTTATGCAACGACTCCGTCGTATACCGGCACAGCACTATCGTACCGATCCCTTATGTTAAAATGAAACAGGAGGCATGATGAAACGAGAAGATTATCCGGTGCGTATCCTTCGAAAAGGCGAAAGCGAGGAAGATCCCTATTTGTCGGGGACAACGGCCCGGGACCGGCTGATGATGATGTGGCCGTTGGCGCTTCAAGCTTGGGCCTTCAAGGGAGAGGATCACCGTGAATCCAGACTTTCTAGACATGTTGTCCGCGTTCATCGACGAGGGCGTTGAGTTTCTTCTCGTCGGCGCCTATGCGCCTTGACCTTTGGGTCAACAAAAACACGTTGGTTTTGATCAATCGTTTGTGTCTGCCCATACGACGGAGTCGTTAAATATCTTAGCCAGGGGTTGGCGGGCCGGATTATGCTCCCCGATCTACCATTACCTGACGCGGCCCGCCTACCCCTGGCGACAATGGGCCGGGTTATGCTCCGCGATCTGCCATGACCTGACGCGGCCCGCCTACCCCTGGCGACGATGGGCCGTGACATCCTCCGTGATCTGCCCGCCTACCCCGGGCGCCGATGGGCCGGGTTATGTTCCGCGATCTGCCACGACCCAACGCGGCCCGCCTACCCCGGGCGACGATGGGCCGTGGCATGCTCCGCGATCTGCAATGACCTGACTCGGCCCGCCTACCCATGCTCCGACGTCGGTAACCCATTGTTTTTGTTAAACCAAACCGGAAAAACATAATCATCCCAGGGGAATGCACGCTGGAAGCGTGCGCGCCCAGGGGTTTTTCGCCTTGCCTCGCCCTGGGGGCGATTCTCGGCTTGCGTGTTGTTACCCCAGGGTTAGGGTCCAGGCTCGGGGGCGCATTTCGTGGCGTTTTTCTATTTGGATTTTTATTTCTTGTAGGGTTTCTATGGGGGCGAAGTATAGGTCTTTTCGTTTGGTCAGGTGATCGGCCAGGGACTGGCCGCAGCTTAGGGTGTAGGTTTCGCCGGTCATTCCTTTGGATTCTCTCAGCAATTGTTTTTGGATGTCTGCCGTGATGGTTTCCAGGCGGTCTCTTCGGCCCGTGCCTCGGCAGGTGTTGCAGGGTTCCGTTAGGATGTGAGCCAGGTCCGGGCCGCGTCGTTCTCGGCTTAGGCGGGCCAGGCCGAAACGGTCGATGCGCAACAGTTCGACTCGGGCCGGGTCGGCGGTCAGGGCTTTTTTCAGGGCGTTGTCTACCCGGGTTCGCCAGTCCGGTTCCTTGGCGTTGATGAAATCTACCACGATCAGGCCGGCCAGGTTCCTGGCGCGCAGTTGGACGGCCAGTTCGTCCGCCGCTTCCAGGTTGGTGCGTAATGCTGCTGAGAGTCCGCCTCGGGATTTGCCGTGTTTGCCGCTGTCCACGTCGATGGTGACCATGGCCTCGGTTTGGTGGAAATGCAGTCGGCCGCCCGACTTCAGCCAGACCTTGGCAGCGCGCAGGTCGTCGATCTGCGATTCTATTTTGTAAGTGTCGAACAGGGACGAGGCCTCGCGGTGGATGGAGAGGCGCGCGGCCAGGTCGGGCGCGGTGGCCAGGAGTTGGGTCCGCAGTTCTTCGCCGTAGGTCTCGTCGTCCACGTGCAGGTTGCGCAGTCGGCTGAGGCCGATTTCGTGGACGGCGGCCAGGACGGGGTCTTCGCGGTAGAGCAGGCGGGGTTTGCCCGAGGCGGCGGCTTGTTGCAGGTCGCGGTACCGGGCAGCCAGGACCTTTGCTTCGGCGTCCAGGACCTCCGGGCGCACCTCGGCGGCGGCCGAACGCACAATCCAGCCGCCTTGTTCGGGCAGGCGTTCAGCCAGGTTTTCCCGGTCGCCCTTGAACTCGCGGGAGAAGGAGACCCCGGCGCCCAGGGGCAGGTGGATCAGGCGTAAGCCCGCCAATTTGATCTCGCCGTCTACGCGGGCCAGTTTGTCGCCCAGGGCCGGTTTGCGCAGTTGCACCGGCATTTCCCGGCCCGGTTTCAGGACCGATTCGATGGTGGTCTTGCGGCTGGGCAGCAGGCCGGGCGGCAGGTTGCCCCGGTCCAGGAAGACGTTTTCGGCGCCGCCCACATCCAAGTAAGCGGCTTGGATGCCCGCGTGGACCTCGACCACCTTGGCCTTGAAGATGCTGCCGGGTGCGGGCGGGTCGTCCGGCCGGTGCAGACTGAGGCCTTCCAGGCGGCCGTTGCGTAACCGGGCCAGGCGCATGAGGCCCGGCATCCGGTTGGCAAACAGCGAAATCTCCCCGGGCACGGTCTCAATCCCCGATCATGCTTTGGATGTGGTTCCAATGGGCCTCGCTGACGGGTTGAATGGACAGGCGGCTGCCTTTGGCCAGCAGCATCATGCCGTCCAGTTCCGGGACCTGCTTCAGCATGGACAGTTCCAGGGTCTTGGGATAGTGGCGCACGTATTCCACGTCGACCAGCACCCAACGGGGGTTTTCCGGGTCCGATTTGGGATCGAAGTACTTTTCGTCGGGGTTGAATTGGGTGGGGTCGGGATAGGGCTCGGAAGCCACGCGGGCCTCGCCCACGATGCCCATGGGTTTGACGCGGCTGTGGTAGATGAAGATGGGGTCGCCAATCTTCATCTCGTCCCGCATCAGGTTGCGGGCCTGGTAGTTGCGGACGCCGTCCCAGGGTTCCTTGCCCGCCGCCTTCAGATCATCGATGGAAAAAACATCCGGCTCCGTTTTCATCAGCCAGTAATTCATTCAGTACCTCTTGCGCGTGTTGTGTCCGCGTCCCGGTTTCGCGCCCCGCTTTTGATGGAAGCGTTCCTCCAGGATACGTTGGATCAGCCGTCTAGTATAGAGTTTCAGCTTGCCTTCCCTCAAGAGCGATTGCAATAGTTGTTCGTTCAGGGTCCGGGCCAGGGGGAGGATGCTGCTGTTGGGGGTGCGGTCGTTGCGCAGCAGGGCCAGTTTGATTTCGCGGAAACTGTTCCAGCGGGGCGAAGCGGCCAGCACGCCCAGGGCGCTTTCGCCGATGCGCGGGTAGGCAGCCATGAACATGGCGTCCTCGTAGGTGAACTGCGAGTTGGTGACCAGGGCTTGAATCACGCGCCGCTCGCTTTGCAGGCGCAGCGGTTTCACCAGGCCGCGCGGGGCCTGGCGCGCCATGGCGATCTTTTCGCCCAAGGCCAGGCGGGGCATGACCTCCATGACCTCGTCCACCATGCGCTTGCGCAGGGCGCCGGAGAGGTAGGGCAGCCGAATGGTATGCATCAGGTCCACCCAGCGAATGGCGCCGACCAGGTTCATGGTGAGCGACGGCGGGGCGCTTTTGCAGCGCAGCATGGCCAGGCAGATACGGTAGCTCTTGCGCCATTCCTTGTTCTGGTAGATTTCCAGGATGGCGTCGCGGGGGATCACGCGGCCGCGTCTCAGGAAGAGGATCAGCCATTTCTCGGAAAAAGATTCGTGGCCGCGCAGGTAGTCCCACTCCGGGTGATCGGTGGTGTACAGGTATTTGAGTACCTGTTCTTCGCTTGCGTTTACCAGCGCATGTCCTTGAAGCCGGGGAACACTCATCATGGGACTCGCGGTCTGCCTTTGGGGTCAGGGTTCCAGGGAAGCCGTTTCTTGGGCGAACGTCCTGGTGATCAGGATGTCGGCCGAGCGGGTGCCGTCGAAGTTGCGGCCGGCCAGCGTGTAGCCGGACTGTTCCAGGTCGTAGAAGAAGTCGTTGCCGCGCGGGTCCTTGATGTCGTCTTCCCGCAGGAAGCTGCGCCGCTCCAGGCTGCCCAGGTTGGGCGGCAGGGTGCCCACGGTGATGTAGTAGATTTCGACGGCCGAGGCGATTTTACGGAGGCGGTAGGCCACCGTGGCGTCCCATTGGTTTTCCAGCTGTTCTACTTTGGCGGGAGAGGGGAAGTAGGTATTCAAGGGGTTCCAAGCCAGGTAGAAGCTGAACGCGGCGATGATGACAACCAGGATGGCGGGAACCCAGACGGGGATATGGTGTTCCTTCTCGATGACGCCCACGGTGGACTGGGCTTCCTCGTCGCTGAGCTTTTGCACCAGGCCCATGCCGATCAGGTCGTAGAGGGCGCGGCAGGTTTCGAATTCGTTGAGGCCGGAGGTGTCGATCAGGTCCTGGACCATGGAGGGTCCGTCGATCAGGCGCAGGACAAGTTCCATCTGGTGGGACAGGTTGGGCATGCCGGATGTGGGCGGGGTGCTGTCCTCGTCCATGGTGTTTTCCGACAGCACGCCTTCCAGCAGGGAATTGAAGCTGTCTTCGCCGCTGACATCCACCGACAGGCTCTGGTCCACGTTCAGCTTGATGGTGCGGCCCTCGCGGGTGCGGTCGACCATGGTTTCGAAGTCGGGAATGACCTTTTCGATCATGGGCCATTCGTCCAACATGCGCACCCCTTCCATGAGGATGGACTCGGAGGTGATGGGCGCGAAGTTCTCCTGGTCGTAGTCTACGAAGCGTTCCTGCTTGAAGTGGTACTCGCCGTCCAGCCAGCGGAACAGGCGGTAGATGATTTCGGACGTTTGCATTTGCAGGGAATCGCGCAGGTCTTCCTGTTTGATAAAGCCCTTTTGCACCAGCACCTGGCCCAGGCGCTGCAAGGTGTTGCGCTGGGAGGTCAGGGCTTCTTCCAGTTCGTTCTGCGAGATGCGGTTGGATTTGACCAATACGTGGCCCAGGCGGTTTTCCAACTTCTGGTTGTTGGTGTCGGCGCCCACCACGAGGCCGTTCATAAACAGGATGCGGGCCTCTTCCTTGTCGTTGGTAAGGGTCAGGACACCGGTTTTCTTCTGGAGGCCGATGAGCTGGAAGATATCGGCCAGGGAGAAATCCTTCAGGGTTCCGGCAAGTGCCATGACGTCAATCCTCCTGCCAGATGGGGCGCAATCCGAAAATGACCCAGTAGACCACCGTCACCGCGCCCACCAGCATGGTGGTGAGGGCGGGCCCCTGTAAATAGGTCATGTAGGGGTAACTGATCGCGTTGACCGGGATGAAGCAAAAGACCAGCAGGAACACCCAGACGCAGACAATGACCAATCCGGCCAGGGCGTGACCGGTAAACACCTTTTTGGAACCCGGCACCAGCACCTGGCCGATACCGGCGATCAGGCGGTTGTTTTTATTGAAACGGGTCACTTCCTCGTGCTTGCGGATCTTGGCCTCGCTGGGCAGGTCTTCCTTGCGAATGTAGAGGTTGACGCACTGGCTGCACCACTCGCTTTCGGGCGAATCGCTTTGAAAGAAGATGCGTCCGCACTTGGTGCAGGCTTTGGCCAGCAGATGGGGATTGCGCAGGCGCAGGTGCAGGATTGCCAGCACCAGGATGGCCACGCAAACCACCACGGGCACGAAGACGATGGGATGGGTCAGCCAACTACTGCTGAAGGCGTTGGTTTCGCCGGAAAGCGCGTAGAACAGGCGTTCGTTGGAATCTGCAGACGCCTCGTATTCGTCGGGGGAATGAATCTGCCGTTCGCGTAAGGACAGGTCTTTGTTGAAGGCGTCGGCGCGCAGTTTCTCCGCTTCCTGGAGTTTGCCCTGGCGCCGCAAGGCCACGGACAGGTTGTAGGTGGCCAGGGCGTATTCGGGGTCTTTTTGCAAGGCGGCGCCATAGGTGTCGGCGGCGTTTTGGTATTCCTTGCGGCGCAGGTGGATATTGCCCTGGTTGACCAGCGAAAGCGGCTTGTACTTGGAGTTATCGGGGATCAATTCATAGGTTTCCAAGGCGTCGGCCCATTCGCCCTTTTGGGACTGGAGGCGGCCGATGGTGAACAGGGACAGGTTCCCCAGTTCGCCGTGCTGCACATTGTCCCGGAGGAACTGAATGCGGCTGTCCAGGTCGCCGTCGAAATACTGGCCGAGGTGCGCCCGCAAAAGAGGGTTGGAGCGCGCCTGGTTGACATTGGCCAGAAACAGGCCCAGGAAGGGGATGAGGATGGGAAAGATAAACAAAAGATAGGCGGCCAGGCGTTCATTGGGTTCAAAGAAGGGAATGAAGAGTACGATATAAATAGCCGCAACCAAAAAGGCATTGGCGCCCAACAGTAGCGGTAAGAGTAGAATGGCCACGGCCATCAGGTTGGCGTACAGCGCTTCCATGCCCTTTTCTTCAAACGAACCCACGGTGGTGTGGTAGAAGGCGCGTACATATTTGGCGCATAAAAAAGCGGCAAAAAGCACGAAACTGATGGTGAGGAACCAGAAGATGTTGCGGATAAACCAGACCAGGGCGTCCAGTACGAAAAAGGCATTGTCCAGTTGGAAGGCCCGGGCGATGCCCTTGTAACGCAGGCGCAGGTAGGGCTCGATGCCCTCGGTCTTGCGTTTGATATCGGCCAGACCGCTGAAGGCGGGCCATAGGTGCGGGTTCAGGTCGGCAGCGTTGAGGAACTCGCGCCGCGCCGATTCCAGGCGGCCCAATCTCAGGTCTTGATAACCTTCCTCCAGGAACAAGAGGGCGGCCTGTTCGAAGATCAAATTGCCCGAATCGGCGGGTTGCAGGTCCTTGATGGCGTCCAGCGCTTTATCGCGCGCGTCATTGTCGCCGGTTACCTTGGCGCCCAGGTAGGTGCTCCACAATTCGCTCAAGCGGTTCTCGAAACTGCCCGAGGGCGTTTCCTCATCCTGGGCGTAAGAGACCGGCAAGGCAAGGGCAAGCATTAAAAAGCATGATCTTACCAACCTAGAGCTTAAAAAACGCCAGTGATTGTTCACACCATCCATCTACGGCATTTCTCCTTGTGGACTGCTACCATACTAGCCCAGAGGGACCGTGGGGGCAACCGGCTTGATGCCTGTAAATGCAAGTTTTTTACAGATTCAGTGATCGGCATCCCATCCAAGGGGCATCCATTCGACAAAGATATCGGCGAACCGGCCCGGAAGGACCGGCGCTCGTGTGATTATTTGTTTTGGAAATTTTTGATAATGTCGTCTACATCCAGGACGTGGGTGTCCTTGTTGAGGGCGTCCCGTTCCAGGATGCGGTCTTGAGTCGCTTTTTGCTCCTCGGTCAGTTCCATGCGATCTTCGCCGGACGTAGCAATACCGAAAATGTTGAGCAGACGGAAGAGGCCGGTTTGCATTTCTTTGAGCAGGCCGATGACTTTGGACACTTTCTGGCGGGTGATATCCTGGAACTGAAGCACGTTCATAATATCGAACGCATGATTCATATTTTCCTGGGCCTCACTACTGACCTTGGTGATGGCGTTATTGACTTCTTCGGTTTTGGCCAGGTGAACCCGGGCTTGTTGGCCCATCAGGGCAACGAAATCCATGGCTTCCTGTAGGACCATCTCCTGGTTTTCGCCGCTTTCCAGGTGGGCCAGGAAGTTTTCAATGTTTTCCTTGGTCTCCTGGTCCATCTTCAGCCGCTCTTCCGAAACCTTCTTCAAAGCCTCCAACGACTTATCCTGGCTTTCCGTACCCTCGATCATTAGGTCCAGTTTTTCCAGGACCTGCTGCGTGGCGGTTTCGGTTTCCTTGGTGATGTGGTCCAGGTGTTCGGCCAGTTGGGGCACCTTGCCGGTTTCTTCGTGAACGGTCTTGTCCAACTGTTGCAGGTTGTCCAGGGTCTGGTTGATGGCGTGGACCAGTTTGCCCACCTCGCCCTTGGCCTGGATGCTGACATGGCTGCGGGTTTCGCCCGAGAGCATTTGCTCCGCCACATCGGCCACGTGTTTCAGGTGTTCCAGCTGCTTGATATCGTCCTGCAAACGCGTGAGGGCTTCCAAGATGCTGTTAAAGGTATCCCCTACCTGATCAGTGAAGTTTTGAATCTTATTGAGTAACATGCGGGGGTTGGCGCGGACATCTTCGTCCGGAGAAGGCTGCAGTGGGTTAGCCGTGTTCATGGGAACCTCCACATGATCGTATCGCTCCGAAAAACGAGAACTTTAGCAAATACGACCCGCATTTTGACGGGGTTAGCCGGGGTCGAGAATGGGTTTCACCAAAACCTTCTCGCCGCGCGTCACCTCGAACTGCTTCATGATGGAGGGCGGCACCAGGATAACGCTGGGCGGCACATTGGGTTTGACAATCAGGGAAACCTGCCCGTAGGTGTTGTGTCGCGTGCGAATCTCCACGAATTCGCATTCGGCATAGGTCATGGATTCTTCCAACCATTCGTCCAGAATCTCCTGGGAGATGTGAACATCGGTATTCTTGCCGAACAACTTCTTCAGCGGTTCGACATCCAGGATCTTGTAGATATCCACCCGTTTCAGGAAGCCGCGTTGTTCCAGGTCATACAGTACATAGAAGATTTCGAACGCGGTTTCCTTGTTTTTATCGATGATGTTCTTGACCTCGGTTTGCCCGTCCAACTGGCTGAGCAGCTTCAGTTCGAACTCGTTGAAATCTTTGCGCAAATGCGGAATGCGCACATCGACCAGGGGCAGAAACACGATATTGTCGTGCTTGATGGAAGCGCGTATCTTGCTGATGGTGTCTTTGCGGCGGGCCGTCTCCAAGACCAGGTCGTGGATGGAGCGATGGATTTCCCGCGAGGCCTGGTGTTCGGCGATTTCGAAGTTGAACGAGCCCTCGCTCTGACTCAGCAGGACATAGGCCGCGGGGGAACCGGTCATGCCTTCCACTTCCGCGTTGACGATATCGCCCTCGCGGTAATAGAGCAAACCTTGGAGGTTGGATGACTGGATGTGCAGTAACCCTGTCGACTGGTTGAGGTTGAGCAGTTGAACGATGTCCTGTATATCTACACTGCTGAGATTGCCCTCAATCGCCATTCATCATCCCTTGTCGATCAACTCAGAAAGAACCTGTTGATGGCCTAAAATTATATCAAGCCACACGGCTTGTCAACGGTTCCCTTAAGGAATTCGCAACATGGCGAGATAAGTTGCTGAAAGCCCTCGCATGACCCGAAACAGTCGAAGTTCGGGAAAAGGTCCGCGCTTTGTAAATAGTTGTGTGTAAAGCCCGCTAGCGGTTCAGACGGAGGCTGCGACAGGGCGTGTGAGCGCGGGGCGTACGGTTGCTTTTTCCGCGACCGTGACGATGCGGTAGCAGTCACTTGCAAGGAAGGCGCGCATGAAACGGGCGTGCATGTCATGGCCGGCTTTGAAGGCTTTGACGTGGCCGCGGAAACGATAACCGGAGACGGAAAAATCGCCCACCAGATCCAAGATCTTGTGGCTGACGAATTCGTCGGCCATGCGCAGGTTGCCGTTGAGGATGCGGTCGCCGTCCAAGACCACGGCGTTGTCCAAGCTGCCGCCCTTGATCAGGCCCATGCTTTGCAACATGTTCACGTCGCGCAGGAAGCCGAAGGTGCGCGCAGGGGCGATCTGGTTTTCGAAGCGGGCGCCGTCAACCACGAATGTTTTTTGCTGGCGGCGAATGAGGGGGTGATCGAAATCGATCTCGTAGGATACGCGGAAATCATCGGCGGGTTTGATCTCGACGCGCTTATCGCCGTCTTCGAAGACGAAGGGTTTGGTAACTTCAAGAACTTTGCAAGCAACCGCCTGGCGTTTCCGCCCGGCTTCTTCCAGCAGGACCAGGAAGGGCGCCGCGCTGCCGTCCATGATGGGCACCTCGGGTCCGTCCAGTTCGACCACCATGTTGGTGATGCCGTAAGCGTAGGCCGCGGACATCAGGTGCTCGGTGGTTTGCACCACCACGCCGCCGGCGGACAGGGTGGTCGCCAGTTGGAGCGAGCTGAAGTCGACATTATCCATGGACGCTTTGACGGAAGCACCGGCGAGGTCGGTCCGCAGAAAGCAGATACCGGTGTTGGGCGCCGCGGGTTTCAAGGTCATATTGACCAGGTTACCGGAGTGCAATCCCGTCCCAACCGCGCTTACTTCTCTCTCGATGGTCGCTTGATTCATCATATAAACCCCTCCGCCGCTCCAAGTAAGCAAATGTCGGGCCGGCTTTAAGAGGGGGCAAAAGATCTTTTATTTCAATACTTAGACGATCGGTCGAGATGACCGTGGCCGGCTCGCCGCGGTGTTGTGTGATTTTGACCACACTCCGAGGTACGAACTATATCGCCTTTGACACACCTTGGACACAAGGGGGTCGAAAACTATGGACAAAGGTTCTCCTGCCTCACCAGATCCAGCACGGTCACCCGGCCGCTGCCGTCCAAATCGGAGCGGGCGTTACCGGTTCGCCAGTTGTGGGGCGCGAAGGAAACGATGGGTACGGTCCCCTGAATCGCCTTCCGGTTGTCGCCGATGATGACCGACAAGACCACATCGCCCTCCACACCGGCGGCAAAGCGGATATGCGGCGTGCCTTGACCTTCCAAAAGGGCTCCGTTGACCACATGCCAGGTTATTTGCGAACGAGCCGTGACGCCGGAAACCTCCGCGGTATAATCAACGTCCCCGGCGCAGGCGCTTTCGGGCAGCGTCAGTCGCGAAGAACCGGAACCCGGGCTATAGGTCAGCTCCAGACTGCTCGATCGTGAGCCGCAAACGCTCGCGTCCGCCTCGTAGAGAAGCGTATAGACACCGCTTCCGCCCAGGGGCGTAAAACCGGGATTTCCTATCGCGGGATCGCTGAACTGTTCAGAGCCGGTATAGGGACCGTCTACAACCGTCCAGTTGACATCCCAGGTCGGGTGATAGACGGCATCCAGTTGCGCGATCTCCCCGGCGGCCAGGCTCTGATCCTGACCAGCGGTGAACGCGTAGCTGATGATATTTTCGATGAGTTGAATCGCTACCTCGTCAGAGGATGCGGGGCAGTCGCCGTTTTCGATCACCCAGCGCAAGGTCAGGTCACCGGCCTCTGTTTCGGCCCGGCTACGGGGATGGTAGGGCTCACTGAACCAGATGCTTTCCCCCGTTATCGAGACAGCCTCCCAGTGGCCCACGCCGTAGGTGGGGCTGTTGCCCTCCAAGTAAATGGTGGGGCCGCAAACCACCTTGTCGGGCCCCGCGTCGGCGGTAGTGGGCGGGTTGAAGAATGTCACGTAGCAAACATCGCTGCTTTCGCCGCAGGCGCCGGAGAGGGTCCAACGCAACTGGTAGGTTTCCTCCGCAAGTCCGGTGAAAACGGTGTCGGCTTGGGCGGGGTCGGCCAGGACGCCGCCGATGCCGCTGACGATTTCCCAAAAGCCGCTGTTGCCCTGGGAAGGAGGATTGCCCGCGAGCAGGGTAGAGGTAACGCCGCAGGGCCCCTGGTTGGGTCCTGCATCGGCCGTATCGAATTCGGCGGAAAGGGTTATCGCCAATGAGCGCGGCACGCTGACGCCGCAGTCGTTATAGGCTTCCACCGTGATCTGCCCGTCGGTGTTTCCCGGAAGCAGTTCGATCCGCGAGGTGCCCTGACCGCTGATAATTCGGGCATCTGCCGGTACGGTCCAGTTGTAGCCGTCGGCATCGTCCTGTTCGGGCACGGAATAAGTGCGATGGATTCCGTCGGCGCAAAAACCGGTGTCGCCCGCAATCGAGCCCGGTTGGGCGGGCGCCGCGCCGACCAGGTCGAAAACGCGGCTGCCGCGATCGATGCAGCCGCCGACCACACTGACGGTCACATTCAGGGTAACGGGGCCGTTGCCGTCGGGTTCGAACGCCACGGTCGGCTTGTCCGCACCCGCTGTAATGACGCCGTTTTGGATGCTCCAGGCATAATCCGCACCCGGCCCGGCGTTCGGCACCGCGGCGGAATAGCCGGCGCCGGCGCACACCACCAGGTTGTCGGAGGTTATCGAGGTTTCAGGTTTCCTGCAGAGGCGCCACAACTCACGACCGATTTCCGGGCTGTCGGCGGTGAAGAAAAGCTGACTGCCGTGGACGATAAAATCGGTAGGAGCGGAACCAATCGCCCCGGGGTAAAGATCCTTCACCATACCGGTGCCCGGGAAGGTTCCGTCGGTCTGCCATAATTCCGTCCCGCTCCCTTCAACAGCGTGAGCATAGAAGAGACGTTTCCCGAAGGCGATTGCATCGAGCAGGTACGGTTCGCCCGTGAATTCCGTCAAGAAATAGGTGTCTTCGACACTACCCTTGGTGCGCCATACCCGGTAGCTCGATTCTCTATTGAAAAAAAGCAGTTGAACCCCGTCAGCCAGGGTTCGTGCGCCCCGGTACAGGTATAGAGGGGGGTATTCCATGACTTCGGTAACCTGATCGCCGTCACTGACCCATATTCGCCGGGAGGCAGAAAAAGTGAACCGTCGATCATCCAAGCGCGCGTGGAAGTCCGGGTCACTGCCGAGTGATCCGGGCCTCAGTTCGGCGAGCAGGCGGGTGCCCTCATCGGTGCCGTCGGTGACCCATATCTCCTCGCCGTGTTCCGCGTCGTAACCATTGAAGAAGACGCGGTCCCCCATGCGCAGCATATAGGATTCAGCGCTGCGGGAGATCATTCTGACATCGCCCAAAAACCGGGTGCCCTCCGGGGTGAAATCGGTCAGTACGGGGCGCGTGATACTGCCGTCATTGGTGGGCAGCAGCACAAGGCCGTTCAAGGGGACGGCAGTGTCGCTTTCAAGGGAAATGGGAGAAACCGACGTTACCGCTCGGGTGCCCTCGGGGGTTCCGTCACTGATCAGGAAAGAATCAGGGCCGTCTTCCGTGAGGCTACCGAAAAAAACCAGTTGGTCGTTGTAGATGAGGGTGCCGTAGGTGGTGCTGTCGGCCCTGACGGCCAGCGTGTGTTCTTGACCGGTGTCCAGATTGCGGGCGGTCATTTCGTAAAGGTTGGAAAAATCGTTTCGAGATGCGTAGAAGAGTAGGTTTCCCACGCGATCCATCGAGATGACATCGGAGGCACGGGTAATGAGTTCGGTGTCCCAAAGGCGGCCCCCGGTTCGGTAGATGCCGTCACCGTCATCGGCGCCGGAAAGGGCTATCAGCAGCGCGTCATCTTCCAAGGCATGGGCCGTGACGGTAGTCCCTTTGAATTGCGCCGGGTCGTAATCGTCGGTCCCGGCGGCCAGATCGGCGACAAGCGCTGGATTCTGGGCCTGAAGAGAAAGCACGGAAACCCATATCAAAACAAAGCGCATCGCCAGGGCTGAAAAACTTCCGAACGTCTTATGGATAGATACGTTATTCATCGTCCTGCCTCCGCTCCGATCGCGTTGCCGCAGTTCAGTTCGACATCCAGGTCGGCGCCGCCGAGTAATTCCAGAATGTTGTAACGCGGCCATTGGTCGTAGCCGGGATAGCCGAACATCCTCTGGGGTTGGAACTGCAGCGTTGCACCGGTATCGTTCACGCGTTCGGTAAGCAGATCGATTTGCGGGCAGTCGCCCTCATCCAATTCATTGCCGCGCAGGTCGATCAGGTGACCCGGAGCAAAACCCAGGTTACCGTGGCGCACCAGCGGGCCGATGTCGGTGATCTCGTTGTCGGCGGCAAGGAAAGTTTCCAAACTGGTCAGACCCTCGATGCCGCGCAGGTCGGTGATGCCTCGATCCGTGATGTCTAGAACGGTAAGCGTGTCGGCCTCGTCCCTATCGATGCGCTGATCGTTATTACCGTCCACGGCGGCCGTGACGATCGCCCGGAGCGTGGGATCGGCAATATTGACGACGCCGCTCTCCACCATATTCAGCGACACCCTGTAGGCGGCGGGGTTCAGTGATTGGTAGAACAGTTTCTGCCCGTCGGTAAGCAGTTGGGAGGGCATCTCGTCCTCGCCGTTGCGGGCGATCTTGGGAACCACGCCGGTGCAATGGCCGTCGGATACAAACAAAACCCGGCTTCCCACGCCGGTGGAAGCGGTGAAATAGAGCTGGTTGCCGAATACGGTCAGTTCCCGAGGTTCGCTGCCGCCGGGGCCCGGAATCAGGTCGGCGAACAGACGGGTTCCGGCGGTGGTGCCGTCCGTGATCCACAGTTCCTCGCCGCTCGCATTGGTTATTGCGGTAAACACGACCCGGCCGTTGAAGGAAACAGCCTCCGCAACCTCGGTACTTGCGGAGCCCGGGTTCAAGTCGGCAAGCATGAAGGTGCCCTCGGGCGTCCCGTCGGTGAACCAGGGTTCGCGGCCCTCGTTTTGGGTTTCGTTGGTATAGAACAGGCCGCCGTTAAGAGCCGCCATGTTTTGCGGTTGCTCGGAGCGTTCGATCGCAACGGGATTCTCGCCGTTCTCGTCGGTTACCCACAGCAGGCTTGAACTGACATAGGCCTGACTGCCGCGCAGGAACAGGCGGTCGCCGGAGGGGACGAAGCCGTTCGGATTGCCGGGAGCGGGATTGGAAACAATCTGTCGGGTACCGGCCAGTGTGCCGTCCATCCGCCAGAGAGCACCGCGGTTGTTGGTAAAGGCCGCGCCCCTCCAGGGAATACCCGGATCCGGATAAAGGGGCAGGTCGTTTGAATAGATATCCAGCAGGCGGCGCGTGCCCTCGTTAGTGCCGTCACTGGTCCATAAGCCCAACTCATTGCCGCCGGCAAGCGTGTGGAAAAACAACTTGCCGTCTGCCTCGAAGAAATGGGAAAGCAAAAACCAATCCGGGCCGGGGTCGATGTCGCGAACCAACCGGGTACCCGCCTGACTGCCGTCCGTTGCCCAGAGTTCCCTGCCCACTCCGGGGCTGTCGGCCTGAAAAAACAGGGTGGAGCCGACCACATAAAAGTTCTCCGGGGAACTTCCGGTCTCACCCGGATAGATATCCCGTAGCAGCGAATGCCCGTTTGCGTCGGCCTTCCACAATTCCTCCCCGAATGCATCGGTGGTTCTGAGATAGATCAAACTGCCGTTGACGATCCAACGTCGCTCGGGGTAACCGCTGTACCTGATCGGGTTGATATCCTTGACCAACCGGGTACCTTCGGCGGTGCCGTCGGTTACCAGCAACTCCATGTCGACAACGGGCGGCGAGGCACTGAAAAACAATTGGTCGCCCACGGTCAATAGTGGTTTGGGATCACTGTAGCCCTCGCCGGGATAGAGATCCTTGACCAGGGAGGTGCCTTGCACCGTGCCGTCAGTGCGCCACAGTTCCGTGTTTTCCGGGGATGCGGATGCGCCGAAGTACATAAAATCCCCCAGGGGCAGCATTGCGCCGTAGTAATCGGTATCCAACAATCCGGTCGCCCCGCCCGAGATTCCGTTGGTGACATAAAGCCGACCCTGGGTGTAGAAGTAGAGTTTGTCCCCGTGCGGATAGAGTTGCATGGCGCCGTAAACATGGGGCCCCTCGGTATCGCCCGGATTCAGGACTGTTACGGTACCCTTGGGGGTACCGTCGGTCCGCCATAGACCCAGGTCCCAACTGTCGCCGCCCAGTAGAACCCCCGCCGTGAAAAAGAGGAAGCGCTCGCCGCTTGCCATGACGACGGGCTCCCTCAGACCGGCAATCTCGTCCAGGCGAATAGTGCCTGCCTTGGTGCCGTCGGTGACCCACAATTGTTCACCGGAGGCAAAAAACAACTGGTCGCCGTGACGTGTGAATCCGTTCTCGGCATTCAGGCTGCCGTCCAAACGGGCGGTGCCTTCCTCGATGCCGTCGGTGACCCACAAGCCGTCCTCCGTGTTGAAGAGCAACAGGTTATCCAAGGCGCCCACGGCATTGACGGCCCGGTTGTAGACCGCACCGATCTTTTCGCCCACCGGCCAGGTACCTTCATCCGTCCCGTCGGAGCGCCAGAGTATTTCCTTACCGTAGGAACCACCGGCGGGGGCGGAGAAATAAAGCACGCTGCCCAGGTCGGTCAGGTTGTCGGGCCTGGAAATGGGTGCGCCGTTGTAGGTTACCGGGCGCGTGCCTCCGGATGTGCCGTCGGTCACCCACAGTCTTGGATTCGCATGATAGGATCGGCCCACCCTGAAGAAGATTTGTTCGCCGGATCGGGTCAGCTCGTTTGGGTAACCGTGTTCCGTGCCCAGGGGAGAAATGGGGCGGCTGTCGATATCGCGCAACAGGTAGGTACCGGCCTCGGTACCGTCACTACGCCACAATTCGGTGCCGTAGCGCCAGGTCCAGGCGGAAAAATAAGCAATACCGTTCAATTCAACCATATCGCCGGGCCTGGATTCCGAGTTATAGGCAAGGTTCTTATCGAAGCTCGCCACGGACTCCGGTGCAATGCCCGGACCGACCACCGACAGGTGAACCCGGTCGCTTTCATCCGGGCAACCCGGATAGGACGCGGCCCAACTCAGTACGTAATCACCCATGGCGCTCGGGGTGAACAGGGAATCGGGTTGCGTCGGTTGACTGAGTTGCGAGGGCGACAGGTCGGGGCCGTCGACGATCGTCCAGGACCCGGAGCCCAATGAAGAGGAACCTTGGAGACGATAGGGTGTTTCCGCCTGAATACAGATGTCGGGCCCGGCTTCCACTTGAAGGGAGCCGACAATGCGGACGGTAACCTCGTCGGAAGATACATCGCAGGGTTTACCGCGCAGGGTCCAACGCAGTACATAGGTCTGTCCCCGGCGTCCCTCGAATTCGGTGGTCGGATCATGGGGATTGTCAAGAACGCCGCCCAAACCGCTGACGATCGACCAGATTCCGGCGCCCCAGTCCACCTCATTGCCTTCCAATTGAGTGGCCACGCCGCAAACCGTTTGGTCCGGCCCCGCGTCGGCGGTTTCCAACGGTTCCACAAAAGCCAGGGTGACCGTGGCATAAGTATCGTCACAGGGCGGTAGAGAAATGCGCCACTCCAATTCGTAGGTCTCACCGGAAACGCCCGTAAACTCGGTATTCGGATCATTCACATCAGCGAACGAACCGCCCCGGCCGGACAGGATCGACCAGGTACCGGTACCGGCAGAGGGGGTCTCGGCCTCCATTTGAAAGGAAGTGGTGCAAACGACCCGGTTCTCGCCGGCGTAGGCCGGCGTTGCCTGCCGGTAGATGGTCACCGCAAGCGTTTGCTCCGGTCCCTCGCCGCAGGGATTGATCGCCTTGACCGCAATCTCACCGCTCAGTTCGCCCAGGAGCACCGTCAATTCCGTGGTCCCCCGGCCGGATACAATCCGGGAACCGGCAGGAATGCGCCACTCGTATGAGGTTGCATCGGCCTGAGGCGGAATGCTGTAGGTCAGCGCCTCCGGGTAGGGGCAACTCGTCGAAACGCCGCTGATCGCACCGGGCATCGCGGGAGCCGCATTCAATACCGGCACCGTTTTGGAGGAACTATCCGACTTACCGTCAATCGTGATGGTGCAACCCAGTTCCACATCGCCGCCGCCGTTCGCCGTGAATTGGATGACCGCCGTCTCCTGTCCTCGATCGATCACGCCGTTGGTAATGGTCCAGGCATAAACGGCCGCATCGTTCACATGCGGCACACTCGCCGTGTTGCCGCTGCTGCCCGAGCAAAGGGCGTCGGGCGCGGTAATGGTCACATCGGGCAACTCCCGGTAGCCCGTCAACTCGCGGCCCGCGGTGGGATGAGCGGCACTGAAGTAAAGCACGCCGGCGCCGGCGCCCAACAACTCCGGCGAAGAGGAAGCCGGCCCGGGAAGGATATCCGAAATGCGGCGCGTACCGGCAGCCGTACCGTCCGAGGTCCACAACTCGCGACCGGCGGCATCGGCGGCGGAAAAGTAAAGCCTGCCGTTCATAACGGTCAACCCGGCCGGGGAGCCGCTACGTTCTCCGGGAAAGATATCGGCGATCAGTGTCGTACCCGCTTCGGTACCGTCGGTGCGCCATAACTCGTGACCATGCGCCGCATCCATGGCCGCGAAATAGATGAACCCTCCCATTTCCACAAACAGGGACTCGGTAATTTCTTCCGGCAGGGCTTGCTGGGAGGAGCCGGAGCCGGGCAGGATGTCCTTAACCAGTTGCGTACCGGCCTCGGTGCCGTCGGTTCGCCACAATTCGCGACCGTGCTCCGGGGTGTGTGCGGTAAACAACAGCAGGTTACCGAAGACTTTGAAATTTTCGGGGCTGCCGGATTCAATGCCGGGGTACAGATCCAGCTTCAGCACATTCGACCCGTCCAAATCGACGCGCACCAGTTCGCGGCCCATATCGTCCAGATTCGCGGCAAGCCATAGCTTGTCGCCGAAGAGCGTCAACCAAAGAGGGTAAGAACCCCCGCCTTCTTTCAGGTCCGCCAGCAGGCCGCTTCCCTCCGGGGTGCCGTCGGAGGCCATGACCTCAATATTGGTACCGCTTGTTGCGCCTCGAAAAAAAATACGGTCGACGCCGGGCGTCAATTGACTCATGTAACCGGCCCGCAACACTTCATTCAGAGTCCTGGAATTCGAGGGGACCTTGGAGCGGTACAATGTGAGATCGGAAATCGCGTACAGGTCGTCGTTCCAAAAAGCAACTTCGCGGAACCGGACAGGTCTCGATGCAAAGCGAGCGGTCCCTTCAGCCGTGCCGTCGCTGTTCCACAGCTCGCCGTTCGTGAATTCCTCGGTATTGATCAGCAGACGGTCGTCGTAGGGAATCACCTGGCGGATATGGTTTTCTTCGAAGAAAAACCGGGTGTTGTCGATCCAACCACGCGAGCGCCACAGCTCATCGTTGTCGTATTCCTTGACCAGGTGAACGATCATTTCATCGCCGAACAGCGCCGCTTTACGCAGTTCGGAATCGCTGTAACCCGGATTGACGTCGATAAAGCGATAGGTGCCGCCCGGGCTGCCGTCTGTAATCCATAGATGACTGTTATCGGGAAGATCGCCGGTCCGGGCGCTGAAGAATAAGCCGAAAGATGTTGAAGTAGGCTGCCTGATAGCGCCGACCGTCTCCAGTTTTGTGGTGCCGTCTTGCGTACCGTCCGTCTTCCACAAATCCTCCCTAAAGGTGAAATAGATCTCGCCCTGGTGCGAGGTCATGACATAAGCGCTAAGCTCGTTACCCAATAAGACCACCGGCCGGGTGCCGTCTTCCGTGCCGTCCGAAACCCAAATATGGGCCTGGCCCTGGTAAGGCGCTGAGAAATACAACAGATCATCCAGCACCACGAGGTCGCTGTAGTTGGAGCTGAGGTTGCCGGGAACGACATCCTTGACCAGGTAGGTGCCGTCAGGGGTTCCGTCGGTGACCCAAGGCTCCGTACCCAAGTCGGACGAGTAAGCCCAAAAAAACAAACGATTGCCGACGACCATGGCCGCGCTGAAATTGCTGCCGGCATTGCCCGGATTGATGTCCTTGACCAGTTCCGGCTCTCCCGACCCGTCGTAAGCATGCAGTTCTGTACCGGTTTGCGGTGTGGAAACGCGCATGAGCAGCAAATCGCCCAAGGGATAAAAAGTTTGAGGCCGGGCAAGGAATGCCCTATTCGTACCTTCCGGCGTTCCGTCGGTGACATAGGTTCCACTTTCGGTGACCGCATAGACCAGGCTCTTGAACACCACCAAATCATGAGTAGGCTGATCTAAGATCCTTGTGAGTCCGGTACCGTCCGCGTTGACAACCCAAAGGCTGTCTCCCATGACGAAGAAGATTTGTGAGCCCCTGGTGACCCAACGCTCTATCCATTCACGGCCGATACCCGGAAAAGGGTCGGCAATCATGACGGTGCCGTTTTCAGTGCCGTCAGTTCGCCAAAGAGCTTCACCGGTTCCTGAATCCCGAGCCGCAAAAAACAGAAAACCGTCGATCACGCCCACAAAGCGTGTATTGCTGCCGGACATGCCCGGATTCAGGTCTACCAACAGTTGAGTACCGCCGGGTGTACCGTCGCCGGCCCAAATCTCGCCACCATGGCGGCCGTCATCCAGGGTGAGATACACTTTGCCGGCATACTCGATCATGTTGCCGGGAGAGTCACCGGGATTATCGGGAAGATCGGTCGTAAGGTCGTTGATCAGATAGGGAACCTGGGCCCAGGCTGAAAGCATCCAGGCCGGCGCAAAACAAAGCCATATAATGCGAGTCATCAAACTTAATTCTCCTCATACTTGCCCCGATTCCGGCGGGAACGCAAAGAACGGTAATAAACATCAAAGCGGATGCCGGCCGCGAATCAGCTCATATTTTAGCAAATAATCGACCACTGGTCTGCCCCGGTGACTACCGCACCCAGGGTATCGTCAAGGTCGAGAATGTGCGGGTTGTCATGTGGGTATCCGGCACCGAGCCAATCTTTGCTAAAAAACAGGAAAAAGTTGGTGCATAAAGCAACTGATTAACACCTCGTGCTGCATAAACATCCTTTTGGTCGAAAGTTATTCATTTGGTTGTTGAATGGCGACTTTGCCGACAAACCAGCAAGTTTTTTACACAAGAAACCCCTTTTAAGTCGTAAAAGAGGCCCTTGGTCTGAGAATGGGACTACCCTGAGGCCTCGAAGGTAGCATAATTCCCGGGAACGGAACCGGTTTGAGTAGCGCCGGGTGGTCCTGTCCCCCGGACGTGATGCCCTTCGAAGGGTCAAACAAGGTCTTTTTCCCGGAAAAAGCGTCAATCAAACGTCACCTTCGGTTGTATTCTCCGAATTGGGGCCGACACACCGGAGGTCGGGCACATCAAAACCCGAACGGAAGTTGTTAAATTATCCGGCAAGAGTCACCAATTCCGAGATTGAAGGTGGGTTTCGGGAATCGAACAGTCTCCATCCCGTCAATGAAACCCCCTTTTCCGGCTCCAGCGGACCGACTCCCGGGAACAGTACTGTTTTTTGGCAAACAACAACTCCGTCGCTCGGGAAGTGAACCGCTTACGACAGACCCGCCCCTTATCTTCCGGGGAACGAAAGGGGGTTTTATGAGTTCCGCCTGCTATGGTCCGGGTGTTGACCCAACGCCGGGCTCACACCGGCCAAACACAATTGGCGACAGGAATCCGTTGTTTCCTCGTTTGACTTGTCGCGTGATTTGAGATAGGTTGGGAAGTTATTCAGTGTTCCTGCCATTGAGCTGACTTACGGAGAAGAATGAAATGCGTTCAAAATGGATTGCAGGACTATTGCTCCTGCCAGGCCTTTGTTTCCCACTGTTTTCAGGCGACTTTAGCGGTCGAGTAACCTATTCCGGCGGCGGTCTGCCCGGCGCGACCATCCTCTTGGAGGGCGGTACCCAAAAATCGACCGTCACCGGTAAGGACGGCGATTTTTCGATTTCCGTCCCCGACGGTTCCTATAAACTGACCATTACCATGACCGGTTTCACCACCATCACGGAGGAAGGCCTCAATATCGGCGCCTCCGGTTTAAAGCGCGACTTTCGCATGGAACCCGCCCAGTACGAAGAGTTGACCGTGGTCAGTTCTTCCAAGGTGGAAACCCGACTCATCGATGCGCCCGCCACGATCAGCGTCGTTTCCCTTGCCGACCTGGAGAACTCCGTCACCGATGATTTCGGCGACATCCTGCGCGAGTTGCCCGGTGTCAACGTCATCCAGTTTTCCGCGCGCGACATCAACGTTACCAGCCGCGAGGAGACCTCCTCGCTTTCCAACACCCAACTGGCGTTGTTGGACGGACGCACCATCTACCTCGATTTCTTCGGCATCGTGCTGTGGGACCTGTTGCCCACCAATATGAATGAAATCAAACAAATCGAGGTGGTGCGCGGACCCGCTTCCGCCATCTGGGGGGCCAACGCGCAAACCGGCCTGGTGAACATCATCACCAAGACCCCTCGCGAAATGCAGGGTACCTCCCTGGGCCTGAACTACGGCACCTTCGGCCGCGACGTGGACGGCAGCGACCTGGACGACGGCAACAGCTACGGATTCGACATCTCGCATGCCGCCGTGGTTGATGACACTTGGAGTTATAAGATTTCGGCCGGTTATTTCGATTCCGATCCCTGGGCGCGCCCCACCGGCATCGTGCCCTTCGACCCTGAAAAGGGCACCGGCGGGTTTCCCTATCCCGATTTCGAGAACACGCCCACGAAACAGCCCAAGATCGACTTCCGCCTCGATCAGGAGTTGAGCGAAGACAGCAGGATCGTCTACGGCATCGGCAGCGCCGGCACCGAGGGCATCATTCACTCCGGCATCGGCCCGTTCGACATCCAGGACGGCAATACCCTGACCTACGGCAAGGTCAACTACACCAAGGGTAACCTGAAGCTGAACTTTTTCGCCAACATTCTGGACGGCAACGCCATCAACGTGTTGACCCTGGACGCCACGACCGGTCAACCCATCGATTTTGTCTTCAAGACCAATACCTATGACTTCGAAGTGGGTCACAGCACCACCATCGGCGACCGTCACAACCTGACCTACGGCGGTAACGCCAGGTTCAATGATTTCGAGTTGTCGCTGGCTGCCGGTGAGGACACCCGCAATGAGTTCGGCGCCTACTTCCAGGACGAAATCGTCTACGAAAAATTCCGCGCCGTGCTGGGCGCCCGCTTCGACAAGTTCGACTCGATCGACGACGTGGTGATCTCGCCGCGCCTGTCGTTCCTCTACCAGCCCTCCGACAGTCACACCTTCCGTCTGTCCTACAACGAGGCCTTCCGGGCGCCGTCGTTGATCGACAATTACCTGGACACCGCCATTGTGGCCGCTTCCCTGGATCTGGGCCTCATCGATCCCCGCCTGGCCGGTCAGATCTTCCCGGTGATTACGCCCGCCGTGGGTAACCAGGACCTGACTGAGGACGAACTGACCGCCTATGAGTTCAATTACACGGGCGTCTTCGACCAGACCGTGGTGGGCCTGTCCTTCTACCGCAACGATACCGACAACAATATGAACTTCCTCAACCCCCCGGGCGCGGTCTACACCTCGGAGAACCCGCCGCCCGGCTGGCCCCTTCCGCCCGCGGTCATCGACCTGCTTTTGCAGCAGGGCATCGGCTTCCCCAGCCTGTTCACCTACCAGAACCTGGGACCCGTTCGTTACGAGGGCATCGAGTTCTCGGTGGAACACCGCTTCGACCGCTACTGGGACATGGCCTTCAACTGGAGTTGGCAGGACGATCCCGTGATCGAGGACGACCCCAATCCCTTCCCGGAGGAGGAACTGTCGTTCCCGCCCACCAACCGCTATAACCTGAAGATCGGCTATAGCAGCAACCGCCTGTTCAGCAGCCTGAGCTGGAACCATCAGGACGAGTTCTTCTCGACCGACGTGTTGGACGGCCGCTTCCACGGCGAGGTGGACGCCTACGACATTTTGAACTTCAACCTGGGTTACCGCTGGTTTGACAACCGCCTGTCGGCCAATCTGAAGATCACCAACCTCGCTGACGAGGACGTGCAGCAGCACATCTTCGCCGACATCATGAAACGTCAGATCGGTGTCGACCTGCGCTACCACTTCTAAGCTTTGTTTTCGACCCGGCTTCCTGACGGGGGTCGGGTCCCTTCCATTGATGGATCGGTTGTGCCGAGGGTTTGCCCATGATGCTGTTGTTGTTCGTGCTCGGCGGCATCTTCCCCGTCGATTATGCCCTGTGCGAAACCTGTCCCGCCTACTTTCGCAAGGCTGAAGACGGCCTGTGTACGGCCTGGCCAAGACCCTTGGCTGTATGGTTCTGTCACACCTTTCCAGAAATCGCAGAATGAGCTATGATGACGACATCATGCCCCGGCATGATTTGTCCTTGTAAGCACCATCCTATTGACTGGAACCCAACCATGATTGTTACGTTTTAAAAAGGTCACCACTTTCCATTGGATGTGGTGTTGTTCTCCGTCTAAGCCTACCTTCGCTTCAAACTCAGTTACCGTGATCTCGAAGAGCTTATGGCTATCAGAGGTTTCCAAGTAGGTCACGCAACGATCCAACGCTGAGTCATCAAGTGGGCTCCTGTTATCAAACAACAATTTCATGGCCAAAAGAAGCCGGTTCACACCAGTTGGCGAATGAACGAAACCCCCTATCATGTCACCAAATAACGCCGGGCCCGTAAAAGCTCGCCCGGCCCCCTGGAATAGCAAGGCATTTCTCAAGGAGACCCTATGCAACTCAGTCGATTACAAAAATTGTCATTCTCCGGCTTAGCCCTGACGGCACTACTGTTAAGTGGTTGTTCAAGACAGAAAGAAGAAACCGCGACTGCAGAAGCAGCACCAGTAGCCGCTAACCCGTTTTTTGAAACATGGGACACACCCTTCGGCGCCCCGCCATTTGCTGAAATCAAAATTGAGCATTTCATGCCGGCTTTTGAGCAAGCATTTAAAGAGCACAAAGCGGAAATTGATGCCATCGCTAATTCAAACACCGAGCCGACTTTCGAGAACACCCTTGAGCAAAAGGAATTAGCCGGTGCGGCCTTGAACCGCGTGTCCGGGGTCTTCTTCAGCCTGGCCAGGACTGAGTCAAATGATGAAATACAGGCGCTACAGAGCAAGATTTCACCGATGCTCACGCGTCATAATAATGACATTCTTTTCAATCAAGCCCTTTTCGAGCGTATCGAAAAAGTGTACGAAACGCGTAAAGAGGCTGGTCTCAATCCTGAACAAACACGTTTAGTTGAGCGAATTTACAATGACTATGTTCGCGCCGGAGCCAAACTGGATGCTGCTGCACGTGAAGAATTGGCTAAAATCAATGAGCGCATTTCTACGCTTACGACCACCTTCAGTCAAAATCAACTCAATGATACCCGTAACTTTATCATGGTCCTGGAAGAGAGTGACCTGGACGGCTTACCACAATCACTGCGTGATGCAGCTGCATCTCAAGCTAAACTCCGAGATATGCCTGGTAAATATGTGATTACCCTAAACCGGTCCAGCGTAGAGCCTTTTCTGCAATATTCCACACGCCCTGATCTGCGTGAAAAAGCCTTTAACGGCTGGGCTCTCAGGGGTGATAACGGCAATGAGTTCGATAATAACGCTATAGTTGGAGAAATTGTTAATCTGCGTATAAAACGTGCCAAAATGCTCGGCTATAAGCATCACTCGGACTATGTACTTTCTAACACCATGGCTGAAACACCGGAAGCAGCCATGAAACTGTTAAAGAAAGTCTGGGAACCCGCCCTCAAACAAGCTGAAAAAGAGAAAGGCTGGCTTAAGGAGCAAATGACTCCAGATGGTTTTGACCGTGGAATCAAAGCCCATGACTGGCGCTTTTATGCAGAGAAGGTCCGCAAAGAGAAGTTCGACTTGGACCAGGGTGAAATTGCCCAGTACTTTGAACTGAACAATATGATTGAAGCCAAGTTTTATGTAGCTAAGCGGCTATTTGGCCTGACCTTCACTGAGCGAAATGATATCCCAGTCTACAACGAAGTAGTCAGAGTTTGGGAAGTTAAAGACGCCGGGGGTAATTCCATCGGCTTGTTCTTCGGTGACTACTATGCCCGTTCTACCAAGCGCACCGGCGCCTGGATGAGCTCGTTCCGCGTACAGCAGAAATTGGCCGGCGATGTTAAGCCGCTGGTCATGAACAACATGAACCTGAATAAACCTGCTGAAGGCGAGCCTACGCTGATGAGTTACTCTGATGCGGTTACCTTATTCCATGAATTCGGTCATGCTCTACACGGTTTACTTTCCAATGTAACTTACCCTACTTTGGCAGGTACCAATACACCACGTGACTGGGTTGAATTTCCTGCCCAGATTTATGAGCACTTCATTGCTCAGCCATACATGCTGAAGAAGTTTGCCCGTCATTATGAAACCGGCGCTGAAATGTCTGACGACATGATCAAGCGCATTAAAGCTGCCAGTACTTTCAACCAGGGTTTTGCTACCGTTGAATACATCGCCTCTGCATTGGTAGACATGGCTTATCATCAATTGACAGAAGTTCAGGATATTGATGTCCGTGCTTTCGAGGATAAGGTCCTCACAGAGTACAATAAGCCGGAAGAGATTATCATGCGCCATCGTAGCACGCACTTTGGACATATTTTCGCCGGCGGTTACCACTCTGCTTACTACGCTTACATGTGGTCTGAAATCCTCGATGCAGATGGCTTTGATGCCTTCGTGGAAGCCGATGACATCTTTGACAAGGAAACTGCTGACAGGCTGTATAAATATGTGTTCAGTAAAGGTGACAGCCTGAATTACCTGGATGCTTATACAAAATTCCGTGGCAGAGCGCCCACCACTGATGCCCTATTGAGAAACCGTGGATTTGCTCCTGAGTAATTTGTAGCAAAAACCAGTAACGTACTTAACTGATTGCCCCGAGTTTTAATTAACTCGGGGCAACCCTTTAGCGCAACCTTAAAGGGGGGGTTGCGAGCACCCCCGCTGGAAAGCAAGTGTTTGCTTTGCATCGGAATAGCACACCTGAGATCTTGGTTGACATAGAAACCGATTGGGTCTAGTTTCCAAACTGACACAACCAACAGACCCGGGGCATCATCAGGACCTTTGATCGGCGCTCGCTACACTCTCACCTTGGATTCCGGGCCGGCTGGTGTAGAATAGCGGGCGAATAGCAAAGGAGGCCCCCATGGCTGAAGAAACCGCCGAAACAACGTCGGTTGAAGATAACCTGATTACCATTGAAGACTTCATGAAGGTAGAGCTGCTCGCGGGTAAGATTCTCACCTGCGAGAAGTTGCCGAAATCCAAAAAGCTGCTGATCATGAAGATCGACCTGGGCGAAGAAGAGCCCCGCCAGATTCTGGCAGGCCTGGCGCCCTGGTTCCTGCCCGAGGAAATGATCGGTCGCCGTGTCGCGGTGGTCGCCAACCTGAAGCCCGCCAAGTTGATGGGTCATGAATCGCAAGGCATGATCCTGGCCGCATCGCCCGAGGGCGGGGTTCCCGTTCCCCTGGCCGTGGCCGAGGGCATTCCCCTTGGTTCGAGAATTCGCTGATGTCCGATGAAACGGCGAGGGAAGCCTACCGCGACTACTATAAAAAAGTAGAGCTGCATTGGTCTCTGGCCCGAGGCAACCAGATCATCGTTTCGCCGCTGGAGTTTGCATCCATCGAGGGTTGGTACCAACAAGGCATTCCCCTCGCCGTCATCCTGCACGCCATCGACATCTTCATCGACAAAAAGAAGAAGGCCAAACGCAAGCGCAATTACCTGCTGGTGCACGTGGACGGCACGGTCAAGAAATGCCACCGCGAGTACATCACCCTACACGAGGGCGAGGGGGAAGAGCAGGACCTCCTGGGCAGCAAGATGAAGGCCCTGCAACGCAAGCTCAAGAAGTTGGCGCGCGACGAACCGCAGGCCGCCGGGCTGGTAGACGAACTACTGGCCGGCCTGGACGCCGTGAACCTGGAAGACATCGTGCAGTTCGACGATATCGACAGCCAACTCCAGGACTTGGAAACCCGGCTCATCGAGTGGTTCCGCGTGCGCATGGCGCCCGATGATCTGGCCGATCTCAAGGCCGATATCGACGAACTGCTCAACGAAGAAGAAGAACCGGAATTCTACGCCAAACTTGTAAACGACGCCGTGCGCGCTCAATATAACCTGCCCCGCCTGACCCTGTTGGGCTGAGTCGACCGACAAGGAGACTATCATGGACCGCCGCGAACTGTTAGCAACCGTCAGCCTCGAGGCCGGAACCGTCCTGGCCGAGCATTTCGGCAAGGGCGTACACATCGACAAGAAGGGAGAGCTGGATCTGGTAACCGTGGCGGACAAGGAAGCGGAACGCTTGATTGTAGACGCTGTCACCACTTATTTCCCAAGCGATGCCGTGATTGCCGAGGAAGGCGGCCGGCGCGAGGGAAACAGCGGTTGGCAATGGATTATCGACCCCCTGGACGGCACTACCAACTTCGCTCACAATTTCCCCCATTTCTCCGTGAGCATGGCCCTCGCCAGGGATGGTGAAGTAGTGGCGGGCGTGGTATATGACCCCATAAAAGAAGAGTTCTTCACGGCGCACAAAGGCGAGGGGGCCACCCTGAACAGGCAACCTCTTTCCGTCGGCAACTGTTCCCGGATCGGCGATGCCCTGGCGGTGACGGGGTTCAGCTACGATCGCCGGAAACGCATGGGGCAAATGCTCGACCGGGTCGAACACATTTTGAGCAACTGCCAAGGTTTGCGTCGCCTGGGTAGCGCCGCCCTGGACCTGGCTTATGTGGCGGCGGGCCGCTTCGACCTGTTCTACGAGGACGGCCTGAATTCCTGGGATATTGCGGCCGGATCGCTGTTGGTCACCGAGGCGGGCGGTCGGGCCGTGGATTTCGGCGCGCGAACGCTGGACCTGCATGCCGGACAAATCATCGCCTGCAATGCCGACCTGCTGCCGCAAGTCGAACAACTGTTACTACCGGCGACCTGATCCGTCGCCTCAGTATTCGGGAAAAAGAATGAGTCCATCCGCCCTAAGCGCACCGCTCAGGTAACGTTCCTTCAACAAGGCGTGCTGCACCTTGCCGTTGGCCGTGCGCGGAATGGTTCGCGGGGAGATCAGGTAAACGCGACCGGGGCGGAACCCCAGACGCTCGTGCAAGGCGTCCACGATCCGCATTTCCAGGTCTTCCATGGCGGCATCGTCCATGGCTGACGGGCGACGTACCTCCGCGAAGAGGTAGACCTGTTCTCCCTGAATATTGCCGCGATCGATACCCAACGCGGCGCTGAGCCGGACCTCCTGATGGGCATCGGCCGTTTCCTCTACCTCCTGGGGCGCGATGGAGCGGCCGGCGGCAATGATGACATTTTTGAGGCGGCCGGCGATAAACAGGTCGCCCTCATCGTCCAGGTAACCCAGGTCGCCCGAGTGCAACGCGCCGTCTTCATTGAACAAGGCTTTTTGGGCCTCGGGGTTATCGTGATAACCCAGGCAGAGGGCCGGGCTTTGGATCATGATCTCGCCGGTCTCGCCGGGCCCCAGGGCTCGACCCTCATCGTCTACGATATTCAGTTGAATCTGGGGAAAGGGTTTGCCTACCGAGACCAAACCATGTTCGTCCACCTTGATCGGCGTACCGGGCGGCCAGGTGCTGACACCCACGGTAGCCTCGGCCAGTCCGTAGGCGGGCGCCGAAACTGGACCCAAGCCGAAGGCCTCCTGAAACCGATGAATCGTGTCCTCACGAACCGGTTCGGCGGCATTCAGGGCCATGCGCAGGCTGCTCAGGTCGTATTTGCCGGGATCGCGAATGTAACGGCAGCATAAGCGATAAGCGAAATCGGGCGCCGCGGTGAAGGTGCCGCTATAATCCTGAATGGTTTGAAGCCAGACGCCTACCCTGGCCAGGCTGGTGGGCAGCAGGACCAGGCGGGCGCCCAGGTAGAAGGGCGCCATGGTCATGAGGATGAGCCCCATGTCATGATAGACCGGCAACCAACTGACGAAAACTTCGTCCGGCGTCAACTCCATACCGGCAATCATCTGGCGCACATTGGTCAGCAGGGTTCTATGGCTGAGGCGGACACCCTTGGGGTTGCCGGTACTGCCGGAGGTATATTGCAGAAAGGCAATGTCATCGGCGGCAATTTGGGGGAATTCGGCGTTGTCCCCCCGCGATAAGGCGTGATCGATAACCTCGGTTTGAAGGCCCGCCTGTTGGACGGCCTGCCGCTTTTTCACGTCGATGCCGGGGTCGAAGAGGACACGGTTCGCCTGGCAAAGATGCGCAATGGCCAGAATGCGGTCGGCGCCGCTTTCGTGGAAGATGGGGACGGCAATGCCTCCGGCGCGGATGATACCGAAGAATGCGCTGAAGAACAGGGGACCGTTGGGAACCACCACGACCACTCGTTCGCGTTTTTTCAGACCGGTATTCACCAGGTAGGCGCCTACCCGATTCAGGTCGGACATCAGGCTGCCGTATGTTAGCGGTTCTCCGCCGAAAACAAGGGCCTCGCCCTCGGGATTCGTCCCGGCTCTCCCTTCCAGCAGTTGGATCAGGGTTTCCGGCGAGGTCATGCGGGTCGGCATTTGGCTTGAACCAGTTCGTGGACATCGGCCACGCTTTTCAGGGCGACGATTTCCTCGTCGTCCACGGCAATGTGGTATTTATCCTCGATGGTGGAAACGATGTTCTGGATATCCAGCGATTCCGCGCCCAGGTCCTCGCGGAGTCGATGTTCCCCGGCGACCTTCTTGATACCCAACTGGCGACTGATAAGTTTGGTGATATCACTTAATTGATGAGACATAGATACTCCGGCTATGGGCGTGATCAAGTGATCCCATCATAACGTGAAAACCAGGCGGAAACAATCGGGAGTTGGCCGGCTCGTCAAGATCGTGGCGGGCATGTTCTTGTTTCGCTAGGTGCGCATTTTTTCCAAATACCCTTCGGCCGGAAATCGGACAACGGCCAGGGTGATGTCGTCGTCCTGCTCGTTATCGCCGGCAAAGGTTTGGACGTCGTTGAATAGAGAGTTTCTAATCTCACCGGCATTCATGTTCGCGGCGCCGTAAATGCTCAGTTCGTTTCTTAATCTCGCCGCGCCGTATTCGCCGGTTTCGTTCATGGTTTCGGTCAAGCCGTCGCTATAGAGTACCAACACGTCGCCTGTCGCACAGTACAGGGTTTCCTCGGCGAATGCAGCCTCCCTGATTGCTCCCAGGGGGAGGGCGGGGCGTCTTATTTCTTCGACCTTGCCGTCGGCGGCCCGGTAGTGCAGCAGGGGCGGGTGGCCGGCATTGGCCAATTGGATCAAACCGCTTCGGTGGTCGATGATAATCAACAGCATGGTCATGAAGGTTCGGCTGTCCGTGGTTTCCTTGAGCACCAGGTTCAGCTTGCGCAACATGTCGCCGGGGTTTTCATGAGCGTCTCGCATCAGGTATAGGCAACTGCGCACCCCGGAAAGAACCAGCCCGCTTGCCACGCCGTGACCCGAAACGTCTCCCACCAACAGCAAGGTGCGGCTTTCCGAAAGTCGATAGTAGAAATAGTAATCGCCGCCCACTTCGCTCGCCGGTTCCGATAGGCAGGACAACTGCAATCCGTTTAATTCCGGGTCGCCGGGAGGCAGAAAGCTCAATTGGATATCGCGCGCCTGTTCCAATTCCTTCTTCATGCGCAGGCGGTCCTTGTTATTCCGAGCCAACTGCCAGTCCTCGATAAAGATAGCTTTCTTTCGCCGGCGGGCATAAAGGGCGAGCGGCATACCCATAAAAAACAGCACGCCCGAGGCCGCCGAACGACCGGGTATTTCGTCGAGATAGATGCCTTGAAAGATCAAACCGGTACATACCGACGCATAGAATAGAAAGGTCACCAAGGGATGGAAGCGATAGACCAGCACCAAAAAGGGCAGGAGAAGGGCCCAGGGATTGCCTTCATCCATCAGTTCGTCAGGTAGGGCCAGGATGACAAAGAGCAGGATCAGGAAGGAGACGCAGACGGTGGTAAAGTGGTTTTCCACCAGGCGGGAACGGCGTATAGAAATGCCGATGACGCAGAGGAGGCAAACGGCGGCGGGTGCGGCGGGGGTGGTGTCCTCGATAATGGTGATGGGGAGCAGGACCACGCCGTAGGTGAAAAACCCGAACAACATGCGCCGGAACCATTTGTAATTGTGCATGTCGAAGAACTTGCGAACAGCTTTTTTCTCCGGCAGCAGAATCAATCGATCCATGTCGAATTGTTTCATAACCCCTCCGTCATGACGGCCTATTCTAAGCACAGTCCCGTCGCATAAGTCCAACGGTCAAAAATCGCAGACCGCTGTTAGAGGGCTCCTGAAACAGCAAAAGGCCCCGCCGAAGCGGGGCCTTTTGATTAAATTTCCATGGAGTGGTGGTCAGACTTTGAATTGGGACATCAGGGTTTGCAGCTTGCCCGCCAGTTGGGACAGACCGCCTGCCTTTTCGGCCACGGTTTGTGAACCGTCGGAGACCTCGTTCACCGCGTTGGCCAGGTCTTGAGTACCGCCGGTCACCTGGGAGGCGCCGTCGGCCGTGTTGTTGGCGTTGTTGGAAATACCCTGGATGAGCGATGCCATGGAGGCCGAGTTACCCGAGATTTCGTTGGCGGCCCGTGATACCTCGGAAACGTTGCGAGACACTTCTTCCAGCGAGCCTGCCGCATCCGCCGTGGTTTGCGATACCTCGTTGGTGGTGACCGACTGTTCCTCTACCGCGCCGGCGATGGTCAGGTTGACCGAGTTCAATTCGTTGATGATCTCGGTAATCTCGGTGATGGCCTCGATGGAGGTTTGCGTGTTCTGTTGCATCTCCTCGATTTGCTCGACGATATTCTGGGTAGCCTCGGCGGTTTGCTTGGAGAGGTCCTTGACCTCGTTGGCAACCACGTTGAAGCCCTTGCCCGCATCGCCCGCCCGGGCAGCCTCGATAGAGGCGTTCAGGGCCAGCAGGTTGGTCTTCTCGGCAATCTCGTCGATGACCTGGACTACCTTGCCCACCGACTCGGCGCTTTCGCCCAGTTTGACCATGAGTTCCTGGGTAACGGTTGCTTTGTCCGCGGCGGTCTTGGAGACGTTGGCCGCGTGTTCCGTGTTCTTGGTGACCTCGTTGATGGTTGCCGACATCTCTTCCAGCGCCACGGCGATGGTGTTGGTGTTCTCGGAAACCTGCGTTGCCGTTTCGGAAACCTGGTTCAGGGTGGTGCTCATTTCTTCCACCGCGGAGGAAACCGAGTTCACATTGGTGGTAGCGTCCTCGGCCGAAGAGGCAACCTCGGTGATATTCGCCGACATCTCTTCACTGGACTGGGCAACCTGTGTGGTTTTGCCCCTCATTTCCTCACTGGATTTGGCCATGGCGCCGGCCACCTCGGTCAGCTCCCCGGAGGATTCGCCCAGAATGTTGGCGTTTTCCATGATGTCTCGAACCGTCGATTGCAGTTTTTCAAGGAAGAGGTTGAACCATCCCGCCAGTTCCCCGAGCTCATCCTTGGAAGTGGCGTTGATGCGGGTGGTCAAATCGCCCTCACCTTCCGCGATATCTTTCATGACCGTGTTCATGGTGGAAATGCTGCCGGTAATCTGGCGCGCCACCCACAGACTGAAGACGACGCCGATAGCCAGGAAGATGCCCCCGTAGAGCACGCTGGTCCACAGGTTGGCGTTGGCGTCTCTAAGGAAAGCCTTTTTGGAGAACTCCATCTCCATATAACCGAAAAGCGTACCTTCCGAATTGATGAGGGGGGCACGAATCACACGGCGGTCAGCGAAAACCTCCTCCTCGGCAGCCTGTACCGCTTTAAAGTCACCGTCGTATTCATCTTTCTCTTTGAAGTCGATCTCTTCACCCTCGGCGGGTGCGCCTGCCGGCAAACCGACAATGAAACCGGCTTCGTTGTCGAACACATCCAACCGGGTTACGGTGGCGTCCGTGTCCTTTTGCAGGTTGGTAACCGTTTCCAGGGTCTGGCGGATGGTGCTCTCGTCCTGGAGCAGGTCATAGGAGGTCATGCCCAACACCAGGCTCTCCGTCAAGAAGTTCTCGATGAACTTGGAGTTCGTATTGAACACTTCCTCACCGAGCTTTTTCCCCTGAAAGGAAAGAAAGACAACCATGAACAGGAGAATGGCGCCCATAATAGTAACAATCAGCATTATCCGGAACTTGATAGAAGCGAAATTCATCTCTGGGTCCTCTCAACGAATTGGATCTTGTGCGGCAATTAATGACTCAAGGTTCAGGTTAATCGATGGTCGATGCAACCTTTAGAATTTGGGGGTTCCAGTTGATATTCTCGGCTTTGGTGGATGAAAGGTTCAATAAAATCTTGGGTTTACCGTTTTCCACGCCGATACCCAAGGTCACGCCTTCATTCACGTATTTGGAAATGCCGGTTATCGACAACACGCCGTTGGCCTGGCAGTATTTCGTCAGGGTGCCCGCGTCCTGGCCGACGTAGACGATTTGTGCTACTCCGTTGGGAGGCCCTGATCCTTCGGTGACGCTTTTTAGTTTTGCCTTGCCGGCTTTCTTGCCAATATACGTCTTGAGCGCCTTTGCGACATTCGGGGCTCCGACGACGTGGATGGTGAAGGGGTCCGACCCCAGGTTGGTGTAGAACGCTAACAGTTTCATGAAAAGCGCCGCCTGAATGTTGGGTGGTGCTTTGTCCTGGGACGGTGCGGGTGTACCGAGCAGGACGAGGACCAACAACAACGCGACGGCTCTGAAAACCGTTCTTCCCGTGGCAGTCATCATCGAATCATCTCCCAGTTCTGAGTAATTCCGGACCGGCCGATCCCCTGCCTTCCCAAAACGCAAGGTTGGTAATGGTTGGAAAACAGCCGTGACTCGTCTTTTATCGTCAAACCACATGCTAACTTTAATAATTAAGAAGGGATGCCTGCCGACCTTTGTCAAGTTTTTTCGGCAATTTCCTGACATGATTAGGATTTCGCACCTTATACCGGTCCAATAACCGGTTTTTTTTACCTAATACGTTGACGACCTTAAGGTTGGAATGGTGCGATCTGAAAAAGACAGTGCAAAGGGAAATACACCCGGGAGGCGTATTTTTAATATTTTGCCCCTGTTTTGTCGTAGAAAAAAAAACTATGAGAACAGCCGGTTCCAATTGCTCAGTTCATCATGTAGATCATCTACATCATTGATTGCGCTCATGACTGCAATACCGTCCGCACCGGCTTCCCGAACGTCACTCGCTCGCTCACGGCCGATACCGCCGATGGCCACCAGCGGGCCGGCGACCAACCTTCGCCAACGGGCCAGGCCTTCCAAACCATGCGGTCGGGTATCCAATTGTTTGCTTTGCGTGGCAAAGACGGGACCCAGCGCAATGTAGGACGGCCTGTAAGCCGCGGCGCGCGCCAGTTCCGCGTAGCCGTGCGTGCTGATGCCCAGACGTAACCCCGATTCAGCCAGGGCCCGGATATCGGCGTCCTCGAGGTCCTCCTGACCCAGGTGCACCCCGTAGGCGCCCGCGTCGACGGCTTCCCGCCAATGATCGTTGATGAACAAGCGCAGGTCGAAGCGCCGGGCGACGGCCGCGGCGTCGGCTATCTCCCGCTTCAGCGCCTCGCCCGAAAGATCCTTGATGCGCAATTGCGCCGTGGTGACGCCGGATTCGGCCAGGGGGACCAATCGCGCCGCACGATCCACCAACGGGTAGAAACCGATGGGTTGATTCCCGCAATCCGGAAAGGTAGGGCGGTCCCGACCGTCAGCCGCATGACGGGTAAGCCAGGGCAGGTCCGCCGGCCGGGACGGCCAACCGCCTTGAAAGACCGGACCGTGACCGCCTCCCACGGGCCGCGCCTCGCGAATACCCGCCGTGACATAGGCGCGGGCGATGACCAGGGCGTCCGCGGTTGCGTAGCCCCGCGCAACACATGCAGCCAGCGCCGCCGAGAGGGTGCAACCGGTGCCGTGGGTGCTTATGGAGTCAATGCGACGCCCCGTCAACCAAAACCCGGTATCACCGTCCGTAAAAAAGTCCTGGCTGAATTCGGAATCACCGTGGCCGCCTTTGACCAGTACGCCGCGAGCACCGCGTTGCAACAGCATGTGCGCGGCTTCCTCTACTTCTTCCGGCGAACGGATCGGCCGACCGCACAGGACTTCCGCCTCGGGCAGGTTGGGGGTGATGAGATCGGCACGCGGCAGTAAACGTTCGGCCAGGATCTGCTCGGCCTCCCTGTCCATCAAACGACCGCCGCTGGTGGCCACCATCACGGGGTCGCAGACATACCAGGCATCTAACGTTTCCAAGGCGTCGGCAACCACGCGCATGATTTCGGCGCTGCCCAGCATGCCGGTCTTCAGCGCTTTCGCCGGCAGGTCCTCGCGCAGTACGTCGATCTGCTGCCGAATCAATTCCGTGTCCACGTACCGGGCGGCGCGTACCTCGCGCGTGTTCTGCGCGGTCAGGGCCACCAAAACGGTGCAGCCGTGAACACCCAAGCCCTGAAAGGTTTTCAGGTCGGCCTGAATGCCCGCGCCGCCGCCCGAATCCGAGCCCGCGATAGTCCAGGCGATCATGCTTTTTCCCCGTGCCAGAATGGAGTCCCCAGAGTGGGCGTGCTGGGTGAGGCAAAATCCCTCTGCGGCATGAGGCCCGCCTCGTAACCCGAACGGCCGGCCTCCACGGCCAGTTTGAAGGCCCGGGCCATAGTGACCGGGTCGGGGGAAAGCGCCACCGCGCTGTTGATAAGCACCGCGTCGTAACCCATTTCCAAGGCTAGGGCGGCATCGGAAGGTTTGCCGATACCCGCATCCACTACCAGCTTCACATCGGGCAGGCGCTTGCGGATCATTTTCAGGTTGAACGGGTTCAACAGGCCCTGACCGCTGCCGATGGGAGAGGCCCAGGGCATGACCACGCGGCAGCCCGCATCGGCCAGGCGCTGACACAACACCAGGTCGTCCGTGCAGTAGGGGAAGACTTCGAAGTCCTGGCTGATCAATTCTTTCGTGGCTTCCAACAGGCCGAAGGGGTCGGGTTGCAGGTTGTAATCGTCGCCGATGACTTCCAGCTTGATCCAGTTGGTATCGAAGATCTCGCGCGCCATTTGGGCGGTGGTTACGGCTTCCTTGACCGATTTACAGCCGGCGGTATTGGGTAGGAACGCCGCGCCGACGCCGCGCACCAGGTCCCAGAACGATTGACCGCCGCCTTGATCCGGCGCCTGGCGGCGCAGAGACACGGTGATCACTTGCGAGCCGGAGGCGCGAATGCTTTCCAGCATGATCTCGGGCGAGGGATAGAGAGCCGTTCCGATAAACAGGCGGCTGTCCAGTTCACGATCGGCGATCTCCCACATATCAGCCTCCCTGCATGGGCGCCAGCACTTCCAGCGCCTCGTTGCCTTTCAAGGCATAGGATTCGTGTCGGTGACGCGGTACGAAGGTTCCGTTGACCGCTACCGCGAACTGTTTGCCGCGATAGCCCAACTGGTCCAGCGCCTCGCTGAGAGTACTGCCCTCGTGGACCATCCTGGTTTCGCCGTTAACGCGTAAGTGAAACATCTTTATCCTCGATCAGACCGGCATGTCGGGGCGTGCGGTCAAGAGCCGCATCCACCAGGGTATCGGCGACGGCAGGACCCACCAGGTACCCGTGGCGGTACAGGCCGTTGGCGATGATCAGGCCGGGTTGCTTTTGGATTTTGGGTAGGTTGTCGGGAAAGGCCGGGCGGCAGTGCACGGCGGTTTCTATAAGGTGCGCCTCGGCAAAACCCGGATGCAGGCTGTAGGCGGCAGACAACAGTTCCAGCGCCGATTTGACCGTAAGCGGTCGCATATCCTCGCTTTCGATCGAGGTGGCGCCGATCAGGTAGGTATCTTCCGCACGGGGGACAATGTACAGGGGATAACGCGGATGCATCAGGCGAACCGGGCGGTTCAGAGATACTTCCGGGGCCGAAACGCGAATCAACTCGCCTCTCACGCCGCGTAGGCCGGAAACTTGGGGACGGGCGCCCAACCCCCGTGTGTCGATCACCAGGTCGAAGGATTCGCCCTGCATGCGGTAGGGGCCAATATCCGTAACCTCTTCGGATGTGCGCCAGGTGACGTCGAGATCGACCAGGGCCGCTTCCAGGGCGGGCAGCAGGTCGTGAGCATCGATTTGACCCTCGTCGGGGAAATAAAGACCGCGCCCGAACCGGCCGGCCAGTTCGGGCTCCACTTCCTCGACTCCGGCGGCATCCAGCGAACGCATAACCTCCGGTTGTTCCAGCCGACTGAGTACCTGGTTTTTGAAGGCTTCCAGGTCCATCAGGTCCTGGCGATGGGCGACCACCAGGCTGCCGTTGCGACGAAAGAACACGGGGCGGGGCAAATCGGCCAGAATTTCGGGCCAGCGCTGCAAACCGTAAACTCCGAGGCGGGCGATGATCGGTTCGGCTTTTTCCAGTTCGGCGAACGGGGCCAGCATACCGGCCCCCACCCAGGAGCACCCTCGGCGTCCGTCGCGGTTGTCGCGGTCGAACAGGGTAACGCGACAACCGGCACGGGCAAGTTCCAACGCGACCAGGCGACCTGAAAGACCGGCGCCGGCAATGCCAACCGTGGTCATGGGACTTCTCCTAGACTTTGATATAAACCTCGGAGCCTTTCTGTTTGAACTCTGCCGACTTCTCCTCCATGCCCTTTTCTATGGCTTGATTCACATCCAGGTCCTTTTGCGCGGCAAAGTCGCGCACGTCCTGGGTGATCTTCATGGAGCAGAACTTGGGGCCGCACATGGAGCAGAAGTGCGCCACCTTGGCGGAGTCCTTGGGAAGGGTTTCGTCGTGATAGGCGCGCGCCGTCTCCGGGTCCAAGGCCAGGTTGAACTGGTCCTCCCAACGGAATTCGAAACGCGCCTTGGATAAAGCGTCGTCGCGACCGCGTGCGGCGGGGTGTCCCTTGGCCACGTCGGCCGCGTGCGCCGCGATCTTATAGGTAATGATGCCCTGTTTCACGTCTTCGCGATTGGGCAGGCCCAGGTGTTCCTTGGGCGTGACGTAGCAGAGCATGGCCGTGCCGTACCAGCCGATCATGGCGGCGCCGATACCGGAAGTGATGTGGTCGTAACCGGGCGCGATGTCGGTGGTCAAGGGTCCCAGCGTGTAGAAGGGCGCCTCGTGACAGTGGTCCAGTTGCTTGTCCATATTCTCGCGGATCATGTGCATGGGCACGTGGCCGGGCCCCTCGATCATGACCTGGACATCGTGTTTCCAGGCGATTTGGGTCAGCTCGCCCAGGGTTTGCAGTTCGCCGAACTGGGCCTCGTCATTGGCATCGGCCAGGGAGCCGGGCCTCAAGCCGTCACCCAGGGAGAAACTGATATCGTAGGCCTTCATGATCTCGCAAATTTCCTCGAAGTGCGTGTAGAGGAAACTTTCCTTGTGGTGGGCAATGCACCATTTGGCCATGATGGAACCGCCGCGAGAAACAATACCGGTGACGCGATCAGCGGTCAGCGGCACGTAGCGCAACAACACGCCGGCGTGAATGGTGAAGTAGTCCACACCCTGCTCGGCCTGTTCGATCAGCGTATCGCGGAAGACTTCCCAGGTAAGCGCGGTCGGGTCGCCGTCCACCTTTTCCAGGGCCTGGTAGATGGGCACGGTGCCCACTGGGATGGGCGAGTTGCGGATGATGTAATCGCGCGTGGTGTGGATATTCTTGCCGGTGGAGAGGTCCATCAAAGTATCGGCGCCCCAGCGGGATGCCCAGACCAGTTTCTCGACCTCTTCCTCGATGGAGGAGGTGACGGCCGAGTTGCCGATATTGGCGTTGATCTTCACCAGGAAGTTGCGGCCGATGATCATGGGCTCGCTTTCGGGGTGGTTGATATTGGCCGGGATAATGGCGCGACCGGCGGCGACCTCATCCCGAACGAACTCGGGAGTAATATCCTGGGGAATTCGAGCCCCGAAGGGCATTCCGGCCAGACGTTGGTTGCGCGCATCGGAGACGGCGTCACGAACCTCCCGGCGGCGGGCGTTTTCGCGAATGGCGATGTATTCCATCTCAGGGGTGACGATGCCCTTGCGGGCGTAGTGCATTTGGGTGACATTGCCGCCGGGTTTGGCTTTGCGAGGCATGCGCAGCAACGTCTCATGAGTGCGCGCTCCCTTACCGGCGGCAGAGTAGCCGTTGTCCTCGGGGCGCATGATTCGACCCTCGTAGGCTTCGGTGTCGCCGCGATCCTCGATCCACTTGCGGCGTAACGGGGCCAGGCCCCTGGTCACGTCGACGGTCACATCGGGATCGGTGTAGGGACCCGAGGTGTCGTAAACGGGGAAGTTTTCGCCGTTGGTCAGGGCGATATTTCGCATGGGGACGCGAATATCGGGGAAGCGCTCGCCGGCCAGGTAAATCTTGCTGGAAGCGGGTAGGGGATCGGTTGTGATCTTCGCGGTCTTGCTGATAACACCGGAATCATCTCTCGCCATGGTCACCATCCTAAAGAAGCCTTCTCCCGGCCGAATATCCACCGGCCTTTTTGAGACAATGGTTAGCATAGCCGTTCACCTGCCATTAATCAATAACCGGAGAGAGCCGGAATCAGTCAAAGCAGTCGCTCAGCACCTCACCACGGCTACCTCGCCCGTCGATACGAAGAGATTTCGCTCGACATCAATGACCTGCCGGAAAAAATCAAACCCAGTCAGCCCGACCTCTGCAGCGCGGGTCGAAAATGCAAATATCCTTGACCATTTCCAAACACCGGGGCAAGAAAAAGACCATACATGCACCCACCGGCCAACATCCCGACAATGGGAACTAAAAGTACGGATTCCCGTGGGTATCTCCTTCGCTCAAGAATGTACCCACATGTCAGGAGTGGGTACTTCCCGGAGCAAAGGGGGTACCCATGGAAGACCATACCCGTACTTCCTGAGCGGGGGAAGTACCTTCCGAAAGTCACACCTGTACTATCACGGCAGAAAAGGTAGCCACATGTGACGAGTAGCTATGCTCCCGGTTCGGGGAAGTAGCCATGGAGACACAAGTACGCACTTTTTTCAAGCCCTTAAAAGACACCCCAAAAGATCTAAGGAGCCGGCTTTTGATACTCGATTATTCCCGGGCAAACATAAGGACCATGCATAAAATATTCGATTGTTCCCGGGAACACATGAGCAGCCGGCGTCCGGAACTCGATTGTTCCCGGGAACAATCGAGTTCCGGATTTTAGGAACTTTGTTGTTGCCGAGAATAACAAAACATATAAATGGGGGTTTATGCAATTGAGAATGTCGTTTAGTTGATTTATGCACCGACTTTCCTTGATTTTTCGAGCGGCTGCCCTATCTGGTCATGGAGTATGTGGACGGCGCCAACATTGATATCTGGTGTCGCCGGTGCATCGCGACCGGAACGAGAAAGCGATCTACCGGCCTTCCTCAGACGCCGCACCTGGACACGCTTGAGCGACGCCGTCTACCACGCCGAACTCAAAGTCCTGGCCCGGGTCGTCCGCGGCGAAACCCCGGAACCCGAAGCCGACACGATCACCGAGGCCTGCCCCTTTAAAAGTCCGGAAGCCTTCACCGAGGAGAATCACCGTTTCCTTTGCGGCCGCCGGGCCGTCACGCAACGCCTGGTGGAGCATCTGCGCACACGCCGCTTCCTCGCCGTGCCGGGCCCGTCCGGCAGCGGCAAATCGTCCGTGGGGCAAGCCGGGCTGGCCCCGCCGTTGCGCGAACGGGGTGACGACATTGCACTATTCACTCCGGCAAACCGGCCGGTTATGGAACTGGCTTTTGCGCTATGTGGACTCTACAAGGCTGCAACGACTACCACTTCCCCGAAGCCCATCCCCAGGAACACCTCCGCCGCCCCAGGCGCCCCGGCGAAGACCTCATCGATTTCCTGCCGGGTATCCCGCCCGGGGAAGAGTCATCAAAACAGCAGGAACCCTAACCTGACCGAAGGCCCAAGTCGATCCGTGGTGGTTTGACAAGACTGCCACTTGCACGGCATGGCGCTGCTGGGTATACTGAACTTGTTTCGTTTCAGACACTTTTTGCGGCAAGGTTGACTCTATGAAAACCACGCTTTCCAGCTTGTTGCTTTTTGCAGTTTTACCCCTGTGGGCCCAGAACGATATCCAGGCCAACGTCAATCTCCAGTTCCGGTTTACCAATCCCGGCGCCCGCGCTCAAGCCATGGGCGGCGCCTTTATCGGGGTGGCCGACGATACCACCGCCATCTTCGCCAATCCCGCCGGTTTGACGCGCATGTCCAGTCGCACCGTCATCTTGGAAGCCAACACCACCCGGCGCGACAACCCCATTCCCTTTTACCAGGGCCGGATACAGCAATTCGGGTCTCAGGACTTTACCTTCGACCTGGAAAGCAGGGACTTCAGCGAGACGGTGACCGGCATTCCCTTCTTTGCCTATGTCAATCCCAAGAGCAAGGTCAAGTGGGGCGTCTTCTATGCCGAGCAGGCCAACTTCGACCGTGAATTCGAAACCGGTCCCATCGGCGTAGTACCCGTCTTCAACCGGCCGGAGGTAGACGAGAACCGCTTGGGCATCTTTCCCAGTTCGGTCGATTCCGTACAGTTGACCCTGCGCTCCCTGGGTTTCAGCGCCGCCGGCAACCTGACGCCCAATCTATCCGTGGGCGCCACCCTGGCTTTCAACCGCATGGACTACGAAACGCACACCACCAGTTTCCTGGACGATCCCCGCCTGGTCTATCCCGAGTTCGAGTTCGATATTACGCCCATCGAGCCCTTCATCGGCCTGCCGGTCGTGTTTGCCGACGCCATGGGCGAGGACGACGACATCAGCTTCTACCTGGGTTTGTTGTACACCGCTTCGGATCGTTTTCACGTGGGCTTGTCCTATAAACGCCAGGGCGAGTTCGACTATGACTATCAAGGCAGTACCGTGGATGACCGCTTCGAGGAACAGGTGGTTCAGATACAGGGTACCTCGACTTTCAACGTGCCCGATGCCATGGGCTTAGGGTTCAGCTTCCTGCCCACCGAAAGCACGATTTTGTCCTTTGAAATCAACCGGGTTTTTTATTCCGACCTCTCCGACGATTATGCCAGGCTGTTCTTCAACGAGGACGACCCCGGCAATTTCAGCCAGGTCGCTGACGACGCCACGGAGTATCGGGTGGGTTTCGAATACCTCTTCCTGAACATGGCCTATCCGCTGGCCGTGCGCGCCGGTTACTGGTTCGAACCCTATCACGCCCTGGTGAACGAGGCGCTGGATACCCAGATCATCTTCCGGTACTTGGATGAATCGGGCGACTTTTTTCAGAACGAACGCAGCACGCCCTTCCTCCAGCGTTTTGCCTCGGACCTCAACCACATCACCTTCGGGTTGGGGATGAGCTTCGGCAAGTACACGCTGGACGCTTCTGCCGATATCGACGATCAGAATACAAGCTTCAGCCTTTCCAGTATCTACCGTTTCTAGCGAGGTGGCCCGATGAAACGTCTCTTCATGATTCTGCTGCTGATGACGGGCAGCCTTGTTTACGCGCAACACAACAACCGCACAGCGCAAGACCTGCAATTTCGGTTCAGTAATCCGGGCGCCCGTTCGCTGGGCTTCGGCGGCGCCTTCATCGGCCTGGCCGACGACGCCACCGCGCCCGTGGCCAACCCGGCCGGCATGGTCCGCACCTCTAAACGCTCGCTGTCGCTGGAGCTGAATGTCAATCGCCGCGATAATGAAATTCCGTTCGCGGGCGGCGATATCATTCAGACCAACCTGTTCGAGTTCGATTTCAACCTACAGGAAACATCTGCGCCCGAAACCCTGTTCGGCGCGCCCTACGGCGCCGTGGTTTTTCCGGTCGGTAAGTGGCGCCTGGCCTTGTTCGCGCACCAACAGGCCAATCTGGAGCGCAGCTACAGCACCGACCAAATCAACATCTGCCAGATCAGCGATAACGACTATCCCGACTGCGAGGTGACCGAGGAGAGCTTCGGACCCGGCAATGATGTGGTGGATATGCAGATCTGGAATTTGGGCGGCTCGGCGGCCTACGCCTTTAACGACAACTTTTCCATGGGTCTGTCCCTGTTCACGTCGGAACTGGACTATCAGGCCGATTCGGTGGTCGATGTGATCCGACCCACGCGCACCGTGCAGGTCAGCAAACTGGCGGGCGGCACGGACACCGATTTCGGCGGCATTTTCGGCGCGCTGTGGCGCATCACCGAGGATCTGTCCGTGGGCGTCACCTACAAATTCCAACCGGAATTCACCTACACCGCGGAACTGGCCAAAAGCGGGCCCCTGAGCAATACCCGTGACGACTTCGTGACCGATGCGCTGTTCAAGATTCCCGACAGTTTTGCGATCGGCTTCAGCATCAACCCCGTGGACGCGGCGACCCTGAACCTTGACGCCAACCGGGTCTACTACTCGCAAATCACCGACGAACTGCTGGATTTCTCGGCCGCGGAAACCCAGGACGGCGCCATCACCCAGAGCATCGGCGATGTGACCGAGATTCACGTGGGTTTCGAATGGATCTTCCTGAACATGGCCAACCCGCTCAGCCTGCGCCTGGGCTATTGGCTGGACCCCTACCACGCGCCCATCAGCAATGTGTCGGACAGCCAGATCCTGGGCGGCCCGGTAACCGACGCCTTCGCCCGCGATATCTTCTTCCTGCAACGCTTCGAGGAAGACGAGAACCACTATGCCCTGGGTCTGGGTTGGACGTTCGGCGAGAAGCTGCAACTGGATATGGCTTACGAGTACGGCGAGAAGAGTTCCAACGGCACGGTCAGCGGCATCTACCGTTTCTAGGAGGTTACGGTGGCCGAAGAGGACCGCATCAAATGGGACCGAAAATACAGGGAACGCAAGGAAACGCCGCGGGTCAACAGCCTGGTTCGCTGTTCGGCGACTCTGGCCCGGCATCCCGGACGCGCCCTGGACCTGGCCTGCGGCGCCGGACATAACAGCCAGTTCCTGGCCGATTTAGGGTTCACGGTGGATGCGGTCGACATTTCTCCCGTGGCCCTGGCCGGGATCCATCATCCCAGGATCTGTACCCTGGAACGCGATCTGGACACATACACCATCACACCGGGCGCCTACGACCTGATTGTGGATACCTATTTCCTGGATCGACGGCTGTTCGGCCGGATCACGGCGGGCTTGAAACCGGGCGGGGTCCTGCTCTTCGAGACCTGGACGGTAGACAGCAAACGCATGAGCAATCCGGCTTTCATGCTGGAACGCAACGAACTGCCGCAGGCCTTCAGCAGCTTGACCACGCTCTCCTACTCCGAAACCGACGGGGTAGCCTCTTACGCGGGCCGGAAATAAAAAACTGTTTCTTCCCGGTGTGTCGGTTTCGAATTCAAACCTCATCATGACACCCCTCGCCTTGGTTGGGGAATTCTTAGGCCTCACCGGGCTTGCCTGCAAATAGGTTGCGGATAGCACTGATCTCCTGTTGGTACACTTCAGGAGTGATTTCGCCCTTATCGAGAAGTCTTTTGATGCGTGCCTCGAAGGCTTCTCGGCCTTCTTCTCGGCCTTCTTGCTTGGCTTCCATATACAAAACCGTTTCTTCTACCGGTGTGTCGAATCCAAACCTCAATTTGACATCCTTCTCGCCCGAGTCCTTGAATTCTTAGGCTTCTCCATGCTTGCCTGCAAATAGGGCGCGCATAGCGCTGATCTCCTGTTGGTACACCTCGGGGGTGATGTCGCCCTTGTCCAGGAGAGTTTTGAGCCGTGTCTCGAAGGCATTGAGAGCCCGTTTATTGGCTTTCTCTTCACCTTCTTCCAGGCCTTCTTGTTTGGCTTCCATATACAAAACCGTTTCTTCTACCGGTGTGTCGAATCCAAACCTCATCATGACCTCCTTCTTGCTCAGGTCTTTGAATCTTTGAGTTAGCCAGGAAATGAAGACCTCTTCCAGGCATTCTATTTTATCCGTGCTCAGAGGAGCATTTCGGATGGTGTTCAGCCAGTCTTTGGCCTTGGTTTCGACAATCGAGGTATTGGACTCCAGGAAAGGCTGAAAGACCGCGTATAACGGATGGTCTTCACCCAACCTAAGGAGCGCCTCATCCAAGTATACGACTTGAAAACCCGATTCGCAACTCGCGAAGTCCCGCCAGGGCATGGTGCGCGGATCGCAGGACCGGTTGGGGAAAATCAAGATGCCGCGCACGCGCCTTTTGGGTTCTTCCAGTTGAAAACCCGCCATTTCCATGAAGATGCGGGGATAGACATTGTCCTCGGGCAGAACCTGGAACTCTATGATCGCCGAAGGGAAGCGATCGTCTTCGGGTTCCAGAATGCCGTCATAGGTTCGATCAACCCGCTTGTAGGCGCGAGAACTGAAGCTGTAGCCGCCGTCCGGGTCGATCGACGTCAAATCGGCAACCATTTCGGGGCATTTTCTGAATAATTGGTAGAAATGAGGATCGGATTCCATAAAGCCTCCGTGGATTGAATCGGCCGGTATCGCCTTTCGGATTTCGTCAAGAGGACCACGGCCACCCTTAGTCTAAGTCATCTAACTACCTGGCTGCCAGGGGTTTTGTTATGGAGCCCCTTTCTCGGGCAGGGGGCGGTGAAGCGGAGTGGCGCCTCGTTCGCAGTTGGCGCGGATGATTGCCGGCAGACCCGGCTGGATGCGGTAGACGCCGTCGTCATCACGGGCCCAAATCTCCGGATACGCGTCCAACAGCTTCAGCACGTGTTCCTTGGGAGTGCCGTTGTCCACGCGCCAGGTCAGGTAATGCGCCACCTCCCCAGGTCGGTAGAGACGGTGCAGGCCGTAGAGGAACCAGGGCGCCGGTTCTTTCGAGTAAAGCAGGCGATCGGGATGGGCCAGGTAGAAGCGGCCGTCCAGGGTGTAGCCTTCCTTACGGGCATCCCAGGCCTCGGCCGCGTTCCATGCACCCAATCCCAAAACTGCCGCGAAGATGACCGCGGGGACCGGCATCCAGCGTAGCGGCAATACCTTGCCGGCCAGATAGGCGGTTACGGCCAGGATGTAGGTGTTCAGCAGGAAGAGTACCCGGTACCAGGGGCCCAGCCCTTCGTAGCCGTGGGTTACCGGCGCGGTCACGGGTACGATGGTAAACAACATCACGCCCAGCGTCCCACCGATGAAGAAGATTTGTTGGAAACTCAAGCGGCGTAGCGCCAGGGCGGCAACCAATAGGCCGAAGGTAACGGCGGCGAGCAGGTAGCCGCCGTTATTGCCGCCGAACATAAAGGGGTAGCGGGTCAGGAACAGATCATACTGACTCAGGAAGGACATATCCATGGGTTTCCCGCCGGCCCCGAGCGACAGGAAGCGATAACCCGCGTACAGCAGACCGCAACCGAAAACACCCACCGCCGCACCGAAGCGACGCGCCTTCAGGTAGAAGCAGATCAAGACGAAGAAGGTCCCCGAGACGTAGACCTCTTTCGCGGTACAGGCAAGCAGATAAAACGCGGACGCCGTCCACATGTAGATCTGTTTTCCCTCTTCTTCCACCGCCTTCAGACAAAACAACACGGCGGCCAGGGAGAAGGCCAGGCCTTCCAGGTAATGCCGGGTCGATAGGAATTCGAGCGTGACGATGGAAGACGGCAGGAACGGCCAAAGCAGGACTGTCGCCAGGGCGATACCTTCGTCCATCAAACGGCGCAGCACCAGGAACAGCAGGCAGGCCGTAACCCAGAAGGAAAACAGCGAATGCCAATAGGCCGGCGCGGTGGACGTGGGGTGAAACAGGGTATCGATCCAAAAAGTGAAGGTGAACCAAGGCGTCACCGAGTTATTGAGACTGAGTTTGGACACCAGCTCCGGCCCGAAGTAGGCGATGGGATTGGGATGATCGCGCACAAACACCCGGTGCGGGCTGTCGTCCTCGAACCACCAGTCACCGGGCGTTGCACTGATCAGCAAACCCTGAATAAGGACGGGCATCAACAAGCATCCAAAGAAGCCTAGGTCTCGCCGGGAAGTCAAGCGTCTGTACTGGTCGATGTGGCTGCTCCGATACCGGTGAGGGGCGGATCTTCAGGATCGCCGCAACGATCGGCCACCAGGAAGCGCGGCCGGGCCTTCACCTCTTCATAGATACGGGCGATATAGGTCCCCATCACGCCCAGCGAGATCATGATACAGCTGCCGGTGATCAGCAGCAACAAGATGACGGTGGTGAATCCGTCCACGCCGCCGCCGAAGAATTTCATATACAGCGTCTGGCCGCCCAACAGGATGGAAAAAGCCAGGAAGACGCCGCCTATCAAGGTGGTCAACTGAAGCGGCAACGAGGTGAAGGAGGTTATCCCGGTCACGGCCAGGCGCACCAGTTGGAAGAAGGCCCAACGAGTGCGACCACCCACCCGTTCCGGCACGGAAAAAGGTACCTCGCGCCTGGGAAAACCAAGCCAGGCGGCCATCCCCCGAAAGAAGACGTTGCGTTCTCCCATGCGTCGCCAGGCCTCGACGGCACGTCGATCCAACAGTTTGAAATCGGTCGCGCCGTCCAGCCCTTCCCCGGGCAAACCCGACAGCAGCGAATAGAAGATCTTGGTACACAGCCGATGCCACAAGGGCGTGCGGCGTTTGTCCCTTTTGACTGCTTCCACGATGGGCACGCCTTCGCTTTGCCAGATCTCGACCAAGGTGGGGATGAGTTCCGGCGGGTGTTGAAGGTCGCCGTCCATGATCACCACGGCCTCACCGCGCGCATCGGCCAAACCGGCGGCCAGGGCTGCTTCCTTGCCGAAATTCCGGCTTAAACGCAAACCGCGGATACGCCCGTCACCGCCGGCCGCACGACAGATATCCGGCCAGGACTGATCCTGACTGCCGTCATCCACCAGAATCATTTCATAGGTCAGGTCCAGGGTAGACAGAACTTCCGTCACCCTGGCCGTGACCTGAAGCAGGTGATCGCCTTCATTGTAGACGGGGATCACCACGGAAAGTATCGGTACGGACATGACTTCTCAGGCTACCTCTGCTGTACGGCTGCCGCGCTCCCAAGCGACGCGTTATGGCAACCTTAGCAAAATCGGGGCCTGATGAACAGAACTCTACTTGACTTGAAACTCCGGCCAGTGGCCCAACAGGGTGTCCAGCTTACGGGTCAAGAAGGGTTGCAGCAGGTCATCATCCAAAATGATGCGTAACCCGCCGATCAAGGTTTGGCGCATTTCCTGTGTCAGGTCGTTGGAGTCCTCGGCCAGGGAGACCAGGCAATCCAAGACCTCGTGTATGGTGATATTGTCGGTTGAGACTTCCTCGTCGCCCACCATCAGGTGACCGACCGCGCGTTGCTGACTTTTGGGTTTGCCCCAGCTGGGAAGCGTGTTCTTTTTCTCCGGGCGGCCGAATACCTCGATGGTATGGATCGACTCCTTCAACCCGCGCTGCAGGGCTTCCAACTGATTCAAAAAGGTCTGGCGGTTGACGAAATCGTCGCCCCCCAGGTGGTTCCGCATGCGTTTCAAAATGTCCAGCGGCTTCCGACAAGTGGTGCCGCCTTCTTGCAACAGCTCTTCAACCTTTGTCTTCCATGCTTTGATGTGAGGGTTGTGGAATCCCTCCTGTATCTTCATCAAGGCGGGTATCTCTTCAGTAAGGGCTTTGAGCTCGGTGATCAGATTTTTCGTCTCCAAGGGTAGCCTCCTGTTAGAGAGCGTGCTTTGGATAGTATCACTTTTTTGACCCAAACGTCAGCATTCCCAAGCGGATCTGATGATTTTTTTGCAATTAAGCAAGTAAGAGCTTTGTAAAAAATCGGCTTTTTCCGTCTCCGCTTGCTAAACCCTGATGTCTGTTGCCTTGTCACAGCAGTATGATGAACGTGAGTGAAGGAGGTTACCTTGGCTTTCGGTTTGTGTCTCTTATTGTGGCTGGGTCCGGCCGGCGGACCAACCCCGGACTTCCCTTACGAGGCCGCCGGCCTGGACGAGCGACGCGCGGCGGTACACCTGTTGGACCGCCTGGGTTACGGACCGGAGCCCGGCCAGGTGGACGCTGTTGTCGCCATGGGCCTGGAGAACTGGTTCCGAGCCCAATTATCGGGCCGAACCGCCGATCCCGCCCTGGAGCGACGGCTGAAGACCTTGCCCGCGCTCGGCATGACCGCCGAGGAGATATTCCGCACCTATCCAACCCGCGCCAAGGTGGCCCGCCTAGCCGTGCAAGCCGGTGTCGTTGCCGATCAACAGGAAGCACAGGACCAGCCTCAAAAGGTCAGGGAATTCGGCCGCGAGCGGGGCTTCCGTTCACCCGCCGAACTGATGCACGACCTGTTCGGCCAGAAGATTACCCGCGCCGTCTACGCCGAAAACCAAATGCACGAGGTCTTGACCGACTTCTGGTTCAACCACTTCTACGTTTCCATTACCGACAGCCGGGCGCGGACCTTCGTGCTGTCCTATGAATACGAGGCCATCCGCCCGCATGTATTGGGCTCGTTCCAGGACATGCTGACCGCGAGCGCCAGGCACCCGGCCATGTTGCTCTACCTGGACAATGCCGGTTCCAGCGCGGGCAAGGAAGCGCCGACCACCGCCGGCATGATGGCCGAAAAACGCCGTGGGAAACGCAACCTTCCCCGTCGCAACCGCAATCGCGGCATCAACGAGAACTACGCCCGGGAACTGATGGAATTGCATACCCTGGGCGTGGACGGCGGCTACACCCAGCAGGATATCGTCGAGGTGGCGCGCGCCTTCACCGGCTGGACCACCTTACCCGCCGACCGGCCCGATGCCGAGCGCCGCCTGCGCCGCGCCCGCAAGCTGGGTTTCCGGCGCGACGGCCTGTTCCTCTTCCGCGCCGACATGCACGATGCCGGCCCTAAAACCATCCTAGGCCGCAAATTCAAGCGAGGCGGCGGCGTGGAAGAAGGCGAGAAGGTGCTGGCCATGCTGGCCGACCATCCCTCCACGGCTCGCTTCGTCACCGCCAAATTTGCCCGCCGCTTCGTTTCAGAAAACCCGCCTCAAGCCCTGTTGGATCGCCTGGCTGAAAATTTCCGCAAGACGGACGGTAACCTGAAACACCTGCTGGTCACCCTGGTCAATTCTCCGGAGTTCTGGGCCGACGATGCGGTAGACGCCCGCGTCAAGTCACCCTTCCGCCTGGCCGTCAGTGCCCTAAGGGCCATGAACGCCGAGATCGACCGTATCCGTCCGCTGAAACAGTGGATCGGTAAAATGGGCCAACCTCTCTACGGCTTCCAAGCCCCCACCGGTTTCCCCGACGAGGCCGCCTTCTGGATCTCTTCCGGCAACCTGGCCAATCGCATGGACTTCGCCGTTCAACTGGCCTCCGGCAAAATCCAGGGCGTCAATATAAGGCGCAAGCATCTGGTCGGCTCCCTGAAGGAAATTACCGCAAGGTTCCTACCTGAAAGGGACACGGACGACCTACAGGAAACCCTCAAGCACAAGGCGCACCTGCTGCCGCAAACCGAGGGCGAAAGCCTCTCGCAACAGTTACTCGCCTCCTACGGCTACCTGGACGAGTGGAAGGCCGCCAAACCCGAATTGGACAACAAACACCGACACGCCGCCCTGATCATGGGTTCGCCGGCATTTCAAAAGCACTAGGAGGCAAGCCGTGAAGCGACGTCAGTTCCTGCAAACCACCGCCGTCGGCCTGAGCGCCCTGGTCTTCAGCCGTGCGCCGATCCGGGCCGCATCAACCGCCGGACGCAAACAGCCCACGTTGGTCGTCATCTTCCAACGCGGCGCCATGGACGGCCTGGCCGCCGTGCAGCCCCTGGACGACGACAACCTGAAGCGGTTGCGGCCCCGCCTGGCCATGAGCCGCAAGGGCAGACAGGGCGAGACCCTCCTCCAGTTGGACGGTCGCTTCGGCCTACATCCCGCCATGGCCCCCCTGGCTCCGCTTTTCGCCCAAAAGAAACTGGCGATCATCCACGGCGCCGGCCTGCCGATTGCGGTGCGCTCCCACTTCGACGCCCAGGATATGATGGAAACCGCCACGCCCGGCGTCAAGAGCACGCCCACCGGCTGGCTGAACCGCCTGCTGGCCCAAGGTTTGGGTAACGGCGGCCCCTTCAACGCCCTCGCTTTGTCGCCCGACCTGCCGCGCGCCTTCCACGGCCCCCAAAAGGTACTGGCCATGGAAGACCTGCGCGACCTGGCTCGAACCGGCGCCAGGGGCGGACCGGTCGAGGCCTTCCAAGCGCTTTACGGCGAGGCGGCCGAAGAACTTCTGGCCAAAACGGGCCGCGAAAGCCTGGAGGCGTCCCGCATCCTGGCCAATCTGGACCTGGAGCCCCCCGGCGGCATCGACTACCCAAGCGGCGCCCCGGCCACGGGCCTCAACCAGGTCGCCCGCCTGATCCACGCGGATCGCGACGTCTCGCTGGCTTTGATCCCTTCCGGCGGCTGGGACACGCACATCAACCAGGGCGCGCAACGCGGAGCCTTCTCGCGAGCAGCCGGGAATTTCGCCCGCTCCATCGACGCCTTCTGGCGGGACCTGGGCAAAAAGCACCAAAAAAACGTCCTGGTCCTGACTATGACGGAGTTCGGTCGCACGGTCGCGGAAAACGGCACCAACGGCACGGACCACGGACGCGGTTCCTGCTTCTTCGTCCTGGGTCGCAAAGTACGCGGCGGCAAGGTCTACGGCGAGGTCCCCAAGCTGACCGAAAAGAACCTGGAAGACGGCCGCGACCTGCCGGTCACCACGGATTTCCGAGAAGTCCTGGCCGGAGCGGTCCGCGACCACTTGAAGATAGACTACGACGAAACCCTGTTCCCCAACTGGCAGGGCCGCCCGCTGTCCTACCTGCGCCGATCTTGAACGAATCCCCAGGGGATCCAACCGGCTTCAGTGTTTCCCAAGCAAGGTAACCACCGCGCGACCCTTTCGGCGGCCCTTGGTTTCCGTCTTGTAGGTGAAACTGACCTTTTTGATGACACGCTTGCGGCCGGACAGGTCGATGACACGGGTTTCCCCGCCTGCCGGAATGAACTTGCGGAGTTGAATATCCTGAACATCGCCGTTGCCGTAGTGAACCTTCAGATCGATGAAGCGCACGCCGTTTCTGCGAACCTTCAGCTTGATTTTGGAAAACTTACCTTCTTTGGCGGTGACCTGGATGACATCGCGCTCCGCGCGAATCTTGACTTCTCGTTTCCCTAATACTTCCCATTGGCCCGCGAAAACGCTCGGCCCGAGCAAAGACAATGCTACCAGGAGCAGGATTTTCATGAGAGCACCTCGCATGATGGAATAACTCATCCTAATACAAACGTTTCAGCCGTCCAAATGGAAAAGGCTCTCGACCGAATTTTCAGAGCTCTGTCAAAGTCAAACATGAGCCGTTGACAGTCCCGATTTGCTCGATTCTTCCTGGGGGAAGACATGAACATCAAAAGGCGGATCTTCAGGCCTTCCCCCAGGAAGAATCGAGCAAATCGGCCGGTCGGTTTCCATTCGGCTTATGCCTTGGGCGGTACCCACCCATAAGACATCGGATCTCCTCACGGTTTTGACGAGTTGCTGCCCTGAACGCTCGCTTCTCGTAATGCCGGCGCGAAGGAACGTCCCCACGTGTTTTTAACGCTCAGCCTTGGTGTTCGTGCAACTTATTTACCCCGTCGGCCGACTTTGCATTGGCGAGAGGAGATGTGGATGAAACACCTTGTTCTCGGATTCGGCATCATCTTGCTTTGTAGCTCCGGTCTGCTGCTCGCTCAAGAAGACAATCAAACTCAATCTTTTGCTGCCGAACGCGCCGAACAGATTAAAAATCTCAGCTATCACCTTATCTTCGATCTGAAGAAAGGGCAGCAAACCTATTCGGGCCGGGCAAGGCTTCGCTTTACCTTAAGCGACACCCTCAAGCCGCTGGACGTGGACTTCGACGGCAAGGACATCATCTCTCTGACCATCGACGGCGACAAGGTCGACAGCTACCGCTTCAACCCGGACGCCGGACGCATCAGCATCCCCACGAGCGCCCTGAAGCGGGGTGATCTGGAACTGGTCATCGACTACGAGGGCGCTTATGTGCAGAACGGCCAGGGCTTGCATAAGTTCGTGGATCCCAAGGACGGCTTGGAGTATCTGTACACCCATTTCGAGCCCAACGACGCCCATCGCCTCTTTCCCTGTTTCGACCAGCCCGACCTCAAGGGCAGCTACCGGGTAGAAGTAGTGGCGCCGGTGGATTGGGTGGTCGTCAGCAACGGCGCTCCGCTCTCCAAGCGGCGGGAAGACGGTAAGTTGCGTACCAAGTTCAAGGAAACCAAACCCTTCAGCACCTACATCTTCCAATTGAGCGCCGGTCCCTACGCAACCTGGCACGACCACACCTTCCGCTATCCGCTGGGTTTGTACGCCCGTCAGTCTCTGGCCGAGTACGTGGACGCCGAGCGCTTCCTGGAGGTCACCCGCAAGGGTTTCGACTTCTTTGAAGCTTATTTCGATTACCCCTATCCCTTCGAGAAATACGACCAGTTACTAGTGCCCGAATTCAACATCGGCGCCATGGAGAATGTTGCGGCCGTCACCTTCAACGAAGGCTATATCTTCCGGACCAAGCCCTCCCTGCGCCGCTTGCAGGGACGCGACCTGACTATCTTCCACGAAATGGCGCATATGTGGTTCGGTGACCTAACCACCATGGTCTGGTGGAACGACCTCTGGCTGAAGGAAAGTTTCGCCACCTATATGTCCTACCTGGCCATGGAGGGATTAGGTAATAAAGACGCCTGGGTCCTGTCGGCCGGTTCCAAGGATTCGGCCCTGCGCAGTGATCAGATGGTCACCACGCACCCCATCCTGGCCGAGGTCCCCGACGTGCGCGCCGCCGCCCAAATCTTCGACGGCATCACCTACGGCAAGGGCTTTGCCGTACTGCGCCAGTTGGATTACTACCTGGGCGGCACCATCTTCCGCGACGGCTGCCGACGTTATTTCAAGCAGCATGAGTATGGCGTCACCACGCTCAACGATTTCATCGAGGCCCTGGAAGCCGTCGCCGGGCGCGAGCTTGACGATTGGGTCCAACAATGGCTGGCCACGTCGGACGTCAATACGGTCACCCTGAACTACAAGGTGGTTGACGGGAAACTTGCCGACGTGGTGATCAGGCAGGAACCGGGCAAGGCCAATGACGTCCTGCGCGTGCACGCAACCGATATGGCCCTGTTCTATATGAATGAGAACGGATTCGCCGAGTTGGGTGAAGCCGTTCGCGTCATCTACGACGGCGCCGAAACCCGCCTTAAGCAGTTGAACGGCAAAAAAGAACCCGTCTTCATCCTGCCCAACTATTCCGATTACGACTACGCCAAGGTGCGCCTGGACAAGCGGTCCCTGGCTTGGGTGCGCGGCAATATCCAAAAAATCGCCCACACCCACACCCGCCAAACGGTCTGGCGGATCCTTTGGGATATGGTTCGCGACGCCCAACTATCGGCACATGTCTATTTGGATCTTGGCCTACCCGCGCTGCAAACGGAAACCGATGACGCCCTCCACCGGCAGATTCGCGACCGCATGGGCGCCGTCATCAGGAACTATATCCCGGATGAGAACGAGCGACAGAACCGGCGTCGGAGTATGCTGGCATTGGGCCGCGAGCAATTGGCGAAGGCCGAGCCCGGTTCCGAGAAACAACGAACCTGGTACGGCATGGCCGTCGATTTTGCGGAAACGGAAGAGGAACTGAATTACCTGAAAGACCTTTTGGAAGGCCGAACCTTGGACGGTTTCGATATGACCGCCGACCGCAAGTGGTCGCTGGTGCACCGCCTCATCGCCTACAACCATCCTCGCGCCGCGGAGATGACAGCCCTTGTGGACAAGGGAGAGAATACGGCGCGGGCCAAACGCAATCGCCTTTACGCGGAAGCCTTACGCCCCGATCCAAGCGCCAAACAGGAGGCCTGGCTACGCGTCATCGAGGGCAATTATTCCCTGCGTGAAACCTTCAGCATTGCACGGGGCATCCACCATTCAGGTCACAAGGAGTTGTCCCGGCCCTTCATCCAAAAGTATTTCTACATCCTGCCCCAATTGTGGAAGACCAGAGAGTGGGTCTACGTCTCGCGTTTTGCCGCCACCCTTTTTCCATGGTACGGATACGAGGATACGCTCTCCGCGGCCGATAGCTTTTTGAAACAAAAAGATATCGATCAGACCCTCCGCAAACTTGTTCTGGAGCAGACCGACGGTCTCGAGCGCACCATGAATATCCGCGCGGCTTACGGCGCCGCGACCCCTGAATAAGGAGCGAATTTGTTTAACCTGTTGCTCCTTGCCTTCCTGAACCCCATATCCACGATGGGTACGCCGCCTCTCACGCACGCATTTGCCGAACAACGCGCCGCCATGGTCAAGGTGAACCGCTACCAACTGAACTTGGACCTGGATCGTAGGGGTTTCAGCGGTCGGGTGACCATTCACCTAACGCTCAAACAAGCCGGAAAGGACCTCACCGTGGATTTTCAGGGAAAAGAAGTCACCGCCGTCAGTCTGGATGACAAGGGCACCATCGACGACTTCCGGTTCGGCGAGGGCCGCATTACCATCCCCGCTTCGGTACTGACGCCCGGAAAGCATCGCCTGACAATCTCCTTCAAGGGTCGCAACGGTCGTGACGGCAGCGGATTGATTCGCTATGTCGATGACCGCGACGGTCGCGTTTATTTCTTCTCAGATCTGCAACCTTTTTTTACTCACCAGGTCTTCCCATGCTTCGATCAACCCGACATGAAGGCGCCGATTGCCTTGCAAGTCAAAGCGCCGCAAGGCTGGCTCGTGGTGAGTAACAGCCCGGGTAAAAACACGGGACAGGGCATATGGCAATTTACCGAGACCCCGCCCTTGCCCACCTACCTGTTCCATGTCAGCGCGGGCCCCATGGCTGTCCGCCGTGCAAAGGGCTCGCAAGATCGCTACCCCATGGCCCTCTATTGCAGAAAATCCCAGGAGGACCTTCTGCAAGCGGAAGAAATCTTCGACCTTACTCGCAAAGGACTGAACTTTTTCGAGGACTGGATGGGTGAGCCCTATCCCTTTGCCAAATATGATTACGTGTTCAGCCCCGTCGTCTTCCACGGCGGCATGGAGAATCCGGGAGCGGTCATCCTCAGCGAGGATTACTTGCGGAAGAATATGTCTCCAGCCGGCAAAGAACGTCGCAATGCGGTCATTCTACACGAGATGGCGCATATGTGGGTTGGCAACAAAATCACACCGACATGGTGGAACGATATTTGGTTGAATGAGGGCCCGGTCAACTACCTGGGGCGGCTGTCCCAACAGAAATTGGGCGTGGACAAGGACGACTACTTCACCGGGCAACGGGTAGAAAGAGGCCGGATGATCGATAGCGGTGAAAGCAGTCATCCCTTGCTGACGGAGGCCCCCGACACCCACGCGGCTATGATGCTGTTCAATTCCGTTATCTACGGCAAAGGCCTGGCGGTACAACGCCAACTGGCGGAACTGTTGGGGCCTCAAGATTACCAACGTGTGATCCGCTACCTGTTGAAGCGGCACGGTTGGGGCAATGTGGACCGGCGAGACTTCATGATCGCCCTGGAAACCGTGACCGGTCGCTCCTTCGACCCCTGGCGACAACAGTGGCTGTCGACACGGGGTATCAACACCGTCAACCTGATTTGGGAAGCGAAAGAAGGACGCATCGCCGGCGCCGCCGTGATACAGCAACCGGATCTGGACGACAACCTGCGCTCTCACGCGTTGGAACTTGGCCTGTTCTATCCGCAACCGAACGGCTCCGTAAGCATGACCGAAAGCATCCCGCTGCACCTGGAAAGCTCCAGCCGAAAACTGGATTTACTGAGAGGTCGGCCGGAACCCGCGATCATGCTGGTAGACCCGCACGACCAGGCGTTCGTTCGCACGGCTCTGGACAAGCGTTCCCTGGGAAACATCCGGGATGTCTATCCCAAGATTGACGACTTTCAGGCGCGATTGAAAATCTGGAAGGTGCTGGTGGATATGGCGGGCGACAAGCCTCTGCCCATGGCGCGGTTCATAGACTTGGGCCTGAGCTTTACCGAACAGGAAAAAGACATCCGCCTGATGGGCGATATATTGGACGACATGGTTTTGATTACTATCAACGTGATGGATGAAAAACACCGGCGAAGCCATGGCGGCCGTTTATTCGAGAAGGCCAAACGAAAGGTCACAACACTGCCTTTTTCAAAGGAACGCGGCTTGTGGTTCGACGTCCTGCTGGCCGTTGCAGAAACCGAGGAACAGTTGGATTGGCTGTACCGACTTTATAGCGGGATGGAACGTTGCCGCGAAAAGTTGGTCTTCAGCAGGGAGGATAAATGGCGTTTCTGCGCCCGCCTGGTGGCCCAAGGCAACTTGATGGGCGCCGTTTTGGTCAAGGAACTGACGGCTGAGGACACCAAATGTCCGTTGGGAAAACAATACCGCAAGATGATCGACGTGGTGACCCCCACGGCCGCCGCCAAACAAAAGGCATGGCAAACCCTGACGCGGGACGATCTTCCCTTGGATGAGCTGATCGTTTTGGCCGGGGGTTTCCACGACCCGAGACGGCCGGACATGACTGAAGCTTACGTGCAGCCCTTCTTCCGGGAACTGGCCCGCATCTACAAGGAACACGGCACCGCCAGGGCCGCGGCCTTCAACTCCAGACTCTTCCCCAGGTACGGTGGAAAAAAGGCCGTTCGGGCCGCTCGCGCCTTTTTGAAAAAGCATGAAGAACCGGCATTACATTACATGGTCAACCGAGGGCTGGATCGCCTGAAACGACGCGAGGCCCTCATACACTAGTGAAAAGGGGTCGTGACGCGTCACGACCCCGGCTGCCGGAAACGGGTCGCCGCGATCAAGCGCCGCCCATGCAAAAGACGTTCAACTTGTTGCCGTCCAGGTCGCGGAAATAGCCGGCATAAAAGCCGCTGTCACCGCGAGGACCGGCGGGTCCTTCATCGGCGCCGCCCAGCTCAATAGCCTTGTTGTAAACCGCATCCACCTGTTCGCGAGTTTGAACGATCAGGGCAACCATGGTGCCGTTACCCGCGGTGGCTTCCTTTTTGTCGTAGGGTACGGTCACTGAGAGGGCGGGTTTGCTGGGATCGACAGCCCAGGCGATAAAGGTTTCTTCTTCCATAAAACGCCGGGCGCCGATTAGGGCCAGCAACTCGTCATAAAACTTGACCGCACGGGGCAGGTCATTGGTTCCCAGGGTGACATATCCGATCATCGTAGGTCTCCTAAAAACATCTTTTAAGGCGGGAATGATCCACCGGTCAAGCATAGCACACGCGCAAGAGTATGGGGCTTCTTCCAATTAAGGGTCTTGGGTTCGTCTGCCAAAGAAGGCCGACAGCATATCCAGCAGGTCCGTAACATCCACGGGATCGGGCCAAAGTCCGATTGCCTGGCGATAGGCGTTGTAATCGGCGGTGTCATAGGCCACCAGGGTTCCGGGACTAAGGGTGGTTACCAGGACGCGCATGCCCATGGGATCGGTAATGACCCGATGGGCGCTGTTCAGGTCGAAGATGCTGTTGGGATCGAAGAGATCGGCGCATTCGAAACCTCGTAAGGTCAGCAGGCCGCTGTTCGGGTTGCGCTCCAAATCCAAGATCGCTCCTTTCGTTTGCAGGGTAGCGAAAACCGATTCGCCGTTAGGGCTTACCACCACACCGTTATCCGCTACAACCCCGCTGCAATTGATCGGCAGGTTGAAGCTGTTCGGCGACATCGTGGCGATGAAACTCAGCTCCCCGGTAGCCGCATTGCGCGAGAAGATCCCCATCCAATCATCCCAACCGGTAGAGCAAAAGGTGCCCGGCGCGCCGAATTGGCCCACGGCATAGAGATGACCGCCGTCCGGACTGACGGCCAGGTTGTTGGTGCAACCCAAACCGTCGACACCGCCGAAACCGTCCCGGTAGGCTGCGACATAGGTCAACTCGCCGGTTATCTCATCGCGTTCAAAAGCGACCACGGCGTGACTTCCCAGTGCCGAGACATACAGGTGCCGACCGTCCGGGCTCAGGGTGAGTGATTCCGGTGAGTCCATGTGCACGACCGGCGGCGCGTTGTTCTGGTAAACGTCGATAAAGGTCAGGGCGCCGCTCGTGCTGTTGCGCGTAAAGGCCGTCACGGCGCTGTCACTGCGAGCGGCCACATAGACATGCTCGCCGTCCGGGCTGACGGCAACGTCCATCGCCCCGCCCAGGCCGACGGCCGACCCTCTCACCTGGTCTTCGATCACTTCCACCAGGGTCAGTTCGCCGCTGGTTTCATTGCGCGAAAACACGGTGACCGCGCTGTCCGTCAAGGCGGCGGTATAGACGTGCTTCCCATCGGGGCTGACCTCAGCCGAACGAATGCCGGTCAAACTGTCGATCCCGCCCTGTCCGTCAACATATTCAGCCACAAGACTCAGCTTACCGGTAAATTTATTCATGGAGAGCACGGTTAGGCCGTGGTCCAGTGAGCCGGGCACGTAGATGTGTTTTCCGTCCGGACTTATCGCGGTGTCGAAAGCGCCTCTCATGAAGTTGATATCCGGTTGGTTGTCGGCTTTCTTGTCTACAAAAAAAAGTTGGGCCCAGAGCGGTAGGGCGGTCCCCATCAAAACAACGGCAGCTAAGACTCTCATATTTCCTCTATCTCCAGTATGTACGTCGGCTTAGGTAGATCCTGTCAAAACCGGCTTGACCCTAATTCATATCCATCAGTCCTACACTCTTACAACGCATTCGCTGATTAAAACGGGTCATATTAATTCCGTTATTGTAGCAATAAGCGGTTGCGGTTCAAACGTCTTTTGCGGCATCGGGATCAGGCGCGGTCGCCCGGGCAGGATTACGCTTTTTGATTTCGGCGGTTTTCCACTAAACCAAAAACGACCGCCGGCGTTTTACGGCTGGAGTATAAGTGACCAGGAGGATTCGTTCATGAACGTAATCGTACTTTTACTTGCCCTATTCCCAACCGCCGCCGATGCCAAACAGATTCAAGACCTTCGCTCCTTTGAAAGACCCGGTGACGTAACCGAGGATATTTATCTCAGCAACCCCTATTCCATGGAATTTTCCGCGGACGGCCGCCTTTTCATTGCCGATCGCACCACCAGTCAGATCCATTGCTGGAACGCTGACGGTTCCTACAAGAAAACCTTCGGCCAACAGGGCGAGGGACCCGGCGAGCTGTTCTTTCCCTACAAGATCGAAGCCACGGGCAATAAACTATTCGTCTGGTCCCAGAACGCCCAGATGTCCATTTTCGATTTGGACGGCAAATTCGAGAGATCTTTCAAATATGCCGGAAGCCAGGTGCGGAACTTCGCCGCCCTGAGTGAGCACCTGTTCCTGTTCGCGGTGCACCAGTTCAAAAGCCCTACCGATGCGCGTGTGGCTATTTTGTTGGTGAACGATGAGGGCGAAACCGTAAAGACGGTCAAAGCGTGGAAGAACGACATGCTGCTGGCGCCGATCGAGGGCAATAACGACACCACCATCAAGGCGTTCGGCGCCGAGACCGACATTCAGGAAGCCGGCGACGGTACCTGGTACATCGGTTATTCCGCCGAGAAGTTTCTGTACCGGGTCAACGCCGGGGGCGAGATCATCGGTCAGAAACGCTTCGATCTGCCCACCTCCAAACCCACGGAAGCCGATAAAGAGCTCTACTATTCCATGAGCTTTCCCGCGCCCAACGGTCAGCGTATCAGCCTCAAGAATCTGCCCAACCTGAAGGTGGACTTCAATCATAACAAGGCCTACTACACCCAGTTCACCGTTATGGGCGACCAGGTGATCTTCGTGCTGCACCCGCTCGGCGGCACCAACGGCGTGGGCCATGGTTTCTCTCAAGGAACCTATGTAACGGCCGATCTGAAGACCGGTAAACCCTTATCCCGAGGCCGTTACGAGTACAAGGAAGACTCCATGCTGCTGCTGCGCAACGGTCATATCCTGGGCCTGTTGGTCAACGAGGACGACAGCTTCGATATCCTCGACATGAAGATTTCGTCTTTGCGCGCCGCCGGCAATTAGACCCCTTACTAACCGTGCCGAAAAGGGGGAGTATGCGTCACTGCATGCTCCCCCTTTTCCATTGCAGCGTAAACGGTCTCCTCCCTTGTCTCAAAAATTGGGATAAACCAACGCGCGGACGGGGGCGTTCAACGAACTGCAACCTGAATTGCGGACCCGCCGACAATCGAGGATGACGATCATGAAACTTGTGTTCCTATTGCTTCCGTTTTCCCTGTTCGCCCAAGAAATACAGTTCAAGCCGGATGACTTGGACAAAATCGTCAACAACGCCAACAACGTTTTCAAGCAGGCCTGGCCGATCGCGATCAAGATGCTGGAAAGTGAGATGCAGCGCTCGTTCGCGGAAATGAACGACGGCGACATGATACGCAAGATCCGCGTGACCAAACTATCCATGGATTCGCCGCCCACCCTCGAGTTGATGCCGTGCCCCGACGGCGACAAAGATTGTCGACGTATGCGCATGCGCTTGCCCGGGAAAGGCAACTGGTCCATCAAGGTCGCCGGTGAGATCATCCCGCCCTGGCAGCGGTCCCAGACCAAATGGCGGAAGCTGCGCCTGTCTTTGAAAGATCTCAGCCTGGAGCAGGACTTCGAGTTGCGCTTCTACGACGGCAAGGTGAGCGTGGCGACCGCGGGCCCGCCCAAACTTACCTTCCGCCTGACCTCGCCCAACCTGATTTACAAGGCGGTGCTGGCCGCCGCGCAACGGTTCATGAAGTCCTCCCTGAACGAAGTCTTGAACGAAGGTTTCATGGAAGAACTACCCCTGGCCGAAATGGCCCTGGTCGCCGGCGGCGGCTTCGACCTGAAGTCCATGATCGGCGGCCTGGGTGAACGGCTGGACCCCGAAATGGAGCCGGACGATGCGGAGGACGTCTACGAGGAAGTGCTCTCCTATGTCTCCCTGGACGGCCCCATTCCGGTCAATCCCGAGATCACGCCGTTTGAGCAGAAACTTGAAGACGACGCTTTCGATGTCTCCTTCCGCAAGGAAAATATCGATGTCTTCGCCGACACCTTCATGGCCGAGGCCGATGTCCGCATTCCGCCCGGCACCCAGTTAAAGCACGTCACCTTCAAGCTGGGCGAACGCGAACTAGCCAGGCTGACGAAACCGCCCTACCGGGTGAGGGTCACCCCCGACGACAGTTCGCAGGTGCTGCTGGCAACCGCCACCCTCAGCGACGGCATCGTGGAAGACGACTACCTGTTTATCGAGGGTCGCGGCCATATCGAGGAAATGGAGGTCCAGTATGTCAAGGTCCCGCTTTCCTTCCCCACCAATCCTTTCAGCAAGGAAGAGTTGCTGGCCCTGAAGCCTGACCGTTTCGAGGTGACCGAGGAAGACGTTCCCCAGACCATCACCAGTTTGGAAATCTCTATGGATCGACCCCTGGCCTTTGCCGTGGTCATGGACATGTCGGCATCCATGCAGGGCGAACGTTTGAAGCGCGCTCGCGCCGCCGCTGCAAAATTTGTGGATCGCATGGCGCGACCCGGCGATGTCATGCGCCTGGTGTCCTATAACAACAAAATCACCGCCGGCCCGCGCCTGACGCATAAGATGGATATGTTGAAAGCTATTGCCGGCCTTCGTAAGGTCAAGGGCGGCACCCATACCTTTACGGCCGTCAACAAAGCGCTTAACCTGCTCGATGAAGAGGACACGGGCGCCATGCGCGTGGTGCTGGTGATTACCGACGGCTTCAACTCGGGCGGCAAGGTCACCATCAAAAAGATCCTCAACCGCCTGGCTCGATCCCAGGTGCAACTCTACACGGTGGGTATCAGCGTGGCGCGCGGAGAATTTCGTGGCGGCGGAGAGAACTTCTCTCCCAGGTTCCGACCCAAGTTGGTGCACCTGCAAGATCTCTACGACATGGCCGTGATCACCGGCGGTCGTCCCTTCTTCGTGGACAAACCCGCCTGGCTGGATCGCGCCTTTTCCCAGATCGAAGAGGAACTGCGCAGCCAGATGACCCTGGGTTACACCTCCAACCTGCGCGACCGCAAGAGCGGCTGGCGTCGTATCGAGGTGACCCACCTGCCGAAAAAGATCCCCATCCGTCACCGCGAGCGCTACTGGAAGGAATAAGAACCGTCCCCTCCCTTCGACCCGGTCTCCTAAATAAAAAAGCATGGTGGTAGCCCTGCCATGCTTCTTTATTTATAATGAACGCTTACTTTTCCGGGCTCGTCCCGGTTGCATCATGCGCCCCGGCGCGCCGGGGCCCAGGAGTAGAAGGTCATGAAGGAAATGGACCCCAACAGTTTTCTCTATAAAATGAGGCACTCGCTCTCGCACGTGCTCGCCCAGGCTGTCCAACAGGTTCGGCCGGGTGCGGTGCTTGGGTTCGGGCCTCCAATCGCCAACGGATTCTATTACGACTTCCTGTTGCCCGAGCCCATTACGACCGATGATCTGCCCAAAATCGAAAAAGCCATGCGCAAGATCATCAACAAGAAGCAGGAATTCAAACTCGAGGAACTGAGCGCCGAGGACGCGCTCAAGCGGATCGAAGACATGGGTGAACCCCACAAGATGGAGTATGCGAAGGAGCTTATCGAGAAACAAAATCTCGAATCATTGACCTTCTACACCAACGGCCCTTTCGTAGACATGTGTGAGGGGCCCCATGTCAGCAACACATCCGAACTGCCTCACGACGGTTTCAAACTGCACAGTATTGCCGCCGCCTACTGGCGCGGTGATGAAAAGAACGTCAGCATGACGCGCATCTACGCCTATGCCTTCCCCAACAAGAAGGAACTGCGCGAGTACGTCCAGAAACGCGAAGAAGCCCTGAAGAACGACCACCGCAAACTGGGCGCCGAGTTCGACATCTTCCACATCGACGAAGACGTGGGCAAGGGCCTGCCGCTGTGGCTGCCCAACGGCACGGTGATCCGGCAAGAGTTGGAAAAACTGGCCGAGGAATTGGAGTTCCAGGCGGGTTACCAACGAGTCGCCACGCCGCAGATCACCAAGGAAGGGCTCTACCACACCTCCGGTCACCTGCCCTATTACGAAGACACCATGTATCCGCCCATGATTCTGGAAGAAGCGCACATGGACGAATCCGGTGAGGAACTAACCGTGGAAGAGCGCTATTACCTGCGCCCCATGAACTGCCCGCACCACCACAAGGTCTACGCGTCGCGTCCGCGTTCCTATCGCGACCTGCCCCTGCGCCTGGCCGAATACGGCGCGGTATTCCGGTTCGAACGCTCAGGCGCCCTACAGGGCCTGACGCGCGTGCGCGGCATGACCATGAACGACGCGCATATCTACTGCACCGAGGAGCAGGCCAAGCAGGAGTTCATCAATGTCATGGAGCTGCACCGCCGGGAATATGAAATCTTCGAGTTCAACGATTACTACATGCGTGTCAGCCTGCGTGATCCCGAGGACCCGAAAGGGAAATACGTGGACAATCCCGAGGCCTGGGCGCACTCCGAGAAACTGATCCGCGAGGCCATGGACGAAACCGGCCTCCCCTATGTGATACGCAAGGGCGAGGCCGCCTTCTACGGGCCCAAGGTCGATGTCCAGTTCCAGACGGTGACCGATCGCGAATTCACCTTATCCACCAACCAGTTCGACTTCGCCGTACCCCAGCGGTTCGGCTTGACCTATATCGGCCCGGACGGCGAGGAGCACACGCCCTACTGTATCCACCGGGCGCCTCTCGGCACGCACGAACGCTTCATCGGATTCCTGATCGAGCATTACGGCGGCGCCTTCCCAACCTGGCTCGCGCCCGTCCAGGTGCGCATCGTTGCGGTCAGCGACAAGTTCAACGACTACGCGAGAAAGGTCGAGGGCATGCTGCGCGCCGATATGATTCGCGCCGAGATCGACGACAGCAACGAAACCTTCAATAAAAAGGTTCGCAACAATACGGTGCGCCGCGTGCCCATCGTGTTGATCGTGGGCGAGAAGGAAATGCTGGACGGCACCGTCACCGTCCGCCGCTACAAAATCCGTGAACAACGCACCATGGACCTGGCGACCATGCGCGAGATGATTCTGACCGAAATCAAGGAAAGGAAACACGTCCGCGAGTGGTAGGTTTCTTCTATGAACATGCAAACCCGCCTGCTTACCGTGGGTTCCGATCCTCAAACGGATCCCGCGGTCGGCGAGGCCGCGCAACTGATCAGGCAGGGCCGCGTTGTGGCCCTGCCTACCGAAACCGTCTACGGGCTGGCCGGTAACGCGGCAGACCCCGAGGCGGTAAGCCGTATCTTTGCGGCCAAACAACGACCGGAGGACAATCCCCTGATCGTCCACCTGGCCGGCCCGGAACAGCTGGACCTGGTCAGCAACCGGGTTTCCGAAAGCGCCCGCAAGCTGGCGGCGGCGTTCTGGCCGGGCCCGCTGACGCTGGTGCTGCCGGCGGCCGAGCCCTTCCGCCGAACCATTTGCCGCAGTCTGGACACCATTGCCGTACGCGTCCCGGATCATCCCATCTTCCTGGCCGTGATCCGACGATCCGGCCTGGTGCTTGCCGCGCCCAGCGCCAACCTGTCGGGACGCCCCAGCCCTACCACGGCGGCTCATGTGCTGGACGACCTCAACGGCCGCATTCCGCTTGTCTTGGACGGCGGGCCTTGTCGGGTAGGCATCGAATCCACGGTTTTGGACCTGAGCGGCGATCGACCCGCCGTATTGAGACCGGGCATGATCACCGCCGATACGATCGGCGCCGCCCTGGGGCAGGCGCCGGTCCGCTTCGAACCGGGCGCCGAGAATCGCTCGCCCGGCACCCGCTACCGCCATTACAGCCCGGATGCCGTTGTCTACCTGGTAGGTCCCGCCGTCAATCAAGCAGCGCGAAGCCGGCTCTGGACGCACCTGGCCGACAAAAAGCACACGGGCTACATCGGCAGTCAAGCGCTGCCTGAGAGTCTCGAAGTAGAAAAAGAAACCCCCGTCTCGACCGGGGACCTTGCTCGTCGGCTTTACGAGATCTTGCGGGACATGGACAGGCGCGGCGTCACCCACCTGGTCATCGACGCGGTGGACGAATCCGGCGCGGGACTCTCACTGATGGATCGACTGAGGCGCGCCGCAACCCATGTGCTGCTTTCCAAAGAAGACATCGACGCCTTGACCACCTGATGAGATCCCGGTTTTCATGTGTGAGAGAGAATGTCGCCGGTCCTCATTTCTTAGAAGTCAAAATTGATCCCAAGGTACAGACTTCTGCCCGGATAGGCCGGGATTGTGTTCATCCTTCGGCGCGCTAACTCAGGAATAAAAGTGTCCTCGTCGAGCAGGTTTTGCCCAAATAATTCCAGCTTGATCGGGCGTTCCGTTTTCCTAAGCGTCACAGCCAGATTGGCGGAAATCAGGTGGAAGGCGTCAGCGGGTGGATTGAATAGGCTTGCCCCCGGATTTGTGGTGGTTACACCTTCGGCGTCATCGAAATAAGTATCGAAAAGACCGAGATTGAATCTTTCACCGAAACGACGAACAAAGCCCAACTTGGCCATAAAACGGGGCAAGGTGGTGAACCCTTCGACACCGTTTCCATTTTCATTCTCTTGGAAGGTAGCCGAAAAGGTAGTGTAGGTTCGTTCGTCCGGTGCGTACTTGCCTTCCAACTCAAAACCCATGAGCTTGCCGGTACCCAGGTTTCCATAGGTGAAAAACGCTGCTCCACCCGGCGTGAACTCACGGCCGATCAACTGGTCCTGTTCGGAATGGAAATAAGTTGCGGCCACCTGGTACTTGTTACCTTCGTGAAAAAGTTGTAACTCGCCGGTTGAAACGGTTTCCGGGATCAGATCCGGATTCCCGACAATAACAGGGGGAACATTGAAATCAGTCTCCACCGCGGCGGGACTTCGGAAGGCCTCACCATACAAGAGCTTGACCCCAGTTTTGCCTGAAAGGTTGGCGATCATGCCTATACGAGGAACAAAATCCGACTCCCCACCATCGGGTTTGTTCAGTTGTCCGCCTACAATTAGTTTAAACCTTTCACTGGGTTTGTAGTCCGCTTGAAAATATGCGCTGAAACTGGTTTTGTCGTAGGCAGGCACGAGCGGGGCCCATTCACCGGTTGTGTTGTTCGCAAGAGCCCCGACTATGAGCCTGGTCTTACGACCGACTTTGAAATAGTTCGTGACCTCTAACAACAGGTCTTCGGCCAGGTTTCTTGCGTTATTCCGAACATCCATGCGGTTATAGGTTAGATTGGCTTCCGTGGTCATCTTGCCGATCTTTTTTTTCCAACCCAGATTGGCGAAATACCTGGCATGGTCTCGCTCAGTACCTCCGCCGGTCGGCGTGCCGCCCCAGTAATCGTATTTCGACTGGACACCAAGGGTGGTCAAAGTAAAGGCCCCATAAGACAGTTTGGCCAGGAAGCTCATATTTTCTTCGCCGAATTTCAAGGATTGGGGCGTACCGGCTTCATCAACTGCATTGAAATCCCACCCGTCCTCAGCCAGGGTGCCGGCGGCAAGAAAGACATATAACCCATTCCAGAAGCCCTGATGGTTAAATTTGCCGCCTTGCCCGTCATAGGAACCCGCATTGATCTCCAAGTGGGTACCGTCCTCATCTTTACCCGTGACGAGGTTTATCACACCCGAGTAGGCAGAAGCTCCGTACAGTGCCGAGCCCGGTCCTCGAATCACCTCAATCCGCTTCAAGGCCGACAGGGGAAAAGCCTGATAAATAACGGAATTGAAGCTCCCTGTTTGGGATTCGCGCATCGGTCGGCCGTCCAGAAGCAAAAGCACATGGTTGTCGTAGTGGATTTGACTGTCTCCTCGAAATGACGTGAAATTATTGGGAGAGAAGTAGGTGTTGAGCATATAGACAGAGGCTACGCGGTTGAGAAGATCAACCAGGCTCATTGCTCCAAATTGACTGATTTCGTTTGAGTTAATCACCGAAATGATGCCGGGTGCTTCCCACACCTTCTCCGAATTTTTTGAGGCGATATCCACTTCGATTTCAATACCCATGAGTTCATTGAGAGTCAGGTCTGTTAACTCTTCAGTCTCTTGTCCAAAAAGCATTGGCAAAAAGATACCGATGCCCGAGAAAATTAACCTTGCCAAGCGAATCATACAACTCTCCTACATATACCCGAGAACTTCTGATGAACAACAAGCAAATAAGCCTATTAAAGAAAATTTGCCATCAGTTGTATATTTACTCGTCAAATATAAAACAAACCTTAGTCTTCTTGTAAAAAAACTGAGAGAAAAGTTTATAGTTATTTTTTCACAAAAACTATAGATCCGGAGATTTTGTTGAATATAATTTGCTGGAATGATCCCGACCCAGATCTTGGTAGACGGGTTGTTCCATGCCGCTAAATATCTACTTACCAGTCACCTGGAGTGACTTACCTTCCGATGCCTGCTGCATATAGCGAGCGAGAAGGCTTCACGGAAAGCTAAAAAAACGTAAGTGATAGTTATCAGTTGAGCCTGTTCAATCGCTCTTGTCGCCCTTTGCGGCGGGTTTGAGGTATTTGGCCAGGGTGCGTTCCAAGGCGTGGTTTCCCAGACCGTCGTTCTGAATGATGATCTTGCCCGTCGGGTCGATCAGGAACAGGTTGGGAACATAGGCCACCGACCAGGCTTTGGCGACATCCGCGTTGAAACCGCCCGTGGCGCCCATTTGCGGCCAGGTCATTTTGTAGCGGCGGTTCAGGGCGGCCAGTTCCTTGCCTTCCTTGTCCAGACAGATGCTGATGAAGACGACCTGATCCCGGTCCACCTTGTTCCAGATTTTGTTCAAGCCGGGCATGGCCGCAATGCAGGGGCCGCAGGTTGAGGTCCAGAAGTCCAACAGCACGTATTTGCCCGCGTAGTCGGTCAGCTTCACCGGCTTGCCCGAGGGGTCGTTCAGCGCGATTTGCGGCGCGTATTTGCCGACCATGGCTTCCTGCGCCAATTCCTTGCGGACGTTGGCGGCGTCATGGCTGTTCGGCCAGGTCTCGATGATACGGCGCAACCAGACGGTTTTGTCTTCTTCCTGGAAACTGCCGATGAAGCGCATCATGGCTATTTTGTCCGAGGGGCCGACATCCCTGGTCAGGTATTCCTTATTCAGGTCGAGCAGACGTTTCATGCGTTCTGCCTGAGGTAGTTTTGAAAACTCCGGGTCGCGTTGCACGGCCAGGTTGAGCGAAATAGCGATGCCGTCGGAGATTTGGGACCAGAAGGCCGGGTCCTTATCCAGTTCGGCGCGCAAGGCCTCGGTTTGGTCGAATGCCCGGGTGAAAAAACTGACCGTCCGGTGCACGGTCATGGTGGCGAGCATGCGGTCGCGCTCGTCGGCGATGTCGGCCAGGAGTTGTTTGTACTGTTGGAACATGGGTTCCAGACCCCCGGGGGTGCGGTCGTGTTTTTCCATTTTGGCGCGGATGGATTCCTGAAAGGTTTCATAAATGGGCCGTGAGAGGGTACCGAAAAATGGGTAGACGGCGTCGCCGGTTGCCTTCAGACCGGTTCGGGAGGTTGCCGCGTCCCGGTAGGTAAAGGGCGTCGTTTTGTGGACGATGCGGGCTTTACCGTCTTTGACCGGAACCTTGTAGATCCGGTTGCCCCGCGGATCGAAACCGTCCGCCTCGCCCTGGCTTTCGCAACCCGTGTAATTGGCCAGGAGCACGTAGCGCACGGCATCCTCGTTGCTTTCCAGGGTGACCGTGAAGGTATCGCCCTCGGAGGTCATGGGCGTCGGTTTTTGCCACATGTCCAGGGAATTCACGGGGAAGACCATGACGGCCTTGGGTTCGGCGGGGCGGTCCAGGGTTACGGCAACGGAGGCTGTCAGCGGTCGGTGGGCGCGCATGGGGGTGACCAGGGACTCGTAGCCCGGGTGACCGACAACCACCAGGTATTCATCTCTTGCGGGCAGTTCAAGGCTGAAGCGGCCGTCGGGGCCGACGGCGACGTTCCTGGTCTGACGGTTTTCCAACTGCCAGGCCGGGGTGATCTGAAGGTAGGCGGCGGTAACGGGACCGTCGGTCAGGCTGACCGTGCCTTCTAAAATGAAATTCCGGTCGCCGGCAAAGGAACTGCCGGATAGTTGGCACAACAACAGTGCCGCGAGTAGAAAACGCATGGACTCAACCCTCCATGGTCCGAACGGACCGATCTATCGATTTTTCCTTCAGTAATAGGTAAAACGGAAAATGAGGAGAAAAGGGTTCAAGAAAGTGGCGTGTCCGCACTCGCTCCAACGTCCTGAAACGATGCAGAGGGAGCCGGTTGTCATTGGTTGTTTCGATAAATCGAGGATTAAAGAATCGGTTCTGATTCCTCGACCCGGAAAAGTCGGGAGCAAAGAATCAGTCCTCATTCCTCGACCCGGAAAAGTCGGGAGCAAAGAATGAGGACTGGTTCTTTGCGCACCGAAAAGTAATGTGAAAGGAATCAGTTGTGGCTCCTTGACCCGGAAAAGTCGGGAGCAAAGAATCAAAAATGATTCTTTGACCCTGAACTTTCGGTGCGCTAAGAATGAGGACTGATTCTTTGCTCTCCGACTTTCAGTATCGGGAAATCGGTCGAGATACCACGACCCTCGGCGGCGAGGATCAACGGATCAAGCAGTAAACCGGGACCCGGCTTCTCAAATCACCCCGAATCAGCTGTATTTGGTTGTCACGTTCAGAAACCGGGTTGTTTTGTGTCGAAACACTGAAAATCCTCGCTGATCCGCTGCCCGAAAAACAACGCAATCACCACGGCGTGCGGGTGCTCGCTACGCTCGTTGAGAGTTACAAACCTACTCCACGGGTACGCCGGATGTACACGGTGCGAGGGTCGGGCTTTTACGATCTTCCGCATTGCTCGCCTTTTCTTTCTTGCAGTTTTCCCATGCCTGACCTCCCCGGATCTCGAAAAAGTAACGACACCATGGTGGATTTCGATGTGGTCGACCCGGGCCCGGTGCTTTTAAAATTAGGTAACACGGTGATCGACGCTTCCTGTTATGATAGGCAGACAATATTGAATGGGCATTCAACATCGCCCGCATCGAGGTGCCGCATGTCTCTCTACCCCCACCTGCTTCAGCCGCTTGACCTTGGCTTTACCACCCTCAAGAACCGTGTGCTGATGGGCTCCATGCACACCGGCTTGGAAGATAAAGCCAGGGACTATCCCAAACTGGCCGCTTATTTTGCCGAGCGTGCTCGCGGCGGGGTGGGGCTTATCGTCACCGGCGGCATCGCACCCAATCGCGCCGGCTGGGTGGCCCCGTTTGCCGGAAAACTCAGTCGCAAGGGCGAGATAGCGCGGCACAAACTGGTTACCGATGCCGTCCATGCCGAGGGCGGTAAGATCGCCATGCAAATCCTGCATTCCGGGCGCTACGGCTACCATCCCTTCAGCGTGGCGCCCACGGCGATCAAGGCCCCCATCACGCCGTTCAAGCCCTGGGGCCTCAGCGCACGCGGCGTGGAGGGCCAGATCCGCGATTTCGCCAAATGTGCGCGACTGGCCCGAGAGGCCGGTTACGACGGTGTCGAGGTCATGGGCAGCGAGGGCTACCTGATCAACCAGTTCCTGGTGGCCCGCACCAACAAACGCACCGACAAGTGGGGCGGCGAATTCGAGAACCGCATGCGCTTCCCGGTCGAAATCATTCGCCGGGTCCGCGAGGCGACCGGACCCGATTTCATCATCATCTTCCGGCTGTCCATGCTGGATCTGGTCGAGGAGGGCAGCACCTGGGAAGAGATCGTGCAGTTGGCCAAAGCGATCGAGCAGGCCGGGGCCACCATCATCAACACCGGCATCGGCTGGCACGAGGCGCGCGTGCCCACCATCGCGACCATGGTCCCGCGCGGCGCCTTCAGTTGGGTGACCCAGCGCATGCGTGGCGAGGTTTCCATCCCGTTGGTCGCCACCAACCGCATCAACACCCCTGAAGTGGCTGACAAAATCATCGGCGACGGCCATGCCGACATGGTTTCCATGGCGCGACCCTTCCTGGCCGATGCGGAATTGGTCAACAAGGCGGCGGAGGGACGCGCCGACGAGATCAACACCTGTATCGGCTGCAACCAGGCCTGCCTGGACCACGTCTTCAAGGGCAAGCGGGCGAGCTGCCTGGTCAATCCCCGCGCCTGCTATGAGACCGAACTGAATTACCTGCCCACGGAAAACAAGAAAAAGATCGCGGTAGTGGGCGCCGGTCCCGCGGGCCTCGCCGCAAGCACGGTCGCGGCGGAACGCGGCCACCACGTGGACCTTTACGAGGCGTCCGACAACATCGGCGGCCAGTTCAACATGGCCAAGCGCATCCCCGGCAAGGAAGAATTCGAGGAGACTTTGCGCTACTTCCGCCGCAAGATAGAGCTGACCGGCGTGCGGCTGCACCTGAACAAAAGGGTCACCGCCGGCGAGCTTGCCGACGCCGGTTACGATCACATCATCCTGGCCACCGGGGTTACCCCGCGCACGCCGCCCATCACGGGCTTGGATCACGAGAAGGTGCTCAGCTATATCGACGTCCTGCTGCACCGGAAACCCGTGGGCGAGAAGGTGGCCGTCATCGGCGCGGGCGGCATCGGATTCGACGTGGCCGAATACCTGTCGCACAAGGGCACCTCGCCCAGCCTGGACCCGGACCTGTTCTTCGCGGAATGGGGCGTGGACCAAAAGATCGAAAACCGCGGCGGACTGAAGCCCAGGGAGCCCGAACCCTCGGCGCGTCAGATCTACCTGCTGCAACGCAAGACGACCTCGTTGGGCAAGGGTCTGGCCAAAACCACCGGCTGGATTCACCGCACGGCCCTGAAACAGAAAGCGGTGCGCATGATCGGCGGCGTCACCTACGACCTGGTGGACGACGAGGGCCTGCACATCACGGTAGGCGAAGAAAGCCGGGTGCTGGAAGTAGACAACGTCATCCTGTGCGCGGGCCAGGAGCCGGAAAGAAGCTTACAGAAGGACCTGGAAGCGGCGGGACTGGATACCCACCTGATCGGCGGCGCCAAACTGGCCTCGGAACTGGACGCCAAACGAGCCGTCGACGAAGGCTCCAGACTAGCAGCCGCGCTATAAAAGTTGTGTCAAGCACCTTAGGCAACTATGATAGGATGAATGCTGGAGAGTTACTTTATGGCGCAAGAAACCATGGTGGAAAAATCGATCGATGACTTTCAAAAACAGGCTGGTCCTTTGCTTGACGAACTAAATGCCTCAAAGCAGTCGATCGTTATCACCCAAGATGAAAAGCCCCGTGCCGTTATTCAAGATATCCACGCTTATGAGGAAACTCAACGCACACTGGACATATTGAAAATCATTGCCAGGGGCGAAGCAGATGTACGTGACGGCAAGCTTATCCCCCAAGAAAAGGTGTTCAAGGAAATCGAGGCACAATATTTCCCCGATGGCTTGGCTGATTAGGATTTTCTTTGGCATTTCGGGTTGAGTGGACAGAGGAGGCAAACAGTAATTTGATTCAGGTAATTACCTGGATTCAAAAATCTCGCCGGCCCATGACCGCAAAAAAAATTTACAAAGAAATCCGCAAACGATGTCGCCTGCTCGCTGATTTTCCCTACCGGGGCCGCACCATCCCCGAACTCCATTCAAGGGGTATGGATCAACACCGTGAACTGATCTACTCACGTTGGCGGATATTTTACCGGATCGATGCACAAAGAGTACTGATATTGGCTGTCCTGGATTCAAGCCGGGAAGCGGAGTCGTTTCTCACAGATTTGGGTCTTATCGAATAGTAAGGCATAAAAAAAGCCGCGATTCCAAATCAGAATCGCGGCTTTTTCAATCGTTGTCGGCCGTGCCCAAGGCAACACCTTGACACTTGGAACTGGCAACTGAAAACTTGTTATTCTTCGATGCGGTTGACGGTGATCTTGAACTCTGCAATCACTTCGGGGTGCAGGCGGACCTTGGCGGTGTACTCACCGAGTTCTTTCAGGTGGTCCATCTCGATCTTACGGCGCTCGATCTCGAAACCCTTTTCGTTGAGGATGCCCGCAACTTCTTGACGGGTTACCGAACCGAACAGCTGACCGTTGTCTGCCGCGCGCTTGGTGATAACTATTTCCATTTCTTCCAGTTTTGCTTTGGCCTCGTCGGCAATCGATTTGGTTTCAAGCTGCTTGCGCTCGTAATTGCGCTTCTCGATTTCAAGCTGCTTGATGTTGCCGGGGGTGACGGTCACGGCAATCTTTTTGGGCAGCAGGTAATTTCTGGCGAAACCGGGCTTGACGTTGACCACGTCGCCGCGGTTGCCCAATTTGTTGACCGTTTCTCTCAGCAGAACTTCCATGGTTCTTTCCTCCAAAACAAATCGCACACGCGCGAGTTCCAGACTCTAGCAAAGTTCGCTTTACAGGTCAATCCTGTTTTGCAAATATTCGGCGATTGACGGGCGTCGGCGGCTGTTCCGTAACCAGGTTCGTATGTGGAACGTGGTTATCTACAAACCATAGTTTCAACAGTCGGGCGTAGGTCAGGGAGGGGACGCCGCGCGCTTCAAAGAACGGCCCCAGGGCTTTTTGCAGGCGCGGCAACTTATAGAAGGGCACAGCGGGAAAGTAATGATGCTCCAGGTGCAGTGAGGAGTACAGGTAGATGAAGTTCCAAAACCCGTTGGAAGGCATCAGGGTGGACCATTTGGCCACATCATCCGGGTCGGTGACGTAGTGTTGCCCCAAGCGGTTCAGGGTGAAAGCGAAAGGGAACACGAAAAAAACCGGGAAGATGGACGCCCACCAGGCGTAGGCCGGTCCGCCGATCAGCCAGGCGGTGATCAACCAGGCGATGTGCAAACCCATCGAGAGGCGGCGTTCAACGGCGATGCGCTTGCGCAGAGATTCCGGGTAACGGGCCTGGGCCGCTTTGGCCGCCCGAAAGTAGATGGGAAACAGCGCGGGCGTCATGTAAAGGAACTTGTACCAACGCGCGTTGCGTTTGGGCGACAGGTGGGCTCGTTTGGGGTCGTCGTCGGTAGTCCCCAGATTGTTGTGGTGGTCCATATGCCAGCGTGTGAACTGGGAAGGCGACAGGCCCGACAGGGTGCCGTAAAGAAACCCCAGTTTGGGGGTCAGGTTCCGTCGATCGCGGTTGAAGATGCACTTGTGAACGGCCTCGTGCAGCAGGATGGTGAAGCTGAACACCACGAAACCCATCAACACGGCCGCGGGCAACCGCACCCACCAATGGGGAACATGGTAGATGAGCAGCGGGCAGCCGACCAGTAACGCCAGTTGCCGTGCGGCAATGGTGAAGTGTCGACCGGGCTGTTTGTGATGCAGTTCCTTTAAGAGATCACTGCCCAGCAGGTGCTTCAACTCGCGATTCAAGGCGCCCGCTTGTCGGTAGTAGGAATAGCCGTCCCGCAATACGATCCTCCATGGGCACGTCCAGGCGCACCAGTTTAACCCGGAATCGACCCGGTAACAAGCTCATCAGGAGCGGGGCCTTCGGTCTATGGCCTCATGTTCAAAAATTTACGATAGGATCAGCGGCCCAGCGCCTCCCACGGTATTGCATCCCGGATCAGGGGAAACAATGTTCGCAAGTGTTCTCGAGACTGACGCAGATAGGATACGGGAGGGTGCAAATGAAGGTCAGCCGCCCCGTTCCTCCTGTGGTTTCCTTCCCTGATGTCGTAAAGCTCTTGATTTCGATCTCTTGGAGTTTCAGACGTTTTTTCATGAGTTTCACCTCTTCTGTAAGGATATGCGGCTATTGTAGCACTACTCCGGATGCCGGGCACAAAGGGAAAAGATCCCTGCTGCCGCCGCCGACCGGCTGTCAGACAGTATTTATTTCAGGAACTCAGGTCCAACGGCCCAATCCAAGCCGGGCGCGTCCGGGCTCGACATCGGCCTGTTCTATCTCCCTCCTTTTTCGATAATTCCCCGACCTTACCCGCCTTTTTGCTCGATGGGCACTACTTCCATAACCGGGATTTGCCGGAATAAGCCGCTAATTGTTTCGCAAAGTTGGCGATAGCCGCATTTTTTTCTATAATGGCCGGAGATGGGCCGATCGTGAATCGATTTCCTTCCGAGTTCGATGCGGATACTATATGATATAGTTGCGTCATATCCAGTTAGCGGCTTGTGTTCCCAAGGAGAAACCATGATTATCACCTGCCCCCATTGCTCTTCTCGATATAAGGTCAAGGACGGACTGATTACCGAAAAGGGCAAAAAGGTAAGATGCCGCAAGTGTGGCGCCGTCTTTATCGCCTATCCCAATCGTGATTCGGTGCTCGAAAAGCCGCCCGAGGCAGCCGCTTATACGGTTTTACAGACCGGCGCGGCGGCCGCCGCGGCCAAGCAACAGGCCGCCCCGACGCCCGTTCCGCCCAAGGCAGCCGCACCCGAGCCCGCTCCGACGCAAGCCCGGCCCAAGGCAGCCGCACCGCCGGCGCCGCCCAAGCCCGCACCTGCCGCTCCTGCTCCCGAGCATACCGGCCCTCAGGCCACCGTAAAAGTAGACCGCTCTCAGTTAGACGCCTTTTTGAAGCAATCGTCCAATGAACCGGCCATCCCGCCGGCGCCCGCCGCGCCGACCCCGCAACCCAACGCCCAGGCTACCGTTCAGGTCGATCGCTCCAAAATCGACGCCATAATGAAACAAGGTGCGGCCCAGCCGGCCGCGCCGACGCCGGAACCCCCGCCGACAGCTGCCCCTGACGGCCCGCCGCCCTCCGAGGACGTTTTCGCCACGCAAGCCCTGCCCGCTTTCGATCCCCATGCGGCCCCGCCGCCGCAACCGGAAGAGGAACCCGATGTTTTCGCCACACAGGCCATGAGTTCTTTCGATCCCTCGGCGTTTTCCCCTGAAGCGGCGCCCGCTCCTCCACCGGAGCCGGAACCGGAACCTGAGCCGACCCCGCCGGATTCCGATGTTTTTGCCACGCAGGCCATGAGTTCTTTCGACCCCAATGCGCTTGCGACGCCGCCCGAGCAGCCCTCGTTCGACGCGCCGTCGGAAACACCTGCCCCGGCTTCTTTCGATCCCGATACAGAGCCGTCTTTCCAGACATCCGAGCCCTCGATCGACAATGAGCCTTCCTTCGATACGGCGCCCTCAATCAATGCCTCCGGCGCCGAGGAGCCGGATTTTGGTGATTTCGGTAATCTGGATTCCATCGCGCCGCCCGAAGAGCCCGCCTTCCCCTCCGATCACGAGTTGGGTATCGGCAACGAACCGGAACCGCCGGTCGACCAGGCCGCACCGACCGCCGAACTGCCCACCATCGAGCCGCCCGCGGAGCAAGCGCAGGATGCCGCGGCGGACTTCGGCAGCTTCGACGACGCGGTACCCGCCCAGGCCCAGGAACCGGCCGCCCCGACGGAAAAGCTCTATCAGGCCCGCGTGGACGGCAATGTCTACCCAAGCTTAAGCCTGGATTCCATCGCCCGGTGGATTCAGGAAGGACGCCTGTTGGAAACGGACGAGATTGCCCTGCACAATGCCGACAACTATGCCCGAGCCGACGCCTATCCCGAAATCAAACCCTATTTCGATCAGTTCTACGGATCTCAATCCGGCGCGCAACCGGTGGAGAAGAAGGGTTTCTTCGCGAAGCTGTTCTCCTTCAAGAAGTGACGGGGGCGCACCATGTCGGTGGCAATGCAGCTCATCCTGGAGGTAGAACGCGACTTCCAGGAATTGAAAAAAGATTACACGTTGTTCCTCAATGACGTGGTCAAGATAGAACCCTACGAACTCAAGGAAGAGGTCAAGAAGAAGATCAAGCGGCTACGCAACATCAGTAACTTGCGCACCGAGGAACAGTTTCGCACCAATAACCTGGTCAGCAAGGTCCAAAGCCATTTACAGCTTTGGGAGCGCCAACTGGAACGCAAGTACACCGGGCGCGGCCTGAAGAAGCCCAAGCCCAAACCGCCGGAAGAGAAGCCGCAACCGCAACAGGAAAAGGCGCCGCCCAACAAGACGGTGGTCATATCCAACGCGGCCTCGCAACGGGAACAGGTGGTGGAACTGTACGACGAATACATGCGTCTGAACCTGTTGATGGGCGGGCGCAAAATGATCAACTTCGCCAAATTCCAAAGCTTCATCAACAACCAGACCCAAAAGATCAAGCAGGCCAAAAAGGTCGAAAAAGTCCGCTACGAGATCACCATCCAGGACCAGAAAGTGGTGATCAAGTCGAGGTCATTGCGCAAGAAGACTTGATCAATCGGTTTTCACGCGGCCCACGCCCAGCAGGACCTTGGTGCCACTGCCCAACTTACTGTGGATTTCCAGGCTGTAGCCGGCCAGATCCGCGTATTTGCGGGCAATAGCCAGGCCCAGTCCCAGGCGTTGTTCCACGTCGCCCTCGCGGACAACCTGGAAGAAGGGTTCGAAGACCTGGGGCAGGTCGGTGGGACCGATGCCGATGCCGCTGTCTTCCACCTCGATCCAAAGCCGCCGCTGTTCCTCGTAGGCGGTCATGGAAATGGCGCCCTTGCGCGTGTAGGCTGAAGCATTGTCGATGATGTGTCGCAAAATGGCTTCCAGCAGTTGGAGGTCGCAGTTTATTTTCAGGTCCAGGCTCAAGATCAGACGTTCGGCCGAGAAGGTGACCTCGGTAGGCAGCACCTTGGGTTTCAGGCGCTCGAACAGTTGATCGATCATGGTGCGAACGTTTTGTTCCGCGGGCGACGCCTGGATCTCGTTCGCTTCCAGTTCCGCGTATTCCGCGGCTTTTTCCAACATGTTCAACAGGAAGCGGATGTGGTCTTCGATGATGGAAATATCTTCCTGGCGACCGTCATTGGCGGGGCCGACAAGATCCAACTTCAACAAGCTGGCGTAACCCAGGACCAGGTGGATGGGCACCTTGAACTTGCCGGTAAGGTTCTTGGCGAACTCGCCCAGGAAGCGGTTTTTGCGGAGCAAGGCGGTCATACGGGACTCCAGGTCCAGGTAGCGCCGCTCCATGTCGGTATAGGCCTTGTCCAGCGAACCCGGGTTTTGCTCGTTTTTCTTCAGCAGCTTTTCCAAGACCACCTGATCGGTGACATTGGTCAAAAGGGCCAGGAATCCGGGTTTGTCGTCTCCTTCGAATTGATAGGAAATGGTGTCGAGGCGGAAGTTCAGAATCTCGCCCGAACGGGCCTTCAATTCCACCGGCTGGTTCTGCACATGGCGTCCCCGCAAGAACTGGCGGACGTATTTGTGGAATTTCAGCCGCTGCTCATCGCGGGCGAACAGACGGTTGATGAACGAGAGATTCTTCAACTGCCTGGAGCCGTAACCGATGAAATCATGGAAGAAGCGGTTGATCATCACCACGGAACCGTCGTTGCGGAAACCGATCACGCCCACCGGCAAGCCCTCGAAGACGCCTTCCAGGTTGTGGCGGCTCTGTTGCAATTGGGTTTCCAGGGAGCGCAGGGCGGTGCGTTCCTCGATCTGGACAAAAAGAGTGACGCCCTTGTCTTCCTGATGGACCAGGATGGTCAGGTCGGTGTAGAACTCGTCGTGGTCCGGCTCCATCATCTTGAGGTTGCGGATATGGAAGTGGTGGCGTTGCACGATATTCGAGGCCTGGCTGAACACCTTCATCCACTCGTCCGGCGAGAAGAGGTCGCGGAAGTTCATATGTTCCGCTTTTTTGGTGCGTGAGGTCTTGAAGCGTTTTTTGAAGGCCTGATTGACCTGAATAATGTGAAAGTCCTGGACATCGACCAGCAAAACCGGGTGATCGTTGAGGGTCATCAGGGCTTCCATGCCTCGCGTCTTGCGCCGCAATTCCAGCAGGGTGTCCATGCCGCTTTTTTCGATGGTGCGGACATATTCCTCGGTTTTGCGAAGGCTTTCCTTCTCCTCGGTGATGTCGACCATGATGCCCACGATATAGCGCTTGCCACCCGGTATGTCGACCATATAGCAGGACTCCATGGCGGTGCGCACGACGCCGCGATTGGTGCGAAAGTCGAACTCGTGATGATCGAAGAAGCCGTCCTGCTTCAGGTGGTCCAACATGATCCGGCGCTCGTTTTCATTGACATACAGCTCGTTGCTGATGTCCATGGCCAGCAATTCTTCCAACGAATCGAAATCCAACATTTGGACCAGGGCCTCGTTTCCGTGAACGAAGCGGCCCTCGATGGTGGAGATGTACATGCCGTCGCGGGCGTTCCAGAAGATGGTCTCGAAGGGCTTGGAAAGCGTGCGTTCCCGACTGGCCTTGCCCGAGTACTTCTCGGCAAGCACCACGATCGCCCGGTCGAACCAGGAAAGCACGGCGGTGATTTCGTCGCCGGCGTCTTCCTTGACCAGTTCGGCGACCAGGGCGTTCTTCAGCCGTTGCAACAGGTAGATGGTGTCGGGCAAGGCGTCGTCGGTGGCCTCGATCATCCACAAAAGCTTCTCGTCTACTTCCAGCTTTTCACTGATATAGACAGCCAGCGACTCGTAGATTTCCAACCAAGGCTTGGGGACACCCAACAGGTCTTGCGTATGGAAGGTCGCGATAGCATCGGCGATCCAGCGCTTGAGGTTTTGGCGACTCAACGTGAGTGTCATGTACTTTTCTCTTACCAGGTGTAGGAACCGTCGAGACGGCCCGTCATGAACAACATAATCGACAATCGGGGGGTTGGTTTCGATAAAAACCTCCTGAGGTAGGAGGTGCTTCTCAAAACCGGATATGCTCAAATATTACGCCTGATTGACGGAAACTGCAACCAAAGCCGGATCGTTTCTATCTTGAACTTGACCGAAAACTAACATTGTTGACAGAAATTACGGAGGAAGCTGGTATGCCGGAAAGCTCTCAACCGGACCGAGGGCCCTTATTCGTCCCGGGTGCCGCGCCGAGTGATGCCGACCTGTACCTCACTACGAAATTCCCCTACCATCCGACATTTTGTTCCGTGGTAGGATTCTATATACGGGTAAACCCATATGGGAGCATTAATACATGAAAGAACACGTCAGTATATATCGAGACGAGAACGGTGTGCCTCATGTCAAGGCCGAAACCGTGGCCGACCTCTTTTGGGGCCAGGGGTATGTGCACGCCCGCGATCGCGGTTTGCAAATCCTGATGATGCGTATCCTCGGCCAGGGCCGCGTGTGCGAGTTGCTGGACGACAGCGAAACCTCCCTGGGCATCGATCTCTTCTTTCGGCGCATGAACTGGAACCGCAAGGCCGACGCCCAGGTCAACAAGCTGTCCAATCACTATAAATCCTACCTGGCCCATTATTGCGACGGTATCAACGCCGCCCTTTCCCGCAAGGCCCCCTGGGAACTGCGCCTGTTGGGCTACAAGGCCGAGCCCTGGGAAGCCGCCGACACCATCTTATTGGCGCGCATGTTGGGTTATCTCACCCTGTCTCAATCCCAGGCGCAAATCGAACGACTGCTGGTGGAAATGGTTCAGGCCGGTGTGGATCGCGAGAAACTGGAGGCCCTGTTTCCGGACCTTCTCGGCGATTTGGATATGGAGTTGTTGAAAAAGGTCAAACTTCAAGAGCGGATCGTACCGCCGGAAGTATTGTGGGAAACGGCCGCGCCCCGACTCCTGGCTTCCAACAACTGGGTGGTTTCCGGTAGTCGCACCGCGTCGGGCAAACCCATTCTGGCCAATGATCCGCATCTGGAGGTCAACCGCTTACCCGCGGTTTGGTGCGAGTTGGTTTTGGAACACGGAGAGCACTTTGCCATGGGCGGCACCATGCCCGGCCTGCCCGGCATTCTGGTGGGACGCACCGATCACCTGGCTTGGGGCGCCACCTACACCTTTATGGACGCGGTCGATTCCTGGGTCGAGGATTGCCGGGACGGTATGTATCGTCGCGGGGAAGTCTGGAACGACTTCGACACCAGAACCGAAACCATCGTGCGCAAACGCAATCCGAACCACAAGGTCACCTTCTACGAAAACGAGCACGGTACCTTGGACGGCGATCCCAACGAGGCCGGTTATTATCTGACCACCCGCTGGTCCGGCGCCCAGGCCGGGGCCCGGTCGATGGAATGCATCCTGGGCATGCTGGAAGCGCACACCGCCGAACAGGCCGTGCAACTGCTGGGTAGTATCGAAACCTCCTGGAATTGGGTGATTGCCGATCGCGAGGGCGATATCGCCTACCAGATGAGCGGTCTCATGCCGCGCCGTCGAAAGGGCGCCAACGGTTTGGTGCCCTTGCCCGGATGGGAGCCGGCCAACGACTGGCACGGTTATGTACCGTTCGAGGAACTGCCGCGTGTGTTCAACCCGGAGGAAGGATTTTTCGTAACCGCCAATAACGACCTGAACCGATACGGCAAGGTCGATCCCATCAACATGCCCATGGCCGATTATCGCGCCCGCCGCGTCAAGGACCTGTTGACCGTCGACCGAGCTTTGAATCTGGACGATATGTTCCGGTTTCACTACGATGTCTATTCGCTTCAGGCGGAAAGGTTCATGGAAGTACTCGGCCCGCTGCTGCCCGACAACACCGCCGGCAAGATTTTGGGTGAATGGGACCTGTGTTACGGCGCCGATTCACAAGGGGCCTGGCTGTTCGAACGCTTTTACCGGCAGCTGTATGGCGACGTGTTCGGCGCCCACGGTTTCGGCGGCGATGTGGAGCGATACCTGAGTCAAGAGACCGGGATCTTTGTGGGCTTTTACGTCAATTTCGACCGCGTTCTGCTTGCCGAGACTTCGCCCTGGTTCGGCGATAAAACCCGCGATGAGGTGTTCCGCAAGGCTGCCGAGACCGCGCTGAATGTGGTTCCCGAAACCTGGGGTGAACAGAACCGCTTCATGCTGAGCCATATGCTGTTCGGCGGAAAGCTGCCGCGCTTCCTGGGCTTCGACCGGGGACCGGTCACCGGTATCGGCAGTCGGGCCACGGTTCACCAGGGGCAGATCTACCGAAGCGCGGGTCGCGTGACCACCTTCTTTGCTTCTCTGCGTTTGGTAACCGACCTGGCCCATCCCGAACTGTACACCAATATCGCGGGCGGCCCCAGCGACCGGCGTTTCTCGCGTTGGTACTGTTCCGATTTGAAAAACTGGTTGGAGGGCCATTACAAGACCCTCTCCCCGGAACCCAGGGGCGAACGCACGCCCGTCACTTAGACAGGGGCCTCTGCGACGAGGCCCCGTGATAAGGCGTCACCCGAATCATCCTTTCCTCCAGGCGATTGTGTCAGCTCCGGCATCACTTTTCTTCTTCGTTCATATTTTGTGGGAGCCGTGGATAACCGAATTATCATCTCGGGAATAACTACCCGGTCTTTTTTTTTCCAAGCAAATTACCGATAATACAAACTGTCCCGTAACAAAGGCAAGGACACTATTGCCGATTCTTGGGGTAGCTCATGGTTCACACTTCCCTGAACCTGTTGATCATTAAATTTTTATTCAAGAAAGGTTTACTCCTGGCATGGCTCATCTCCTCCTTGTCCTGGACGGGTTCGGCCGGGGAAATGCGCTTCAAAAGGAAGACCGTCAATGACGGCTTGTCCGAGGGCCATGTGTTTTGCATATTACAAGACAGCCGCGGTTTCATGTGGTTCGGCACGCGTGACGGACTCAACCGTTTCGACGGCTACCGGTTCAAGGCGCATCGCCGGCGTGCCGACGATCCTTTCAGCATTTCCAATAACTACATCTATGCCCTCGCGGAAGACAGTAAAGGAAACCTTTGGATCGGCACCCGGGGCGGATTAAACAGGTACGACCACGTAACGGAACGTTTCGAGGCTCATGAAAAACCGGTCAATCAGGCAGCCAATCTCTCCACGCACACGGTATGGGATATCGTGGAAGACCCGACCAGGACCGGGGAACAGGTACTCTGGTTGGCCACGGAGGAAACCGGGTTGGTGCGCTACACGCCCCAAACCGGGCAGGCGCAAATATTCATACACAACGAGTCTGACCCGAACAGTCTTCCCATCGATGAGATCTGGTCTCTGGTGCTCATCGACAACCGGTTATGGCTCGGTACATTCGGCGGGGGTTTGGCAGTGATGCCGCTCGCCGCGCCCGGACAATTCACCACGTTTCGCAATGATCCCGATCGTGAGGACAGCCTGCTGTCCGATTCCATCTGCACCCTTTTCCAAGACCGCCGGGGCAAGCTGTGGATCGGCACCAGGTACGGACTTTCTCAAACAATACCCGAGGATCCGACGCGATTTCGAAATTACCGACTCGAGCATAAAGACTCCAATGTTCTGGGGACCTGGGTATTGGCTTTGGAAGAGGATCACACCGGAAGCTTGTGGGTGGCTACCCATGGAGGCGGGCTGCACCGCTATCTGCCCGAAACCGATACTTTCGAGCGCTACCGCGGGAACTCATCCGACCCGGTCGCCCTGCCGGACGATAAGATCCGTTCCCTCTACACCGACAGGACAGGGGTATTGTGGGTCGGCACCTATGGGAACGGCGTGGCGTTCAACACCCCGGCCGATCGTTTATTCCGCCATTGGAAACACGTTCAGGACCGGCCGCGGAGCCTCAGCCACAATATGGTCAACAGCATCCTGAAAGACGAGAGCGGCGTATTGTGGATCGGCACGGACGACGGCTTGAACCGGCTGGAAGGGAACATGGTACAGGTCTTTCAACACCGGCCGCAACAAAAGGGCTCGCTACCCGGCGAGGTGGTAACCGCATTGACCATGGATCGCAAGGGGACGCTTTGGGTGGGAACCAACGGTGCGGGTTTAAGCCGTTTTAACGCGCCCGAAAGTCGTTTCGAACAGGTCGATATGAAATATCCCGACAACAGGACTTCATGGGTCCGAAGCCTGTTTACGGATGCCTCGGGCAAAGTCTACATTACCAGTTATGGCAATGGATTGACGATTGTGGACCCTGCTGACAGTAGCGCGAATAATTATCCGCCCAAACCGGATCAACCCGACGCCATCAGCCACGTGGATGTTTTGACGGTACACGGCCTTCAAGACCCCGCGGAACCCCTTTGGATCGGTTCATTCGGCGGCGGCCTCCATCGTATGGAGCGCGATAAACCGGGTGTATTCAGACAATATAAGAAGCGAAAGGACGGTCTTCCGGGCCTTAGCGATAACGGGATTCTGGCCCTTCAACAAGATTCGCAACACCGATTGTGGATCGGCACCCCTGCCGGATTGGACTGCCTCGACCTGCAAAGCGGAGTCATTTCCTCCTGGACGGAAGACCAGGGGTTGAAGCATCAACTGATCAACGGCATCCTTATCGACAGCGAAGATATGGTCTGGTTGAGCACCAACCGGGGCCTCACCCGTTTCGATCCCCGTACTCAATCGTTTCGCCACCTTGAATTAACCGATGGTTTACCGGTAAACAGTTTCAATATCGGCGCTTGCTTTGCCGGTAAAGACAGCATGCTTTACTTCGGCAGCAGCCGGGGCCTGGTAGCTTTCGACCCGACGGCGTTGCAACCCGACCGTTTTGCGCCTCAACCGGCCCTGACCGGTTTTCTTCTCGACAACAAACTCATGCCGCCCGAGTACATGGCAGACAAGGTGCTGCTGGATTATCGCAACCGCATGATTGAAGTGCAGTTTTCCGCGCTGCATTACGGCGCCTCGGATCGTAATCGTTACCGATACCGCTTATTGGGTTTCGATGACCGGTGGGTAGAAACCGGGGCCGATAACCGCCGCGCAACCTACACCAACCTGGATCCCGGCAGCTATACCTTTGAATTGATGGGTAGCAATAAGGACGGCGTTTGGAGTGAGCAACCGGCAACCCTCTCCCTGGTCATGCCGGCGCCTCCGTGGTTCCGTTGGTATGCAAAATGTTTTTATGCCCTGGTTGCCCTTTCGGTGATTGCACTGATTGTTCGGGCTCAACGCGCCAAACTGCTGAATGAACGCCGACTGAATGAGAAGTTGGAAGACCTGGTCAGAGAACGCACCAGGGAGCTGGTTCTGGCTCAGAAGAATATGGTTGAGGAAGCTCACCTGGCCGGAATGGCCGAAATCGCCGCCGAGGTGATCCACCAAATGGGCAACCGACTCAACAGTTTCATCACCAGTGTTCGAGTCTTGCGCCTTGAAGCGGAGCAAAGCCGAGGCCTGGCCATTTTGGAACGCTTGCAACAACTGGCGGCGGAGCAAGGTGATGACCTGGGCTCTTGGGTCCATTCGGAGCAGGGTAAACAATTACCGACGATCCTGGCCCGTGTCCAAACGGCCTGGCAGCGGCAACTGGAAAGGCTGAATAAAGAAATCGGGACCCTGGATCATCACGCGATGGATTTTCAAAATATCATGATGGAACAACTTCCTCATGCCGAGGTTGCGCCCGAACCGCGTAGCGTGGATCTGGATGCGTTTCTGGCCGACTATTGGGAACGTGAGAAACCCTACCTTCAAGAAGAGAATATCAGAGTAACCTTCCAGCCGGCCGCACCGGTCCCGGTTTCTCTGGTCGAACGGCGTTTTCACAGAATCCTGGCTTGTTTGATCCAAAACGCGGTAGAAGCCGCCAAAGGCAAAAACGCGGAGGCCCGAGTTCACATTGACGTCACTACCCGGGAAATCGATGGTGGTGTTGTGCTCACGATGGAAGACAACGGCGGCGGCATTCACCCCAAACTCAAAAGTCACGTCTTCAATTCCGGTTTTTCCACGAAGCCGGGTCGGCGCGGTCTGGGTCTCCATTATGTGGGCAATGCCATGAACGGCATGGGCGGTCGTATTGAACTGGAGAACCGTGACAATGGGCTGGCCGTCCACCTGACCTTTCCAAAATCTACCGAACAACTCCAAGCCGATCTGTGAGCCCGGCGAGGGTTCGTGACCCCCGCCGGTTGGTTTTCGATGGTTATTAAGGGCAGGTCGCGATGGTGAAGGTGGTGCAATTAACCGAGGCGCATACCTGAACCGAGGCGATCGTATCACCCCCCGTAATCGGACAGAGCAGCACCGAGCCGCCCCCGCCGACCAGGCGCAACGTAGCCGAATCGGCATGATCCGGGCTGGTGACGAAACTTTGAATCTCCAACTGCTGTAACGGCACTTTCTTCATGGTTACCTCCTTGAATCCGTGCAATCCACGATGTCTACGGGTTGATGATCCAATGCCTTCACAGGCAACCGGGCTCTCCGAGGCTGCAACCGAGGGTGCAATTGCCGGTGCCGCAAACCACACACGTGTTAAATTCATTGGTAGGCAAACTACCGCCTTGCACCTTGAGGGTTTCGTCACGGTTGTTTTCAAACCTGGTCACAAAACTGCGGACTTCCAACTGATCCAAATTCATTTTTTTCATGAGATCCTCCAAAGGAAGTGTGATGGGGGTCGTTAAAAAAGCGAAGCCGAAGTGACTTCATTTCAGCTTACCAGAAGCGGTAAAGCGCCCACAAGTAAAATCAGAGAACTTGGTAAAACTGCCGTTCCCTCAATAATTAACGAAAAGGTCGGCTTGAAATCTTTCCCTGTTGAAGGCAACAGGTCATGGGGCTTTCACATCAATCTAACACGGCGTTACCATAGTCCACTAAACCGTGAATTCTTTTATGGGCCTACTTTTCTAAGAGCCGCATTTTTCCAAATCTGCAACTTAGGAATTCGGGAGTTGAACCGATAACGAAAAAGATGGGTTATCGCCGAGTTCTTTTTTTTGAAAGTGATATCCAATGAGACTAGTGTTCATGATTGCCATGCTGACGGCTCTCGGTCCGGCCGCCCACCCGGCCTTCAGCCAAAGCACCTTTCGCTTTCGCAGACTGTCCCTGGAAGAGGGTCTCTCCCAAGTGATGGTCAATTGCATCATGCAGGATCGTAAAGGCTTCATGTGGTTCGGCACCAAGGACGGTCTCAACCGTTATGACGGATATGAATTCAGGATATACAGGCCCGACCCGGCAGAGAATTCCATCTCGGACAATCACATCCAAGCCCTGCATCAAGATCGCCGCGGCTTGATCTGGATCGGAACCATGCATGGAGGTCTCGACGTTTTCGATCCGGCAACGGGTTCTTTCACAAACTATCGTCATAAGCCCGGTCAAGAGCAGGGGTTGAGCCATAACACCGTTTCCGCTGTTGTCGAAGACAGGGAAGGACGGCTTTGGATCGGCACGGACGGCGGGCTCGATATTCTCGATCCCGAATTCGGTCATTTCCAAAACTTCCGGCACGATCCCGAAAACCCCGCCGGCTTGATGGATAATCGAGTTCAATGTCTCCTCGTGGACCGTAGCGGCACGCTATGGGTGGGCACCGCAAAAGGCTTGAGCACCTTCGATTTCCAAGAAAGCCGATTCAAGCATATTTTCCGCGTATCCGATTCGGCTTCGGCTCAAAGTGAGGTCCAAGGAGTACAAACACTTTTTCAATCTCAGTCCGGGACTATTTGGATAGGCGGTGAACAGGGAGTTGCCTTTACCGAGTCCGGGCGCGACACCCAAGTCAGGCCTTTCCGTCTCCAGGGATCGGGCCCCCAACCCGCCGTTGTTGCAGTTTACGAGCACGAGGGCTATCTCTGGGCGGGTACCGGTTCAGGCCTCTTCTACTTTGCACCCGGCAGCCGGAAAGGCCGAAGTTTCCATCATGATTTATTGGATCCTAAAAGCCTGAGTTCCAACCGCATTTCCGCCATCTACAGGGACGAGACGGGTCTGCTCTGGTTCGGCACCGCGGGCGGCGGTATCAACATCCTAAATCCAAGCCGCCGTTTCGAATACTTTGGTCTTGATCCGTTCGGAAACGGGGGCTTGAAGTCGAACGCGATCTACGCGATTCAGGGAGGCGGCTCCGGGCCGCTGTGGGTGGGAACCGACGGCGAGGGCCTCAACATGTGGGAGCCCGACCGGGGTCAATTTCGTTATTATCGACCTGATCCCGACGACCCTTCATCTCTGCCGAGCCCCACGGTTTTCAGCATTCTTCCCATCCCGGAGGCCGGGGTTTGGGTCGGGACGGATAACGGCCTTGCCTTGTTGGACCCCGCGACTGGAAAATGCCGCACCTATCGGCATGATCCCGACGACCCCGACAGCTTGAGGCACAATAGGATCACCACCCTATACCAACCCCCCGATCGGGAGGAATTGTGGATCGGCACGAATATCGGCCTCGATGTCCTCGATCTGAAAACTGATAGGTTCAGACACATCGAAATCGAGGCCGCCGGCCCGAACGGGTCGAGCCAATACCAGGTCAAGGTCATTCGTGTGCGTCATGGCGTCGACTCGCGAACCCTTTGGGTGGGAACCGAGGGCGGTGGACTGAATGTCCTGGACTTCAAGGGCAGCCGCACGGCGCAATATCGTCACAACCCCGACGATCCCGACAGCCTGAGCAACGACCGGGTCATGTGCCTGTTACCGGACCCCGAGCAACCCGATCGAATACTGTGGGTAGGCACGCGCGGCGGCGGTCTCAATGCCCTGAATATTGAAAGCGAGCGATTCGCCCATTACCGTGTGAAGGACGGCCTGCCCAACGACACCATCTATGGGGTCCTCGACGACTCCGAGGGTTATCTGTGGATGAGCACCAACAAGGGGATCGCCCGTTTCGATCCTCGCGGTGGTACGTTCAGGAACTTCGACGTTCATGACGGACTACAAGGCGATGAATTTAACCGGGGGGCTTTTTTCAAGGATGCTCAGGGCAAAATGTATTTCGGCGGCATGACCGGATTGACTGCCTTTGTCCCGCAAGAGATTCGGGAAGTTACGGTTCCCCGGAAAGTCGCAATCACCCGGTTTCTGCTCTTCAACCGCGCCGTCGTACCGGATAAAACTTCCCCCTTGACCCGACCGATCGAGGAAACCGAAGCCATCACCCTGTCCTACAAGGATTCGATCTTTTCCTTCGAGTTGGCGTTGATGGATTACTCCAACCCCTCCCGGAACCGTTACGCCTACAAAATGGAAGGCTTCAGTGATGATTGGCTGTATACCAACCCCGGCATGAGGACGGCCCCCTTCACGAACCTTAATGCCGGCAAGTATACTTTCAGGGTGAAAGGCGGTAATCACGAGGGAGCCTGGGGAAAAGAGGAAGCGGCGATCGAGATCCATATCCGGCCGCCTCCCTGGTTGACCTGGTGGGCTTATGCGCTTTATGTCGCCGTTCTCGGCGTGGCCGTCTTTGCCTATATCTATGCCAACAAGCTCAAATTGGCCCGCGAGCGCGCCGTCGTCCGGCGATTGAGCCAATTAGACGCACTCAAGGACGAGTTCATGGCCAACACTTCCCATGAGCTGCGGACGCCCCTGAACGGGATTATCGGTCTCACCGAGTCCATGCTGATGGGCTCCGGCGGTGAACTCAGCCCTAAGAGCCGTCAAGATCTGGGCCTGGTAGTAGCCGCGGGCAAACGACTGGCCGGACTCATCGATGACATCCTCGATTTCTCCAAATTGAAGACCCACGTGCTTCAATTGGATCTGAAAGCGATGGATATAAGCGCTGTAAGTGAAGTGGTGCTTACGCTGTGCCGATCTCTCTTCGGAGAGAAGCCGGTCAACCTGGTCAACAACATACCGGCCGGCTTGCCCAGGGCTCGAGCCGATGAGAATCGGGTCAGCCAAATCCTGTTCAACCTGGTCGGCAACGCCGTCAAGTTTACCGAGAAGGGTCGCGTTGAAGTATCCGCCGAAGCCGGCAAGGATAGCTTGACAGTACACGTCAAGGATACCGGCATCGGCATTCCCGAGGACCAATTCGAGCATATCTTCGAATCCTTTCAACAGGCCGAGGGCTCGATCGCCCGCGCCCACGGCGGTACAGGGATTGGTTTGACCATCGCGCGCCAGTTGGTCGAATTACACAACGGGCGCCTGTGGGTTCAGTCCGAGTTGGGTCGCGGCTCTACTTTTTCTTTCAGCTTACCGCTCTGGGACGAGGACCAACCGGCCGATCGGCAAGACCGGCCGGCAATGCCGGTCCGGCCGGAGAAAGCGCAACTGCTGCCGGCCGGACCCGCCCAAACGCAACCCTTGCCGCCAATATCACTTCCCGACCCGGCAGCACCGGCCGCGCGAAGTGGCGCGAAGGATGGGGTTGCCCGAATCCTGGTTGTCGACGACGACCTGGTCAACCGCCGTGTCTTGCTCAATCACCTCGCTTTGCAGAACTACCAGGTTGTCGAAGCAGCCGACGGTCAACAAGCCCTGGCCCAACTCCAACACGATGCATCCTTCGATTTGGTCTTGCTGGATATCATGATGCCGGGCATGTCCGGTTACGAGGTCTGTCGCCGACTTCGCCGGGAATTCTCCGTGCGCGACCTGCCGTTGATTTTCTTGACGGCAAAAAACCAGATTTCCGACCTGGTGGTAGGTTTCGATGTCGGCGCCAACGATTACATAACCAAACCTATCGATAAAGACGAGTTGATCGCCCGTGTCAAAACTCATTTGGAACTGGTCCATATGAACCGTCATCTGGAGGCCCTGGTCGACGAGCGCACCAGGCACCTGGTCAAGGCGCAAAAAGAACTGTTGGCGGCGGCCCATCAGGCGGGCATGGCGGAAATCGCCGCCCATGTCCTTCACAACATGGGCAATGCCTTCAACAGTTTTCAGACTTCGGTCCAACTCCTCCACGAAACCATCATCAAACGCGGATGGCGAAACCTGTTGGAGCGCTGGATCGTGCTGGCCGGAAAAAGTCATGAGGCCGGCGGCCCGGACCTGTTCAAAGGAGAACAAGGTCGTCAATGGTTGCAGACCCTGGAAAAAATCATCGACCGTTGCGATAAGCACGATCAAAAGATGGAAAAAACAAGTAACGGTTTGCAGCAGGCGCTGTTCCAAATGACCGATATTCTGCGTCAAAGCCGGCAGTACGCCGGTTCCATAACCCACATGGAGGAAATCGATATCAACGAATTCGTGGTCGAGACCCTGGAAATGCAGGATTACCATCTCCAGGATGCAAATATCGCAATACAAACCGAGTTAAAACCCCTGCCCAAACTGAAACTGGCCAAAACCAAGTTGCGCCTCACTCTTTTGGGCCTTATCGAGAACGCTACCGAGGCGATCATGCAAAGGCCGCAAGCAACGGGCCTGATATGCATTCGCACAAGGCAGGTGGAACAGGGCATCGTCCTGGAACTGGAAGACAACGGACCCGGCATCAGTGAGGAAGATCGTGAAAAAGTGTTTCTACAAGGTTTTTCGACAAAGAGCAGCGGCCAGGGTTTGGGGCTCCACCACGCCGCCACCACCATGATGGAATTGGCCGGTTCGATCCAACTGGAAAATCGAAATCCCGAACCGGGCACAACGGTCCGGCTGATCTTCCCGGTGACCGGAGCGCCGTAAGCGACGGCAAAGCCCCGATTCCAGGACTTCCTTCACGGCTACTTTTTAGGCAAATGCGCTAAATGCCGGCGAATGTTCCTGGAAAACACATCGGGAGGTTCTAGAATCCCCAAATCCGGCCGGCATTACACCTGCAAGAGGGTTGCATGTCGTCTTCGACGTCGGTCCATGCCTTTGGTTATGGGTATAATGGTTCCAATTCGATTAGGAGTATATTGCCCATGAACGATGAGATCCAATCCAAGACCGCCGGGTTCCGGCCTGTTTTGTATATCCTGGGTTTTCTTTTGGCAGCTTTGGGTTTCATTTGGGGCGTGATTGACTGGACCCAGCAATCGGTGAAATGGCTCGTCAGCTTTTATGCGATAGGTGGATCGGTTTTCGTCCTTCTGCTGTGGTTTTTCTTCTTTTCACGCTTGCGACGAAAGGTCAAAGCCATCGGTTTGGGCGTTCTGATCGCCTTGGGATTATTCGTGTACAGCGCCGTGGACATTCGCGAGGTGGACGGTGACGTCATTCCGATTCTCGCATGGTCCTGGGAGCCGCCGGCGGATGAGGCTCTGGCAAACAGGTCCATAACCGCCGAGGGCCGCACCACACGGAATACCCGGGCCGGTGGCGACTTTCCTCGTTTTCTGGGCCCGGATGGCACCGGCACGATCGAGAATATCGATCCCGCATCAGACTGGAAGACCCGACCACCAAGGGAAATTTGGCGCATCCCGGTGGGCGCGGCCTGGTCGGGTTTTGCGGTCAAAGACGGTTTGGCCGTGACCCAGGAACAGCGGGGCGAGCGGGAAATGGTGACCTGTTACCTATTGGAGTCCGGCGAGTTGGTGTGGGCACATGGCGACCCGCAACGTTTTGCCACTACCGTGGGCGGTAACGGTCCCCGAGCAACGCCGACCATCGCCGACGGAAAAGTTTATAGCCTGGGCGCACTGGGTTTGCTCAACTGTCTTGATTCAGCGAGCGGGAAATTGCTGTGGCAGAAGGACACCGCTCGTGAACACGGTGCGGAGAAACCGCGTTGGGGCTACAGTTGCTCGCCATTGGTGATACCTGCTTCCGAATCAGCCGGCGGCAGGACCCTGGTCGTCGTCAGTCCGGGAGGGCCGAACGGACGCTCATTGGCGGCCTACGATGCCGACAACGGTGATCTTGTTTGGACCGGCGGCAACGCCAAGCCCGGTTACAGCTCGCCTTCGTTGGTCACACTGGCCGGGTCCCCAATGATCCTGATTTTCAATAACGGCAGCGTCGCCGGCCATCATCCCCGCGACGGCCGGGTTTTGTGGGAAACGCCCTGGCCCGGGGACAAACCCAGCGTGGCCAATCCTCGCGTTCTGTCCGGAGACCGGGTGCTGGTTTCCGCGGGCTATGGACTGGGCGCCAAAATGTACCGGGTTGCGAACCAAGACAGCGCGTTTTCCGCGGAAACCATCTACGAAACCCCGAGACTCAAGGCCAAGTTCGCCAACTTCGTTTTATACGGAGATCATGCCTACGGATTGGACGACGGGGTACTGACCTGTGTCGACACGGCCGACGGGCAGCGGGTCTGGAAGAAAGGACGTTACGGCCATGGCCAGTTGCTGCTGACCGGCGGTTACCTGTTGGTACAATCCGAAGGAGGCGGCTTGCATATATTGGAAGCCCGACCCGAGGGCCACAAAGAACTCGGCAGTATCCAGGTGCTCGGCGGTAAATCATGGAACACCCCGGCCCTGGCCGGGAACCGATTGTTGATGCGCAATCACAAGGAAGCCGTCTGCCTGGAACTGCCGCTAGACTGACAAGGCCCGCGTCTTTTGGAGCCTTGCGAGTTGCATAGGTGCTCACTTGGTCGAAAGATGTTTAGTTCTTCCCGGGAACAATCGAAGATCTTATGCAAAATGTTCATGTCTTCCTGGGAAGAATCGAACATCAAAAGGCGGATCTTTGGGCCTTCCCAGGAAGAATTGAGTCAATTCGGGGCTGTCAACGGCTCATGTTTGACTTCGACGGAGCCCTGGATTTTTCCCTCAGCCGTTATGCCGTTTGCATGGAGAGATTGGTCAAGCCGGCCAAGGGTGTATCCAGAAAGGCCGTGATATCGGTGTCCACTTCCAACAGGGAATCCATTTCTCGACGCAAGGGGCCCTCGGTGCCGCAGTTGATATCCAGAAAACGACGACGGCTTTCCGGCGGTAGGTCCATCACTTCGTTCAGTAAACTTTTCAAAACGTTCCAACGTTCCTTTTCCAGGTGAGACAAGAGCATAAGGGAGCACCTCTTTCCTTTTGTATTTTGGAGATGTTGGGCGGTTACCTCTGAAACCATCAACACAATCCGGGGCCGGTTAATTCCGAGGACGCCCTGGTCAGGAGCACCCGGTACATACTTATTTAAAAGGCAAACAGCTGACTAAGGTTGCCTGAAAAACGAAAAAAATCTTTTCAAGAACGTAAACAAGCTTGAAAAACGCTTCAATAGATGACAGGCGTAGCGTGCCGCCTGTCGCCTTTAGCCGCCGCATGTGGTAACGTTTAGTTTCTGCCGTTCCAACTATCAGCACGGTTTCCGGAGGGAGACATGAAAGACAAGTTCAAGGCAGCCCTAACCAAGACGGGACAGGGCATTAAATGGCTTTTCGCAAAGATTCCTTTTGGCAAACTGGGTAACTTGTTCAGCGAAAAGGGAAGCCGAAAATGGATCTTTGCCGTGCTCGGCCTGGTGTTCTTCCTGTTCTGGCTGGTGGGCTGGTATTGGAACCGTGAACCCGGAATGCGCGATATCCAAAAGACGGCAATGAAACGCGTGGGTGACGAAAGCCGAATGGTCACCGGGGTCTATACCTCCGCCATGCTGATCGAGGTTGCCGAAACCCTTCTGGAAAAGCCCGGCGGCTACCTGAGCAACGACGTCGCGCCCCCCTCCGTATTCCTGGACAACATGCCGAACTGGGAATTCGGCGCCCTGGTGCAGGTGCGCGACCTGGCCCGATCCATGCGCAACGACATGAGTCGGTCCCGCTCCCAGTCCGAGGAAAACAAGAACCTGGCCGAGGCCGAACCGCTGTTCAACTACGATCACGATTCCTGGGTCTTCCCCGCCAGCGAACGCCAGTACCGCAAAGGCATACGCGCCATGGAAAAATACCTGGACGGCCTGTCGCAACAAACCGATGCCAATACCCAGTTCTACGCCCGGGCCGACAACCTGCGCGACTGGCTGGCCATCGTGGAAAAACGCCTGGGCAGCATGTCCCAACGGCTCAGCGCCAGTGTCGGACAAGCGCGGGTCAATACGGATCTGGCCGGGGACGAGGCGGCCTCCCAATCCACCTCGACCGGTGATGTGGTGGTGGTCAAAACGCCCTGGCTGAAGATCGACGATGTCTTCTACGAGGCACGCGGCGGCACCTGGGCCCTTCTGCATTTCATGCAAGCCGTGGAACGCGATTTCGAGAGCGTGCTGGAAAAGAAAAACGCCCGCGCCCTGGTTCGCCAGATCATCCGCGAATTGGAGGGAACCCAGCGCACGGTCTGGAGCCCCCTCATCTTGAACGGTTCCGGCTTCGGCCTCTGGGCCAATCACTCGCTGGTCATGGCCTCCTATATCTCCCGCGCCAATGCGGCGGTTATCGACCTGAGGGAACTGCTGAGCCAGGGATGATTGCTTTTTTAAAAGTTCGGAACATTGCAACCGCATTTATCCGGACTTATATTTGACAAATGTCGGGCAGCGGCTCATCCTCTCCCAACTATGATGTGACAAAAGATTAACGTAACCCCCGGCCTTTTTGGGCGGGAGTTGTTGAAAATCGGGGAATTTGGAGCGATAATAGCGCACCCGACAGGCAGGGGGCCGTGGACCCTCCGGGACAAGATTGCCGTTGGATGGAGGACTGAGTTGAAAGAAGTAGGAACCCTTGAACTGAAAACGGGTCTGGCTGAAATGTTGAAAGGCGGCGTCATCATGGACGTGGTGACCCCCGAACAGGCAAAAATCGCCGAGGACGCCGGCGCGGCCGCCGTGATGGCGCTGGAACGCGTCCCGGCCGATATTCGCAGGCAAGGCGGCGTGGCCCGCATGTCGCCTCCCGAACTCATTTTCGGAATTAAAGAAGCGGTTACCATCCCTGTCATGGCCAAAGTGCGTATCGGCCATTTCGTAGAAGCACAAATCCTGGAAGCGATCGGCATCGACTTTATCGACGAAAGTGAAGTACTGACCCCCGCCGACGAGGCCAACCACATCTGGAAACACGATTTCAAAACCCCCTTCGTGTGCGGTGCCACCAGTCTTGCCGAGGCGTTACGCCGCATCGGCGAAGGCGCGGCGCTGATTCGCACCAAGGGCGAAGCCGGCACCGGCAATGTGGTGGAAGCGGTTCGCCACATGCGTCAAATCAACACCGAAATCGCGCACTTGCGCAGCCTGGACCACGGCAGCATGATGACCACGGCCAAAAACATGGGCGCACCGGTTTCCCTGGTGAAACTGGTGGCCGAGCAGGGCAAACTGCCCGTACCCAACTTCGCGGCCGGCGGCGTGGCTACTCCTGCCGACGCCGCGTTGATGATGCAGTTGGGCGCCGAATCCGTCTTTGTGGGCTCCGGTATCTTCAAATCCGGCGATCCCGCCAAGCGCGCCCAAGCCATCGTCAAGGCCACCACGCATTACAAAGATCCGCGCATGGTTATGGAAGCCTCGCGCAACCTGGGTGAGGCCATGGTGGGCATCAACATCAGCGACATCCCCGAGGGCGAGTTGCTGGCCGGACGTGGTTGGTAGGCCATGATCGGCATCCTTGCGCTTCAGGGTGGATTCGAAGCTCACGGCAAGATATTGGACAAACTGGGCCTGCCGTATCGGCAGGTCCGCCTGGCTCGGGATCTGGAAGGTCTCGAGGCCTTAATTCTGCCCGGCGGCGAATCCACCACCATGTTGAAGCTGATGGACATCTACGACCTGTTCGAGCCGCTGGCGCGGTTCGGCGCCTCCGGCAAACCCGTTTTGGGCACCTGTGCGGGCGCCATCCTTATGAGCCGCCATGTGGACCAATCCGGGCAGCGCAGTTTCGGCTGGCTGCCCGTGAGCATCGAACGCAATGCCTATGGTTCCCAGCGGGAAAGTTTCCGCGAGGTGCAGGACATCCCCGCTTGGAACCTGACCGATGTCCCGGCCCTTTACATTCGGGCGCCGCGTTTCACTGAATTGCCCGCGGATGTGACCGTTCTGTCTCGTCTCGACGGCGACGTTACCGGTATCTCCCGGCATCAATTCACCGCGGTAACCTATCATCCCGAACTCATGGACGACGTGCGCTTCCACCGGGCCTGGTACCAATACCAGGTCGCGCCTCTTTCGGCCGGGGCCGCGTCATGAACCTCGCGCCTGTTTCGCGCCTGACGCTGCCGGGCCTGGATGTGCCCGGCAGTTACGGCGATCCCGAGGCCGAATACCGGACTCTCGCGGACGGCGTGGGCATCATCGACTTAAGCCACGAACAATTCGTGCTCTGCGAGGGTCCCGACGCCGCGAGTTTCCTCCAGGGAATGCTGACCGAGGACGTACTTGGAACGGCGGTCGGTGATTCACGCGATGCTTGGATGTTGAACGCGAGCGGCAAGATTCTGCACCTGGTCCGCGTCAACAGGCTTCAGCCCGATCAGTTCCTTTTACAAACCCGAGCGGGAGAGGCGCAAGCCGTCCACGACCAGTTGAATCGTTATTTGATTATGGAAGATGCCCGGCTGGAAATCGCCGGTGATCGGCGTTGCCTGTCGCTTCAGGGAAAGGCAGCTTCTTCGCCGGGGCTCGATTGCTTCGTTACCGCGCACGACCGTTGCGGTTTCGGCGGCTACGACCTGCTGGTGAAATCCGTCGATTGGTCGGCAACCATCGCCGCACTGCGGGAAGAAGGCGCCGTGCCGGTGGGTTTTGCCGCGCTCAACCGCGCCCGCATCCAGGCCTTCATTCCCTGGTTCGGACCCGACATGCAGACGGGCAACAATCCCTTGATCTACGGACGAAACCGCGTCTCTCATGCCAAGGGCTGCTTCATCGGCCAGGAGACGGTCGCCAAAACGCGGGACCGGGGCAGACCGCCGCGACTGTTGGTGCAGTTGGAAAGCCGAGGTGATCGGGCACCCGAACCCGGACTTGAACTAACCCACGAGGATAAACCCGCCGGCGCCGTTACCTCCGCTGCATCGATGGGAAGCGATAGACTCCAGGCGCTGGCAGTGGCAAAATATGGCATTGTGGAAGCCGCAACCGAACTGTTCGACAGCGAGGGTCGCCGCTGGGCGATCATTGATCGGGTTAAATACAAATAAGGCGGGCCCGCATGAAAGTACACGGCCGGGAATATGAAATTGAAGTACGCGTGAGCCATCATTTTATGGGCACCCACGCGTTGCCCTCCCGGCCCGAAATGCACGAACACTACTGGGAAGTGGAATTCAGTGTCTGCGGCCCCCTGAATCCCCGAACCGGTATGGTTTGCGATATGTTGGTGCTGTCTGAATTCTTCAAACCGTACGTGTTGCCCCTGGACGGTTACAACCTCCACGAGTTCGAAGATTATCAAGACAAGGAAGGTCTGGTGGGCCTCACCGCCACCTACCCGACATGCGACACCCTGGCCCATTATTTTCTCTGGAAAACCATCCCGGATTTTAAAAATGACCCCCGATTTGCCGATTTGAGAATTTCACAAATTAAGGTAAGCATCTATGAACCCGATAAAAAGGAAGCATGGGGTCACGCGATCATCCGCCCCAAGCCGGGCAATGAGTGGTAACCTACCATCATCGGGTCAATTGAAACAGCACGCCGATACGTAAATGAATACTTGGCGATGCATGGGGTGAGTAAGAATTATCATGGGGTCCAGGATCTATCTGTCTTTATCTTCAGGTTTCCTTGCGCTTGTTTTGTCGCCGCTTGGTTCGGCGCATGACCGCGGCCTTGGTTTCGAGCATCTTTCCATCGAAGACGGTCTTTCGCAAAGCACCGTAACGACCATCCTCCAGGACCGCGACGGTTTTTTGTGGTTCGGCACCCACGACGGTTTGAATCTATATGACGGATACAGTTTTCGCGTTTATCGCCGCGACCCGGACGACGTCTCCACGCTCAGCGACAATTGGATTTCGGCGCTTGCCGAGGACAGCGAGGGCCGGCTCTGGGTGGGGACCTACGGCCCCGGACTCTGCCGCTTGGACAGCAACCGTCGCGGCTTTACCCGGTTCGACTTGGGCGAGAACCAACGCTCCGGCCTGTTCCAGAACCTGGTCAAGGTGATCCTGGAGGTAAAACCCGGCACCCTCTGGTTAAGCACCGAATTGCAGGGCATCCTGGTTCTGGAAACCGCTACCGGCCGGATCAGCGTCCTGACCTCCCAAGATCCCGTCTTCAATCCCGCGGAACTGAAGATTGTCGACATGTTGCGCGATGATCGGGGAGACGTCTGGACGGCGACCGAAAACAGCGGCGTCTTTCACATCGATATGGATACGGGTAAGGCGACACGCTGGTCCGACGCGAGCGGGGATAGAACGGCGCTGACCTCTAATCGCACGACCGCGCTTGCCATGAACGCGGACGGCGCCGTCTGGGTAGGTACGGACCGTATGGGCCTCAACCTCATATACCCGGAATCGGGGACGGTCACCCGGTACAAACCGGAGGGCAATCCCGCGGGTCCGCCGCGAACCCGAATTAACGATTTGATGATTGATGACGAGGGTCACCTGTGGGCGGCTACCACGGATTTCGGCGTGCAGGTCTACGACCACGAGGGATTTACGACCCATACGCGGAATCTCCTCGACCCAAGCGGCTTGCGCGACCGGCATATCTTATCGCTGCTGCACGACCGGTCGGGGAACTACTGGGTGGGTACCTACGCGCGCGGCCTGAACAAGGCGATACGCACCAGGAAAGGCTTTCGCCATTACCGCTACCGCGCCGACCGCGGTGACAGCTTGAGTCAGGGTCTGGTGTCCTCGTTCGCCTTCGATTCAGCCGGTCAACTGTGGGTGGGCGTGCGCGGCGAGGGCATCTCGGTATTGATCGGCAACGATTCCTTCAGGCGGCTGCAACACGATCCCGAGGAGCCCGACAGCTTAAGCGATAACCTGGTCTACCACATGCTGACGGATCGGAACGGCGTCGTGTGGGTGGCTACCGGTAACGGCTTGAACCGCCGGCATGCCGACGAGGGCACGTTTACCCGTTATTTTCACGATCCCGAGGACGCGGGGAGTCTCACTGCCGATTTCGTTCAGTTTCTTTTCGAGGACAGCCGAGAGCGTTTCTGGGTCGGTACCCAAGGGGGTTTGGGTCTTATGGACCGGGAGACGGGCCGGTTCAGGCATTATCGACACGACCCGGAACAACCCGCTTCCATCTCCAGCAACCAGATCAATTCTGTGGTGGAGGATATCGCCGGTCAGATCTGGGTCGGCACGGACCTCGGCTTCAACCTGATGTATGAAGACGGCACTTTTCGCTCGTTCGTCCACGATCCTCGTGAGCCTGAGGGTTTACAACACAACAGCGTCATGTGCATCTACCCGGACGGAAACGGGGTGCTGTGGATCGGCACCTTCGGCGGCGGCATGGCTCGCTATGATAAGGCGGGTAACCGGTTCAGGCATTTTACCGAAAAAGATAACCTGCCCAACAACTCGGTCTACGGCATTGTCGATGACGACCTGGGTTATCTTTGGATCAGTACCAACGGCGGTTTGTCCCGGTTCGACCCTAAAAACGAAACCTTCCATAACTTCGACATCGGTTCGGGCCTGCTGCACAGCGAGTTCAATCGCAACGCCTTCTACAAGGACAAAAGCGGAAACCTGTTATTCGGCACCCTGGGCGTGGTGCAAATCGATCCGTCTCAGGCGGGTCAAGGCGGTTTCGTCCCGCCGGTCGTGCTGACCTCGGTGCGTAAGTACAATGAGGAAATCCTTTTGGATATACCCCTGACCCAATTGAAGGAATTGAAATTGAACCGGAACGACCACATGATCTCGTTCTCGGTGGCCGCCTTGGATTACAGCAAGCCGGAACGCAATCGTTTCTCCTATATGTTGGAAGGTTTCAACGAGAATTGGATCGAATTGAGCCGGGGTATCCACAACATTAGCTTCACGAATTTGGATCCGGGCAATTACACGTTACGCATCAAGGGCGCAAATGCAGATTCGGTGTGGAACGAAGAGGGCATCGAATTGGATATCCGGATGCCGTATCCCTGGTGGCAGACGGCGCCGGCATTCCTTCTCTACTTTGCCGGTTTGGCGGCCGTCGTTTTTGTCAGCCGCTATATGCGGCGTCATCTGAAGGAACGCAGCATGATGCGGGCGATATCCCTGGGCAAGGCCGAGTTCGCCACCACGATCCTGCACAACATCGGCAATATCCTCAACAGCCTGCGCATTTCCTGCGACCAGGGCGAACGAACCCTGCGCGGCACCAAGCTGAAACAAATATTGCGGGCCATGGAAATGCTGAAGAAGAACCAGGATCAGCCGGACTATCTCACCGAGGATCCGCGTGGGAAATTACTGCCGGAGTACCTGCTCACCGCGGGCAGCATCCTTTCCGAGGAACAGCAGGAGGTCTTGACGGAATTCGAGGAAATGAGCGAGAAGATCAACCTCATGAAGGACATCATCGAAACCCAGCAGGCCCACGCCAAGCTGTCGCTGATGGATGAAGGCCAGGAGCTGAACCTGATCGTGGAGAACGCGCTCAAGGTGCAGGACGAGGCCCTTGAGCGACGACATATCACCCTCAAAACCATTTTAGGCGATGTCTCCCTGATCAAAGTGCAAAAGACCCAGCTGATGCATATCATCATCAACCTGCTGAAGAACGCGGCGGAAGCCATGGAGACCGTGATGGACCGCGACCGCGTGTTGACCGTGGAGACCCGGCAGAACGGCAAGACGGTACAACTGGTCATCAGGGATACCGGCGTGGGGATTGCCGCGGAACATCTCAAGAAAATGTTCTCCTATGGGTTTACCACCAAGGAGTCCGGCCACGGCTTCGGTCTCCATTTCTGCTGGCGGGCGATGAAAGAAATGGGCGGCACCATCACGGTGGAAAGCGAAGGCCGGGACATGGGCGCCGAATTCGTAATGACCTTCCCGGCATCCCGTTAAAGCGTCGGCCGTTCATTCACGCCGGATCGAAGCTGACCGCGTAGATCGGCGGCAAGTTGCCGTTCAGCAGGCGTGATGTATCGACTCGGGGTACAATATTCGGGTACGGAGGTTCCATGAACGTCTTCAGGCGGATAACCAACTTCATCCCACTCATGATCATCAAGTTCTATCGGACCTTCATATCGCCCTTGATGCCGCCCGCTTGCCGGTTTCATCCCTCCTGTTCCGCCTACGGCCTGGCTTGTTTCCAGAATCATCCCGTTCATAAGGCCCTGTGGCTGACCTGTTGGCGCATCATGCGTTGCAATCCCTTCAACCCCGGCGGTTACGATCCGCCGCCGCCTCCCAAGGGCGCCGCCGGCGTCGATCACTGTTGTGATGATTGCGCGGGAGAAAATTCTGAAGAAACGATGGATAAACAAACACCGACGACCTGATTTCGTTGTAGAATGAGTTTTGTATTCCACGTACACAAAGCATCCAAAGTGATCGCGGAGCCCGAGGGTTCCGCGGTTATCCCGAGGAAAGGCCGCTGTTTTTTCAGAACCAGGTCAGAATGCCCAAAACGGCCAGCAGGCCGATGACGGTCCAGGTCGAGACCATACCGAACAAGCGACCGACCGAGGCGCCGCCGGTTTTGGACAAACCCACGGCATGTGCCAGACGGCCGAGGGTCAGCAGGCCGCCGAAGGCGTGCACCTGCCAGCCTGCCGGATCGCGGATCTCGAACAGCAATAAGAGGAACAGGGCAAGCGGCATATTTTCCACCATATTGCCGTGAACGCGGATGGCGCGCCGCAAACTCCTGTCGTCGCCGTCGCCGATGCCTATTTGCTTGTCGTTGCGCATCTTGGCCACGCGCAGGCCGAGCGAGATGCAGACCAAAGCCAGGATGGATGCATAAAGGGTGGTGATGGGTGCGGGGTTCATGAAGACCTCCTTCGGTATTTATTGGTACCCGGCCGCTTGAATACGGAAAAGATGGGCGTAGCGGCCGTCCAACGCCATTAACTCCTCGTGGGTGCCTTGTTCCACCAGTTTGCCGGCATTGAGCACCGCGATCTGGTCCGCCATGCGCACCGTGGAGAAACGGTGGGAGATCAGGATCGCCATCTGACGACGGGTGACTTCCCGAAAATGATCGAAGATGCGCACCTCGGCCTCGGCGTCCATGGCGGCCGTGGGTTCGTCCAGCACCAGGATGTCGGCGTTGACGCGCATAAAGGCGCGAGACAGGGCGATCTTTTGCCATTGCCCGCCGGACAACTCTCGACCGCCCTCGAACCAGCGTCCCAGTTGGGTATCGAACTGCTTGTCCATCTTGTCGATGAACGGCGTGGCCATGCCCTTATCGGCAGCGTTGCGCCAACGGGCGTGGTCTTCATAGGCATGGACATCGCCCGAGCCGATGTTCTCGCCCACCGTGAACTGAAAACGCACGAAGTCCTGGAAGATCACGCCGATGCGCTCGCGCAGGGCGTCCAACTGCCATTCCTCGATATCCAATCCGTCCAGCAGGATGCGGCCGCTGTCGGGAGTGTACAAACGGGTCAGCAACTTGATCAGGGTCGTTTTTCCCGAACCGTTCTCGCCCACCAGCGCCAGTTTCTCGCCCGGTTGCAAATGAAAGCTCACCCCTTGTATCGCGGGTTCTTCAGCGCCGGGATAGGTGAACCACACGTCCTCGAAACGCACGCCGCCGCCGGGGCTCGGCCCCTGCAACGCGGTGCCTGAAGGCGCGGCGGTGCGTTCCTCCAGGAATTGGTAGAGCTTGGAAAGATACAGGTTATCCTCATACATGCCGCCGATGGAGGTCATGCCCGCCGCAAATGCGCTCTGACCTTGCCGGAAGACCATCAGGTACATGGTCATATCTCCCAGCGTAATCTGACCCGAGGCGGTCGACCAGACAATCCAGCCGTATGCGCCGTAAAAGGCAAAGGTACTCAACAGGCCCAGGGCAAAACCCCAGAACCCGCGACGTACGATCAGGCTGCGGTCCTCGGCAAAAACCATGTGGAAGATGTCCTTGAAACGCTGCAACATAATGCCGCCCAACTTGAACAGTTGCACCTCTTTGACGTAGTCCTCGCGGGCCATGACCATTTCCAGGTAGGCGCGTTTGCGGGTCTCCGGCGAACGCCACTGGAACAGGCGAAAAGCCTGGTTGGAGAAATGAGTCTCGGCAAAAAACAGCGGCAGGCCCGCCAGCATCAGCACCAGCACGGCCCAGGGCGAGAAGCTGAGCAGCAAGCCGCCGTAACTGATCAGCGAGATGCCGTTCTGGATGAGGCTGAAGGTACGGTTCACAAGGCTCAGCGGGCGACTGGACGCCTCGCGCCGGGCCTGGGTCAGGCGGTCGTAAAATTCGGAATCCTCGAAGTGTTTCAATTCCAGGGTGAGCGCCTTCTCCAAGATCATCACGTTCACCCGCTGGCCCAGCAAGGCGCGCAACAAGGATTGGGCAACTGTCAAACCCCGGCTGCCGCCCGCCATGATCACCATCAAACCGCATTCCAAACCTACATAAACCAGGGCCTGGTTCAGATCCGCGCGCGAACCCGTTTGAGCGGCAAGCACAACACCGTCCACGATCAACTTGCCCACGTAGGCGGTGGCCGCCGGCAATACCCCCGCGAACAGGGTCATGATCACCATGGCGATGGTCAACGGCTTGCTGGTGGACCAGACCAGGCCGATAGCGCGGTTGGTATAGCGGAAGGTACCGAAGAATTGTTTGTGAAACGGAACGTCGCTTTGTTTGGGAATGACTCGGGAGCTGAACATGCTCTCACACCTCTCGGAAGTCGTTTATAATACCCTGTTCACGCGCAAAATGGGTCAAAAGGGGGCACAGATGAGTCATAGCTACCAGATGTTGATCGGCGAGCGTTGGGAAACGGGCAAGGGCGAGGGCATAACGGTCGTGGATCCGGCTACCGAAGAAGTTATCGGTACCATTCCACGCGGCAACGCCGACGATGTGGACCGCGCCGTCAAGGCCGCCCGGCACGCCTTCGACCAGACGTGGCGCAAGCTGAAACCCAGGGAGCGGGCTCGCATCCTCTACGACACCGGCCGGGCGATCGAGGAACGCATCGATGATTTCGCCCGCTTGGAAACCCTGGATTCAGGCAAACCGCTGCAACTTTCCCACAAGGAAGTGCTGAGCACCGCACGTTATTTTGAATACTACGCGGGCGCCGCCGACAAGTTGGAGGGCCGCAGCATTCCCCTGGGCCCGGACTTCATGGATTTCACCATCCGCGAGCCCATGGGCGTCACCGCGCACGTGGTTCCCTGGAATATGCCCTTCAACATGATCGGCCGCAGTGTCGCGCCCGCCCTGGCCGCCGGCAACACGGCCGTGGTCAAACCCTCGGAAATGACCTCGCTGACCGCTTTGGAGCTGGGCAGGGTTTTTCAATCTGTCGGCCTGCCGCACGGGGTTTACAATGTGGTCACCGGCTACGGCCTTGAAGCGGGCGAACCCCTCTGCGGCCACCCGGATATCGACTGCATTACCTTTACCGGTTCCGTGCCCACCGGCCGGCGGGTCATGAAAACCGCGGCGGAACATATCAAACCCGTTGTTTTGGAACTGGGCGGCAAGTCGCCGCATATCATCTTCAACGACGCCGACCCGGAAACGGCCGCCGCCGAGGTGGCCAAAGGGATTTACGCCAACACGGGCCAAATCTGCTCCGCCGGATCACGCCTGTTGGTAGAACGGGGCATCGCCGACAACCTGCTGGAAGCCCTGGTGGCGCGCTCTCGGAAGATCCGCTTGGGACCCGGTATGGAACAGCCGGACATGGGGCCCTTGGTTTCCCAGGAGCACCTGGACCGCGTGCTGGGTTATATCGACACGGGCAAGGAACAGGGCGCCCGTATCATTACCGGCGGTGAACGCGCGCGCGACAAGGGTTACTTCGTGGCGCCGACCGTCTTCACCGGTGTCGACCCGGAGATGCGCATCGCCCAAGAGGAAATATTCGGCCCGGTTCTCTCGGTACTCACCTTCACCGACGAGGCACAAGCCGCAGCCCTGGCCAATAACGTGAAATACGGCCTGGTTGCAGGCATCCACACCAGGGACATCGACAGGGCCATGCGCCTGGCTCGTGACCTGAGAGTGGGTCAGGTCTACATCAACGAGTATTTCATCGGCGGTGAGGAAACCCCTTTCGGCGGCTATAAACAAAGCGGCTTCGGCCGCGAAAAGGGGCTACCCGCGCTGGACAACTACACCCAACTAAAAAACATCTGCGTCCGCATCCGGTGAACAGTAGCGTGAGCAAGCCCTACCACGGAACGATCACGGTTGGCGGGAACCGTTCAGTAGACAACGGCACAGGGCTCTTCGGCAACGCCACGGCCCTCCGTCTGAGGGGCGATGTGAACGCTCCCAATGGGTTCGTCACACCGGTCCGATACGACGATCCGGCCCCGGGCGGCAATCAGGACGGCTTCATCATACCGCTTGACAACATCCGGCAGAATTTAATGCGATGGCCGGATCACAATGCTGACGGCGTTTCCCACTTTTAGACTACCCTTGGAACACACACACCGAGCCGTCCGGATTCCGCTATAATGATCCTGAAACCTGATGCGGGAGCCGAGTTTGAGCCTACCATTCCAGAAGATCCAGGCTTGTGGCAATGATTTTGTGCTGCTGGAAGAACATCCGCGGCCCGAGGATATCGCCCTGATCTGTGATCGTCACCACGGCATCGGCGCCGACGGTGTCCTGGTCTTTTCTTCAGGCGAGTGGGGCCCGGTCATCGACCACTATGACCCCGACGGCAGCAGAACCCTATGTCTCAACGGCTTACGCGCCGCACTGGCCGCGCTCTACGAGGACGGTCGCGTTCCCATTCGCGGTATCGCCGCGTGCGAGGGCAGCAAGCTGTCCTACGAAATCGACCCCGGCGTGTCCCTGCGTCTGCCCTGCCTGCCCTATGAACCCCACCACTGGCAACCGCCGGACGGGGGCGAGGCGGTTCGCGGTTTCTTTGCCGCCGTGGGCAATCCCCATTTCATCACCATCGAGTCCATGGACCGCGCGCGCTTCCGGCAAACGGCTCCCTCGATCCGCGCCGACCCGTCCATTTCGGCCGAGGGCTGTAATGTGAACCTGCTCAAACGATCCGGCGACATCTGGCGCATCGTCACCTACGAGCGGGGCGTTGAAGGATGCACCCTGGCTTGCGGCTCCGGCATGTATGCAAGCGCCCTGGTGTTGATGGGTGAGTTCGACCTGCAATCCGTCACTTTCCAACCGGAGGGACACGGCACCGTAACCGTTACTGCCGCCGGCAGTGATTTGAAATTCGAGGGGACAACCCGCCGGGTAGCACAAGGAGTCTGGTTATGTTGATGCTTTTATTGTTCCTGTGGCAGGAACCGGAGATCGAACCGGAATCGGTCAACGCCAGGGTCTTTCTGGATTCCGGCGAGGTGGTGGAACTCACCGATTTCCGACTCAAGGGCATCGAGCCGCACGCTTTCGAGTTCAGGGACAAGGACGAACAGTATTTCCTGAGCATTTTCCGCATCGCCCAGGTACGTCGCCTGGATCGTCGCGGCAATTTCGAGATCCTGTTGGACAGCGGCGAGAAGAAGACCGGAAAAATCACCGCGGTCAATATCATCGGCGCCGGCATCAAGAAAGAGGACAAAAAACGCGTGGTCACCGGCGATATCGAAGCGGTGGACGATACCGATCAGGTCATGATCATGCTCAGCCGGGTCCAACGCATACACTTCATCTCCGGTTTCCAGTTGCGGGCCTGTGTGGACGGCCATTACGAACAATATACCCCTTATCCATTCTGTCCGGTCTGCGGCAAAGAGCTTCAAATCGGCCCGCACCGTGAAGACCCGCCCGAGGTATCCCCCACCTTGCCCCCGTTCTACCGGCTGCGCCTGGACCCAAGGAATCCGTCGTCCCGCCGCAATTAGGCACCAAACCCCCGTTGGATCGGGTACAATAGCGTAGGCTGGCATGCCTCTGGTGATACATGATCGGACCTGAATTCTCCGGATACAAACTACTCGAAAAGCTCGGCGGCGGGAATACCGGATACGTCTACAGGGCTTTTGACCCCGCACAACGGCGCTACCTGGCCATTAAGATCCTCCCCAACGATTTCCTGATCAGCAAGGAACGCCGCGCCCGCTTCATCCGCGAGACCAGGGCCGCGCGCCTGCTCTCCCATCCGGCCATTGCACGCATGCTGGAGGTGGGCACCAGCGACGACGGCCACCACTTCATCGCCATGGAATACGTGGACGGACGCCGCTATGACGAAATCGCGCAAGCGCACCAGGACGGGCTCCCGGAAGAAACCTTCTTCGAGCTCATGCAGCCCGTACTGGAAGGCGTTGCCTACGCCCACGAACACCACCTGGTCCACCGCGACCTGAAGCCCACCAACCTGAAACTGACCGGCGACGGCCAACCCAAGGTGCTGGATTTCGGCCTAGTCAAGTTCCTGAATAAGGAGCCCTCCGGCGACGACAGCTTTCAAACCATGGCCGGCATGGTTTTGGGCAGCGCCGGTTATATGTCGCCGGAACAGGCCGACGGGCTTTCCTCCGATGCGCGTACCGATGTGTTTTCCATGGGTGTCATCATGTACGAATTTCTTGCGGGCCGGAACCCCTTTCAGTGCAAGAATCCCTTTGCCACCATTACCAAAATCTTGACGGTCAATCCCGTCAGCCTTGAATTGATCCGGCCCGATCTTCCGCTACCTCTCTGTCAGGTGATCCAGAAATGCCTGTCCAAGGATATGGATATGCGTTTTGCCGATGCCGGTGTCTTGCTTCAGGCAATCACCCAAATTAAAGGCGGTTAGATGAAATTATCTTGGATGAGCCTGGTGCTGGCTGCCTCCTTCATTCTACTGGCCGTCTACGGCATTCAATCCATGCCGCCGGAGGAAGAAGGGCCTGCCAATCAGATGCGGCAGAGCCTGATCAACAATTACCTGGTGCGCACCCGCCTCATGGACGACCTGTTCTCCGAGGTCATCGCCGGCATTATGGCAAGCCTTAGCGACGAACAAAAGGAAGATCCGCTTATCGTCGAGGCATTGGCCACCCTCTACGCGGAGGAAGGCGAGTTGGACGAGGCTCGCGGTCTCATCGAACTGGCGGGCGACGCCTATGACGATCGATTGTTTCGCTACGCCTATTTCGACGCCCATTACCTGCCCGAGGGCTGGACCGAAACGACGACCGAGGACTGGGTGGGCGCACGTATCAAGGCAACCGCCGCCAAACGCCTGGGCAATGTGGAAATCGAACAGGAAGCTCAGGAAGACCTGGTCGAATACATGGATAAAGTCCGCCTGGCTTACAATGTCCAGGTGCCGCGCCACTTTTTCAGCCTGATCGGATTGGGCCTGCTGATCAGCATGTATTTTTCCGATCGCCAGTGGCGGCGACTGGGCAAGGAAGATTTCTTCAAGCTGAAGCCGCTCTACTTCCCCACCGAGGATCTATGGCGGTTCTGCGCCCTGTTTCTGTCGGGCATCGTGGTCATCAGCCTGTTCCTGAGCGCTTTTTCCGGCATTCCGCTGTGGCTGATGGATGTCCTGGCCAGTTTGGGCTATATCGTGTTGGGCATCTTCCTGTTGCGCCGCGTCATCTTCCGCGATCATCCCGGCGAGGCGTTCTCGGCCCTGGGACTCACCAACCTGCGCATGCACTGGTTCAACATCTTCCAGATCTTCGGCGGCTTCTCCATCCTGGTCGCCTGTCATTATTACGCGGAAATGATCGCCATCCTGAGCTCGTGGCCGCTGGACCGCACCGATACCGAGGCCCTCTTCCGCGAGATTTTGACCAATCCCACCGCTCGTATCGTTTACGGGATCACCGCCTGTATCGTGGCGCCCTTCTTCGAGGAAATCTTCTTCCGCGGCATCGTTTTCCGCCTGTTGCTCAAGTCCTACCGGCCGTTTGTCGCCATCTTCAGCAGCGCCATCCTGTTTGCCGTCATGCACCCCTTTCCCCTCTGGCCCCTGATCCTGGCCAAGGGCGTCGGTCTGGCCGTGGTCTACTACCGCACCGCCAACCTGGTCATCGTGGTCTGGACCCACGCGCTTTGGAACCTGATGGTGCTGATGATCACCTTTGCCGGAACCGGCGCGTAGAGGAGTCCCCCCATGTTAGATTTGCTTTTTCTTCTCCTTGCCTGGAGTGACGCTCATACCTGGAACTGGCCCATGACCACCGAATACGGCGTCACCGCCGGCTTCGGCGAGTATCGCGGCTCCCGCTTCCACATGGGCCTGGATTTCTCCACCAACGACCTGGAGGGCGAACAGGTGCGCGCTGCCCGCGACGGCCGCGTGTATCAGATCAAAGCCCGCGACAACGGTTACGGCCGGGTCATCTACGTGCGTCACCAGGACGGTTACGCTACCGTCTACGCCCACCTGGCCGCGTTCGGGCCCAAGCTTACCGAAGTACTGAAGGAACGCGGCCTGGACCCGCTCGCCCCCTTCGGCGATATTGCCCTGGATGTTCCGGTCAGCACCGAGGACCTGCTGGCCTACAGCGGGGAAAGCGGCGCGGGTACGCCCCACCTGCATTTCGAGGTGCGCAAGCGCGACAACCCGGTCAGCCCGCTGGACCTGGACTTCCCGCCGCTGCCCAAGATTGCCAACCGCGCCCGCATCAAGGAAGTCCTGCTGGCGCCGTTGGACCGCGACAGCCGCGTCAACGGTTCGCCGCTGCCCTTTCTGGTGGGTCAGGGGGTCAACAATATCCGCGCAACCGGACGCATCGGCGTGTACCCCTTCGTCTATATCTCCACCGACCGCGGTAACCGCATCGCGGCCAGGGGGGTGAAGCTCTACCAGGATGAGCGTCTGGTGGGCTCCTGGCAACCCTTGCAATTGTCGTTCGACAATTATCGCCATGCCGGGCTGGTTTATGACCAGGCCTGGTCCGGTTTCGGGCCCACCCGTTACGCCCATTGTTTCGACGACCGCGCCGCGGACCTGCCCAAGGTGCCGGGTTTTCAACAAGACGGCGTGGTGGTGGTCAACGGTCCCACGCAATTGCGCATTCAAGCCCGCAACCTGGCCGGCGACTGGTTCACCCGCGTTCTCGACCTGAATCCCAAGGCGGCGCGTCACCGGAAGCTGAATTTCGGCGAGATACCCGTGCAGGCCACCAGCCTTACCCTGAAACTCCATCAGGACCGCATCTACCTGAACCCGGGCCTGGCCGGCACGCTGCACCTGCCCGACAGCATCCAGGGTCTTGCCGCCGGCGACAGCCGCATCATCTCGCCCGCGACCGTCGACAAGCGTTTGGACATGCGCTGGCGCACGCCGGCGGGCAACCTGGAGCGCGCCTACGCCATGCTCTCCGGCAAGGGCGGCAGCCGCCTGAATCTGGGTCCCTGGTCGTTGCGCCTGGGCAAAGGCGTATCTCTGCCCGACACGGCGGCGGTCCTGGAACCGGCCGATCCCAAGCTCGGCGGCCAGGTGCTGGCTTTCGAGTCGCCGGTGCTGCATTTCGGCCGCAACGGCAGGCCCGTCAACGGCACGACGGTGCGCTTCGATCCCGGCGACCTGGAAGAACCGCAACAGGTGGGCATCTACACCTGGTCCTTCAACAAGGGCCGTTGGCGCTTCCTGGAAACCCTCGACAAACCGGCGACCTTCCGGCACCTGACGCCCCTGGTTGCGGCCCGGGACCTCAGCCCGCCGGTGATCGGCAAACCCCGCGTGCATCCCTACTTTTCCGGCGAACGCGTGGTGATTCCCATGCGCGACCGGGGCAGCGGCATCGACGCGAACAAGATCACGGTAACCGGGCCGGAAGGTCGGCTCAAAGGCCGCTGGGACGGTGATCGCCGCTGGGTCGTGCTGCCCAAGGGACAAAAACGCGGCCCCTGGTCGGTGACCGTTTCCGACCGAGCCGGCCTGACAACGAGCGCTTCCGACCTGCGTCGCTGAGGTATTTCGACGAGGAACCCGTCAAGTCGCAAACATACTGACCGTTTCCGTTACATTACCTGTCTCAAATTCCGACGGAAGCTCACGTTATTTGGTATGATAGTGCATAGCCTTTACAAAGATACCTCCGGCTATCTCCACGTATCACCAAACGGAGTTCAGTATGTTCAAGTATTTCCTACTGATTATTGCCACGTGTCCTCTCATGGCCGGCACCCTGTCCGGCACCATTACTCAAGATAACGGACAACCCTATGCTTCCTCCGCGGTTTCCGCATTGGATGCCAAATACCTCTGCCTCGTCCAGGGAACCGCTACGGATGCCTCGGGGAATTACACTCTGTCAGACCTTCCCGACGGCCAATACTATCTTCAGATCGGCGGTGAAACCGTCCCCCTTCGTTATGACGGCAATACCGACCGGCGTAACGTGGGTACTGCAAATGTCATCGATGTAAACGGGAACACGACCTATAACTTCACGGTCCCGACCGGAGGGGTCATTCAAGGCAACGTTTCCATCCAAGGCGGTTCCCTGGCAAACGCCCGGGTTTTTCTTATCGACGTGTTTTCAGGAACCGAGGTGGTCGCCCGTTCGGTGGAGCTCTCCGGCAACGGTAACTACACCATTTCCCCCCTGGAAACAGGTTGTTACCTCGTCGGTTTGGGTTACGATCCCAATAATCCCGAAGCCGGGAGCGTTTCTTTTCCCCAGGTCTTCTACGGCGGCTTGACCCCGGAAACGGCTACCCGGGTCGATGTTACCGCGGGCCAAACGACCTCCGGTATCGACATCGACATGAACCTTTCCCAATTAGGCACCTATCGGGTCACACTCAACGCACCGGACCTGGAAGACAGCGCCGATATTACGGTTTTCGACGATCTCAATATCGCGACTTCCGTGGACCTCAGCAATTCGATGCCCACCGACATCCTGTTGCCGCCCGGAACCTATCGTGCATCCCTGACCTACAGCGATACCTATTTGGACAGCTTCGACAATAATCCTTTCACCATCACCGCCGGCGGCGTCACCACGCGCACCTACAACGCGGATCGCGGCGGCAGCATCCAGGGTACGATTACCTTCGACCCGGTTCGCCAGTTCGGACAAACTTGCGAGGTTCAGGCCATTGACAAAACAACGGGAATCATCGTTGAAAGCCAGAACCTGATACTGAGCAACCCGCTCGGCACCATCACCTACAACCTGAGCGGCCTGCCTGACGATGATTACGCGGTGCGCATCACGCCCACCGTGACCATTGGTTTCAACCCCCTATTCCAGGACTCTTTCGTTCGCAAATTCCACCCCAACAGCAACACCCTGGCCGGATCAGGCACCTATTCCATCAGCAATGCTTCAACTCGGACCGGTGTCGATTTCATACTGGATCCGGGCAGCGCTTTCCTGATCGGTCTTACCGAGAACGGCGGCCCGCCTGCCGTCACGCCTACCGTTGTCGTCGCGGAGGCGATCGAGGTCAACACCGGTGAAATCTACACCGGCGGTTATATACCCGGCTTCGGCGGCGGAATCTTCGGTCTTCCCGAGGGAACTTATAAGGTGGGTCTGGGTACCGGCTTGAGCGATGTCAACACCCTGAACAGCGCCCTGATCAGTCTGGGCACCATTTTTTGCCCGAACCTGGGACCGGCCTGGCACGAGAACGCGGAAACGCTCGAAACCGCCACGGCTTTTCAGGTCGAAGCTGCCCCGGACCTGGTCACTACCCGAAATATCGAGATGCGCCAGGGCGGGATGATCACGGGCACCGTTTTGGCAGGGGATTGCAACTATCCCGCGAGCACCGCATGGGTCGGCGCTTTTCAGAATGACCGCCTGGTGCGATTGGCCCTTCCATTCTCCAAGGATTTCGAACTCGGCGCCCTGGCTCCCGGTTCCTACACCTTGCGGGCTATTCTTCCCACCACACGCGGCGAGGATTTGCCCGACCTCAACGACTTCTTTTCGGGCGTTATCACCATCGAATCCCTGTTCGACATCTTCAGGGACTTTACCTACAGCACTTCCGTCAGCGTTACTCGCGGCAACGTCACCGATATCGGCAACTGGTGCCTGGATATCGACGCCTTGGGCAACAGTAACGGCGGCGGGAACGGCGGAGGCGGTGACGACGAGACCAGCCTTCTCTATGCCTGGATCTCCAACCGCGCCGACCAGTTCGAAAGCATCCTGGTGGCCAATAACACCGGCAGCGAAGCGGTGGATGTTACACTGACCGCAACCCGTAACGGCGGCGAAAGCGAAACCATCACGCGCAACATTCCGGCCAACGGCTTCCTGGAAGAACAGGCGTCGTCCCTGTTCCCCACCTTGGGCGACGGAGCCGGTTACAGCGTGCTGCTGACCGCGCCCAACGACATGGTGAAGGGCCGCTGGGTCACCAACAACCTGACCTCGGCCACCGGCCGCTCCCCCAGCCAGGGCGTGGCGGTCCGCATTCCCGACAGCGGCGAAACGGAACGGGTGGGGCAGAACCTGCTGTTCAGCTACCTGCCCACCACAAACAACTTCATCTCGGCTCCGGTCGTGGTGAACGTGGGCGATGCGCCGACCGACGTCACCCTGCGTTACTACAACGCCGGCGGCAGCCTGGTTTCCACCAACACACTGGAAGACCTGGCTCCCAACCAACCGTTTGCCCAGGTGGTCGGCACCGCGGATAACGTCTATATGACGGCGGAATCCGGCGGTGAGCCCATCACGGGTGTCTCGTTCGTATTCAACAACGTGGGCGAGACGGCAATCGGCAACGCTACGACCATCGACACCACCGGCGGCGACGACGGCAGTAAGACCCTGCTCTATCCCTGGGTCTCCAACCGCGAAAACCAGTTCGAGAGCATCGTCATCGCCAATAACTACAGCGACAATCCGGTCACGGTCACCATGACGGCCCGTCGCTCCGACGGCAGTACGGAAACGGTAAACCGACAGATCGGCGCGAACGGCTTCTTGGAAGAGCAAGCCTCGTCTCTGTTCCCAACCCTGGGCTCCGGCGGCGGCTACGCGGTAGAACTGACCGCGCCCACCTCGCGCCTGGTCGGCGGTTGGGTGACCAACAACCTGACCGCGGCCTCCATGGCGTCGCCCAGCCAGGGCATTGCCGTGGATATCGGCGGCAGCGGCGAGCAGCGCGTGGGCGACAAGGTCCTGTTCGGTTACCTGCCGTTGACCAACGATTTCATTTCGGCGCCCGTGGTGGTGAATGCCGGTGATACGGCTACCGACATCACGCTCACCTTCTACGACGCCGCGGGTAACCAGGTGGGTCAGGACACCCAAACCCTGGCCGCATCCGCGCCCTTGCTGCCCTTCGCCACGGTGGCGAGCAACCTGGTCAATACGGACGGCAATGTCTACATGGTCGCCGAATCCAGCGGGAGCACGCCCATCACCGGCGTGGTCTTCGTCTTCAACAGCGCGGGCGAAACCGCCATCGGCAACGTCACCGCGATCGACTAAACCGAAAACCCCGGGCGCCCCGGCGCCCGGGAACCCCGGATGCTTGCCGTAAACAAGCCGAGGTCAAGCTGCGTGCACGCCATGAATCAAAATCAGACCCACGGAGCCTACAGTTCCGCTCGCACTTTTTCCCAGCCGCGTTTCACTGCTTTACCAAACCTTTGTTCAACGAACTTTATTCCCACTCAGCAAGAATCAAGGTAAACGAATTTAGTTAATCAATAAGCCTTAAATCGCTAGAAACCTGACCTTTTTGGAGCATTTTTTGGTATAAACAAATAAAGTGTCGCAATTTATTTCTACACACCGTCTGAACACCAAACGTAGCCGAACTACTCAGAGATGAATCCTTTGTCAAGGAGGAAGAAATGAGTTATTCGTGGAATAAAAACTTTGGGAAAGTGAAAAGGCTGTATCCTACTTCCTACAGCGATGATGAAAGAGTTTATTTTCAACTGGCAGGTGGTCAAACTGCCATGAATCCAAATAGCGGTTACTATTACCTTACCAGGGCAAATAAAAACTACCGGGTCATGGTCGACCTGCTTTACAAGGCAGCCGAGCACAGATGGATGCTCTATGCCAGGACTGAACCCAATCTGGATAACCACGGCTACGCCCGGGTTGTTTACCTGATAGTGAATTGGTAGCAACTTTCAAGACAGGATCGTGCCCTACCAAAAGCAAACTCTATAACTGCCGGGAACACTCAGATAGAGGGTTACTGGACTAAAAGGTAGCCGGGATATCCCGGCTACCTTCACAACTGCCCACGTAGCCTTCATAAAATACGCGGAAGAGTGATCCAAAAGTAGCGTGAGCAAGCCCCTGTACGGAAGCATCCGGGAAGGCGCAAAAAGCCGGCCTGAACCATGACCGCGCCTAAAGAAAGGGCAGGGGTCTGCTCGCGCCAAAGGAACCAAATCCAGACGAAGTAATCACAAAGGAGGACCGAAGGGAAGCGCAAAACCTACCCGTATGGTCGCACCGGCAGTCAGTGCATGGCAAATAACCGGCGAAAGGCCGAACCGCCGAAGCAGATGATTAGGAGTACCAACCCAATTCCTCGATGCCCCATTTGGTAAATCGAAGATTCCTACAGGATTCCTTGAATTTCCAAATTGTGTATCGAGGATCTTGATAGAAATCTTTGAATTGCCGGCTTGCATATCGAGGATCCCAATAGAAATCCTTGGTCCCCCATTTTGTGTACCGAGGATTTCTATAGAAATCCCTGGTTCCCCATTTTGTATATCCAGGATTTCTGCAGAAATCCTTAGTTCCCCATTTTGTATATGAAAGATTTCCGTTGCCTTTTTAGACCCCCAAGTCAAAAAACAACTTACCTTGCCTCTGGAGATCGGCAAGCTCACCAATCTCTCCACGCTTACCCTTGGTGCCGGTAAGCACTTGTTGAGAACCTCGATCGTTCTGGTCCCAGCTTTGGACCGTTCCATGTCCGGGCTTTTTCACGCTACTCTGTTTACCTGATGGCGCGGCGTTCCTTGACTGCCTTGACGCCCAGCCTTATTCTCAAGCCTACCGCTAGTCTGTGCCTTTGGGTTTCGAACAAACCCTCCTGGCCGTTGCTTTGGTAGAAGTTCGGGGCGTTCGCGTTGTAGATCAGTTCCTGGTCCAGGACCGGGCGGTCCCGGTTTTGGACGTACATCCAGGAACCCTCGAAGATGTATTTCCGGCGGAAGACATAGGAAACCCCGCCGCTGTAAATAAAGCGGTCGTAGTCCGCGAAGCCCGGCTCTACCGTTTCGTCCGGGACCGGGCTGCCCAGGGTGCTCGCCAGACCGATTCGCCAGGATAGGGATTTGCGCTGCTGGAAATCGCCGGAGACGCGAATGGTGTAGACCTCGTCCCATTGACGGTCGATGGTCAGCGGCGTCGTGCCGTCTTCCGGCGTAAAGACCGTTTGCTCGAAGCTGCTCTTCCAGTCGTCGTAGGTCACGTCCACTTCCAAGCGGGTTCTTACCGTGACCCTGCTCGCGATACCGAATTGGATGCGTTCCGGCAGTTCGATGAGAGAAGTTACGGCCGTGTCGGCGAAATCGGCGTTCAAGGCATCGATCGCGCGCTGGTCGTCGGTACGGGTGGCCAGGCTGAAGCCGCGGGTGCCGTCCGTCTCGATCTCGATGGGGCTGTAGTAGGTCAGGCCCATGCTGAAACGGCGGCTGCGGTAGTATTGCAGCCCCACGGCGAAGCCCATATCGCTGCCGTCTACGTCCACGCTGTCGTTGACCTCATAGTGCAGGCTGGGATCGTTTGCATCCAGCGGACGGGGCAGGTGGCGGGACCAGGTGTGCTCCAATTGGGCGAAACGCGCCGTAAGACCGATGGAGAAGGTATCCGTCAATTTGTAGCCGATTGCGGCCATGTATTCCTGCACGTTGAATTCGGAACCGTTGGACAGGTAGCGGGCGGGAAAATCGTCGTCGTCCCAGTCCACCGTGTAGGTGTAGGTTCTCGCCGACCCCAAACCCAGGCCCAGGCGACCCTTCTGGTAGTTGACAAACAGCTCCGGCAGCACCTCGGTTTCGGTTTCCGAGTCCCAGGTAGTCTGCCCGGCGTTGCTGTAGAAACTTCTGGTAAAGCTGCCTTTTGCGCCGATCATCACTTCCGAGAAATTCAACTGGGTAAGACCGGCCGGGTTGTAGAAGACAGCCGAGGGGTCCTCCGCTCGGGCCGTATAGGCGCCGACACTGTCTTGACCCCGCGTGCCGACCTCGTACAAGCCGAACCCGGAAGCCAGGAGGGGTATTCCGGAAAAAAAGATCAGGGTCGCTGCATTGATTAATCTGTTGTTCATCCAATCACCGTTTATTCAAGCGTACATCGTCCAAGGACACGCTAGCATAACAAAAATCAAGCCAAAACCGGAGCGCAAATCACCGGCAACCGTGGAAGGCCCCGGAAGTCAGGTGCAACGGGGCTTTGCAACCCATGCTTGCGGTCTGTAGGGAAGCCGCCTCAGCGCCTATTGTTTGCCGGATTTGTCAAAATAGCGTTTCACCGCGGCACGATGGCGGGGCAGCACGGTGCGAGTATGAGCCGAACCGCTGCCCGCTCGGCTGCCGCTGAGCGCGTCGTTGCGGCCGGTTCCCGCGTCGCCGCGTTCCGGTGCGGCCGTGCTGACGCCGAACTGGACCGAGTTGTCCAGTTCATCCAGGTCGGCAGGTTGCAGCACCACGGTTTGGAAATCGCTGTCTTCCTCGGCGCTCGGGTCCTTCCAGGTCAATTCCGCGGCGCCCGGTCCGCGACTGATGCCGCCTCTTCCCACGCATAAGGCTTTCAGTCCTTTGCAAGGAATGCCTTCACCATCCAGAAAGGCCATAAGCTCGTCCTTACCCAGTTCCTTGCCTTTTTTGCCTTTGCCTTTCTTCAATTGGGAGGCATCCACCAGGCGGGCCTTGCTTAGCTTGGCTTTTAATTCTTCCAACTGTTTCTTGGACAGATCGAGCGCTTTGGCAACCTTGGCCAGGTCGGTCTTTTGCAACCCGCTTTGGGACGGGTTTAGTTTGTCGTCCAAGCCCATGTTCTTCAAGGCTTCCGCCAGTTGCTCGTTTTCGGAGGCGGTTTCGGCGGTCAGGCGGCTGAGTTCTTTCATGGCCTGTTCCAAAGTTTCCCGGTCCACGCCGTTGGGGTTTTGCTCGGCGGCTTCCACCAGTTGTTCCAGGCGTTCCAGCATCTCCTGCTTTTCTTCCATGGAACGGGCGGCCTCTTCGGCTTTGCGACCCAGGGTTTTCTCCAGGTGGTCCAACGATTCCCAGGTCTTGCCGGGGTCGTCGCCCGCGGCTTCTTGCCGTAACCGATCCAGTTCCTTCTGGACGTCTTGGGAGTCGTCCTTTTCCAGGATTTGGGTATCCTCCAGGGTTTCGATCTTCTCTTCTACCCGGGCCAGTTCGTCGGTAATGTCCATGGGCGGCGGTGCAAAGCCGCGAACCCATTGGTAGGGCACCACCAGGGCCAAAGCCAGGAACAATAGAGACGCCGCCAGACGGCCCATTTCAGCGCGTGCCCGGTTCTGAATCTTGGGTTTGCCGATCGCCTTGGGCTGCCAACCACCCAGATCACGCTCGGCCGAGGCCATCAACAAGCCGCCCTGATCGTAATGCCGATCCAGCCAGGCGCGCAGGTTGGTCTCGGCGGGAACACCCGCCTGAGCGCGTCGCCAGGCGAAGAACAGCAGCGGCAGGAAGGTGAGACCCAGCAGGTAACCCCGATCCGACCAGGCATTGAAATAACGCAGCAACAGGACCAAGGCCCCGATGCAGAACAGCCAACCGGCGGCATAGTTCTGCGTCCACTTCAACATCAGCACGCGCTGAATACGCTTCTGTAATTGCCTGACTTGATCCGCCGCCATGTCCATAAAAGCCTCCGGGGAATCGGTACCTGCCAGATGGTATCGATCATTCTAGAGGGTTTATACGTAAAGAGGCAAGGTTCGGCGGCATTTCCGAGCATTTCCGATGTGATTCAAAGGGTCCCGGAGGGCCGACCGGGCCCGTTCTTCCGGGTGACAACGACTGAAAATCGCCGTTTCGATACGAGAGCGGCCTATTGCCTCATCTCTTCGGTTCTTTCCTGCCCATTTTCATTTCACAACCTGAAGAATTCTTATATAGCAAGGGCTGAGCTGATATATCAATTTGAGTCGGTCACATGCACGTACCTCCCCGGCGCAAGGTGGTACCCTCGGAAATCCGGAATTAAGGTCCTTGAGCCGGGGATGTTGATTTGTGGACGCAAGTATGGTCTGTTTTGAGGCGAAATCCAGGGATCGGGACACGCGGATTAATACTTTTCCGCACGGGTCATGCCATTCGGATTGACCGACGGGCCTCGCGGGTCATGCCAAACGGATTGACCGGTGGGCATCCTGGGATATTTCGCCGGAGTATTTTAATTAACCGGCAGACCGCCCGGGGTAGGCCGCCAGGGACATATCCTCGCAAACCTCGGACGATGTCCCCGGCGGACAACCCCGCGCTATTGGATCTAACCACATGGTGGTAAAACCCATACCCCGGTTTTTAATCTTGAATTCGGCAATGGTTAAAACCCCATGGGAAGCACTATCGTGCAGGAGCCGTAATTCCATACCCCCTGCCCGTCTAACGAGAGCGAGGCAAAGCGTATGTCACTGAAATAAGCGGGAAACATGGAGGAGTCGACCACCTGACGTAGTGTAAAGGGAAAAGTGTTACCGCAATTTCGGCAGCGTATCATCATAGAAGTCATGAACAACTCACCAGCCGACAGTGTGCCCTGCTATAACACGAATCACTGAAATCTCAGCGGGGGAAGCTGTTTTTGTCCGCGTATAGAATCCCTGCTTTTTGCAGGCGCTCGATGTTGATGTCCGCGATGGGTTGCTCACTGTAGAAAAGGTAAATCGTTTCCCGGTGATTTCGGTGGGTGGAGGCGAAGCGGCGGGTTAGTTTTTGACCAGGCCGGCTTGCAGGACCTCGTTCAGCTCCTCGATGTTGAAGGGTTTGGCCAGGACGCCGTCGATGCCCATTTCTCGCAGCTTTTCCACCTTTTCCGACATGAAATCGCCCGTACAGGCCACGATGCGCATCTTGGCGTCCAGGTAGCGCAGTTTCTCGTACAGGTCGAAGATGCGTTCGCCCGGCAGGTTGACATCCAGGAGCACCAGGTGGATGTCCAGGTTATGATTGCGCACCATGGTCAATGCCTCGCTGCCGCGTTGGGCGTAGAGCGGTTTGTAACCCGCTCGTTTGAGCATGGCCGTGGTGACGTCGCCGAAGTCCCGGTTGTCGTCTATGGTCAGTACCGTGTAACCGCCGGCGCCGGAGGTCAGTTTCAGGTCTTTGGGAATGGTGAAGTAGAAGATCGAACCCTTGCCCGGTTCGGATTCCACCCAAATGGTGCCGCCGTGGTGTTCCACGATCTTTTTGACCAGCGAGAGGCCGATGCCGGTGGAGCCGTCGCTGCCGTCGCGCGGCTTCAGGGTTTGGAAGATCTTGAAGATACGTTCGTGGTGTTTGTCGGCAATGCCCACGCCCGTGTCCGCCACGCTGAATTTCCAGAAGTTTTCGGTGTCCTCGCATGCGATGGTGACGGTGCCCTTGGGGTTGTTCATATGTTTGATGGCGTTTTCCACCAGGTTCTGGAAGACCTGTTCCAGGTGGGTGCGGTCGTAGACCAGTTCCGGCATGGTGTGCGAGACCTCGATGGCAATGCCCTCGGGCGGGGCCAGCATGTCCACCAGTCTTTTGGTCAGGGTCAGGGTGTCCAGGTCTTCCATCTCCAGCTTCACCCTGCCCAGGCGCGAGTATTGCAAAATGCCCTCGATCAGGTTATGCATCCAGCGGGTCTGTTCCAACAGGTCATTGATATACTCGCCGCCTTCCTCGCCCAGTTGATCGATATAGTCTTCAGACAGCCAGGAGGTGATGGAATGAATGGCGCGAAGGGGCGCCTTGAGGTCGTGAGAGACCACGTAGGCAAAGTTCTCCAGTTCCTGGTTGGCCGTGCCCAGGTCATCCAACAGCACCTTCATCTGTTCTTCGGTCTGCCGCCGTTGCATGATTTCGAAGCTCAGGTCCTGGTTGGTGGCGGCCAGTTGCGCGTGCGCCATTTGCAGGGCCTTTTCGGCGCGTTGACGATCGGCGATTTCCACTGAAAGGCGTTGGTTGGCCAGCATCAGCTTTTCGGTGCGCTTGTTGACGATGCCCTCGAGTTGGTCGCGATGGTTGCGCAGTTCGGTTTCCGAGGAGTATTTCTTGGTGAGCATCAGGGCGACCTGTTTGACCGTAATGGGGTCGACCGGTTTGCGCAGGATCAGCAGTTGGTCGGTCCAGCCGAAGATTTCGGTGATCTCCTCCCAGGTATAGTCGGAGAAGGCGGTGACGATGACCACTTGCATATGCGGGGCCAGGACGCGGACTTTTTTGACCAGGGTAATGCCGTCGATACCGGGCGGAATGCGGACGTCGGTGAACATGAGCGAGTAGGGCCGACCCTCGTTTTGGGCTGATTCGATCATCTCCAACGCCTCGCCGCCCTGGAAGGCGTGATCGATGCTGTACTCTACCTTGTAAGCCAGTTTGTGACGCTGGTCCGGGTTCTCGAAAAGCGAAGCCTCGATTTCCAGAAGTTCCCTGTCCAGATCGGTTATCCGGGAGGGATTGAGGATTTTATTAAAATCATCATGGATATTCTGGTCGTCGTCGACGATGAGCAAACGGTTGTTGATTTTCATCATGTGATCCGCTTTTGGTGGTGAGGACAGTTGTTATTGTACTCCTCGATCATCAGTCCGGCAATTCGCATAGCTTCCAATAGTTGTAGATGGTGCCGACAGCCTGAACAAACTCAGAGAATTCGATAGGTTTGGTGATGTAGCCGGAAACGCCCAGCCGATAGCATTCTTCACGGTCGCGCGGTTCCTTGGAAGTGGTGATGACGACAATGGGAATGGAACGTAATTCGGGCTCGGCCTTCACTACGCTGATCAATTCCAAGCCGTTCATTACGGGCATGTTGAGGTCAAGCAGGATCAGGGCGGGTCGAGGCGCGCCCTGGTAGGGAACATCGCGGTGCAAAAAAGCCAGGGCGTCTTCGCCGTGTCGGGTGATGAGGACGGGGTTGTTGATGCCGAAACGGTTACAAGCCCGCTGAAAGTTTTTGATGTCGATTTTATTATCCTCAACCAGGAGGATCGGGTCCGAATCCTTCAATCGGAAACTCCCTTATCAATTGCCGGACGGTTCTCCGTGCTCGGGAGGAAGCACCAGGTGGACAGAAGTTCCCAAGCCCGCACCGGGGCTGGTGATCTCGATCTTACCGCCCATTTCCTTCATAACATGCGCACAATAGTGGAGACCGAACCCGTGGCCTTTTTTCTTGGTCGTGAAACCGTGACCGAAGATGCGTTGCATATCGGCTTGATCGATGCCGACCCCGGTATCGGTGACGGTCAGTTGAACCGCCCCCCCTTCGATGGCGCGGGATTCTATGGAAAGCACGCGTTTGCCGGACCCCTCGTCGACGGCCTCGACGGCGTTTTTGACGACGTTGATCAGGACATGGGTCAAGGTACTGCGATCGTGCCGGATCAGCGGGTTCGCGTCGAGTTGGATGTTCTTGGTAATCTTCTTTCCGCAAATGCTGGGTTTGAGCACCTTGATGGTTTCGTCCACCAGCTCGGAAAGATGGAAGACCTCGATGCGGGTCATGGCGCGTTGGCGGGTTTGCTGGTTTTTGATGATGTCGCGCACAAGGCCTAACTTGTCCAGCATTTCACCGATTTCCCTGACGGTATCGGCGTGTTCCTTCTGCAATACCTCGGTGGCGGATTGCAGGTACAGCGGCAGTTGTTCCCGCTTTTCCGGTTCCAACTCGCCCCGAAAGCCCTCGCTGACCATGGGAACGGCTTTTTGGATCTGAACCAGCTTGGATTTGGATATTTTGTTCTTGATAACCTCGCACGAGGTCTGAATGCTGCTGAGCACATTGCCCGCATTGTGGATCACCGAATCGGCGAATTCCGCCATGTTGCGGTAGCGCTCCTCGCTTTCCAGCAGGGCCACCTCGGCCTTGCGGCGCTCCAGGACGCTGTCGATGGTCACCGGCAGCACCGTGAGGAACTTGCCTTCCTGGTCTTTGATCAGGTAGTCGTAGGCGCCGTTGCGCATGGCCTCGACCGCGATCTCTTCACTGCCGGCCCCGGTTACGAAGATCACCGGCGTGGCGCCCGTTTCCTCCAGTAACTCCAAACCCGTTCCGTCACCCAACAGGTAATCCAGCAGGATGATGTCGTAGGTATTGGTTGCCAGGCGCTGTTTGGCTTCTTCGCTGGAACAGGCAATCTCCATACGATAGGGCAGCTTTCTTTTGCGCACCATGCGCTCGACGGCCAGCCGATCGATCTTGTCGTCCTCAACAAACAACACGCGGACCATAAGCCTCTTCCTCATGTTTTCGTGGTCATTCTAGCACAGCACCTATCAAAACTAATCGCCACATCAAAAAACAAGTTGAAGAAAAATTTCTATGCTCGTACGTTCCTCATTGTTCCCGGACGCATCAGGAAAGGTTCGAACAGGGCAGGTTCAACGTAAAAACGGCGCCGGTCCCCAAGCCCTCACTCGCCGCCGATAAGTCGCCTGACATTTCCCGGGCCATGCGTCGGCAGCCGTGCAGTCCGAAACCGTGGCCGTCCTTCTTGGTGGTGAAGCCGAAGCGGAAGAGGTTGGCCAGCGTTTCCCGGGACATGCCCACTCCGTTGTCGGTGACCTGGAAGATCAGGCGACCGTCGCCGCAGTGGCAAACCAGTTTGATATGTCGGGCGCCTTCCTTTTTTTGCAACGCCTGCGCCGCGTTGGCGATCAGATTGACCAGGATTTGCATGACTTTATTGCGATTGGCCTGGAAGCGAGGCTTGCCGGTTATTTCCCTATCTACCTCCACCTTGAACAGATCCAGTTGGCGGCGATTGATTTCCAGCGCCTCGTCGAACAATTCACTCGCGGTCACGGTATCGGCTACCAGGCGCGAGGCGTTGAGCTGGGTCTGGATGGAGGCATTGATATGTTCGATATTACGAACCAGGCGATCTACCTCGTGAGCCAGTTTCTCCTGGTCCCGACGCAGCAGGCCCGAAATACCTTCCAGGAATTGCGGAATCATTCTGCCCTGAGAGTCTTGAGCCAGGTAGTGATTCAGGTTGTCTTTGTTTTCCGAAAGCAACCGGGCGACCTGGCTGACCTTGTCGATTTTGGTGTCTTCCACCAGGCGACCGATGATATTGGTGCCCACCACCAGGCTGGTCAGGACATTCTTGACATTGTGCAGCACACTGGTGGCCATCTCGGTTTTGTGAGCGCGACGTTCCATATCGCCCAGGGTTTGACGCAAGTCTTCCACCTGGGCCATGCGGTCCTTGATCAGACGCTTCAATTCCAGGTTGGTGTCGGCCAGTTCCAGTTGGGAAGTGTGTTGTTGGGTACGGTCGTGCAGCACCAGGACCAGGTAGGGATCGCCCTCCATGGAAAGGGAAGAGCCGCATACCTCGCAATGCAACTCCGAACCGTTGGCGTGCACCAGGTTGGTTTCGAATTGAACCACGCGTCCCGGGTGGCTTTCTTCAAGCCTGGCCACCTCGATGCGAAAATGGGCGCCGTAGTCCCTGGGGAAGAGGATACTGCCCGGCTGGCTGAAGACGGACTCTACCTCGTAACCGGTCAGGCGTTGGCCGGCGCGGTTCAGGTAGACGATGCGACCCTTGAACAACACCACCGTGGCGGCGGGCGACCACTCCAACAGCATGCGGCCGTGCCGGTCGAAGTCGGGCAGGCGAACCTCGTGGGGTCCCTCGGCCGGATCGAACAAACAGTCCAACAACCAGGGGAGTACTTTCAGGTAATTCAGGTGCTCGTCTTTGACCAGGTAATCCAGGGCGCCGCCGGCAATGGCCTTTCCGGCCAGGTGGGCATCTTCCTGGGGAAAAACAACCACGGTTTGCTTGGGCAGATAAGCCAGGGTATCTACGAAGGGAACCTGCTCCAGACCCGGGGTGCTCCAATCCACAAACAGCGCGTGAGTTTCCTTTTTACGAGCGATCAACAAGGTGTCTTCCCAATTGGTGGTGACCTCGCACCCCCAGCCGCGTTCCCTGGCCGCCGCGGCCAATCTTGTCGCAAAATGCTTGTCTTCACCCATAAAGAGGATGTGTTTCGTTTTGAGATCGTTCATGACTGGCGTTGCTCTCCGGTCAGGTTGGAATCGACGAGTTTTTTCTGAAGAAGCCGAAGTGCATGCCGGATGAATGGATTCAAATCACTCTTCCCCTCTATTTCTCTTTTCTGCACATTTTTCAAATTACTAAACCTGGTCTCGGACATCAATGGGTTTTCTTTCAATCCGGGCCTAAATTGGTTCAGGATCGGCAGCGATCTTGCGGGACCCGCTTTTCCCAGTGCTTTAGATCAATCCTGAAACGAGTCGGGTTCCACGGGTCGATGTCTACTTTCGTAACTGTCGATGAATTTGTCATCTTAGTTGTGTTCATTTGCCTCCAGATGGTGTAAAAACAGAGACCAATACAGGCTTGCTGCCACAACCAGGCCGAATCCCAAGGAAGAATTCCAAAACCGGGGATGGAAGATTTGAAGAATGACAGGCACACTTTTGTTTTAGACACCAACGTGCTCCTACACGATCCGTTCGCTATCTACAAATTCAAAGAACACGAGGTCCTGATCCCCATCGTCGTGGTGGAAGAGATCGACAAATTCAAACGGGACCAGTCGGAAGTAGGCCGAAACGCCCGCACCATTTCCAGGCTGTTGGACAAAGAACGCATGAAGGGTAATCTCAGCAAGGGCGTACCCTTGGAAAGCGGCGGTTCGCTGAGTATCATCATGGATACCATCGAACACGCCACCGACCCGTTCCCCAACTCGGTCAACAACAACGACAACCGTATTCTGGGTCTGGCCGTGTTCCATGCGCGCAGCACCAAACGCAAGTGCGTGCTGGTAACCAAGGACACCAACCTGCGCATCAAGGCCGACGCCATCGGCATCACCGCTGAAGATTACAGTAATGACAAGGTCAACATCGACGAACTCTATACCGGTTGGTGTGAAATGACCGTAAAGAGCGAGGTCTTGGATACCTTGCATGAAGAGCGCGAACTGCCGTTGCTCTCCGAGGACCTGATCGCGAACCAGTTCATTCGCCTGGTGGATGAAAATAACCCCGAGGAAATCTGCCTGGTTCGGGTTAATCCCGAGGGTGACCGGATCATGCCGTTATCACAGAGCTCCAACAACATTTGGGGCATCCAGGCTCGCAATGACGAACAGCGCCTTGCCATGGACCTGCTGCTGGACACGCGCATCAAGCTGGTCAGCCTGATCGGCAAGGCGGGGACCGGGAAAACGCTGATGGCTCTGGCCGCGGGTCTGCAAATGGTCATTGACGAACAGCGCTACAACCGCTTGATCGTGGCTCGGCCCATCCATCCCCTCGGGCGCGACCTGGGTTACCTGCCCGGCGATGTAGACGACAAGATTCGCCCCTGGATGCAACCCATTTTCGATAACCTGGAGTACATCCTGCACTGCAACTCCGAGGAATTGAGCAAGAGCCAGATCACGCATCAGTACTTTATCGACAAGGGTTGGCTGGTAGTGGAACCGCTCACCTATATTCGCGGGCGCAGTATCCCCAACCAGTACCTGCTGATCGACGAGGCGCAGAACCTGACCCCTCACGAGACCAAATCCATCATTACGCGAGCGGGACACGGCACCAAGATCGTATTGACAGGCGATCCCTACCAGATCGACCATCCCTTCCTGGATACCACCACCAACGGTATCAGCTACCTGGTACAGCGCTTCCAAAACCAACCGCTGTACGGGCATGTCACCCTGACCACGGGAGAGCGGTCGGAACTGGCCGAATTCGCCAGTAATCTGCTGTAGACCGTGAGTTTCTCGACATGAAGGTCCTGCTGGCAAGCTCTGAACGGTTTGCGGGTTGCATGGTGGAAAGCCTGCTGCGCGCCGGTCACCAGGTGATCGGCGTCGTCTCTCCCCAGCGCGGCATCTATCATCGGCAGTACGACGGCCCTCGGTTCCTGCTCTACAGCCTGCGCGGCTGGGACATGTTGAAATGTTGTGAGCGCCGTAAGATCGAGCATCGCGTCAGCAAACATTTGGACGAAGGCTCCATGAGGGCGCTCATCAAAGCGCGCACACCCGATCTTCTGGTGTTGTTCGGTTGGCCGGGCCTGGTCAACGAGGAAACGCTTGCCTTGTTTCCATCGGGCGGGCTCAATATCCATCCCAGCATGCTGCCGTTGCTGCGCGGGGCCGATCCCCTCTTCACCGTCATCGACAGTGAAGCCGAGGGCTTCGGCTTGACCTTTCACAAGGTGGTTCAGGCCCTGGACGCCGGGCCCGTCTACCTGCAATTGCCGTTATACCGCGAACCCAACGACAGTTACGACGACCTGTACTTCAAGGTGCTGGAGGGCATCTATCGGTTCCTGCCCGAGGCCCTGCGCATGATGGAGTACAACCCGAGCGGAACCGAGCAACAGGGCGAACCGACCCATGTAACGCGCTTCCAAAACCGAATGCGTTTTTTCGACCCCGACGAGGATCTGGAAACCCTGATCCGTCGGACCAGGGCGTGTTTCTCGCACCATCCGCGCATGTCGGCCGTGGGCCCGCACCTGTTTACCTTTTCCCACGCCCGCGAGATTCAGGCTTTCCACGGCAGACAGCCGCAACACGCCGCCATTTTAGGGGCCGGACCAACCAGCATCGATATCTTCTTCCACGACCGCTGTATGCGCTTGGGCGGAATTCGGTTTCCCGGCAAACCCTGGTGGGGAACGCCCTTGCTGATCCGCCTGGACCTTCGGGTCGGGCGAGCCTTGGAACCGGCAGAAACGGTAGCGCAAATGGCAAAAAGCCGGGGTTTTTGAACAAACTGCACATGAAAACCGCTCAAGAAGCCGAAAGATCGCTGGAATCGATCGGCTTGTAGGGGCGTTTGCAGGATGCTACAATATGTCGAAAAAATTGAGATTTGTTCTCAATTATTGCGATATTTCCATAAGGTTGGTCACAATGCACATGATTTGGCTCTTGTTGTTGGTTTTTGGTCCCTTCCCGGCTCAGGCCGGCGATGAGGTGGTGATCTATTCATCTCGTAACGAGCAATTGATTAAACCGATTTTCGAGATGTTCCAAAAAGAGACGGGTATCGAGGTGACCGTCCGGACCGATAAGGCCGGCGCCCTGATTCAGCGTTTGATCTCGGAGGGCCGTCGGACGCCGGCGGATATCCTGTTGACGGTGGACGCGGGCAATCTGTGGCTGGCGAAATCGAAGAATCTCCTGGCGAGTGTCGACTCGAAAAAGCTGGAAACGCACATTCCCGACCACCTGCGCGACCCGGACAACCAGTGGTTCGGGTTTTCGATGAGAGCGCGGACCCTGGTCTACAACAAGAATAAGGTCTCGCCCTCGGATCTGGCCGGTTACGAGGACCTGGCGGGTGCGGCCTGGAAGGGAAAGCTGCTGCTGCGCACCTCGAAGAAAGTCTACAACCAATCCCTGGTGGCGATGTTGATCGCGGAACACGGTGAGGAGAAGGCCGAGAAAATCGTTTCAGGTTGGATTGCCAACCTGGCGGCTCCCGTCTTTTCCAACGACACGCGCTTGATCGAGGCGCTGGCCTCGGGGACCGGCTCGGTAGGCATCGTCAATACCTACTACCTCGGGCGTTTGATTCGCGACAATCCCGATCTTCCGGTGGCGCCCTACTTTCCGGATGCGAGCGAGGGCGGGACCCATGTCAACGTTTCGGGCGGCGCCTTGTTGCGGCACGCGAAACACAAGGACACCGCTTTGCGCCTGATGGAGTGGCTGATCACCCCGAAGGCCCAAGAAGCGTTCGCGAAAGCCAACTTGGAGTATCCGGTACGCAAGGATATCGCCCGTGATCCGATCGTGGCCTCCTGGGGGCCGCTGGTGCAGAACAAAATGAACCTCGACCGAGCCGGTGAGCTCCAAGCCCGGGCAATCAAGCTGATGGATCGGGTAGGGTATCGGTAACCTTGCGGCATCAACCGATCCGACTCCTTACGGTCATTCTGGTTTGCGTGGTGACGGCCGTCCCCATCGTGGTTGTCATGGCCCACCTTTTCGCCGACGGCGACGAGATCTGGCAACACCTCGCGGAAACCATTCTATGGGACCTGATTCGCAACACGGTTGTGCTGCTGTCGGGCGTACTGTTGGGAACGACGATTCTTGGTGTGGGCGCCGCCTGGCTGGTGACCGCCTGTGAGATCCCGGCCCGCGGATTCTTCACTTGGGCATTGTTCCTGCCCTTTGCCTTCCCTACCTACGTGCTGGGTTATGTGGCGCTGGAGTTGGGCGGGATCTCCGGGCCGCTGATTCTCCAACTGTCGCGCGTAAGCGGCATACCCGCCGCGGAACTTCCGAACATGCAGAGCGCTTTCGGCGTTATCCTGGTGATGAGCCTGGCGTTTTACCCCTATGTCTATCTCCTCGCCACGGCCGCCTTTCGGAAGACGGGACACAGCGGCTTGGAGGTGGCGAGAATCTTGGGACACCGCCCCTTCAGCGCTTTTTTCCGCGTGGTCCTGCCGATGGCGCGGCCCTGGATCTCAGCGGGATTGTTGCTGGTGGCGATGGAGACCCTCGCCGATTTCGGGACGGTCTCCATTTTCAACTACGATACCTTCACGACGGCAATCTACAAGGCCTGGTACGGCCTGCACTCCCTGCCTGCAGCCGCACAGATGGCGGCGTTTCTGCTGGCGTTCTCCCTGGTTTTGCTCGGGACGGAACGCTGGGCGCGCTCTCGCAAACGGTTTTTCGATGTATCGATCACCGAACGACCGATGAGACGACTTGTCCTGACACGCTTTCAACGCTGGGCGGCGTTTACGGCCCTGAGCCTGCTGCTGATCGCGGGCTTTCTCCTGCCGTTCGTCCATTTGTGTCACCAGACCATCGCTCACTGGGGCGCCGAGCACAATGTCCCCTATGCTGAACTGGTGCGGAGCACTCTGGTCGCCGGAGGAGCCGGCGCCTTTTCGGTGACCCTGATTGCGGTCCTGTTGGCCTACGCTGTACGCTCTCGACCGGGTCTCAGTCCGTTGACCACGTTTGCAACTGCCGGGTATGCGTTGCCGGGTTCCGTTTTGGCGGTGGGGGTCTTCATCCCGCTGGCCTGGTTGGACAACCGCATCTACGATTTCAGTATGGCCTGGTTCGATTACGATCCGGGTCTGCTCCTGAACGGGACTCTGGTAACCATGTTGGCGGCTTACATGGTGCGCTTTCCCGCGGTCGCCTACCAGCCGATTACGGCAGCCCTGGAAAAAATCCGGCCCGCCTTCGATGAATGTGCCCGAAGCCTGGGACACGGCGGTTTCTCCTCGATGCGACGCATCCATCTACCTTTGATGACCCCGGCGATCGGTAGCGCGCTCCTATTGGTGATGATCGATGTCATGAAGGAAATGCCGATCACCCTGATGACGCGGCCGTTCGGCTGGGATACACTGGCGACCAGGATCTTTGAACTGACCTCGGAAGGAGAGTACGCGCGCGCGGCCATGCCTTCCCTGCTGTTGGTGATGTCGGGTCTGGTCCCGGTATACCTGTTGACGAGGTTGGGAAAGAATGGGAAGTGAAATGTCGCCGATTCTCAGGTTGGACCGGATCACTCATCGCTACGGTCGGAATGTTCCCGTACTGGTGGATTTCTCGTTAGAAGTGAAGCGCGGCGAGATCGTCTGCCTGCTCGGTCCCAGCGGGTGCGGAAAGACAACAGCGCTCAGGGTGATCGCGGGTTTTGAACAGGTGGATGCCGGTGAGGTTGCCATCGGCGGCGAAGTGGTTTCGAGTCCCGCAAGGAACCAACCGCCCGAACAGCGCCATATCGGCATGGTATTCCAGGATGCCGCGCTTTTTCCCCATCTTACGGTTGCCGCCAATATCGGCTTTGGACTGCACCGCGTCGGCAGGGGTCCCCGAAGCGACCGAACGGAAGAACTGTTGGCGCTGATCGGCCTGGAGGGTTACGGAAAACGCTACCCTCACGAACTCTCCGGCGGCCAACAACAGCGAGTGGCCCTCGCACGGGCCATGGCGCCCGGGCCCGCGCTGATCCTGCTGGACGAGCCCTTCTCGAATCTGGATGCGGACCTGCGCGAGAAGCTGGGTCGGGATCTACGTCATGTGTTGAAAAAAAGCGGATCGACGGCGGTCCTGGTTACCCACGACCAGCGTGAAGCTTTCGTGATGGCCGACCGGATCGCCCTGATGAACAAAGGGCGTATTCTACAAATCGGCACGGCCCGCGACCTCTACGAGCAACCGGCAGACACATTCGCGGCGCGTTTCATCGGCGAGGGCACGCTGATCCGCGGTAAGATTCGCGAAGACGGTCGGGCCGACAGCGCGTTCGGGGTTCTCATGGTCGAGGGAGACGGCCTGAGCCCGGGGCGGGAGATCGACATCCTGATCCGACCCGAACACGTGGCGATCAGGTCCGACGGTGTGCCGGGAGTAGTAAGCGATACGATTTTTCGCGGTTCGGACACGCTCACCGTGCTCACTCTGAATGACGGAACGCGGCTTGGTACGAGGATCGCGGTCGAGGGTAACCACCTTCTGATCGGTCCTGCAGATCCGGGCCGGCGTTTGTGCGCCTGGCCGGTCGATTGAAGACCGTCGCTCGATGTTGAGCGATCGGGGATTGTGGTAGAATTCGAACATGAGCATTTACCGCTTCGACGACTTTCGATTCGACAGTACACGCGCCCAACTGACTCGTGACGGGCAAGACCTGAAGCTAAGGCCTCAGTCCGCGCGATTCCTGGCTTTTGTCCTGCAGAACCGCGAACGCTTGATCACCAAGGAAGAACTCATCGCGGAAGTATGGGGCGAGAGCTTTGTCAATGACCAGGCGGTTTTTCAGTGCGTCAACCAGTTACGCAAGGCACTGGGCGAGTCGGCCGGTGATCCCAAGTACCTGCGGACCGTACCCCGGCGCGGTTACCGTTGGATTGCGGAGCGGGTGACCGAGGAAGAACCGGCGGCCGTTGCGGAACCGGTCGAACGGGAACAAACCCCGCCGGAACCCGAGGTTCATGCCCCGGACTCACAAGGTCTTAGCGTAACCGGTCAATTGCGCGTCGTCCGCAAGCAGCGAGTGGGTTGGATGACCGCTGCCCTGGCCATGGCAACCGTCTTATTGATTCTTGTCCTGCTGACCTTGCCCGGTCTGCTTGAACAAAAACCCGCGCCGCGCGGCAGATTGGCCCTGCTCCCCTTCGCCAACGATACCGGCGATCCCCAACTCCATTGGGTTGAATTAGGCCTGATGGATATGGTTCTACAGTCCTTCAAAGAGAATGCCTCCCTGAGCCCTATTTCTACCGAACGCGTGTTGAATGCTCTGAAAGACAGCGGGTTACGCCAGGGCCAGATCGCGGCAGGCGAACAATTGAAACAACTGCGTACGCTGCTGGGCGCCGAGCAGGTCATCGGCATCACCGTGCGCGGGCGTCGTCAGGCCTATGAGTTGGTCTGCCAAACAGTCAATCATCGGCAGGAGGTGGATACCCAAATCTTCTCCGGCACCGATCTCACCGACCTGGCTCTGCGCGTATCCGGCGAATTGCAGAGCGTACTGACCGGCGAGCGCAAACCCGTGGCCCGCTCCTTTTCCAAGGACTCCTTCGTCAACCAGAGCTATGCCCTGGGCCTTCAGGAGTATTACGAGGGTTATTTGCAAAAGGCGCTGCCCTACTTCGAAGTCTGTCTCCAAAAGGACCCCAACTTTCTGTTTGCCGCCTATCAGTTGGCCAATTGCCGCATGGATCTGGGTCTGGACGGTGAAGCCGAAAAACTGGCTCGCGAAACACTGACCAAGGCCCGGGCATCCGGCGATACGGTTGCCGGCGATCTACTGCTGATTTTGGGAGACCTGGAAGGGCGTAAGGGAAACACCGCGCAAGCGCTGGCCAACTACCGCGAAGCCCTCGACTTGTGGCAAAACCTCGGCGATCGCGAAGGTGAATGGGTGGCGCTGATGAACCTGGCCGCCGAATACGCTACGCAACCCGATACCATCGATCAGGGTATCGAAACCTACCGGGAAGCCCTGGCCCTGGCTCTAGAGATCGATGATGAGCACGGCCAGGCCCAGGTTTACGGCAGCTTGGGCCTGGTTGAACTGGGACGCGGGCGCATTGAAGAGGGCCTTGCCTTTCTGGAAAAGGAATTGGGCATTTGGGAAGCCCTGGACCATCCCGACGCGGAGGCTTATGTTCACCAGGAACTGGGACACCATTACCTGTTCCACGACCAAAGAGAGAAGGGCCGCACACATTTGACGCAAGCGGTAGAACTGGCGCGTCAGACCCAAAGCAAACCGGTCCTGATCACCGCCCTGACCGCCCTGGGCGAAATGGCTATCGAAGAGGAGAACTGGCCCGAGGCTCGCAAATACCTGGATGAGGCGGCGGAATTGGCCGCGCCCCTGGGGAATCCCGGCCAGGAGTTGGAAGTGCGGTTGATGCAGGCCAAACTGGCCTCGTTGGAACCCGATGCGGAGCTTATGGAGTTGTCCGGCAATCGAGCCGCAACCCTTGCGCGACAGTTAACGGACAGGGACTCGGAAATCTATGTTCTGGCCGCCTTCGGCGATTGTCATTACAACAGCGACGATCGTGAAGCGGGTCGCACCTACCTTGAAAAGGTGGAGAAGCTTGCCGGCCCGGAACATCCCATTTCCCTCTTGCTGCGTGCCCGAGACGCCTATGAACACGACCGTTTCCAGGATGCCTTTGAAAAACAAAAAGATGTGAAGACGCGTTGGCCGGAGATCTGGGATCGGCGCGAGGAGATGCTGTTGACGCGCTACCGCCGTGCGGCAGAAACGGGGAGACGCGGGGAATCACCCGTGCAGTAGTGTGCGAGCAACAAAAAAGCGGAAGACCTTGCCAAGGGTCCTCCGCTTTTTGTAGGCTTTGGGGTTTTCTAATCAGAATCGATGGGCGTAACCCAGACCGAAGAAGAAATCGGGACTTTTGTTGTCCAAGCCGGTGCCCAGATAAAAGTCGAACTGACTGTCGCGAGTAAGGGTATAGGAGAAGTTGAGGTCCACAAAATACTGGTTTTCCGCATCGATGAGGACGTTCTCGTTTTCCTGCCAGAAGGTGTCGAGGGTAGTGCTGCCGTCGGGGTTTATAATCAATACTTCCAGTTCTTCCACGGGGTTTACCTCACCGTGGGCCAGGAAGGAAGCGACGCCGAGCGCATAACTCCATCCTTCTATCAAATCGCCGTCAATGTAGAGGGACAGTGTCAACTCGTCATCGCCCTCGTTGTAACTGGAATAGAAGCTGAGGTTGCGCTCACCCATGGCTTTTTCCAAGGCATAAGCTACCTGCGCCTGCGATTCCCGATCGCTGAAGGTAATCCCCGTGGTACTGCCCAGACTGCCGCTGACGGCCATCACCATGTCGTTCTTGTCATAAAAACGGTACTTCAAACCCACGAAAACTTCACTCCAACCGGATTGATCGGGCTGGTTTCGCGAGGAAAAACTTCCGCCGGTAACGGCAAGCTCCAGTTTGTCGCTCAGGCCGTAACGAAGAAGCAGTTCACCGAAATCTTTCTGGCTGGCGCTCTTATCGCCGTTGAGGGGAACCAGTGTCTGATCATCGAATTTATTGTAGGCAAAACCCATTTCAACTTGAAGGGTCCCCTTTTTCACGGTGCCGGCGCTGTCGCCGAAGCCGGGTCGCTCGGTACTGATGGTGTCTTCCTCGTCTTGAGCGAGGAGCGGGATCGATATCAATAAGAGGCCGGCAGCAAGCAAAACGTGTCGAAGTACCATTCATTCCTCCATTAAGGATAGGTCAAACTCTTGGATTATACGCGGGCAGTCCTTGTTCCGCTTAGTCTTTTTTCACGGCTGGGACTATTGAAGCACAATTTGGGTAAAGTCGGCTACGGTAGGATGCTGTGTACAAGCTTGGGTTCCCGGACGCACCAGTTGCGTTGTTTGCATGCCCGCCTCGCGCGCGGCGTCGAGTTCGGCCGGAACATCCGAAAGAAACAGGACGCTGGAGGCAGATACGTTCAATGCGGTCGCGATGTTGCGATAGGATTGGGATTCGCGCTTGTGGCCGGAGCTTGTATCGAAATAAGCACTCAGAAATTCGTTCAAATCGCCGTGAACGGTGTGCCCGAACAACAGCTTCTGGGCGGGCACCGAACCGGAGGAATAAATGGCGAGCGTTTTTCCGGCAGCTTTCCAACGGTGCCAGCAGGGTTTCACATCGTCGTAGAGATGGGCCGTGTAATCGCCGGCCTGATAGCCGTATTTCCAGATCATGCCCTGTAATCGCTTCAAAGCGCCTTGCTTGCGATCGGCGTCGATCCAACCGATCAAGACATCGGCAACCTCGGCGGCCGGCAGATTCCGCCCCTGTTCCTCGGCGATCACGGCAACCACCTCGTTTACACAAGCGCGAACCGAAGCGTCATCGGCGTGGTCGGCCAGGAACGAGGCCATGCGTTCGCGGGCATAGGGAAAGAGGGTTCGATGGACGAAATCGATGGACGTGGTAGTGCCCTCGATATCCATAAGGATGGTGGAAATCATGCCGGGTACTCGGGATTGTACATCTTGTCGATACCGGACTCGGTATAGTGAGGAACCCAGCCGCTGGGATCGATAAAGACGCGAATAGCGCGGACATGCGGCTCTTCGCCGAGGTCGAACCAGTGTCGGGTATTTGCGGGCACCGAAATCAGGTCACCGGCCTGGCACAGAACCGAGAACACGGGTTCATCGCTGCCCAGGTTAAACCAGAACAGGCCCTGGCCTTCCACGAAATAGCGTACTTCGTCCTCGGTATGGGTGTGTTCGCTCAGAAATTTCTGTCGGATGGGACCGAGATTCGGTGTGTCCGGATATACCGAAATGACATCGGCCACGGTGTAACCGCCCTTCTCCATCAACGGCTTCAACTGGTGCTGGTAAGCGGCCAGGATGGTGTCTTGATCGGCATCTTTGGCCGGGTGACGGTCCGCGTGCCATTCCTCGAACACGATGCCGCGCGCATCCAGGTAGGCGTGGATGTTCTCATAGCCTCGAATGACCTTGTCCTGGTCGGGTATTTCCAAAACTGCCATATAGTTCACCTCTTCATGTTCATCAGGCAATCAAAAAGGAACTCGAAAGTCTCCACATGACGCCGGGCGTCGGCAATGGTCTTGCCCCAGGTGTAGAGCCCGTGACCGGCGATCAGAAAGCCGTGGGTCTCGGGCTTCAAGCGTTCGCTGACCTGAGCCGCCAGTTCCGTCATGTCCTGGGAATTAGGCAGGATGGGGACCACCTCGGTCATATCATGGGTGATATTGCCGGCGAGTCCTTTCAGGATTTCGAAGCCGCTTATTCTGAGCGCATCCCCGGCCTCTATGCTCAACACGGTGCCGTGGAGGGAGTGAGTATGCAAAACAGCGCCGATGGACTGGTCCCACTTATAGAGCAATGTGTGTAACAGGGTCTCCGCGGAGGGCCGGGCATCGGCCGGGGCAACGGCCTCACCGGCATTGTCCACTACCATGACGTGTTCGGATCCGAAAGTGTATTTGTCGATACCGGACCGTGATATGGCAATGCGATTGGGAAAGGGCAGGCGCGCTGAAAAATTGGAACTGGTTGCCGGGGTCCAACCGCGTTCGGCCAAAAACCGGACGGCTTGGGCCAGATTGGTCGCGGTCTCTTTGAAGGTGGGATTATCCAAGATCTGATTGTGCATGCCGGGTCTCCTCCCATTGCCGGCGGCGATCGATTTACAAGTATGGAGAAAACCAAAACGAAAAGCAAGCCGGCTTTAGTCGGCAAACGGCATACACCTGTCACCCTTTTTCTTAGTTCAGGTTATAATGCGGGAATATTCAATCTCCCGGAGATGAATGCATTGAGACCCTTGCACGTATTACATCTTTCTGATTTTCATATGGGAAAGGACCCGCAGGGTCAAGAAGAGACCTTGCGAGAATTGGGGAAACATATTGCCAAGCAATCGTCCTCCAGAGGACGATTGGATCTTATCCTTATTACCGGGGATATCGCAAACAAAGGACGGCCTGACGAGTACGCATTATTCTGGGAGGGGCTTCAAGCTGTGTTACCCAACGACGGAGCATGGCGCGACCGCTTGTTTCTGGTACCGGGCAATCATGACGTTGATCGACAAAAAGCGCAGTCCGCCTGTCGCTACGATGCCTTAGAAAACGCACCCCATTTTTTCGATCCCAATTCACAGGGCTTGGGAGAGCGCAGGCTGTTAAAAGATCGCTTCGGTGCCTATCTGACAGCACCGTTTAAAAAAACGACACCAACCGACTGGCTTTTTGAGGAACGAGGTTGCTTTGACCATATCCTCAATATCGACGGCATTAAAATTGGCATTTTGCTACTCAATACTGCTTGGTTATCCCGAGGTGACGAAGACCGACACAAACTGGGGCCCGGTAAATCCCTGCTCAAGGCCGGCCTGGAAAAGCTGGATGATGTGGATATTCGGATTGTATTGGGACATCATCCACCGGATTGGTGGACGGATCAACAGGCAACGCATGTTCGAAAGCTATTCGGCGACAGCCGGGTACTCTATCTTCACGGTCACACCCATCAAACCGATGTACGTCTGGAAGACGGCGGCGATGACGGTCATTACCTGGTCATCGGCGCCGGATCCATCTTTCAAGCCCGAGAGGATGAGCGTTGGGTCAATGGTTTTCAGTGGTACACATTGAATATCGAGACCGGGATGCTGATCATCGAACCTTTTCACTGGATCGCAAGACAACAGAGATGGTGCTGGGACGCCGCGGCTTTTCCCGAAAAATACCGCATTGACGAGACAAACCGATGGCAATTGCCGCTACCCGGCAGAAAACCGATGCCCGCGGTACGCAAGGTCAGGCCGCCCTGGCGAAATTTAAGTGACCTCGCTCCCGTTTTGGATCAGATCGACCATGAGATGAGAGTTGGACGCTATGATGCTGCCGTGCAGCTTATTCAAGCCATCGATGAACTGTACCTTTTTCCCTGGGGAAAGGCCAAAAAGGTCATAGAACTACGGGAAGCACTTTTAGAAAAATTGGGTAACGAGACCGATCGGGCAAATAACTCACGCATCCTCGGTTTGGCCTATCGCAAACTGGGAAAATTTCAAATTGCGATGACCTGGTTTGAAGAATACCAAAGTAGTGTAAGCAGTCTTGGTTTCGATTGGGATAAAGGAATTGCGAAAGGCCTACTGGCTTCAGCCTATTTGGGCTTGGGGCAATTGAAAGAAGCAAGGTCTCTACATGAAGAGGCCCTTGAAATCAATAAGACCTTTCAACGTGGTCCCGCTCAATCGATCAACCTGGGGGAATTGGGAGCCATCGAGCGCTTGAGTGGGAATCTCGGTAGGGCGATTGCCCTTTATCAGAAGGCCTTCGATCTTGATTACAAATCGGGAAATATCAAGGAAATGAGCTATTCGCTTGCCAACTTGGGATATTGCCACCTCCATATCGGGAAATTTCTTAAAGCCCATGCACTCTACCGGGGATCTTTGAAGATGGATGAAAAGTTGGGTGAACATGAGTCAGGCAAACACTGGAAACTGATTCAATTCGGAAAGCTTCATTACTCATTAGGTAATTTCGATAAAGCGACCAAGTTTCTTCAAAACGGCCTTGATTTAAGTCGGCAGATCGGAGATCTCCGCTGGCAAGTAAACGGATTGTCTGAAATAAGCAATGTCTTGATCCTACAAGGAAGGAACGATGATGCTTTAGAACAGGCCGAGGCGGCTCTCAATCTGGCGGATGAAGTCAAGTCGGCGACCTTACGAAATTTGGCGCACAAGACAATGGCTCTGATTCAATTGGAAAACGGTGAAATTCAGAGAGCCGCCTTCCAAATCGGCATGGCTCGGCGCCATGATTTTCCCTTGGAAAGTCACTTCGATGCCCTGATTGCAGGTTTGATTCAAACAAAAGCTGGAAAAAGAACCGATGCGATAGAGTCCTATCGAAAGGCAATGACCATGGCCGGCTCACTGTTGAAAGTTACACCTGATTTATGGAAACCACGCTTTGTTCAGGGAGTAGCTGCCACCGGACTGGCCATACACGGGCAAGAACCGGATCAGAACCTCAAACATGCCCGCGGCTTTATCTCTCATGCCCTCGATACTGTCCAAGCCGAAGGCATTCGTCTTTCTTGGAGCCGACTTTTGAATCATCTGAAAGATCACGATACCGAAAATCATACCCGGGAATTTCAGGTATTACTGAGTACTTAAAAACCCATACCTGATTTGGAGTCGCCGCCCGCACCACCGTAGAGTTCATCTTTAGGCGTGACTTCAACACCATATTTTTCAAGTTCGCTCAGAAACTTTGACAGGGCATCATCGTTTTTCAGGATTTCTATTGCTTTCATGCTTACCTCTGTGACCCTGTAACAGGCCCTCTATCCACAATATAGGGCCTGGAAGTCGTTAAGTCACGAGAAATTTTCGGATCAGGGAAAGGCAGAGGACCGGACCACACGCGCCTACTTGTAGGCGTCATCATGAAAGATAATCTCTGAATTCGGATATGTCACGTAAAAAAGCCGCATCGGGCATGCCGATGCGGCTTTATTGAGGAGTCTATTCCTTTTCCTTCTTGCGCATGATGTTGACGCCCAGTTCCACCAACTGGTTGACCGCTACCGGGCCCGGGGTTTCGGTCATCAGGCAGGTGGCGTTGGTGGTTTTGGGGAAGGCGATGACGCTTCGCAATGATTTCTCGCGCGCCATGATCATAACGATACGGTCCAGGCCCAATGCGATACCGCCGTGGGGCGGAGCGCCGTAACTCAGCGCGTTGAGCAGGAAGCCGAATTTTTCCTCCGCCTCCTCCTTGTCCAAGCCGAGCGCCGAGAACATGGCGTTCTGCACGTCGCGGCGGTGGATTCTGATCGAACCGCCGCCGATTTCGTAGCCGTTCAGCACCAGGTCGTAGGCCTTGGCGCGCACATCGTCCGGGTCGCTTTCCAGTTTGTCCAGGTCCTCGTCCAACGGCGAAGTAAACGGATGGTGCAGCGCTACGAAGCGTTCTGCCTCGTGGTCATGCTCCAGTAGCGGAAATTCGGTGACCCAGAGAAAGCGGAAGCTGTTTTCATCCACCATACCCAGTTCCTCGGCCAGGCGGCAGCGAAGAGCGCCCAGAGACTGGTTGGCGCGTTCGCGGGTGTCCGCCACGAACAACATCAGGGAACCGGCTTCTCCATCCGCCTTTTCAAACAGAGAGGCGCACATCTCTTCGCCCAGTACCTTTTTAATAGGACCGCTGATGCCGTCCTCGGTTTTCTTCAACCAGGCGAGGCCGCGAATGCCGAAATCTTTCTTCAGCCAGGTCTCCAACTTCTCGATTTCCTTACGCGAACGACCCGCCGCGCCGGGGGCGCAAACCGCCTTCACGCGACCGCCGTGCTCTACGCAATCGGTAAATACCTTGAAACTGCTTTCCCTGACGTCGTCGCTGAAGTCGATCAGTTCCATTTCGTAACGCAGGTCGGGCTTGTCGGTGCCGTATTTGTCCATGGCTTCGCTGTAGGGCATGCGTTGGAAAGGTCGGGGAGCCTCCACGCCGATTTGGGCCATCACTTCAACCATCATGCCCTCGACCAGGTCCCAAACGTCTTCGGCCTGAACAAACGACATCTCCAGGTCGATCTGGGTGAATTCGGGCTGGCGGTCGGCGCGAAGGTCCTCGTCACGGAAGCAGCGGGTAATTTGAAAGTAGCGCTCGAAACCGCTGACCATGAACAACTGCTTGAAGATCTGGGGCGACTGGGGCAGGGCATAGAAGTTGCCCTTGTGAACGCGGCTGGGAACCAGGTAATCGCGCGCGCCCTCCGGTGTGGACTTTGTCAAGATGGGCGTTTCCAGTTCCAAAAACTCCTGGCTGTCCAGGTAGCGGCGCACGGCCATGGCCACCTTGTGACGCAGGACGAAGTTCTGTTGCATCACCGGACGGCGCAGGTCCAGGTAGCGGTGTTTCAGGCGTAGTTCCTCGCCCACGTCCTGGATGTCGTTTTCCACGGGGAAGGGCGGCGTTGAGGAAGTATTGAGAATCATCAGCTCACGGACAAAAACTTCGATTTGGCCGGTAGCCAGGCGCTTGTTGATATTGCGCTCTTCGCGGGCGCGTACCTCGCCTTTCACGGCAACCACGTATTCGGAGCGAATTTCTTTGGCCTTTGTGTGTGCATCCGCCTGGAAATCCGGATTCAGTACCAGTTGGGTCACGCCCCAACGGTCTCGGATGTCCAGAAAAGTAATGGATCCGAGGTCGCGGCGCTTGGAAACCCAACCCATCAAGAGAACATCATCACCGATATGGTTATTATTAAGGGCGCCACAGTGATGTGTTCGTTTCAGGTCGCTAAGATGATCCAGCATAGCCTCTACCTCTTTCTTGAAAATGGGGATGCGGACCGGGCAACGCTGTGCCCGGAAACCTGACCGGCGCAAAGCGTCAGTCTACCCTTGGGGGAACCGGCCATGATAAATCATCGAAACCAAACCCACAACCCCCAAAATCCCGACCCAACCGGGCTCTGTCGGCGTCCAAGCATGGGATTCGCGGTAGTTAAGGCCGTTTTAATTGTTTTTTAAGGTGTAGGCTCGTTTATATTCCAGACGACAGTCGCTGCAACCGGCAATGCGGACATCCAGGCTGCGCCATTGATCCAAATTATCGGGTCCCGGCGGAGCGAAGCGCACCAGGTAGCGGTAGCGTTGTTTGCCGATGACATTCGCCAATTCACGAGTATGCGGTCCGATCCCGCGCACCACATCGCCGCCGCTCTCCCTGGCCAGTCTCTTGAGGAAATTCAACTGGGCCGCCAACAAGGGCGCTTTCTTCTTGGTGTTGGAAAAGGAAACAAAAACGATCGGCAGGCCGTCGTTGCGGATCAAGTTGCGCAATTCGTTTTCACCGGTGCGGCTCATCAGGTCGAAGCCGTCGCTCAGTACCACCAACAACCTGGAGCCCGAGATTTGTTTCATTTCGCTCAGCGCCTCGGCCATGGCGTCATAAAGTGCAGTGGAACCCGTGGCTTGCATGCGGTTCAGTTTGTTGATCAGCAGTTCTTTTCGATCGGTATATTCGGTCAGGGGTTGGTAGTTCGAGCTGAATTTGCTCACCTTGGCCAGGTCGCCCGGTTTCATGCGTTGGATGTATTCCTGAACCGCTCTCCGGGCGTGAGTCAGGTTGCGCTCGTTGCTGATGCTGAGGTCGAAAAGAAAGTGGATGGTCAGCGGCGTTTGCACACGGCGCACCGTGTTAAGCTCTACCTGGACACCATTCTCGATGACCCTTAAGTCTTCCAAGCGCAAGCCCTTGACCGGTTTGCCGGAGCCGGCCTGGATTTTGATGGGAAGATTGACCATGGTAACCGTCTCGGTGTAATCAACCTTGATATCGGCATCATCGATCAGTTCGACATCTTGGAAAAACAGCCAACAAAGAAAGAGAGCCGTCATGATTTCCTTCCACGCCCTGAATCTCCTCAACCCAAAGGGAGGGCGTAATTCATCTTAACCCGAGTGACCGGGCTCACAAAACGAAAAACCGGGACACGCTGCATCAGCCGGGCCGAAACCCGCGTCTGCGTTGAAAAAGTTTCGAAAAACCTTAAACGGCGAATGAAGTGCCGCAGCCGCAGGAGGCGGTAGCATTCGGGTTGCTGAACTTGAAACTACGGTTGAACATATCGGTGGTGTAGTCGATTTCGATACCCTGGACCATCATCAACGACTTGGGATCGATATAGATAGGCGTACGCTCGGCGTTGAAGACCTTGTCGTTTTCACGCGGCCCGTCGGCAAAGTCCATGACGTAGGTGAAGCCGGAGCAGCCCCCGCCTTTCACGCCCAGGCGGATACCTGTTTTGCCTTGACCTTCCTGGCTTAGGATTCGACTCAGTTCCAATTGTGCTGCTTCCGTCAAGGTGATCATGTCACCCTCCTCTTCTTTCTGGTCTCTTATTATACCGCAAAAACCCGCAAAACGTTGCCCTCAAAGGGACGGTACGGGTCGGCGGGCTAGGGAGCGCAAGGCTTTCGCCCGGGTGAGGCGCTCGATCACATAATCGATTTCCTCGGTTGTGTTGAAGCGGCCGATTCCAAAGCGAACCGAAGCCATGGCTCGCTTTCCTTCAGGCTCCAGGGCCAGTAACACATGAGACGGCTCCGGCGATGCCGAAGTGCAGGCTGCCCCGGTGGAGACCGCAATGTCGGCATAGATCTCGCGGATTAGTTTTTCCAGGGCAACCCCCGGGAAGTACAGGTTCAAGTTACCCGGCAGGCGTTGTTGCGGGTGACCGTTGACCTCGACACCCTCCAATCCCGCTCGGACGCCGGTCAGCAACCGGTCTCTTAGGTAACGCAGACGCTCGGCTTCCTCTTCCATGGTTTCCGAGGCCCGCTCCAGGGCGGCGCCGAGGCCCACGATGCCGGGTACGTTCAGGGTGCCCGAGCGCATACCCTGCTCGTGACCGCCTCCATATTGTAGGGGTTTCAGGGAAACGCGGGGTCTTTTGCGGCGTACGTACAGCGCGCCCGCCCCTTTGGGCCCGTAGATCTTGTGCGCCGAAAGAGACAAAAGATCGATATTTGCCTTGTCTACATCAATGGGAATCTTACCGACTGCCTGAGTGGCGTCCGTGTGGAATAAAACACCGTGAGCGCGGGTCATGTTGCCAATGTCCTCAATGGGCTGCAACACTCCGATTTCATTGTTGGCGGCCATGACGGACACCAGCACCGTCTCTTCTGTAATGGCCTCGTCCAGTTCATTCAGGTCGATCAGCCCGTCCCGGTCGACGCCCAGACGGGTTACCTTGCCACCTTCTGCCTCCCAAGCCAGGCAGGGGTCCAACACCGCCTTGTGTTCGGTGACCACGGTGATCAAATGACGACCCTTGCGCGCGTACTGCCGCGCCGCACCCAAAATGGCCAGGTTGTTGCTCTCGGTCGCGCCGGAAGTGAAGATGATATTGCGCCCACTCTCGGCGCCGATACAACGGGCCGTGATTTCCCGCGCTTGTTTGACCGCTTCCTCTGCGACCCAGCCGAACCTGTGTTCGGTGGAAGCCGCGTTGCCGAAACTGCCTCGCAGGTAGGGCATCATGGTGTCCAGCACCCGTTCGTCCAGCGGTGTGGTGGCTTGATTGTCCAGGTAGATCGGTAGTTGCGGACCCATAAATGAACTCCCGGTCCAATTAGGACCTCTTAAGTCCTATTTTAGTCGACGAGTCGCTTGGAAGCAAGCTTAAGCGGACTTTCTCGGCTGACGCTCGGTAAGGTTCGGGTTACAAAACCCGCTCATAGAGCTCGATCCAAGAGGTCATGCCCCGCAGTAGAATAAGGAGACCCACCAGAAATCCGAAGCCGACCAGGGCGGCGCCTGTCACCCATCCGGCGGTTTGATGTAGGCGAGCCAGGTTTTCGCGCATCAGGTCGGCGTAACGCTCCATGCCCTCGGCCAGATCGCCCGTAGTCTCCCCTACCTCGATCTCGGCAATCAGATCCGCGGGCATGTGGGGGACAGCGGCCATACCCCGGGAGAGAGTATTTCCGGCCAGGACGGCTTCTTGAATCTTGCGAAAGGACTTTTGCCAATTGGGGAATTCGATATCGGCTCGGGCCAGGTCCAGGGATTCGGGAAGCGGTAACCCGGCGCCCAGCATGCGACCCAACAGGGTCAGATAACGAGCAAGGGTTTCGCCTCTGAGGATATCGCCGAACAGGGGCAGGCGTAGACGCGCCTCCTCGATCCTGGGAAAGCGTTGGGTCAGTAGGTACTTGCCTTTCAGTTGGAACCACAGGAAGCCGAGCACCAGGGCCGATGCCGATCCGCCGAAGAGAAATATGCGCGTGACCGTTCCCAGCGCAAGACCGGCCAGCACGCTTTCGGTGCCCTCCTGTACGCGCTCGGCTGACAAGTTGCGGATGGTTTCGGTCAAAGCCAGAGTGACGGTCCCCCCGATGATGATCAGGGCGAACCAGATGGTGCGCCAATTGAAGATTTGAGCCAGGATACGTTTGCGCCGGGCCATGATCTCGTCGGCAAGGGATTCGAGCATTTCGGGTAGGCGGCCGGATCGCTCGCCGGCCTCCAAATGCGCCCAGACGTAGGCGGGCCAGACGATACCGGAGCGGGCGCAGGCATCGGTCAAACCGGCGCCCGTGTCCAGGAACCGGGTGATCTGTTGCACCGGCAGTTTTTCGTTGCCCGAGGATTGGCGCAGGGCTTGTTGTAGGGGGATGCCCGCGCCGACGGTTCGCGCCAGGCGACTGAGGAAGCGGGCGGTGCGGCTCATGGCGAACAACCCCAAGGGCGCCGTTCCGCGCCGCGGTTTGACGCGAGGCTTGGGTCGATCGGGCCGGTAGCGGGCAAAGATAATGCTGCAGAACGCACAGGTGGTAGAACCGGCCGGATTGCCTTTATCGCATTTGGGGCAGAGGACCTGGTTGTGGTCCGGGTGGTTCACCATCAGCCTCCGAGAAGATAACTGGAGGCATGATAACACGATACATCGGCAGCTTCAGCCCGTAGGAGGACTTGAATCGCATGAGGAGCCGGTCGACTCCGGTTAAAAGGAGCGGGAAAGCCGATTCCCCGCTCCTTTTCCAGATTTAGACTTAAACAAACTCGGCTTGCAAACCGGCTACGTTCGGGGAACGCATGATTTCCAAAGCCTTGATCGCGGGTACAACCAGCGCGTCGAAGAAGTACCTGGCGGTCACGATCTTCTGCTCGTAGAAGGTACGGTCGGCATCGCTAACGTCGCCGGTCAGGGCGCGTGATGCAACCAGGGCCTGCTTCAAGAGGAAGTAACCCACGACCACATGACCGAAATGCTCCTGGAAATCCGTCGCGTGGAAACGTACCTCGTCATGTTCGCCGGAAGCCATGCGCTGCCCGAAATGGGCCGCGGTGGCGCCTGCCGCCTCGATGCCTTCTTTCAGGATACCGCCCATCGAAGCCAGGTCCGAACCGGCCGTGGCCTGGACCAGGGCAATTGCCTCGCCGCCGAAGACTTTCAGATTCTCGCCCTTGTTCATCAAGATCTTGCGGAAGACCAGGTCCATGGCCTGAATGCCGTTGGTGCCCTCATACAGCGACGAAATCTTGGAATCGCGCATGTACTGCTCCGCCGCATAGTCCTGGCAGTAACCATAACCACCGAAGGTTTGGATAGCCATTTCAGTGACGCGGAAACCCTGATCGGAACCATAGCTCTTACAGACGGGCGTCAGCAGGTCGGACAGCGCCTTGTATTTGGCCTTGTCCTCGCCGTGATGCGCCAGGTCCAGGTATTGGGTGAGGTGGTAGATCATGGCGCGGCTGCCTTGAACCAGGGCGCGCATCTTCACCAACATGCGGCGCACGTCGGGGTGTTCGATGATCTTGGCGGGACGCGGCCCGCCCTCTTCCATAATGGAACCCTGCACACGCTCGGCGGCGTAGTTCACGGCCGACAGATAGGCGGCGGAAGCCTGGCCCATGCCCTGAACGCCCACTTCCAGACGCGCTTCATTCATCATCTGGAACATGTAGCGCATGCCGTAACCGGCTTCGCCCAACAAGTAACCGATGGTGTTGTTATCGCTGCCGAAGTTAATGACGCAGGTTGGGCAGGACTTGATGCCCATCTTGTGTTCGATATTGCTGCAAGTGACGTCATTGGGTCCCGTGATGTTGCCGTCGGCATCGACGCGGTTCTTGGGTACCACGAACAGGCTCAATCCCTTGGAACCCGCGGGCGCTCCCTTGATACGGGCCAGCACGAGGTGGATGATGTTGTCGCTGAGATTGTGTTCGCCCCAGCTGATGAAGGTTTTGGTGCCGGTAATTTTGTAATGGTCACCCTCGGGTTCGGCCGAGGTGACGCCCGCGCCCACATCGCTGCCCGCGTCCGGCTCGGTCAGACACATGGTGCCGCTCCACTCACCGGAGAACATTTTTGCTACATAGGTGTTCTTCAATTCGTCGTTGCCGAAGCTGAGGATCAGACGAGCGGCCCCTCGGGTGAGCAGGGGCAACATGGAAAAGGAAACGAAAGAGCCGCATTCCATCTCGGTTACGGGTGCGGAGAAGAAATGGGGTAGTCCCGCACCGCCGAACTCGGGTTCGGAGTTGATGCCGATGAGATCCAACTCGCGATACTGTTCCCAGGCATCGACCATGCCTTCGGGAACGGTCACCTGACCGTTTTTGAATCCCAGGCCTTCCCGGTCGGTAGGCATAAGTAGCGGCGCCAGAACCTTTTGGCAAAAATTAGCCGATGTTTCGTAGATCATGTCCACGGTTTCGGTGTCGCATTCTTCAAAGGCCCCTGTTTGTTGGATGGCTTCCAGGCCGGGGCATTCCTTCAGGTTAAACATGATGTCACGTTCGTCGATATTGTAGTGGGTCATGTGATCCTCCTGTGAATCCCGCTCACTGAATGACTGGTCATGTTATCAAAGACGTGGGAGTTTGGCTATGGGGTCTCGTCTCTTTTCTTCGGATGATTGCCCGGTCACCAATTTAGATGCGGCGGTTTCGGCTTGTTAGGCTGACGCGATCAAACCTGATTCAGACGAGACAATTGAGGTAAAATAGAAATATCCCAAACGCGGGGAGGTGGATTGTGAAAGTCATTGCCGATGTTTGCATTATCCCCATCGGGGTAGGGGTCTCCCTTTCGCCCTATGTAGCTGCCTGTGAAAAGGTCTTCCTGGAACACGGCCTCAAACCGCAACTGCACCCGAACGGCACCAATCTGGAAGGCGAATGGGAGGAAATCAACGCCGCGATCAAGGCTTGCCACCAACGCCTTCACCAGATGGGCGCGCCGCGTATTTCCACCACCATAAGGCTGGGCACGCGAATCGATCGTGACCAATCCATGGCCGACAAGATCACCTCGGTCGAAACAAAATTGAAAACCCGTTAGAAACGCTATTCCCTTCACGTTGGGAAAGTTCGGTCTTATTTTTATTCGCGAATATAAATATCTGGTTCTTAATTAGTTCTTGCTTCCCATCAGCGGCTTGGGTTATGTTGGGGCCCGTTAATTTTGTTAAGCCCGGTGGGTCTCTTATGTCGCCGCTCAGGTTCCTGATTTGTCTTACGGCCGGGTTCTTTCTCGGTTTATCCAATCTATACATCGGTTTGCGTTTGGGTTTCGTCTACGGCGTCGCCATCCTGGCCGCGTTCACCTGGACCGGCCTCAAGCTGATTCTCCCCCGGGTTGCCGGCGACAATGGATGGGTGGAAACCGCCCTGTTCCTTTCCATGGCTTCCGCCATGAGTTTCGGTTGCGGCACCGTGATCTCTACCTCTTTGTCTGCCTTCATCATGTCGGGCGCTCCCCTGCCTCCACTTTACTTACTTACTCTCTGGGTTTCAGCGATTTGTGGATTGGGTACCTGCCTGGCGCTACCTTTGCGCCGTCGCCTCTTGGCCGAGTTGAAGTTCCCCTCGGGCACGGTCGCCGCGACTACCGTCAAAAATCTCGACCGCGGGAAACCCGGCATGGCGCTGTTCTCATGGACTTTGCTCGTTGTTTGGATTTGGGTTGCCCTGCGTGATTGGCTTCACCTGGTTCAAGCACGCTTCCCCGCCGGCAGCCCGGTTCTGCACCTGCAAAGTTCACCCATGCTACTGGGTTTGGGCTCTCTTTTGGGTCCGCGGATTTGCCTCGGCATGCTTGCCGGAGCCACTTGCTTCTTCCTGGCCGCACCCGCGGTCTTCGGCGCCACGGCGTCCAAAAGCATCCCCTGGTTTGCTGTCGGTCTCATGATCTCAGCCGGTTTGCTGGATTTTGGACGCTCCCTCCGAGGCCTGGCGCCGGCGGAAGAAAGCCGCCCGGTTTCCCGTCGTCATCTGCCCGTCACCTTGTCCTTCGCGGCGGTACTTTGTTTGCTTCACGCGATCATCTTCGATTTTTCCTGGATCTACCTTCTCCTGGCCGCGGTGGTCGTCTGGCCGTTTGCCGTGGTAGCGTGCAGGGTGACCGGCGAGACCGATGTGGTGCCGACCGGTGCCTTGGGCAAACTCTCACTGCTGATCTTCAGCATGGTGCGACCGGCTGAGGTCGGCGCCATGACAGCAGCCACCGGCGTTCTGACCGGCGCATCCGCATCCTCGGCCGATTTCCTGAACGACCTGCGCTGCGGCCGAGACCTGGGTTGCCCGCCCGCTCGCCAGTTCCGCTACCAACTGGCCGGGGCTGTCCTGGGTCCGCTGATCTTCGTCCCCCTGCTGTTCTATCTCATTCGCGACAATCCCCTGGGCGGCGAGGTCTTCCCAGCCCCCGCCGCGCAAATCTGGCTGGAGATTGCCAAAGTCCTGGCCGGCGGCGAAGGCGCGGGGTTTCCTATCTTCGCCCTCGGCCTGGCTTGCGGCGCCCTGGTCTTCACGATCAGGCTCCGATTTCCCAAGATGCCGGGCGCGGTACCCTTCGCCATGGCAGCCTTCCTGGACTGGGGCACCACGGCTACCCTGGCCCTGGGCGCCCTACTGGCCCGTTTCATTCCAGCAATCAGGGACGATGCCTTCTGCTGCGCCCTCATCGCTGCCGAAAGCGCCGTGGTCCTACTGCTCTTGTTGAACTGAAGAATCCTACATGATCTTTGAAACCGTTGATTTCAAACCTTTTTGGCTGAAACGATGAAAACCCTCGCCGACCGGGTGAGCGAAAAACGCCTCGATCACCACATCCTATTGCGTTGTGCTCGATCAAAGTCAGGGCTCGTGACGTGGCCCCCGCGTTCAAATCCCGCTTTTCCCCGACTCATGCGTGGTGTAGACTACCGGGCAACGCCCGCCGGCGTTTTTGTGAGGTTGGCTTTTGAAGGTTCTTTTCCTGATCGAAGGGTGGGTGGCGCCCGCGCCCCGATATCGCGTATTGCAATACCTGCCCTGGTTGAAGGAACACGGTATTCACTGCGAGGTCCGCGCCCTGCACGGCGAATCTTATCCGCCCTGGTTCCACAAGCCCTTGATCGGTAATGTCTACAAGGCATTAGTCCGATCCCGCCGCTGGTTCCAGGTCAGGGATGCCGATCGATTCGACGTGGTCTTTCTACAGCGGCTCACCCTGCCCTTCTCCAGCTTCGTAGAGCGCCGCCTGTTGCGCAAGAACCCCAGGGTGATCTTCGATTACGACGACGCGCTCTTCCAAACACCGGAGGGCGAGGACCCCGTCCGCCTGAAAGTCTTTCGCCGCGTTGTTGACGCTGTCCGCACCGTCGTTGCCGGTTCTCAATACCTGGCGGACAAGGCTCGCGAGGACGCGACCGTCATCCCCACCGTGATTGACACGGATCGATACGTGCCCGTGGAACGCACCGGCGGTGAACTGGTCATCGGTTGGATGGGTACTCATTCCAACTATCCCAACTTCCCGGAAATCCTGCCCCAATTGGAAGAAGTGCTGAATCGCTTCCCTCATGTCTCCTTCCACGTCGTCGGTGACCTGGCCCCGCCCTTCAAACTACCCCGTATGCGCTTTACACGCTGGACAAAGGAACAGGAGATCGCCCGTCTCCAAGGTTTCGATATCGGCATCATGCCCTTGCTGGACACCGATTGGAACCGAGGTAAATGCGCCTTCAAGCTGATCGAGTACATGAGCGTCGGCATTCCCGTGGTCGCGGGCAGCGTGGGCGCCAACCGCGAGGTGGTCCTGGAAGGCCGGACAGGGTTCCTGGCCGAGCGCCCTGAGCAGTGGTCCCAGGCCCTCATCTGCCTGATCGAGGACGCGGATTTGCGGCGATCCATGGGTCGACAAGGTAGGGAACGCTGCACGGCACATTATTCGCTTAACAGCCAACGCGACCGGCTGCTTGCCGTGTTGCGCAATACCGCCGTCGAGAACTGAGCCATGACCCTTTTTACCTTTGCCGTCGTCAACTGGAACACGCGTGATCTGCTGGACGCCTGCCTGGCCTCTATTTACGCGGTAAAGGGCGATTACGAGATCCAGGTCCTGGTGGCCGACAACGCCAGCAGCGACGGCTCCGCCGAAATGGTTCGCGCTAAATACCCCGATGTAGAACTGGTGGAAACCGGCGGCAACTTGGGTTTCGCGGGTGGTCACAAACCACTGTTTCAGCGCGGCAAAGGGCGATACCATGTCCTGGTGAACAGCGACGTACGCTTGTTGCCGGGTTGCCTGGAGAAACTGGACGCGCGCATGCAAGCTGACGACCGCATCGGCATTGCCGGCTGCCGCATCGTGGACGAGGACGGCAGGGTCCAGCCCAGTTGCCGGCGCTTTCCCAACCTGTGGCGCCAGCTGCTGGACGCGAGCGGACTCAACCGCCTCTTTCCGCGCAGCCCGTTCATCAACGCCCTGAAGATGGGCGGTTTCGACCACCTGAGCAGCCGCGAGGTGGACCAGGTGATGGGCTCGCTGTTCCTTATCCGCCGTGAGGTGATCCAGGCGATCGGCATCCTGGACACGGCCTTTTTTATGTATTACGAGGAAGTCGACTATTGCCTGCGTTGCCGTCGTGCCGGCTATAAGGTCTTCTACGAGGCCGAGGCGCGGGTTTTTCACAAGGGCGGCGGTTCGTCCAAAAAGGTGAAAACGCTGACCATCCGGCGCACCATGCGATCCATGCGCCGCTACTACCTAAAGAACCACGGCGGTTGGACCTGGCTGCCGCTTCTCGCCATTCTGTCTCTCGATCTGGTGACACATGTCGGCTACGCGCTGGTCACCTTCCGCAATGCGCCCGCTACCTTCAAAGCCTACGCACTGGGATGGTGGGACGTGCTCACCTTTCGGAGCGCCGGACGGTGAGGTTGCTGGTGTTGCCTCGCGGCGGTCTCGCCAATGAGCCGTCTCGCCGGCGCATCTATCAATTTCTTCCCTTCCTGGCCGCTGAAGGGTTCCACATCCGGGTGATTCAGCCCGGCCCTTTTGACGTCTTAAGTCTCTTGAATAAAGAGTATTATGACCTGGCCTTGATCGAGGAGGCCGCGTTTCCCAATCTACCGTCAGCCTTGAGGAAGCCGGCCGTTCGGCGACTTCCCAAAGCCAGGGTCCTGATCGGCGAAGACCCGATCGAACCGGTATTGGAAAAGGGAGCCGTGTCCGTGGGGCGAATTGTTGAAAAACCATCGCAATCGGGCGAAGAGGTGCTGTACCTGCCGCCCGCACCCGATTGGCTGCGCTTGTCGACGATCCAACGCAAGCGCTTGCGGCGTCGTGTTGTTTGGATGGGAGACGATTCCGGCCTGCCCGCCCTCCACGCTGTCTTACCGCACCTGGCGATAGTTCGGCAGGAGCATCCCTTCACCCTGGTTACCATCGGCGCCGCACCCGGGCCCCTGCCCATGGACGGCGAGTATCATTTCGCGATGCCCCCGGACGAAATCGAGCTGTTGGCAGGGCTGGATTTTGCGCTTTTACCTGTTCGCTCCGGTGAACACCTTTCCTGGTTGGATCGCTTCAACCTTGCCCGCTACGCCTCGGCCGGTTTACCCATGATTTGCGGCGACCATCAGGAACTGGTTGACGGTCACGCGGCGTCCGGGGCGGGATACATCGCCGAGGACGAAACCACCTGGCTTTTGGCGCTACGCAAACTATTCGAGCAACCGCGCTTGCGGCAAAGTCTCGGGGAACGGGGACGGCTTTGGGCCAAGCACGAGCGCGGCCTGCGCGCCCAAGCGCCGCGCCTGATTGCCTTCCTGCGGCAAACGGCGGCTCGCGCCTCCTCCCCGAATAAAGGCGAAAAGCCGGCCTGCAAATTGCTTTCCTGAGGGTTACAGGCTTTTGCCGTGCCGAGGACCGAAATGCTTGCTTTCGATTCCCATTCAACGGAATTGCGGGCTCGCCGGTCTAAAAAAATGCGTGGGCTTCATTGAGTCAACGCGGCTTCTCCGATATAATCGTCCGTCCGGCCTTACAAGATGGATGAGAAGACAAGGGTTAAAATTGGATTTTTCTATGACTGGAAGCGCGCTCAATTTCTTCCTTGTTGGGATCACCGCCATGGTGACCACCCTTCTCCTGGTTCCCTCCATCAAACAACTGGCCAAGGTTACCGGCGCCATCGACGCGCCGGATGAACGCCGCGTCCACTCGGGCCACGTGCCGCGCATGGGCGGGCTGGCCATGTTCTTCGGCTGTTTCCTCACCTTCCTGATCTATTTGGATGCGGCCAGCTTCGACCAGTTCCGGGGTATCTTCCTGGGCATGGTCATCATCGTGGTCATCGGTATCATCGACGACAGCAAGGGTCTGGACCCCAAGCTGAAACTGCTCGGTCAGGTCGTTGCGGCCTGCTCCGCTATGCTGCTGAGTGACGCCAATATCGATTTCCTGGGCGGCGTGGTGGGCACCAACCTGCCGCTGGGCCTGCTTTCGGCGCCGCTGACCATCCTCTGGATCGTGGGCATTACCAACGCCATCAACCTGAGTGACGGTTTGGACGGCCTGGCCGGCGGTATTTCCATCATTGCCTTCGGCTGTTTCGGTTTCCTGGCCTGGCAGCGAGCGGACTACGCTACCTTTACCCTGTGCCTGGTGCTCACCAGCAGTATCCTGGGTTTTCTGCGCTACAACACGCACCCCGCCGAAATCTTCATGGGCGATACCGGTTCCCTGTTCCTGGGTTACTGCCTGGGCACGCTGTCGGTGACCGGCAACTTCAAATCGCTGACGGTCATGACGCTGGTGACGCCCGTCCTGGTGCTGTTGGTGCCCATCGCCGACACCCTGTGGGCCATCATCCGCCGCATCCGCGAGGGCCGCAGCCCCTTCAGCGCCGACAAGAAGCATTTCCACCATAAACTGCTCAGCCGCGGCATGAACCAATCGCAGACCGTGTCGCTGATCTACGGTATCACCGCCCTGCTCAGCGTGAGCGCGGTGGCCATGGCCAATTCCCTCAGTTTCAAATTCCTCTTGATCCCGTTGATGATCATCAGCCTGGCCTTGTTCTTCATCCAGGTCTTCGGCATTCTGGACCTGGCTCGCTGGGCCACGGAATTTTCCAACCAGATGGAATCGCGCTTTCCCTTCCATACCCAACCCTTCCTGTCCAAGGCTTCGCGCCGGTTGGTGCAGATAGGTTCGTTGATCTACATGCTGTGCTTCGCGCTGATCCTGCCCACGGCGCCGCTCAACCTGCTGTTTGTGGTTGCTACGACCTTTGTCCTGGTCTTCTACCTGTCCATGACGCGCGGCAAAAACGGCGGGCAGAGCTACCTGGTGTTCAGCTACTTCTTCATGGCGGCCGCCATTGTACTGGTGCTGGACCAGCAACGCCATATCAACCACCCGCTGAAAGCCGTGTTGGATGTAACCGAACCGCTGGGTTTCTTCTTGCTGAGCCTGGGTATTTTCGGCAAGATCCTGGTGCGCAAGACCAAGGATATCTTCCTCAGCACCCCGTTGGAATTCTTCATCTTCCTGGTCCTGGTCTCCATTGCCATCATCCCCGAGGATTTGCGGGCCCAGTACAACCTGGTGCAGAACACCCTGCGTTCGTTCTTCCTGTTCCTGGCCGTGAAGATCATCGCCCTGAACTTCGGCAGCAGCAAGGCGACGGTGGTTCTACCCTCGGAGCCCCACCAAGCCGTGGAAAGCTGATTTCGGCAAAAACCTAAAACGGAAAAACGAAAAACGGCAACTTCTCGATAAGTTCGGGCAAGGTAATGGAAAAGTGTCGGACATTGAACCGACCGGGAAGTAAGACAGTTCCTGATGAACACTTATACCAGGCGGGAATTGTTTTCAGTTGGAGTTATCGGAATTCGAGAGTTGGGTTCCGTTGTATTTTGGGCAGCCCTTTCAGCAGGCCTTTTTGCTTTATCGGCACAAAGCAACCCTTGTATGGGATTTCACAACCAAGTACAGCTGATTTAGCGTATTTTGAGAAGCTGAACCTCGACTTACTGCCTGATTCATTGATTCTCAGCGCCGAGGGCCGGGGAAGCTCGACTGATTTTTCGATACTGAAAGTCGAAGAGCAAAGAATCAGTCCTCATTCTTTGCGCACCGAAAGTTCAGGGTCAAGGAATCAGTTTTCATTCTTTGCTCCCGAAAAGTCCGGGTCAAGGACCTACAACTGATTTCTTTCACATTACTTTTCGGTGCGCAAAGAATCAGTTCTCATTCTTTGCTCCTGACTTTTCCGGGTCGAGGAATGAGGACTGATTCTTTGCGCCCGACTTTTCCAGGTCGAGGAATGAGAACTGATTCTTTGATCCTCTATTTATCGACACAACCAATCACAACTGGATTTTTATTGGTCGGATCGGCGATTTTACAACCGAAAAGCGAAAAGAAAAACGAAAAACGTTGTCGCCGCACGCGGTGTGTCCGTTTTTCGCGTCAATAGGTCGTGCCCGAGCTCGGGGAGTCCGTTTTCCAGGTTCGCGATGAATGTCCTGAATGCGGCGATGGGCCTTTTTATCCATTGGCAGGGCCGCCTTGCCCGATTAGTGGGTTCCCGGGCCGCGCCTCAAAGTTCGGAGGAAAAAATGCGGTCGCCCCGGCCGCCTGGTTGGTTCAATGTCCGGAACTTTTCCCTTACCCTGTCCGAACTTATTGAGGAGTTGCTAAAACGGTAACTGCAAGGCGTCGCAGAGGCACTTCATATAGGGCCGACAGGCAGCGAAGCAGCGACTTACCTCTTCAATCAGATCCTCGCGTAACAAGTCCGGCGGCATCAGGCCGCGCATGGCGATAAAGTCCTTGCGTTTCAACTCCTCCACCATGGGGTGATCCGCTGGAAAACCCCGGGGCAGTCGTTTCAGACTCTCGCCGGCTTGCTCGAACAACTCCGCGAAAGGCGCGTGATCCAATGCTTGCTGCCACTTTTCGGGATTCTCGGCGATGTACTGCCGAATCTTGGCCAGGGAGGGCGCATCGGGATGCCAGATACCGGCACCGAAGACGACTTCCCGCTGCGAGGCATGCATATAGAAACCGGGCGCATGCACGTCCTTACCCATGACGTGACGGAACTGACAGGCCGCATGGGTTTTATAAGGCGTTTTATCCTTGGAAAAGCGCGTATCCCGGTAGATGCGAAACATACTGCCGCCCGACTTGCGCGGATCGGCGACAATGTGTTTGGAGATGTCAGCCAGCTTCGGTCCCATAGCCTCGATAAACGAAAGCATGGGCGTGCGCACGGCATCCTCATAGAGTTCCTTGTTCTCCTGGAACCACGAACGGTCGTTGTTGGCCTCCAATTGATCGTAAAAACGAAAGAACTCCTGAGTAAAGGGCGTATGGGCCATCCGAGTCACCTCAAATGTGGGATAAAGGCAATCGATTGTAACCGACAGAACCCGCAATTCACCCGAAAGAAATTTCCACCGCTGAAATATATTTGGTGGGGTGGGACGGCAGACCGACTTGATTGTGCCCGGCTCCCCCATTTGTCCATCTGATCGACATTTTTATACCAATCGGTACTTTATTTTTGACAAGTGGCGAGGCACTGACTATATTTAAAGTACCGACCGGTTCAAAAATGCCGGTAAATACAATCTGGAAGGTATCATCATGACAGAAACAGTCCTCGTTACAGGCATATCAGGTTACATCGGACTCCATTGCGCCGCGGAACTCCTTCGGGCGGGGTACCGCGTTCGCGGGTCGGTTCGGAGTCTCGGCAAAGAGCAGGAGGTCCGCGAGACTATAGCGGCCGCGAATATCGACGCAACCGAACTCGAGTTCGTCGAACTCGACCTGACCAGGGACGAGGGATGGGCGGAGGTAACCACGGGATGCGACTACGTCATGCATGTGGCGTCGCCGTTCATGATCGCGAACCCTAAGCACGAGGACGAAATGATCGTCCCGGCGGTGGATGGGACCCTCCGCGCGCTACGTGCTGCTCAAAGCGCCGGTGTCAAGCGGGTGGTCCTCACGAGCTCAGTCCTCTCGATGATGGGTAGTATGAAAGAGGGGGAGTTCGGCCCCGGATCCTGGACAGATACCGGTTCGCGCAAGATAAGTACCTATACGAAGAGCAAGACCCTGGCGGAGAAAGCGGCTTGGGATTACGTGAACAGCTTGCCTGAGGACGAGGCGTTCGAACTCGTTGTCGTAAATCCAGGAGGTGTCATCGGACCGCCTCTCGGACGGAACGTCAGCGGCCAAACCATGACCATGGTGGGGAATATGATCACCGGTAAGATGCCGATGGTGCCCAAGGCGGCTTTTCCCATGGTGGACGTAAGGGACGTCGCCAAAATCCATTTGAACGCCATGATCCACGAGAAGGCCGCCGGGAGACGCATCATCGCCGCCTTGTCCGAGCCGGTCAGTTTCCTCGACATGGCTCGGATGCTGAAAGACGGCGGCTACAAGCGTGTCGGAACACGCCCGGCGCCGAACTTCATGCTTCGGTTACTCTCCCTCTTCGACCGTGAGGCGAAGGGTTTGGTCGGCATGCTCGGCATGAACCTGAGCTCGGATAACGCGACAGCGCGCGAGCTTTTCAGGTGGAAACCGACACCCATTGAGCAGTCAGTACTGGAAACCGCCGAGGCCGTGCAGCGCATCCACCAGGTCGCCGCCTAGTCTTCGACACCCCGAGATCCCAAAGGTGATCTCATCAGGACCTTCCGCCTTTTCACTCATCGATGCGGCGGATGTCCCGGGGAGGTCGGGGTTGCCGGTTTCCACTCCAAGGAGTACATTAATCCAGGCAGGCATCCAGACAACCTGCCGACACTCAAAATATCGATCAGTAACAAAAGGCCCGCCTCATGGACCATAAAAGGAAACGCGGGAGACCCCGCACCGTTGAGCGCAAACAGACGGCGATGCTTGCCATGGAGAACTATTGGCGGGAGGGATTGCATGCCCTCTCGATCAACGAGATTTGCCGAAGGACAAATCTGTCCAAGCCGTCGCTTTATCGGGAGTTCGGGGGAGAAGACGGGCTTCTCGCCGCTGCCCTCGAGTGCTACGGCGAGGTGGTGATCGCACCGAGGGCAGCAAATCTGGCCGGCGACCGCTCGTTTGAAGAAAGCGTTGAATCCATCATCGAGTTCCTGACCTCTCCCCGGGACACTCCCCCGGGCTGTTTGCTTGTCAAGATGCGCGGTGCGCCCGAGTGCCTTGGTCCCCTGGCGAGAGCTCGCGTCGACATGATGGTCCGCGGGCTCCAGGAGGCGTACGAGGCGTTGTTCGTCCGCGCACAGAGCCGCGGCGAGGCCCGAGGTGATGTCTCGCCCGGGCTCGCGGGGCGCTACATAGACACCCAGGTGACAACGGCGCTCCGTCAGATCGCGTCCGGCGAAGAGCCCGACGAGGTCAGGGCTCAAGCCAAGCTGGCGTTTGACGCGCTACTTCCAAGCCGGACAGCGATCGGTTGACTTCCGCTCATTTTTCAGTGGGGCCAACAGTTTAGGAGACGGCAATAAACCCGGTTACCACATGAGCCAGAGCCTCGCCGCAATCCTCTTGCAGGAAATGGCTGCCGCCCTCGATGGTGGTGTGGGGTTGTCCCTGGGCGCCCGGCACCTTCTTTTGGAAAATGCGGTCCAAACCTGCCATGATGGGGTCCTTGTCGCTGAAAGCCGTTAAGAACGGTTTCTCGAAGCGGCTCAAGGAGGCCCAGGCTTGTTTGTTGGGCTCTACTTCCGGGTTATCGCCGAAGGGAACCAGCGCCGGGAAGATGCGTGCGCCCGCTTTGTAGCTTGCGTCGGGGAACGGCGCATCATAGGCGGCGACCTCCTCCGGGCTCAGTTCTGTGGTGCAGGTGCGTTGGATCAGGCGACCGACTTCCAGGTCGGGTACACTGAGGCAGAAATCACGCCATTTGATGAAGGCTTCGTTGGGGGTTTGACCGGTGGGGAGGATGGTATTGGCCGTCACCACCCGGCTGAATCGTTCGGGTTGCGCCGCCACCAGCCTCAAACCGATGAGGCCGCCCCAGTCCTGGCAGACCAGGTTGATGTCTTGCAAACCGACAGCGTCGAGGAAGCGGCCGACCCATTCCAGGTGACGGGCGTAGGTATAGTCTTCGCGTTGCGTGGGTTTGTCCGATCGACCGAAGCCGATGAGATCGGGCGCTACCGCACGATACCCGGCCTCGGTGATGATGGGGATCATTTTCCTGTAGAGGTAAGACCAGGTGGGTTCACCGTGCAGCATCAGCACCAGTTGCCCGTCGCGCGGGCCCTCGTCCACATAGTGCATGCGCATGCCGTCGCCCACCTCGACATAGTTGGGTACAAAGGGATATCCGGGAAGATTCTCGAAACGTTCGTCGGGAGTCCGCAAAAATTCCATCATGTGCCTCCGTTGGGATTTTAAAGGCACTTTAGCACATCACGGACCGTTCCGCCTTAGAGTGATTGAAGCAAACGGATCAGAGCGCTACTTTTATCTTTCAGCAGGAGTTAATTGCTCTGGCCACGGGTTACCTGGCAAAACGGAAAGAATCTCGAACACAGGCATTGCAAGGCGCCGGATGAGGAGAGCGGCGCCACTTTACTTTTTTACCGCCTTTTCAACCTGACTGATACGACGGTCGTGGGAGGCAAGTTGTCTACCGTGGGAACCCATTACTTTATTGACGTTGGTAAGCGTTCCCGCCAGGCTGGTAAGCTCGGTAGCTATACGAAACTCCATGTTGGTTATTCTAGAATTGGTTTCGTCAATTCTAGAATTGGTTTCGTCAATTCTAGAATTGGTTTCGTCGATGCGACGGTTGCTTTCATTGATACGGCGGTTGGTCTCATCGATTTTGGCGCTCAACGATTGATTGAAATCCTCAATTTTGCGATTGAGGTTTTGGTTCATATCCTTCATGTCCTGCCACATATTCTGAAGGATTTCGTTTGTTTCCGTGTCCATGGCCGCTCCAAGACTTACTTTCAACCTCTATGATAGCATAACGGAATGTATCTTGAAGTGTTTCCAAGAGTAGACCGGGTTATCTTGCCTCAGCCGATCCGCCTTTACCGAACATGCGGTGGAGCCTTTGCAACTCGGTCTCGTGAACCGCGGTTTGGGTGGTTTCCCTTACCCGCTCGATAAGCACACGGGAGATGTTGGCGTATAGTTTGGCCGCAATTCGGGGCTCGCGCCGGGTTACCCGATCAAGGGCGTGTGCATCGATGCGCAGCAACTCCAGGTCGTACAAAGCCTCGGCCGAGGCGGTTCGGAAACCCTCGCCCAGCATGGCCATCTCGCCCAGTACATCGCCTTCCTCCATAACCGCGATGGTCTGATCGCGATTCTTTTCCAGGAATATGCGCACGTATCCCGAGAGGATGACATACATCTCCTCGCCCGGCTCGCCCTCGCGCAGCACCATCTGGTCGCGGTCCACCTTGCGCAGGCTGCCCAGCAGGATCACCTTCTTGATCTCCGAAATGGACAAGCCCTTGAAGATAAGGCTCTCGCGCATGGTTTCCTCGCGCAACTTCAGGCCGATGAAATCCCACAGGGTAATCAGCTGGATGGTCAGCAGCAGTACCGGGTTGATGAAGAGGTCGGTCATCAGGGCATAGATCATGACCAGCGCCGAAAGGAAACCCATATGCACCGACGGCTGGAATTGCGAAAGCGACATGACCAGGAACCCCAGCGACAGCGCCAGCGAGGTGGTGGCGATCGCGTTCCCCTCCGTTCGTATGGCCGCCGCCATGGCCTTTTCCTGGCTGTTGGTCAGCCTCAGTTCCTTTTGATAGCGCACCATGAAGTGAATGGTGTCGTCCACGGCGATGCCCAGAGCGATGGTGGCCACCAGGCAGGTGCCGGTGTTGAAGGGAATGCCGATCCAACCCATCAGGCCGAAGTTCAGCAAGATGGGAATCAGGTTGGAACTCAACGCCACCAGGCCGGCTTGTAGGGACATAAACAAGAGGCTGATGATGACCAGAATGGTGAGTAGGGCCAAGGCCAGGCTCTTGACCTGGCCGGCAATCATGGCGTCCGTGGCGCTATGCAACAGGATGGACTCACCGGTGATTGCGTATTTCAAGGGGTAGATCTCGCCGTCCTTCACATAGTTGGCCGCGTTCTGTTGGATAAAGGCGTCGATTTGCGCCAGAGCCTTGCGGACATCGGCGGAACCGCTCATGTTGTGACGCACGGCGATGCTCAGGTACTGATTATTACTGTCCACATAGCGGAACAGTTCGTCGTTTTCCAGCAAGAGCAGGTATTCGGCTATGGCGCCGCGCGATTCGGGAATGGCGAACTGGTTGGGGTCGTTCTTCATCTCGCGATGCATGGTCTTGACGAAATCGGCCAGGGAAATGGTCTTGTCGAAAAGACCCATGGATTCCAAATGGGCTTGGACATCGTCGATCGTCTGCAAGACATCGGGTTCCTTGACATCGCCTTCCTCGGCTGTTTCGAAGAGGATGTTGAATGCCTGGGCGCCGGCAAGGTCGGTATGAATACGCTCGAAGTCCTGTCGAATATCACTGCTTTTCTGGAAGAAACTGATAGGGTCGTTATTCACTTCCAAACGAAGACAACCCAGAACGGCCATGGTCAATACAAAGCCGGCGGCAATACCTGTTTTCACGCGATGGTGTAGGTTGATATACACCACCGTATGGAGCGTGCCGGCGATGACCTTGCTGAGTCCTCTGTCTTTGGGCGGCGGTTTCTTGCTGAGCCGCAGCATGGCCGGGACAACGGTGATGGTTACCAGGAAGTTGGCGAACAGGCCGAAGAAGGCGATGATGCCGAACTCCTTCAAGGAAGTAATGTCGTTCAAAGACAGCGCGCCGAAACCAAGCATGGTAGTAATTGAGGTAAGGGTAATGGCAAGGGAGCCGTGATGCATGGTCTCGATGATGGCTTGACGCACGGTCAGGCCGTCGCGCAGATGCTGGTAGTATTCCGATATCAGATGCACATCTTCCGTACAGCCGACCACAATCAGGATCGAGGGAATCATCACGCTGACCGGACCCACGGAGTAACCCATCCAGGCCATGAAGCCAACCGTGGCGGCGATGCTCAAGCCGCCGGTCACCACGGGCAGCGAGACCGCGACCGGAATGCGAAAAACCAGTAACAGAATGATCAGGATGACCACCACGGCCGCGGGCACCAGCGTCATCTGGTCTCTTTCGATGCTGTTATTGAAATGGGTGTTGAACCGAGGCCCGCCTACCTGGTAGAGCTTGTGGTTGCCGCCGTGTTCCTGCATCAGCGCTTTCAGCTTTTCCTGGAAGCGACTGTCGTATTTTTTGTCTCCGCCGGTTTCCGTGTAAATATTGATCGCCGCAAAACGACCGTCCGCCGAGACGATATTGCCGGGGTAGGCGGGCGTCTCCAGGGCGTTGCGACGGATGACGGCCAGTTCCTCGGGGTCCTCGGGGATGAAGTCGACCAGGGGATCGGTGTTGATATAGTCGCCTTCACCCCGGATATTGTTGACCGTGGTCATAGACGAAACCGAGGTTACGCCTTCCCAATCGAATAACTCATCGGTCAAGGTTTGCACCAGTTCCAGAGTTTTGGGGTTGAACACATCGCCGGCCCCCTCGGGCCGTTCGATCACGATGACCGTTAGGATATCGCTGCCGAAGATCTCTTTGTATTCCTCATAGATCGGCTTCTTGGGGTCTTTTTCGTCCATCATGCCGGTGGTGGAGGAATCGATTTCAAGGTGGGTGATGCGCCCCAACATGCCGGCGACCAGTACGAAAAGCAGCGTAAGGGAAACAACGGGGTGTTCGGCAACCCAGGTAGCGAGCTTGTAGGGCTTCAGTTTCATGGGCGGCTCAGAACGACTTCAGCTTGCGAATGGTGAAATCGGTTTCGCTTTGTCCCTGGTTGACTCGGCGTTCCTTGACCACCATGGCGGTTTTGCCCTTGGTTTTCAGGTTCTCCATGACGAAGTTGTTGCTGCGCCAAACGGTCCCTTCCAGCTTGACCGGGTCTTCGTTGCGCAGCACCTTGACGAGTTTTTTGCGTCGGTCGTAGTAGTCGATTTGGGCGGTGTAGTAGATGTCCTTGCGAATCCACAGCACGCGCCTGCTGTAACCGCTGGTTCTCAACTCCTTTTTCTCTTTCAGCTTGGCCTCGATCAGCCAACATTCCTTGCCGTCCAGCGATTTGGTTTCCAACAGGTTATAGGTATGCTTCTCCAGATTCTCCACGCGCAGGTCTTCAAAGGCGAAATCGGTGCCCATGAAGCGGTTCTTCTTGCCGCCGGAGGCGATGCGTTTTTCTTTCTTCAGCGAGGGCAGGTACAACCACTGATCATCGTCGCGAGTTTTTTGTTCCCAGGTCAACAGGCCCGTACCCTTGACATCGCGCGGCTCGAGGAATATCAGCATCAGCTTCTCCAGGCCGTCTTCGGTCTTCATGTTCCACATGTGGACCTTACGCTTTTTCATCTTACCGCGACGGTCGATGAGCTGCATTTCGATGACGCGATCCTCGTCGCGCAACTCCTGCAGCTCTTTCTGTTTATTCATGATCTCCAGGCCGCCGGGTTCGGCGGCAAGCAACAGCATCAAGAGCGCGGTTAGGACCATGGTTTGACTCCTCTAGAAGAAATAAAGTAATTGGGCAAAAAAGCGGTCGTTGGCTTCCCAGTTCCCCCAGAAGGTTCCGGGATCGCCGTCTATCAGATCCAGACCGGTTTCCAATTTCAGGCTGTCGCTGAAGGCGTGTTTGAATAGGGGTTGGATGAAGTTGTCGCTGTCATCCAGGTTCAGCGCGGCGCGCAGCACGATGGACGTGTCCTGGTTGATGATGAAAGAGGTATCCACCACCAGGGTATCGCGGAACGGCCGGTTGAGCCCGGAGGAAACGCGGCCTGCATTCATCTTGGTCGTGGTTTCGCTTTCGTCGATGTATTCCAAGATCAGCCGGATCTCTTCCAAGGCGCCGCCCACGTAGAAGTTTCGGTTCATGCCGACGATCCAGGTGATGAAATCATCGTCGAAATCTTCCTCGGTTTCTCGATAGGAGGCTTCCAGATGTATAGAAGTCTCGCCGAAGGCGCGGGCAAGAGCCAGACCGTATTCGTCGATTTCGTTGAGAACCGGGGTCAGGTTGACGAACTGACCGGAGATATCGGGGGTGATTTGCACCACCGGAATGGTATCGAAACCGTGGTAGGCGATCAGCGCCAGGTCCCATCCGCCGGCCGTGCCCCAAAAACGCAGGCCGTATTGGGCATTTTCCAGGTCGTTGTCGGGCAACTGCCGATCTTGAATGACGAACGGCGGCAGGCTCGACGGATCGAAAGCCTGCAATTGGGCGAACCAGCGATTATCGGTAGTGGGAATGCGCGACGGGTTGACCCGGGGAACCATGACCAGATCGAAACCCGCATTGGCCCCGGAGTATCCCAGCGAGGCGGCAACTACGCCCAGCTTTTCGGAGGTCAGGAAATCCAGGTAATCGTAGGGGTTCAAGTTATCGGTGGGATTATAGCTGTCGGCCTTACCCCAGGCGAAGACCTGCTTGCCCAGGCGGAAGTCCAGTTTGTCACCGGCGTATTGCAAATAAAGCTCGCGTGCATTTACGTAGTAGCGCCGGGCGCTCTCCTCAACCTCTTCGTCGATGATGCCCGCCACGAAGGGACGGGTATCGGCCCGGTACTCCAAACCGGCGACCAGCTTCCAGGTCTCGGAGAAGTCCAGGTCTAGATCTTGGGAAATCAACAATTCGAAAGGTGTTCGTTCATCATCGGTCGGGTGTTCGTCGAAGTAGTGGTACCCGGTCAAGGCCAGTTTTCCACCTGAAAGATCCTCGGCAAGTTGGGCGCTCACGGAAATATCCTGGCCATGAGCCGAGAGAAAAAACAAAACTGGGAGAAGGCCCCATAAACCGCGTAAAGATGTCCTACACATCAGGGCACCTCCTGTCCGGAAGTATTACCTCAGTGTACCACAAATCAAGTTGACGCAACCATGAACAACTCTTCGGCGACCATGTATAATGCCCATGGTTATATCCATTCATGGTCGTTGAGGAGGAGATGATGAAATATATGGTTTGCGTGTTGCTCACTTTGGCAACCCTCGGGTTGACGGCGCAAGAGAAACGCCTGACAGTTGAATCCATCTTTAAGGGTGAGATCCAGCCGGCCCGCATTTCCAGGGGTTACACCTGGCAACCCGACGGTAAGCATTACCTGAAGTTCGAAAGCGGCAAGGGCTGGATGCGCGTCAGCGCCGCCGATGAAACCGCTGAGCTCTATTTGTCCTCGGAAAAAATCAAAGCGGCCTTCCTGAAGCAGGCGGGGTTTACCGAAAAGGCCGCCGAGTCCCTGGCCAAACGCCGCTTTGTCACCTGGAACAGTGCCCAGGATGCCGTACTTTACAACACCCGAAACGACCTGTTTGTCTACCGCATGGACACCGATGAGGCGATCCGGCTGACGCATGACGCGGCCGAAGAAGTCGGTCAGGACTTTTCACCCGACGGCACCATGGTCAGCTTTATTCGCGATTACAACATCCATCTGGTCGACCTGCAAACACGTGAGATCCGCCAGGTGACCAAAGACGGCAGTAAATCGCTGCTTTACGGTCGCTTGGATTGGGTTTATCAGGAAGAAGTCTACGGTCGCGGCAACTTCCGCGGTTATTGGTGGTCCCCTGACGGCGCCTCCCTGGCTTTTTTGCGGATCGACGAAAGCGATGTGCCGACCTACACCGTAGTCGATCACATCCCCTACCATCCCAAGTTGGAAGTCACCCATTATCCCAAGGCCGGCGATCCCAATCCCAAGACCGCGATCGGCGTGGTGCCCACCATGGGCGGCTCGATTCAATGGATGGATACCTTCGACTATGAAGGGGGCGAATTCCTGGTGGTCCGCGTGGGCTGGCACCCGGACGGGCAATCGTTCACCGCACAAATCCAGGATCGCGAACAAACCTGGTTGGATCTGGTCCACTTCGATCCCGCAACCGGCAAAGGCAAACGCCTGCTGCGCGAAACTTCCAAGACCTGGGTCGACGTGATCGGCAACCCTCACTGGACTCCCGGCGGCAAACATTTCGTCTGGGCTTCCGAACGCGACGGTTGGCGACATCTCTACCTCTACGATGCGGAGGGCGCCCTGGTGCGTCGCCTGACCAAGGGTAAGTGGGAAGCGACCTCGCACATGGGCTTCAGCGAGGACGGCAACTTCTTTTACTTCGCCGAGAATAAGGGCAACATACTGGATCGGTACATTGCTCGGGTCGAGCTGGAAACCGGCAAAATGACGCGCCTGTCCGAGGGCTCCGGTCAGCACAGTGCGCGACTGTCCCCCGGCGCCTATTACTTCTTTGACTTCCACAGTTCCGCGTTACATAACGGAACGCTGGAACTGCGGGACGGAAGCGGCAAATTGGTCCGTCAAATGGCCGATGCCGATATGAGCCCGCTCGATCCCTATGAATTGTCAAAGCCCGAGTTCCTGAAGGTGAAAACCCGCGACGGCTTTGTGATGGAAGCCATGATGATCAAACCGCCGGGCTTCGACAAAAAGAAGAAGTACCCGGTCATGAGCTACACCTACAGCGGTCCGCACGCGCCCCAGGTGCGCAACCGTTGGGGCGGCAACCGCTACCTTTGGCACCAGATGCTGGCTCGCGACCTGAACTGCATCATCTGGATTTGCGATAACCGCACGGCCAGCGGCAAGGGCAAGGTAAGCACCGACCCGCTGTATATGAACTTCGGCGAATTGGAGTTGCAGGACCTGGAAGACGGTATGAAATGGCTGATCAAACAGGGCTATGTGGACGAAAAACGCATCGGTATCTGGGGCTGGAGCTACGGTGGTTATATGACGCTGTACACGCTGACCCACTCCAAAATGTTCAGTGTCGGCATTTCCGGCGCCCCGGTGACCGACTGGCGCGATTACGACACCATCTACACCGAGCGCTATATGAAGATGCCCCAGAACAACCGCGAGGGTTACATCAAAACCAGTCCGGTTCACGCCGCGAAGAACCTGCACGGTAAACTCTTGATCATCCACGGCACCATGGATGACAACGTCCACTTGCAGAATACCATCCAAATGATCTACGCCCTGCAAAACGAAAGCATTCCCTTCGAAATGATGCTTTATCCACGCGCGCGGCACGGGGTGCGCAAACCGGCCCATGTGCTGCACATGTACAACATGATGACCGAATTCCTCAAACGGAACCTGTAAGGAGCCTTCTTTTATGTTGCCCGGCCCGGTCGTGCTGTTGTTGTCCCTGGTTTTTGTGACCGGGGACCTGCGCCCGACCGGGGACATAACCCGCGACTTCAACCATCTGGAAGATATGCTCGCGACTTCGATCGAAAACTCCGGTGACCAAAATGAAGCCGCGGCCCAAAATTTGGAGCAGGCTCTGGCCCGCCTTTTGGAAACCGTTGCCGAAACTGTTCTTGCCGAGGTGGAAACCGGCAATGCGCCGGGTCTGGAAATGAAGGTAATCGGCGAGCGTCTGTTCGGAGAAGAGCCGGTGCTGCCGGCCGAGGATAAACGCGACGGCCGCTGGTATTTCAAGCCTATTCTTTTCGAGGGACGCGCGGAGTACCTGTATATTTTCGGACTGAAGATGGCAGGCGATCACACCATTCGCCTGAAGCAAGTCACCCTCTTTTTTCACGACGCGCCCCCGTTGATTCACGATCAGTGGTTCCAAATGCAAGACGGCAACGGGTACTCCTGGCCCGAAACCGAATTCACCCCCTGGCTTCCCGCCTGGTCGGATGGAAAGCCGCCCCGAGCTCGGCGGTTTAAGGCCATGGAGATTCTGGGTACGGCACAGGACGGCGACCGCGAGGCAACGCTCACTCTGATCTTTCAGGTTCCCGATCCCAATCAACGCCCTTTTTTGGATGCACTGGCCCGTTTGGAGGCATTACGGGAATCATGGCGAGAATTGGACACGAAAACCCCCGGTCTCCAACAGCGAGCCGTCGATTTGAGGAACCTGGCCCCGCTCCTTAACCTGACATCATGTTTCGGCCCGCCTTTGCCGCGTCAACGTCCTTAAGTGTTTGGAGCCGGGCCGGCCCCCCGGCTCCTGGTTTCGGCGATGTGGCTGATTAGAAGAAATTCACTTCAAAACCTTCGGCCAGTTGGCGTCTGCTTTTTCGATGTAGCCGGTAATGTCTTTTTCCCACTTCTTCTGGATGCCCCTGTCGTAGTTCAGGTACAACTTGCCGTCCACAATCTTCCAGGCATCGGGTTCCGTCTTGGCGGTGCTGCCCTTGGCCACGGCGTAGGCACAGTAGCCGCCGTATTGAGGCGCGTATTTCTCGGGATCGGCCTTGAAACTGTTCAGGTTGGCCCGGCTTGCGAAATACCAGGTGGCGCCGTTCCATTGGTGGGTGTGGGCGTCCTTGCCCTCTACCGGTCTGTTTTGAAGATGATAGGCTACCGTGTCGTAGCCGCGAATGGCCTTGCCTTTCTTTTGGAACACGGCGGGCTTACCGGCAAAAACAGCTGTACTCAACAGAAAAACAGTGAAAACCAGGATACGTGACATGAGACCGCTCCTTGAACTTGTGTAAGAATGATATGACGGATAATGACCCGGCGCCTCGGCCTTCCGTTTCATCGTGATCCAACGTCATTTCTCGGATGGATATTCCCATGACGGCATTTCTTTTCTTGTTTTTGTTGACAACTGCCGGCGACACGCTCGATTCCGGCGGCATCTTATCACCGGACCAGGCGGCTTACGATACCAAGGACCTCCACCTGGCCTTGACCGTCGACCCCGACACCAAAACCATTGCGGGAACGGCAACGCTCACCCTGGCTTTGACGCGGCCCGGTCTCAAGGTGATCGAGTTGGACCTGTACGAAGCATTCAAGGTGACTCGCGTTCAAGTCAACCAATCGTTGCGACCTTTCAAAAGAGTGGGTCACAAATTACTGATCGGGATCGACAAACCCGTCGAAACCATGGTCGTAAGCATTACCTACAGCGGGCCTCCGTTGGTAGCTCGCAACCCGCCTTGGGACGGCGGCTTCAATTGGAGCCGCACCGATTCCGGCCAACCCTGGGTGGGTGTCAGTTGCCAGGGGATGGGCGGCCTGGTCTGGTTCCCCTGCAAGGTGCATCCGTCGGATAAGATCGAGGGCCTGCATTTGGAAATCACCGTTCCCAAACCGTTCTACTGTGCGGCCAACGGGCTGCTGGAGAAAATCGAACCCGCCGGCGCCGGCAAACACACCTTCCATTGGAAGAGCCGTTATCCCATCAGCACCTACAATATCTCGATCAACATCGCCGACTATGAATTACTGCAAGCGCAATGGCGGGGCATGCCGGTGATTTTGTACATGCTGCGCGAGTACCAGAAAGCCGACCAGGTAAGCGGCGATGACCGCGATTACGCCGAGAAAAAGAAAACGCTGCTGGACCAGACTCTGGCTTATCTGGACTTCCAGTCGGAACTCTTCGGCGAATACCCCTGGAAAGAAGAGAAACTGGGTATCGTGCACACGGACTACAAGGGGATGGAACACCAGACCATCAACAGCTACGGCAGTCACTTCGTTATCGAAGACGGCGTGGATGACCTCCTGCTGCACGAATTGGCCCATGAGTGGTGGGGCAACAAGGTGTCGGTGGCCGACTGGGCCGAGAGTTGGATTCACGAGGGCTTTGCAACTTATGTCAGCCTGCTTTGGCGTGAACGTTTCGCAAACAAGGAAGCAGCGGCGGGTATGCTGGATCGTTTCTACAAGAGCATCGGCAAGGAACGCCCCTTGATTCGAAAACCCAACGCCAAAGCATCGGAATCCTTCACCGGCGACGTCTATTATCGCGGCGCCCTGGTACTGCACAGCCTGCGTTATCTGGTGGGTGATGAAATCTTCTTTCCCCTACTGCGCCGCTTCTGCGAGAAGCCGGGCTACGTGACCACGCAAGGCTTCCGGGAACTGGCCGAGGAAATGACCGGTCGCAAGCTGGACTGGTTCTTTCAGGTCTACGGCTACGAGGAGCACCCGCCCGCGCTGAAGATAACCAAACAGGAGGGTGTGGTCGATTTCCAGTGGCATACGCCCACCTTCAACATGCCCCTGGAGATCATTCTCGACGGACCGGCCGGCCCCCAAACCGTTCGCCTGAACTTCAGCGACGGCAAGTCTCGCCTGATGATCCCTGAAGACCGCACCTGGAAATTGGACCCTGAGCGCAAAGTCTATAAGCGGGTTATCGACAAGGCCGAGCCTAGCGACTGACCACGATGGGTGTCACATCGCTCACCAACAGATTGCTTCGGTTGGAGAAGACCTCCTGGTTCCCACGCGTAACCCGGCATTTATACATGCTCGAGTCTGATCTTTCTACCGAAAGCAAGGTCAATTCCGGCCCGTTCTCGCCGGAAAGCGGCGATCCCTCGCGAAACCACTGGTAGGTAAACGGCTCGGAACAATCCACCACCACGCGAAGAACGACATTATCGCCGGGAACCGCACGCGTGAAGGCCGCGGGTTGACCGATGATAAACACCGCATCATCCGCGCCGGCAACCGTTTTCCGTCCCCGGCCGATCTCCGCCTCACCCGGGATGCAGTGCGGCTTTTGTTCAGATCCGCCGTAGGGAGCCGCATCGGGCTCCCCGGCATTGGTGACCAGGACCATAGACCAGTTCAACATCACGTCCGCCAAATTGTCGGGGTTGGTGACAACCGCGTCCAGCGTAATCCTTTGCACCGCATCCAGGGAAAGGGAAGCATCCGTAAACACAATATCGGCGGTTCGATATAACGTGCGGCCTTCCAATTGGAAGGGTTCCTTCAGTTCCACCATGGAACTCGCACCGCGCCAATTGAGATCCTGCTCGGAGGCAAAACCGTAACCACCGCGCCCCTCTGTACTCAAGCGTACGTAGGAGCCCGCGTGCAATTGACTGAGGGGAGAGGCGCCGTTATCGGGGCAGGAAACGTCAAGGGTCAGGCTGTCGGCCGGCCCGGCGCCGACCGGTGTCGCGGTACAGGTATTCTCACGAGCAAGACCTATCGTGAGATTATCGGCGAAGGACGGCATGCCCGCGGCGCCGGCCGCAAAAACTCCGGGAGCAATTTCAGCACGTGCGTCGAAGGTTTCCAGGGTCAGGTCCAGATTGGCATCGCCGGCCTCCGCATAATCTGTCCGGCTCAAGTCCAGGCACAATAAGGTGGAAACGGCGTCACGAGGATGGGCGCCGGGCAGGACATCGTCCAGGCGGCTGTTGAAGGCAAGGTTGGAGGGAACCGAATCGGCGACAACGGAGTCACGCGCGGAAACGCCGATGGTCCAGCGCACCGGGTTCGACGGATCGGGCGCCAGGGGAATCCCGTCGCGCTGCAACCATTCACTGCCGGGACGTTGAATACGCAGCCACAAGGCGCGTTCTCCCTCTACCTGGCGAACAATAGACGCGGTATCGCCCGGGGCGACCACGGATGTCCGAGCCTCGCTGCCGCCGTATTGCAAAGCCAGGAAGATGGGCAGACCGGCGTTGTCGACCCTACTCGCGTCGACCAGGGTGGTGCACAATACAGCGCCCTCGGGCAGACTGACCTTGATAAAAACCGGATCGGTCGGAGTCGCATCGGCAAATTCATCGCCGTTGACCACGAAGGTAACCGCACCCCCCTGCCCGGATGTTCCGCTTCGATCCAGCACCGGCATGGCGGTTTCCAATTGAATGCCGGCGGTCAGAGACAATGCCGGAACCAGAAATAACCAAAACTTCATCACAATCCACCTTCCCTCAATCAAATGTTCCGGTATCTACAAACAACATGTCCAACACGGTTATCTTGCGGTCGCCGTCGGCATCCAAGCCGCTGTCAAGTTGCCAGATCGATGCTGTCAGAAAAAGGTCTTCCACCGTATTCTTGCCGTCATAATTGGGGTCCAGCATGAAGGTATTCGGGGTTCCTAAAACAGTTACGGCGGTTCGAATCTCCTTACCGTCGGCATCGGTGATGCGTAAGGTGAAGGTTTCCACTTGAGTCTGCCAGGGAATTGCAAAAACGAAGGTGTCGGCCATGAAGGCGCCGGAACTGTCTTCCCAAGCATAGGTATAAGGGGGACGACCGCAAAAAGGAACGGCCCTGGCCAACACCGCCTTCAAACCCTGGGTGCGCGAACGGAAGTTGAGTGTGGCCGCGAAGTCGCTCAGGCTGACGTAGGCGGGTTCCGAGAAAAAGGCGCCGTTGAAACCCGTAACGCGACAGGTGTAGACTCCCTCGGAGTCAGCGTCCATGACCAGATCCAATCTCGCGTCGCGGGCGCCCTCGATCGCCGAACCGTCCTTGTACCACTGGTAATTCAAGGAAGACCCGCTCGCCGCAATCGTCAACGAAACCGCATCGCCCGCACAAGCCATGGTATTGGCCGTGGGCTGACGCTGAATAGGAGAGTTTTGCGCACCGGCCGAGTGCAACCAGTTTCCCGAACCCACCGAATACTCTTCCGGTAGGCAGCGGATGAACTGGTCGTCACCGTCGAACGGCGCTTCGTCTCTACCGCCTTCGTGATTCACCAGGAATAATTCCCAGGCAACATTCAAGTTTCGATAGACAGGGTTCGGTTCGAAGGTCAGGGCCGCAACGATTTCCAACAGAAGACGGTCCGCCGGGCGGGCGCCGCCGTCCCATACCAGGTCGACCGTGCGATAGAGGGTTTGGCCGTCCAGTTCGAACTGGGAACTCTCCTCGTATTCAAGATACCCGGGAGCCGCGCCGCTGAAAAATACGGAGCCGGCAGCAAACCCGTAAGGAACCCTATCGGGAGTGCTCAACCTCAAGCGGGAACCGTCAAAAAGATGTTCGGGTACGGAACCGTCTTCTCCGCATTCCACTTCCAGGGAAAGTCGGTTCAGGGTGATTTCACTGCCTCCGCGCGTACCCTGAGGCAGGTCGGCAACGGATGAGCCGCTGTGCAGACCGGCAAAAGGCGTAACCTGGCAAGACGCGGCGCGTCCCGAGGCGATTTGCGTATTACCGGTAAAGCCGGCGTCGATCGAGACGGCGTTCTGCGTACTGTAATTGCCGTTCCCTATGACCACACTGTCGGTAAAGACAGTGGGTGTGAAACGCAGTCGGGCCTCTTCGCCCTCCGTGGTCAGTTGACTGTCACCGAGATGGACGCAAAGGCTGGTGGAGACCGCATCGCCTTCATCCATCGCGTCTCTCGCACCGGGAAGAGAACGGGTTGCGGCAAGGAGATTGGTTCGATCGCCCAATGCCCGGCCCATACTCATGCCGATGCGGGCGCTCACCCCCAGGGTCCAACTCACCAACCGGTCCGTTCCCGGGCCGAAAAATGCGTCACCATTGGCAATCCAATCATCGCTCCCGGTTTGCACCCGAAGCCAGATCGATTTCTCGCCGGAAACCCAACGGACGATGGACACCGTCTCGGGCGGAGCGGCAACCACATCACCGACATGACTGCTGTTGAGCACCATGGGCAGGTGGATCGGTTGATTGACCGCCTTGTTCGAATCGCTTAGACGGACACGCGTATCACCCAGTCGCGCCTTGCTTTCCAGCAGGATTTGAATGTAAAGCGGGTGCTCCGCCGAGGCGGAAGTAAACGCATCCCCGTCCACCGTCATGGTTACCACACCGGCCGCGCCGTGCGTATCCCTATGAAAAACCTCGGGGCTGGTGGTCGTCAAATGAATCGACCCCAAGCCATGGCCGGACCAGGCCGAAATAAGACACAATAATAATCCCCGCATATGCACAAACCCCGTATTCCCCTTGCTTGAAGACAGGTCTCAAAACCCGACCTCACCAATACAACGAAAACGAGGCGTGTTTCGGATCACAAAACTCCGATATCCCCTCCGCTCCAACCTTGAATGATTCAAGAACGCCCGTCGTATCGACCCGCTTGCAGAGCTTGAAGCGGAGCATGAGTACGAGAGACCGCCTGTTCGAAGTTCCTGCGCTGTTGTTCAGTTGTCGCGGGACAAACTCGGCGCCTTATTTCCAGTTGTCATTCGTTGTGTCTGCAAATCGAGGAGCAAAGAATCGGCTTCGATTCCTCTACCCTAAAAAGTCGGGAGCAAAGAATGAGAACTGATTCTTCGATTCCAAAATTCACTCTCCTAAAAACCAGTCCTCATTCTTTGCGCCCCGAAAAGTAATGTGAAAGAAATCAGTTGTGGGTCCTTGACCCGGAAAAGTCAGGAGCAAAGAATGAGAACCGATTCTTTGCGCCCCGACTTTTGGAATCGAGGAATCGGGCGTCATTTTGCGTCTCTCGACAAGCCGAATGCAGAAATCAGCGCTGAATATTCGATCCCGGGCAGCAGTTATCAACGATTAAGAGAGTAATACAAGCCACACTCTCTTAAAAACACCACATCCGGATGGTTTTGGTTGTTAAGTAAGATTTCCTGTTTATTTTTTCGCCGAGGAGCAGCGATGCATACTGAACGAAGGGCTGAAAGTACAACCAAAACCAACGTCCGGCGGCTCCTTTTTTTCTTCCGCCGGCCGGCTGTCTAAGATCGGGGATGGCAGGCGTCGTACACCCGCATCAGGTAGTCCGCGTCCAGGTGCGTGTATTTTTGGGTGGTCGATAGAGAAGCGTGCCCCAGCAGTTCCTGGATGGCGCGGATGTCCGCCCCGGATTCCAACAGGTGGGTGGCGAAGGTGTGCCGCAGGGTATGCGGGGAGACGTGGTAGGTTACCGACAGTTTCTCGACCTCGTCCGTCACCACCTGGCGGATGCTGCGCACGCCCAGGCGGTTGACGCGCGTGTTCAGCAGCAGCGCGTTGGTTTGCACGTCTTTCTCGGCCAGGTAGCGGCGTCGGGCTTCCAGGTAGGTTTGAATGTAGGGCAGTGACGAGCGGCCGAAGGGAATGACGCGCTCTTTTCGACCCTTGCCGAAAACGCGCACCAGGCAGGCGTTCAGGTCCAGGTCGTGCGTGTCCAGGCCTTCCATTTCCGAGATGCGCATGCCGGTGGCGTAGAACAGGCGCAGGATGACGCTGTTGCGCGTGGTGAAATAATCATCCGGGTCCACCCGACCCTGTACCAATTTCAGGACATCGTCGATGTTCATAAACGAGGGCAGCTTCTTTTCCTGTTTGGGCAGTTCCAACATGCCGGCGGGGTTGGGTGAAACCTTGTTCTCGCGCTCCAGGTAGCGGTAGAAGGTCTTCAGCGCGCTGATTTTTCTGGAAATACTGGCATTATCCAGCTTGTACAAGCCGTGTAGGAACTGGTATAAATCTTGGGTACATACCTCAAGCAACCCAATGTTCGGGTAGTTTTCTCTCAGAAAAACAGCCAGGTCATTGATATCGTTGCGGTAGGCCCTAACAGTATGAGGCGAGGAGCGGACTTCCGATTCGAGATGGATACAAAAATCTTCAATCAAGGGATCGACCCGAACGCCCCTGGCTACCATGGCGCCCTCCGCGTTTTTGTGATTTCTGTGCGCCTTCGCGCATTTCCTTTAATAATATGCCTCTTTCAAGCATATGACCATGGGGGTTTTTGTGGTGACGACTCGTACAAACGTTTTGCATGAGCTAATCCAAGTACCGGGCTCGCTTGTCCTTGCAGCGTAGACCCTGGTATGGGAGGACTTTTTTGAAAAAGGCATTACTCTTATTTCTCATGGGCGCCGTGCCGGCGCTCGTCATGGCGCAAACCGATCTGGTGTACCCCTGGGTGACCAATAACGCACAATTCCGCGGCCGTATCATCATCAACAACCTGAATAACCAACAGGTGGAAGTGACCCTGAACGCCACGCGTCCGGCGGGCTCGGACCCGCAAACGGCGAACACCGTGCTGATGCTGGAAGCTTTCGAGCAGCGCGTCGTCACGATCGCCGACCTGTTCCCGGGTTTGGGTGACGGACCGGCCATGATGATCCGGTTGACCAGTGACGCGAGTAATATTCAAGGCGGTTTCGTGAACGTGGGCACCCAAAGTTCCACGGGCACCTCGCCCTCGCAAGCCAACGTATTTCAGATGTCGGAAGCAGCGAATATCTTGCTGTTCAACTATATGTTCATCGATGACCCCGCCGGTTTCTCCGCGCCGGTTGTCATCAACACCGGTGACACCGCCGCCGACGTGACCTTCTACACCTATCAAAACGGTCAGTTGGTGGGCGACCCCATTGTCCAACAGATCGAAGCCGGCACTCCCTTCGCCGGGCTTGCCGCCAACCTGTCCCCGGCGGGAACGGCGGGCGACATCATGATGGTGGCGCAAAGTGACAATGCCTTGCTGGGCACGGTGTTCATCTTCAACGAACTGCTGGAACCCTCCATGGCCAACGCGGTTCCCATTGACGCGGTGCCCGACCCGGGCGGCAATGAAGCCGTGGTCTATGAAGGCGTGGTCGAGGCTATCTTCACCGCCACTTGCGGCGGCGGCACCTGCCACGTGGGCGGTCCGGCCCAAGGCGGCCTGGCCTTGGACCAGGGCGTGGGTTACGGCGAGATGGTGAACGTGCCCTCCACCCAGAACGGCAGCCTCATGCGAATCCTGCCCGGCGATGCCGACAACAGCTACGTCTACCGCAAACTGCTCAGCTCGGCCGACGCCGTTTATTCCGGCTCCCGCATGCCGCGCGGCCGCGCCCCCTTGTCCGACTCGGATCTGGCCCTGATCCGCCAATGGATCCAGGACGGCGCGATCGAAAAGTAGACATCGGAAACATTAAACACCCATAGCAAAGGCGGGGCCCGGCGTCCCGCCTTTTCGATTTCCGAATCAATCCGGCTGCATCAGTTGATGGAGAGCCGGTAGGATCGGCTCGTTTGGGTGGACCACGGTTTGGTGGGTCAGGCCTTCGTGGGTCGGGGGCCGGCCGGTCTGGTTCGGGTAGGCGGCGAACAGGGTTCGGGGGTTGTGTTCGGCGCCCAGGGTTTTGGAGGAGAACCAGGCGTGGGTGAGGAATAGGACGATGGGGTCGACGGCGCCGTCGTTGAGGTGGTAGGCGGCGGCGTAGGCGGTACGCAGGGCCGTGTCGGGGGCGGCGGGGGCCGGGGAGCGTCGGGTCCAGAGGGTGATCAGGTCGCTTGTGTTGCGTAGTTCCAGGACAATCGGAACCGCTTCCGTTGTGACCAGGACGGCGGGGATGTTGCGTTCCATCAGCGAAGCCGCGACGATGTGGGCGGCCGAGCGGGTGATTTTCTCCACCGGGCCGAAGGTGGGCGGGCTGATATCCAGCAGGATGACCGTGGGTCTCAGTTTGGGCGGGACCGTACCGGTGCGGGCGCGGTAGAGCAACTCGCCGCGCAGATGATAGATGGTTTGGACCTGCTCGGGCAAGGCGTGTTGCGAGGGCAGCAGGGAGTGGAAATCGCCGCGCGGCCGAATGCCGGAGCGTTCGCCGCCCACGCCGCGTGCACTGCCGCCGCGCCCGTCATCACCGCCCAGGCGGCAGAGCAGTTGCTGTTGTTGCAGGACGTTCAACTCGGGCAGGCGGGGGGCGGCGTCCAGGAAACGCAGCAGCAGGCCGGGTTCAGCCGCCAGGCGCTCGGAGCCCAGCAAGTTGATGAGGAAGAAGAAGCGGTCATCCCAACGGTCCAAGGCGGCTTTAATTGCGGCGACAGGCAAAGGCGGTGCTTGCGGCGGCATGACCTCGCCGGATAGGGCGTGACGCAACGCTTGCTCCAATTGCGCGGGCGTAGCGCCGGGCGGGGGTTGCCAATCATCCAGCGGGAGTTGCCGGAGGATGGCGGCGATGACGGCAAAAAGCGCCGGTTTGGTGAGGCCCAAGCCGGCCAATCGTTTCAGGCAGGGATGATCGGTAAGCCCCGCTACAGTCTTATCGACCCGAGGGCTCAGAAGGGAGGTGAGTTGTTGCTGAAGCGAAAGCGGGGGAGTAGAACCCAACCGGTGCAAGGCGGCATGCCGGCTCGCAAGGGAGGACGAAGCGAGAGAGAGTTTGCGGGTGTGCTCCGGCGCCTCTACGGTCTGAGTATTCGAAACCAGGTGACGGGTGTCCCAGAAATGGATTTCGCCCTCTCTTGCGCCTTCTACCAAAAAGGCGCCGTCGTGTGACCACGCCATGCGCCAGGCGTTACTTCCGCTTCTTCTTTTAGGAAAGGAGGCAAGCAGGTTCCCAGTCGACATTTCTCTGAAATGGAGGTGATGGTTGCCGTCATAGGCCAGAATTCTGCCGTCGGGAGAAAGCAGGAGGTTGATGCCCAGCCTTTCTTTTTCTTCGTTCAGCCAATCGATCTTTCTCGCTCCGAGTTGCCATATGCCGATTTGTTTATGACCTAAGACGGCAAGCCGCGAGTCGGAATGCCAGTCAAAGGTATTGCGAATTCGTGAATCCTTGACCTCCAGCACCTTCTGGGATGATTGGAGGTCCCAAATGCAGCCGAGTCCTTTGCTTGCGGCCGCAAGCCATTGCCGACCGGGCGCCCAGGATATCGTGGTTGCGCCTCCACTTGAATCGCCTGCGCCAAAGTCAAATCTATTCAAGACCTGAAGCGCCGAATACCAGACGAAGACCGTGCCGTCTCTGGAACAGGAAGCCAGGCGGTCTCCCATTGGTGACCAGCGTACGCGATAGACGATGTCATCGCCGTGTTTTGCTTCGGTGACCAATTCACCTGTTTGAATCTTGCGGAGTTCCATCACCCCGTTCCCGTAACAGGCTGCCATAAGATCCCCACTTGGTTGGACTTGCAAATCGTACAAGGATTCCCCATTCTCGCTTTCTTTCGTCCAAAGCTTTTGATTTGTGCGGAGATTTCGGCATTGGATCGTTTTATGATTGTCGCCTTTGTGAATCAGAAGGTAGCCCGATGTCAACTTGACCGCGACAACACCGGGCAGGTCGAAAATGCTCCCCAAAAAGATCCCGTCAGCATCGGGGAAGTCAGGAACCCAACGTGGCGCCCCCACCGTCGACAACGTCGGGGCGCGGTAGCCGATGGTGGCTGCCTGGCGGGCCGCGTAGTCGGCTAAAGCCGTGTTCTGTGATCGAGGCTTTGATTTGGGCAGCAGGTCGGAAACATCCCAGAGATGGATGAATCCCTCCTCGGATGCAGAAGCCAGGGTTTTGTTGTCCGGGGAGAATCTTAGGTCCCTGATATAGCTTTCGGCAGTATTCAACTCATAGAGTTTTTCCTTTTTGGGTAGAGACCACAAATTAACGGCGCCGTTTGTGGAGCCCGTGGCTAAAAGGCTTCCATCTGATGTTACCGCTACCTTCCATAGACGTTGATTTGTATATTCTTCCCAATGAACCTCCTCACTTTTGCAATCCCATAACTTAACGATTTTGTCTGTAGAAACAGAGGCAAACCGTTGTGTTCCGGGAATCCAAATCAAATTCGTGATTTTTTCTTTATGACCTTGCCAGGTTTTAGTCTTTCCTCCCACTGAGTTCATGAGTGTTATTCGGCCTCCTCGATCACCGATAACCACCAGATCTAATTCTGGTGACCAAGCTCCATTTAAATCACTTTTTCCTTGATCGATCTCAGTTACCTGCTTAGTTTCAAGGCTTGCCGTAAAATATTTATCATCTCTCCAAGAAAAAAGTGCAAGGCGCTTACTATCCAATGACCAATCAAGTTCATAGACGCCACTCATGGGAAAACGATCGAATAATTGCCCGTTATCGGTATTCCGAATCTCTACAGCAAGATTTAAACCTCCGAAGGCTACAAGACCACCATCCGGAGACACGCGGGCGCCCACAAGCCAATCGTCAATTTCTTCTTCCCAAACCATTCGGCCGTCAAGGGTCATCACCCCCATCCCACCAATAAATCCCACGGCAAGATGAGCGCCGTCCGGCTGCCAGTCGAGAGACTGAGGTCTTTTCTCGGGTTTTATGGTTCGGATTAAACGTTCGGTCATACTCGGCCCATGGTTGCGCATCCTCGCGAACCTTCCCGTTCGCGGCGCTTGGGTGGTTATTGCCGCCGGGCGGCTCGCTCGTAGAGGCGGGCCGCCGAATCCAGTTCTCCGGCGGATTCCAGCAGTTCGGCCGCTTGGACCAGGTCGCCGCGTAATTCGGCCCGCTGGGCCCGGTTCAGCAAGTCGGATTTCGGCGCGGGCTTCAGCATGCCCAGCAGTTTTTTGACCGGGCCTTGTTTTTGTTGTTGTCTCAGTGCCTGGTCCAGCACCTGCAAAGCCGCTCTGCCCCTGGCCGAAAGGCCCTCGGCGGGGACCGGCGCTTCGCCCGCCCATAGGGTCCAGGCGGGGGTCATGTGCTCCCGTTGGAACCGCCAGGCGCCCGTGTCCGTGACGGCGACCGCGGTTTCGTCGTCTACCGCGAAGGTTTGGGCGCGGGCGTGTTCCGGCAGGCGCGGGTAGAAGCCCAGGCCCATTTCCAGGAACAGTGCGCCGGGTCCGATGCGTTGCAGGGGCGTGCCGAAAGGCACCGCCGCCGGCAGGCCGCCCGGTGCGGTCAGCAGGTGGGCGCCGGCGCCCGGTAAGAAGAAACAGGTCTCACCCGCCGGTCGGCCGGCGAGCCAGGTGCGTAACCAGTCCAGTTCGGTATCGTCCAGCAGGACCGCGTCGATGTGACCCGAAACGCGGCCTTTCGGGACCAGGCGAACCGGGATGGGTTGGGGCAGGACCGGCGCTTGCCCGGCGGGGGTTTGGGCGACGGGCGTCGCGGGCGCTTGCAGGAAACCGGCGCCGTCCAAAACCTCGCCGTGGCGGCTCAAGCGGAACCGGCCTTCCTCCGGCGCGCCCAACACCCAGGTTTCGTCGGGGGGGATCAGTTCGCCGATCATGGCGGTGGTCAGCGGCAAGCGGTAACCCACATCCAGCAGCAGGTTGTCGCCGCCGGGCCCGGCCTGGAGCGCGGCCGTGGTATAGGGCAGCGCGCTGACGGCCTGAACCAGGGCGGCAGGCACGCTTGCGCCCCGGCGCGTGAGGGTGAGGAACAGTACGGGGTTGCCCGGATCGTCGCCGGTCATGGGGAGGCGTTGCGCCTGTTGCAGGGTGACCCGGGTGTTCAAAGCGTAGGCGCGGCGGACGATCCAGCGGGCAAGCAGGCCGTTGGTTACCACGAACACCCGGCCGGAGGTGCGGTTGCGACCGGCGCGCAGGCCCACCCGGTCCATCAGGTCGTTCAGCGCCACGCGGGGCCATTTGTCCGCGTCCAGGGTTTCCGCGTCGGCGCCGGGAAGATCGCCGCTGCCGGGCAGGGCGCGCCAGGTATCGTTTTGGCGCAGGTAGGGCAGGCCGCCGCCGGTCCAGATGAGGTTGGCGGCCGCCGCACGCGGGGCGTAGAGTTCGGCCCACCAGGCGCCCTGGTCGTTGCGGCGACAGGTTGCCCGGCTGCTCAGGCGGACGCCCGCGACCGCGCTGAGGAAGGAGAGCAGGCAGGACGCGCTGTGGAAGCGGCCGCCTACCGGGTCCGGCGTGGAAGCGGCCGGCTGACTTTCAACGGGTTCCGGTTCGACCGGCGGCGCGGGTTCCGGTTCCTCCGGTTCCGGGGGCGCGGGTTGCGGCGGCTCCTCGTCCAGGCGCGCGATGCGAAACCCGAAGCGGGAAACTTTGCCTTTGGTCATGAAACCTCCTCATCCGTTGCCGGTTCCGCATCGGGCGACGTCGGTTCGGCTGCTTCGACGGAATCGGCGGGCCGGGGAATGCCCTCGGTATCGCCCAGGGTTTGCTGAGCCCAGGCTTCCCAGGCCTCGGCGGCGCCCGGAACGTGCGCGTGCACCTGGGCCGCGTGGATCAGCGCGGTCTGGTCGTGCCTGCCCAGGTGCGCGGCCAGGGCCAGGGCCAGGGTGACCACGCGCTCCCGGCTCATACTCAGGTCCAGGCGGGGCAGGCGTTCCACCACCCGGCACAGGCTCTCCATGGCTTGCAGGCGTCGACCGCGACCGGCCCGGCCGCGAGCCAGGATGAGGGCAACCACCAGCTCTTCGTCGGGGTCTTTCGATTCATACTCGCGGGCGATGCGTTCGGCGCGGGCGTAGCGTTTGGCGCCGTGAGCCAACAGCCAGGCGGCGTTCAGCGGTTGTTGCGCGGCCAGGAACTGTTCGGCGGCCTCCAGGGGACGACCGGCCTGTTCGTAACAGCGCGCCGAGGCGAGCGGATTGCCCGCGCGTTCGTAGGCTTGGGCGGCGGGCAGCCAACGTCCGGCCTGTTCGTGCAGGCGGGCCGCGTGGGCGTAGTCGCCGCTGTCCTGGGCGCAACGACAAGCCGCTTCCTGAAGGCCGGCGCGGTCATAGAGCCAGGCCGCTCGCTGTAGGAGTTGCTCCCTGTTCAAGAGGCGGACCTCCGACCCTCATCGCGTTCGCGGTTTTCTGCCCGGTCCTCTTCCTCGGGTTCGACATCCGGTTGCGGCGGCGCGGAGTGATCGCCGGTCAGTTCCAGAATGCGCGGGTCCCGTTCGATGAGGTTGCCCAGCAGGGCCGCAATGCGGTCGTGTTCGCGGTTATGTTCGGCCGCCGGCAGGCCGGAGCCCTCGTCGATAATGTCGAAAGCCTCCACCCGGCCGGTGTTGCTGTTGAACCTGAATTTAACTCGTACATCCACCACGCGCCTCCTTCAGCCCGGTAAGCGAAACTCGATATCGACCACGCCGCCCTCCTCGTTACAGGAGATGTCTTCAGCGCCCTGGCGGCGGGCATAGGCCAGGATGGCGTCGCGGTAAGCCAGGGCCAGTAATTGATGGAACGAGGCCCGACAACGAACGCCCACGGCCTCCAGATGAGCCCGGGCGGCCTCGGCCAGTTGGGCGCGCCGTTCCTCGGCGCGGGCGTTCCATTCCCGTTGCGCCGCCTCGCGGGCTCGCGCCTCCACGGTATCGCCGTGTTCCCGTTCCGCCGATTCACGGGCGCCGGCCACGCGGCTTTGCGCCAGTCGGTCCAGTTGCCGGTTGCCTTCCCGAGTCGCCTCGTTGCGGGCAACGTCCTCGGTGCGACCGCCGTAGCCGTCGTCGTAATACCGCCCCCGGGTCGTGGTGCTGAGCTTCTCTTCGACCACGCCGGAAACCACTTCCTCGGCGCTGCCCTCCGCGCTGATCTCATCGGCGCGGGTCGCCACGATTTCCAGGGCGCGCTCTTCCGGCCGGTAGATCACGTAACCGCCGTCCACGTCGTGGCGCCAACCGGCCTCCACCTCCTCCCAACCGGGAACGCCGCGAGCCAGGGCGGTTTCCAAGGCGCGCAGGGCGGGTACGCCCAGGGCCGTGTCCAGGGGTTGGCTGACGCGGGCCTCGCCCACCACCCGGTCGGTCATGGCGACGGTGCGGCGTACGGCCCGTTCCCATGCCTCGGAGAGGGAGCGGGTAAGGGTTACTTCCACGCGCCGGGGGTTACACATGGGTTTCCTCCAGGCGGCTCATGGCGCGGCGAATGGAGGTTTCCACGTCCTTCGCCAGTTCGGTTTGCGTGCGGTGGTCGCGCAGGGTTTCGCGGCGCAGGCGGTTGAGCGCCATCAGGTGCGCGCCCAGGGCCGACTCGGTGCGCACGGCGGGCACGCGTTCGTTGAGCACGTTCAGGTCGGCGCGGATCTCGGCGACGGTGCGCACGCCGGTGACGGAAGGGCCGCCGGCGGCTTCCACCCTGGGCTGCACCACGGAGCGGGCTATTTCGGCCTCGGAGGGTCGGCCCCAGATATGACCCAGGGGCCACAGGTCCCGAGGACCCGCCTCCTCGGCCTCGCGCAGCAGCGCCGCGCCCGCCACCAGTTTGATGCCCTTCACCGCCTGGCGATCGGTGACCTCCATGCCCTCGGCGCGCATCTCGCGAATGACCTCGCTGTACTCGGGCTGCACCGCGTCCAGTTTCACCCGGGCCAGGTTTTGGTGCAGATGCGCCAGTTCGTCCGTGTTGACCGCCGGGGCCATGCGGGCGCCGCCCTTGCCGCGTTTGGCCAGGGACTCGATACGCTCCACTTCCAACTCCCAACCCAGGCCGATCAGGTCGCCCAGCTTTTCGTCGGCCACGGGGCCCAATTCATGGCGCAGGGCGAAGCGGTCGGCGAAGGCTTTCAGGCCCGGGTCGTCGGGCAGGTCGTTGCTTGCCCCCACCAGGCTGATCAGCGGCACGTTCTGGCGCATGGAACCGTTGTGGTAGACCCGCTCGTTGACCAGGGTCAGGAGGGCGTTGAGAATGGCGCTGCTGCCCTGGAAGACCTCGTCCAGGAAGGCGATCTGGGCCTCGGGCAACATGCCCGCCGTGACGATATGGTAGGCGCCCTTCTTGAACTTTTCCAGGTCCAGCGGGCCGAAGATTTCCGTGGGTTCGGTAAAACGGCTGAGCAGGTAGTGAAAACCCCGGGCGTCGACCAGGTCCGTGAAGCGGGAGACCAGGGCGGTTTTGGCGGTGCCGGGCGGGCCGATGAGCAGGAGGTGCTCGTGGCAGACGGCGGCCAGCACCATCAACTCCACCGCGCGTTCGCGGGCCACGAAGTGATCGTTAAGCCTGCGGCGGGCGGTTTTCAGGTGTTTGACGGCGGAAAGGGTTTCTTGGGACCAACTCATGGGTTTTCTCCTTGGGCGGTGTCCGTTTGTTCATTCTCGCCCGGCTGTACCGCGTTCATATCGCCTTCGGGACGCGGCCGTGCGGTTCGGGGTGTTTCGGGAAGCGGGCTCATGGGTGAGGAGGGCCGAACGCGCTCGTTGGGATTGGTGCGCAAGGGTCCGTGCTCGGCGGCCACGCGGGCGATGCTTTCCCGGCTTGCGCGCAGCTTGCCCACCAGGCGGCCGAAGCGACGGGAGTCGGCCGGTTGGGGCGGGTCCTCGCAGTAGCGGCCCACGCAAGCCTCGCGGAAGAGGGAGCGGATTTCGTCGCCGTTGAAGCCCTCGGTTTGTTCCGCGATCACCTGCAGCAGGCTGTCGGCCACCTCTACCTCGAAGTGTCCGGCGTGAACGCGGGCAATGGCCAGCCGCGCCGCAAGGTCGGGCAGGCCCACGGCAATTGCCTGGAAGCGGCTGGGTCGCAGCAGGGCGTCGTCGATAATGTCCAGGCGGTTGGTGGTGCCGATGACCAGCATGGGCACATCGGGCCGGAAGCCGTCCATTTCGGTGAGGATTTGGGCCACCACCGCGTTACCCGCGCGGCTGCCGCCGTCCTCGCGGCTGGAGCGGCGTACGGCGATGGAGTCGAACTCGTCGAAGACAATGACCGCCGGCGCGTTGCGCCTGGCCTCGGCGAAGATATCGCGCACCTTGCGCTCGCTTTCGCCCACGTACATATCGGTAATTTCGGGACCGGAAACCACCAGGATGGTGGCGTTGAGCCGGTTGGCAACGGCCTTGGCGAACAGGGTCTTGCCGGTGCCGGGCGGGCCGTGGAAGATAAAGCCTCGCGGAATCAATTCGCCGCGTCCCACCTTCTCGGGCAGGCGATACGCGCCCGACATGATGCGCAGGGCCTTGAAGATCTGCGCCTTCACCCCGTCGTATCCGCCGATATGATCGAAGTTCACATCGGGCACCTCGAACCTGGCGGTGGTCTGAATTTTAAAGGCGCGGATGGCGTCCACCAGGTTTTTGGACAGGTGTTGATCGGGTTCCAGGTGTTCTTCCACGGCGTAGCGAATGGCCTGGCGGATGCGCACGGGGTTCATGCCCGATACATTCTTATACAGGTCGTCGGCGTTGAAGTCGGTAAAGCGTTCTGCCTCCGCACGCGTCACCAGGGCGGTGCACAAGGGCTGGACGCCGTCGCGGCAGGGCACCTCGCGAGGTACGCCGATCAATTCCAGGCGCAGGGCGAAGCGCGAGGCCAGTACTTCCGGGATGGAGATGGAACGGTCGGCGAAGGCCAGCAGCAGGCGATCGCCCGCGCCGTAGACCAGTTCGGTGATATCGCGGGTTTCGGCGTTGGGGTTTTCATCGGAGCCGCCGGTCAGCAGGTCCAGATGAGGCACCACCAACACCTGGTCTATCTTCAGGGCGGCGATAAGGCTCCGCAGGGCGGCGATTTGCCGTTGGCGCATGCCGCGCGGCATCAGGCCGTCCTCTTCGTCGGCGGGCAGTTCCAGCAGTTGGGGTTCCTTGCCGGAGGCGGTGACCATGGGCCGCCATAGGTGCTCCACGACCAGCTTGTCACAGTAGATCAGCACGGAGAGATCGGCCCGCAGGAAGGAGGCGACCCGCTCGATGGTGCGGGCGTAGGATTTCAGCACCGCCGTTTTTTCATCCAGGCTTTCGGGGTGGCCGCTTTCGTGGACGGGCGGCGCGGGGGCGGGCCCGGCTTCCGCCTGCTTTTCCGTTTCGTTTGCTTGCGGTCGGGGCGACGGGGCAGCGCCTTTCAAGGTCAGGCCCGGCGGTCGGAAAAGCGGCGTTTCGGCATCGCCTTCCATGGGCACCAGGATGAAATGGTCCAGCGGTTTGGCCAGTAGCTCCGCCGTGAGCGGTTCCAGACCGAATGCGGGCTTGCAAGCCAACAGGTCGCCCAGGGTTTGGAAGTCGCCCGAGGTAAAGGCGTCTTCCAGTTCCTGACCGTCGCCAAGCGGCACCAGTTTCAATCGCGTGCGTCTTATCACGAGGCCCCTCCTTGGAAACGGCGGGCCAGTTGATGGAGTTCAATGCCCCGCAGGTATCGGTAGCCCAGATAGGTGCGCGCCCTGGGCGCATCGGGGTCGGCCCGGCAGATTGCGTGCATGGGTCCCCAGAAGCGGGCGATGGCCAGGGCTCGTCGTAATTCCGGCTCCGGGGACAGGGGATTGCCGATGACGGCTTCGGCCGCGTTGATCTCGTCCAGGGTCTCCGGGGTGAAGTAAATCATCTTGTGCTGGAAGACGTCCAGCACAAAATCCTCACGGCCGCCGGTGCGCAGGCGTTCCAACAGTTGATGCCGCCAGGCGAGTACGCGGGGGTCGTCCAATGGTTGCGCCAACTGGTCGCACAGCATTCGTCGGCCCTGGGGGTGCTGAAGCCAGGTGCGAGTCAGGTCGTAGATCTGGTGTTCGGCGCCCGGTATGGGCATATGAAACAGTGCGGTCAGCGGCGAGAGCGATAGGAATTCTTCGGCGAGGTCCGGGGCTTCATCGCTGCCTTTGCGGGGGATGTAGGGTAGCGCCGGGGCAGCCAGGGCATGACGCGCCATCATCTCCGTCGGTGTGTGGGCCTCGGGCACGCCGGCCAGTAAATGCAACACCAGTTGCGGCTGCCGAAGATTGGCCAGGGCGAGGGCCAACAGCAGGCCGTGGATCCCCGGTGGTTTGGGATCGCCCAGCACGGGGGTGTCTAAACGGTGGCGGGCCGAAGCGGTACGGATCAGTTCGCCGAAGCGGGCTTTCAGGGTTTCGTCGGGTTGGGCCAGAGTCATGGGATTGCCGGCAGAACCGGAGGGCGGCGGTCCGCCCTCGGCCAGGACGGCCCATTGCAGGACACGGATCACCGTGTCGCGGGCGCTCATGGAATCACCCAATCGGGGATGAGGCGAAGCCGCGCGTAAAGGTCGTCATTCATCTCGAGGGCCTCGAACTCATGGGGCAATATTCCAGCGCCGAGCCGGGGTTCCAGGTCTCCCAACAGTTCAAGCCGTGCATGGGGTCGCGGTGAATGGCCAGGATGCATCGAGGATCGCCGGGATTGCATGGACAGACGATCACATGGTCGCCGGGCCGGAAGGTGTGTCCGCAGAAGGCGCAACCGCGACGCTTCATCTGTCCGAGCGGAGGCGCCGTCAACAAATGCCCATCTTCCAAGCGGATGATAGGCAGGTGTTTCGGCGGCGGCCGGACCTCGTCCAAGCCCTCGAAGAATTCCTTGAGCACGGTTCGGGCCTCTTCGCCGAGTTCCGCCGATTTGCCGTCGCCGGCGCAGGGCAGCAGGGCGGAGTGATGACGCACCGCGCCCTGTTCATCGATTTGTACCTCGTCACCCACTCGGAAACTGTGGCCGCAGGTGATGCAGGTATCGTAAACCCAGGTCGAGGCGTGCGTGGTTACCTGGTTCTCTCCCGGGGTTGTGATCACGCCGGAGGGGTCCATGGCCTCGGCGATGCCTACTTCAAATTCGCGCTTGACCTCTTCATAGGTAGACATGCCGGCCTCTCGATCTTTTAGCGTGCATTTGATGAAACCCCGAACTTGAAGATTTCCCGCCGCGGAGCTCGTCACCGATAAGTTGGTGCCTATGTTAACATAGCTCCAAATACGGCAGCCTTGGGAATTGTTTTGGCTAAAAGCGCGGTATCGACACTTATACAATGGCAACCCGCCGCGTTCTTCGAAACACGGGACGCGACCATAAGTTGTACGTTGTGCCCCCATGCCTGTACCCTCGCCGATGGAGAAACGGGTTTATGCAAGGTGCGTCGAGGTCGGGGCAATTGCATGGAAACCGCAACCATGGCCGCTGCCGTTTGCCATTCGGACCCCGTCGAGAGGAAGCCGCTTTATCATTTCCGGCCCGGCAGCAAGGTTCTGACCCTGGCCGCGCCCGGCTGCAATCTGACCTGCGGTTATTGCCAGAACCGGCGGCTTTCCCAGTTCGGCCGCGCGGCCGGAGCCCGGTGGGAGGCCGAGCCGGTGGATGTCAACGCATTGGTGGATCGAGCCGCCGACGAGAGCGCCGCGTTGGGTTTTTCCTACAGTGAGCCGGGTCTTTCCGCCGAACTCCTCCTGGCTGTTGCCGGGGCAATTCGAGGTCGGGATATTCCCCTGATCTGGAAAAGCAACGGCTTTCTGACGCCCCGTGCCGCGCACACCCTGGCTCCGTTGCTGAGCGCGGCCAATATCGATCTGAAAAGCGCTGTGGACGAGGACATGCGCCGGCTATCGGGCGGCGGCCTGGAACCGGTATTGGAAACCATTCGGATTTTTCTGGAGCACGATGTGTGGGTGGAGATCAGCACCCCGCTGATTCCCGGTTTCAACACGGAAACTTCTCAAATACGCGCCCTGGCCGGCATCGTCGCATCATTCGGCAATCTGCCCTGGCATTTGTTGCGGTTTGTGCCCGAGTTCCGCTTTGCGAAATACTCGCCGACACCGCCCGCGCTGCTGCAAAAGGCTCGTTCGCTGGGTCGAGAGGCCGGCTTGGATTATGTCTATGTGGAACGAGCCCTCGGGGCGGAAGGTCGCGGGACGCGTTGTCCCGGCTGTGATACCATTTTGCAGAAACGCGAGATCTGGTCGGCAACACCCACGCTTCATGACCCGGCCGATTGCCCCGTTTGCGGCGAACGCATCCCCGGCCGATGGTTGAAGGAGACATCATGAGCAAGACACGCTTTGTGCCGCATCTGCCCGATTTGATTCAGCCGGATGAATATGAAGGCGATCCCGAAGGTCGGTTGGTGCGGTTTCAGATCACGACCACGGAAGACGGCATCGTGATTTTAGGTGACGCCATGCGTTCGATTCCTTTAGAAAAGATGCTGCATCGACTCGGGGCGGACAGCATCGAACAGATGCTTTGCGGTTGACGGTCTCGGGAAAATCGGGGTCAATGGATGTAGGACGGAGCTATCGCAAAGTGGACAACGAAAACATTGGGCAACTGAAGCAAATGCGAGTTCCGCTCGGGATCGAGGTTGGCTTGTACGGCCTCGGCTGCGAATATAGACGCTCCCGGATATGTCGGCAATGGCTGCAAGAAAAAAGGCCGTGCCCAAACACGGCCTTGTTTTGCATTTATCCTGCCGGGGGGTAATAAACCGTGGTGGCCGGGCCAACGGGAATGCCCAATACAAACACCCAAATGTAGAAGAAAACGATCCAACACAAAAGGAAGAATATCGAATAAGGCAGCATGGTGGAAATGATGGTGCCTATGCCGATTTTTTTGTCGAAACGGGCGGCGAATGCCAGAATCAGTCCGAAATAGGACATCATCGGCGTGATGACATTTGTGGTGGAATCACCAATGCGATAGGCGGCTTGAATCACCTCCGGGCTGTAGCCCACCAGCATCAGCATGGGTACAAAAATCGGCGCCGTAACCGCCCACTGCGCTGAGGCGGAACCGAGCATGAGGTTGACAAAGCAGCACATCAGGATAAAAGGAATGAACACCAGTGCGTTGGTTAAACCGATATCCTTGAGGAAATCGGCACCTGTCACCGCCAAAATCGAACCGAGGTTGGTCCATTTAAAGAAGGCTACAAACTGCGCCGCAAAGAACACCAGCACAATGTAAAGACCAAGCGTGCTCATCGCTTTCGCCATGCCCTCGACCACGTCGTCGCTCTTGTTGATGGAACCGGTGATTTTACCGTAAACCACTGACGGCACCAGGAAGAAGATGAAAATGAAGGCCACGATCCCCTTCAGGAAAGGTGAGTTCAAGATTTCATCGGTTTCAGGATTGCGCAAGGCGCCGCCTGATTGCAACATAAAGGCAACGATTCCAATAAGAATAAATATCGAAAAGGCTGCCATCCAAATGCCGCGAATTTCGAGACTGGAAACGGGTTTGAGCGTGTCGGTCGTATCGAGTTCTTCACCGGCACGACCGGGGTCGTAGGTACCGAGTCGCGGTTCGACAATGGCAAGGCTTACGAAGGTTCCAACGGCGGTAATCAGGAAAGTAGAGCCGGCCATAAAGTAATAATTCACCGCGGCATGAACCTGATAACCGGGGTCAATCAACTGGGCTGCTTCCTGGGTGATACCCGAAAGCAACGGATCTACGGTACCAATCAGCAAGTTGGCGCTATAACCACCCGATACACCGGCAAAGGCCGCTGCCATGCCGGCAATAGGATGACGTCCGAGCGAGAGGTAAATGTAACCTGACAACGGCACCAAAACCACATAGCCCATTTCTGAAGCAGTGTTGGAAAGCACGCCGCCGAGAACCAAAGCTGCCGTGATGAAACGAGGCGGCGCTTTGAGAACCAGCAGACGAATGCTTACCGTGAGTAGTCCTGAACGCTCGGCAACGCCAACCCCTAACATGGCGACAAGCACCGTTCCTAAGGGCACGAAGTCGGTGAAATTGGTAACCAAACCACTTACGATGAGACGCAACCCCTCGGCATTCATCAACGAGACGGCGTAAATCATGCCGTCTGCACTTCTCCCCCTTGCGCCTTCGGGCCGAGGATCGGCAACAGAAAGCTCAAAAAGGCCTGCAATGCCACTAATTAAAATGACACCAAAGGCGAACATGGCAAAAAGAATCACGGGATGGGGCAATAAATTACCGAGCCATTCAACCAGGTTCAGAAACTTGCCGAACCAGCCTTGCTCATTGCGCTTTGGAGAGTTGGACGTAGATGAAGCGGTATCGGACATGATGGTGTACTCACTTTTGGGAATTCATTTTGTCGAGAGGGCTTTGCAGCCTGAGAGCTTAACTTTCTTAAATGAAGCGGATGCACATGCAGCATGCGGCGTCGCCCTCATGAATAAGACGTAAGCTTATCACCAAACCCCTGTAAATGGATCTGGATATCTTTACCACCAACGTCTTTGACCGCCCGGCGGCCTGGGCGGCTTCGAGCTTGCAAGGGGACGCCAAAGCCCCGCTTAGGGTGACGATGCTTGCGGCGGGTCGACGATGGCCGACGATCGGCCGCGTTGACATACTGTTGTAAACAAGGGCGCGCGAAAGCTGAAAGACATGAGCGATAGGACGTGACCTGTCAAGGAGGCGCACAATGAGGGAATATTGGCCTGGTATGACGACACCATTTCGACAGGCCCTCTCGAAGGGGGTTACTTCTCTTCATCCATCAGACAGCTTTCAAGATTGCGGAAACCTGAAGCGCCCGAATCACCGATGACCCTGAAAAAAGTGCGTACTTGTATCTCTATGGCTACTTCCCCGCGCAGGGGTGTTTAGTACCGGTCACATGTGGGTACATTTTTGGCCTAGGAAGTACGGGTATGATTTTAGGAGGGTACTTCCCCCGCTCAGGAAGTACGGGTATGGACTTCCGGGGCTACCCCCTATGCTCGAGGAAGTACCCGCTCGCGGCATGTGGGTACTTCTCTCGGCGTAGGGGTAGCCCCGGAAAACCATACTTTGGGTTCCCGGACCGGGAAGGTTGGCCCGGGGAGTCGAGTATCGTCTTTTTCGAGCCTGGATGGTCCGGTCGCCGCGCCTGTATTTGCATATTTCAGCCCGGAACTCCGTGAGCATATGCAGGGATCGGGATGTTTCGACTCGAGTGCTCCTTCACGGTTGCAGGCTGCCGGCTCCGGGAAAAAATCCGTAAAGGAACCAATACCGACCTTGTCTTCTGGTATGATGGTGAGCTTGGGAATGCGACCGGGTGTTCCCTTGCGATCAAGATAATCTCCGCACTAGGAGTGAACAGTGACGAACTTCGCGGTAATCGGCGCCCAGTGGGGCGACGAAGGCAAGGGCAAGGTGGTCGACATCCTGGCCCGACGTTTCGATTATGTCATTCGCTATCAGGGCGGTCACAACGCCGGCCATTCCGTGGTCTTTCAGGGGGAGCGGTTCGCGCTCCACGTGATGCCCAGCGGCGTTTTCAACGAAAAAGCGGTCAATGTGATCGCCAACGGCGTGGTGGTCGATCCTTTTCAGTTGGTCAAGGAAATCGAAGGACTGCGCAACCGAGGCGTGGAGTTGACCCCCGACAACCTGAAGATCAGTAACCGCATGCACCTGATCCTGCCCTATCACGGCATTATCGACCGTCATCGCGAGGGCGTGGGCAGCCGCAAGATCGGCACCACCGGTCGCGGCATCGGCCCCGCTTATGAGTGGAAGGCCGCCCGGCGCGGATTGCGCATGTGCGATGTCTTTCACCCCGAATACTTCAAGGCCGCCGTGGCCGCCGAGTTGGAAAGCCTGAACAACCGTTTCAGCGAAATCGAAGAACTGCGCGCCTGGGGCCTCAAGGAAATGATGGCCAAGTTGCAGCCCGTGCTGGACATTTTGAAACCGCACGTGGTCGATTCCGTGGAACTGCTGTCCGCGGCTCGGGCCGAGGGCGCTTCCCTGCTTTTCGAGGGGGCGCAGGCGACGCTTTTAGATATCGATTTCGGCACCTATCCCTACGTAACTTCTTCCAACTCCTGCGCCGTGGGCATTTCCGCGGGCGCCGGCGTGCCGCCCTCCACCGTGGACGAGGTCGTCGGCATTTGCAAAGCCTACACCACGCGCGTGGGTGAAGGTCCCTTCCCTACCGAACTTCACGACGAGACGGGCGAGGCCCTGCGCAAGGCCGGTTTCGAGTTCGGCACCACCACGGGTCGTCCCCGGCGTTGCGGCTGGCTGGACCTGGTTGCCCTCAACTACACCCACCAGCTCAACGGTTTCTCGACCGTGGCAATCATGAAGCTGGACGTGCTGGACGAGTTGCCCGAGGTCAAGGTGTGCAAGGCCTATCGCCTGAACGGCGAGGAGATCACGCATTTCCCGGCCTCGCCGGTGGATCTGAACGCGGTGGAACCGGTTTACGAGACCCTGCCCGGTTGGCAGGAACCCACCACGCACATCCGCACCTACGAGGAACTGCCCGAGAAGGTCAAAGCCTATATCGATTACATCGAGAAATACGTGGGCTGTCCCATCGGCTTGATCAGCGTCGGCCCGGATCGGGAACAAACCGTTATTCGGGATCGCCGACTTAAGGACGATTAGGAGCCGTCGGCCGGTTCGTCGCGCCGTTCGGCTTCGCCCAGTTGTTCCAGCACCGCCAGGGCGGGCGGGTAACCCCTGTCCGCCGCCCGCCGGAACCATTGAAGGGCGGTGTCGTCATCCGCCGGCACGCCTTTTCCCAGGTAATAGCACCAGGCCAGATCGTACCAGGCCGTCACGATACCCGCGTTCGCTTGGGCTTGAAACCAGTCTTTCAGGCCCGTCTCGTCGGTAGGGAGTTCGAAACCCGCGCCGTAGAGAACGTCCAGAGGGTAACGCACCACGCGTGTCTGGGGATGAGCGTAGCTTTGGATCCAATCGGGATCCGGCTCAGACAAGGTTGCGGCGATGATTGCCAGCCGATCGCGGAGAAAGCTCACGTTCTGTCGACCGTGGGCCGCGGCGCGATCCAACCAGAGGGCAGCCTCGGCGTGATCCAAGGGCACACCGATGCCCAGCGCATACATCCAGCCGACCAATGCCTCGTATTCGGGTTTGCCGGATTGAGCGACCCGGTGAATCAGGCGCACGGCGTCGGCGTCGTTACGATGCGGCAGCCGGCCTTCCATGTAGAGCCCGGCCAGACCGAGACGCGCCCCGGGATGCCCGCGACGAGCCGCGGCGGCAAGCCAGGCGACTGATTTACGGTGATTTTGGCGGAGACCGATGCCCTCGCGGTACATCATACTCATCTGGAGCTGGGCATCCTGATGCCCCTGCAATGCGGCGCGTCGATACCAGTGCGCCGCGACCTCGGGATCGGTTTTCATACCCGGCCGCCCGGTACGGTGCCACTCCGCCAACTGAAACTGAGCCGAGGCCAGGCCCGCGTCCGCCGCGAGGGTATACCAATGCAGCGCCTTCTCGTCATCCCGCTTCAGGCCGTTGCCGGATTCGTAACGTCGCGCAACGTTGAACTGGGCCTGGCGATTGCCGTTTTCCGCCTCGGCGATCAAGACGGCCAGACGTTGTTCCAACTCGGGCTTCTGACAACCCGACAGCAGCAGACATGCCGTCAGCAACACGTAACCAGGCAATCGGCAGGACTGTACGATATTTTCAGTAGCAAAAGTTTTCATATAGATAACTCTGGGCCCCCGGGACCGCCCGTAAAGCATACCATTTTATGACACCGGAAAAAGATGCTACCAGTCACAAGATGAGAGCAACAGATGCGGTTTTGTGTACGGCCTTGTTGTGAGGTGCTTCCAGGGCAAACGCATGTCATGAAATTCGACAATACTAATGTCATGACTTATCGGAACCCCGGACATAATTGAGTAAGCGCTTTAAATTAAATATATTCAGCCATAGGTGTACATAGAAGAGGAGGAGTTGGGTCAAGAGTTTTTTAGCCGCAGATCTCGCAGATCTTCGCAGAAAAAGACATATCTTCGATCCTGATCTTATCTTGGTCCCATGATCGCGGTGTTCTCGGCTGCCCGGTTAGGACGAGAGGTTGGTCTTTTCTGTGAAGATCTGTGCTATCCGTGGCTGAAACTCTTTATTTTTCGATTTCAGTCCACCGGGATTACGATTACCCCGGAGGTCCTTCGACATCGTTTCGCATACGCCTGACGATTGAGCTAGAATAACCCCGAGGCGACATACTTTTTCCCGGGAGTTTTCTCTATGCATAAACCGATCGTATTGACTTTTCTTCTACTACTGGTCATGGGTTGCAAGCAGGCGCCCGAACCCAAGGTTGCAACGGAGGATGCGGGAGCTCTGTTGCACGCCGCCCTGGATGAAACCTGGGACTTTGCCATGGCCGAAGACCCCTTGCATGCCACCCGCTCCGGCGTTCACGACTACAACGACAAGTTGCCGCAATACCGACCTGAAGACCTGAAGCGCCGCTACGATTTTGCGCGCGATATGCTGACCCGCATCGCCGCGATCGATCGCTCCCAATTGGAACACAACGACCGGATCAGCTATGACATCTTCAAGATGCAGTTGGAGACCCGGGTTTCGGAATACGAACTGGAGACCCACCTGATTCCCTTCACCAGCGATACCGGTTTTCACGTTCGTCTGGCGATGATGCCTTCCGGCTTGCCCCTGGCCACGGTCAAGGATTACGACAACTACCTGGCCCGCTTGCAGGCCGCGCCCGCCTACATCCAACAGCATATCGACCTTTTGAAGACAGGCCTGGAGAAAGGCATTACCCAGCCGCAAATGCTGGTGGACAAAATGATGAACACCTTTTCCGGTCCCGTGTCGGACAAGGTCGCCGACAGCCTTTTCTACCAACCCTTTACACGCATACCGGAATCCTTTACCGAGGAAGACCGCAAGCGCCTGAGCCAGGCTGCCGAGCAGGCGATTCCCCCGGTGAGCGATGCCTACCGCAAGCTGGCCGCCTTCATGCAAGACCAATACAAGCCCGGCGCCCGCACGGCCATCGGCGCTTACCAGGCCCCCGACGGCAAGGCGCGCTACACCTTTTGGATCAAGCACTACACGACCCTGGACAAAACCGCCGAGGAAATCCACCAGATCGGCCTCGATGAAGTGAAACGCATTCGCGCCGAGATGGATGCCGTCATTGCCGAGGTCGGTTTCAAGGGCAGTTTCGACGAGTTCCTGACTTTCCTGCGCACCGACGAGCGCTTTTACGCCAAAACTCCCGAGGAGTTGATGGCCGCCGCCAATGCCCATTCCGACAAGATCCGCAAAGCGTTGCCCGATCTGTTCGGCCGCCTGCCCAAGCGGCCCTTCATTGTAGAGCCCGTGCCCGAACATCTGGCTCCCAACTACACGGCCGGTCGTTACGTGTCCGCGAGCAAGGGTTCGGACAAGCCCGGCAAGTACTGGGTCAACACGCATAACCTGCCCAGCCGCCCGCTCTACGCGCTTGAAGCCTTGACCCTTCACGAGGCCGTACCCGGTCACCACATGCAGTCGGCCCTCACCCAGGAAATGGAGCATTTGCCCAAGTTCCGCCAGGTGCTCTACCTTTCGGCCTTCGGTGAGGGTTGGGGTCTGTACAGCGAGTTCCTGGGTCTGGAGGCCGGGTTCTATACCGATCCCTACAGTAATTTCGGTCGCCTGACCTACGAGATGTGGC
>JAAUYB010114234.1_pt1 | contig 188123 bp, 145 predicted proteins | sample 7278071 | NCBI WGS metagenome assembly JAAUYB01 (sample SAMN14350121, study PRJNA611818) | marine sediment metagenome | isolation source: surface marine sediment (1.8m) | place: French Polynesia: Moorea | collected 2018-08
CCCTTGTCCTTGTCGCCGCCCAATACTTCGAAATCGCCCATGCCGCCGTAGACCAGGTCGCCGGCGCGGCGCAGAATCTCTACCTTTTCGGCCACATCGGCCATCTGGTCGCGGCTGACCAGCGCGCCCATGCCCACGCCTTCGACCATGGGATCGCCCAGCTTCACCTTGTCCAGGGCGGTCTTCAAGGCGTCGATGACATCGCCCACCATACCCTCGGGCACAATGGTGCGGCGAATGGCGGTACATTTCTGGCCGGCTTTGACGGTCATCTCGCTGACCACTTCCTTGACGAACAGGTCGAATTCAGGTGTGCCGGGCGCGGCATCGGGACCCAGGATACACATATTCAGCGAGTCGGCTTCCATATTGAAGCGCACCGAGTTCTCGATGACCTTGGCATGCGACTTCAGCTTGCGGCCGGTGTAGGCGGAACCGGTGAAGGTGACCACGTCCTGTTCGGTCAGGTGCTCGAAGAGATCGCCCACGCCGCCCACGATCAATTGCAGCGCGCCGTCAGGCAGGATGCCGGACTCGGCCATGGCCTGCACCATCTTGCGCGTCAGGTAACTGCTGGCGGTGGCGGGTTTTACAATGGCGGGCATCCCGGCCAGGAAGGTGGGCGCCAGTTTTTCCAGCATCCCCCAACAGGGGAAATTGTAGGCGTTGATATGAGTGGCGACGCCCTCCAGCGGTACGCAGATGTGCCGGCCCATGAAGGTGCCTCCGCGTGAAATGTTCTCGGGTGGTCCGTCTACATAAAAGGTTTCGTTGGGAAAATCGCGCCGGCCCTTGCCGGAATAGACGAAAAAGGTGCCGATCCCGCCGTCGATATCCACCCAGCCGTCTTTGCGCGTGGCGCCGGTGGCGTAGTTCAACTGGTAAAACTCTTCCTTGCGTTTGTTCAAGTAGAGGGCCATGGCTTTCAACATCAGGGCGCGCTCGTGGAAGGTCATCTTGCGCAACGCCGGCCCGCCCACGTCGCGTCCATATTTCAGCATGGCTTGGAAATCAAGTCCCTGACTGCTGACCTGTCCGATCAGTTCGCCGTTGACCGCATTGTAGACAGGTCGTCCTTCTCCTCGGCCTTCGATCCATTCGCCAAGGGCATAGCTGCTCAGCTTCATCCCGCATCCTCCGCGTCGCGTATTCCGAAAGTCCAGGCTATTCTAGCAGGGTTGCCGAAGATTGGGGAGAATCTAGCGGACCGCCGAAGGAGATTTGGGGGAAAGCGTGTGTACGCGGCCGGGTGCAGTCATTCAGGGCGATCGATGACCGGATAGGGCCGGCCGCTCACTTCAAATCGTACCCTGGTCGCTATACATAGGGCTCATCAGTGTGCCGCTGATACGTTTTGCAGAGACCCGTGCTTATTTCCAGCTTCAAATAAGAGGCGCGCCTTAACATATTTAATCACTTTTATCTATCTTGAAGATCGCAGCCATTTTGACTAGGTTAACTACAGTTGCCTTACAAAATCGATTGCACCTGCTCAAACGCCCCCGCATTGGGCGGGTGACTTAAATACTGGAGTTTCTATGCGTAAATTTACGCTCCTTCTGCTCATTGCTATTGTGCCCGCCTTTGCCCAGAACGCAAAGCGCAACAACAACGCCGCCGAAATGCGGCCCGAACAATCCACCGAAACCGCACGGCTGATTCAAGAACGAAGCCTGCTCTATCCCTTCGACCTGGAACCCTCCGATCGGGAACACCAGGCCACCTTCCACTACCTGGTGGAAGGTAACCAATACGCCGTGGAACGCGCTGCCTTTACGGTAACCAAAGAGAATCCGGTTCTGCATCTGTTAGTGGGTCGGCCCGAGGCGGTTCTGCCCCTGCACGACGCCCATGAGGATGGCTTGAAAGTAACCGTCAAGGTGGACCTGGACGAGAACCACCTGGGTGAAGTTATCTTTGCCGAACTGGTGGAAATGACCGCTTACATGCGTACCCAACCCATCAGCACGGCCGATTCCCGGCAAAAGCTGATCGTCTTTACCGAAGCCGAGGGCGATCTGCGCTTCGACTTCCAAGCCTTGATCGCGCCCCCCGGTGATTGCGTGGGTACCTACTGTTTTTGCGCGCCTCAAGATCAGGTGCTCTGCGGCGATTCCGACGGCGACGGCGTTCCCCGGATGGAAGACAACTGTCCCTACACCGCCAACAGCAATCAGGCCGATTGCGACGGCGACGGTAAGGGCGATGCCTGCGACAGCGATAACGCCACCTATGTCAAGACCGGCAGCTACACCGTCACCGATTCCTATCTCTCGTACCCCAGCATGTGCGGCGAATCGTTCAACCACCAGCTCTACACCTATCGCCTGCTGGTGATTACCACCGAAACGCACGAAACCGGTATCAAGTATCCGTGCAGCGGCGGTTCCCAGTCTTACGACAAAATCACCGGCACGTCTAGCGGCAGTTGTTGGAGAAACACCTACCTGCCCTGCTTCGCTACCAACGCCCCCTACTTGGGCCCAGGCTGCTAACCTCCGCAAGGGAATCATCCGAAGGGTCCTCGGCAACGAGGCCCTTTTATCCTAACTCACCGGTAGAAATCGAAAACCTGGTTTGAAACATCGTCAGCAACGTAAAGAAGGTTGGACGGTTTTTCCCTGGTCCGGGAACATTTCCCGGGTTCATCGGCAACCGTCCCGCTGTTGATTTAGGCCCGTTCTTCCGTTAAGCTGGAAGAGAGGGGAGAGAGGACGTATGTTGACCACCACACCGGGTCGTTCCATGCCGGCTCAATTAGATCTTCTGAAAGATTACGAACCTCGGTTCCTCCCGGTCGGTGATCTCAGCGGTTCGGCGGTGCTCATTCCCATCACGCGGGGCGAGAAGCCCACGTTGTTATATACCTTGCGCAGCCGGCATTTAAAACACCACCCGGGTCAGGTCAGCTTTCCCGGTGGACGCATCGAACCGAGAGAATCGGGTTGGGACGCGGCCGTGCGCGAGGCCCACGAAGAAATAGGCCTGGCTCCCGATTCCGTCTCACAGTTGGGTCGTATCGACGACGTTTATTCGCCGCGCGGTTTTCATGTGGCCTGCTACGTGGGCATTTGCGATCCCTTCGAGCCGCAAATCAACGAACACGAGGTAGAGCGCCTGGTAGAGGTAGACCTGGAGGAACTGTTCGACGGCTCCATCCACGAGGTCAAGCCTTGGGGGACGCGTCACCAGGTTCATTATTTCCATTTCCGCGACGGCCTGGTTTGGGGCGTCACCGGCGAGATCACCCACATTCTCCGGCGCATTCTAACGACAGACCGGCAATAAAGGCGAGGTACCCGTGAGTTTCTTCGACGACATTATCTTTACGCGCACCGTAAACCTCCGCGAACAAAAAGAGATCGACACCTGTAGCATGTGCGGCCGACCGCTTGGTCCCGAATCCTTCTACGTCATCGCCAAGGCGTTCCAGGAAGGGCGGCCCGTTTTGGAAACCGCCCAGTGTTTTCAATGCCAGGCGGAGTCTCAAAACTACGCTTCCGAGCAGTCCATGGAAAACATCATGTTGTACAGCGGACGCCGTTTCAACGAGTTCTTGCAGGACCCCATCAAGCGCAAGCTCTACCACCTGGAAGATCCGGCCTGCCTGATCACCGGGGAAACCTTGAAGCGCGGCGACTCTTTCGAGTTGTACCATTTCAACCTGCCCGGCGGCGCACTGGCAGAAAACAACTTTGTCTTCGTCGGGCCCACCGCGCTGGAACAGATGACCGAGTTATTGTCCGAGGAAACGCGCGATTCCTGGGGCCGCTACACCGAACAATTGATGCCCGAATCGCCGGATATGATCATTTCTCCCATGTTCTTCGGCTAAGGTTCTTCGGCCCGATACGGCAGTCGACAGACGCCTGTCGTAAGCATCGATCCAAGCCGCTCCATGTTTTCTCCATCGAACGGTTTAATGCGGCCGCGCATCTTCCAAACCGGCCGATGCGACCGTATTAACGATGACAGCTCGTATTTGACAGGAGAATCAATCGATGCGACAGATGATTACCTTGGTTTTATTCGTATTTGCCCTGACTTCGGCCGCCCAGGAGCACCGGGCTCATGATCAGGACGCCGGCCGGCAAAAGAAGGAATCCGCCGACACCACGAAAATGGAGGACCGTTTTTCCGTAACCTCCCACGAGGTGACTGTCGGCAGGACCAAGGTAAAGTATGAGGCTAAAGCGGGAACCATGATATTGCGCAAGGAAGACGGCACCGCGCGAGGCTCTGTCTTCTATATTGCTTATATGCGCAACGACGACACGTCTGTCGACAAACGTCCGGTGACCTTCAGCTTCAACGGCGGACCCGGTTCGTCTTCCGTCTGGCTGCACCTGGGCTTGCTGGGGCCCAAGGTGGTTGAGATGGACAAGGAAGGATTTCCCCTGCCGCCGCCCTACCGCCTGGTGGAGAACAAATGGTCCATGTTGGATAAAACCGACCTGGTGTTTATCGACCCGGTGGGTACGGGTTACAGCCGGACGGCCAAGGGTCAGGACCGCAAGCAGTTTCACGGTCTGGAAGAAGATATCGAGTCGGTGGGCGAGTTCATACGTTTGTGGATCACGCGCAATCAACGCTGGGCCTCGCCCAAATTCCTGATCGGGGAGAGCTACGGCACCACGCGTGCCGCCGGACTGTCGCGCCATCTGCAAAGGCGTCACGGCATGTACCTGAACGGCATTATGTTGGTCTCGGCAATCATGAACTTCCAGACGGCCCGTTTCAACACCGGCAACGACCTGCCCTATATCACCTTCCTGCCCACCTACGCGGTGACTGCCTGGTATCACGAGCGCCTGTCTGCCGAGCATCAGGACAAAAGCCTCGAAGCCTTCGCCCAAGAGGTGCGCGAGTTCGCCTTGAATCAATATGGAACCGCCTTGCTGAAAGGCAGCAAACTGCCCAAGGCCGAGTTCGATGAGGTGGCGCGCAAACTGGCCGGCTATACCGGGCTTTCCGAGGACTACGTGCGTCAGACCAGGTTGCGCATCCGCATCCGTCAATTCGCCAAGGAACTGAAGCGCGACAGCTTCCGCACGGTGGGTCGCCTGGACAGCCGCTTCGAAGGCATCGACCGGGACGCGGCGGGTGATTCCATCGAGTACGATCCCAGCATGGAGGCCATACGCGGTCCTTATACGGCCACCATGAACGACTATGTGCGAAGGGAGTTGAACTTCGAAAGCGATCTGGTTTACGAGATTCTAAGCGGCAGGGTGCGGCCCTGGAGCTACAAACGCCATGAGAACCGCTACGTAGACGTATCGGAGGACTTGCGCGAGGCCATGACGGCCAATCGCGACCTGAAGGTATTCGTCGCCAACGGTTACTACGACCTGGCCACACCCTTCTTCGCCGCGGAATACACCATCGATCACATGATGCTGGATCCGTCCTTGGAGAAGAACATCACCATGACCTATTACCCGGCGGGACATATGATGTACATCCAACAATCATCTCTGGAAAAGATGAAGAAAGACATGGATAAGTTCATGGAGGACGCACTCAAGTAGCGTGAACAAGCACAACGTGTGAATCGAATGCCCAATCTCGGGCCTGTGATTAAGTAGCTGTTTTTGATAAGTGATCTTTGCGTCAGCTCATCATGAAACTCGGTGTTCCGCCACCGCAATCCTACTGGAACGTGCGAGAAGAGTAATCTGAAGGTGCGAAGCTTCCAGGACAATGTAGCCCTCGGCTCCGCCGGAAGGTCGATTCGTGAGAGGAGACCAACCCTTCCCAATACCGGGGAAGAGGGGGCGCTAGGATCGGACTATATCGTCAAAACTAACTGAATCACACATAGCGTCGTAATGTTCAACAAGCCAAATGGTATTGACGGGGGAAGACCAGTTTGCACGACCTGAATTGGAGCTTCCTCCAAGCGTGGACCGGCTCGACGCACGATTCGAATCCGATAGGACATCATCCGAATTCCCCTGACTTCGGCGAGTCCCCGGACCCTGTCCCAAAGGTTCTCGTCAACCGTCGCCAACCGACTTCTTCCGTGTTATGATGCGATATCATATCGAGGATGAGGCAGCATGATCCTGGAGGACGCGCAAGGGGTTCCTATCACGGTACGGCATGAACAAGCCCTGACCGCATACAAACGAGCATCCAGTCTTTTCTTACAGTATCGGCGTGATCCCCTGGTCGCGCTCGGCGAGGCCCTGGCCTTGGACCCGGACCTGATCATGGCCTATTGCCTGCGGGCCGTTTTGTTTATGCTGTCCACCGATGCGGCCTCCTCAGACCAGGTAGCCGGCGCTCTTAACGAGGCCGAGGCGCGCGCCCATCTGGCTACCGAGCGCGAACGTCATCACATGGCCGCCGCGCGCGCCTGGCTGGAAGGCGATTGGGAGGCCGCGGCCTCCCACTGGGAAACCATTCTTCTGGAATTCCCCCGCGATATCCTGGCCTTGCAATCCGCCCATCTTGCCGACTTCTTTCTGGGCGCCACCGGCCGCTTGCGGGACCGCGTGGCCAGGGTGCTGCCCTTCTGGAATGATTCGGTTCCGGGTTATGGGTTCGTGTTGGGCATGTACGCCTTCGGCCTTGAGGAAAACGCCGATTATGAACGCGCCGAGGAAATGGGTTGCAAGGCTCTGTCCTACAACTCGCACGATGCCTGGGCGGTCCATGCGGTGGCCCACGTCATGGAGATGCAGGGCCGTTTTCGAGCCGGCATCGAGTGGCTGCGGGAACGCCAAAACGATTGGAGCAGCCAGGATTATATGGCCTGTCATAACTGGTGGCACCTGGCCCTGTTCTACTTCGAATTGGAGGACGTGGACAATGTACTGGACATCTACGATCAGGCCATCCGGGCCGAGGGGTCCGAGGTGATTACCGACCTGATCGACGCCTCGTCCCTCTTGTGGCGGCTCATGTTGGAGGGCGTCGATGTGGGCGAACGCTGGCAGGAAATCGCCGAAAAGTGGGAACGTGCCGCTTTAGACGCCCATTACGCCTTCAATGATTGCCACGCCATGATGGCCCTGGCCAAAACCGGACGCGACGACCTGTGCGACGACATGTTGGCCGCACTGGAACGGCGCGCCGGCGAGGAACGCGGCAGCAACGCCGCCATGACGCGAGAGATTGGTCTGACCGTATGTCGCGCCGTCCGAGCCTTTGCTGCCGATGACTACGGAACGGTCATCGACCTACTGCAACCGGTGCGCTACCGCTTCCACCGCTTCGGCGGCAGCCACGCCCAGCGCGATGTCCTTGACCTGACCCTGTTGGCGGCAGCTTTGCGTTCCCCGTCCCATCAAAAGCTGGCCCACGCCCTAACGGCCGAACGTTGTGCCCTGAAACCGGAAAGCCCCCATAACTGGCGCCTGGCCTTCAAAGCCCTCAGCGCCCTGGGCCGAAACCAGGCAGCGCAAGAGGCAGCAGATCGAGCCCGCCGTCTGGCCGCTCCTTGACCGGCAGGTTGGCCGGGTCAACCCATCCGGGACAATCATTAACAGCCAAAAATTAACGGACCGTATTTACATGTGATGACCATGACCGCCCGGGGTAGTCCGCCGGGGCCATATCCTCGCAAACCTCGGACGATGTCCCCGGCGGGCAATCCCGGGCTACCGGATATAACCACATGGTGGTAAATGTTTTACCCCGTATGGGGTTTCATCAATTAGCCTGGGGTTGGCGGCCGGGGTCACCCCCGATCTTCATGTGACCGGCAACGTCAAACGTTTTGATCCCATATCGATGACTCGAAATGATTGACCCTGGCGGCCTACCCCAGGCGATCTCGGAACCGGGTCACCCTCACGGATCTTCATGTGGCCGGCAACCTCGACGTTTTGGTCCCGTGTCGATGATTCGAAACGATTGTGGCCCCGGGCGGCCTTGATCATCAAGGTTTCAAGGCTTCCTGCATGGCGGCGACGGCAGCTTCCAGTTGCGTTTTGGTTTGCGGGTCCAGCTTGCCTTTTTTGGCCAGGGCAGCCAGGTTGGCTTTAGCCGCTTCCAGGTTGGTGAGGAGCAGCTCTCTTTGGGTGATCGGGTCGTCGGGCGCCTTACGGAGGGCCCGGTTCAGGGCGTCCTGGGCCATGACGTATTCGCCCAGTTGCCGATGGCAGATGCCCGCGCCCAACAATGAGGCGTGGTCCGCTCTTTGGACCGCGGCTGTCATGTAGTGGCGTCTCGCCCCGGACCAGTCTTCTTCCGCCCGCAGGATATCGGCCAGCAGCATACGCGCCGGTCGGTTATCGGCATCACGCGCTACAGCTTGTTGAAAATCGTTCCTGGCCGTGGATCGATCGCCCAGCCGATAGGCCGCCCGCCCATGCAGGTACCAGGCGGTCGAGTCCTCGCTGCCGATGGCCACGGCCTTATCCAACCATTCCAGGGCCTTGCGGTCGGTCTCCGGCGTGTTGCGAGACAAGAGGTGCTGAGCGAAGGCGCAGTAGGGTTCCGGCCAGGTTCCGTTAAGCGCGATGCCTTCTTCAAATGCCTCGGCCGCGGCTTGAGTGTCGCCGGTTCCGGCCAGGGCGTGTCCTAAATTGGTGTGAGCTTGCCAGTCGTCGCCGTTTTGGGTCAGGTATTGACGATAGGTGCGCACCGCCGCCTGGTAATCGCCCAGTTTCAATTGGGCCAAACCCAGGTTGAACAGGGCGTGCGCCTGCTTTTTTTCTTCCCAGGCCAGACCGAAGTGCCGGGCCGCGTCAGTATAATCGCCGTCGTCGAAGTACTGGATGCCGTATTCGAAATGGCCGGGCCTTTTACCGCCCCCGCAGGCCGAAAGCAGGAGAAGGGCTCCAAGAGCCGCCCATTGCGTTCTCACTGGTTGCCTCCCGCGGCCGGCTTGCGGGTGATATAGCCGCTTTCCCTGAGTTCCCGATCGGCCCGTTCGCGATCTTGGGCGCCGGTATCGGCGTTGGATTTCTTGCCCTTGCCCCAAACCAGCGCGCTGGGTTTGTCGGCCAGGGTGGCCGTGAGCGATTCCAGGTTGCGCATGGTGCCTTCCAGGGCTTGCAGGGTGCCGGTCAGTTCGTCCTGGTTGGACAGCAGCACGTTGTCCACATCGCGCACCAGTTTGCCGGAATCGTCCACCAGGACGCTCACCTTGGCAGTCAGTTCGGCAAGGTCCTCGCCCAGTTCATCGGTCAGTTTGGAGATATCGGCTTTGATACCGTCCAGCATGGGATCGACGCCGTCCGCCACCTCGACCAACTTAGCGGAAAGATCGGCAATTTGTTTGTCGGCGTTCAAGGCCAGGTTGCGGTAGGCCTCCAGGGTGGAAACCACATCGGGTTTCAGGTCATCGACCACTTCCATGCGCTTGCGCAGGACGATCATGGTTTCGTCCATCTGGCCCATGGTGCCCATCAGCTTTTTGGTCAGTTGGTCAAGGCTGTCCTTGATCGCGGGTAGCAGGTCGGCCGCGGCTTGCATCATCTGAGCCATGTCGCTGGGGGGCATGCCCGGCACGATGTCGTCGGCGCCAAGGTCCTCGAAGGGTCCCTCGATGGGCGGGATCAGTTCGATCATCTTGCCGCCCAGCAGCGACTTGTTGTCGATACGGGCCTTGGTGCCGCGAACCAGTTTGGCCCTGGGGTTCACCTCGGCGACGATTTGAATGCGGTCGCCGCCGGGACCAAGCCCCACGCGGGTGACCGAACCGATCTTCATGCCGCGCTGGAAGATCTCGGTGCCCTCGCGCACCTGTTGGGCGTTGGCAAAGTCCATGACCAATTCACGCTGGTCCTGGAAGGTCGCCAGCACGCCGCCTACCTTGAACAGGGCCCAGATAAACAGGGCGCCGCCGATCAGGATAAACACGCCGGCTTTCACGTCGGGGCGAAAGACTTCCATTCAGGCCTCCAAAATGTCGGTAATGTAGTCGGTACGGCTGAGGGTGCGCGGGATGGGGCCGTCGGGGCGGCCGTTGATGAACTGTTGCACCAGGGGATCGCTGGAGTTTTGGATTTCCTCCCGCGTGCCCTCGCGAATGATCATGCCCTGATGCAGCATGATGATGCGGTCGGCGATGCGGAAGGCGGAGTTCAACTCGTGGGTGATAACCACGCAAGTCAGGCCCATTTTACGAGAAAAGTCCAGGATCAGCTCGTCGATCACGGAGATCACAATGGGGTCCAGGCCCGCGGACGGTTCGTCGAAGAAGACGATGCTGGGGTCCAGGGCAACGGCGCGCGCAAAAGCGGCGCGTTTCTGCATGCCGCCCGAGATTTCCGAGGGCAACAGGTCCTCGGCATCGCGCAGGCCCACCTGTTCCAGCTTCATCTTGACCAGGACCTTGATGGTGTTCTCGTCCAATTGGGTATGGTGGCGCATGGGCAGGGCCACGTTATCGCCGATGCTCATGGACGCGAACAGGGCGCCGTTTTGAAAGGCCACCCCGTACTTCTTGCGGACCTCGTTATAGGTGCGTTCGTCTTTGATTTGCGTGATGTCCACCCCGTCGATCCAGACATTGCCGGCGGTAATGGGCGTGGCCCCGATGATACACTTGAAGATGGTCGATTTACCCGCGCCGGAACCGCCCATCAGCACCAGCACCTCGCCGCGTTTGGCATGGAAATCGACACCGCACAGAACCTTCTTGGTGGGATAGGCCTTGACCAGGTTTTCGACTTTTAAAATAGTGTCATCGGCGGGTTTCGTCATGGGCACCTCAGGGCCAGTAGTGAATCATCAGCGCGGTAAAGACGACATCGCCCGCGATAATGAGAACGATGCTGGTCACCACGGCTTCCATGGTTGCCTGTCCCACACCTGTCGATCCACCTTTCACGGTAAACCCTTTATAGCATCCCACCATGCAGATGACGACGGCAAACACGAAAGATTTCACCAGTCCGCTGACCAGGTCCTTCATTTCCATCAGGTCGAAGGTGGACTCCCAGTAGACGGAGGGCGCGATACCGTAGTTATAAACGCCCATCACATAACCGCCGGCCAGTCCCAGGACGCAGCCGTAGATGGAAAGAACAGGCAGCATGATGAACAAAGCAAGGAAGCGGGGAGCAATCAGAAAACCGATCGGGTTGATGGCCATGCATTCCAGGGCGGTAATCTCATTGTTGACCTTTTGGGCGCCCAATTCGGCGGCATAGGCGGCGCCCACGCGGCCGGTGACCACGACCGCGGTCAACAGCGGCCCGATTGCGCGGGTCAGGCTGACGGCCACGGCGCCGGGCACGATGTCCAACTGGCCGTAGTTATCGGCCAGGTAGGCGGTTTGCAGCACCAGGATCATGCCGATCAGGAACAGCACCAGCGAGACGATGAAAAAGGACTGCACGCCGGCGCGGTCCATCTGCTCGGCCACCGATCGCCAGGAGAAGGATTTGCGGTAGAAGGGGGCGACCGTACTCCAATAAACGGTGTGGGCGGTCAAACGTGAGATAGAGGCCACGTGGGAACAGAAGGCAATCCCGCTTTGGAACAGTCCGCTCATGCAGACCTCAACCGGCCATGGCGGCCAGGGCTTTGGTCTCGTCTTCGAAAATCTCGAACAAAGCCGTCAGCCCCGACATTTCCATGACCACGCACACGCGCTCGTTCAAGCCCACCAGGCCGAAACGCACGCCCTTGTCCCGCGATAGTTTCAGTGCGGTCACCAGAACCCCGACCCCCGAGGAGTCCATATAATCTACCTTGACCAGGTTGATCAAGATGCGGTGGGTCCGGCCGACGCAATCTTTCAAGCGGGTGAGCAGAACGTGGGCCGTTTGCATGGTCACCCGACCGTCGACCCTGATAATGATGGTTTCACCCTCGGTAGCCTCGGTTAACTTTACGCTGGTCATGCATTCCTCTGATAAAGGTCGATCGACTTGATAGTCACAGTATAAAGCATGGAACCGGGGTGTCAATTGGAGAACGCCGCGCCGTGGTCGATTCATCTCGTGGTTGCCGTGCTTGAAAGCCCGGAAAACGATCCTGCCGCGGGGGTTGCGGCGCCGATTTATCCGAAAAAATGTGGCGGCCTTGTGCCTTAGCATTACTTGGGTTAAGTTGACCGGTAAAAGGAGCCGTGCATGATCTCCCACCGGCCGGGCCGCCCCATGCGCTATACCAAACTGATCCACAACCTGGAAGACCGCACCTTGTACTCCGTGGACCGCATCGTCCGCCTGGGCATGAGAACCGGGTTCCTGACCCAGGACCATTTCGCCCAGGACGGACTGGCCACCGCCCGGCGTCGCGCCTTCGACGCCCTGACCAAGTTCCGCATCGCCCACCTGGCTGCCGACCCGGACGGCACCGTGGTCAACCGGGACGACGTGCCCCGACCCGCCTGGTACGGCTGTCGCTGGAAGCTGGCCCTGCCCGTCAGCTATTTCCCGGACCCGGGAACGCGAACCGACCTGGAAGCCCTGCTGACCGAACTGGAAACGGGCAATCCACAAAACCCGAATGTGTCTACTGACGGTGACCGGGAACCGCGCACCGCCCCAAAAGCGGACGACGCCGAAACCCAAGCGGAGGAAACCCCGGAGGAAACCCCGGCAACAGACAAAGCCGAAGGTCATCGCATGCGGAACCTGACCGTGACCCTGTTGCTCCTGAGCCTGGCCGTAGTCGCGTTTTATCTCCGGCCTTCTGCCGCCAACCCGGCGAACGCCATTCAGCGCGACCTGGCCCGAGTGCAAAACCGGCCGGAGATGCTTTCGCCGACAACTTACCGCCTTCACAGCCGCTTCCTACGCGAACGCAATCCCGTCAAGCGTCGGCAGCTGTACGTGGGTCTGCACATGTTGGCCCAAGTCGGCCGCAACGAAGAGACGCCTCGAAGGACGCTCACCACCATATGGACCCGCTTGGCCAGGGAACCGGACCATCGCCTTCGGGACTACTTCGGTCTTACCGAAGCGGTTCCCTAAACGTAGATGCAGAGGGACTTTTGTTCAAAAAAGTATTTTTCGGTTTAATCGTTTCCCTGAGGCGGGGGCAAGGGGTCGTCCTCACCGATACCGGCTCTAATATGGGTCTTGATTATCATCAGAACTCCTTCCAAGGCTTAAATACTTTTCAAATTTACCTCAATCAACTGACGCCGATCATTGTAAATCTTTTTTTTCGAGATGGCATTCATGTTTAAAAACAGGTATTTCCTTCTGTGCTTTCTAGCTTCGACTATATGGCTTTCCAGGTGCAGTGGGTCGAAAAACAGTGATGAGGTCTACCAGAAAGGCACCCAAATCTTAGCCCAAGAGGGGGCGAAAGCCAGTCGGGATTTCTTCCAGGAAAATGCCTTGGCCACTGGCGATGAGGCCGCCCTTTTTGGTATTGCCTGGTCCCACATGGCTCAGGGAGACCTGATCGAGGCGGAGGAAGTCTGCTCTTTTTTACTTGCACAAACGGAAAACCCGGAAATTGCTTTGAAGTGTCACTATCTTTTTGGCCATCTGATGTCTCGCACGGGAAGGTTTGCAGATGCATTCTATTACTTCGAACTTGCCAGGGCCGGATATCAGAAAAGCGAAAACCACCTGGGCCTCTTCCGCACATATCTGGGTTTGGCTAAATTGATGACGCTTCAAAAAGACCTGGAAGCGGCAGAGCACTACCTTCTTGAGGCGGCAAGATTTAAACAAGATGGGCCTGATTACCTGGTCTATTTGTCACATCAAGAAAAGATCGCCTTTCTTAAAAAGGACTACCGCACGGCGCTCACCTACAGTGTTCTCAAGCTCGATGCGGCGCGCCCGGCAGGTTACCGGCATTTGTTAGCGGATGCTTTGAGTGATCATGGTTTTTACCTGATCTTAAACGGCGAGTATGAAAGAGGGCTAACTTTTTCAAAAGAGGCTGATTCGATCATCGAACCTATCGGAGATAAAGATAAATACTTCTATAACCAACTCAACATCCTGCTCTACCGGCGTTGTCGCGGCGGCGAAACCGCCCCGATTATCGAAGAAATCAATCGCTGGATCGAGGTGCAAGGCGACGTGGTGCTGAAAGAGTACCTGGATTTCGTTTTGGAATGGCCGTGCCCCTGATCCTGACCGGCCGGCAGACTTTTTCTATTTTTTCCGTGCTCGGAAAAAATAGAAAAAGTCTTATCAGCGCGACACCACCGGTGAGCACCTGTCATGACAGGTCGGGGGCGACCAGTCATTGTTGGACTGAAGGAAGGGCAAGCCCGGCGTTACCTTTTTTTCGATTTTTTCAACGCGTTGAAAAAATCGAAAAAGTCATCTCGCTTTGCCTCGAAACCGCTGCTCCCGACCTCGTGCACGGCTAAAACTCGGGGCGCCTCAGTCTGGAGCGGGAAGTAACTTTTTCTATTTTTTCCCAGCTCTGAAAAATTGGAATAAATACGACCGCGGGCCATGTCGATTCGTTCAATGCCTGCCGCTTGGGCAGTCGCTCCCGCCGGTTACTCTGTCGAGAAGATGTGTGCGATTGCGGCCGAAAAAATATTTTTTCTCTGCTCGGAAAAAAAAGAAAAAATACCGAGGCTCATTTATTCAGGCGTCTATATATCTCGATAATAACCATTTACCCTTGGAAGCCCACAAGGCTCACCGATAGGGCGAATGCGGCCCGGCCTCGGTGCCTTGCCGACTTTTTCAGCGCTGTGAAAAAATCGGAAAAGTCAGCTCCCGAACACGGAAAAATCACGCCCAGGGTCATTTGGAAAGACAAACTGCCGGGCGAACCGCCCGCAAATGGGGCGCCCCCGCGAACCGGCAAGAGGCTTGATCGGCGTAGACTTTTTCTATTTTTTCACAGCGCTGAAAAAATAGAATAAATCATCTCACAAAACCCGAAACGGCCGCTCATGTGGTGCCGGCACGGCCGGACCACGGACGGCCCGAACCGAGTTCGACATGGCTCCGGGAGGAACTTTATTCTATTTTTTCAGAGCGTTGAAAAAATAGAATAAATACAGCGGTTCGCTTGCCTGAACATCTATATAGTTTGGCAGTAAGCATTTAGCCTTGAACCCCTGCAAGACTCGCCGATAGAGCGAACACGGCCTGCTCTCGACATATCCGACTTTTTCCACGCTGTGGAAAAAATAGAAAAAGTCTTCCGACCGGGCACGGGGAGATCACGCCCGAGGTCATCCGGGAGGGTAAGCGACCGGGCCGCTGATTCGCACATGGGGGCGGAGACAGGTTTGTCCGCCACATACTTTTTCGAATTTTTCAGAGCGTTGAAAAACTCAAAAAAGCATTTTCGTCAAACCAGAAACGGCTGTTTGTGCCGATATGGCACGATTCTTCTCCGGACCGTCCGAGCGGAGTTTGGCGTGATGTTGGCATCCAGGTACACAACGCCCTTCGGGGTAGGGAGAATTGGGGCCGTTACCCCAGGTAGGCCGCGATGACGGGGTCATCACGACCAACCTGGGTCTGATAGTACACAACGCCCTTCGGGGTATAAGAAGACGGAAACAAAGAAAAATAAGGTCGGCGCCTTGTAAAACCCCAGGTCATGGGGCATTCAGGTAACACCAACATCGGGCCTTAATCGGGATAGGTCGGGGCGGGAAGACCGTCCGGTAGTAACGGCGCCGGAAAGAACCAGAACTTTATCATTCCAAGGTCACCAAATGGATATCGTCACCGCTGTCGATGGTAGTAAATATTTCCGGTTTCGCTCTACTGCCTCTTACGGCAATGCACCGGGCCATCTCGCCGGTTTTCAGGGTAAAGTGCAGCTTTCTTTCCAGGGTCAACGTTTTGGTGTCGAAAACAAGAATATCCTTTCGTTCTGAAGTAAAGTCATCCATGAAGTCGACCCAGCGAAGAATGTAGAGCTTGCCGTGAGCCAGGTAAGCGTCCTGAAACATTTCATAGGCCAGATATCCGGTCGGTTTTTCCATCTTTGCGGGATGAGCCAGGTATTCCCTGTTTTTTTCCAGCAGAAACATGCCCTGTGGTCCGAAGTCTACGGCCGCGTTTCGACTTAAAACCAGCTCTCCGGAAAGGGTGTATTTATCGAAGCGGCCCATGGTGCTGTTCAGATAGTAGAGGAATTCCCCGTCCGCGGCCAATACGGCTCTGTAGAAATAACCCTCGTGGTCGGCAATCGTGCCCGCATCTCCCGCTGCCGATGTCACTTTCAAGTACTTCGGCATAAAAGACTGGATCTTTTCGCCGTCGTTTTGAAAGACATGGATCAGAAAATCGCTATGGGGCGCCGCTGAAAGATAGAAAAGGCGTTTGTCGCGGGCTGTAAAAGCGATCCACGCGGTATAGACGGCAAACCGATCTTGGAAACACCCGTCGGCTCCGAAAAACGAGAATCCTCGATTATCCTGAACAACAAAACCGCCGTCGGTTTGCGGAGCCAGCTCAATGGGCAGCCAAACCTCACCGGGTCCCTCACCTTTCCGGGCAATAACCTTACCTAAATTCTCCGGCGTACTCAGGTCGATTTGCAATACGCGATGGCGCTGGTTTTCAATCAGGTAGAGTCGATCTCCGGCAAAAATCATATCGCGGCAAAAATCGAGATAGGTAACCTCACCAGTTATCTGAAGCACCTTTCTTTCCAATACGCTGTCATCACCATGTAGGAAAGTCGACGCCAAAAAGAGGAAATAGATGCATTTCATTGGGGAAACCTTGGGGAAGCGGGGTTACTACACCGACCATTTTAACCGTACTGAGCAAGCACTTTACCTTGTAACTCCATGCAATTTCAAGTGCGGGGTTGCGGTTCAGGGTTGCCCCTGAACCGCCTTTCCTGTGTTCTCCTGTTACCCCAGGACCCAGGCTTTGAGTAACGACTGTTCCAGAAGGGCCAGGGCGCGGTTGACCGCTTGTGCCGTGGCTTTGCCTACCGAGCTTTGTTGGAACAAAACCGTGTCGTTGCGAAAGACGAATACCGCGGAACGCGCATGCGAGAGATCCTCGCCCTTACCGGTGGTCGTGACGCGCATGCCGGTGTTCAGGTCGATCAGCGTGATCTCTACCGAAATCGAGGTTCTAATCTCGTCGATGGTCGCTCCGCCCACGTTTAGCACCTGTTCCGGCGTAGCGTCCAGTTCCACGTGGGCAAAGGCGGCGTAGTCGGCGCCGTAGTTCTTGAACATGGGCAGGAATTCGTCAAAATCGACGGCGCCGGCCTGCCAGGCCTGACGCGCGCAGATTCGGGACTGCCTGCCGATATCGCTGTAGGGAACGGGGATGTTGAAGCGAGCCATGCCGTCGAGACGGTCGATCATCAGCTCACGCAGCCCGATCCCGATTCTGGGGTCCTGCCACCTGGCGTCGTTGACTTGCGCGGTGACCCCGATCACGGCCAGGGTAGGGAGGTCGGGACGGGGGACATCGGTATTGGCCCAGGGTGGCGTTAACAGCATCACTACCAGAAACGGAAGCCGCAATTTTCCTCTGGTCATAGCCGTACCTCCTCTCGCATTGATTTGCGCGATGAGTTGGTTTCTTTTGGACGCAACGGACAAGCGCCCGAGCGTCGGCGGCTTGAGCGGTGACGGTTACCTGACGAAACGGGGCGGCACTTCTACCCACATGGGGCATTCGAAACAGAATGTCCTAATCAATAATGTAGTCCCCGAAAGTCCATGTGTCAAACCCTTCCAATCTCTCCAAAATTGAAGGACATGACCCACAAGCCCGCCGCGGCGGTTTTTGGGAGTTGTTAATTGATAAATATCGCTTGCCCCAAGCGGTTTTGGGGGCTAAATTATAGTGTGAGACGTTGTTAAAAGCTCCCTAATTATTTATCTGCCGCTTTAGTTTATATCTTTTACTGAACTCCTTGATTTATATACCTGAACACACCGTTGGGGAATGGTGAGATATGACAATCAGAAGCATCGACTTTCAAGAAAAGCGGAGCTGTCCGCGCATCAAGCGGGCGGTACGCGCCGTGTGCGAGATTGACGGAATTAAATACAGGGCACGCGGTTACGACTTCAGTGAAGAGGGACTGACCCTGCTGGGCATGCCCATTATGCCGCGCGCCAAAAACTATGCGGTCATTTGCGAGACGGACGACGGTCACAAGGCGCGGTTCGTGGTTCGCGAGGTGCATCGCATCTTGCTCTACCGCAAGAAGACGCGTTTTTTGCGTCTGGGTTTGGACATCATGAGTATGGACGATCGAGCCCAGGCCTTCCTTCATGGTCTGAAGCCGCCCAGGGTCAAACCGGAAGAGGAAAAGCGGACGAGCCCGCCGCCCCCGCAATACCTTTCGGTGTCCAGGGACCAGAAACGCTTGCAGTTCCAACTGCCCGCCTTTGCCCGTATCGGAGGCCGGACCTATCGGTGTCGCACCGTGGACCTGTGTTCTTGGGGTCTCGGCGTGTTTGCGCCCGATGATTTTCCCCGGGTGGACATTTACGATATTTCGTTTCTGGACCCCGCCGGGAAGGAGATACCCTTGCTGGTCCAGGAGAAGAACCGACGTTTCGACCCGACCGCGGAAGGGCAACTGCGCCTGGGCTTGCAGATTATCGGCGGCCAGGATCGCTATGACAACTTCTTGAAACGACATACAGCGTCGAGCTGAGCACCCGGGCATGCCGGTTTGCCGTCACGCGCCGGGCCCAAGTTATTTTCTGCCCGACCATCTCCAACGGAATCAGCCGTTCGCGTTTGTTGCACGCGGCATCCTCAGCATGCATGTCAATAGTAGACATATCCACGGCTTTTACATTAGTTGATGTCGCCGTTACATTTTCCAAATTTACAAATCATTATTTTTCTTGTCAATTGCACTTATTTTCTGGTATCTCTTATGGCCGTCTCCCAGGGTGACGGCATCTCCGCCGAATGATCCCTGCCGAGACTTGTCCTAAATAACTCCCTTTTGCGGCGCCGAGCCCGGTATGCCCGGGTGCCGATCGCGATCGCCGATATTATGCTTATGTGGCGCAATTCCTATCAGCCGTTAACACTCATTCAAGAAACCACCCGATCCGCTGTCTATCGCGGCATGGACCACGACACCCCGGTCTGTTTGAAGGTTTTTCCGGCTCGGGCCCATGAAACCGCCGGCCGCGAGATTGCCGTTTATCAAAGCCTGCGTCGGCATCCCGTGGCGGGAACACCCACCTTGTTGCACAGTTTCCCGGTGGAGGAAACCGGGGAAGAAGTGCTGGTGACTACCTGGCTGCCGGGTCAGAGCCTTGGCCGCTTCCTTAGCTTTCAACACCGGGCGGTTCCCTGTGAGTCGGCGCCTCGTTGTCCCCTGGCCCACCATTGGTATTGCGCGTTGCAAGGCATTCGCGCCGAGGGCGCCCTGGCCGTGTTGTGCCAAATTGCCGATATCCTGGATCAACTCCACGGCCTGACCGATGACGAGGGGCAACCGCTTTACCACGGTGACCTGGCCCCTGCCAATATTTTGTGGGACGGGACACGAGCCTACCTGATCGACTTCGGGAGCGACGGCGCCAACCACCGCTTTTTCCATCCGCCCGAGGCCGCGCCGTCGCCCGCGGCCGATGTCTTTCAGCTCTGGCGTCTGGTTGCCTACCTGATGCCGGACCTGGCCGAGCATTACCCGGAGTTTCTCAGCGCGGACCCCGCGCGACGACCGGGCGCCGCCCGTTTGGCCCGAGTCCTCCGCGACCGTATCCCGCGTCGTCGCTTCACGCGGCGGCACATCCTGGCCTGGTCCGCCGCGGCGCTGGTGACCGCGGGGATCGGCGCCGGCGCGGCCTATCGGGATTACGACCGCATGTCCGTCAACGAACTGCGGGGACTCCTGCAAATCAACGAGGGCCGGCGCGCATCCATCATTCAGGCGCTTTCCCGAAAAACCAACAGCACCCGGCCCATCCATCTGCACCGGTCCTTTGTCTGGCTGGATGCGTCCACCCCGCGCACCTTCGCGGTTTTTGCCGACCATGTGGTGGAGGTGGGCGATTGGGTGGCCTGCTTCATCAACGGCGAATTGGTGAGAGGCGTCTTTTTGGGCGCCGACCTGGTTGCGGCCCTCATACAGGCGCCGGGCCGGGCTCCGGTAGAATTCCCCTGGCCGGAGCCACATCTCCGCTGGGTCCATCGCGCCATCCAAGCCCGGGCCTGTGAAGCCAGACCCTGTACGGGCGGGAACCTGAGAACGATCGTCTCCGCCTGTGCTCCGATTTACGGTATCCATCCAGTGGCCTTGGAGCGCCTGGCCGGCGCTTCCGTTCTGGGCCGCTTTCATCACTTTTACGAAATCTTGGACCATACAACCCGCCTGGGTTTCCAACGCCGCGGCAATCGCTTGCTGGCCGCTCCCCGAAAAGACTTGCGCATCTTGGATAAATGGGACCGCAAGCTGTGGTACGACGTCCCCCTTCGCGACGCGCTGCAAATCATTGCGTTGGACACCGGCCTCCCTATTCAACGGCCCGACATGGAGAATTTGGACCGCAAGGTGGTCCTGGGCTCCATCGACCTGGCTGAATGGTTCCAAGCCCATCAATTTACCTACACGTTCCATGACGGTGTCATCCGTCTGGGCGAAAGTCCTGACGTGTAGGAATTATGATCCATCATTGGAGGAAATGTTGAAGTATTTATTGTTTTTGATCTTATTGTTATTGCCCTTGACAGCTAGGGCACCTGAAAGCCGGGTCGGCTATCGTGAGGATTCAGTGAGTCCCCCACGATGCCTACATGTAATGGGTTCATGCATAATTATCCTTCCCCCTGAGTAACAAGGTGCCTTGAATGGTTTCAATTTTGATGCTGGGCCTTCTGGCCCAGCATTTTCAAGCAGTTCAAAACAAGGAACCTATAAGAGCTGGACTGGAGTATTATGCCGTATGTGATCAGAAATTGTACATGACCCAAGACAAGAGAATTGTTTCTTGGGATTTACAAAGTGGACAATCTGAAATAATTTACCCTAAAAGGGGCGGATCCTTCGGCACGATTGTATGCCATAATAAATATTTAGTTTCATGTCTTATCGGCTTTGATGGACATTATCATTCTTACATTTTTGTTAAGGGAGAAGTTCTAAGCTATAGCAAAGGCTCTTTTTATCGTTATATGTTTTCTGCTAATGGTCGTTTGTTTTTGTCGCCGAACAGTTTGGAGCCGGGGTATTTAATGCGAAATCCTTTTCCGTTTATGGTGAAGGAGGCCAAAATTATAGATGGAGCAGCCTCGATCATTCCTGATGGCATTCAATTTGGGAAGCTATCAGAAAGGCATCGTGATCTTGATTATAACCATAAAGCAATTTATATCGACGCCCTAAAGGAGGGAATCTTCGTTGCGGTCAGTGCGTTAAGGCCTGAGTTGATTTCCTATGATGAAACTGCAATAGCAAAAGAGACAGAGGATGGCTCTGGTCGCCCTACTTTACACAAGACAACAAAACTAGAAATTCCAAACTGGAGAGACCCGCCGCGCAAGTGGTACAGCCTGGACCATCAACCCGAAAATGAAATCGAGGCAATCAAGACCGAGTTTTTCTGTTCCTTTTCGGAAATCACCGGGATGAAGGTCTGGCGGGACCTGATTGCGGTCATCTATATAACGGCTCGAGATGCGCAAGTTATCGACGGCGAATGCCGGGGCAAGAAAACCGGGATTGCCGTTTTCGAGTACGGCGAGGTGGAGCCCCTGGTCCATCGCTGGTTACCGGATCAAACGGTTCTGGCCGGGAAGACGGAGGAGGGCCTGGTTTTGTTCACCCCGCGTTTCAGCGAGGCGGGCTTGACGCCGGAAATCGAGATTTGGGCTCCGCGGTGATCGGGTGACCGTTGCCTTGCCGTCTTGTCGGGTTTGCATGGATGAACCCGGAAAACAGGGGGTTGCGTGGTGAGTCAATTTTCGAATTTCCGCCGGCTATTCACTTTTAGACCGAAAACATGAAATAATAGTCAGTTTGCTTAGTGCCCGGGTTGACCGGGCCGCGGGGATAGAATATCGGAAAGAGGTTATTATGCACGATTTTTTGACTCGATTAGGGATCGAGGAAACCAACAGCGGCGTTTTTTCAGATCGTTGGTTGGAGGGTCGGGGCGAAGTGGTCGTCAGTTACTCGCCCGCGGACGGGAAGGCAATTGCCCGGGTCCGTACGGCCGATGCGGAAGAATATGAACAGGTGATGCAGGCCCAGTTGGCCGCATTTGCAAAATGGCGGACGGTGCCCGCTCCCTTGCGCGGTCAAATCGTACGCGAAATCGGTGAGAAGCTGCGCGAACACAAGGACGATTTGGGTCGCCTGATCACCCTGGAGATGGGAAAGATCTACCAGGAAGGCTTGGGCGAGGTCCAGGAAGTGATCGACATCATCGACTACGGCGTGGGGCTTTCCCGCCAGTTGTACGGGTTTACCATGCACTCCGAGCGACCCGGCCATCGCATGTACGATCAGTATCATCCGCTGGGGGTGGTGGGCGTCATCACGGCCTTCAACTTCCCCATGGCGGTTCACGGTTGGAACGCGATCATCGCCGCGGTATGCGGTGATGCGGTGCTGTGGAAGCCTTCTTTAAAGACGCCCCTATGCGCGGTTGCCATTCAGAACCTGTGCGCGCCCGTTTTGGAGAAGCACGGTCATGCCGGCCTGTTCGGCCTGGTGATGGGTCCCGACCATGTGATCGGGGAGACCATGGTGAACGACCACCGCATCCCGCTGATCAGCGCCACCGGCTCCACCCGCATGGGTAAGATCGTGGGCGCCAAAGTAGCCGAGCGGCTGGGCAAGTCCATCCTGGAATTGGGCGGTAACAACGCCGTCATCCTGACTCCCAATGCCGATCTTGACATGGCTGTTCCCGGCATTGTCTTCGGCGCCGTGGGCACGGCCGGCCAGCGCTGCACCACCACGCGTCGCCTGATCGTTCACGAGAGCCTGGTAGACGATATTTGTCGTCGCCTGGTGAATGCCTACGGCCAGGTCCGTATCGGCGATCCCTTGGATGAAAGCACCCTGATGGGTCCCCTGATCGACGATGATGCGGTTTCCCAGATGATGAGCGCCTTGGAAAGCGCGCGCGCCGCCGGCGGCGAGGTCCTGTGCGGCGGCGAACGTCTGGACCGCGACGGCTTCTACGTAACCCCGGCCGTGGTGAAGGCCGATAATGACTTCGATATCGTTCAAAACGAGACCTTCGCGCCCATCCTGTACGTGATTCCCTACAGCGGCGATGTTCACGAGGCAATTGCCGTGCAAAACAACGTGCCCCAGGGCCTGTCCTCCGCGGTGTTCACCCGCGACTTGCAGGAAGCGGAAGCCTTCCTGGGTCACCAGGGTTCCGATTGTGGCATTGCCAATGTGAACATCGGTACCTCCGGCGCGGAGATCGGCGGTGCATTCGGCGGCGAGAAGGAAACGGGCGGTGGTCGTGAATCCGGCTCCGACTCGTGGAAAGCTTACATGCGTCGCCAGACCAATACCATAAACTACACTTCCGAGCTACCATTGGCCCAGGGCATTAAATTCGAGCTCTAGGCGAATTGGCCACTAGATAGCAAAAAAACCAATATGAATAAAGCCGCACCGGCTCGGTGCGGCTTTTTTATTGTTCGGAGCCTCGTTTATGGCCTCTATAAAGGACCTACCCGGGCTGTAAACGGTTACATTCGAATAATCTCTATCATTCGCATACTGTTGTTGAGAAATAACTATTCAACGTGGCAAGTTGGCAAGATGGGTAAATTTGATAGAGGCAAACTATGTGTGATAAAACAAAAATAAAAATACTTGCGCTCAAGAGTAAATATGTCTATATTTACAAATGCATCTTTGAAAATGGAGGTCAACAATGAAGAAAATTCTTTCTTTTCTTCTCTTAGTTATTTGTCTATCCATGATGTCAAATTCTCAATCCACAACCAGGGCCGCCGGCAATTATGAATTCGACCCTGAATTTGAGGACTGTTCTTACTATCCACTCGGGCTTTGCATTAGAATCCCTCCACCCTAAATCACGCAAAAGTCGGGACAGTGACCGGCTTTGGATGAACTCGGGTCTTTCTTACCGCTCGTATGGGACACGAGGTCCCTGAACCTCGTCACGATTCGGCAATACCGGTCCTAATCAGGAAGGACTTAATCAAGCGGCCGCTCGCGGTTCACGGTCGGCAACACACACTCAGCCCGCTGTCACCGCGGGTGGCCCGGAATGAAAACGAAGCTCGTCATCGGGCTCCAGTATTAAAGCTTTTTCGATCTCGGCAAAGAATGCCAGGCGCTTATCGATCGGTTCACCTGCATAGCCTCGGGCCAACCCCAGGTAATCCGTAAAATGTCTCGATTCAGAACGCAACAGCGAACGATAGAAGTTGCCCAACTCCTCATCCAGGTAAGGCGCCAACTTTTCAAAACGCTCGCAAGAGCGCGCCTCGATATAGGCGCCGATGATCAGTATGTCGATCAGGCGTCCGGGTTCTGCCTTGCGTAAATGTTTGCGCAGGCCTTCCGCGTAGCGCGACGGACCGATATGGACGTAGTCCACCCCGCGGCGGATCATAAAAGCCAGGACCTGTTCGAAATGACGCAGTTCTTCGCGAGCCAACCGGCTCATCTTTTTCAATAACCCGGTGCGCTCGGTGTAGCGGAACATGAGGTTCAGAGCCGTATTGGCAGCCTTCTTCTCGCAGTTGGCATGGTCGATCAACAGCAGCTCGGGATGTTTCAGCGCCTCTTCTATCCAAGCGTCAGGAGTTTCACAGGGAAGAAAGTCGGCGATGGAAATGCGTCGGGTCATACGGGCCTCGTGATCGATTTTAGCGGCGCCGCGGCGGCGGCCCTTTGTTATAGCACAAATCCGGGCGGAATAAACCTTGCCAGGACGGGTGAGTCCAGGCGACAATTAGGGTTCCACAACCTTCTGAACAGCATTTCAAAATAGAATCATCGTCCCGGAGGTACCCATGGCCAAGGGCAAAAAGAAATCATTGAAGACAAAACCCGATTCCGAACCCAAGTCCGAAGAAGCGACTGTCCCCGATCAACCCGAAGCATACCAACCCCAATCGGCCTTCGAACTTTCCGATGAGATGGTAACCTCCGCGCTTACCACCGGCCGACACCGGGATTTATTGGAACGTTTATTTGGAGAGGAAGAATACGAAGCGCTGGTCAAACTGGCCGGAAAAGCACGTTCCCGTCGCTCCCGGGGCGGGCCCCGTGTGCTGATCCTACCCGGGATTATGGGCTCTAAATTGGGTTGCCACCGCTTCCTTTCATTTCACAACACCATCTGGTTGGAGCCTCTCGACCTGGTGACAGGCGGGCTGAAAAAACTGTCGTTGGCGGACGGCCGCAAGGACATCGAACCTTTGGGTGTCATGATGATCGCCTATCTACGGTTACGGCTGATCCTGAAAGGAGCGGGTTTCGACACCGGTTATTTCCCCTACGATTGGCGATTGAGCCTGGACCAACTGGGCGAACAACTGGCTCGGCATATTCGCAAGGAGACGAGTGGGAACCGCAGCATATATCTTGTCTGTCACAGCATGGGCGGTCTGGTTGCCCGCATGGCCCTGGCCAAATTAGGAGACGACAACGCGGTAGTTCGCCGGGTGATCCAATTGGGTACGCCCAACCACGGCTCATTTGCTCCGGTTTTGGCGTTGCGCGGTAAAGACCCCATGGTGAGCCGCCTTGCCGCCCTGGATACCGAACATACAGTCAAGGAATTGATCACCGGTGTATTCAGCACCTTTCCCGGTCTGATGCAACTGCTGCCTTTTCGTGAAAAGTTCCATCAGGTCGATCTCTACGACATCGCCTCCTGGCCCGATGATCAAATGTGCCCCCACCCGGGAGTTCTGGCCGCCGCACCCGGCGTTCAAGCCGCCTTGCCTCAACCCGATGAACGCTTCAGACTGATCATGGGCGTCAACCGGGAGACGGTGGTTAACATGACCGCCGTAGACGGAGCTTTCCGTTTCGAAACCAGCATGGAAGGAGACGGCACCGTGCCGAACTTCCTCAGTAAATGCCCGGGTCTGCCCACCTATTACGTTGAAGAAAGTCACGGTTCACTGGCCAATAACCGTAAGGTGGCCAAAGCGGTGATCGAACTGTTGGAAAGCGGCAAAACCTCGGTTCTGCCCACCAGTTGGAGCGCTTCCCGGCGCGGCACCGTCAATCGATTGACCGAGAAGGACTTCGATACCGAGGTCTTTGACGGACGGCGCGGCAAACAGATCACCACGCGTGATGTTCGCTATATGCTGTCGGAATTTGTCGCCCCCGCCAAACGCGAATCCGCCCCCGCGACCGCGAATGCCGCCGGCTCGACGGGTTATGCCGCCACGAAGGAAACCATCATCATCGGCCGCCGTCGGCAACATCGGGTGGATCTGCGCCTGGCTCAAGGCAGCATCACCGAGGTGGACGCCCATACGCTGGTGCTGGGCCTCTTCCGCGATGTGGAACCTTCCGGGGCCGCGCGCGCCCTGGACGGCAGCCTGGGCGGCGCCATCACCGAGTTCACCAATCGCCGCATGTTCTCGGGGAACGTGGGTGAAATCTTCATGCTGCCCACCGGGCGCTACAAGCTGACCGCCGAAATGGTGATGTTTGCGGGTATGGGCCCCTTCGATGAATTTGACGAGGATGTCCTGCGCCTGACCGCCGAAAATGTCTCCCGCTCGTTGGCCTGCACCAGGGTCGATTCCTTCGCCACCGTATTGATGGGCGCCGGTTCCGGCGTCGGCCTGGCCGAGTCGCTGGGGTCCCTGATGGAGGGTTTCATTCGCGGCATGCAGGACGTAGATCGCGATTACCGGGCGCGGAGCATCACCATCTGTGAAATGGATCCCGCCCGCTACGTTGAAATTCGTCGCGAAATCCTGCAACTGGCCACTACCGAACTCTTCGACGACATCGAACTGACCGTGGAAGAGGTGGTATTGCCGGCCGCGCCCGAACCGGTCGCCGACGATCGTGTGACGACCCTTGCTCCGGTGGTCGATCCCCTCTACCTGATTGTGCGCAAGATACAAGACACCGAGGCCGATCCTCTGGCCGGCTCCGGTTCCACCGTCGATGCACAAACCCACCTGGCTTTACAGGCGTCCGTCCTGACCTCGGGCGGCAAGGCCGCGGTGATCACCGACTCCTGCCGCATCGAGCGCAGGGCTCTGCTGAGACACCTGGAACGCATCGAAATGAGTTCCTTCAACGCCCGCAACCTGGCGGGCTTCGGTGAGAAGCTGGCGCAAATGGTGCTGCCGGAAGACATTCGGACGGTGCTGGGCACCATCGAGGGCAAGCGCATGGTGGTCATCCATGATGACGAAACCTCGCGTATCCCCTGGGAAACGCTGCACATCGACGGTCGCTTTCCGGCCCTGGCCGACGGCATGAGCCGCAAATACGCCGCGGCCGACCTGTCCGTGGCCAAGTGGTTGGAAAGCCGCCGCCGCGACCGCGAAATGCACATTCTGGTAGTCATCAATCCTACCCGCGACTTGGACGGGGCCGAGGCGGAAGGCAACCGCATCGTGGATGAGTTGAAGGATCACCCATTGATCAAAACCACCGTGCTGCGCGGCTGGGACGCAACCTGGAGCGCCCTGAACGCGGCCTTCCGATCCGGGGATTACGACGTGTTGCACTACGCGGGTCATGCCTATTTCGATCCCAACGACCGCTCCCGCAGCGGTGTCATCTGCGCGGACAACCGGGTTTTGTCGGGCGCCGACCTGGCCGGATTGGGGCAGTTGCCGGCGCTGGTCTTCTTCAATGCTTGCGAATCGGGCCGGGTGCGTTCGGCGGCCAGGGAGCGTCAGGGCGGTGTTTCGGCCAGGGAGCGGATCGACCGCAACGTGGGCCTGGCCGAAGCCTTTATGCGCGGCGGCGTTGCCAACTACGTGGGCACCTACTGGCCGGTGGGCGATGCACCGGCCATGAGTTTCGCGGGCACCTTCTACGACTACCTGCTGCGAGGCGAAACCATTGCGGCGGCCCTGAAAGCTTCCCGGGCCGAGGTCTTCGGCCTGGGTTCGGTAGACTGGGCCGATTACATCCACTACGGCGGTATCGACTTCCGCCTGAAGCAGCCGGAGTAGACCGACCTTAAAGATACCCGGCCTTCCGAGGAAGGCCGGGGTTGCCGGTTACCGGTTTTTCCGCTTCCCGTCAGGGTTGCGGCGTGGTGGTTTCCGTTCCGGCGCCGGCTTCGTTTCCGCTGCCGTTGCCGGAATCCTCAGGTGGTGGTTCCTCCTCAGCGGGCTGATCGCTGCCTCCCTGGTCGGAGGGCTCGCTTTCGCCCGGGGTTTCCTCCTGCTGATCCGGCGTCGTGTCCTCATCCGAGACATCCACCGGATCACCCTTGAAGATGAAACCGTAGCGGCGCATGACCTCGCGACGACGCGGCGCACTCAGGCTGCGCAGGGCGAAGCGCAGGTAGGCATACACGTCCGAGTTGAGTTCATCCACCTGGTTGCGAACGGCCTTCAGTTCGCTCAGTGCGGACTGATGGGCCAGGTTGGCCTGATCCACTCCCTGACACGAGGCTTCGGCCAGGGCCAGGGCTTCTGAAACGGCAGTGACGGTGGGGAGATCCATGGCCGGATAACCCCGCTCTACCGCTACCGTCTCAGCCTTGATCAGGGACCGGGCGTGTTTCAGCCAGTCTCGCTTGTAGCGAGCTGCCAGAAACTTGCCGGACGCATTCAAGCCGAAGATCTTGAAGATCTCCGAGGAATGGCCCAGAACCAGTGCCCGTGCTTTCAGCATTCGCCAGAAGGACCGGCACATTTCGCCCAGGTAATCCAAGTTTCGATCACACTCCTTGACCAGTTTGTGGCGTGTGCTCAAAGCTTGGGTCTTGGCCTCGGCAGCCAGGGGAAAGGCGCTGATCAAGGCCGTACCCTGGTTGACGAGAGACCTGGGCAGCAAGCCCGCACCAAAGCCCACCGTAAGTTCGGCGGTCTTCAGCATGCGGTCAAGCCATTTCTCGCGGAACAAATCACTGTCGAAATACATCACTTTCATAATCGAACTCCTTTTTCCATCATTTTTCGGTTGGGAACCCGTGTGGAGGCGCACGGCGGACCTTGGGAGCTGCGTCCCCTCGAACGGATTCATTAGTAGTTGCGTGACTTCCCGGGTGCGAGTGGTACCTTCCCGCACGCGGCCTGCCCGTCTTGTGTGTTTCGTTCTAGGAATATTTGCCCGGGCGATAGGATGGTTAACTTCCACCATCCTCATAGGTGTAACTGCCTTCGACCGGGGTTCCGGTTATGTTTGTTCGATATCACCTCCTTCCGCGGTGACTTGTTCGCCGCGTTCTGAGTGAATCTTAATGCGCGGTTTCGGCCCTGTCCATATAGATCATATTATTTCTCTTTTCATTATATATGGGTTAAAGATATATATAATCATTTTCTCTCTTCTGGAAGGCAGGTACTCCCGCCTTCTCTGAATGACGGTTGATCAGGTTGTCAATAAGAACCGCTCACGGTCGATCGTCGGGGGCGCCTCGAAAAAACAACTTTGGAAATGCCTGCGCCTCGATCTAAAAACCAAATGGGTTGATTTTGGTAATTTTTTCTTTTTGACGGTCCAAAACCTTGGCATTTCCTTGCCAGGACCACGAATATATTCCTGATTTAGCGACCCGGAAAAGTCAGGAGCAAAGAAATCGTCCTCTTTCTTTGCTCCCTGAAAGTTAGGGGACGAAGAATTATTTTTGGTTCTTTGCTCCTGACTTTTCCGGGTCAAGGAGTCACAACTCTTTTCTTCCACATTCCTTTTCAGGGAGCAAAGAATCATTTTCGATTCTTTGCTCCTGACTTTTCCGGGTCAAGGAATGAGGCCTGTTTCTTTGCTCCTGACTTTTCCGGATCGAAGAATCAGCCGTAATTGCTTGACCCCGGGTTTACAGACACAACGAAAGACAAATCGTTTTCAGCCTCTCGAAGTTGTCAAACCAGGAAATGACTCCGGGTTCGGCGGGAATACCAAGGGGAGGAAACAGGTATTCGGCATTGGAATGCCTCTGAAAACGGTTTACATCTCGTGATCAGTGAGCGATACCCGTATGAATCGACAGGAGCTTAGTTACAGGTTTGAACGATATGTGGCCTCAGGCGTAAGTTTTATTTTAACAGCCACCTACAAAAATAGCCTCAGCACTTCCCAGGACCCGGGCCGTCGTGGTAGAAACCTGGCAGACATACCTGTCGCGGAGGATAGCTTGGAATACGATTCACCCTGGAAAACCATTTTGGACCACCTGCTCTATCACTGTCTGCAAATGATCAATCCCGATTTGTTCGACGATATAGACTGGACGGTCGATCCCATTTTTCTGGATAAGGAACTCAACCAGATCGCGCCCAAACACAAGGTGGGCAACCGATTCGTGGACAAACTGTTCCAGATTCGAATGAAGACCGGCGAGATCAAATGGGTTCTGCTGCACATCGAGGTACAGGTCAGCTACGATTCAGGTTTCCCTGAACGCATGTTCGTCTATAACTACCGCATCTACGATAAATATCAACAGCGGGTCATCAGCATGGCCATCCTGGGCGATTCGGACGATGCCTGGCGCCCTGACAGCTTCAGCTACGGCGGTTACGGCAGCACCATGGGCCTGAACTACAATGTGGTCAAGCTGATCGACTACGAGGAAGAAGACCTGGCTCAAAATGAAAATCCTTTCGCCATCGTCATCCTGGCTCATCTCAACGCCTTGAAAAACGCCGGCGACAACGAGAGCCGGCAGGTGATCCGAGCACGCGCCAAAAAGAACCTGTTGCGCATGGCCCTGACCCGCAACTACTCTCGAGATCAGATTCGCCAACTGACCCTGTTCATCGACTGGGTCATGAATGTGCCCGAAGACCTTGACAATCAACTTAAAGAGGAATTACATAATGAGGTAGGAGAGAAAAAGATGCAGTACATAACCGGCTGGGAAAGACGCGCAATGAAGAAAGGCAAGCTGGAAGGCATGCGCGAGGGCGAGCGGAAAGGCAAGCTCGAAGGCAAGCGTGAAGGCAAGCTCGAAGGCAAGCGTGAAGGCAAGCGTGAAGGCAAGCGCGAAGGCAAGCGTGAAGGCATCCGTGAAGGTATGCGCAAGGGGGAGCGTAAAGGCAAGCTCGAAGGCAAGCAAGACCTCTTTCTTCACCTGGTTCACCGCAAGTTCGGCACGGTTCCCGATTGGGCTTCAAGCCGGGCCAGGGAAGCAGATGTCAAGCAGATCGACCAATGGTCCGAACTTCTCTTCACCGATAAGCCGCTTGAAGAAATCATGAAACCTCGGCGCTAATTGAACAACTGCCGATTACTTCAACGGCAGGCGGATGGTGAAGGTGGTGTCCATGCCTTCCGTGGCGTCTACCGTCAGGGATCCCTGGTGGCGTTCGATGATGCCGTAAGAGATGGATAATCCCAGGCCCGTTCCCTCGCCGGAGGGTTTGGTGGTGAAAAAGGGTTCGAAGATACGGGATCTGATTGTTTGGGGGATGCCGCCGCCGGTGTCGTGGAAGCGGATCAATGCCTGGTTGTCGGCCGTGTTCGTCGAGATGGTCAGGGTACCCCTGGTTTTATCATCCCCCACCTTGTCGCGAATCGCATGACAGGCGTTGACCGTCAGGTTCATGAAAACCTGGTTCAACTCGCCCTGGTTGCCCATGACCACAAGCCTTTCCGTTAAATTTTCTTCAAACGCCACCCAGCGTCGAAAGTTGGGCGCAACCAGTTTCAGGGTCGAGATGAGGCAGGCGTTCACATCCACGGGCGACGGTTTGCCGACCATATGTCTCGAGAAGGTTTGCAAGTGCTGTACGATTTCCGCGATACGACGGGCGCCTTCCTGGATGGTGGTTGACGATTCCGTCAGCGGGTCGATGTGTTCGTCGAAGGCATGCAGCACCTCGGAGCTCGCATCCTCACCGGCCAGGTCGACCAGGAAGTCCTTGAAGTTGATCAGGCCTTTGGTCAGGTTTTGGGCCGCGCCGTGCACGTAATTGGTGGGGTTCTTGATCTCGTGGCCGATACCCGCCGTCAGGGTTCCCAGCGAGGCCATTTTGTCCTGCAGGGCCATTTGCTCGCGCAGGCGCAGGAGGGCATCCTGTTTGTTTTTCAACTCGGCCAGGAAGCGGGCTTTGGTCAAAGCCAGGACGGATTGCTCGCGGAAGGTTTCAAGGTGATCCATATTGACATCCGCGAAGGCGTCCGTTCGGGTAAAGTTTTCCAGGACCAGGTAGCCGTTCAAGGCGCCGTCCAGGTAGAGAGGCAGGCAGAGAATGCTGTGATCGCCTTCCTTTTCCTGAAAGCCTTTGAGCTTGTTTCCGCTCGAATTTTGGGGATCAAGGAACCGCGAGACCATTTCGTTGTGATTGAAGCGGCGACGATCCGGCGGCTGCTCATGGCCCAGCGCCGCCGCCGGTGTGAACAGATTTTCCTCGGGGGATTTCAGGAACACGACACCGGCGGTTGCCTGCGGGATTTGCGCGAGGCCTTCACGGAGCAGCGCCTGCAAAACGGATTCGAGAGAATCGCCGCTTTTCATGCCCCGAACGATCTCATCCAACGAGCGCAGGGAGTTCCGCACACGCAAATGCAATTCCAAGCGCGAGAGCAATTCGCCTCGGGTTACCGGTTTACTGATGTAGTCGTTGCCACCGGCGGCAAATCCGGCCGTCAGATCGGGTACCTGGTTGCGGGCCGACAGGAAGATCACGGGTAGTTCATGGCGGGCGTAGCGCTTGCGCAGTTCGGAGCAGACCTGGTAACCGGACATTTTGGGCATCATGATGTCCAGCAGGATCAAGTCGACGCCGTGATCCTCCAGCATGGTCAGGGCGCTGAATCCGTCGGCGGCCTCGGAGAGGTGGTAACCGCAGGGTAACAAGTACTCGCGCAACACCTGTCGGTTCACCGGATCGTCGTCCACGATCAGCAGGTGGAAACCGGCGCCGGAGTGGGCAACCGGGGGTTCATCGGGTTGTTCGGAGGCGTGGGGCAGAATGTCGTCGGACGCCCGGGCGGCGGGCACGCGATGGGTCAAGGGCGCGTCTTCGGTCAGCGGCGTCTCGTTGCCGTCGGCCGTGGCAAGGGTAAAGCTGAAAGCGGCGCCCTCACCGGGTTTGCTTTGCACTTCAAGCCGACCGCCGTGCAATTCCACCAATTGCTTGCAGATGGCCAGGCCCAGACCGGTGCCGCCCCGGGTGCGCGTGTCGCTCTCCTCCACCTGCTCGAAGGATTGGAAAATGCGCTGTTGCTGCGATTCCGGGATACCGGGGCCGGTATCGGCCACCGTGATCATCGCACGATCATCGATCTGTTCAGCGGTGATGGTGATGCGACCCTCGTCCGTAAACTTGACCGCATTGCCGATCAGGTTGTGCAGGACCTGTTGGAGTCGGTTGGGGTCGGCCGTCACCGGCGGAAAGTTTGCAGGTACCCGGTTGATCAGTTCCAGGCCCTTATCGGCAGCCAGGTTTTCCACCAGGCTGAGCGCGTTGTTGACCGCGGCGCGCGCATCGACCGGGCGTAGGTTGATGGAAAAATGACGTTGCTTGAGTTTGGCGAAATCCAGGATGTCATTGACCAGCGTGGTCAGACGACGACCGCTTTGCATGATGGTAGTCAAATTGTCGCGAACGCGAGGAGACAGGACCCGACCGGAGTGGGCCAACATACCTTCGGCCAGGCCGATGATGCCGTTGAGGGGAGTGCGTAACTCGTGGCTGGTATTGGCCAGGAACTCGTTTTTGGATTGGTCTAAACGGCGCAGGCGTTCGATGACGATTTCCTGTTGCGCGGTCATCTCCTGTTCCTTGCGGCGCAGGGCGCGCTCGGTTTCCAGGTTCCGGCGTTCCAAGGCCAGTTTGTGGCGCTGTTGTTTCAGGTACCAGAGGATGAAAGCCAGGACCGCGGTGATGTAGAGGGTCTTGGCCCACCAGGAAAGCCAGGGCGCGGGCGGCAGTTGGACGGTTAGGGTACGCTCGGGTCCCCAATCTCCGTATTTGTGAGCGGCCTTGACCGAGAATCGATATTCGTCGGCGGGCAGGTTGGTGTAGACCGCGTGCCGGTTCGATGCATTGACCTCTTTCCAGTCTTTGTCGAATCCCTGTAGTTTGTAGCGGTACCTGGTTCTTTGGGGTGCATTGAAAGCGTCGGCCGCAAAGCGCAATTCCAGGGAACGGGTTGAGTGAGGCAGTTCCAGTTTTTGCAGCGTCTCGATGGTACGGGGTAGCATTGAGCCGGGGCCCGGTGATAAGAGATTGCCTTCCAGAAAAAGGTCGGTCAGCTTGGTTTGGGGTGGACGGAAAGAGTCGGTTATCAGGCAGGGGTCGAAGACAACAAGTCGCTTCCGGCCGAGAAAGCTGAGTTTTTCACCCGCAATAAAACCGGCTTTTGGAGAGAAATCCGCGTCCGGCAGGCCGTCGCCGGTATCGTAGTTACGGAACGTTCCCTCCTGAGGGTCGAACCGGGATAAGCCGTTGGAAGTACCCAGCCAAAGGCAGCCTTGCAGATCGGGGAGAATTTTGTAGATGATATTGCTGGGCAAACCGTCATTTTGTGTATAGGACCGGGCCTTTCCGGTTTGGATATCCAAGCGGCTGAGACCACCGCTGGTGCCGACCCAAAGCGTGGCGCCGGCATTCGATTGCCACATGGTGAAAATCATATTACCGGCAATGCTTTCCGGGTCATCAGTATCGTGACTGTAAAGCACAAAGCGACCGGGTCGATTCAGGTCCATTCGCTGCAAGCCGCTTTGAGTACCGATCCAAATGCGTTGGTTTGTTCCGAAGTCGCCAAGAATGGAAAGAAGAGCGTAGTCTGCAAGACCTTCAGTTCCCCCCTTGTGATATTCATCGATCCGACCCTGCCGGTAGGCGTAAAGACCATCAAAGGTTGCCAACCACAATGTTCCGGTCGGGTCTTCCAACAGGCCGTTGATATCCTTGTTCAACCTCCGACCTCCGACCTGTTGAGCCCGGTAGGATGACGGACCATTTTCCTTTAGAAAATACAAGCCGTCGCTTTCCGTGCCAACCCACAAACCGCCCTGGCTGCTTTCCGTCATCGACTTGACGTTTGCCCCTTTCAAATCGACGGTGATTTCAGGTTCATCCGGATTCCCCGTTCGGCGAGACAAGGTCCCGGATCTCTCGGCTAACCATATGCTTCCGTCTTGTTGTCTATAGATAAACTGGGCTCGATCGGCACTTAAGCCGGACAGGTTGTCGGCGAAAGAGGTCGGTACGAGATAATCTACAAACGCGCCGTAGCAACCGAACCAATGGATTCCATCGTCGTCGTGATAGGCGACTTTCTTTTCGCCCGGTTGTATCCAGTCGTCTAGCTTTTCATCGTGCTTCCACCATCGCATGGTATCGATACGAGGATCGAGCCGAAAGATCCCGGAACTCTCGGTCGTTCCCCAAATCAAACCCTTGTTGTCTCTTGATAGCCCGGTTATCTCCGGCCCCGCGCCCCCGTGGCTGAACCATTTGACTTCACCCTGATCTTGGGTGGCCAAACGAGCAAGGCCCAGGCCCGTTCCAATCCAAAGCAACCCGGTCGCATCATCGACGACATCCCATACCCTTGATTCCGGGGTCTCGTAATGCTTGAAGATTCCCGGTTTCTCCAATTCCATACGACTGATCACATCATCGATGTAAACCAACCAGAGCGTTTTCCCATCGTGACTGAGGTGAAGTTTGCGCACCTCGGAGCCGGCCAAACCGTCGGGTTTGTTTTTTTCGAATTGAAAAGAAAGGAAACGTTCCGTTTGAGGGTCGAACCGATCCAAACCGCCCCCGCTGCCAATCCAAAGAAAACCCTCGGGGTCTTCAACGACGGCATGGATATCATTGCGGCTTTGATTCTCACCGGTACCGGAGTGGTTGAGAAAAACCTCAAAGCAGCCGGATTGCCGGTCCAACTTGTTGAGGCCGTTGCGCGTACCTACCCAAAGATTGCTTTGTGAATCCTCCACCAGTGCATAGATGTAGTTGTTGGAGATGGAGCAGGGGTTATGGGGATCATTGCGATAGACTTCCATTTGATAACCGTCAAAGCGATTCAGACCGTCTCGAGTACCGAACCACATGAAGCCCAAGTGGTCCTTCAAAACAGCAAAAACATGACCCTGGCTCAGGCCCTGCTCTCGTCCGATATGTCGAACCGCGTAGGCTTGTTCATCTTGAACGTTGTCCGAAACCGGTTGATTTTGGGCGAGCAGGGGGAAAGATATCCCCCAGGAAAGAAAGATCATGACTCCGGTTGTATAAAGGAAATAAGATGAAGCACCCAAATAGCCGTCTCCATGAGTAACCACGCCTAAAAATCTTTATCGGTCGCGAATAAATTAACTTTTGCGCTCGACAAATATCATGGGCTCGTAAATTTGCAATTAGTGTCATTCGTGATCAGTTATCGGCGGGAGGTTGCTTCTTGAACAAGATCCATCAGGGCTTCGGCCAGGCGTTGCGGACCCTTGCCGTCGATCAGTTTGTTCGCGGTTTTCGCCAGGAGTTCGGCCGCCGTTTCATCGCGACACAATTCGGCCAACATGGTTACCGCTTGCTCCGTCGTAGTAGCGCGCAGGGCGGTTTCGGTATCGTCCAGCGCCGTCAGTTCGAGATCGTCCTCCGGGCGGTCCGGGGTCAGGACCACCGTGGGCAATCCATGGGCCAGGCACTCGAAGAAACTGACGCCATAGACCGCGAGGGCGTACCCGGCCCGGGCAAGGAGCGCCGAGATATCGGGGGGGTTATGATGAACCTGGAAGCGTTCCGCCGGCCGGTCGGGCGGTGGAGCGAAGGGTCCCTGGATCCAGGTAATCGTCAGTTCCGGCGGCAGGGCCGTGTGTAGTAGAGCGGGCAGGGTGCGGCCCAGTCGGTAGGTGTCGCTGCCGCCGGTTAGGATCACCACCTCGGGACGAGGGCTCCAGGATTTGGTGTGGATGGGTTTTTCCAGCAGGTAACAATCCCAACCGAACCTGGTTTTGGGCGATGCCCGGCCGAAGAAGGAAGGCACCCAGTTCAACTGAGCGCCGCTTTCCGGGGGTAGGGTGTGATCGATTCCGGCCAGGACGCAGTGTTCGGGCCGTTTAGCAATGACCTGGAGGAGGTTCGGGGTAACCAGTTTCGGGGGCAGGTCGCAGACAATGATTTTGGGTGGTTTGTCGCCGCTGAAGTCAAGAGCTCGGGCTAAATCGTCGCAGATGCGATGGGGAATCAAGTCCAATTGGGGCAGGTTGGGGGCTCAGCCTTGGATGAGCATTTGGACGCCGGCGGCGGCCCCGTCCTGAAGGGCGCGAGCGGGTGGAAGCATGCGGCGCAGATGGCCCAGGCCCACGGTATCATCGGCAGCCGTTACCAGTAATACAGGCAGGGATTGTTCCAAGACACCCTTTTGCTTGACTTCTGCATTGACGGCGCGCAGTTGCGGTTCGGTTTGGAGGCGACGGATGACATGGCGCAGGTCTACGATGCTGTCGTCCGGGTGTTCGGCGTGCCAGTCCCGGTAGACTTGCGACATGAAGCGATAGTCGGAAGGGGTGTCCACCGAAAGCCGGTGTTCCATGGAGAAAAAGATGGGTTCGTCTTCTATGTAGATGAATGAGGCCTGATCGGCAAATTTGGCCGTAGCGGCGCCAACATGTTCGCGTTCGTGAGGCAGGGTAGAGGCAGACACCAACCGCCGCCAGGTGGAGATGGGATAGGCGTCGATGCCCTGGTGGATGACCTTCTTGCCCTTCTCGCCGCGCACGCGGACGAAGTCGGCCGAGGGATGGTGCTTCAACGCGGCGATCATGCGTTCGATGAGCGTGGGTTCGATCAGCGGACAGTCGCCGCAAATATAGAAGAGAACGGAAGGCGCCGTCTCTTTGACCGCCGCATCGATTCGGCCGACCAGATCATTGACGTCGCCGGGCCAGGCAAAACAGGCGCGACCCGTAGCGCGGGCCCAGTCGATGAGGGGTTGATTGACGGCTTCATCGGTCGTGGCCAGGACGGCGCGATCAAGGGACGGAATGCGCTCAAGCCTTTCGAAGAGACGTTCGATAAGGGGTTTACCGGCCAGGTCGAGCAGATGCTTTCCAGGCAGCCGACTGGAACTGAGACGGGCCCCGACAAAAGCAATCACAGCGGTCATACGGGTGCTCCTCAAACGGATGAAGCGAATCGATTTTACCCCGAACACTCGGGTAAATCCAGGTGTGTGCGCAGTTGAACGGCGGTAGGTCTATGTTAGGGTTGCGTTAAACAAACACCTGGACAGCATAGCGATCCCTTGTTAGCATAGGAGTTTCCGAAAGTTATCGCCTAGTACTTTGTCGGTTTAACGTAACTCCCTCGCCCAGTTATGTTATAAATTAGGTGCGCGTTGAGATTGGATGTAGAGAATCCTTGGCAGATTCGTATCCAACACACCTAACTTTTTAAAAATTTCTAGACGCGGAGAGGCGTATTAGAGCGATGAGAAAATTACTTGTTGTCAAAAGCTTGATGATTTTTTCCTGCATGGCGATGGCCGGCACCCTGTCGGGCACCATCAAGGAAAAGTCCACCGAAATTACCTTGCCCAACGCACGGGTAAGCGTGTTGAACACCACTTTCAGCACAGTTGCTAACGTAGACGGTGTTTACAGCTTCAATATTCCCGACGGCACCTATGAGGTGCGCGTCGGTTTCTCGGGCTTCGGCTCCGAGACCAAGACCGTCACTGTATCCGGCGACACCAAACTGGACTTTGATCTGGTCGCTTCCAGCATCGAGGAAGAAGTCGTGGTTACCGCCAACCGCGCGGTCATCCGCGAGACTCCCGTTGCCTTCACCAACGTGTCCGGTGAGACGATCAAAGAAAGGTACACTTCTCAAGACACCCCCGAGTTGTTGAAATCTGTTCCCGGTGTTTTCTCCCGCTCCAGCGGCCTGGGCGAGTCCGACCTGTTCGTTCGCGGCTTTGACTCGGAGCGCGTCCAAATCATGATCAACAACGTTCCCGTAAACGACCCCGAATCTCAGGTCGTCTACTGGTCCAACTGGACCGGTCTTTCCGGTAACGCCGGTTCGATTCAGGTCCAGAAGGGTGTAGGTTCCTCGCTGTACGGTTCCGGCGCTTTCGGCGGTTCCGTCAACATCGAAACCGACAACTTCAAGGTTGAGCCCTCCACCGGTCTGCTCGGCACCCTGGCCGATATGTCCGGTAACTCCCACTACGTGGGCGCGATTGACTACAGCACCGGTTTCATCGCGGACGACAAATTCAACTTCTACGGTCGTTACGAGCGCAAAGACGGCGATTCCTACATCGACCAGACCACCTACGACGGCCACAGCTTCTACCTGGGTACCCTATGGCAGGTCAGCGACAGCCAGTCCTGGACCATCAACCTGCACGGCGCTCCCCAGGACCACAACCAAGCCGCCAACGTACAGGATCCCGCTTTGCTGGAACTGTTCGGCCGCACCTGGAACCGTCGTAACCACCCCTTCCAAGAAAACTACTACTTCAAGCCCGTATTCGAAGCGCACCACGATTGGACCATCGACAGCCGTTCGCACTGGCGTTCGACCATCTTCGTCACCAAGGGCACCGGCGGCGGCCGTTACCTGCGTAACGACCGTTTGAACCTGGAAACCGGCATCGTAGAATCGCAGCCCCCGGGCCGTCGCGACAACCGTTTCACCGACCCCTTCCGTGACTACACGCCCGCGCGCAGCATGTTCAACAACTCCTGGCGCAACGACTCCCAGAACAAGCACGATCAGTGGGGCGCCAACACCAGCTACAAAATCGTCTTCAACGAGAAGTTCACTCTGGTTACCGGCGGTGAGTTCCGCTTCTGGGAAGCAGACCACTTCTCCGATGCTGAAGAATTCGAATACGGCATCGAAGATTCCGTCGGTCTGGGCCCCGAGGTCATCGATTTCGTTGAAAAGCGTTACGACTACGTGGGTGAAGTGGACAACATGAGCGTCTTCGCTCGCGGTCAGTTCAAGCCCACCGAAAAGTTAACCGTGATGGTGGACGTCGGTTTCCTGACCTTCGACCAGAAGATCACCGAAAATCCCATCCATCAGTGGGACTTCTACAACCGCCGTTGGACCGACATCTTTGCCCGCGCCACCCAAGACCTCAGCTCCGACTGGGACGCTTCCGGCGCAACCACCACGGCTAACGTGATCGCCAACCCCGCCGCCGATCCCGACGCCTACGATCGCGACTACGACTTCTTCCAGCCCAAATTCGGCGTGAACTACAACGTCGACGACAACTGGAACGCGTTCGTGAACTACTCCTTCGCTTACAAGGAACCCCAAGTGGGCGACTGGTACAACCGTTCTTCCGTTCCCCTGACCCAGGACATTCTCGACGAGGAATCCCTGACCAACCTGGAACTGGGCTTCGGTTACCGCTCTCGTAACATGAACCTGAGCGTGAACTACTATGTCATGGAGTTCGAAGACAAGATCGAATCCGTCACCGACTCCAACGGCGATCGTGAGACCATCAACGCCGGCGACGCCGACCATACCGGTTTGGAAGTTGCCCTGAACACCCAGTTCAACAACAACTGGACCTGGTCGATCTCCGCGTCCCTGGCTGACAACGAGTGGACCCGTGTTCTGGACTACGATCCCAACTACGACTATGACAGCGATCCCGACCGCCGCATCCCCGTAATGTTCGGCCAATCTGCCGATCAGATCCTGGGCAGCAAGGTTCCCGATTCGCCCCAAACCATGTGGTGGACCGAAATCGCCTACCGTTCCGATAACTGGTCCGCTTACGCGAACTACAACTACTGGGACGACTACTACGTGCTGTTCGACAACGACGGTAGTGATATTGTCGGCTTGAACGACGACAGCACCCTGCCCACCTTCTCCGAGGTCGGCATCGGTATCACCTACTTCTGGAAGGTGCGCACCGGCAGTTCGCTGGCGATTTCGCTTCGCGGCTCCAACATCACCGGCCACGAGCACTACAACGATGCGCGTTACAGCCGCGACTTCGGTCGCCCCGACGGCTCCGGCCCCTACCTGGGTGTGACCCAAGGCGCCGAAGACAGCTGGTACGCTACCCTGGATTGGACCTTCTAAGTTCCTCCGGGATTAACACACAACCTGAAAGGGGCGGCTTCGGCCGTCCCTTTCTTATTTTTGGCGCCGGTGTTGACGCCTAGCCGAGGGTTGGATAATGCCCGCCTTTTTTTTAGGGTTGGATAATGCCCGCCTTTTTTTTATAGAGATGCAAGGTTTCAAGTCTGTTTTTTTAACGCGTTTTGCCGGAACCTGGAAACTTGCCAATTGCCCTCGGCAACTTGCTATAATGATTTGTTAGCATCGAATCTCCCCGGCATTTGGTTTTACCCGGCGCGGGGCAGGGGCCGTTCATGAGCACGCCTAATGAGCATGATGAGGATATGTCCTCGTTGTTCGATATCGACGGTGATTCGTTACCCACCCTGGACCTGACCAAAGAGCTGGAGGGTCTTGGCGCCGCACCGGATCAGCAGCCCAACATGCCGCTGACAAGCGAGCGTGCGCGCTACCGCATCAAGTGCGTTTTGGGTCACGGCAGCGCCGGAACGGTGTACCTGGGCGAGGTGATCGAGCAAAAACCCTCCTCGGAACCCATTCCCGATATGGTTGCCCTGAAGGTGATGGATTACAAGGGCGATGAGCCCTCCGAAAGCCACCGCTCCGAAATCTCGCTGATGAAAGGCGTCAAACATCCCAATGTGGTGCAACTCTACGATTGGGGCATCGACGGCAAAGCTTTGTTTTCAGTGCTGCACTATTGTGAGCAGGGTTCCCTTTTGCGCCGAGTTTTGCGCGAAGGGCCGCTGTCGGCCGAGACCGCTAAGCGCCTGCTGCGCGAAATGTTGGAAGCCCTTGTCGTCACTCATCGCCTGGGTATTCTGCACCTGGATATCAAACCCGGTAACGTTTTGATTGCCGAGGACGGCCGCTTCCTGCTCACCGATTTCGGTATCTCACGCTCTCTTTTCCAAAAAGATAGTCACCGTATCACCGGCACGCCCGCTTTCATGCCGCCCGAGCAGGCCCGAGGGGAAAACATCAAGCTGGATGCGCGCTCCGATTTGTTCGCCCTCGGCGCCATGCTGTGGTACTGCATCACCGGCGATTTCTCCCATAAAGAGTTATCGCAACGGGAAGCCATTCGCCTGCGTGAGCGTACGACCCTACCCAAATTGGAAGACAGGGTTTCGGATGATTACAAGGATTTAGCCGGCCTGGTAGACACCTTGTTGGCTTTCGATCAGCGTCGGCGTCCCGGTTCCGCCGCCGAGGTTCTGCTGGCCCTGGACAAGATCGATCCACACACCAAAGACAGGGCCGAGGAATGGGAACATATCAGCAAACGCGGCACCCGCCTGGACCGCGAGTGGCGCGTGAAGCTGCGCGGCCAGATCGCCGATCCCGTACTGCGCGAATTGCTGAAGCGCTGGGGCAAGTTCTACCGTCTGCGCCTGTACAATAACGGTGAGCTGATTTGCGACGAAGAGGAACACTCTTACGAGGTCTATATCCTTCTCCACGGCCAGGTAGAGGTGCACCGTCACGGTAAACTGTTGGCGGTGGAGAGTCGCGAGGGCGAGATTCTGGGAGAGGTTGCGGCCCTTACCGGCACCCAGCGCACCGCTCGTCTACAAGCGCGCGGCGAAGTGGTCCTGGCTTCACTCAACGGCGCCGAGTTGGAACAGGCTTCCCGCATTATGCCCGCCCTGGCCGTACGATTGATGAAGGGACTTGCCACACGCTTTGCAGAGCGTGATATGATTGGACCAGTTTAACCATCCGGCGTTACTACCGGCCCAACTATTTCATCGATCCATTTCCAGGGATGCCGCCGGAGCCAGGAGTTTCCGCTTGTCACTTCCAATCCTCAGGCTGGCCAAGCCCGCGGATGTCGGTATCCTTGTCCGCCTCATGGAGCAAACTTTCCGCGACACCTACGGGGAAGCCAATACCCCGGAGAATATGGACACCTATGTGGGTTCAGCATTCAACCGCAACCAGATTACGCGTGAACTATCCGACCCGGCGGTCACCTACCTACTTGCCGAACTGGAGGACGAACCGGCCGGCTATGCCAAGCTTCACGATCGCGAACCGCCGTCCTGCGTAACGGGTCCGGCGCCGATAGAACTGTCGCGCATTTACGCCCGCACCGATTTGATCGGGCGCGGTATCGGCGGCATTTTGATGCGGGGCTGTCTTGACCAGGCACAAGGCAAGGGCCGCAAGACGATGTGGTTGAGCGTTTGGCAGCCCAACCATCGCGCCCTGGAGTTCTACACCAAATGGTCCTTCAGGGATGTGGGCACCATGACATTCGTCCTGGGCAATGACCACCAGACCGATGTGGTTTTGGCCAGAATGGTTTGAACCTATTTGGGACCGACCAACCAGGTCGCGACGGCCGTGGATACCACGTCCCCGTTGCGATTGCGCAGAGTGGATTCAAACCGGTACTCCCGCCTGACCGATTCATCGATGGGATCGAGACGGCATTCAGCGGTAATGGTGCCGCGGGCCTTTTTGTCGAACTGAATGGACAGGTTAGGGCGACTTGACCCTACCCCGCCTAGCGCTTCAGGTAAAGCCCTTCGTCACTTTCGTAAAAAATCAGTGCCTCGGTGACGCCGATGGAAGGCAACAAACGACGGTTGGATTTATTGACTGAGACCGGCTTTTTAGTTTTATAGTCGAAAACGTGCTCGTAAAACTGCCATTCCCGTTTTCTCAGTGGTGTCTTGGCATTGGTGTCAAGGGCGTTCATACTCACATGAACACGATCTTGAAGATGAATAATGCCTAATACCTTGGTCGCCCCATAACTCCCCAGCCGGTAAACCGGTTTATCTGACTTTATGGTTTGCGGAGTCACGTGTTTGAGAGATGAAGTCACCTGGCTGTCTTTATCCAACACAAAGATCTCATAATGCTCATCATTTTGGACAAACTCCGTAAAGCCGACAACATCGTCCTTAATCTGAAAAAACCTGATGACCCCCTTATCATTTTTAGGTTTCCAGGTTGGAAGTGTGAAGGTATCGATAACTTCCAGAGTGTCTTTGTCACGGACCTTTACTGTAAACGGCACATCCCGATGATTGATCACGGAGTATTCAAATGTGTAAAAAACATTCTCTCCAGGGGTAATGCTCATGCTGTAGCCGGATTGATCCGGGATCTTAATTTTGGTTTCTATCTCCAAATCACGATTGAATTTCACAATTCGGCGCATGGTGGATTCATAACCCCAGACGCTGCCATTGAAGGCAAAAAAGCTGTTGCAGCGGTTTAATTCCTTCGGCCCTTCTCCTTTTGCATTAAAAATAGTCACAGTCTTTTCAGGAGTAATTCGGACCAGGGTTTCCAGATAATTGACATACACATCACCCTGGAAAACAAACCCACCGTTGAAGCGGTACAGCTCGTATTCATCAAGAAAATCTTGTCCAATGAAATCTAAATCGTTTACAAAAAGAAAAAACAGAAAAAGCGTCAAGCTGAAACCTCACAGTACAAAAGGAGACGACCCATAAGTAATGAGGCCATCTCCCTTTGCGGCAATAAGCATTCCAGTTCACGAAGAAAAGGAACGCCAGTTAAACCTTTCTCCGGCGATTATCCGGCAGTTTCCATGCACTCGTCAAAGAGTTGTTGCGCCTGTTCGTAGTCCACGCCCTCTGCAAGATCGTTGTAAGCTTCCCAATTGCACTGCTCCCATACAGCTTCGTCACTAGTGTCATCGGGGAAAACCTCATCAGCAGCAATCGCAACAAAACCAATCGAGAGGAACAGACAAAGAAATACCGACATGAATTTCTTCATTGAAATCTCCATTTTTGAATTTTTGATTTATAGGAAGGCTCGCTTGAACGCACTTACCTATGTTTTCAAATTCTATCACGAAGAAATAATCCTATCAATCAATTTTATTTTTTTAGGACACCAGGTTCATAAGATCAGCACGCTACGGTCCGTTAAGGCCGCATCCCGGCTGTTGACAAGCGCGGCGAACACAGCCACCTGAAAATTGTCCACTTTGCTCAATCGGCCGCACCACTGACGATCAACGCCGACGGCATGACTCTCTCGCTTGGGAAAGCCGCCGGGATCGATAATAAGCGTGGTGTCATCGCCACCGCCAAGGAATCGGTCGGCGTCACGCCGGATTTGGCCATGTCTTTCTCCGGTTAACTCCTTATTCATCAGGCCGGCAGGTCTGATTCTTCGATGACGGCCGGCAGCCTGTTCGGTTACAGATGGATGCGCTCCATGGACCGTGGCCGGCAAGAGGCAAATTCCCGATCGAGCCAAAAACAGGAGCGATTGATAGGAAGGATCGGAAAGCATGGATAAATGGGAAGGTGCGCCTTAATCGCTTCTGGTCTTACATCTCAAATCGAAGCCCGGGAGGGTCACTCTTTACCACATCATGACGCGGGGAGCGGGGGCGGCCCCGACTCCCACTCGATTGGAATGACCAGCGGCTCAGAGGCAAGCAAGTAAACATCCTCTATACTGCCAGTCGCAGTCAGGATTGGCAAAAATGTCGCAATAATAATACTGTTGCTCACACAAATCTCTGCACAATGCCGACGGGTCCGGGAGTTCCAAGGCAAAGGCGCCCAAGGCCAGGACGGCAGTCATACCTAGCAAAAGGATCAGCTTTTTCATACAATTTCTCCTTGAATTTAGTAGAAATGGAGGCAATAAGTTTACACTGTGTTGCAGCATAACAGCCGCAACTTGTTAAGATGTACCAGTCGATTATAACACAAGCTTCTGGTTTAGAGCCGGTTTTGGTCAAAATTGGTTGAAGCTATAGTTTGATGTGTCCATCTTGAACCTTTGAGCATGGGTTAAATCACAAAATCAGCAGGTCTGAAATCAATTCTGACAGAATGTTGGCCTGGGCCGGTTACCCAAGTGCCTATAGCTCTTCGACCAGCTCCCGCAAACCAATGACGTGAATGTTCTCGTCTTACAATCACTTTTCGTCCTGGATCCTCCGATCGCGAAGAGGATTCAGCTCATGAACGGTTTCCAGCGTTCCTCCGGCGAGGGCTCGGTGAGCAGGCTGACCACGATCAGACACAGGATCGAGACACCGGCCGCGGGGTAGATGATGTAGTCATAGGCGATGTCGGTGACCCCCAGCGTGTTGAGCAGGCCGAAAACAATGGTGACGCCGATACCCGAGGCAATCGAGCTGACCCCGCCCGCCGGGGTGACCCGTTTCCACAGAAAGGCCGCCAACAGGGCCGGCGTGACCGCGGCGCCGACCATGGTATAGGCATACAGCGCCATGTCGAGAATGCTGACGAAGAACGAGGAGACCACGTAGGCGAGCACGGCCAGGATCAGGATCGTGACCCGCTGGAAGCGGATGATGCCGCGTTCGCTGACATCGGGGTTGATAAAGCGCTGGTAGATGTCGCGCGCGAGATTGGTGGAGGGCACCATCAGGAAGGTGTTGGCAGTCGAGAAGATAATCGCCACGCAGCCCGCCAGCAACAGGCAGCCGGCAACCACGGGCAGGTTGTGCCGACCCAGTTGGAGCAGGATGGTCTCGGTGTTGCGCTGCTGCTCGGCGCTGAAGCCGGCGGCGGTGCCGACGAAATCGGGGTTGTCCCAGTAGAGCCCGGCCCCGAAGACCGCGACGGCGATCAGGACCGTCTCGATCACGATCACGCCCAGGATCATGCCGATCACGGCCTTGCGCGCGTCGGCCGAATTCTTGGCCGAGAAGAACTTCTGGTACATGCTGCTCTCGCCCAGTAACAGGAAGAAGGTCGGCAGGAACAGACCGATCGCGGGCAGGATCCCCAAGCGGCCCAGCGTTGTGAAGTGGGTGTCGGGCAGGGTGACCTGGATCTGCTCCCAACCGCCCGCCTGCGACAGCACCAGCGGTACGGCGACGATGATGCTGACCAGAATGACCAGGCCGTTGAGGATGTCGATGGTGACGATCGACATCATGCCGGCGAGGATCGTGAATACCACCACCAGACCGCAGACGATCGCCTGCCCGGTGGCCGGGTCGACCTCGGGGAAGAGCAGATTCAACAGGCGTCCACCGCCGATGAACTGGTAGCTCGCAATGGTCAGATAAGCGATGATGATGGCGACCGTGCCCAGGATGCGCGCCGCCGGATGGTAGCGGGTCTCGAGGATGTCGGGGACCGTGTACTGAGCGATCTTGCGCACCTTACCGGCCAGGAAGTAGACGATCGCGATCCCCACCCAGGCACCGGCGCTCATCCACAGCGCCGAAAAGCCCTCGCGAAAGCCGCGACCCGCGCCGCCGAACAGGCTCCCCGAGCCGATCCAGGTACAGACCAGCGTCCCTACCAGGAAGTACCAGGGCACGGCGCGACCCGCGACCATGAAGTCTTCCTGGGTCTTGACCGAGCGGCTCTTGTAGATGCTGATCGCCACCAGCACCAACAGGTATGCTGCGATTGCCACCACGTAGATCATCTCATTGCTCCTCGTCGTCCTTGTCAAACTGTTACTCTAGCCGGAAACCCCGGTGGAGAGCAACCTCTTCAAGACCCCACGGAGCACCGACGGCCATCACCCTTCTTCAACCATCATACATCCGGGCCCTTGGATTCCGGCCAAACCGGCAAGAGCCGACTCCTCGATCGAGTGTCAACAACAGGACCCTTTTTTGGGGACCTCCAGTATTGAAGGTATGAACTCTTGACACTAGCAGTACAGGTGATTGGTGATTGAAATCAAGTTTCGTTTTCTTTGGCCAAAGCGCGCGACCAAATCTGACTTATGCGGTGGCGCGTAAGGCAAGTCCCGGTTCTCATTCCAGAACGAATCGGAACCAGCTTTTGGCTTCATGGGCCGGCCAGGTGCCCAGGTAGGGCCGACAACAGCCTGGGCGTCCCCGTTTCTGTCGGCCAAGGCACAAACTACAAGTTTGTCCTGAAGGATCCCGGCCATGCCCCTTGCGGCGGTGACCCTCATTCATCGGAGGGTTTCAGGCGTTTTCCAGTCTCCCAGTCTGTCCCAATTTCTTTGAAAAATAAGAAAGATACACCGTCAGGGATGAGAGGGCCCAAAATTAATTTCAACATTTTTTTATAACAGGTGTCTTGTAAAAGAAGTGATTTGCCAAACGGAGGTGCAGATGTTTGGAACAAGAAGTTGTGTTCAATGGGGTCGAGTTGGCAAGAGCGAGGCTTCCTAACGAGCCCCTACTGCTTGAGCAGTTTCTATGCCGGCAACAGCCCGGTGGTCCAGATGATTGCAAAACGAACTCTTCCTCTGTTTCAACGTTGGAACCCTTGAATTCAGCAATTGTCGGGTCCGGGAAGGAACCCGTTTAGCCCCGCTACCGGTCAATGGTGACACGATGATTTCACCTTGCCGGGTCTCGTGTGCCAACCGCTCATTTAGACCATCTAACCGATCGACTAAGGATAGCCGTCACAATCTGGTCACAAAGCCGCCGGCCTGACTCACCGGCAAAATCCATAAGATCACTGAATCCTGGCCTGAAAATGATACGAGGTGTTACCATGCCGGTTAATGTCTATCGAGACTTTGTGATTCAAATAACAGCATCGACAGATGGTTTGTATACCGCGTGGGCAACAGACCCGGACAAAGGCCGTACCTCCAAGGTAGAATTTCGCTTGCCTGAAGGTTTCAATAGCTTCAAAGCAGGGGGGATTTCCCGTTCCGACCGCTGCGTTCATGTCAAGCGCCGAAAGCCGGGACTCGATGCTGAAGCGGTGGGCAAACGCCTGTATGATGCCTTGTTTCAAGGCAAACTCGGCGAGCGCTTCCAACAGTTTCGCCGACAGCCCCTACGGCTGGAGTTGGTGCTGGAAGGGGGCCGGGACGCGTCAGCGCGGCTGCACGCGTTACCCTGGGAGATGCTCTTTGACGATCATCATCTTGGACTGGACAGCCATTATTCGATTGTACGCTCGGTGACCGATACCGCGCAAACCGGGGAGACCTTTGGAGCCTGGTCGACATCGACCTATGCCCGGCGACTCAGGGTGTTGGCAGTTGCCTCCGATCCCGAGAACCTGGAAACCCTCGATTTGGAAGTGGAAAAGGTTAACCTTACCGAGGAGAAACTTCAGGTTCGGCACCTCGATGATGTCAGTCGCCGGGGCTTGCAGGCCCGATTGCAAGAAGGCTTCCATATCCTGCATTTTATGGGGCACGGCGGCATCGTGGATGATACCCCCGTTCTCTATTTCAAGGATGCCGAGAATGGTTTTCGCACCGTCAGCGGCACGGATCTGGCCAATGACCTGCGTTGTATTGGCCACAAGCTTCGGCCGAATCTGGTCGTACTCAATTCCTGCCATGGTTCAGCGGTTGTCGGACACGAGGACGATCTCAGAGGCGTAGCCCTGGAGCTTTTCAAGGCCGGGGTTCCCGCCGTGGTGGCCATGCGACGCGAAATTCCCGATCCGGCCGCAATCCAATTCAGCCTTGCGCTTTACCGGCAACTGGCCCAAGACAAAACTGTCGATGAAGCGGTTGTTCTCGGTCGCAGCGCCATCTCCCAACTGCCCGAGTCGGAAGGCGGCAGTAGTTGGTCCGTTCCCGTGCTGTTCTCGAAATTGCCCAATGGTCGGCTCTTTCGCAATCCGTTCCCCTGGAAACCTCTTATTGCGGCCTTGTCGGTACTGACGCTTTTTGTGGCCGCCTTTCTGATCAACAAGGCCATGGCCGATATTCGCATCGCTTTCGATGAGGTGCGGGGAACCGAATCGGCGCTTTGGAAGGATACCACGCCCCTGAAGATGGGCCTGGCGGTCGTCAAAGGCGTCACACCAGTCCGGGATCAGGCTGATTACCAGGTAGCTGTTCGGCTTGAGAACGGCAAGACAAGACGACTTGTCGCCACGATTATGGATCGCGGCGGCAGGCCTCTTCCTGAAGTAATACTACAGGCGGATTCCGCCGGTACACCTGAGGCAATCGCGGACCTGAAGGAGGAGTTGCTCTACCAGTTGTTGGACCGTCTCAACCTGCTCGATGAACAGGCGCGGGGGGAAATCAAGCGCTTGAGACCGGTGACAGCGCAGGTGCGACGCACCAATAGCAAGGGTGTTGAGGCCATGGAGGCCGGCGACCTGCTCGCGGCCGAACAAGCCTTTGCCAATGCCGTCGATATGGATGAAAACTACGCTGTTGCCCATTCGAATCTGGCGATGCTGTTGTTCAGGCAGGCCCGCTATGAAGAAGCCTTGCCCCATGCACAAAAGGCGGTGAACCAGGTTGATGTGTTCCAGGTTTTCCACTACAACCTGGCCTGCATCCAACTGGCCTTGAAGGAAACCGAGGCCGCCACGGTGAGCCTGGCTCGCGCGATCGACTTGGATCCCGGTTACGTGGCAGCCCGTCACGAGTTGGGCAAAATCCATCTGGCAGAGAAGAACTGGCAGCCGGCCCGAGCCGCCTTCGAGCAATGTGGTGATTTCGTGCCGGCTCTCAAGAATCTAGGGCGCCTGAGTAGAGCATTGGGTGCCGCTGAGGAGGCGATTGTCTATCTTGAACAAGCCTTGACCCTGCCCCAAGACGATTCTCTGCAAACAGCCGAGATCCTTTACCTGCTGGCGCTTTGTTATCGCGATATGAATCAGTTGGACCTGGCCTGCACACGGGTGGCTGCTTACTTTGCCATTCCTCATGCCGAGCACCTGAGCTGGCGTAAAGAGCTTGACCAATTGAAGTGTGAACAAACGGTAATGCTAAACCAAACTCAGCGAGAAGTAACCGTAAGAAACGGACCCTTCGCCCTGATCACCGATCTCGAAGGTCCCTTCACTGTCAGCGCGGCCGGTCGACTATGGCCGGCCTCTTTTCGGGGTGCTTTAAGCCAGGGTTGGACATTAACAACGTCCAAGAAAGTCGTTGCCACACTACTTTGCGCCTCGGGTAACCTGATAAGCCTGGAAGGGCCGGGAACTTGGGTGATCGATGAAGCTTTATGTACGATTGGCCAAAAGCGAGCACCCGGCCTCTTCTCCTTACTCTCCGATCAGTTCAGCCGCGAACAACTCTCTCTGGGACCCACCTTGTCGCTTTATTCTCGTGGCGATGAAAAATACGTGATGTTGGCTCCGATCGGGTTCACCAGCTCACCCAGGCCCGAATTAGTATGGACCGATATTCCCGATATGGCTGAATGGCGCCTGACCCTTCGAGAACCGGGGCGGCGCCGTCCACACCCGCTCAAGATCAAAGACCCCAACCGTGAATCGATACCCAAGGGCAGTAGTACAATTTCTGTCTGTCGCATGTCTTGGCCTCGGCAATGGCCGCCACTTCGGCCTGGAAGTAAGTATCGGGTCACGATTGAGCCCATATTGAACAACAAACTGGGGTCGGGGCCGGTCCGAATAATCGCTGACATGCAACTGGTTGATACGCCGGATGTCTTACAAAAACAGTTACAGAAAATCGATACGCCGGCTGATGAGCCGGATTCCAAACTGTTACTCAAAGCGGCCGCCTATCGCGGCGCTGATGACCGGGGTGCCGCGATTATGGTTCGATTGGATTTGTTCGCAGTCCGAGCCGAGCTTGGCGATGCCCTGGCTCTTGGACAGGCTTATCTCGAAGCGGGTCTAACTGACTTCGCAATACCCTGGTTCACTTACCTGCTCGAACGCAAAATCGATGTAAGCATGCTGACAAAAGCAGAAGAAGGTCTGGGTCGAGCCCATCTGGTTGAAGCCCGCTATCAGCAGGCCCTGCTTCATCTAACCAGAGCGCGTGCCTTGTATTTCCAGATGGGCAACCTGTTGGCAGTGGCTCTCATCGATGAAGCCATTGCCGAGGCGGAGAATCTGTTGACCGCACTAGAATTTCGATAGTGTTCAATACCAACGAATTAAGATCGAAGTTTTAACATTTTCTGAAGCCTGGTGTCCTACTTAAGTGTGAACAAAATGCGGGGCTTTGGTACCGGTTCAAAATTAGGAGATCGATATGCGCGCTTTCTGGATCATGTTCATTTTGGTCTCTCCGCTGTTGGCGAGTCGATCCAGTGCCGATCCTGTGGACTCTTCTCGTCGTCCCGGCAAGAAATGGGCGCTTTTGGTGGGGATCAACCGCTATCAAAACCTGCCGCCTTTGCAAGGGTGCGTCAACGATGTAGGCTTAATGAAGGACCTGCTTGTCAAAAATTTCGGGTTTCCTCCGGGTCAAATCATTGTTCTTCTCGATGAGAAGGCAACTCGCAAAGCCATTATCGAGCGATTCGAGCATCATCTCATCGACAATGCGCAACCAGGCGATACCATCGTCTTTCATTTCTCAGGACATGGTTCGCAAATGCCGGACACATCAGGAGACGAGCCCGATGATATGGATGAGACCCTGGTTCCCTACGACAGCCGAGACCCGGCCGGTAAGGTCTTCGATATCAGTGATGATGAAATCAACGATCTGATCTCGCGACTTTCCCAAAAATGCAAGAATATCACCCTGATCTTCGACAGTTGTCATTCGGGTGCAGGTCAAAAACCAGGCAATGTGCGAAAGGTCAAGCCTGATCGAAGAACGGTTCCGCGAATCCCCACCCAGAGGCAGGGCTCGGATGGAGCCGCCGGCCTGCTCTCAGAGGGAAACAGCAACTACACCCTGATTTCCGGCTGTCGTTCCACGGAGTTGTCTAACGAGCTTCGCAAAGGTGATCAAAGCTACGGAGCCTTGACTTTTTCCTTGGTAAAAACTTTGCGCGGCCGAAGTGAGGCGACCACCTGGCGCGATATCATGGACAAGGTCGTGGTCGCCGTTCAAAAGCACTATGCCTGGCAAACGCCACAACTCCAAGGACAAATGGACCGGATTGTCTTTGGGGAATTAGATCAGATAACGGGTTCCCATATTCTCGTGACTGGTAAGGAGGGGGATCGTATCCGACTCAACGCCGGCCTGGTCCATGGCCTGACTGCAGGTTCGGTTTTTGAAATCTATCCGCCGGGTACGAAAATATTCGAGGGACCCGGTCTGGCCCGGCTGAGCTTAACTTCAATCGAGCCATTCTCTTCCCTTGGCCGACTCATCAAGGGCACCGATGTACCGGTGAATGGCCGTGCGGTGGAACGGGAACACCGCTTCGAAGAAAAGCAACTGAGTGTTTTCTTCCGTGATCTGGAGAGCTCCCAATTACTGCGCGATGTCAAGGCTAAGTTGAAGGCGTATGCCATGGTTTTGCCCGTGGCAGAGGGGGAGTCCTACCATTTGCTCTTGGACCATGATCGACCAAAGTCCGTGGTAACTGTCAGGGGAGCGGATGACCTGCCCCTGGGCAAATCTTTACCTGATGGGGCAGCGAATGCCGGCAAGGCCATTGTAAACACGGTCCTGGCTTGGGCCAAATGGTTCAACCTACTTTCAATCGACAACCCCGACAACAGCTTGGATATCGCTTTCTCTATCAAGGATGCCGGCGGTAACACCAGATCGGCTTTCCAGCCGATAGGAAAAAGCCAGGGTCGATTCCATCCTGGTGACCTTGTCACATTTGAGGTCATCAATAAGTCCGATTTCGAGATATATATCGCTGTCCTTGCTCTTTCCACGGACGGTAGCGTGAGCGAGCTTTACCCTGCCGGTGAGGGGCAACAACCTCTAGCCCCGGAGAAAAGCTGGTCAGTCACCTTCGAAGCCTACCTGGAAGATGGGATCGAACAGGAAAAGAACATTATCAAAATCTTCGCGGCGCTTGAACCCCTTGACATGAGCTGTTTGGAACAGAAACCTATCAAGATCGGTTTGGGGTCGCGTGTGGCTCCCAACCTTCATCCCCTGGAAGTATTGCTGGGTCATTCAACACGAGGTTTCAAGCTGCCGGACAAGGCCATACCTATCGCATCCTGGGCAACTCGTCAAGCGGTCGCGGAAATCAGGCGGAAAGAACCCTGATTCGAGGTTCGAAACAACCGTTTCGTATAACAAAACGATAAACGTCCGTGTCTATTCAAGCAAAGTCGCTGGTCGGCTTACCAACTTCTATCCGAGTCCAACCGGCAGATGCCTCGTGGGATTCCGGAACCCCTCTGGAGAGTCATTATGTACACAAGTATTTCCCGTAAAGTTTCTGCTTTGCTACTACTCGGTCTCTGCTTAGGCCCGCTGTATGGCCGAATCCCCGATAACTTCGAGTTGGTACCCCAAGTGGCCCATCGATTCGCCTTAAACGACATTGCCCATGGTCCCAATAATGCCTTCATCGCCTCAGCAAGCTATGACCGGGTTCTGCTTTGGGAAATTGCCGCCGAGCAGGTGGTACGGGTGATCGCGGACGACAACCACGGTTATGCATGCCTTGCCTTCAGCCCGGATGGCAAGCTGTTGGCTGTAGGTGCGCGCAATCAGAACATCACTCTGTGGGATATTGCATCCGGTGCTCGAATTGCCGTCCTGGAGGGCCATGGCTATCCGGTGCTGGACCTGGCTTTTAACTACGACGGCAGTAGGCTGGTCAGTGCCGCTTCTCATTTAGATAGAGAGAATGAAACCAAACAAGGTGAAGTCAAAGTCTGGGATGTCGGTGCCGGTGTCGAATTGTTTACCCTTGCCGAAGAAGAGGGAGCTATTGAACCCGTATGCTTTTCCCCTGATGGGCAGACCATTGCCGGTGGCTCGTTACACCATACCCTTGTGCTCTGGGATGCAAACAACGGCAACCGGGTGCGTACTTTTAGTAAGTTCAATCTGTTATTACAAGCTGTGGCCTTCTCTCCCGACGGAACCCGGCTTGCCACCTCTGTCAGTGGTATGGATCAGGCCCGTTTTCCAGCCAGAGGTCTAATCCTCTGGGACGTGACCGATGGTCGCCAGATCCATACTTTCTCAGATTACACGCCGAGCGTTACCGCCTTGGCATTCAGCCCTGACGGTCGTCACCTTGTGTCGGCGGCCAATGACGATGCTGCCTACTTTTTCGAAAGCCGATCTCAACCAGGGCAAGCGGCGGCGGTAGACCAATCCGCTGCCCAAAAGAAAAAGAAAAAAAAGGACCGTTCCAAAAAAATCCGTTTCGGCACTTTTATCAAAGGCGCTACGAGCATTGCCAGGGGGGAGTCGGTCAGTGAGTCGGTCAAAGGCATCGTAGCGGATACCACCGTTGCTCCAGTCTATCCACTCAATGAGCATACAGCCTTCAAACCCAAGAAAAAGAGAAGCATGAGCTTGAAGCTTCGAAAAAGTAAAGGCAATAAATTCATACCTCAATTCATTCATTTTGGTCAAATATCGGTCGCGGGGAACAACGCCGAAGACCCTGACCACATCGAAGCCGTCCTAAAGCGGGAAGATGGCGGTCCCAAAAAATGTGAGCTCAGATTGTGGGACACAAAGACGGGTACAGACGCGGGAATCCTTTTTGAGGGATCTTCTCCTATCTACACGCTGGCTTTCAATCGCGAGGGCTCTCATTTGATCACAGATGGCGAGGGCGGTAATATCCGACGTTGGGGAGTCGCTGATCGGCAGATTCACCAATCCTTCAAGGGCGTGACCTTGGGATCCAGTGAACTAAAATACAGCCCGGACGGTCGCTATGCCTTTATTCTTGATTTCAAGAACAACTGCCGCATCTGGGACACGACCAACCCCAGCAAGATGACCATGCTCAGAGGTCATGACGGTCCGGTAACCACCTTTAGCTTTTCTCCAGACAGCAAAACCATTGCGACGGCCGACATGGGCAAAAGCATCAGAATCTGGAATTTGGCCGACTTCAGTCTCAAAAGAGCCATCCAGGGCGCCAAAAAACATATCGGTGCTCTGTGTTACTCGCCCGACGGTCAACAACTGGTCAGCATAGGTATGCCTATGGGAATATTTCAGAGAAAAGGTGAACTGAGATGGTGGGACGTCTCCAGCGGCAGCGAAATTTTCAAAGACAAGAGTCGGCGTATAGGCCGAAAGAATTATCAAGACGGCTGTTTCAGCCCGGATGGTCGCTACTTTTTGCTTAACGCTGGAAATGATCAGTTGGATGGTTATGCGGACCTCTGGAATGTGGCAACGGGCCGACTGGAAAGAACCTTTGCAGGTGGTGTCGCGACCGCCTTTACACCTGACAGTAAATATCTAATCACAGCGGGTTATAAATTGGTGCTTTGGAAAACAGAAACCGGCGAACAGGTACGCGAGATGGTCATTCCCGGCTCCGTCAAAGATCCTTCTTTCAGTCAGACCGCATCCCAATCAAACGAGTTCCAATCCATTGAGAAATTGAGAAATGCTCCGCTATTTGGCCTGAGTGTCAGCCCGGATGGCCGCAAGCTACTGAGCAACCATCAGAACACATTCCATGTCTGGGATTTGGACCAGGGCAAGCTTTTGTTTTCCCAAGACCGCTTTACAGAGGCCGGCTTTAATGGGGACGGCTCTATTATTATGGCCGGTGATTTGAATGGGCGCGTGAGGCTCTGGGCACTAGAGGAAGATAACCTACGGCCATTGATCACCATGATTGGTTTCACCGGCAGTGAAGATTTCATCATCTATAACGAAGACCTTCATTATATGAGTACCCGCAATGGTTATGAAGGGATCGCGATTGTCAAGGACAACAAGGCCTACTCCTTCGAGCTATTTGATTTGGTTCTCAACAGACCCGATCTGGTCCTGGCGAGCATACCGGGCTCGGATCAGGGGCGTATCGCCGATTTTCATCATGCAGCTAAGAAACGATTGGAGAAGATGGGCAGGAGCAAAGAAGATATCGAAGCCTTGATGTCGCCTGACAAGGCTCGGGAGGTCGATAATCTCAGGCTACCGATGATACGGATATCCAGTGATCAGAATATGGAAGTTTCCGCCCCATCGATGATGATGAAGCTTGAAGCAGAGGACGGGGATCACAGCTTGGATCGTTTTATGGTTTGGGTTAACGATGTGCCTGTTTACGGTAGAGAAGGAAAGTCCATTGCGGACTTGAACACGCAAAAGCATGAGCTCCTTGCCGAATTGGCCCTGAGTCCGGGCCGCAATAAAATTCAGGCTCGTGTAATCAACGCTGAGGGTCGTGCTTCTCGTCAGGCGACCCACTATGTGTACTGCACTGCTGAAATGGAACCGTCCAAGAGGTACCTTCTTGCGATTGGTGTTTCGGATTACATGTTACACGAGGATATGTTCGATCTGAAATACGCTGCGAAAGATGCAGAGGATCTCGCGACGGTCGTCGAAACAATCCGGGGATCTGAACCCGAACAGGTCGTCATAAAAAAACTTTTGAATCATGACGCCACCAGAGATAACATCCTTGAGGCCCGTTCCTTTCTGGCGCAAGCAAGGGTCAACGACCAGGTCTGGGTTTTTGTCGCGGGGCATGGCATGCTCGACGATGGAGATTTCTATTTCGGTACGGCCGACATCGATTTCTCCAACCCGAGTGAGACCGGCCTGCCCTATAACAAGCTTGAGGGATTGGTAGATGGCATTTCCGCACGGCAAAGGTTACTGCTGATCGATACCTGTTTCTCCGGTGAAGTGGACGGGAAACCGGGGCGGGTCGACACTGAGTCTGATTCCTCCGGCGGTAGCCGGGGGTTCAAGAAGAGCAACACACGCCAACAAGCCACGAAAACTGTACAAGATCACTTCCAGCTCATGCAGAGGCTATTTGTCGATCTGCGGCGCGATTCGGGAGCCGTCGTACTAACCTCAGCATCCGGTCGAGAATTTGCCTATGAGGAAGAAGCCCTGGAAAATGGTGTGTTTACACACGCTCTCCTCCAGGGTTTGGCGCCGGGCCGGGAGTCCGCTCCACCCGCCGCCGATATGAACAAAGATTATCGTATCAGTGTTAGCGAACTCAAACGTTTTGTCATCAAGCGGGTTGCTGAGATTAATTCCATGCAAACCCCTACAACCCGTCGGGAAAACCTGGCTTCCGATTTTGTAGTGGCCGGCTATACAAGACCCCCCTCGAAAAAGAAAATCACCAAAATCGAAAACGAATGGATGCTTTTTGCAAAGGCCGCGAATGGCGAGATGATGGACGTCATTTGGGGGAACCGTTGGAACGATAAAGACAAGCCTGACAAAGTCCCTGGTGATTGGCGTTGGATTATGCAAACCGCTAAATATCGCTATATCTATGGGTTGGAAACTCCCGACAAGGAATATTCAGACGCGGGGCTCTGAGCCGATGCCCTACCAACAGGCGCTGTCCGGTCACATGAATGGCCGGGCAGCGCCTGTGACACGGCTTCGGTAGGAAGCCTTGGATAAAGCCGGCAGTCTCTGCAAACCAGCCTTCATCAATATCAAGTTCGATCGCGATCTTCTGACCAATAGGAAAGCACTGTCTTCTGCAAAGAGCACAGACCCCAAAACACCGCAAAACCAGAAGAGCACCTGAGAACAAAGACATTCGGCGCATTTCAAGCCTCCTAATCAGCGGAACCCGGGGGACGAGATACCCTTTTTTCAACGCACACTCGGGAATAAGGACAACCGGCAACAAAAGTGCAGTGCAAGATCAGGCTCTTTAACAAATCGATTGAATGCGTGTCTTGTTTATTGAACCGAACCTGTCAAGGAGGGAAGCATGAGCCAACACATCTATTTCAACGGCGTCGATCTGGAAAGCGGTGAGTGGCGGCGACCGCCGCAATCGATAGCATCACTGATCGCATCCATGGCTGTTGGTGAGATGGAGGACGCGTTGCAGACCAGGGACGTTGCCGCCGGGGTGGACCCTTTAGACCTGAGCTCGGCAGGTTGGGGCGTGATTGTTCATGCCGATGACGTACCGGTTTTGGAAAATCTGGCGCCCCTATTGAACAAGCGGAAGGAACAGGCGGGTGAGGCTTACCATGAACCCATGCTCTACCAGGACGGTGAAACCGCCCTTCAATTCCTCAACCGCCGGCAGGCCCCTGCTTTCGAGGCGGAGCCCGACACTGTGCCTTATTATCTACTCATTGTAGGCCCTCCCGAGCGGATCGGTTTCGATTTCCAATGTGAGCTGGATGTGGCCTATGCCGTGGGCCGGATCTGCTTCGACCGGCCCGAGGACTACACCCACTACGCGCAAAACGTGCTGCGGGGTGAAGCAACCATGATCCCGAACGAACCGGATGTGGCCGTTTTCGGTGTCCAAAACGGCGACCACTTGACCGAGATGGCTTCCGAAAGCCTGTTGATCGCCTTGAACGACAAGATAAACACAAAGCGTGAAAGTGGCCGGATTACCTGGTCTCTAACGCCATATGTCGCCGGTGAAGCCACCAGAGACTGCCTGAGCCGCCTACTGGGCGGCGTGCAAACTCCGTCGCTTCTGCTGAGCGTTTCCCACGGCATCAGCATCCGCAAGTCGGCGGAGAAAAGGATACGCATGCAGGGCGGTCTGATCTGTTCGGATTGGAACAAGCAGGAAGGCCCCAAAAAGCGCGAGGACTGCTTCTTCGCCGAGGACCTGCCCGAGGACGCCGACCTCACCGGCCTGATTGCCCTTTTGTTTGCCTGCTACAGCGCGGGCACCCCCGAATTCGATCAGACCCAAACCCCGGGCAGCAAGCCCCGGCGCCTTCACAAGGTCCCTTTGGTTTCCAGCCTGCCCAAGGCCATGCTGGCCCATCAAAATGGGGCCCTGGCCGTGATCGGCCATGTGGACCAGTGCTTCCAATTTTCTTTCCTCCAGGAAGCCGGCGGTGGTCAGGTGTCGCATTTCACAAGCCTGCTGATGCGTCTGGCCTCCGGGCAACCCGTGGGATATGCCATGGAGCATTTCAACCGCCGTTTCGCTGCCGTGAGCGCACGACTCGCGGGTCAACTCATGGCTCCGGGAACCGAAGACAAACAGGCGCAATTGACCCGGTGGTTGGCCTGGCAGGATTCCCGTAGCTACATCGTTCTCGGCGATCCGGCCGTTCACCTGCCCCTGGCCGCGAAAAGGACGCGGGAACCTGACCGGGTATCCGGGAAGCACGAGGGGACGGCGCACAAACGGGCCGCGCTGATCGGCTGTGCCACCTATGGCCTTCAGGGTCCCGAAAACGACCTGGAACTTATGGAGGACCTGTTGGCGCCGCATGGTTTTCTATTGAACAGCCTGAATGGAGAACAGGCAACGCGGCAGCGTATACTCAGGGCTCTTGAACAATTGATCGAGGACAGCAACCCGGAGGACGCGGTCCTCATTTATTACTCGGGTCACGGGGGTCTGGCCCATAACCCGGATTACCACCCGGACCAGCAGGAAAGGAGCGGCCAACCGCCCTATTACCAGTTCCTGGTGCCCACCGACATGCCCCTTTCAACCACCTCCGACTTTCGCGGTATCTTGGATCGGGAACTCTCCGATATCCTGGCCCGGTTAACGGAAAAGACGCGCAATGTCACCGTCATCCTGGATTGCTGCCACGCCGCCCGGCTGATGCGCGATACGTCGCAGCGTTGCCGCGCGTTGCCTCGTGCATGGGACCTGGGGTTGGGCCGGGCCGTTGAACGCGTCTCGGGTTTGCGAAGGCGCCATGCCGGGGGCAATCCCCACGTGGTCCGCCTGAATGCCTCGGGCGTGATGCAATCGGCTTGTGAGTATCAGGGTGTGCAAGGCGATGTGGTGGGCATGCTGACCGAATCACTCTACATGATCCTGAAGGGCCTGGATCCGAGTACCGTCTCCTGGCTGACGGTCGGCAGATGGATTCGCGAGCGCGTCCTGGCCATGAACGCCACCCAACGGGTCGACCTCGCGGGTCCGGCAAGCCGATTGCTGTTCCAAACGGAAGAAACGGAGCGGACCGGAGTTCTGCGTTTCTTCTATGACCGCGATCAACCCAGCCTGCGCGGCGGCCGTCTGCAGGGCGTCACCAGGGGTTCGGTCTATGCGCTCCTACCGGAAGACGCGGAGGTTGATACACCGGAGCGCCAGTTGGGTGAGGCCCGTGTGACCCGGGTTTTGGGAGGTGTTTCGCGGGTTGAGGTCCGTTCGGACCAGCCGCTCCATGGTGTTTTACAAGCCTTCCCAGTGGAAGAAGCGGTAGCTCGTCAACCCGTTTCCATCGAAGGCAAGGCGCCGGAAACCCTGTTGGCGGGCCTGGCCGGGTCGCGCCGGCTCCGCCTGGCCGAAGAGAACGAAGCCCACACCCCGTTGAGAGTAAAGATGAAAGCGGGCCACATGCGCGTGCTGGATAGCGACGGTCTGGAGATTGGCGAAGCATGCTCGGATACCAACCTGACTTTAGAAAAGTTAACCCTCCTAGCCAGAGCCCGTCTGCTGCGAGCCATGACCAGTGGGACCGGCGAATTTGCCCTGAAAACCGATCAATTGGCACTGAGCTGGGGCCGGGTTGCGGCGGGCGTCAAGGAACCCTTGCCCGACAGGGGAGCCATGTTACGCCTGGGCGATACCATCTATATCGAGGTGGATAACCGGGGCGCCCGCCCCGTGTTTATCAATGTTTTCGATCTGCAATTGAAACGCACCATCGAACTACTCACCGACGAACAGCATTCGGGCGTCGAGGTATCACCGGGAGAGAAACGGACCCTGGGCTTCGACCCCTACGACCAGGTCTACGACTGGGAAATGGCGTGGCCGGACGATCTCCCCACGACAGAACCCTTGCCGGAGACACTGGTTGTGTTTGTGACCGATCAACCACAAGACTTAACGGCCCTGGAAACAAGGGCGCCGGCAGGGGTTTGCCGCGGTCAGCGGCAGTCCGCGTTAGAGGGGCTCATCGACCATATCGGCCAGGGGGTGACCCGCGATGTGCGCGCTCGAAAGAGGGGGGATGTGCGGTATTCGATCCGGCATCTGGACTTCCACCTGAACCCCAACAGCACGGCGGAGGACACCCCGAGATTCCTGCGGGATGACCGGCTGCACGACAGCTTCCCGGCCTACCTGGGAAGAACACGCGGAATGGGGTCAGGCCGAAAGCTGGCGGTATGCCTGGATGCGTTGGTGGTTCACAAAAATCGGGCCTGGCTGGGTGCGGATATCCGCATCGATGTACTGGTTACCACCAACGGCAAGTATGGGCAAAAAGGGGCTGTCCATCAACAGGCCACCTTCCGATTCCCCGGTGTCAAGGACGGCGACCGGTTATCTTTCGGGAAGCTTTTGGTGTTTCACGGCATGGCACATGACTACGTGGATATTGCCATTTGGGTGTCCAAGCATCGCGGCAACGAACCGGATCTGGGTGATATGCTGCAAACAAGCCTGAATAATCAGGGCTTACAAGGGGCGATCGGCACCCTGGGCGGTCCCGAGGCAGCGGCCGTCGGTGCGGCGGCGGGGGCGGCGGCGACCCTCATCAACATGGCGGGCAAGTTGCTGGCAAGGTTATCCGGTGCGGCCATCGGGTTATACCGCACCAGCTACCTGGCTCCGGAGAACTTCGGTATCGGCAGACATCCCCGCGAAGGGAGCGAGCGGATTCAGGATTTTTCATTGGCCTACCGCGTGTTGGATATGGACACCGTTGATATGAAGTGAGTGACCGCATGATGGTTCGATTATGTTTGCTCCTATGGCTCTTGTGTTTCACCTGCTGTCATTCCCAGAAGCCCTCCCTCGCGCATCTCGCCCGGTCAGCCGGTAAAGAGGCCGTTTCCCTTGACTTCGATCAGGTGCGGGATATCAACGTCTTTATTCGTTCTTCAACATACAACAACCTGATGCACTATTATGAATTCCAGTTGAGATTGAGTTGGTCGGATCGGCGGGGGTCCGGCTATTGGATGGATGGGATCTTGCGCGCCGATGAGAAGGGCCGGATGTTGATCTGGCAAGAGGAAAAAATCAGCCGCAACCTGCAGGAATACCGCCGTCAAATGGAACCGGAGTGATCTGCCGCTCAAGCTGCGGAACGATGCCCTGTTCAAGCATGCTCTGCTTCCCGGTGTAATTGAAAGTAAGGGTAACGGGAAAAAGGCAACGCCGTCCCTCCCCTTATCACTGAGTGCATTGCCTGGGGACAACGTTGCCCTACGGCAGGTTACTGAGTAGGAAGCCTATGGACAACGTTGCCTATAGGCTTTCCACTGAGTAAGTAGCCCATGGACGACGTTGCCTATAGGCTTTCCACTGAGTAAGTAGCCCATGGACGATGTTGCCTATAGGCTTTCCACTGAGTAAGTAGCCCATGGACGACGTTGCACATAGGCTTTCCACTGAGTAGGAAGCCTATGGACGACGTTGCACATAGGCTTTCCACTGAGTAAGTAGCCTATGGACAACGTTGCACATAGGCTTCCGAGTCAAATTGATATATCAGCAAAAACCTTGCTATACTTAGATTCTTTAGGTTGTGAAATGAAATCAGGTCAAAAGACGTGTCCGCGTGGTGAGGATTCAGCCCGCTCTAACCCCCACTTTCAATTACACCCTCCCCGGTATCCCGGTACCTTGCCATTAACATTCGGAACTATGATAGGATAGGTGTCCGCCTCGTGTTCTTTTCGGGTTTCAATTCATTACAAGTTGGAAGCCCCCGGTTGGATATCAAAAACCAGGACGCGTAACCTTTGATGGATGATCATACCTTTGAAACCAATTACAAAAAATACCGTCGATCAGTTTTATTTTTTTTCACCAAACAGGGATTTTCATCGGAAGAAGCCAATGATCTCACCCAAGAAGTCTTTTTGCGTGTCTATAAGGGCAGAGACCGGTTTCGCGGCGAGGCCTCATTCAAAACCTTCGTTCACAGAGTTGCCGCAAACCTGTGGAAGAACCAGATCCGCGAGGAGCAAACCATCAAGCGCAAGGGGGTCGTGGTACCGTTAGACGAAACCAATGCGGACCGCGCTGCCGATGTGTCCGCGAACCCGGCACTCTCGAATTTGATTCACCAGGAGAGGAGCTCACGCATGCGCGAGGCCATTGAACAGTTCCCCGAGCAAATGCGCAACTGCATGCTCTTGCGCATCTATCACCAGCTCAAATACCGGGAGATCGCCGCCACCTTGAAAATATCCGTCGAGACCGTGAAAACTCAGCTTCATCTGGCCCGGGAGCGCCTTGGCCTGGAACTGACCGAGTCGGATCCTTAAGCGATGACAGGGGATGTCGTGATGCCTTTGTACGAAATAAAGAATATCACCCGCCTCAGTGGTAGCGGCGCCCGGGTATTAGGCCCGGCAGGGAGAAGAACATGAGCGAGGAAAAGCGGGAAACCGGCAAGGCCCTTCCCTCAGGTAGAGTCAACCATCCCGATCTCTACAAGGCGTTGGCTGATATGGTGGAGGAACGGCAGCGGGCGGGCATGAAGCCGCCGAGCCCGGAAGAACTGTTGGCTTACCGTGAAGAAGAACTCAGTTCGGAAGCGGAACGCGACCTCCGGGACCGCCTGGTTTTTGATCGGGAGGCGGTGCGGACCCTGCTGGATCTGGACGCCTTGCCGGAAGCCGCCGCGCCCACGGAGGAGGATGATGCCGCTTGGGCCGATTTTAAGGATCGGCTTCGTGACGGGGAAGCCGAGGTACACGCCGTTCCAACGCAAAAGGGCGGTTCGAGCCGCCTCCCGCACTACCTGGTTCACGGGCTTCTCACCGCTGCCTGTCTCTTTCTTCTGTTTACCGGGAACTTTGTGGGGGAGGACAACCGGCCCGATCTATCGGGCAACGTGCTCGAAATACAATTGGATGACATGGTCACCCGTGACCTTTCCGCAACCCCGTTTCGCTTCCAAGGCCCGGAACAGAGCCTCTACATCAAACTGCCCACCAAATGGCGCGACTTCCCTTCCTATGGTTTCGAGATCATGGATGCACGGGACCAACTTGTCTTTTCCGGCACCATCGACGGTCCCAAGCGTTACCTCACCTGCCGGCTGTCGGCCCGGTTTTTCAAATCGCCCGGCGCGCACCAGATTCAGGTCGTTGGCGTCAGGGACGGACAGAAAACAGATCTCGGCCGCTTCACATTGCATGTTACGCTTTAAGACATCTTGATACGGCTCATCTTTCAGGAGCGTTCCATGCGTTTTCAGCATATGCCGGCGTTGATCCTGGTCACGGTCTTCCTGCTTGCAGGTGGTTGTTCCGACCGCCCTCGCTCTCAACGGTTAGGACCGGATCAGCCCATTGAAAAAAAATCCCCGGGCACGGGCGTTCATTTGTATCATTTCGAGGCGTCGGCCGGTCGCTATGAGGAAATCGAGGTGACGCAACCCGGTTTGAACCTTCTGGTTTCCTGCTACGGGCCGAATGGGGAACTCGCCTTTTCCCGCGATGCCCCCATCGGCAGCATCAGGCGGGAACTCCTCTGCCTGCAAACCGGGCCGGGCACCTATCGGCTGGAGATCAGCGCCTTGCGGCCCAACGAGAAAGGAATCTACCGAATCACCCGGTCCAGCCGGGAAGCGGGTCCGGACGAGCTTCGCCGGGCGAAAGCGTTTGCCCTCTCCGTGAAGGCCGATACCCTGGAGGGCGATGCGGCCTTGGATGCTTACCTGCAAAGCAGCCGTCTCTGGGAAGCGGCGGGTGACCGGGAACAGTGCATTATCGATTTATGGCGACGGGCGATTCTGTTCAAGGAGTTGAGGCGCATCGAGGAACAGCTTCTTGCCTACCGGCAGTTGGTGCCCATGGTTTCCGAACTCGATGACGACCAATTATTGAGCCGGATCTATCAAAACCTCGGCACGACTTACGTGCGCACCGGTCAATTGGCGCGGGCCGTCGATCATTACCACAAAGCATTGGCGTTACGGCCGCGGCAAAACCGCGACCGGGCCAACACCTTGTTTTCCCTGGCCAGAGCTTATATCTTCGGGGGCTCTTTTACGAGAGCGGAATCCTTACTGGAGGAGTGTCTGGTAATTCGGGAAATTGAGGGGGCTGTCGATAAACAAGCTTGGGTGTACGCTGAGCTGGGTTGGATGCATCATGGAAACGGCCGTTTTGAAGATGCCCTCAAACAATACCGGCGGGGTTTGCAGTTGATAGGAGAAGATTTTCCCCGCATTTCCGCGGCGATTCGCAACTACGAGGCCGGAACTTGTTTTGCGCTGGGAGACCATACCAGGGGGCTTCAGATTCTGGATGAGGCCAGGTTGCGGCTTTCTTCCTCACCGACGGACGTACAACGCTTGGATGTGCGGCGTGCCGAGGCCATGATTGCATTGAAAAAGTATCGCAAAGCCATCGATACATTGACGCCTCTTCTCGATGTTTTTCCGCCCGAAAACAACCCCGCCGATCATGCCTATATCCGCTTCCAATTAGCACGTGCCTTCAAAGGACTCGGTGATCTGGATACCGCGCCGGCACACATGGCCCAAGTGTGGGATGCCATGGGTAAGCAGGATGTCGATGCCCTTCCTATCAAGCAGCGTGCCGAGTTCGAGGCGCGAAGAATCAGCTATGCGGAATTCCAGTTAGACCTATTGGTTGAGACAGCAACCGAACCTGCCCGTTTACAAGCCTTTATCTTTGCGGAAGGTATGCGTGCTCGGGGTCTGGTCAATGCACTGATGCCCGTTAAACGTGAGGAGGCAGAAATCACCCGAACGGCAGAAGACATCGACAGGTTGCGTGCCGGCATCAGTACGCTCGCCCTCAAACGTCACCAACATGGAGACGACGGGCGGATCGGTCGTGAATTGGATGATCTATTGCGCCGGTATGATCATGCCTTAACGGCCTCCTTCTCAAAATCGGCTTGGACCATCTCCGAGGCGTCGCCGAACCTGTATCCACAGGTCCAAGCACGGTGGTTGGACCAGAACACCACATTGTTGTTTTTTGCCATGGGCACGGAAGAGGTCTACTTATGGGCGATGGATCATAACGGTTTGATCTTTCGGGCTTTAGGGGCGCGCCGAGACATCGAAAGCAATGTGTTGGATTTTCACGAGGCTTTGCAAAGTCCGCGTCAGAACGGACTTCGAAGAGACCGTCTGGGTCGGCATCTCGCCCAAAAGTTACTTGGTCCCGTTGCGGACCAACTCACCGATCGGTTGATCCTCATCCCGGACGGCGCCCTGCATTACTTGCCCTTTGCCGCTTTACCCAGTCCCCTGAATCAGGGGGCCGCATCTATGAACAACCATGATTTGATTACCCTACCCTCGCTTACGGTTTTGCAGAAATTACAACAGCGTCACGCGGGACGTCGCTCAGGTCAGGAGATGGTCGTACTGGCCGACCCGGAATTCGGCGGCGATTTTAAACCATTGCCCCACACCCGTCGGGAAGCTTCCCAAATCGCGGCCTCGGCTCCTTTTCCTGTTCGATCCTTTGAAGGGTTAAGGGCTGCAAAACACGCGCTGTATGCCTCAAACCTTCAACAGGCTCGCTACCTCCACATCGCCACGCGCAGCTTGTTGATGACTGAACGTCCTGAACTTTCCGCTCTGGTTCTGGCAACCCGGGATGGGGACGGCAAAGCCGTCGATGGTTTTGTATATGCTCATGACATCGAGGCCCTGCAATTGAAAACAGATCTGGTCGTACTGAGTGCCTGTAGCACCGGTCTTGGGAAATCATTGAGAGGCGAAGGTCTGGTCGGTCTTTCCGACAGTTTTCTACACGCGGGCAGTTCCGGCGTTGTTGCCAGCCTCTGGCCTGTCAGTGATGAGGCAACCACGCAATTAATGGAGCGGTTTTACCGCGCCGTCTTCAAGGATGGTATGGAACCGGCCGCAGCGCTGAGCCATGCGCAGCAATCGATGGCGCAAAGTGAGAAATGGCATGCGCCCTATTTCTGGGCAGGTTTTATCTACCAAGGCGTTTGGGCACATTTATGAAAAAATATGCCTACTTTTTTACATAATTTGATTTACGGTGTCTTGTTATTGAAAGCGCCCGAAACTCGGGTCAGATTGAAGGAGGTCACCGTGATAAAGCAATCGAAGAAAACAAGCGATGATGACACCATCCAGGCGAAAGCCGCAACCCTGTCGGTCAATCAAGTGGATACCGGCTCTGACGGGGACAACGATGGTGATGATGTTCCTGAAGAAATCAAGATCGGATTTGATGAATCAGGAGACGATTTGTAATCCCGGATAGGTAGTCAGCGTGCCGTTGGGCACGCTGCGCCCCGCTCATTCTTCCTTGTTTCCGCTCATAGGATTAGTGATCGTTATTCTTAAGTAAGGCACTTTCCTATTTCCGGCCGAGCCCTTCTGCATTCAAACCTGTTCTTTCAAGGAGGTGGTTGTGACAGAGCAACCCATGCAACAGACTGATTATGTGCAACAAAGAATACTGGAACAAGAATCCTCGGTGAAATCTCCCGTACTGGCCGCGCTGTTGGGCTTTTTCTTTCCTCTGTTTGGGTATCTTTATGTGAGGCAATACTTAATAGCCATGATGATTTTTATAGGAGACATTCTGATGATTCTACTTTCGTTTTTTCCCCTCATGCTCCCCTTTCTATTAATTTACCGTATTATCAATAGCTACCATTGCCATAAGGCATCGGTTAAGCTTAATCTTCAGGCCCTCAAGGCTGCGGCGGACGAAAGACAACGGGAATAGAGTCCACCCGGCTACCCGGTGCATCAGTAAAACGGCTGCCACCTCAATCTCAGTATCGTCTCACGATCCGGCCCGACAATTCCATGCACGCCCGTTGAACAGGAGGGGTACGAAACAATAGCATGCAAATGGGAATGGATTTCACTGTCTACCAATCTACAAGAAATGGGAATGATGCGATCCGCGGTCAACTCTGTTTTGCCATCCTGAACGTTCATACTTCCGTTCCTATCACCATGTACCATAAAGGGAACGGTTTGGGCACCCGGTGGTCGGGCGGCCGGGAGCGTCGTCGGCCATCTTCCTCGGGCGACGACCTTCTGATCCGGAAAACCCGTCCCATCAATCATGAAGTTCGGGTCATCGAGAAAGGTACCCGCGGGTTCGATCTGTCCAAGCCGGCAAGTGGATGCCAATACAAGTCTATTATTAGAAGCTGGTTGTAGGTCTTTAACACCCAGCTTTGCCGGAAAGACTTTTGTGGGTTACCTCCATCATCACAGTACCGGATTGATAAAATTTGGGGATTCCCAATATTTCTAAAGTCTTTTTCCTAAGAAAAACATATCTTTTCAAGAAAGAGTCTGAGTCTATTTTTCTTTTGAAATATCTATTTTGTAAAAAATAAATTTTTTGGTATCATTGCATTGCTTTTAAAAATAGAGACCCTTGTAACAAAGGCCGTAAGTTTGGGTCTAATTGCTTTGGCGCCTCCTCCCCGGCGCCCAATTCAGGAGAACCTGTATGAAGTCTGCCTTTATGTTTTTTTTACTGCTAGCCTCAACCCTAACCCTATTTGCTAAAGAGGTTACAGCCGAAGCTGCAACCGCACTCAATGTCGATACGTGTCAAGTGCGCACCCTGGATGCTGACCGTTCCCTGGTCGTTACCGACCAGGAAGTTTTGGATCGGTTCCCCCTACGAACCGTGCTACAAACACTTATCAACCGTGCCAACGTTGCCGGAACCAACACACCCGATACGCTGTGGAGCCAATGGTGGAGCGCACTCAGGCCCCGTCAGATCGGTGATCCCGCCAATGAACCCCATTGCGATGACAACGGCACCACCATCAATGGCTACACCATTCAATGTCCTCGCGCTGAAAGCTCCCTGGAGAACGCGGCGCCCGAGTCCCACGTTCCCGTAGCTGTCTTCAACCGTTTTGACCTGGCGCCCATGGACGGTTCCAACTGCGGCGAATATCGCATCGTCTACACCAAGTCCCCGTTTTCCACCTTCGATCGCAACCTCATTATCTTTGAAGGTGTCCTGCCCAATCCCGATCCCGATGCCGGTGCTTGCGGCTGCCTCCCGGTAGCCGAGTTCTGGGGCGACCTGACCTTTGAAAACAATGTCAATGTGCGTGCCGACATGATTGAAGATTTCTTCTTCAACGGCCTGCAAGGGTTCGAACCCATCATTCGCCCCGAGGCCTATGGCCTGGGCGGCACCTCCGGCTACGGCTCTCCCGGTGTTACCACAGGTCAGATCCGCACCAACATGTTCATGCAGCAACCCTGGACCCTGCGCGAATTCCAATTGGAAAGAAAGTGCACTTCCATTGTCGCGGAAGAAGTCACCGCAACAGCAGAGACCAGGGCGGCAGTTCAGCAAACCGCGGAACCTGTTGCAAGAAACACGTGTAAGCTCATCGTGGCGCCCCGCCCCGTGGGCAACAACCCCCATCCCAGCGAATGGACGGCCAACCCCCTGACACCCACCACCTACCAAACTGAATTCGTCAATTTTTTGCAGACACTGATTCCCAGTGACGACGGCATCAACAATATCGTCCTCACCCACCAACCCGACTTCAATGCCGGGGAAAGTAACTCCCAAGCGGACAATCTGGTGCCCTCTACCAATTTTGCCGCGCAAATCGATGCGCGTCTGAATACCTTGGGCGTCGACCATATCTTCAGTCCTACGCAGATCGGCAACCGGGCAACCACTCAGACCTGTGCCGGCTGTCACATGCAAAGCGACGAAGCCGACTTGGGCAATATGTTGGATTGGCCGGATAAAAACCCCATTTTTGTCCACGTCGACGAAAACAGCGCTTTGTCCAACGCGCTCACCATGGCCGGTGGTTTCCTGGATCACCGCCTGGACATTCTGGAAGAATTCCTGGGTTTCAGTTGCAACAGTTCCAACCAATGTCCCACAATCGCGCGTAACCTGGCGGGAGCCCTCACCAATACGACCGTTGAAAAAGCTGCCAAGAAGGAGAGCCTCGGAGGTAGTGTTACCCACTGACCTTTTCGCCCCAACCTACTGTCAACAACAGTGTCTGCACACCGACCATGGGCAACATGCCCGATTCTATTTGCCTGCCGCCATGTGCCAACCGTGGACCTGTCTATTTGGACGGTGTTCGCATCATCCACCGGGATACCATGGTAACCGAACATGCAGGCATCTTCAGGCCATGCCCATGAAGGCGGGTAGACACCTTTGTTTATCAGGTTCACCTCACCATTACCATCAACCCGATATGCCTGTAATTCAGAAGCGGATGGTCCGAATTCACCAATTCGGGCCTTCGTCTTTCAGAAAAGGCAAGCCGACTGGTGAATTTCTGCGGTGCCGTGGTGACGACCGTGATTCTTCTCTCCAGGATGAAGGTCTTGGTGTTGAGACATCCCCAGCACCGCCGGGGCTCATGTCAAGTAGGGTTTTCAAGGCCGCGGACCAAGAAGGGTTGGCATCGGAATCAAGAGATAAATGGCGGACGCGGTCCACCAGGGTGCGAAGTTCCGGTTCAGAGAGGTTTTCGCCAATTTGGGCGAAAAGCTCACCACGTAAGCCATAATCGTCTCTGGGCAATAGCCCGAGAAGGCTCTCCAGGACATGCTCCCTGTCGGAGCACATGTCGGCAAACTGCCAAAAGAGAGACACTGCTTCTTTTTGAAAAACCTGGCCGATGAGTTCGTAACATTGGAGCGCCGACCAGCTAGACGCTTCGGGTAGCTTGGCGTTCAGAGTGGCATGAGAATCTCGATCGGTATGTATCAATCAAAATGAGACACGAACTCCAAAAAATTAAGGGTCTTCCGGTTTTGGGGGGATAACGGTGCTAGGAGTCGTTAGCTTGGGCTCTGTTGAAGGATAAATGTTGGAACGACCATGGTTTAGGGTTCAACCCCTAGCGCATCATACGAATGTCTTGGCCGCGTAGCTTGCGAAGCGGTCAAGGCATTTCTATGGAGTTCTAGGGGTCGGGTCCCAAAACTTTGGTGGAGCCCCCCTTTATGTTCGACAGGGGTCATGCCCATCCCCCCAAAAACCGGAAGAGCCAATTGAGTTCGACCTCAACGATCTTTAGGTACTGACCCAGATGGGATGCACCGCGAAGATACCTTCGAGCGGTCTCCCAACCATACTGTTTGTTGCGGAGTTCCTGAGCAAATCCATCCATGTATGGCCCGGACGGGCCGGAATGAAGACGTTGAATGGTAAATGTCTCGGTAAAATAATTCGCTAACATGGCGTCCTCCTTTTGGCCGGCCGATTGGCTCGGGCCTAAAGGTAGTACACCATTTTTATGGGGAGGCGTCGCAGCGGAAGAACAGCCCGGAGGCCTTGATATCATGCCTTCTGCCCAATATCCATCGCCCTACTCCCCATAATCATTCGCTTCCCATTAGTACGGTTCTTCGGGGGCAGAGGCCGCGAGGTCTCTGCTCTACCCTACCCTTGCTTATAAGCAGGGTCATCATTCAGGCCGGCTGTCGGTTTCTTACCCAGGTCGAGCCACATGAGGTTTGTTCACGCTACTCTGTATCTAACCCGGGCTTTTTGAGAAGTTGCGACAGGTGTTGTTTTTTCCGAGTCAACAACTTCGATGCCCGGGAATGATGCTACCTTTATAGTTCCGTCCGGTCACCTTCCGGTGAAAGGAACCGGTTATCACCACCGATATCCCGGCCGCATGTGGTTTTGAGACTCCGATTGCCGGTTGAGAGAGATAGACCGATTCTGCCGGGTGTGTTCCGGCAATACGAGCTTGCGGTGCGAATTCAGGTCTTGTAACGAACGGCTCGAACCCAGCCCAGTACTTCCCGGCAACCCTCCACGAGGACTTGAAACATGGTCCGGGCGCGTATAAAGGCTTCGCCGGGTTTATTCGAGGGGGGCTGTTTGTTGATGGTATCGATGCGGTGCGCGCACAGGCCCAGCACCAGGGGCACGTGGTTGCTGTAGGGCCCGGCGACGGCGGCCGCTTCTTCGTATTGCTTCAGTTCAGCCTCGCCGCCCTCTCCCCGGCAGAGCGGTTCCAGGCGTTCCAGCACCAGGCGGGAGTAGGCGCGAAAACTGGTGGCTTGTTGCCGTAGCTCCACCAACATATCATCCATGTGCTTGGGATCGATGCGCTCGGTCTCTTCCCAAATTCGGGTCAGCATCACATTCGGCCGGAAGGAGTCGCCCAGACACTCGGCCAGGAACTGTTGTAACGGTATGTGCTCGAAATGATCGAACCGGGCGCCGCTCTCGGTGGCGTTGATCGGCGGCCGAAGACCCTGCTCCCCCATTTTTGCGGCCTGTTCGCCCAGCCACATGCGGAACATGGCCATATCCAGCGTGGTGCGCACCATGCCGTGTCCCGACCAGGCCGGAACCTCCGTCATTTGCTTGGCCACACCGTCCTGGCTTTGGTAGCGCGCCCGGTTCCCCTCCGATTCGTTCTTTCCGAATTGGTCCGGGTAGATGATGGCGCCGGTTTGTCCGTCATCGCGAAAGGAGACCTCCCCGTACCGCGTGACGCTTGCATAGGCCCGCTCTCCCTCGAAAGCCAGGTCCTGGCCGATCAGTGCAATCGGTTCGCAACCCATCTTGCGCGCCAGCAGAAAGGCGGTATTGGCCACGCAGGGCCCCGATTCCCAACAGTCCTGGTCCTTCTGCAGGGTTTTTTTCAGGAACGACATGCTGTAGGTTTCCAGCGTGGGGTAGATGAAGAGACGCGCCCCGGTTTCCCCGAAGGCGTTGGGGTGGGAGTGCTGACTATAGACGCCGAAAACCTCGTCGGGCATATCGACCAGGTCCGATGTGGTATCGCCCGTCTCCATGCTCACGACCAGATGCGGAAGAACACCCAGCCGTTTCATGGCGCTCAGGCTGGAGTTCATGGCGATCAACAGGCAGCGCTCGCGGATCTCCGGGGTCAGCAGGTGAAGGTTCTTGTCCAAACCGGGACCGGCGGCGAGGATCAGGGCCGGTTTATCCCGAAAGGCGTTTTCCAGGCTGAGCGCCGTGGGAAATCGGGTGCGTTTTTCGAAATTGACCAGGAACTGGTAGAGCAGGGTCGGTACGCGTTCCGTCTGGTCTTTGGCCATGCTGAGGGCAACCATGCGACCGTGTGTGATCTTGTGCTGGAATTCCGTAACCAACCCCGGATAGCAGCGGGAGTAGGTCGGCAGGATTGCCGTTTTCAAGGCGCCGGAGGCGTTCTCGGGGGTACTCAGGTGTAGCGTCATGGCGTCCAGGGAGGTGAACAGGCCGATGCGGCTGCCGTCGATGCCGCCCAATTCATGGCGGTGAACCAGAAAGGCCGCGGCCAGATGTTTGTCGGGCTCGAAGACGAACAGCGAGGCGCCGGTCCGCATCACCAGACCGGCCAGTTGCAAAAACAGGCCGCCGCTGCCCACGCCGAACATGGCGATGATGCCGGCTTGCTGTAATTCGCCGCCGATGTTCAGGGGCTTCGCGCCCTCCAACAAGCGGCCGTCGTGGTGCGCTTCCCAGCCCTGTTCCGTTTGAACCAAAGCCCGCGACGCCGCCTCGCTACGCAAGCACGGCAATAATTCGGTGAAAGCATTGCTTTGCCGGCGCATCAGGTTTTGGGTTCGCTCTTTCAGGCACATGGCCTCCGGGTCCATCAAAAGCCGCCTCACCACTAAAAAGTCGATGGTCAAGTATAACCCCGGAAACAGATCGAGAACAGGGAAAAGCCTTCGCCCTTCAAGGCATTCTCATTTCGCGGATTCCATACCGTTGAACCCCGGGGGGCTTTTTTCGTCCATGGGGCGGTGCGGCCCGTCACATGAGGCAGGAGTAATGCGGAGAACACGAAGCCTCCACCGGCCGGAAGTCCACTTTGTGCTGGTTTTATGATAACCTTTGGGATTCCGGCGCAGAGGGGTGCGCCACTTGACAGTCGGGGGATAAGAACGGTTCATGGCATTTGGCAAAAAAAGCAAGTTTCCCAGTTACTCCAGCAGAGAACGTCGTCGGCCCGGTGTCGGCGTCCTGATCCTGGTCCTCATCGTTGCCGCGGTCGGCTGGTTCGGTTACAAGAAGTACATTTCAATGAGCTACAACAAGGCCGCCGCGTTTCTGGCCGAGGGCAGTTACGACCAGGCTGAAGCCGCCTTCCAAAAGGCCGCGAAGCTGCCCTTCTCCAACGGTTTGGGGCAGGACGGTTTGGGCGCCGTCGATTTGTTGAAGGGCGACCGGGAAGCCGCGAAAGCGCATTTCGAAATAGCGCTGGAAAAGAAATCTTCCATATCTAAGGATACAGCGGCCGTCATTCTGGACAGCTTTATCGATCAGGGACGCTATGACGGCGGCAAAGTCTTCGCCGACTTTCTGAAAGACCGACTTTCCGAAAGCGCCCTGGAAGATCACGCGGTCAAGCTGGCCGCCATTTGCCTGGGGACCCGTGATCTGACCGGCGCTGTCGAACAATTGAGCAAGGCCGGCCCCCAGTTGCAGAAGAGCCGGCGTTACCAACAGTTGGAAGAAAAGATCAACAAGTATAAAAAGGAAGGTCGCGTACCCGTCTTTCTGGACCGCAAGGGTCGCGAAGTACTTGCCTTCAACGTGAAAACCGACGATTACGAGTTTACATCTCCCCGCATCTTCGCCGGTTGGCAGGGCGACGAAGGCATTGCCGCATTGCTGGAAAAAATGGACCCCGTGGACAACCAGAACCTGGTCCACACCACGCTGGATCTGGACCTACAACGCGCCGCCCAGAGATCCATGGGCGATTACAAGGGCACCATGATACTCAGCGATCCGGCGACCGGAGACGTCCTGGCCGCATTCGGCTCCAAGGGTTACAATCCGTTCAGCTACGCTTTCGAACCCGGTTCGGTGATGAAGGTGCTCACCTATGCCCTGTTCCTGGAAGACGGCGGCGATACGGCTCGTTATGCGCCCAAGAAATATCCCAGCGCCATCAAGATCGGCGAGGACACCCTGTGGGATTGGACCGAGCAGGGACGTCTGGAAACCGTGGAAGAAGGTATGGCCGTCTCCTGTAACCTGATGTTCGCCAAGATGGGTGTAGAACTGACCTGGCCCGGTCTAGGCAAGGGTTTCACCCGTTTCTTCGACGGACGTCGGCTGCCCGGGCTGTGGGGCGAGGGCTATTACGGCGGTATTCTGGAAGAACCCGCCACTGATTACGACCTGGCGCGCACGGCCATCGGCCTGCAATTCCTGGAAACCTCCGCGCTGGGCATCCTGCTCATCCCCGGCAGCGTGGCCAACGGCGGCACTGCCATGACGCCGCGCCTGTTCACCCACTTCGCCAACGTGGAGGGCAAGACCTACAAGGAAGCCGGCAGCGAAACCCTGGGCCGCCTCTTCAGCGAACGCGTGGCCGACAAGGTCATGACTTCCATGGTTGCCTCCCTTACCGATAAACGCGGCACCGCCCGGCGCTCCAAGGTGGATTTCGTGGAAAGCGCCATGAAGACCGGCACCTCGGGCGACCGGCCTTTCAACTCGGTCATGATCGGCTTGTTCCCTGCCGAAGATCCCAAGGTCGCCTTCTCGTTATTCCTGCACAACGGCGGCAAATGCGAGTACAACGGCGCCGTGGTGGCCAAACGCCTTCAGGAAAGTGTTCGCGAATTGGCGCCGGAATACCTGGGGCGCTGACATGCTCAAGCCGGACACCTACATGCTCCGCTTCGGCGAGCTGGCGCTGAAGGGCAAAAACCAGAAATTGTTCGTGGATGACTTGATCCGCATCATCAAGCCGCGCATCAAAAAGATCGACGGCCGCGTGGAGAAAGGGCACAAGCGCCTGCTGCTGCACACGGATGCTTCGCCGGAAGACGTGCGTGAGGCCATGTCGACCGTCTTCGGCATCGTCGGCATCAGCCCCATCTGGCGCACCAAGGCCGATATGGCCGCCATCAAGGAAGTGGCCTGGACGCTGTTGGAACCGTATAAAGATTCGGGGAAAACCTTTGCCATTCGCGCCAAACGCGGCGTCAAGAACATGCCCCTCACCAGCCCCGAAATCCAAAGGCAGGTGGCGGATCACGTCTTGGGCAACGGCCTCGATCTGCCGGTGGACCTGAAACATGCCGATCTGCCGCTACATATCTCGCTCGATGTCAAAGGCGCCTGGTTACACCTGGAAACCTGGAAGTGTCTGGGCGGTTTGCCGGTAAGGCCCAGGGACCGCATGGGTCTGCTGATTTCCGGCGGCATCGACTCGCCCGTTGCCGGTAACCTGATGCAGAAACGCGGCGCCTGGCTGACCGGCATCTATTTCCACACGCCCCCTTACACGGTGGAAGCGGCCAAGGACAAGGTCATCGAACTGGCCGAGGTACTGGCCCGCTATCAGAACAAACTCAACCTGTTCGTGGTGAACTTTACCGAGGTCATGCAGACCATCCGCGCCGAATGCGCCCCGGCGGCCACGGTCGTCCTGTCGCGCCGCATGATGATGCGCGCGGCCTCCCGCATCATGGACCGGGTTCGCGGCAAGGCGCTGATCACCGGCGAGTGCCTCGGCCAGGTGGCTTCGCAAACCATCGAGAATATCGGCGTGATCGAGGAGGGGGTGCCCTATCCGGTTCTGCGCCCCCTGATCAGCATGGACAAGCGGGAGATCATAACCCTCTCGGAACGCATGGGCGCCTACGATATTTCCATCCGGCCCGCGCAGGACTGTTGCGCCCTGTTCAGTCCCAAGGACCCGTTGACCAAGGCCCGCGTATCGGACATGCACGAACAGGAAGCCCGGCTGGATATCGACGGTCTCATCGGCCGCGCCCTGGACCTGACCGAGATCATCGAACTCTACCCTCCCTGCAAGGACCCCGCCCTGTCGGAATAACGCCGGACCCGAATCAATGCGAGGAAGTACATGATGAAGTGCTCGATATTTGATCACCGTATCGATCTGAAGCATACCTTTACCATTGCCAACCGCAGCAGCGACTGGCGGCCCAACCTGTCGGTTCGGCTGGAGTACGAGGGCATCCGGGGTTACGGGCTGGCCGCCCCCAATCCGCGCTACGGCGAAACGCCGGAGTCCTGCCGCGCCGCCCTGGAAGCCATGTGCGGTCAATTGGAAGGCGACCCGCGCGCCTATGAGCCCATGATTCGCAAGATGCTTGCTTCCCATCCCGGCGAATATGCCGCCAAGGCCGCGCTGGACATGGCGATCATGGACCTGGCCGGCAAGCTGCTGGGCGCGCCGCTCTACCGCATGTGGGGCCTGGACCCGGCCGCCATGCCGCCCACCAGCTTTACCATCGGCATCGACACCCCGGAGAAGGTGGCGCAACGCGCGGCCGAAGCCCGGGGCTTTCGCGTGCTGAAGATCAAACTGGGCAGCGGGGACGACCAGGCGATCATCCGGGCGATTCGCACGGTGACGGATGTACCCGTTCGCGTGGACGCCAACGAGGGTTGGACCGATCGCGAGACCGCCCTAAGGGAAATCGAGCAGCTCGCGAAACAGGGCATCGAACTGGTGGAACAACCCATGCCCGCCGCCCAGGTGGAGGATATGATCTGGCTCAAGGCGCGCAGCCCGCTGCCGCTGATTGCAGACGAGGCTTTCACCGCCGTCGGCGACCTGATCACCATCGGCGAGGCCTATCACGGCGTGAACCTGAAGCTGATGAAATGCGGCGGCACCCTCATCGCCCGCGATGCGATTGCCATGGCTCGTTCTCTCGGCCTCAAAATCATGTTGGGCTGCATGGTGGAATCGGCCCTGGGCATTGCCGCCGCCGCCCACCTGGGCCCGCTCGCCGACTTCCCGGACCTGGACGGTAATCTGTTGATTAGCAACGACCCCTATAGCGCTCATCCCGTTTCGGACGGTCGCATTCGGTTATTGGACGCGCCCGGGCTGGGTGTAGCCCCCTTGAACTGAGCAGGCGTTGAAGCTTCCGATCAGTTCGAAATGATACCGGCCGGTTCCTGTCTCGGTGACAATGCCTCGGCGGGTTCCGGTTCCTCTCCGCGAGCCAACGCCGACAGCACCTCGGCGGTGCGTTGGGCGGCGCGACCGTAGTAGACGCCCAACTGTTGCATGACAATGGCGGCGCGTCCCTCCGCGTCCATGGCGGGATCGGCCAGGTAGGCGGTCACCGTACGCTCCAATTCGTCGAAGTCCTTCATCACGCGGACGCCGTTGCACTTGAGCAGTTTGGCGTAGTGCGTGTAGTTGAAGCCCTTGGCGAATTGGGGATTGACGGCCACATTGATCACCGGCGTTCGCGCACAAGCCGCGTCGATGGACAGGGTGGAGCGCGGGATCACCACCACATCTGCCGCCGCCAATAATCGAGCCAGGTGCAACATGTCTTCCTTGGGCAGGTCCCAGGCCAGTTTCTCCGAGCGTACCGGCGGGAATTCCACGTGCACCATATCGCTTGCCAGCTGCTCGTAAGACTCTTTCATATGTTTGAACGGTCCCGAAATGGTTTGCGGGTGCAGGCGAATCCACAGTTTGATCTTCTCCGTCCGCCGGCTCATAGCCTCGATGAAACCTTTCAGGTCGTCCAGTTGATCGGGATAGATGGCCTGGTTGATGGTGCCCCAGACCAGCAGGCGCGTGTCCTCATCCATGCCGTGTTCACGCCGAAACGTCGCGGCGGCCCGCTGTTTGTCCACTTCCGCGTAGATGTCGAACTGGGCCGCGCCCACCTCGTGGATGGGGCCGGTGTAGTCGTGATAATGCCGGGCCTCTTCTGCCATCAGCGGGCTCCATACCAGCAGGCGGTCGGGATAGGCGCCCATGTATCCCTTGGAGGTCAGGTTATCCCATGACAGCATCACTGTAACCGTGGGGATCTTCAACCTACGGGCCGCGCGCAAGAGGTGGATATCGTTGGGGTTGAAGCCGGGTGTGCCCGCCACCACCAGGTCCGGTTGGGTGCGCGCCAGCAGTTGGTCCCACTCGCGGCCGTTGAAGACGACGCGTTCCAGGGCGGTGTAGGTTTTGCGCAAGACCGGAATATTGCCCAGGAACAGGTTGGCGGTGCGAATCACCCCGGCTCGAAAGGGGCTCTTGCGCCGGTAGGCCTCGCGCTTGTAGTTCAGGGTGCCGCCCAGCGAGGGGTTCATCAACAGGTACTGCCGGGTTTTGATCAGGAAACCCTCCAGCTTGCTGAACTTGTGCGGCATCAACTCCAGGTGGAAGCCGTCCTTTTCGAACTCCTGCCGAAAGTAGGGCTCGGCGGCGTTGGGCGAGACCACGATGATGCGACAACCCTCGGCAATCAGGCGTTCCGCGATCGGGGTTCGCAACAGCATACGGGCCTGGAAACCGTGGGTGATATTGAAAAGCACCGTCTTCGACACGGCTACAGAAGCTCCTCGCCGCGCGCCTGCTTGATCAGCAGTTCGGCCATCACAAAGTCAAGGGGTTCGTCGATATTCACGGAACGATCGGCGGGCATGATGTAGGGACATTGATCCTTGCCGTGCAGCGAACCGGCGACCAGCGAGGCCCGTCGGATGAGGTAAATGGCGCCGTTGCGCAGGTAGGCGGGGGGAGAAAGGTCCTGGCGGCGAGTCCCTTCTTCTTCCGGGAAACAAAACGGCTGGATGCGGTTGTCCTCGATTTTCTTCATGCGGATGGGATGGTGATCGTAGACGCGAACCACGCCGATGACCGATTCCGCGCCGCTGCTTTCCAAAAGTTCAACCGCGTTGTCGATGTCCTCGGCGGTTCGCAGGGGCGCGATGGGCTGTAACACCATGACGGCGTCGAAGGTTACGCCGAAGCGTTGCTCGGCCTCGGCCAGGGCGTGTTGCGCCACGGGATACATGGGGACTTTGTCGCCGGCCAGTTCGTCGGGACGGATAACGACCTCACTACCCAGGTTGCGTGCGGTTTCGATGATTTCGGCATCCTCGGAAGACAGCACGTGATGCGTCATGCGACTGCTTGCCGCGGCGGCTTCAATACTGTATTGAATAAGCGGTTTCCCGGCGAGGGGCCGGATGTTTTTACGCGGCAGGCCCTTGGAGCCGCCGCGCGCGGGGATGATGCCCAGTACATTCATGATGATTCCTCGTTGACCGGCGATTGAAAGCAACCGCTCTTGCGGCCGTACTCAGCCGTTTGCGTTTCAATGGTCTCGATTTCTTTCGAAGACAAAATTTGCGGCCATCGGCCCAGCGAGTCGGTGAAGATGGGCTTGCTCAAGGAATCCAGCGTGGGACTTGCCTTGCCGGTGAGCCCGCGCACCTTGTCGAACTCCTCGCGGCCCTTGCGGTTGACGGCTACCGCGTCTTCCCAGGATTCTTCCAGAAAGGTCATGACCCGGCGCATGATTTCCTCGGGACGGGTGACCAGATCCTCGTAATGGACTTCCATGTAGGTGTCGCCGGACCTGCCCAGGCGATCGCCGGCGGCCTCTTCCACGGCGGCGACATGAGCCAGGAATGTGGCCAGGTCATATTTGTTGTTGCGCTTCCAACTGGCGTAGACATCCCGGGGATCGCGGATTACATGCAGAAAGCGCGAACCGGGCCAGTGTTGTTGAATGAGGTCCAGGTGTCGTACATTGTCCGGTGTTTTTTCCACCCAGCGGCGCTTGCCGGCGCGTCTGGTGCAGTGATTCATGAAGCGATTGAAAAACGCCGGGGCGTCATCCCCTTGCCGATAAAGAGCGGCGTGTTCGCTGACGGGCACATCGAAAAACCCGAAGAGCCGGTGGATGGTTTCACTTGCCCCGTCGTGAAACCGTGCGGCGAACCGGTCGCTGAACCAGAAGGTTTCCAGCCCGCCGAAAATGCCGGAATGGTTGCTGACCAAAGCCCGCAACAGGGTGGTTCCCGACTTCATGAGCCCGCCGATAAAGATAGGTGTGGTGTGCAAAGCGCGTCCTTGACAAGCGTTCCCAAAAACAAGCATCGCATTATAACAGGCTCGCGGGAAGGGCCGATACCTTTATCGAACCGGAAGCGATTCAATGCGGAAGGCCGCGGGCCCCCGATTTATTTCGCGTAGGAGAAAGGCCGACTCGCTCGTCCGGTGAGTTATTTTGCGTAGGAAAAGGATGCGCCCGTTCGTCTATCGATGTATTTACTCGGGAGAAGGATGTACCCGCCCGTCTATCGGGTGATTTTGCCTGAAAGAAAGGTCGACCCGCTCGTATATCGAGGTATGTTACATAGAGGTCGATGGACCCGTACGGACATCGGCGTTTCGGATCTCGAACTACGTTGTGCAAACCGGTAACAGTGCATAAAAATTTCGAAACGATGTTCCGCGACGTTGTCAATGCTTGTTTGCATCAGAATACGTCCATGGACAACCGGGTCGATCGAGATCTTGGGCGAAACGAGGGTTGTCCCTCGGGACCAATCCTCCTTCTCGATTCCATATCCGCTTAGGCGCGGGTGCCCAACCACCTCCAAGGAGAATATGGGGTTATCCGAGCGTGACTAACCTTGTTCCGATCCCGATACGTCGATAGTCGGAAGGGACAAACCTGGATATTGTCAAAAATATGCAGGTGGGCACGTTTCACGGATCTCTTATCTCCAATCGCATCCTTACCCCGCTGCTGACAGTGGTGATCGGCTATGGTAAGGTAGGCCCGCCTTCTGATTTTTTGGGGAAGCGGTGATGCCTTTTCGCTTTTACGATATCAACTGGACCTTTCACACCCTGTTCACCGCGTTTTTCCTGGTGTCCGGTGTGTTGTTTCTCTACCTGGGTTATAAAAGGCGCCGCGATTTCTCCTTCGTGACCGGTCGGCTGGGCCTGCGCTTTTTGGGCGATGCCGACGAATCCCTGCGTCCCCTTTTGGAAGGCTTCCCCCTGTTCCCCTGCAAGGAGCCCATGTGCGCGAGCCAGGTGATTACCGGCATCTTCCATGGGATTCCCCTTACCGCTTTCAACTACGGTTACCGCGACGGACCTACCTTCGAGGACATGCATCTTTATCAATGTGTAGTTTTTCAACTGGCCGCTCCGCTCCCGTCCCTCGTCATGATTCCGAGTCCGCCTAAACCCGACGTTTTGGCCACTGATTGTATTTTTTGGGAAGACGAACGCTTTTCTTCGTTATATGCTGTTCATGGCGACGATACCGCGTTTGCGCACCAACTGATCGATGAATCGAGCGCGCGCCGGCTCGGCGCCAATCCGGGGTTCCGTTTGATGATCGAAGCCGATCGACTGCTGATCGCCCGGTCCGGGGAGTTTGAAGCCGCTAGTTTCCGTGCCTTTATCGAGGATGCCCTGCCGACGGCGCTCCGTGCCCGTGACCTCGCCTCGGCTCGCGTCTAGACAGGCCGTCTTTACGATCCCCCTTAAGGAAGTGCCATGTTACCCGAGAAACACAGTCATGCTTTTCGTTCCGTCCCCAAAACCGGGGTGATTTATGTGATGAGCGAGGCCGGCAAACGCGGCTTTTATTACGGTAATCGCGATTGGGCCAATTTAGGCCAGGGCGCCCCGGAAACCGGACCCATCGAGGGCAGCCCCCTGCGTTTGGAGCATATCGATGTTCCGCCCGCCAGCTTGGAATACGGCACCGTTGCCGGCATTATGGACTTGCGCGCCGCGGTGGCCAGGCTCTACAACCGGCGCTACCGGCGCGGCATGAAGTCACAATACACGGCCGAGAACGTGGCCATCAGTCCCGGCGGCCGTTCCGGTCTCACCCGTCTGGCCGCGGCGATGGGCCATTTGAACCTGGGTCACTTCATTCCCGATTATACGGCCTACGAAGAGCTGTTGGACCTTTACCGCCGCCTGGTGCCCATCCCCATTCCACTGCGACCCGAGCGCGGGTTTCGACCCGATCCTGCACGCATGCGCGAGCGTACCGTCGGCATGGGTTTGGGCGGTCTCCTGATTTCCAACCCGTGCAATCCCACCGGTCAGGTACTGTACGGGGAGGACTTGAATGCCTGTGTGGTTATGGCCCGCGAGTTGCGGGTGGCCCTGATCATGGACGAGTTCTACTCCCATTACGCCTATGACGGCATTGTGGACAAAGGCGGCCTGAGCGCGGCTGCCTACGTGGAGGACGTGGATCGCGACCCCGTGGTTATTCTGGACGGTCTCACCAAAAACTGGCGCTATCCCGGTCTGCGACTCTCATGGACGGTGGCCCCTAAAGATGTGATCGATTGCATCAGCTCAGCCGGCAGTTTCCTGGACGGCGGGGCGCCCCATCCCATCCAACGCTCGGCCATTCCACTGCTGGACCCGGATATTGCCGACCGTGAAGCTGAGGCCATTCGTACCCATTTCGGCGTTAAACGCAAGTATATGCTCTCCCGCTTGAAGCAACTGGGTTTTGTACTGCCCGCCGAACCGCAAGGCGGTTTCTATGCCTTTGTCTCTTTGGAGAACATGCCGCGTCCCTTGCAAAACGGGATGGACCTGTTTGAAAAGGGCCTGGATTTCAAGATGATCTGCGTGCCCGGCGTCTTCTTCGACGTAAACCCCGGCAAGCGGCGCAGTCACATTCCCTCGCGCTTGCGATCCTATATTCGCGTGAGTTACGGCCCCTGCATGGAAGAACTCGAGCGCGGCTTAAATGCCATGGAGCGCCTGATCGAGGCGTACCGGTAACTCCCGGCGCGAGAAACCAGCCTCAGCTCGTCTTTGCTCCGATCGGACCCGAAATAAACACTTGCCTACGACATTTCATTTGTTGCCCTGTTTCCTCGCCCTGAGGCCGTCGGAGTAACGAATTTGAGATGCCTTGCCGGTTTTTAGGGTACAATGTCCGGTCGGGGGCGCGGCTCCCTATTTTGGAAAGACCGGCGAGATCATGGAAAATTCAGAAGAGAGACCCAGGGTCCGGGTCGTAAAAGCTCGCAATCAGGCCAAAAGCGGCACGATTCAGGTGCAGGACCAGGATGGTAAAACCTTTTACAAGGTACCGTGCGACCGTTGCGACGCCGTGGTGCGCCTGCCCTTCCAACCCTACAAGGATCGCGAGGTCACTTGCAAGGAATGCAGGTTCGTGGCAACCAAGGGAAAACCGTCAACCCGAGTCAAGCGAAAAGCCGGCAAGATCTCCTATTTGACCGAGTGCGATTTGTGCGGCGACATACAGCAGACACCCTTTCTCCCCAAGAAGGACCGGCGCTTCCTCTGCGACGGCTGTTACCAGGCCGAAAAAGAAGCCGCCGGCGATGAACCCAAGGCCGAGGATCGCTCGGTCTCTGCAGAAAGCGGGAAATCACCCGTTGAGGCAAAGTCGCCATCAAGAGCAGACACGCGTTCCGTGTCCCCGGACCCGGCAGCGCCGCCCCGTGAGGAGCCGCGCTTCAATGTGACCTGCCGCCGTTGCAAGAAGGTGCAGCAATTGCGCTTCAAGCCTAATCGCGGCGAGTACTTCATGTGCAAAGATTGCTTTATCAAAGATCGCGAGCGCGAAGAATTGCGCAAAGGCAAACCCGACACCCGGCTGATGTTCCAGATCGAGTGTGTGGATTGCGGTAAAGTGGAAACGGTGAACTTCATCCCCAAGGATATCGCCGAACCCATGTGTACAGCCTGTTTCGAGAAACGCAAAAAACGGAGATAAGAACATGGCCAGAACGATTCGAATCGGCAACGCCCAGGGTTTCTGGGGCGACAGTGTCGATGAGCCCGTCCGCATGTTGGAATTGGGACATGTCGACTACATTACCATGGACTACCTGGCGGAATTGACCATGTCCATCATGCAGCGCCAGAAACTGAAAGACCCCAAGCGCGGGTATGCCTACGACTTCGTCCAATTTATCGATCGCGTGCTGCCCACCTTGATGGAGAAGGGCACCAAGGTCATTGCCAACGCGGGCGGGGTCAACCCGGAATCCTGCCGCGACGCCTTGCTGGAAGTTGCCAAAAAACACGGCGTCACCGGCCTGAAGATCGGCATCGTGACCGGTGACGACATCATGGGTCGCCTGGACGAGTTCCGCGAGAAGGGCGAGAAGCTGGCCAATATGGACACCGGTGAGGGGCTGTTCGACGCCGAACGGCAGATCATGTCGGCCAATGTCTACATGCCTACCAACGGCATCGTGGAAGCCCTGGACCAGGGCGCGCAGATCGTGGTCACCGGTCGCGGCACCGATCCCGGCCTGGTTTTGGGCCCCATCATGCACGAATTCGGCTGGAACACCCTGGATCAGATGGCCCTGGGAACGGTGGGCGGTCACATCCTGGAGTGCGGCGCCCAGTGCACCGGCGGCAACTTTACCCGCTGGCAGGAAGTGCCGGACATGACCAACATCGGCTATCCCATCTGTGAAGTCAGCGAGGACGGCAAGATGGTGATCACCAAGCACGACGGCACCGGCGGCCTGGTGACCGTGGACACGGTGGCCGAACAGTTGCTCTATGAAATGGGCGATCCCGAAAACTACATCACCCCCGACTGCGTGGCGCAATTCTCCACCATTCAACTGAGCCGGGAGGGTAAGGATCGCGTGCTGGTGAGCGGCGTGAAAGGCAAGGACGCGACGCCGTTCTACAAGGTCTCCATCTCCTATCTGAACGGCTACAAAGCCATTGCGGCCCTCACGGTCAGTGGGCCCGACGCCTACGCCAAAGCGCAAAAGTGCGCCGAGGTTCTGTTCGGTCGCCTGGAGCGCGCCGGTTGCGTCTATGCCGAAAAGAATGTGGAGTACCTGGGTACCGGCGTGTGTCACGAGGGCATCGTGCCTACGGCGGAGGATGCGCCGGAAGTGGTCATGCGAATCGGCGTCAAGGACCCGGACAAGAAGAAGGTCAATCGCTTCGGCATGGAAATCGCCCCGCTGGTGACCGCCGGTCCCCCGGGCATCACCGGTTTTGCGGGCGGGCGTCCCAAGGCGTCCGAAATCGTGGCCTACTGGCCCGCGTTGATCAAGAAAGAGCTGATCGACGTGAAGGTCGATGTGGTGGAGGTGTAAGATGAAGAAGATCAAGCTGATGGACATCGCCCACGCCCGCTCCGGCGACAAGGGCGACGGTTCCAACGTGGGCCTGATTGCCTACACCGACGCGGGTTACGACATCATTCGCGAGCAGGTTACGGCCGATCGGGTGAAGCAGCACTACCACAAGATCTGCCTGGGCAGCGTCGATCGCTACGAGATGCCCAACCTGAAGGCGCTCAACTTCATCCTTCACGACAGCCTGGGCGGCGGCGGTACCGAATCCATTAAAACCGACGCCCAGGGCAAAACCCATGGCATGGGCATTCTGAGCATGGAAGTAGAGGTTCCCGACGATTTCGCCGGGTGATCTCTCCAATCTCACCATCGAGACGACCCGGGCTCAATGCAGGTGTTGCATCTTGCCCGGGTTGCGCATCACGCAGAGTTCGGTAATCTTGCCGTCCGCGTTCAAGGCCCTAGGCAGTCATCGATCGGGTCGATGCTTCGCGAGGTGTTTCAGAAGATCCAGCCGGGTCTTATGCAATTTGACCTGAAGTATCCGTTGCATGCGTTCCACCTGGCCCGGCTTCAGGGTTTGGGTTCCGGCCAGGTAGGCTTTCAGCTTGTTGGGGATGGGGTTGTTGATCCTTTCGGGCAGATTGGCCGCCACCGTCCGGGCGACGGCTTCCAGGGACGCGCCTTCGAGCCGACTCAGCGGGTGGTTCAGCCAGGCTTGGATGATGCGGGCGCTTCGTTCGGCAGGTAGGCGGCCCAAGGCACGGGCGGCTCTCAACAATTCGACCGGGAAGGATTGGAAGGCTGTCACGCAAGCTTCCGGCGCCTCTCGGTTCAGGTATCGCAGGCCTTGTTCGACAAGCCGGGCATCCGCCGCCCGCTCGCAAGCTCGATCCAAGGCCAGGAAGGCGGCAGGTCCCGCGTTGAGGAATCGATGCCACAACTTGCCTTCCAGTTGACAGAAGGTAAGCCAGGGGCCTTCTACCACGGAATCCCCGGCGAATGGACGCCGGGCCAGGCGGCGAATTAACAGCAGCATGCGTCGCGTCAGCAGGCCCGTGGTTGTGCGGTCGACATCTTCGTCCGCAACGACGCGAAGGGCGTACGCCAATCGCATGCGGTAGGGTTGCTCGGTCAGGCGCAGGGTGCGCAAAATGGCGGCCGCCTCAGTACGGAAGACGGCGCGGACCTCTCGGGCACGTTCGGTCAGGCCCGGTTCCTCCCGGTCCGATTGAAGGCGGCGAATCGCTGCCCGGAGTTCACCGAGGGTCAGGCCCGCGGGCCTGGCGGCGAAACCCAAGACGGGATGGATTTCTTTTAGAGTTAGGTTGCGATTCATGAGATCTGCCTCGCTTTCAATGGGGTCACCATAACCTACGCGGGCGTAAAGACACAAGTCGTCGATAAATATTCCGAGTTTGGTTTCCCTTGAAATTCTTTGTCAACGGGTATATGTTAGGTGTAGTGAGATTAGACCGGTTGGTCGAGGCATTATGAGTAGAGATACAAAGAAAAGACTATTGGAAAAAGGCTTGGAAATCCTGATGCACAAGGGGTATAACCACACGGGCATCCAGGAGGTATTGGCGGCGGTAGGCGTGCCCAAGGGTTCTTTCTATCATTATTTCCGCTCCAAACACGATTTCGGCATGCAGATCTTGGAGTACTATACCCGGGAATCGCAGGTTGCCATGCAGGAGATTTTCGATGACCCGAAGGCAACCCCCTTGCAACGCATCAAGAACTTCTTCGCCTTCGGTAGGGAAAAGATGGCCGCCAACAATTTTTCGGGCGGATGCTTTATCGGTAACATGAGCCAGGAGATGGGCGACCTGTGCCCTGAATTCCAGGAGGTGCTGGAATCCAAATGGGCGGTGATGCGGGATAATTTCGTCAAGTGTATTCGTGAGGCTCGAGAAAGCGGCGAACTGCAAACCGGCCTGGCCGCCGAAGACCTGGCCGATTTCCTGATCAACAGCTGGCAAGGCGCATTGATGCGGATGAAGGTAGCCAAGAGCTCCAGACCGCTGGACGTATTCACCAGCGCTGTTTTCGAACGCCTGGTTACCTCCGACGCCGTTCCTGCCGCGTAACGCTTCTCCTGTCCCGATGGAAACTCGTTTCCCGTGACGGCCGTTTATAGGATACTGATGGCTGCATTAGGAGGCGGGTCTGGTGAAAAGCGTTACGGTTCTGCCGTTGTTGGTGATGATTGCGGCGGCGATTCTCCTATTTCGTGGGTTTCAGCACGAGTTATCGCGGGTATTGGTCGATCTGGCCACGCACCCGGATATCCAAGACGCCCTGACACAATCCGGCGAAGACCTACGCACCCTGGCCCGATTGGACCCTGAGAACCAGGGGATCTATCGTGCGCGCTTCGATGATCTCCAGGAAACCCGCCAGAACCTGGAGATTCTCAGCCAGAGCAGCCCGGACCTGTTATCTCGCTATGAATGGTTCCTGGGCTTTATCTTCGCCGCTACCCTAATTCTGTTTATAGTGGCCTCCATTTATACCAGACGGCGCCAGGATCGGCGATTGGCGAGCTTGGAACAACCATTGGCTGACCTGGCCGCGGGGAGCCGTGGGCTGTCCGTCAACCTGAAAGGTCGCGACATGGCCGCGCGTATGGGCCGTATGATCACCCGCGCTCACCAATTGTTCGTCAGGCAGCGCAACAAACTGTCGTATCTGGAGAACTTGTCGGGATGGCAGGAAGCCGCCCGTCGCCACGCGCATGAAATGCGGACCCCGCTGACCTCCATACGCTTGGAAGTGGAGGGCCTGCCGCGCTTGTTGAAACGGGATACAAACCGACAAGAGGAGGTCCTGGCTCAATTCAGCGCCGGGGTCATTGCCGATATCGGAAAGCTGGTCAGTTTTACCGAGGCGTTTACCTCCTTTGCCAGGCTGGGCGCGCCCCGCAAGGAACCCTTGGACCTGAGCCGGTTCGTCGAAGACTTCTGCCGGCTCTTCGCCGAGTTCCGGCCCAACCTGGTTCTGGAGGCTCGTATTCACGACAGGGCATCGGTATCGGCGGATAAAGGGATGCTGCGGCAGGTGTTGGTAAACTTGTGCGACAATAGCGCGACGGCAACAGGTGATTCCGGGCGGGTGGTCTTCACGGTCAGCCTCGAACAGGGCCTGGCGATGATTCGGGTTCAAGATGACGGCCCAGGAATCGACCCCAAGCTGGGAGAACGCATTTTCGAGCCCTATGTTACTACCAGCAAGGTAGGTGAAGGCATGGGACTGGGTCTGCCCATCTCACGCAAGATCATGTTGGAGCACGACGGTGATCTGGCCCTGGCGCCGACTGATACAGGTGCTTGTTTCCTACTCACGCTACCCGTTTCGGCAAGCCCGGAGGTCGTTGCCTCATGACCCGAATCCTGTTGGTTGAAGACGATCCCAAGATCCGCCTGAACCTGAGCCTGCAATTGGAGGACGAGGGATTTACGGTCATCGCGGTCAGCGATGCGGAACAGGCATTGGACAGACTGCGGGAGGGCGCGGCGCCGGATCTGCTACTGAGCGATGTGCGGCTGCCCGGCGCAAGCGGCGTAGACCTGGTGCGGCGTCTGGTCGCTGAAAAACTGCTGCCGCCCACGATCATCGTCTCGGGCGAGGCCACCATCTCAGAGACCGTAACCGCGCTTCAATTGGGCGTTCACGACTTCCTGGAAAAACCCTTTAGCCGGGCACGCCTGCTGCAATCGGTGCGCAATTGCCTCAAATGTGCTGCCCTGGAGAGCCGCGTCCGCGAACTGGAACAAGCGGAGGGCACGCCGCTTTTGGGTGAATCGCCGGCCATGAAACGATTGAAACAGCAAATCGCCAAGGTAGCCCCCACGGAGGGCCGCGTTCTGATCCTGGGCGAAAGCGGCACCGGCAAGGAACTGGTGGCCCGCGCCGTCCACGGCGGCAGCCGACGCGCCGACAAACCCTTTATCAAGATGAATTGCGCCGCCATTCCCGCCGGCTTGATCGAATCGGAACTGTTCGGGCATATGCGCGGCGCCTTCACCGGCGCCCACGCGGACCAACCTGGGCTATTCGAGGAAGCAAACGGCGGCACCTTGTTTCTCGATGAGATCGGCGATATGGACCTGAACCTGCAAACACGCCTGCTGCGGGTGTTGGAAGACGGGGTGGTACGCCGTGTGGGCGGTCGCAAGGATATCAAGGTAGACGTGCGCGTGGTTGCGGCAACGCACCGGGACTTGAAACAACTGACAGGCGATCATCGGTTCCGGGAAGATCTTTATTTCCGATTGGCAACCCTTCCGCTGACCGTACCCGCCCTGGCCGAGCGCGAGGGGGATATCGACCTTTTGCTGGCCTACTACCTGGACCAGTACAGCCGCCGCAACGGTTATCGTCCCAAAACCATCGATCCGGCGGCCTCGAAAATCCTGCGCGCCTATCCCTGGCCGGGCAATGTCCGTGAGTTACGCAACCTGGCCGAGCGCCTGGTCATTTTGGGCGGCGATCCCATCGGCATCGACGACATTCCGGGTGATATCTTCAACCCGGCTCCGGGCGCGGAAACCGGCCTGGTGCGCCTGCCCGCGCCCAACCGAACGATACCGCTGAAGACCTTCAAAACCCAATGCGAAAAAGAATACCTGGAAGCGGTGATGCGCGGCCATGCCTGGAATTATGCAGAAGCGGCCGACGCCCTGGAAATCCAGAGGACCTATCTACATCGCAAGATCACCCAACTGAAAATTCAACGCCCGAAGTAACGGGTCGCGTGTTCCGACCCGATTCGAACTCTCCTAACGGCGCTGCAAGCGCAGGAGGTCTTCCAGGTTGGTTTCCTTGCCCCAGTTGTCGATGGCGGCGTTCATGTTGACCTGGTGCACCTGATCCAGCACTCCCAGGCCGCCGTTGTCGGCCATGGCTGTTTCCAGGTGGAGAGTGGGTTCGGGGGCGTCGGGCCGGTCGGGCGTGGTGAAATAGGGGTAGGACGCCATAAATATGACCGCCGCGGCGCCGACGGCATAGCGCCAGGGGTGCTTTTCTTTTTTTGCCATCTCTCGATCCAGGTCGAACATCATGTGAAAACGTTGGGCGCAAGCGTCACAAGACAGCAGGTGGTCTACCAGTTCGGCTCGTTCAGCTTCGGTCCCCCGGCCTTCTTTCATCATGTTGAACTGATCAAGTGTCCAATGTTTCATTTGCCACCCCATAAAACCAGTTTCTTCTTGATACGCGTCAGCAGGTTGCGAACCCGGCCCTCGCTACAGCCCAAAAGCATGCCGATCTCGGCGTTGTTGAAACCCTGTAGGTGGGCCCGTATCATCCGCGACTCTTCCTCATCCAAGCGGGAGAGCAGGTCTTCCAGCGCCATCCTTTGGTGAGCCTGTTCCGTGTTCGGGGTTTCTCCCGGTTCGGCTTCATCATCCAACTGACCGGGATCTTTTTCCAAAGCACGGGCGGTGTCCCAAAGGGTGGTCTGAACCGTCCTATAGAGATAAGACTTGAAATTGACGATATTATTCTCATTTTTTTTAAAACTTTCCCAAAGTTTGGCCCAGATCTCTTGGGAGATGTCGTCTGCCTGTTCACGGAAACGCCCGCCGTAGTAACGTTTGATCAGGCTGATCACCAAGGTGTGGTATTCATGGACCAGGACTTCGAAACGTTTCGCCATGCCTGCCTCATTCCACCATTGTTCCGATTGCCTCGGCCACCCGGGTTACGGCCGCATCCAAACTGTCAGCCTCTATCACGTGCAGGTTGGGATCCTTGCGACGGCGTCCGTAGAGCGGGTCATAGTGCCACTCCAGCAGACGTTCCACAAATAAAGGCCAGGACTTATTTTCAAGCAGTTCTTGGAGTTCAGCGGTCCTGGCTTTAGGCAGATAACGACTCAGACGCTCGAATTTTCGGGCCAGGACATCCGGGTTTTCCATTAAATCGTGATAGTCCCTTAAAATGAACGCCACTCGTTGGGAGCGAGGAATCTCAAGCCATAGAGGACGCGCCTTTTTCAACTGCTGCCACAGGCCGTCATTCAAGTTCACCTTACCGATCTTGCGGCTTTCACCCTCCAACAGCGTGGGTTTGCGGGGATCGAACCCTTGGACGGTATCAGCCAGAGCGCTCTCAAAGCCGCGCTGAGTGGGCTGCGGAACGCCGATCAGGTCGCCGAGGAGGGAGCCTCTGTGCCGTGCACATCCCTCCAGGTCCAAAACATTGACCTTGGAAGCCAGGGCTTGAAGAACCCGGGTTTTGCTACTGCCGGTATAGCCGTAAAGCACGTGGACCGGACCGGGCAGGGGCTGTTTTAATTTGTCCAGCACATAAGCGCGGTAGGCTTTGTAACCGCGATCCAGGCGGAAGACCGTAAAACCGATCTGGGCCAGTACCGTGGCCAGGGAGCCGCTACGCATGCCGCCGCGAGCGCAATAGATCAGCATGGCCGTGTTCTTTTTGGCGTTGCGGATCAGGTCGGAGTCCAGGAATTGGCGAATGGCCTCCACGGCGTACATGGCGCCCAGTTTGCGGGCCTCGAAAACGTTTTCTCGATGGAGGGTTCCTATCTCGGCCCGTTGCTCGTTGTCCAGCATGGGGACATTGACGGCGCCGGGGATATGATCCTCGTTGAATTCTCCCGGTGAGCGGGCATCGATGATGATTTGTGCACGGTTGCGGTAGATTTCAAATTCGCCCGCCGTAATCGTCCGTTCCATGGCGACATGATCCCATGGAAGCGGCCTCGTTACAAGACGTGGGTTGCAAGGAAACCACGACCGGAGCAATTTGATGAAGTGAAGAGCGTGCGGCCCGGGTTGGTCGGGTAAAGAAAATGCCGTCATGACCCGGGTGCCGACCTCATCTTCGAACCACACCCCAACTCGGCCCAACTCGGATTCACAGGCGACAAGCGAGCAAAAATGCGGTATCATGATTAATCAGGGTAGCGAGGTTAACCCTAAACACTTCATTTGTGAGCTTCATGCTAGACGTCGTACTCATCGGAATTAAAAAACCCCAAGACAATTCTTGGGAGATCGAAGAATACCTGGACGAGCTTGACCTGCTTGTGCAAAACCTCGACTTCAAAGGTCGTTTCCGTCTGGTTCAAAAACGCGAAAAACCGGACGTAGCCTGTTTTGTAGGCTCCGGGATGGTGGAAAAAATCCGTCAACTGGTGATTAACGAGTCGTTGAAAGCGGTTATTTTCGACGATGAATTATCACCCTCCCAGCAGCGTAACCTGGAGAAGATGCTGCCGGTCCCCGTCTATGACCGCACCTTCATCATTCTGTCCATCTTCTCCGAACGGGCCAAAACCAAAGAGGCCAACGCCCAGGTCGAATTGGCTCGTCTGAAATACGAATACCCGCGCCTGAAGAAGATGTGGGCGCACCTCCACCGCCAGGCGGGCGGCACCGGTATTCGCGGTGGCGAGGGTGAGAAACAGTTGGAGATCGACCGCCGAATTGCCCGTCGGCGTATGCAGAAACTGGAAAAAACCCTGGCACGCTTCGAGGTCGGTCGCCATACGCGCAAGAAACAGCGCCAGTTCCTTATCAACATCGCCCTGGTGGGTTATACCAACGTGGGGAAATCTACCTTGATGAACCAGTTGACCAAGGCCCACGTGGAAGCCGACAACAGGCTGTTCGTCACCCTGGACGCCACCTCGCGGCTTTGGCATGTGGACCCGGTCTTGAAGATTGTCCTCACCGATACGGTCGGCTTTATTCGCAAGTTGCCACACGATCTGGTTGCCTCCTTCCGGTCCACGCTGACCGAGGTGGCGGAGGCCGATCTCCTGTTCCACGTGGTAGATGCCTCCCATCACCAGATCAACGAACTGATGAAAGCCGTGGACGATGTGATCGGCTCCCTGATCGATGAAAATATCCCCAGTGTCCTGGTTTTCAACAAGGTCGATGCGCTGAACAGGCTGGATCTGCTAAGCCTCAAACGTCAGCATCCGAACGCACTGTTCATTTCCGCGCAACAAAAAATAGGCCTGGACGAGCTGCGCCGTTATGTCATCGATCGCTTCAGTGATCGCTTGACCGAGTGCACGCTCTTCCTGGATTATGCCCATACCAAGAACTTCTACCATCTGGGCGAATACGGCCAGATCTTGCACTCCTCGCATTTGGAAGATGGGATCGAGGTTAGTTTCCGGGGCTTCACGGAGCGTCTGGAAACCCTGCTTCGCGACATGCCCGAACTGGAGTTGGTGCAAGAACCCGACCTGGAGGCGGTAGGGGAGTCACGATGAACGACCCGCTCGACGGCATTCGGGTTTACAACCTGGATGACGGTTGGGAGATATTGGTCGGTAAAACCGCAAGGGATAACGACCGCTTGAGCATCCGTATCGGCAAACCGGCCGATTTCTGGTTCCACGTGGCCGGTATGCCCGGTTCACACGTGGTTGTCCGACACCCGGACCGACCCGCGCAAATCTCCCGCGACGTCAAGCGCCTTGCCGGCGGCCTGGCCGCCTTCTTCGGCAAGGGCCGGAAAGGCGGAAGAGTTGCCATCCATTGGACCACATGTGCTAATGTCTCAAAGCGGCGCGGTGCGCCGGCGGGTCAGGTCCAACTCAAACGCTACGACACCCTCATGGCCGAGCCTATCGACCCGGACGTGTATTTCGGAGGAAAATGAATGGCGAATGCACCCAAAGTGGACGCGGCTCTTAAAGCTACGTTCGGCACAAGTTTTACCGACAAGATTGCGATCACCCATTATCGCAACGGGGCCTGGGAGCCCTTTACCATCCAACCCTACGGTCCCATCCAACTGGAACCGTCCGCGCACGTGCTTCACTACGCCAGTACTTGCTTCGAGGGCCTGAAAGCGCATCGTCACGACGACGGCAGCGTGCACATCTTCCGTCTGGACCGGCACATGCAGCGTCTTCACGACAGCGCGGGCCTGCTTTGCCTGCCCCAGCCCGATCCCCGGTTCGTGAGCGAGGGCATTAAAAACCTGATTCGCGAGTGTGTCGATTGGGTACCCGAGCAGCCCGGCGCGCTTTATATCAGGCCCACGTTATTCGGAACCCTGGCTTCCATCGGCGCCGCCGCGTCGCCTTCCAGCGAAGCGTGCCTGTATATCTTGTTGTCCCCGGTGGGCGATTACTTTGAAACCGGTCTCAAGCCCCTGAAGATTCTCATCGATGACGACCGCATGCGTACCGCACCGCATTTCGGCAGCGCCAAGACCGGCGGCAACTATGCCTCGGCGCTGGGTCAGATCCAACGAGCGAAGCAGAAATACGGCGTGCAACAGGTTTTGTTCGCGCCCGACGGCGATGTTCAGGAGACCGGCGCGGCCAATTTCCTGCTGATCAGCGATCACGAAATCCTGACCAAGAAATTGGATAACAGCTTCCTGCACGGCGTCACTCGGGACTCCATCCTGGAATTGGGTCGCGACCTGGGCTACAAGATCAGCGAGCGTGAAATCGGCGTGACCGAGGTATTGGAATGGGCTCGCTACGGCGAGGCGGCGTTGAGCGGCACCGCGGCGGTGCTGGCCGGCATCGGTTCCTTCGTCTACAACGATGAGGTGATTCTGTGCAACAACGGCGAGATCGGACCCAATACCCTGAAACTACGTCAGGCCTTGATCGACATCCACGGCGGCAAATCACCCGATAACCATCACTGGTTGACCAGGGCCTGCTAATGTTGCGCGCTGTCACCGGGGACGCTTGGATTCAAGCCGTCCTGGCCGATTTCGACAATTTCCTGCTGGACCATGCCGCGGCCGAACGCAAGGCCGCGGCCATGGCGACTTCCTTCGTGGTGCAGTACCCGGACAAATTCGCCTTGCACATCCCCATGGTCCGCCTGGCTCGTGAGGAATTGCTGCACTACCAGCAGGTGTTGGCCCTGATCCACAAGCGAAAGTTGATCTGGGAGCGGGACGAGAAAGATCCCTACATCGCGGGTTTGTTGCCGCATCTCAGTACGGACAAGCGCCTGCGACTGCTCGATCGGCTGTTACTGGGATCGGTAGTCGAGGCGCGCGGCGTCGAACGCTTCGGTCTGGTTGCCGAAAATGTGGCCGATGAAAAGCTGCAACGGTTCTATGATCGCCTCAGTAAATCGGAGGCAACGCATACGGAACTGTTCGCGAAACTGGCCCGCAAATACTTCGACGAAACCGAAATCGAACAGCGCCTGGACCACTGGCTGGATCTGGAAGCGGCGGCCATCCAAGCTGTACCCGTCCGCGCCGCATTGCACTAGACGCCGACGCATCAAAAGTTCCGGTTTTCAAATGAGCCGGTCCGATGGTAGGATGATGACTAAAGGCCGTTCTCCCTTGGGGAGAGCGGCCTTTCGTCGTTTAAGGGTTATTATTCGCGCATAAAAATAGACTTGCCGGGAGAACGGCTCATGAAATCCGATACTCACTTCTACCAAATCTTCAGAAAATGTCCCAACCTGTTCGCCGACGTGGTTCCCTTCGATAAATCCGCCGGTTACTCCTTTTCCTCGCGAGCTTTCAAGCAGGTGGACCGCACCTACGACGGTCTCTTCGAACCGACCGACAAGACATTTCCCGCTTGGGTCGTCGAGTTCCAGGCTGCCTGGGAAGTGTCTGTCTATCCGCGCCTTCTGCATGAGGCAACCGGCCTGCAACTGGAAGAGCCGGATTGGACGATCGAGTGTATCATCGTCTTCCTGAATGAGGGTTGCGATCCCAAGCCCTATCCCTGGCATCAATTTGCCCGTTGCGGCAACGGCTTTCGGGTAATATATTTAGATGTAGCGCTTCGTGAATTGGGAGAGGATCATCCGCTGTACGCGGTCTTCCAACCCTTCTTGGAGCAGAACGAAGAAACGGTTAAAGCAAACGCCGCTCAATGGTTAAAAGTCATCCGCAAGGCCCCTCTAGCCAAGGACGAAAGAGCATGCTTGGAAGAAGTTTTCTTATCCTGGTTGACCCAACGATTTAAAACCTTAAGCAAAAAGGAGATTATGAAAATGTTTGGATTCGACACCCCGGTTGAGGAAACGGTTTTCTACAAGGAAGTCAAACAGGAAGCCTGGGACGAGTGCGAAAAGCAGTCCAATAAAAGAGCTGTCAATGCCTTCGAGGCACGTCTCAAAGGCTTCCTGGAGAAGGGAATTATTTCCGAGGAAGTCTACCAACAGGAAGTCAGCGCATTCCGTGCCCAAATCAGCGGCAACCATGGGGAAGCTTGAAATCATGACAGTATTTGGATTTGACACCCCGGTTGAGGAAACAGTTTTCTATAAAGAGGTTAAACAGGAAGGTCGGGAAGAAGAGAGAAAGCAGTTCAACAAAAAAGCTGTCAATGTCTTTGAAGCTCGTTTCAAAGGCCTTTTAGAAAAAGGCATTATTACTGAAGAAATCTACCAGCAAGAAGTTGACGCCTTTCGGGCTCAGCTCTCCGGTAATCAGGGAGAAGCCTGAATCTTCTCAAGCCTTCCCCGCCGCGACGTGGTCGTTCCAGGATTCCGGGCCCGCCTCGTTGGGGATCTCGCGCATGGTGATGCAGTCCGGCACCGGGCAGACCAGGGCGCACAGGTTGCAGCCGATACATTCGGCCTCGTCCACCCAGGGTACATGGGGTTTGTCCGCGATTCTCGGTTCGTGTCTTTGCGGCGGCGCCACCTCGCATCGGGGATTCATGCCGTGATCCGGTTCGCCGTGCCAGGCGCTGCAGGGCCCATTGTCCGTATGGATGCATTGGTGGGCCCCGTCCAGGCAGGCGACGTAGCACAGTTGACAGCCGATGCACTTGTCCGCGTCGATATCGGCGACGATCTGGTAGTTCAGGTCCAAATCGCCCCAATCCTTGAAGCCCGGGACCGCTCGGCCGATCAATTGGTGGACGCTGCTCATACCCTTCTCTTCCAGGTAATTGTCCAGGCCCTCGATCATATCTTCTACAATGCGGTAGCCGTGGTGCATGACCGCGGTGCAAACCTGAACCGAGGTGGAACCCAAAGCCAGGAACTCCGCGGCGTCGCGCCAATCACTGATGCCGCCGATGCCGCTGATGGGAATGGTGATGCGCGGGTCACGAGCCAGGGCGCCTACCATGTGCAGCGCAATGGGTTTGACCGCCGGGCCGCAGTAACCGCCGTTGGAACTGGCGTCGCCCACACGCGGTAACAGGGTCAAGCGGTCCAGGTCCACGCCGATGATCGACTTGACCGTGTTGATCAGCGACAAGGCATCGGCCCCGCCCTCCACCGCGGCTACGCCGGGATCCAAGATATCGCCGATATTGGGCGTTAGTTTCACCAGGACCGGAATCGAAGAATATTCCTTGGCCCAAGCCGTAATTTCCTTCAATACCGCCGGCTCCTGGCCGACGCTGCTGCCCATGCCGCGTTCACACATGCCGTGCGGGCAGCCGAAGTTCAACTCGATGCCGTCGGCGCCGGTGTCCTCACTGCGTTTGATGATGTCGCGCCACTCCTCTTTCGACTCCACCATCAAGGAGACAATGACCGCATGATCGGGGTACTTCTTCTTGGTCTCGGTGATCTCCTTGAAGTTGGCGTCCAGCGGTCGGTCGGTGATCAACTCGATATTGTTGAAGCCGATCACCTTGCTGCCCGCGTAGTCCACCGCGCCGAAGCGGGAGGAAACATTGGTAATGGGCACGCCCAACGTCTTCCAGACAGCACCGCCCCAGCCCGCGTCGAAGGCGCGCATCACCTGCTCACCACAGTTGGCGGGCGGCGCGGAGGCCAGCCAGAAAGGATTGGGACTCTTGATTCCACAAAAATCGATCGACAAATCTGCCATAACGCTTCTCCTCCGCGATCAAACCGACGGGCTGTAACGCCATTTACGGGGCTGCAAACCCCAGGAACGCAGCATGTCCAGGGCGGCTTCACGACCGTCCGCGGCCGCGTTGACGACTTCCTTGCCGCCGTTGATACAATCGCCGCCTGCCCACACGCCCTCTCTGCCGGTGCGCATCGTCTCGAGATCCACCACGACATGGCCGCGGTCATTGACCTCGATATCCAGCCCCAAAGCGTGGACACGCGACTCCTGGCCGACCGCCATCACGATCAGGTCGCAGGCAATTTCCGTTTCCTGGTCGGTGACCGTGGAAGCCACGCGCAGGCCCAGAACTCGATCTTCTTCCTGGTGAACCTTGACCGGCCTGGCGTTTTCCACCAGGGTGACGCCTTCCTTGCGGGCGTAGTCCATCTCGTGCTTGTAACCGCTCATTTCCGCGGCGGTGCGGCGATAGATCATGCTGACGTCTTCCACGCCCAAACCCGCCAGTTGTCTGGCGATATCGATCGCGGTATTGCCGCCACCCACGATGACGGCGGTTTTCACACCCGGCGGCAGTTGGAAACCCGCATCGTTCTTGATGGCTTCGATCAAGGCGGTGGCGCCCAACACATACGGATTGTTCTCATTGCCGAAGGACAGCAAGCGGTCGTCCCCCATGCCGATACCCACGAAGACGGCGTCGTAATCCCGCCGTAGCTGATCGGCGGTGACGTCCTTGCCGACCTCTACCTCTGTCTTCAAGTCGACACCGTGGCTCAACAGCCAGGAGACTTCGTCAAGACTGGATTCGGCGTGCAATTTGTACGGCGCCACGCCGGTGGTGTTGAGACCCCCGGGCAATTTGCCCCGCTCGAAGATGGTGGGCTTCACCCCTTCCAAAGCCAGGTATGCCGCACAAGCCAGGGATGCCGGGCCGGCGCCGATAAGCGCGACCTTTTTACCCGTGTCCGGTTTGGGCTCGAAGAGCTTGCGACCTGTTTCGGCTTCATCGAACAGAGCTTTCTCGGTGGCGTAACGCTGTAACCGGCCGATGTGGATGGGCTCGCCGTTCAGATCGTTGAAGACACAGGCGCCCGCGCACAGCACTTCCACCGGGCAGACGCGTGAACAACTGGTCCCCAGCATATTGGCCTCGAAGATGGTTCGGGCGCTTGCCTTGATATTCCCCGTGGCGATCTTGCGGATGAAGCCGGGAACATCGATGCCGGTGGGGCAGGCCGAAATACAGGGCGCATCGTAGCAGAACAGGCAGCGGTTGGCCTCGTAATATGCTTCCGATTCGGTGTACAACGGTTTGGCGTCGGGGAACTTGCTTTCCAGGCGATCGGCGCCGAGGGTTTCGTGAAACTTTGCCGTCATGGCTGCTCCTTTTTGATGAAAGGGCGGTTTGGGGTTGATGGTTCGTGTTTACTTGTTCCGCGAGATAGGTTGATGGTTCTGTTTTTAGGAAGAGAGGACACAGAGGTCACGGAGGGGGTCATATTTATTCCAGGTCATTTGTCCGTTCGTTTGCGTTTTTGGTGGGGTTACTCATGATTTATGTCTGAGGTTTTTGATTTTCTCTGTGCCCTCTGTGTCCTCTCTTCCTTTTTCTTCTTTTTAAGTCTTCCGAGTTTCATTCCTCAAATCGCAACTCTTCGAAGGCCGTCTTTCAATCTTTCCTGACCGAAGTTGATGACAAGGCCCCGGGTTAATCCGGATGCTCGGAGATAGGTTAGCGTTTGAGATACGAATATGTCTTTCATCCGTTCCACAGCCTTAACTTCAACCACGACAAATTTATCCACGATAAGATCGATTCGTTGGCCGGTAATGGAACAGCCTTTGTAACGGATTGCTACCGGAACCTGGACTTCGGTTTGAACTCCTCTCAAGGCTAATTCATGGACCAGGGCCTCCTCGTAAACCTTTTCCAACAGGCCCGGGCCAAAATGGCGATGCACCTCAATAGCTGCACCGATGATCCTTTCGGTCAATCGATCTTGTACATTTTCGTGGTGAATCTCGGTCATGGTCCTCTCTTACTGAGTCATGGCTTGCAGGGCTCCGGCCATGGCGGCCAGGCCTTCTTCTATTTCTTCGCGGGTGCTGTTGAGCATGGGGGCGATACGCGCCACGTTGCCGTAGAGGCCGCCTCTGCCGACCAGCAGGCCGCGTTTGCGGGTTTCTTCCAGGAATGCCTGCGTCGCTTGCGGGTTCGGCGTGCGGTCGCCCGCCGTTTCGTCGACCACAAATTCGACGGCCTGCATCAGGCCCATGCCGCGTACGTCACCTATGACGGCCGGATGGGCTCGTTGCAGCTTTTCCAGGCCCTCGCGAAGCTGGGCGCCCAACTCCCTGGCGTTACGCGGTACGTCTTCTTTTTCGACAATGTCGATCACCGCGTTGGCCGATTCGCAGGAAACCGGATTGCCGCCGAAGGTAGACAGCGAGTTCTTGGTCAGGGTGTCGGCAATATCGGAGGTTGCTACCAAAGCGCCCAGCGGCAGGCCGTTGGCGATGCCCTTTGCCATGGTCATCATGTCGGGTTCCACGCCGTATTGCTCGATGCCCCACATGGTCCCAGTGCGACCGAAGCCGGTTTGAACCTCGTCGGAAATGAAGACGCCGCCGTGTTTACGGATGATCTCCGCCGCGATTTCAAAGTACTCGCGCGGTGGAGTGATGAAGCCCCCCACGCCTTGGATGGGTTCGGCCAACATACCGGCCACGCGACCCGTGGTCGTGGTGGCGATCAGTTCGTCCAGGTCCCTGGCGCAAGCCACACCGCAGCCCGGGTAGGTTTGCTTCAGGGGACAGCGGTAGCAGTAGGGCGCAAGCCCGTGTTTGACCGCCGCGATCTGGGTGGGAATGACGCGCCAGGAGCCGTGGGCGGTCAGGGTCTGCCCCAGGGTAGAGCGACCCGAGTAGCCGTGACGCAAAGCGATCAGTTCCTGGTTACCCGTGTAGGTTTGCGCCATCATGACCGCGGTTTCATCGGCCTCGGAACCGGAGGCGGTAAAGAAACACTTGTCCAGTTTACCGGGGGTGATGCGCGCCAGTTTCTCGGCCAGTTCAACGATCGGCACGTTGGGGTAGAGGGTCGAGAGATGTGTGAGGCGGCCCATCTGGGCGGTGACGCGGCGGGTGACTTCCGGATTGGCGTGACCCACCGATACGGTGAGGATGCCGCCGAAGAAGTCCAGGTAGCGTTTGCCTTCCAGGTCGAAGACGTAAGCGCCGTCGCCGTGATCGGCAACCAGTGGGTTCTCGTAGTAATTCTTGACGGCGGGGAACAGGTGCTTGTGGTGTTTTTCCAGAACGTACCGAGTACCGACCGTTTGATTTTCTTGTGCCATTTCTTCTCCTTAGGGGGCGACCAGGTCCTCGTAGGCTTCCGGCCGGCGGTCGCGGAAGAACTGCCAGGTGCTTCTGACCTCGTCGATCATGTCCAGATCGAACTCGGTAACCAGCAGTTCGTCCTTATCCTCAGAAGCCTGGGCGAAGATTTGCCCGCGCGGATCCACGAAGTAGCTGGTGCCGTAGAAGCGACCCAGGTTCCAGGGCTTCTCCTCGCCCACGCGATTGATGCAGCCCATGAAATAACCGTTGGCCGCCGCGTGCGCGGGTTGCTCCAGTTTCCACAGGTATTGCGACAGACCCGCAACCGTGGCGGACGGATTGTAAACGATTTGGGCGCCGTTCAAACCCAGGGCGCGGGCGCCTTCCGGGAAGTGCCGGTCGTAGCAGATATACACGCCGATGGTTGCATAGGCGGTCTCGAAAACGGGATAACCCAGGTTGCCGGGCCTGAAGAAGAACTTTTCCCAGAAACCCGAGGTGTGGGGGATGTGGGTCTTGCGGTACTTGCCCAAATAGGAACCGTCGGCGTCGATAACAGCGGCGGTGTTGTACAACATACCCGCTTGTTCTTTCTCGTAGACGGGCACGATGATGACCATGCTGAATTTTTTGGCGTATTCCTGCATCAACTCCACGGTGGGACCGGGAACGCTTTCGGCCGAGGCATACCAGGCAATGTCCTGGCCGGGGCAGAAATAGGGCGTGTTGAAGATCTCTTGTAAGCAGAGAATCTGCACGCCCTGCTTGCCCGCGTCCTCGATGAAGGGGACGTGCTTGTCCAGCATGGCTTTTTTGATCTCATCGATGCTGCCCTCGCCCTCGGTCATGGGCAGGCTCATTTGAATAAGGCCGGATTTTACCTTTCTAGGCATGGGTGTCTCCTTCTATGGTTTGATTCCCGAATAGTAGCCCCGCTTGAGGAAGCGGCCGTCGCCTTTCCTGCCCACGTATTCCGTGTCCTGAACGATAACCTTGCCGCGCGAGATCACGGTTTCGGAAAAGCCCTGAACCTCGGTGCCCTCGTAGGTGTTGTAGTCCACCCGCATGTGGTGCGTGCAGGGGTTGTCGATGCTGATGGTTTCCTTGCGATTAGGATCGAAGATCACGATATCGGCATCGGAACCCACGGCAATCGTACCCTTCCGCGGGAACATGCCGAACATCTTGGCCGCGGCGGTCGAAGTCAACTCCACGAAGCGGTTGAGCGTAATGCGGCCGCCCACCACGCCGCCGTTGTAGACCAGGCTCATGCGGTTCTCCACCCCGGGCGCGCCGTTGGGGATCTTGGAGAAATCGTTCAGGCCCAGTTCCTTTTGCTCCTTGAAGCAGAAGGGGCAGTGATCGGTGGAGATGGATTGCAGGTCGCCGAATTGCAGGCCGCGCCACAGGTGATCCTGGTTCCACTTCTCGCGCAGGGCAGGCGTCATCACGTACTTGGCGCCCTCGAAGCCTTCCTGCTCGTAATAGCTGTGATCCAAGAACAGGTATTGCGGGCAGGTCTCCGCAAAAGCATGGACACCGCGGTCCCTGGCCAGGACCACCTGCTCCAACGCATCGGCGGAAGACAGGTGCACGATGTAAACCGGAACTCGGGCGACCTCGGCAATGGAGATGGCGCGATGGACGCCCTCGGCCTCCATGCGGGTGGGTCGGGTAAGCGCGTGGTACTTGGGCGCGGTTTTGCCCTCGGCGCGGGCGCGCTTGATGATTTCGTCGATCACGATACCGTTCTCCGCGTGCATGCAGATCACGGTGCCGTCCTCGCCCGCCTTGCGCATGGCGCGGTACAAGGTGCCGTCGTCCACGTAGAGCACGCCGGGATAGGCCATGAACAGCTTGTAGGAGGTGACGCCCTCCTCGGCCAGTTTCTTCATTTCCCATAGGCGGTCGTCTTCCATATCGGTGATGATCATGTGAAAGCCGTAGTCGATTGCGGTCTTGCCGTCGGCCTTGGCGTGCCAGGTCTCCAAGCCGGCCAGGGTCGATTCGCCCTTGGTCTGAATGGCGAAATCGATGAGGGTAGTGGTGCCCCCGTGCGCGGCGGCCCGGGTGCCGGTCTCGAAATCGTCCGCGGAAGTGGTGCCGCCGAAGGGCATGTCCAAATGGGTGTGGGGGTCGATGCCGCCGGGGATGACCAACTTGCCGGCCGCGTCGATCACGGTGTCGGCCTGCATGGGCATGTCGCGGCCGATGGCCTTGATGATTTCGCCCTCGGTGTAGATGTCGGCGTGGTAGTCGTCCACGGCGGTAACAATGCGTCCGTTCTTGATCAGTATTGACATAATGGTCCTCCTTGCATCAGCCGGTTACGGGTTCGACCTTGTCCTTCATCAACAGGTAGTAGAGGAAGAAGGAAACGGCGAAACCGATGAACCAGGAGAAATCGTAAAGCCAGCGAAGTTCTTGTACGGCGGTTCCGATCAACGCCAGACCCACACCGGCAAACAGGGCAATGAGGGCTTTCAGGTTGATGCCCCCGTTATAGTGATAGATCCCGTCTGATTTGTAGAGATCTTCCAGTTTCAATTGCTTGCGACGCACCAGCCAGTAATCGCTGAGCATGACGCCGACCACCGGACCCAACAACCCGCTGACGAACAGCAGCAGTCCGGCGATCATGCCGATCAGTTGCCAGGGCCCCATCAGAATGCCGATGATGCCGGTAATCAGTCCGCCCATGGCAAAGGTGATCTTTTTGGGGAAGGCGTTGGCGAACGCATTGGCCGGTGCGATCACGTTGGCGGCGATATTGGTGGAGAGCGTGGCGATCAACATGGCGATTTGGGCCAGGATGACGATCACGGGCGATTCGAAGCGGGCAACCAGGGCGACGGGATCCCAGGGCGCATCCTCGGCGATCAGGATATCCCCGAAAGCCACAATCGCCGCGCAGGTGACGAACACGCCCACGAATGAGTAGAGGAACATGGTGCCCGGCAGGCCCAAAAACTGCCCGATCATCTGCTCCCTCTGACCCTTGGCGTAGCGGGTGATATCGGCGATGGAAATGGACATGGTGGCCCAGAAACCCACCATGGCGGTGAGCATGCTGATCCACAGCAGCCAGCGGGCCCTGCTCGGCCCGGCGCGTTTGGCCTCGACCACGGAGGAAACCGCATCATCGCGGCGGAACTGCACGAAGGCGCTCTCCGCATCCCCGGCCATGTTCAACTGCACCAATGGATAGTCGAAACCGGTGGCGGGGATGGCATCCCACGGCGCCTTTTGGAGCGTGTCCTTGTCGGGCCCGGCGCGAAACTCGGCGGCCTTGACCCGACCCTCCAAACCGGTCAGCGTATCGAAACGCAGGGCGGCGCCGTCGGGCCCGTCCACCAGTTGCGCGGTGGTGTTCTGCAACTGGGTGTTCTGTCGCAGCACGGCGCCGAACCCGCCGGCCATGTTCGCGCCCCAGATAATCAGCACAATGCCGATCAACAGCAACAAGGGCGCGGCCAGGGATTCCAACCAACGGATACTTTCGGTACCCTTCCAGATAAAGAACAGGTTCAGGCACCAGAAGAGACCGAAGCCGATGAAGTTACCCAGGTTGGGCGCGTCTACATACTCGGTTCCGGTGATCGCACAGTAAATCACGTAAAACGCCTTACCGCCGATCCAGGTCTGAATACCGAACCAACCGCAGGCCACCAGCGCGCGCACGATGGAAGGAATATGCACGCCCCAGGTTCCGAACGAGGCGCGGGCCAGCACGGGGAAGGGAATACCGTACTTCACGCCGGCGTGCCCGTTATAGACCATGGGCACGGCCACGATGACGTTGGCGATGAAGATGATCGCCAGGGCCTCCTGCCAGGTGAGTCCGGCCCGGATCATGTCGGCGGCCAGCAGGTAGGTGGGAATGCACACGGCCATACCGATCCAAATGGCGGCGATGTTCCAGGTGCTCCAGGTGCGCCCGGACACGGGGACCGGGGCCAGGTCCTCCGAATAGAGTTGCGATTGGGAAACGTCTTCTTTTAATTCAACGATATCGCTCATTCATCCATCCCATATTCAATTGATTGTCAGGTTCAGCTCATCCAGTTGGTGCGAGCCTCGGGATTCCATTTGATGGTGGTTTTGCGCAGGCGGGTCCACAGTTCGATGGAACTCTTGCCGGTAATATCGCCGGCGCCGAATTTGGACTCGTTCCAGCCGCCGAAGCTGAAGGGTTCTCGCGGTACGGGGACGCCGATGTTCACCCCGGTCATGCCGGCGGAGACGCGCTCGGTGACATAACGGGCCATACCGCCGGATTGGGTGAAGACCGCGGCGGCATTGCCGTATTCCGAGCTGTTCTCGATGGCGATCGCCTCGTCCACCGTATCCGTGCGCATAATCGACAGCACCGGACCGAAGACCTCTTCCCTGGCTATGGCCATTTCGGGCCGCACATAATCGACCACGGTGGGGCCCACGTAGTAGCCGTCTTCATGACCGGGCACCACGGCGCCGCGCCCGTCAACCAGTACCTTGGCACCCTGCTGTTCGGCCTCGGTGATATAACCCTCGATGCGCTCCTTGGCCTCACGGGTGATCACGGCGCCCAGGTTCTCGCCGGGCACGATTTTTTCGGCTTCTTCCACCAAACGGTTGACGATGTGATCGGAACCGGCCACGGCCACCATGGCGGATGCGGCCATGCAACGCTGCCCCGCGCAACCGCTCATGGAGGCGGCCACGTTGCTCGCGGTCATCTCCTCATGGGCGTCGGGTAAAACGATCAGGTGGTTCTTGGCGCCGCCCAAGGCCAGGCAACGCTTCAAGGTAGACGTGGCGCGGGCATAGACGATTTTGGCGACCCGGGTGGAACCCACGAAACTGACCGCGGCGATACCGGGATGATCGCAAACGGCCTCCACCACGTCCCTGCCGCCGTGCACCACGTTGAACACCCCCTCGGGCAAACCGGCCTCGGCCAACAACTCGGCCAGGCGTTGCGCACTCAGCGGAACCAACTCAGACGGCTTCAAAATCATGCTGTTACCCAGGGTGAGCGCATTGGGAATGGTCCAGTTGGGCACCATGTTGGGGAAGTTGAAGGGGGTGATGCAGGCCACCACGCCCACGGGTACGTGCTCCGATCGGCACTCCACGCCGCGACTGACCTCTTGAATCTCACCGGAGGTCAATTGGGGCAGGGAACAGGCGAACTCGGTGACTTCGATCGACTTGGCCACCTCGGCAATCGCCTCCTCGCGCGTCTTGCCGTTTTCCCGGGTGACCAGGTCAGCCAAATCGTCCATATGTTTTTCCAAAAGGGTCTTGTAACGATAGAAAACCTGGACCCGTTCCTTGATGGGCAGCGCGGCCCACTCGGGCTGAGCACCGGCGGCGGCTTGCACGGCGGCATCCACCTCGGCGCTGCCGGACAGCGGCACCCGCGAGATCACGGAACCGTCGAGCGGACTGTTGACATCCAGAGTCTTTCCTTGAAAGGCAATAGCGGAACCGCCAATCAAATTGGCAAGGGGTGCGTATTTCAAAACACTACTCCAATATCTTGAGGTGGCGACAAGTGTCAGGACCTTTATTATCCTAGGCTTGCGAGTCTTGAGCAAGGTACAAATGCACAACCCGCCCAAACACGGCCCAGAACGCGCCGAAGCGCCCGACAATGCGCCCAAACCGATCCGGCACAACCTCATGAAGATTCAGTTGTCATTGGTTATTCCTTAAAACGACGGATCAAAGAATCCGTTCTGATTCCTCGACCCGGAAAAGTCAGGAGCAAAGAATGAGGCCCGATTCCTCGACCCGGAAAAGTCAGGATCAAAGAATGAGATCTGGTTCTTTGCGCACTGAAAAGTAATGTGAAAGGAATCAGTTGTGGTTCCTTGACCCGGAAAAGTCAGGAGCAAAGAATGAAAAATAATTCTTTGACCCTGAACTTTCGGTGCGCAAAGAATGAGGACTGATTCTTTGCTCCCCGACTTTTGAAATCGAGAAATCAGTTGAGATTCCTCGATGGCAGGCGATAAGTATCAACGAATACGACAGCCATTTTAAGGCATTTCTTGGAACAATCACACATTTAGCTGTATTTGGTTGTCAAGACCGGTATTGAAATTGTGCTTTGTATCCGGGGCAAAATCCAGCCGCTCGGCTTGTGGTAAATACAACCATTTATCAGCCAACCCACCTGGGAACCCGACCTCTTCGAGCCGGGCTCCTTTCTCAGGCGCACAAGATCACCGTTCAGCTCGAAAGAGCCGCCTGTTTTTCATAGTTTGTTCCCGGTAAGGTCGCGGCGGTCAGCTTGCCGCTTGTTTCTCCGGCGGTTTGCGCCGGACCTCCGGTTGTTTGGGTTTCTTCTCCACCGGGATCAACGGGCCCAGCATCTTATGGCGCAGGCTGCCCAGGTAGTAGTTGATCGGATTGTCCCGCTTCAGGAAGGGGACCACATTGGGGCGGCGGAAGCCGAACTTGTTGCGCAGGGCCAACAGTTTTTTGTTCCCCGGGTCCACGCGCAGTCCATTCTTGATGGTGCGCAGGGCCGCGCGTCGTTTCTCGGCCATCATTTGGGTCCTGGCCAGGTTGATGTAGTGCGTCGGATCGTAGAATTCAAGCCGAACCGCGCGTTCGCAAAGGGTGATGCCCTCGCGTATTCTATTTTGCCGAAGGGCGATACCGACGCCCGTATACGAGTAGATTCGGCCGATCAATGCGGCATCCAGATTCGATATATCGGTGATTTGACTCAGGCAGAACAAGCCCTCGTCCCAGTATCCCTCTCGGCAAAGTTGGATGCCCTGTTCCGCGACATCCGCTCTTGAGATCGTGTTCATTTTCCCGAACCTCCTGGGAGGGTTGCTCCGGTAGTTTAATACCGTGAAGCGCGACAGCGACTCATGACTTCCTCACAAAAGTCGAAAATGCCGTCGGGAAAAGATGGAAGCGTGATTGAAGTCACGGCGGATGACCTGTCGATATGGTCGTGCTCAATAACCCGGCGGTTTTTGAAAGCCGCCGGTCAGCGGTGTCAGCGCCCTGGCGAATTGGATGGTGGTGCGGTCTTCCAGAAAGGGGCCGACGGCCTGTAAACCCACCGGCAGCCCGGAGGGATCGACGCCGCACGGTACGGAGGTGGCGGGCAGGTGGGCGAGCGTGGCCAAACCCGCCCAGAAGATCTGGTCCTGATAGAGCATTTCCTTGCCGTTGACCGTTATTCGGCGCTCCTCCATCTTGGCGTGGTTGTGCTTCATGGCCGTGGTGGGCATGACCGGGCAAATCAGTACGTCGAAGTCCTGGAAGAAGCGATCCCATTCCGTGCGGAGACGGGCCCGTTTTTCGTTCCGGCTCATGTAGTTGCGGAAGCGCAGGCTGATCCCGCGGGCCATCTGGGCGGTCAGCGAGCGATCGTCTTCCTCGATGTCTTCCGCCAGGTCGTCATAGTATTCCAGTACCGGTTCGGGGAAGCCGTTGGCCATGTTGGCGTAGAGCAGTTGCAGGTAAAGTGCTCGCGCGGCCGCCGGTTTTTGAATGGGCCGCGCTCGATCGTCCACCCGGGCTCCCGCTTTTCCCAGTTGGTCTACAACGCCTTGCAGCACATCGACAATTGCCGTTTCTACCGGCTGCAAGGGATCGTCCAGCCAGACGGCTACACGGAAATTTTTCAACCGTTCCACGCGGGCGGGGGGTAATTGAAAGGACCAGGCGCGCGACTCGCGGGCACGCGGACCGGAAAGAATGTCCATGGCCAGTTCCAGGTCGTCCGCGTCTCGGGCCAGCGGTCCCGCAACGGCAAGGTCGCCGTGGGTCAGGCAACCCGGCGGCCCGGGAATATGACCGTTCATGGGCACGATGCCGTAGCTGGACTTATGTCCGTAGACGCCGCAATAGTGGGCCGGGTTGCGGATGGAGCCGCCGATATCGCTGCCCAGTTCCAGCGGCGTCATGCCCGCGGCCAGGGCCGCCGCGGAACCGCCGCTTGACCCACCCGGACTGCGGCTGAGATCCCAGGGGTTGTTGGTGGTGCCGTAAACCTCGTTATAACTCTGGTAATCGCCGGCAAACAGGGGCAGATTGGTCTTCCCGAAGACAACCGCGCCGGCGTCCATCAGGCGTTGCACCGCATCGGCGTTGGTTTTGGAGACGTGGTTTTTGAGCTTGGGCGCGCCGCTGGTGGTGGGCATGCCGGTGACCTCGAAGGAATCCTTGATGGTCATGGGCACGCCGTGCAGGGGGCCCCAGGATTCGCCGGCGGCCAGGGCGGTGTCTGCCTCGCGGGCCCGCTTGCGGGCGCTTTCCTCATCTATGGCCGGTACCGCGTTCAATTTACCGTCCAAACGACGCACGCGGTCCAGGTGCAGATCAAGGGCTTCCTCACAGGACAATTCGCGCTTTTGCAGGGCCTGAGCCAGGACGCCGGCGGACTGGAAAACCATATCGCTCATGACAACACCTCGCCTTCATTTATGGTCCCAAAGCCTAGCACAGCCGGTGCGCAAAATTCCACAAAACGGGTCATCATCCCAACGTCCGCGCGGGGTGTTTTGGTGCCATGGAGGCCGTAGCTCGCGGGGTACGGGCGATGTGAGTTAAAGCCCGAATCGGCATGAGTTTTGCCCCCAAATAATGGGACCGCAATCAACCATCCTTTTACAGCTCGAGGTGTTATTATGACGAAAGAAACCGTCACATCAGGAGCTACCCTTATGAGTTATGCCGATGTCTACGATCAATCCATGCACGACCCGGAAGGTTTCTGGGCCGAAGCGGCCGATGCCCTGCACTGGGACCGCCGTTGGGATAGGGTTTTAGACGCCGACAATCCCCCGTTTTATCACTGGTTCCAAGGCGGCCTGTTGAACACCTGCTACAACGCGTTGGACCGTCATGTGGCAGAGGGCCGCGCCGACCAGCCCGCTCTGGTCTACGACAGCCCCGTCACTGCTACCAGGCGCATCTACACCTACTCGGAACTGCGCGATGAGGTTGCCCTGTTCGCGGGCGTACTGCGCGCGCACGGCCTGGAGAAAGGTGATCGCGCGGTCATTTACATGCCCATGGTGCCCGAGGCGGCTGTCGCCATGTTGGCCTGCGCCCGCATCGGCGTGATTCACTCCGTGGTCTTCGGCGGCTTTGCGGCCCAAGAGTTGGCCACCCGCCTGGACGATGCCGACGCCAAAATGGTGATCTCCGCTTCCTGCGGTATCGAGGTTGCCAAGGTCATCCCCTACAAACCGCTGTTGGACGCCGCGATCGATTTGGCGGAACGCAAACCGGAACACTGCATTATTCTGCAACGGCCCCAAGCCGAAGCCGCCATGACGCCGGGTCGCGATATCGACTGGCTTGAAGCGGTACATGAAGCGCAACCGGTCGATTGCGTACCCGTGGAAGCCACGCATCCGCTGTACATCCTCTACACCAGCGGCACGACCGGCGTTCCCAAGGGCGTGGTACGCGACAACGGCGGCCACGCGGTCGCCCTGAAATGGAGCATGAAGCATATCTACGGCGTGGACCCCGGCGATGCCTTCTGGGCCGCTTCCGACGTGGGTTGGGTCGTGGGTCACAGCTATATCGTCTACGGGCCTCTGCTGCACGGCTGCACGACTATCCTTTACGAAGGAAAACCGGTTAAAACACCGGATGCCGGCGCTTTCTGGCGCGTGATCAGCGATTACAACGTGCGCGTGCTCTTTACCGCGCCCACGGCCTTCCGCGCCATTCGCCGCGAGGACCCGAATGCCGAACTTATGGGCAACTACGATCTCTCCAACTTCCGCACCCTCTTCCTGGCCGGTGAACGCTGTGACCCGGACACCCTGCATTGGGCCGAGGACAACCTGGGCGTTCCCGTGATCGACCACTGGTGGCAGACCGAAACCGGCTGGCCGATGACCGCCAACTGTATCGGCATCCAGCAAATGCCGGTCAAACCGGGCTCCGCGTCGCTACCCGTACCCGGCTACGATATCCAGGTGCTGGACGCGGAAGGCAACGAGGTTGCCAGGGACAAGATCGGCAACATTGCGGTCAAGATGCCCATGCCTCCGGGTTGCCTGCCCACCTTGTGGCACAACGACCAGGGCTTCATCAATTCGTATCTCAATGAATACGACGGTTATTACCTGACCGGTGACGCCGGCAAGAAGGACGAGGACGGCTACCTGTGGATCATGAGCCGTATCGACGACATCATCAACGTTGCCGGACACCGGCTGTCCACGGGCGGTATGGAAGAAGTGCTGGCCTCGCACCACGACGTGGCCGAATGCGCGGTGATCGGACCCAACGACAAGCTCAAGGGTGAGATCCCGCTGGGCTTCGCGGTCCTGAAAGCGGGCGTCGACCGGCCCCACGACGAGATCACGGCAGAACTGGTGCAGATGGTTCGCAACAAGATCGGACCTCTGGCCTGCTTCAAGATCGCCCTGATCGTGGATCGTCTGCCCAAGACGCGTTCGGGCAAGATCCTGCGCGGCACCATGAAGAAGATCGCCGACAACACCCCGTGGAAGATGCCGGCGACCATCGACGACCCCGTCATTCTGGATGAGATTACCGAGGCACTGGCTAAAGCGGGTTATCCGAAGCAGTAATTATCGAACAATCCGGCCCGTGAAAGCGGGCCGGCTTCTTATCTTGAGAAACTGTCGCCGTCGGCGTACAGGATACCGGCTTGTTGCAGGCGCTCGATGTTGGCTTCCGCCAGGGGTTGCTCGCTGTAGAACAGGTAGAGGGTGTCCCGGGTCAAAACTTTGGTGAGCAGGGCCTTGGCAGCTATAAAGTCGGTGATGCGGTCCTTGTTTACCTTTCTTTCCCAGTCCTTGACTTCTACGACCAGATTCGGACCGTCATCGGCTTGGGCGTAGAGATCGCATTCGACGGTTACATCGCCCGCATGGAAGTTGTGCTTGGCTATCGTTTCGAACGGGGCCAGGAGGATGTCGGGAACCCGGGGCGCCTCCGGGTTCTCGGGATGATGCGCCAGGTCGCGCACGGCCCGGCATTTCTGACCGGCCATGGCGATCTTGTAGCGCATGCGGTACTCCGCGGTTTCGCCCCTGAAGCGGGAGACGCGACCGCGTTCGCTTTTCAGGTCTTGTTCCAGTTGCTCCAACTTAGCGGCGATGTCCTTGCGGATTACCTCGATATCCACCTGCTGGATCTCCGGTTCGAAAATCTTGCGAAAGACCATATCGAAGACGGGATCGCCCAGGCCCCTGTAGGTCCAACTGGTTTCACCCCGGGCGATGATATCGCCGGCGACCAGCTTGCTGAGCATGTCTTCAAGGTCCTGATCGCTGAGGTCCAGGTTCAGATCCTCGGCGATTTGTTTGCGGTTGCGTTCCTTGCCCTTGTATTTGGCCAGGTAAAGCATGATCTTTTTTGCGTTGATGTCGTTGGTGCGATGGATGATGGTGGCCAGGTACTCCATCCACATCTGGGCCACGCGGCCCTTTTCTATGGTCGTCTCGTAATCCAGCACGGCGCTCGCACCCTTGACCGTGGTCAAGTCCTTGGGTTCCAGGTTGCTCTCGAACATACTGGCGATGGTGAAGGGATCGCGGTTGCAAGCCTCTACCATCCAGGCAGCGGTTTCATCGGTCACGTCGCGGCCGTAGACGCGGGCGTAGTTGTAAACCGCGATCAGGGCTTCATCGTCGCTGAGGTTTTGCAGGTAATAGGCATTATAGCGGCCCACCATCCGGCGAATGATGCGCGACAGCCAGGCGATGTAACTACCGGCAATGATTTGCGGCGAGATCTTGCTGGAGCCCCGGTACTGGTAGGTACCGGTCAAGATCATCGGCTCGGGATCGCCCTGGGCGTAATAGATATACTTGTCCAGGTACTGAAACTCATCCAGGATTTGCACGATACGCTCATCTTTGAGTAAGGAAATGCGATGGCCCGCGCTGCTTGCGTGCTCCCAACACTGCTCCTGCCTACCGTCGGCAAAGAAACGCTCCATCTGTTGGATATCCTTGGAAATCACCGGATCGTCGGCGGCAAGTTCGGCCAGGGTTTCCAATGCCGGAGGCGTGTTGATGAGTTCCGGGAGTCGTTTTTTGAAGCCCAGGTAGGCGCTCATCAAACCACGATATAAAAAATCGGAAAATTCAAGCAAGGTACTCTCACGTTCCGGGATGCGGAGATAGAAGGGAATTATCTTGGGGTCGTTGCGCGTGTAGAGGATGTTGAACAACCGCTGCAACAGCGCGGTCTTGCCCTTGCGACGCCTGGCCAGGACAGCGGTGGACCAGCCGATTTTCTTCTTGACCTTCTCCACCCAGCGCAGAAAATAATCGAGTTCTCTTTGCCTGCCCACGAAGAGTTCGGGATTGCCGATTTCCTCTTCCAACCCAAATTCCAAATCCATGCAAGCTACCTCAACAGCCGGGCATTACATCAAGATGATAGCACGCATCGGCCTGTCGTAGCTTTGCGTAGCATGTATCGACCGGGATGTCGTCAAAGTCGAGCGAATTTGACACGTGCAAATTCCCCTGATTATGACGAGTCCCTTCCCGCGTCAACCCCGTGCTTGTGGCGGTCGGGGATCTTTAGTAAGCTTGACGTGCCTTTTCCGGTCTTCTCGCGGCGGTGTTTTCAGCCTCTCGGGAGTTGACTTAACCGATTTGCGTCAAGCAGGATTGAACCCACAGGAGAAATTGTCTCATGAGTCAGGATGTTGCCGCCAGAATGGATGAATTGATCGAGCAGATCGAGTACCATCGACTGAAATATTATCGCGATGACGCGCCCGAGATCAGCGATTATGAATACGACATGCTGGAAAAGGAACTGGCCGCCCTGGAGGAACAGCACCCTGATTTGACGCGGCCCCATTCGCCCTCCTTTCGCGTGGGCTCCGGCATCGCCGAGGATCATCCGACCGTGGCTCACCGGCAACCCATGCTCAGCTTGGAAAATTCCTATAATGCCGACGATCTGGTCGGGTATTTCACCCGCACTCAAAAAGGCGCCGATCGCGATGATCCGGCCTATGTCGCCGAGTTGAAGATAGACGGGCTGTCCTTGTCCGTGGTTTATGAGCGGGGCATCATGACCCGCGCCATTACCCGCGGTGACGGCAAGGTGGGTGAGGATGTCACCCAAAATGCCCGCACCATTCGCGAGTTGCCGTTGCATGTGCCCGCCTGGTCCGGTGTTGACGTGATGGAAGTTCGCGGCGAGGTCTATATTCACGAGGACACCTTCAAGACCTTGAATGAATCGCGGTTGGACGAGGGCAAGCCCTTGTTTGCCAATCCGCGCAATGCCGCCGCCGGTTCCATTCGCATGATGGACAGCGGCGAAGTGGCCAAACGCAAACTCAGCATGTTCGTCTTCCAGGTTCTGGGCGATTGGGTGGACGATATCGGCTCCCATTTCGAAACGCTCAGCCGCCTCCATCAGTTGGGGTTTCCCACCAACCCCAACAACCGCCGCATTTCCGGTTATGACGATATGAAAGGGCTTATCGAAGAATGGGATATCCTGCGCCGCACGCTGCCTTATGACACCGACGGCATCGTCTTGAAGGTAGACGACCCCGACACCTATGACGCCATCGGTTACACCACCAAATTCCCCAAGTGGGCTACCGCTTACAAGTTCGCCGCCGAGCAGGCGACCACGGTGATCCGGGACATCACCATTCAGGTGGGCCGCACCGGCGTGTTGACCCCGGTGGCCAACTTCGCCCCGGTCCAGTTGGCCGGCACTACCGTCTCGCGCGCCACCCTGCACAACTTCGACGAGATCCGCAAGAAGGACATCCGCGTGGGCGATCACGTCTTCGTCGAAAAAGGCGGCGAGATCATCCCCAAGGTGGTCAAGGTTATCGTAGAGAAACGCAAGGGCGACGAAGCCGCTTACGAACCGCCCTTAACCTGCCCCAACTGCGGCGGCGATGTGGAGCAGGTGGAAGATCAGGTGGCCGTTCGGTGCGTCAATTTGGCGTGTTCGGCCCAGTTGGAGCGTCGCCTGACCCACTTTTGCAGTCGCGCCGCCATGGACATCCAGGGCATGGGCAAGGAAACCGTGCAACAGTTGGTCGCGGAGGGTATCATCGAGACCCTGCCCGATATCTATCGCCTGGAAAAACACACCCTGACCGCCCTGGAACGCATGGGCGACAAGTCGGCCGAGAACCTGTTGGCCGAGGTGGAAAAATCGAAACAAAAGCCCTTCGCCCGCCTGCTCTTTGCCGTGGGGATCCCCATGATCGGCGCCAAGGTGGCCGAGGTGCTGGTGGGTGAATACGAGAGCTACGACACCTTGCGATCGCTGCCTTGGGAGCGCATTGCCGATATTCACGGTATGGGCGAGAAGGTGGCCAAATCTCTGATCCACCATCTGCAAATGCCCTCCTATATGGAAACCTTCGAAGCTTTCCGAGAGCTGGGACTCACCATGGCCGACGTCAAGGCGCCTGCCGAGGCCGGCGGCGATCTGCCTCTTGCCGGCAAGGTCATGGTGATCACCGGCAGTTTCGAAAGCGGCTCGCGCACCGCATTGACCAATCTGCTCAAAAGCCTGGGCGCCAATGTCACCGGCTCGGTCTCCAAGAAGACCGATATCCTGGTGGCGGGCGAAAAGGCCGGCTCCAAACTTGCTAAAGCCAAATCTCTAGGTGTGGAAGTTGTCGATGAGGAGTGGCTCAAACAATGGCAAAATCCCTGAATGTAGCCGACAAAACCGCGGGGCAGGTGGTCATCGTCGAGGACGAGGCCGAGTCTCGGAAGGCCATGTCCATGGCGTTACGTCGCAAGGGTTATCACGTGGAGGCGTTCGCCGACGGCGCTGAGGCCATTGTTCATATCAAGGATAATTGCGACGATATCGACGTGGTGATTACCGACCTGCGCATGCCGGGCGTGGACGGCCTGACCGTGGTGCGTGAAACCAAGCAGGCCAACGACGATATCAGTGTCATCCTGGTGACGGCGTTTGCCTCCGTGGACAGCGCGGTCGAGGCCATGAAGCAGGGCGCCGACGACTATCTGACCAAGCCCATCGACCTGTTCGAGTTCCGCACCCGCGTCAGCAAGTTGTTCAAAAACGTCACCCTGAACCGCGAGGTCGAGCATCTGCAATCGCGCCTGGACAAAAAATACGGCTTCGAGTGCATCATCGGTAAATCGGCGGCCATGGAAGAGGTCTTCGACAAGGTGCGCGCGGTTGCGGGCACCAAGGCCAATGTCCTGATCCTGGGTGAAAGCGGCACCGGCAAGGAGTTGTTCGCCAACGCTCTGCACCAGAATTCCAAGATGAAGACCCACCGTTTTCTCCCCATCAACTGTGCGGCCATTCCGGGCGAGATCCTGGAAAGCGAGTTGTTCGGCCATGAGCGGGGTTCCTTCACGGGCGCCATCAACCGCAAGATCGGCAAGTTCGAGTTGGCCTCGCCCGGCACCATTTTTCTGGACGAAATCGGCGATATGAACCTGGACCTCCAGGTGAAGTTGTTGCGGGTGTTGGAGAACCGAGAGTTCATGCGCGTCGGCGGTTCGGAAATGATCAAACTGAACACGCGCTTTGTCTTTGCAACCAATACCAATCTGGAAGACGCGGTGAGCAGCGGCGACTTCCGCGAGGATCTCTACTACCGCATCAACGTGGTCTCCATCCGCATCCCGCCCCTGCGTGAACGCACCGAGGACATCCCGCTCCTGATCAACCATTACCTGGATTTGATCTGCAAGGAGAACGACCGGTCGGTGCCCGGCGTCGCCCCGGACGTTATGGAGCGCCTGGTGCGTTACAGTTGGCCCGGCAATGTGCGCGAGCTGCGCAACGCGGTCGAGAACATGGCCATCTTCTGCCAGGGCGATTTGATCACCCTGGACCTTCTGCCGGCCACCCTGAACGCCAGGCAGGAGAAACCCGGCGAGTTCTCCATCCCCGCGGGTATGACCATGGACGAATTGGAACGCGAGGCCATCTACCAGACCCTGGACAGGGTCGACGGAAACAAAACCCGGGCGGCGGAAATCCTGGGTATCGGTCTGAGGACCCTGCAACGCAAGCTGAAAGACTATGAAGGCGGCAACGAGGAATAACCGGCCGCTCCTGATGATCAACCCATGGTAATCCGCACGGAATCAAGGTATAGTTCGGGCGAACCATCAACCCGGTATGTGCCGGTCGATTCGCGGAGCAGTAATGAAAACCAGAAAGCGCATTTTGGTGACCGGCGGCGCCGGTTTCCTGGGGTCCCATTTGTGTGAAACCCTGTTGGACACGGGCCATGAAGTCATCTGTTTGGATAACTATTTTACCGGTAGCAAAGCCAATGTGGTCCACCTGTTGCCCAATCCCTATTTCGAGTTGGTGCGGCACGATATCATCAACCCCTATTTTGTAGAAGTAGACGAGATCTATAACCTGGCTTGTCCCGCCTCGCCCATTCATTACCAGTTCAACCCCATCAAGACCGTCAAGACCTCGGTCATGGGCGCCATCAACACCCTGGGTCTGGCCAAGCGGGTGCGCGCAACCATCCTCCAGGCCTCTACCAGCGAGGTCTACGGCGACCCCGAGATCCACCCCCAGGACGAGAGTTACTGGGGTCGCGTCAATCCCGTCGGGCCCCGCTCCTGCTACGATGAGGGCAAGCGTTGCGCCGAAACCCTGTTTACCGACTATCGCCTGCAAAACGACGTGAACACCAAGATCGTCCGTATCTTCAATACCTACGGCCCACGCATGCACCCGCACGACGGTCGCGTGGTCAGCAACTTCATCGTCCAGGCGCTCAAGGGAGAGGACATCACCGTTTACGGCGACGGCGGCCAGACACGCAGCTTTTGTTATGTGGACGATCTTGTGCGCGCTATGATTGCCATGATGGATACCGAACCCGAGTTCATGGGACCGGTCAACATCGGTAACCCCAACGAATTCACCATCCTGGAACTGGCCGAAACCGTGCTGCGCCTAACCGGCTCCACTTCCAAAATCATCCATGAGCCCTTGCCTCGCGACGATCCCAAGCAACGGCAGCCGGACATCACCCTGGCCGGTCAAAAGCTGGGCTGGCGACCCACGATCGAACTGGAAGAAGGCTTGATCCATACCATCGATTACTTCCGCAAACTATTGGCGGAGTAGCGCTCAGGTCGGATCGGGGATGCGGGCGAAGTCATCCTGGTAGCGGACGATATCGTCCTCGCCCAGGTAGTCCCCGGTCTGCACTTCGATGATCTCCAATTGATCGGTCCCGAAATTGGCCAGGCGGTGCTTGTTGCGCACCGGAATGAAGGTAGAACCGCCGGTCTCCAACTCGAACTTGTGCTCGCCGTTGACCACGGTAGCCGTACCGCGCACCACCACCCAGTGCTCGTTGCGATGATAGTGAGACTGTAAGCTGAGCCGATTTCCCGGGTCCACGACCAGACGCTTCACCTTGTAATTTTCGCCCTCTTGAAGAATCTCGAAGAAGCCCCAGGGTCTTTGTTCCAATGTTGGCTGCACCACCGCCAGCGGCCTGTCGCCCGCGACGCGTTCACGCAGGTGTTTCACTTCCTGGCAGCGATCCAGCGGCGTGATCAACATGGCGTCGGCGGTGTCTACAACGGCCATGCCCTCCAGGCCCACGGCGGCGTAGACCTTGTGCGTACCGCGGTCGCTGTAGACCAGCAGGTTGCGGCAATCCTGCTCGTAAAGAACGGTACCGGCATTGGTGGCCAGGGCGCGCTCACCCTCGGCCAACTCTTCCCAAAGCGATTTCCAACTACCCAGGTCGTTCCAGTCGAAATCGACGGGAATCAGGGCCATGCGATCGGACAACTCGGCAATGCCGTAATCGAAGGAGAGTGACTTTACCGCACCGTAGACGTCGGGGTCCGCACCTTCCTTCATGTCGAACAGGTGAGTTAGTTGGGGCTGGTAACGGGTCACCTCGGCGCGTAGCGTTCCGGCGGAGAAAGCGAACATGCCGCTGTTCCAAAAATAGCCGCCGTCGCGAACCAAAACCTGAGCCCGTTCGTGATCCGGCTTCTCCAGGAAGCGATCGGCGCGAAACCCTTTGTCGCCCAAAGCAACGCCCTTCTGTATGTAACCGAAGCCGGTCGCGGGGTAGGTGGGACGGATGCCGAAGGTGGCGATGTAACCGGACTCGGCCAGGGCAACGGCTGCCTCCGCGGCTTTGCCCAAAGATTCGATGTCGCGGATCAGGTGATCGCAGGGCATGACCAGTACAATGTCTTCATCGGCCAGGTGGGCACAACCGTAGATGACCGCGGGCAAGGTGTTGCGGCCGATCGGCTCGGCCTTGATGACAAACGGAAGGCGGTCGCTTTTGTGTTGGCGACACAGCTTTTCCTGCTCCGTTGAAGTCACCACCACCAGCGAGGCCGGATCGAGGTCGGCGGCGCGGGCTACCGTGGTGTCGAACAAACTGGTGCTGTCCATGAGGGGCGCAAACTGTTTGGGCATATTGCGACGGCTGACCGGCCATAGCCGTGTTCCCTCACCACCGCATAAAATCATGATATGGAAAGCCATGGCCCGTCCTCTCCTCGCATGGGGTGTCTCCGGCTCAGCCTAGCACACCTGTTCCCAAAGTTCGATAAGTCAATTGGGCAAACCCAAGACAGCCGCTATTTTTCCTACCGCGGCGTCCTGACAGATCTCGGCCTCGAAGGTTTCCCGGGCTTTTCGGCCCAGCCTTACGCGCAGTTCGGGATCTTCAATTGCCCGCAACAGCTTTTGGGTGAACAGGTCCGGGTCTGCCGCGGTCAGGGCGTTATCTTCATCGCGAAGCTCAGGCATCCCCGTCGCGTTGGCCGCATGAGCCACCACGCACTTGCCGTAGCCGAACGCCTCGGCAATCCGAGTACGGAAACCGTGCGCAACCGGGATGTTCACCAGCATAATATCGGCGCCCGCGAACTCGGGCTCCACCTTGTCGACAAAACCCACGAAGTCGCAGTAGGGATTGGCTTCCAGGCGTTCGCGCAGTTCGCTTTTCAACTCTCCATGGCCCACGATGCGGAAGACCACACGTCGGTCCAATTTCGCCAATTTGGGCTCCAGACGCGGCATAACCTTATCCAAAAAGAACTCGAAACCATAGCGACCGGCGGTCCCCTTCAGCGAGCCGAGAATCAACACCGTCACCTGGTCGGAGGGTTGTTTGGGCGGCAACTCGTCCTGACGGGGCAGGGGATGGGGAAAATAGTGCGCGTTTCGGTAACCCCGAGCGCGTAGTTCCTCGCAGTGCTGGTAGGCATGCTCGAAGATGTGGTGAACTTTACTCAATAACAGGTCGGCATAAGCGGGCTTGTGCGACGCCGCCTTGAACTTCAACCACCCGCGCAGCTTGGTCATACTGAATCCAAAACGGTTTTGCGCGGCCATCAACTCGATCAGCGAATCCAGCGGGTCCACCAGCGAGGCGACCTTGTCGGGATGATCCAGACCGGCAATGACCCCCAGCGCCTCCCAACCGTAGGAAACCACCAGGTCGAAACCGCCGGAAACGACAAACTCTTGCAGGCCGGAAGCGGGGACATCGTGCATATGGAAATGATCCGACAAGCGGGGCAACAGCGCCCGGCGCACCAGTGCCGCTCGGCTCTTATGGGTTTTCACGGCCATGACGGCGGGGATGCGGTGTACGGGCACGCCCTCGGCCTCCCAATAGGGTTCTGCCTTTTCACGATCCTCGGGATTGCGCAGGCTTGCGGGAACCAGTGTGACTTCATAGCCCAAACGGCGGTAACAGGTGATCAGGGCATGCATCAAAACCGCGGCGCCGTTTCCGGTGGGATAGGGGTACCGGTTGGACGAGACAAACAGCAATTTCATGGACGTTTCTCCTCGCGCCCCTACCCTAGCCGATTTCCTCGATTCAGTAAACCGGATTTCACCCCGACGGGTTGATGAGTCGAAAGTGGGTAGGCAACGTTGCCCGTTTCCCATTTCCCTCGCTTTCAATACACCCGGTCGTTGATGATCATTCGACCGGTTGATCGGTTTCCGGGCCGCCGGCCAGTTCGGTGATGCGGTCACCGCATTGTTCCAGGATGTAGGCCATCATCCAGGTGGTTTGGACCACCATGGATTTGGCCGACTCCGTGTCGTTGCTCACCATCAAGACATAGCGGTAATAGACGACGTTGTTATCGGGCAGGTAGCCCATGGCGCCCACGGGCAGTTGGGCATTCAAGCGCTCCAGGAAGCCGTTCAATTCGGTAATGTCCGCCTTTTCTCCCCGCGGGGTCAGAGGAATGAAGAACTGCAATAGGGAGACCTCTTCCAGATCTTCTTCAAGGCCCGGTAGAAAACCCAACTCCAGGCGGCGGACCTCGCCGCTCTCGCTTTCCAAGCCCACCAGCAGCATGTCATAGGGAACTTCCTCGGTAGCGTCGAAGAATTCAACCGGCAGGTTCTCCCTGGCAAGAGCCTCGCCATAGGCAAGCAGGCAGCGGTTATGGAATTCACTGGTCTGGTTGGACACAAGCCGTCTCCTCAGGCCGTCCGGCGGCCTTTTCGATTAGAAACACTGCCATTATATGCATAACCCGGGACGAATGCGTTACGGGTTATTCTCCCGAACTTCGTCGTCAATGAAACCCTGCCCGGTGTTGTCTTCAGAAATGAGGTGTGGTAAAACCAGGCAAATTCTGTTAAATTGCAATAGTGCTTACACCAATAACATTCGCTCAAGGAGAGACCCATGTTTAAAAAGGTGCTTTTATCCCTTTCGCTGTCTGCCGTGCTATTGGCCGGTTCGCTACAACTGGCTTTCAGTGACGGCCCGTCCTGTTATGACCTATGCGTACAAGGGCAAGATGCTGCTATCCAGCAGTGTATAGACACTCATCCCCCTGGTTCTCAGGATCTGTTTTTCTGCATTGGAATTGCATTTGGGTATACTAATGGGTGCTGCGCTGCTAACTGTCCTACAGAGCAGTGTCCGTAATAGTGACGGCTGCCGGCTCCAACCCTTTTCCAACTCCCCCGTACCGAATGCCGGTTCGGGGGATAAACCGAAAGCCCGGGTTTGTGAATTTACCGCGCTTTGATCACCGCCGCCGTCCTACTCATCGTTCCCCACGAAGCTCCGGTATTCCACAAAACGTTGATTCGATTTCGCCCGGTCGATGACACTAACGCTCTTCTTTCCCGGAAAAACACAATGGGCTCCCATCTGACCCAAGGCCTTTCCAAGGCGGGCCGGTCTCTTGAATAACGTCCGTTCAGTGCCTTGGTTTCGGGTTATGTAAATGCCGACTATTTCTCTTTCGTCCAGGCTTTTTTGAATAATTCCCCAAGGAGTTTACGTTGTTCGGGGTCAAGACTTTGCATGATCTGGGCAGGATCGAGCCCCTTGATGCGCTCTTCCGGTGAGAGAAAAGGCAGTCCTTCCAAGGCACTATCTCTTTTGAGATCTTCGATCGTGTATGCCATGTCGATATCCTCCTCCCGGTAATAGGTATAAAGTTCACGGGTGATGGTTGAATGATCGTTACGTTTCCAGTGGAAATGTTCCTCACCGAAGTGGACCTTTTCAGGTATGCCGCTGAAGAGATTCCAAATCACTCCCGCAAACACTAGCATGAACAGCCGCGTGAGGCCACCTCAAAAGCCCAATATTTTCAGGCACTTATTTTATTCGTGAATAAAATAGCCGGCGGTATGTATCAATATCGTTCCATTTCTTCGAACCATTCGGGATGACTTGAATCCACCGCGACGGCCAGGGCCATTTGGCGGCGGCCTTCTTCAATGCGACCCAAGCGAAAGGCCAGGCGGGCTCGGGCGGCTCTTGCGGCCGCTTTGTCGAAGGGATCGGACGCCAGTTGCTCGGCTTTCAGGGCATATTCATAGGCAGGCTTGAAGTTCAGGCCGTTGTCGGCGCACCAGTGGGTAAATCGATTGAGGGCGGCAATGTCGGTTTGCCAATCCGGGGACAGGCCGGCCGTGTACAGTCTAACGGCTTCTTTTTCGTCGTTGCGATCGTGGAAGGCCAACTCCGCCTCGAATACAGCGACCTCTTTTTGAATGTAGACATCGCCGGGCTGTTGTTTGCCGTATGCGACGGCCTGCTTCAGGGCAAAAACAAGGCCTTCTTTGGAATCTGCCGCTCGCGAAAGCGTCATCAGCTGTTTTGCCAATATAAGCGCTCGTGATGCGCCGATCAGTTTCTTTTCGTATAGTTGGCGTCCCGTATGCAATAGTTCGTCAAACGGGATGCTTCCCGGTGATTCTTTGGATAAATTTACAAGTAATTCGTAGATTCTTACCTGGTGATTGGGCGCGCCGGGAGGAGCGAGTTTCCGGTAGTCCTGATAGTAACCCAAGGCATCGAAAAGGTCTTTGCCGTTGTCGTAATAAAGGGCCAGGACCAGGGCATCGCGATGGTCCGGGTTTTGGTCAAAACGCGCCTTGCGTTGATCGATGTCGCCGGGCCGGGCCAGAATGTCTTGAATGGTCTTCACGAAGGGTTCGGCGCCGTTGTAGCCGGAAAAGCGGGCGATGGGCGACATGTCGGCATTCAGGAGTACCCAGGTGGGCAAACCTATAGCGTGGTAGCGGTCCCGTATCGCGGGGTTGGCGTCCGCATCGATTTTGACCAGATGCAGGGTTTCGGTGAGCGTCGCGCGGAAGCTTTCTTTTCGTTTGTACTCGCGATTGAATCGCTGACAAGGCACGCACCAGGAGGCTGTGATATTGACCAGGATGGGTTTGCCGTCGGCTTTGGCAGCGGTCGCGGCACGGGCCAACATGGCTTCGCCCTCGCCGGCAAAAACACCCAGGGACAAACTAACAAAGAAAAGCGCCGAATAACGCATCGAACCCCCAATTACCAACGATCATAATGGAAATCATTACGTAATATGTTATAGAAATGTTCGTAGCCTGGCTTGGACTCAAGGCGATAATTACGCTCCGGTCATTCTTAATCATGCAAGGCACAATTCAATAATGGAGAAAACGTATGCTTTTATTGCTGGCAATTTTGTCATGGGAGAATCCCCGGGCTGTCGATCTGGGCGATTTCGAACTGTATAACGAATACATTTCGTTCGCGGTCTCGCCTGACGGCGTTGTTTGCTTGATCAGTCATATGGATGCCCAGGTCATTTTCCTCAACAAGGATCTGGAACTCATCCACCGCAAGCACGACCAGGGCGAAGGGCCCGGCGAGTTGAAAATGCCCCGTTCTGTTTTTTGGGATCCCGATGCAAAAAACTTCGGTGTCTTTGACCTGGCCAATTCGCGCATCTATCGGTTCGACCCGTCGGGAAAACTACTGAGCGAGAAGAACCGTTCGGCGCGAACCTTCACCATGCTGCCCGGAAAGAACGGCAGTTTCTACTACCCCATGCAATTCGTAGACAAAAAATACCGATCCGAGTTGTATCACATCACCCCCGGCAAAACGACTGAGGAAGATGTCAAGAAGGTCGTGCACACCATCGATCTGGTGGGCAGTCGCAAAATGACGCACGCCATGGCCGGCAACCGCAAGATTTCGTTCGTCCTGGATTGGGACGCGCTGTTGTACGCGGCGCGCGGGTCGGACTTTCTGGCTTGTAACCGCGGCGACGGCGTTGAAGTGGTCATTCTGGACCTTGACGGGAAACCCAGGGGCGGCTTCACGACCGACCTGCCCAAACGGCCGGTAGTCGATCAGCATTTGGAAGACCACATGCTGACCCTGCCCAAGATGCACCATCAGCGCATCCGCCAGGCGGTGGAATTACCGGACTATTGGCCGGTGATTCGGGATTTGATGGTAGATGAACAGGACCGGGTCGTAGTGATCGGGTCACCCACCTTCGTCGGCAAGCCGGTGCCCTACCGGATCCACCATGTGGACGGGAAACTGGTGAAGAAAGGGGAGCTGTCCGGTCCTCCGGTGGGTATCGCCGGCAACCGTTTCTACCTGATCGAGACCAACGATGAGGGTGATCGGTTCCTTAAAATCCATCCGATCGATTGATCGTTTCCGGCTCCGGTATCCACCGGCTCAGGCGGGTACCGGGTCGGCATCAGTTTTGGCTTTTGTCGGCCAAAGCCTCCGAAAGTCTCGCCATCAGATAGGCCAGGTACCATTCGGCCCGGTAACCCAAGCCCAAGCGGTTATTGGTGGGATGGAAGAAGTCTTTGAACACCGCCTGACGCAGGCGGCGTTCGGGTGACAAATCGGGGGTTTCGGCCGGATCATTATCGGTAACGGTCAGCGCGCCGGCGGCCTGGAGTCGGTCGTGAGTCGAGGCGAAACGCCTGACCGCTTGGACATAATCCCCCGGCATGCCCGTATTCGAAATGTCATTGTCCACAGCGCTCCCCAACGCCCCGAAGTATTGCAGAAAACCGGCGCGTTGCAGCGCCCATCTTTCGGCAAAGCTCGCGGCCATTCGTTCCAGGATTTCCTCCGTATGCGCCGCGTCGCCCGATTGTTTCATTAGGGATGCAGCGTGGAACCGGCGCCAGAAGGCCTGGATGCGGGTGTAGAAACCGGCTGCTTCCGAGGCGGTCATACCGGCGCCTTGCGCAAATCCGAAGTGAAGTTGAAGCGCTGTACTCATGGCCTCTTCCTCGTTGCCGAAACCCGAGGCAAGGACGGCGATGGAATCGGCATGGAAGAGCTTGTAGGCATTGTCGTAACCGCCCTCGCCGCCGTAACGGTTGGGTTCGATTACATAGGCGCCTTCCTGGGGCGGGACCGGAAACAAGATGCTGCCGTTGGGATAACGCCGGTCGGGCGTCAGCTTGCCGAATGCCTCGGGATTGGTTCGGAAATGATCCTCCAGAGTTTCACGGACCCGGGTGCGCACCTCCTCCAACTTCGATTCCTCCACCTCCAGGCGCAACATGATGTGATTCTCAGGCGCACCGAAGCGAATGAAGTAAAAGCGGTCGACCTCCGGTTTCAGCGCCTCTGTCAGCGGGCCGATTTGGGAGGTGAGGAGGTCGGGCTGACAGACATGGTCGCAAAATATGGAAACGGCAAGCCATGACCGGCTCATGGTTCCTCCTTTCGGGAATCTTGCAGGCTGCACCGATGCAACAGGCCGCCCTTCATGGCCTCACTGACCTGGGCGAGAATAAAGGCTGTCATTTGATCGCGTTGATCCGGCTCCGTGCCGAAATGGGTGCAGGCCCTTGCGATCACCTCAGTTGTATTCCGGGGTGAGGCAAATTGTTCCATCAGATAGGCGATGGGTTCGGGGATGGGCCCCATGGCCTCCGTATGGTCGGGTTGCAGACGAAGGAGCATGATGTATTCTCCGCTTTCCCCCGGGTCGTCGGCACACCAGTTATAACGGGTCCGCACCAGTTGAACATGATCCGACAACACCAGTTCGGTTTCCGCCAAATCCGGCCCCGCGGTGAAGGCGTCCTTCAACCGGGACTTGAAGCGGCTGTAAAACGGGTTGAGGCGAACGTCAAAGGCTAGTTTTTTGCGTTCGAAAGCGTAGGCATCCCGCAGTCGCAGGACGGCCGTTTTGTCCAGACGAGCCGCTGCCTCCTCCGACATCACGCGGATATCCTCGGCAGGCGAACAGGTTTTCACCGAGGGGAATTCGGGAACATGGTTTTGGAGGATCGAGGCGGTGCGTGGAAAAGCGTGGTTCAACAACCGACGGTAGATGCGATCTTCGGAGAATTCAGGGCGCCTCTCTTCGAACGGACGCTTGGGGACGGCGGCTTCAGGGCAAAGCACGGAAGGGACCTGATCCGGGTGGGTCAATTGCAATAGGAACCAGCCGATGCCAGCGTAGCCGAACATCAGGCCGGGTTCGATAACACCATCGTGATGATGGGAAATCTCGGTCAGGTAGCGGCCGGATTGTTCCCGGCGCTCCTGAAACACCAACCGCGTTGCCTCAATAGCTCGGTCCAACCATTGCGGTTCTTTCAAAACACGATAAGCTTCCAGGAAGAGCGCGGCATTGCCGAAGCTGCCGTGACACAGAATATGGTGCACGACCTTCCGCCCCGGATCGATAACGGTTTGCGAAACTTCATCGGCCGCCCGTTGAAAATCAGCCAGACAGTTGTCATCCCCCGTAAGAGCATAACTACGCAGCCTGGTCAGGCCGATGCCGGCGGCGCCGTGGCACCAAAAGGAGAATCGGCGGGGCCGCTCGAACATGGAGGCGTCATTGCGCAAGGCGGCCTCGGTGAAAGCGGCTTGCTCACCCGGCCGGATGTAGAAGGCGCGGTAATCGGGCCAGCCGCCGTATTCAGTTCGGTACAGGCTGTTTTCGTAAGCGTAGGCCATGTGACCCGGCAGGTTCAAGCCCGGCTCGCCCAAATAGTGCGCGGCAAGATGGAACGCCAGGCCTATGCCGGCAACCCCGTGACCCATGCCGCATAGCCCGCGGACGGCTTGCGGGCGCCGATCCCAGAAAAGGCCGGTTTCACTCACGCGGGCTCGGTTCAGAAGTTCGTCCAGGCAGAACATGGCGGCGTCCAGAACCGGGGCGGAACCGGTTTTCTCATGCAATCTCAGTAATCCGATTAGAATCCCGGCCAGGCCGCCCAGCAGTTCGCAATCCAATTCGGTATCGGCCAACTCTTCCCGAGTGGGGGCAAGGGCCAGGGCACGGTCCAACCATCCCTGCTCGCCGCTCACCTCGGCAAAACGGAGCAGAACATGGGCTGTACCCAAGCGGCCGAAGTATAGCGAGGGGCCCGGGTCGTTTCGCTCGATCTCGGCGAGCGACCCTTTCATGGCGGAAGCGGCGATCCGATACCAGTGTGCGCGCCCTCTGATCCGGCTCAATTCCAGAAAGAACAGGGCGACACCCGCGGCGCCGTCAAACAAGCGGCCGGAGGGGGTCAGGTTCGGTGCGTCGCCCTCGCCGGCGGCCGGGGCATGCCAATACATCCCCTTGTCGGTATGCACCGCTTCGGCCATGATCAGGTCGGCAATGCGATCTATTTCGGCCAGGCACTCTTTTTGGAAGGAGGGCGGCAACATGGTCACGATTCCTGGACGAATACGGCGCCTTGGAGGCCCTGGCGAATTTGCTGCAGCAAGACGGCCCGCGCCTCCTGAACCGATTCCGGGTGGTCCCCGGCGATGAGGCGGCTGACGTGATTTACCTGTTCGGAAACCAGAGCCCCGCCGCTGAAGGACCGGAAGAAACGGGCCATGACATCCGGCAACGGATAGGTTCTTTTTCCTCCCGGGGTCAGATGAACCATGACCGGAGTTTCATTTTCGCTCATACTGCCGGATAAAACAACGACCTCCGGCGCAAGTTGCAAACGACGAGCCTCCAGGTCCGCATCGTCCAGGGCGCTCAGGGCTTCGTTGCCTTCCTTATAGATGGAACGCCGCATATCCAGCAGGGCGGGGCAAACGCTCGCGATCTTTTGGAAGAGCGCGTTTTCTTCATCCCTGATACGGCGGACTTCCGGCGCAACGTTCGTTTCGCTTTCGAACAATCGATCCATAAATGTTGCGGGGTGCAGGGAGGCACCGTCGGAGATTGCTGCTTCTTCGAGCGTCTCGTCCAAAGCGGCGGTTGTTCGGGGAAAGGCGGCATGCAGGAAGCGGCGCTTCAGTTGGCTCGGCGTCGCGTTCAGGTTGGGGAAAGCTGTCATATCGCCCCTGAAAACCGCGTCCGAACGCGGAGCCAGGATACAGGGCGTCCCCTCGGGGTCCAGAACCCGAAGATAGAAATAACCGATGCCCGCCAGGCCCATCATCAGGCTGTCGTGGGGAGGACCGTCGCCCGACGGCGAGGTGCCGGAAGGATAGTATCCGCGCCGGGATTCCCCCACGGACAGGCAATCCTCGGCAATCTGTTCATAAGCTTCCCGGGCGCTTTCATCACTCGTGACTCGCGCCGCCTCCAAAAAGAGGGCCGCGTTGCCGCCGCGACCGTGGCAGAGGGTGAAGACAGCGGGATGGTCCGGTTGAGTCAGCGTTTTGATTCGGGTATGAGCCAGGGCCCGTTCGGCATCTTCGCGAAGCTCCGCATTGCCGGTCAATTCCCAGCCGCGAAGTCGGGCCAAACCGATACCGGCAGCGCCGTGGCACCAGAAGGTGAAATCACGATCGCCGATGAAGGGCGCAGCATCGAATCTGGATGCGGCCTCGCGACATTCGCGATAGCGCGGGCTGTCGGGGTCGATGTGAAAACGCAGGTCGGGCCAGGTGCCCGTCCGGGCATCGTAAAAGGAGCGCTCGTAGGCAAAGGCTCGTTCGGCAAGCCGGTACAGGACGGGGCGGTTCAGATAACGGCCCAGTTCCAACAGGGCAAAGCCGATGCCGGAATTCCCATGACCGAAGCCGCAGGGAGCAGGGCCCGTATTGCCGTTACCGGTCCACCAACACAAACCGGCATCGTGCCACACGGCGCGTTCCAGGAGCGAGCCCAAGAGCCGGTCCATCGCCGCCAACAAGGTATCGTCACCCAAGTCCCGGTGAAGATGGATCAAACCGACAAGACTACCCGCCTTGCCGCCCATGAAATCGTCCGCGCCGGAGCGGCTGAGTTTTTCCATGCCGGCGAGCAGTTGGGGAAGCACCCGGTCCGGCCGGCCGGTTTCGCCGGAGACATGTTGAAGGCGCAACAGCATGAAGGCGACGCCCGCGAGGCCCAGGTGGAAACCCCCGGGACGAACGGAGCCTTGTTCCACGGCGCTCACAACCGTTTCGGCGCGCTGTTTCGCGGCTTCCAAAAACGAGGCGTCACCGCTCTGCCGGTACAGTTCCGTAAAGAATAGGGCAATGCCGGCCTCCCCCATGTGGAGTTCAGCGGTTTCCGCCCTACGGGTCGATAAGGTTCGGCCGATGCGCAACGCTTCTTCAAACATAGCTTTCCTATCAAGTCGTATCTGAGTCTCGACCATAAAAATACCTTTGAAAACTATCGTAAATAAAAAGGCGGTGCGATTCAGCTGTCGATTTACAGGCTTTTCAACGTGCGGGCCGTATGCTCTATGAGAGTTGCGGATGAAAAGGGCAGGGCCCGTTCCATCCGCAACGATCAAAGGTTAGGGACCGGCCAGGATGGGCACATCACAGGTGGACTGGCAAGGCTGGCATTTGGGGTCGGCGACGTCGCAGCTGTTGAAACCGCCGCGGATGGTGCTTTCGAACTTCTCATCGCTGGTGACGAAGGACAGGACTTTCAGGCTTTCAAGCGTTACTTTGTTATTCATAAGCAAATCTCCTATTTCGTTTCTTGCAGTGCCTCAATACCGAAAGGGGTCAGTAGAGTCACATATAAGGAATCGCGTAATCGCTTCGAAATACAGGTCACAGAAAATGAAGATTTTCTGATTTTTTTCTCTATGCCGCCCGGTCGCATGCGCTTCAGAAGAGTTTCCACCCGGTTTCGCCGGAGATCATCCGCTCCGGTGCCCTGTTTCGCTGCTTCAAAAAATGAGGCATCGCCACTCTGCCGGTATAGTTCTATAAAGAACGGCGGAATGGGCTTCACCCACGTTTCGATCCGCGGTTTCCGTCTTTCGAGTCAGCAAGTTTCGGCCGATACGTAACACTTCATACATGGTTTTTCCAGCAAGTCGACATCTCAATACCAGCAATGAATACATTAAATTTAAATCCCGTTAATCATACTATTGAAATCACAAAGATCGTACGATTCACCAAGCAATTCACAGTCTTTTTGACGTATCGGTTACACGCTCCATGAAAGTTGCGGATGAAAAGGGTTTGCCCATTCCATCCGCAACAATCAGAAGCTCATAGACTTAGAAAACGATGGGATCATCGCAGGTAGACTGGCAGGGCTGGCATTCGGGCCTGGCGTCGACACAGCTGTTGAATCCACCGCGAATGGTGCTTTCGAATTTCTCGTCGCTGGTGACAAAAGACAGAACCTTCAGGCGTCCAAGTGTTACTTTGTTATCCATATTCATTTCTCCTAAATTGTTACTTGCAGTGTTTTCTACTGAGGGGATCAGTAACAACACTTATAAGTCATAACGCAATCAGTTCGAAACAGGGGTCACAAATAATGAAGGTTTTCTGTTTTTTTCTCTCCCCCGCCCGGTCACGAGCCCTTACCCAATAAAAAAGGCGCGGAAAACCGCGCCTCTCTGCTTTTTTTGACCCGGCAACGCCGGCTTACTTCATTTGCATCTGTTTCTTCAACTGGCGGGCGATGACCAGCTTCTGGACCTCGGAAGTGCCCTCGCCGATGGTGCAGAGCTTGGAATCGCGCCAGTACTTTTCAACCGGGTAGTCGCGCAGGTAGCCGTAGCCGCCGAAGACTTGTACCGCTTCCTCGCCGCACATCACCGCGACCTCGGACGCCTTATACTTGGCCATGGCCGATTCGCGGGTGACCGTAAGGCCCGTATCTTTCATGGATGCCGCGCGCATGGTCAGCAGGCGAGCCGCATCCAACTCGGTGCCCATGTCGGCCAGCTTGAACTGAATGCCCTGGAAGTTGTCGATGGTCTGGTTGAATTGCTTGCGCTCGGCTGCATAAGCCAGGGCATGTTCGAACGCACCCTTCGCGATACCCAGGGAGAGACCCGCGATGGAAATACGACCGCCGTCCAACACCTTCATGGCCTGGCGGAAACCGTCGTTGATCTCGCCGATCAGGTTCTCATCCGGTACGAAGCAGTCTTCCATAACCAGTTGGGCCGTCTCCGAGGCGCGCATGCCCACCTTGGTTTCCTTCTTACCGCCGGACCAGCCCTTGGTGTCCTGATCCAGGATGAAGGCGCTGACGCCGTGGGTGCGGTGGGCCGGATCGGTGGATACGAGGACCACGGCGATTTCCGCGCTGATCGCGTGGGTGATGAAGTTCTTGGTGCCGTTGAGCAGCCAGCCGCCGTCTACCTTTTTGGCTCTGGACACCAGGCCGCCCGCATCGGAACCACTGCCCGGCTCGGTCAAACCCCAGGCGCCGATATGTTCGCCGGAAGCCAGCTTGGGCACGTATTTCTGCTTCTGCGCCTCGTTGCCGCACTGGTAGATATGGCCCATGCACAATGAGTTATGCGCCGCTACGCTGAGGCCGATGCCGCCGCAATAGCTGCCGATGGTCTCCAGCAACGCCACGTAATCGACGTAATGGTAACCGGAACCGCCGTATTCCTCGGGAATCAAAATACCCATCAGGCCCAGTTCGCCCATGTCGTGGAACAGTTGTTTGGGAAAATGCTCGGTCTCGTCCCACTTCATGACATTGGGTTTGATCCGTTCCTCACAAAAGCGGGCAACGGTATCTATCAGCACAAGCTGATCATCAGTATAGTCAAACTGCATTCAACACTCCTCATTCGCGTCTCGGTTCGCCCCGACCAGGCATAAAAAAGGCCGCCATGTAGTTTGTTCGGCGGGAAAAGCTATGGTTCCCGGCCTAAATGAGGGAAATGGTTAGGTGGGCGAACAATCCTTTCGGCAGGGCACGGCCTACCGGAAGACTTTTAGCCATTATACCCCAAATGCCGAACCGGGTGGGTCAATCAGAAGCAGTAGCGTGGAAAAAAGAGATTCGATTTGAATTGTGGGCGCCTGACAAGGGCCGGCAGCTACACCCTCTAGACTTGTGGTTAGCAACGATAAACGAGGTGACTACATGTCCACGGAATTGATCGGCCCCGCTTTTTTGTTTTCGACCGTTTTCCTGACCACCCTGTTCCTGGTCTTGAACGCGGCAAGCTTACCCAAGACCCGTCCCCATAAGCGCCGCAAGGCCCACCGCTTCCCCTCTCGTTAGGGGAAGGGGCTCCCGGGAGCCGGCGCTTCTTTCGGTTGTACCCCACTATTCCCTTCCGAAAGAGGCAAAGGCTCAGTCGGCTGCGAACGACGTCCGGGAGCCCTTTTTTTTATGCGACAAACTTAGCCGAAGTCAAGCCGTACCCGATCGTGCTTCATGCTATGCTGAGCCTCGAAACAAACATGCGGCGGAGGCTGAGACATGGATCGCGAATCATTCCGCAAACTGGGACACCAAATCATCGACTGGATTGACGAGTACATGGCCGGGGGGTATCCCGGTCCCATTGCGCCCATGGATGCAAAGCCGGGAGACCTGCTGGCCAAACTTCCGGAGGCCCCGCCGCAAACGGCTGAATGCGGGGAGGATGTCCTGGCCGATTTTCACGAGCTCATCCTTCCCGGCGTCACGCACTGGAACGACCCGCGCTTTTTCGGTTATTTCCCCTGCAATAACAGTCGTGCGGGTACACTGGGCGACCTCCTGGGCAGCGGACTGGGCGTTAACTGTATGTCTTGGGCCACCAGTCCCGCCGGCACCGAATTGGAAATCCGCATGATGGAATGGTTGGGTCAGATGATCGGACTCCCCTGGCCCGGATGCATTCAAGACACCGCGTCCACCGGCACCCTGGTCGCCATTCTCTCCGCGCGTGAAAAGGCCGCGCCGGTCAACCAGCACGGCTACTACGGTCAAAAACCGCTGGTCGTCTATACATCCGAACACGCCAATACCGTGGTGCTGCGCGGATGCTGGATCGCGGGTATCGGCGAAAACTACCTGCGCCAAATTCCCTCGGACAACCAAACCTTCGCCATGCGCGCCGACATCTTGGAGGCCCGGATTAAAGAAGACCTGGCCATGGGCTTGCGTCCCTGCCTTGTGGTCACCACCGTGGGCACCACCTCCTCCACGGCCGTGGACCCGGTGGCCGAAGTCGCTGAACTCTGCAAAGAATACGGTATGTGGCAACATGTGGATGCGGCCATGGCCGGGACCGGCGCCATTCTGCCCGAACTTCGCGAATGGCTGATGGACGGAGTGGCCGAAGCGGACTCCTTTTGTTTCAATCCGCACAAATGGCTGTTTACCAACTTCGATTGCTCCGCCTATTTCTGCAAAGACCCTTATTACCTGAAGAAGGCACTCAGCATTCAACCCGTCTTCCTGGACACGGCTTACGACGGCGCCGCCGAGAATCTGCGCAACTGGAGCATCCAACTGGGCAGGCGTTTCCGGGCGCTGAAACTATGGTGGGTGATTCGCTGCTACGGCGTGGAAGGGTTGCGGGAAAAAATTCGTCTCCACCTGCGCATGGCGCAAGCCCTGGCCGAGCACATCGCCACCGACCCGCGCCTGCACCTGTTGACGCCGCCGCGTCTGAACACGGTTTGCTTTCATACCGGCGACGATGAGAAAACGCGGGCACTGATGGAAGCCGTCAACGCGTCGGGCAAGGCTTTTCTCACCCAGACGCGTCTCGATGATCACTACACCATCCGCGTCTCGTTCGGGCAGACTCATGCTCGGTTCGAGGATGTGGCCGCCCTCTGGGAACTGATCCGGGAAAACCTGGCGCGACTGACTTAGACGTGAACGCCGCAGATCACCTTCAACATATCCATGGTGGTGACCATGCCGGACAGTTCGTCATCCTCCAGAACCACCACGCGATGGATGCGGCCTTTCAGCATCATCTCGGCAACTTCCGCGACCGGAGTGTCGATGTCCACGTAGAACAGCGTGGGCGTCATCACTTCCTTGACGGTCAGGTCGGTGTTGGTCTCCAAATGGAAGCGCTCAGCCTCTTCACGGCTTAGAGGCAGTTCCCAGCTTTCCTGGTAGAAGGTTTTATTGGCTTCTTCATCGGCTTGCAAGCGTTCGGTTACGGCTCCATTGCGGGCGAAGTCACGTAACGAAACGACGCCGACCATGGCGCCTTCCTCATCGACCACCGGCGCACCGGAGATCATTTCATCGACAAACAGTTTGGTGGCACGCGTTACCGACATATCCTGCGGGACCCAGATGACCTCCTTGGTCATGATGTCCCTTACTTTCAGTTCACGCATGGTACCCTCCTTGATCGGGATATGTCCCGTCTTTGTGAGCTTCTTAACAAAAGCTGTGCCGGCGGCTTGGGAAATGCGCCGAGAGTGCTTGAAACCATTGTATCACAAACATTTTTGCTAACCATAACTCCGATAGACAATGCGCCCGTAATGAGTCTGAATCGTCGGCTTGGGGGAATTTCCTCACCGTGGGGACAGGCGCTCAAGCCGCCGGACGGCGGACTCCGCCTGAAGGGAACGGGAATTCGGTTTTCGAAACGGTCGCCGCTCCAGCCTGTTTCGGGCTTGCAAATGAGCCGGCCTGCTGAGAGAAACCGACTAAAAGTTCACGGCAGAGTTACCGGCAACACACCAAGGTTTCTAAATGGCTCGATATCTCAAGAATCAACTGAGATTACGCCTTCTCAATAAGTCGGGGTAAGCAAAATCAAACCTGGCTCCAGTCGAAAGTCAAGTGACACCTCACTCTGCATAAACACCTATTTGGTCGAAAGATGTTTTGTTTTTCCTGTTAGCAACAAAGTTAATAAAACCTGGACCTCGATTGTTCCCGGGAAGAAATCAAACAAATTGCGGCAAATTTGAGGTTGTTACCGCCTCATGCCACGACTTAGACAAAGCCCCGGGACCCGGATTAAATCGATCGGGCCCGGTCGGGTTACCGGATTTCAGGTTTCGCTTCAGTCGCCGGGAACGGAGCCCGATAAGAAACAAGGGAGTATTTATGATCGAAGCAGTCGGTAACAGCAGCGCGTTATTACAAGCCCAGGCACAGCTCCAAACCCGGTCGGGGGGCGCATCCCCGGTCAGTGAGCCGGCGTCTGCCTTCGACATCGCCTTGCAAATTCAAGACGTCCAAGCCAAGAATTTCCGCAGAACCCTGGACGCCCAAACGCAACTTTTGGACCTCCTGGCTTAATTATTTTTCTCTGAGACAAGGCCGCGGCGCAACCGCTTCCATCTTATGAGGACGTACCTCTGTTCCAGGCGGTCCTATAACCTGTCCCGGGTTCACGTCCACGCTGCTCCGTTTAATATGGGGCCGGTGGGACCCAAAACCAGGCAGGTACCCGCTCAGATCCCAAGAGACCGGTTTTGCGCACCGCATTCAAGCGCGGCTTCCTCTATCTCCGCAATGGGGAATGTCATCCACAGTGACGTGCCGTGGCCCTCGCCCCGGCTGAGGAGTTTGATCGTGCCGCCCATCCTTGTGACCGCGTTGGCGCAGTAATGCAGGCCGAACCCCCGGCCCTCCGGTTTGGTCGTGAAGCCCTGGCTGAAGACCCGGCTCAGGTTTTCCGCCGCGATCCCGCACCCGTCGTCTTCGATGGAAACGATCACCTCGCCCTTGCGATGGGTGGTATGAATGCGAATGGCGCCGCCTTTGGCCCCCGTGGCCCTGATCGCCTCCTCCGCGTTTTGTACGGCGTACATCAGAACCCTGGAAAGGATGGACTCATCGCCCTCGATACAACGGATCGATTCCAGGTGGAGATGAATCTCGATTCCGACCGTCTCCAGATAGGTTTTTTCCTGATCCATATATTCCCGGATCAGGCGATTGATGTCCACCGGCTGCCAGGCCCGTTCACGGTAAATCCATTCATTCTGCTTTTTGAGAACCGAAGCGATATTGCCCGCCTGCTCGCGCAGACGGTCCGTCTCTTTGCCGATCTTTTGCCAGCCGGCATCCAGGGCGCCGGCGCAATTGATCACCAGCGAGGTGAGCCGCCTGCCCTTGGGGTGCTCCCACAAATGTCGGGTCAAGGAGTCAGCGCTTTGCAACAGGCCGGCCATACGGCCCAACAGCGCCAACGGGCGGTTGTCGGCGCAAACACCTTCCATCACTTGGAGAGAGACATTGAGGCTGTTGAGCGCATTGCCTATCTCGTGTAAGGTATTGGTAGCGATCTCGGCCATGCCGGCCTGGTGGGCCGTCTCGATCAATTGTTTCTGGGTTTGCAGCAGTGCGCGCGTCCGCTCGTCCACCTTTTCTTCCAGGCCGCGGTTGAGATCGAGTAATTGCAGGTGGGTTCTGACGCGCATCATCAGTTCGTCGCGCGAGAAGGGTTTGGTGAGAAAGTCATTTCCGCCGATGGTGAAGGCGGTCACCAGATCCTCGAGGCCGCCCTTCGCCGTCAGAAAGAGAATCGGCAGGTCCTGGACATGGTGATCCCGGCGCAGTTGGCGACAAACCTGGAAGCCGGACATGCCGGGCATCATCACGTCCAGGATCACCAGGTCGAAGGGAATCTTCTTTTCGAAATAGTGCAAGGCCTCGGGACCGTCATTGGCTTCGACGACCTCGTAACAGCGGGGGGCGAGATGGTTGGCCAGGACCCTGCGATTGACGGGATCGTCATCTACGACCAGGATGCGGAAATCCTTGAAATCCACCTGCTCGGGGGCGCATGGCAGTTCGGCCGGATTATCGGGAACCCGCTCCACGACCGGTAACATTGCCGACGGTTCGGGTTCGGGCCCCGGCAGGCGGGGTATCGCGGAGGTGGTGGGCAGATCGAAACCGAAGCGGGAGCCGTGACCGGGTGAGGAGTCCAGCGTCATGCTGCCGCCGTGCAAGTGAACCAAGTGACGGGTGATGGCCAGACCCAGGCCGGTTCCGCCCTGGGCGCGGGTCTCGCTGCCGTCGGCCTGCACGAACGAGGCGAAGACGGCATCGTGTTGGTCTCCGGGAATCCCGGGGCCCGTATCCTCGACCACGATGCTTACCGCGTTGCCCGTCAAGCGGGCGCTGACGGTCACCGAGCCTGATTCGGTAAACTTGACGGCATTACCGATGAGGTTGAAGAAAATCTGCTGTAATCGGTCTTCGTCGGCCGAAACCGGTGGCAGGTCTACAGGGACGGCGTTAATCAGGGCCAGTTTCTTACCGGCCGCCAGGGGCCTGCAGAGGGTCAGGACGATATCTGCCGCGGCGCGCACATCGACCGGCGTTTGGTGGAGACTGATCTCGTCGTTGCGCATCTTGGAAAAATCGAGAATGTCGTTCACCAGGTGGGCGAGCCGTTGACCGCTCTGCACGATCATCACCAGGTTGGCCTCCATCCGCGGGGCGATCTTGCCCGCGGCGCCGTTGATCAGTGATTCGGCCAGACCGATGATGCCGTTGAGGGGCGTGCGTAGTTCGTGGGAGGTATTGGCCAGGAACTCGTCTTTCAGTTTGTCCACGCGGCGCAGGTGCTCGGCGGTGTCGCGTTCCTTTTCGGCAATCGTCCGCTGCTGATCGGCAATCACGCGTTCGCGCGCCAGCCTGTCCCGCTGCATGCGCAGGTACCAGGCTATGCAGCAAAGAAAAACCAGCAAGTAAAGTACCCTGGCCGGGGTGCTCGCCCAGGGCGCCGGCAGCATCTTCACCTGGAGGGCCGTGCCGGACTCGCGCCACGGACCGCCCCGGACCTTGCTCTTGACCCGAAAACGGTAGGTTCCGGGCGGCAGGCCCGTGTAGGTGGCGCGGCGGTTCTCGGCATCGGTGGTGACCCACTTTTTATCGAAGCCTTCCATCATGTAGGCATAATCGGTTCGCTCCGGCTGAGCGAAATCGAGAGCGGCCAACTCGAAGCCGATCATCCGCCGGCGATGATCCAGAACAATGCGTTGCGCTGCCGGCAGCGGGCCGAGGAGAGGGCCGCTGCCCTCCTCGACAGGGTTGACCGGGCGATTGTCCAGTAGAAGCTCCGTAAGCACCGTCGGTGCGAGAGAGAATCGCATTTTGACCTGTTCGGGGTCGAGTACGTTGAGACCCTCGGTGCCGCCGAAGTAAAGCTTATCCGAGTCATCGCGGTAATAGCCGTTGTAGTTGAATTGCCCGGCCTGAAGACCGTCGCGGTAGTCGTAGCTTTTGAAGACATCCTCACCGGGTTCCCGGACCGCCAGAATCATCGTGGTGCTGATCCAGAGACGGCCGCGCTTGTCCTCCAGGATACCCAGCACCGTGTCATTGGACAAGGCATGGGCTTTGCCGAAGCGAGTGAACCTGCCGCTTTCCCTCTCCAGGCGGCCCAGCCCGCCTCGGGTACCTACCCAGAGCCGGCCGGCTTCATCTTCGTAGAGGACGTTGATGTGGTTATGGATGAGGGAAGTCGGGTCATCGGGATCGTGGAGATAGGCGGTAAATTTGTCGGCATTCCTGTCTTTGCGGCCGAGACCCATCATGGTCCCAACCCAGAGCGTATCGCTTCGATCCGCCAGTAGGGAAAAGATCACGTTACCCGGCAAGCCGTTGTCCGGGGCCTTGTGCCGGCTGAAGGTGTCCGTATCCGCCTCGAAACGGTTCAAGCCGCCCTCCAGGGTCCCCACCCAGAGCCGGCCCGCCGCATCTTCGGCCAGAGACGTCACGAAGCTGTGGCTCAGGCTGTTCGGCGCTTCGGGGTCGTTGAGGTAGCGGGTAAAACTCTTCCGGTCCTTGTTCAAGCGGTTCAAACCGCGTGCCGTACCCACCCACAATTCCCCCTCGCTTGTTTCCTTCAGGGAGAAGACGTTGTCGTTACTCAGGCCCGCGGCATCGTTCGGGTCGAACAGAAAGTGTTGGAAACGATCACTGCCGGCTTTGCGGCGGTTGAGACCCCGGGAGGTCCCCACCCATAGATCACCGTTGCGATCCACGGTAATTGCCTGGGCGGAATCGTGGCTCAGTCCGCCCTCCGGCGGGAAGCTTTTGGTGAAGGTCTCTACCGGTAATGCATTCAGGTCGCGGCGCAACAGGCCCTGGCCGCTTCCTACCCAGAAGACACCGCCGCGATCCTCGAAGAAACGGTATACCTCTCGTATTCCGTTTTCGGCAATCCCACCCGAGGGAATCACCGTCTCGAATCGAGATGCATTGGGGCGATAGTGAAACAGCCTCCCGTCCGTTGTTCCGAGCCAGAGGGTACCGGTGGAATCTCTGAACACCGCCTCTACGCCCAGGCTGCCCTCCTCACTCAGGAAATGCGTCATGCTGTCATCGGCGGGATCATAGCGGTTGACCCCGTTCCGAGTTCCTATCCAGATGCTGTCGTCATAATCTACATAGAGTTCCAGGATGATATCACCGGTAAGAGCGTTGGGGCTGCCTGTCTCGGCGCGATAACGGGTTGCTTTGCCGGTGTCGGGGTTCCAGCGGATCAAACCCTGCTTGTAAGTTCCGATCCAAAGGTCGCCGTTACCGGACCGGGCCAGTTCGAGGACATTTGCTTTCAAGTCGATCGGATCCTCGGGGCGGTTCAGTTGCCGCTCGAAACGCAGGGTCCGGGGATCGCCTTTGTAGAGACCGTAACCCGACCCGACCCAAACCGCGCCTTCTCGATCGAGGAGCAGGCAATGAGCGGCTCCCAAATGTTTGGAGAGTTCGTCGCCGTCGTCAAAGCGGTGAAAACGGCCGGTATCCGGATCGTAGCGGTTCAAGCCCTCGCCGAAGGTGGCCGCCCAGATGCCGCCGTCGCGATCCTGGACGAGGTCTTTGATGACATTGCCTGAAATCGAATGGGGATTCTCCGGTTCGTTCTTGAAGACCTTGAAGCTGTAACCGTCGAAGCGGTTGAGGCCGTTCATCGTTCCCACCCACAGGAAACCCCGCTCATCCTGCAGCACGGCGGTGACGTGATTGGACGAAAGCCCCTCCCGAAAAGTGAATAGGTCGAACTCGTGCCGTGTGGTCCCGGCGGTTGTCAATCCGCTCCAAAAAGCGAAAATCAGCGCAAATCGAGACCACACGTAGCGTTTGGACAACATGAATCGGCATCCCCCGGTTTTCCAGCGGCAAAGGGATTTCCTTATGGAGCCCGGGCATGTATCGATCGACGGGCCGTATCTGCCTTTTTCTATCGGTTATTTTCGAACAGGCACGAAAAAAAGGCAGCCTAAATAAGTTTATCGACAGCTGAAGACTTAGCCTTGAGTTTAATTATTCAAAGCCTGCAGGCTCATCCACTCGATCCCTCCGGGAAAATAGGTGCCGTTTAGAGAAAATCGATTGGTTTTTTTACGTTACATTCCGACAGGGCAGAGGGAAGGCATTACCTTCCCTCCCGGTCCGTTTCAGCTGTGTTTTTTGCTCCAGGCGATGAGTTCCTGGACCTTGGCCCAGGCCTTTCCGGAGCTGACGGCCTCGCGTGCGGCGTCGAAGGCTTCGTCAATGTCCGCGTAACGGGAACTGGTGTGCATTGCGAAGCCCGCGTTCAAGACGACCATGTCCAGGCAGGGACCTTCCTTGCCGTCGCGCAGCACTTCCTCGAAGATTTGCCGGTTCTTCTCCAGGTTGCCGCCGCCCAGGTCCTCCTCTCGGCACAGGTCGAAGCCGTGTTGGCGGGGATCGAAGATGTAACTGTTGAAGGTTCCGTCCTTTACCTCGGTAACCTTGGTGCGGGTGGTCAGGCTGACCTCGTCGCTGCCGTTTTCGCCGAAGACCACGTAGGCGCGTTTACCCATTTTGGCCAGCACGTCGCCGAACAGTTCAGTCAGGTCTTCCTGGAAGACGCCGATCAACTGGCATTTGGCGCCGGCGGGATTGGCCAGGGGGCCGAGCATGTTGAACATGGTGCGCACGCGCAGACCTTTGCGGACGGGTACAGCGTGTCGGACCGAGGGGTGGAAGACCGGTGCGAACATGAAACCGATGCCCACCTCGTCGATGCATTCCTGGATTTGGGCCGGGGCCAGGTTCAGATTGACCCCCACGTCTTCCAAAAGGTCCGCGCTGCCGCAGGTAGAGGAAACCGCGCGGTTTCCGTGTTTGGCCATGGTATGACCCGCACCCGCGACCACGAAGGCGGAAGTGGTGGAAACGTTGAAGCCGCTGCCGCCGTCGCCGCCGGTGCCGCAGTTGTCGATGGCTTCCGGGTCCTTGACCGAAATGGTGGTGGCGTAGCGCAGCATGACTTCCAGGGCCGCTTTCAATTGGTCGCCGTCGATCTCGTTGCGCATTTGCAGGCAGAGGAAGGCGCCCGCGTAGATGGGGTCCAGTTCTCCGGCCATCAGCTTGTCCATCACCTGGGTCACGTCGTCCGGACTGGCCGGCTCACCGGCCATGAGTCGTTGTAGGATCTTCTTCATTCAGCTCCTTCCTTTTCAGCGTCGGTTTCATCGGCCGGCAGCCCGGTCCCGGCGTGGGCGGGCTCCGACCACTTGCGCAATATGGTGGATAATTCCTTGTGTTTCACGGGTTTGCTCATGTAGTCATCCATCCCGGCGGCCAGGCATTTGTCGCGATCGCCGCGCAGGGCATGGGCGGTCATGGCGACAATGGGAACGTGGAGTCCGGTGCCGCGTTCGCGTTCGCGAATGGCCCCGGTGGCCTGATAACCGTCCATCAACGGCATTTGACAGTCCATAAATACAAGATCATAGCGCCCGCCCGCCAGCATATCCAGTGCTTCCTGACCGTTGACGGCCATTTCGGTGACACAGCCCAGTTTCTCCAGCATTTTTCTCAACACCTTGCGATTGATGGCATTGTCTTCCACCAGCAGAATGCGCGGCGAATGGTCGTTGAGGGCCAGCCGCGCCAACCGGTCGGCATCATCGGCCTGATCGGGCGCATGCTCCCGACTCGCCTTGGTCAGCATGCTGTAGATATCGGTCAATTTGAACGGCTTGTTGAGATGCGAATGCCGGTGGTCGTCCAGACGACCGCGTTGGGAATGCGGGGCCAGAAGGATGGCTTTCCGCTTACCGGCGGCGAGAAAACGAGCCAGGCGCTGTTCGCCTTCGGTGGTTCCGGCAGAGAGATCCACGAAGGCCAGGTCATAGGGAGTTTCGTTCTCCAGGTATCGTAAGGCCTCGGCAGGCGTCAGGGTTACGGGGTTCAAATGCCAATAGGTCAACTGGTGGTGAATGAAATCGCGGTTCACCTGATGATCGGAAATCACCAGGACCGCGGGGCGGCCCAGATCGCGGCGCATGGTTACCCTGGGCTCGGAACCGGCCAGGTCCAGGGGCAGTTCAAAGCGGAAGGTGGAGCCTTTGCCGACCGTGCTTTCAAATGCGATCCGGCCGTTCATCAGTTCGCAGAGTCGCTTGGAAATGGCAAGGCCCAGGCCGGTGCCGCCGAAGCGCCGCGTGCTGGAGCTGTCCGCCTGGGCAAACGGTTGAAAGATCTTGCCGTGGTCCTCATCGCCGATGCCGACGCCGGTATCGACAACCTCGAAGGTGTAGCGGCAGGCGCCCGCGCGGACACTGCCGGGCCGCACGTAAACGGCCACGTGACCGTTGTCGGTGAACTTGATCGCATTGTTGATCAGGTTGACCAGGATCTGGCGTAATCGGTAGGGATCGCCCAGCACCATGGCGTGAATGTCATGGGGCACGAAATAGACGATCTCCAGCTTTTTCTGGTGGGCCTTGGTACTGAGCAGGGCGACCACGTCCTCGATGACCTCGCGCAGGTTGAAGGCCTGGTAGACCAGATCGGTTTTACCGGCCTCGATTTTGGAGAAGTCCAGGATGTCGTTGATGATATTCAGCAGCACCTCGCCCGAGGAGCGGATGGTGGAGGCGAAATCGTATTGCTCATGACTCAGGTCGGTGTCCAGCAGCAGTTCGGCCATGCCCAGCACGCCGTTCATAGGGGTGCGGATCTCGTGGCTCATATTGGCCAGGAAGTCGGATTTCTGACGGGAGGCGGCCTCGGCCAGTTGTTTGGCCTTCAGGAGTTCGCGCTCGTGATGTTTGGCGCGGGTGATGTCGTTGATGACCCAGGTCGCGGAGCCGCCCTGCTTCTTCAGTGAAACGGTGATGCGCAGATCGCCTTGTTTCAAGGAGCCGCCGGGGTCACCGTAGGAGCCCTCGGTCTCCACGATCACGGTTTCGCCGGCGCGGGGTTCCGGCAAGTCGGGCACCAGTTCGTCCAGGGTCATGGTGACGGCCCGCGCTTCGTCCAGGCCGAACATTTCCGCGGCGGCCTTGTTCAGTGTTTGGATCCGGCCGTCGGAATCGGTGCTGACGATGGCCTCGCTCACCCCGTCCAGGATGTGGTTCATGCGCGACAGGGTGGCCGCCAGGATCTTGCTCTGCTCTTTCAACTTGTGCTCGCGCTGCGCGGACAGGCTGACATCGGTGATATCGATAAAACAGTAGTGCTTGTCCAACTCGTCGCGAAAGGATTTGACGACCACCCGTTGCGTCATTTTCAAATTTGGGTCGTAGGGGTGTTTCAGAGGAAAGGGATGAGGGGTGAAGGCGCTGGAAAGTACGGAACTCTGCCCTGAGATCAGGGCCTGTTGCACCGCTCGCAACAGTCTTCCGGGCAGCGGGTCGGGAAAAAGCTCCCGCAGGGTCTTGCCCTCGGCCTCGGCGGCGGAAATGCCTCCTGCCTGTTCCAGCCATTGGTTCCAAACCACGATCCGGCCCTCGCCGTCCAGCACGATCTGGCCATGGTGGGATAATTCGTGAAGTTTTCGGTTCAAGAAAGGGAAGTCGTGCATGAATCAGCTTTCCAGCATCTTCCTGAAATAATGTTCCAATTGAGCAACCAGGGTATCGACCGAGGCAACATCCAGGAAAAAGCCGATATGTCCCTCCAGGTTCTGGCTGGCAAGAGAGAAATCCATTTGCAGGTGAAGGACGGCGCGGCCGGTGCCGTCGCCCAGGGTTTTTTCCAGAACGTGGGCGCATTCGCCCGTGTGCAGCAGGGGAACCTCGGTAATGATTTCCGATTCGAAGAGATCGGCCAGGGCCGAAATCACGGCATTCAAAACGATATTGCCCACCTCGGTCAGGGCCTCGCCTTCCATCTCGGAGAGTTCTTCCACCGGAATGGTTTCGCCCAACATGATCTTGACCAGTTCCAGGCTCTCCTCCTCGGAGTAGAGCATCATGGCGGTGCCGTCGAAGGGGCCTCGAAAGGTTTCGCTGACGCCGCAAACCTGGTCGCCGGAGCTATGACGAATATCGGTTTCAAGTTCTTGCAGAGTTTTGAATTCCAGGGTCGGCACGGAGAGCATGATCTCCTCGCCCCCGGCCAGCTCACTGAGTGACGCGGCGGCCTGGCCGACGCCTATATTGAAGGTTTCCTTCAGCAGGTCGATCTGGGTCTCGCTCAGATTCATGATCCGGACTCCAGGGCCTCGAAGAGGTCCTTGACTTTTTTGGGGTTGAGCGGTTTGCGCATGTATCCCAGCCCCAGGTTTTCGGCTTTGGCTTTGACCGCATCCTGGATATTGGCGGTGCATAAAGCGATGCGATCGGGCGGGATGCCGGGCACCAATTCGTGGGCCAGCTCGATACCGTTTCTACCCGGCATATTGTAATCGAGAATAATCACCGGGCGCTCCCCCAGGTTTGGCACTTGTTGAAGGGCCTCATCGGCATTACCCGCTTCCCGGCATTGATAGTCGGGCCGAATGGCCTTGATCCAGTGTTTCAACATCATTCGCGCGGCTTTGGAGTCATCGACGATTAGAACCGTGGTCATCTTCCTACCTGTTGTCTATAGCGTTTCAGGAGGGGGGCGCCCGCGGCCCTCATCAGTATATCAGGCGTTATTTGCGGCTCCCGATAGTTACCCTATCGGAGCTTTCTTAGAAAAGTGGATGCATTTTTTAACACCCGGTAAAGCCGGAAAGATCGCTTCGCTTCATCGAAATAAGCGGAGGGGCGACCGCACGTTTCGCCGGCAACCCGCTTTTCTTCGATGCAACGGCAGTCTGTGAACCACGGAGCCGAGTCCGGATGATTAACGCTGTAACACGCTAAAAACCGGGGCGGCCTCATCTACTTTTTCCCTACCGTTTAGCTCTAAAGTTTGTTTTTCCTTGATGAGGATTTTACTAAAACCGAGAAAATAACTTTATCCAAGTCACGACAACTGTTAGAATATTTACCTGTGGCCCCAGGCTCCTATGCTTTCAATAAAGCAATACATCGTTTCCTTGGATAGATCTTATGCTCAGCCGCCAGGAAAAACAATTTGCCCAGCAAATGTTCTCGGCCAAGGTAGCCTTGAATGATGAAGCTACGTTCGCCCGCCTTTTCAGCGGCGTTATGTCCAGGCGGGAGAATGGGTTTGCCCGCATGTCCCTGGCCACCGGCGGAGGTCGGGGGAACGGCGAAGCCTACTGCACCGCCGATCACCATATCTACCTGCTCTATGGTGCGCATATGGTGACCAACCGGTCCAAGACTGTCATCGATATGGCCGACCTGGTGCTGCGTTCCTGCCCGGATACCCGTTCCTTCTTCATGGTTTGCAATGATCGCTTCCGCGGCGCGCCCGAACAACTGGCGGACATCTTGAAAGAACTGGGTGAAAGGCATCCCGATATCTATTTCGATATCTTCCTGCCTGCCGAACTGGCCGATCTGTTTGCCTCGTTGGATGACGGCGCTACCTTGGAGATCATCGGTCCGGTTCCGCGACCGGCGAAACTGGTGCCCGCCGGGCAGGATAAAATCGCCCGGGTCGTGCGTCGCGCCCTGGCTTTGAGCAATCCGAAAGCTACCAAGACCCGAAATTCCTTCGATTTCGAACGCTTGGGCGGCCATTTTCCCTCCCTTTTGGAAGGCGCATCGGCTTTCGCCGAAATGATCGACCCCAACTGTCACCCCGATTTGTGCCGCGCCTTGAAAACGATCTACAACGAGGGCCGGTACTTCTGCCCGGAGGGCGAGAACGGCAATTGGATCTTCTGCTACATGCTGGACCGTTTGGGCGGATCGGAAGATCCGGAGACCCAATCAGCAGCCCTGGCCGTGTTGGCCTCCTGCCTCAACGTGGAAATGAGCCTGCGCGACAGCGCCTAACGCGTTACAAGGCGGCTTTCTCCAGGCTTTTGGGTTTGTCCTGCTGGTTCATATGGGCTGGGTAGGTGGTCATGGCAACCGAGGCCAGGGTGTCTTTGCGTAACTTGTTCAACTCTTCCTCGGTGATGCGCATCATTTGGGCGATCTTCTTGCGGCGCTCCGGGAACGAGAAGTTGATGCGATCCCATTCATAGGCGCGCAACACGCGCAGGTCTTGCGGGGTGAACTCGTCGGATATGATGGAGGAATCGGACCAGTTGAGCCCTGTTTTCATGTCACCTTCCGCGCCGCGAAGGAGACCCTGTTCCATGACCGTCTTGAACAGCGGCGTTTCGGGCAGCGGTTGGTAGATGAAGAACTTGATGTAATCGGCGTTCAGGCTCTCGGCGTAGCGGATGGTGGCGCGTATTTCATCCCAGGTCTCGCCGGGGAAGCCGATAATGAAATGAGCGTTGACGTCGATGCCCAGGCTCTTGGCCTTGTCGATCATACGGCGGGCGTAGTCCAGCTTGACCGGTTTCTTGACGATTTCCTTCAGCACCCGCTCGACGCCGCTTTCGATGGCCATGTCCACGTATTGGCAGCCGCTTGCGGCCATGGCTTCCAGGATCTCGTCGTTCAGGTAGAAGACCGAAACCGCGATAGCGTTCCACTTCAGGTTCAGGTTCTCCCGCACCATGGCCTTGCACAGTTCTTTGGTTCGCCTGCGATTGACGTAAAGGTTGTCGTCGTCGAAGATGATCGAGGTGATGCCGTAGTTTTCCTTCAGCAACTTCATCTCTGAAATCACGTGTTCCACTGAACGGGAGCGAAAGGGTTTGCCGCTGATGGACTCGATCTCGCAGAAGGTACAGCCGATGGGACAACCGCGCGAGGTGAGAATGCGCGCATAGGGCAGGGTGCGCGGCGAGTCGACACTGATACGTTGCAGGGTTCGGGTGTAGCGTTCGTAATCCACCAGGTGGTAGGCGGGCAGAGGCAATGCGTCCAGATCTTGGATAAAGGGCGCCTTTCCGGTGAGGATGAGATTGTCGTCGCAGCGGTAACCGACCCCGCGGTCCGGCATGTCGCCGCGACCCTGGATCGCTTCGAGCAGCGCGGGAAAGACGTATTCGCCCTCGCCCAGCACCAGGTAGTCGATGTTAGTGTCCTTCCCCGCAAGTTCCGGGGCCTGGGTAGCATAGATGCCGCCCAGAACGGTAACGATATCCCGATCCACTTCCTTCACCAGGCGGGCGGCGATGTGCGCGGTCTCGCCATATTCCATGGTCAGAAGGGTAATGCCGACCAGGTCCGGCTGTAGACGGGCCAACCGGGACTTGAATTCGTCCGTGTCCAGATCGTCGATGTTGGCGTCGATGATGGTGATGTCGTAGCGATCCTCGATCATCGCGGCCAGCATGCAGAGATTGACGGGATGGATCTCCCAAAGCGTTTTGAAATTCCAAGCCACCCAACGCAGATTGGGCTGCACCAGCACAATTTTCGATATGTTCACAAGGCACCCTCTTGCATCCAACTAAACTTACTATCGAACCAAATGCGCCGAAACACAAGAGTTTTGACGATGATACGGCTTAAATCAGCCGGCCGGGAGCGCTATCGGACGTTGCGAAGCATGTGCATTTGCTTGCGCCATTCGTTGTTTTGTTTCAGCAGCGCCTGTTTCTTCTTGATTTCCGTCGGCGGCAGCAGGCGCAGCCTTTGTTTGTTCCGTTCCGTCAAGGTTTGCAACATTTTGGCCATGAGTTCCGGGAAGAGTTGTTCCAGCCGATTGATGTCCTCGTTTTTATAGAAGCTCTCGAAGGCCTCCTCGAAGTAGATGGCGCGGAGGTGGTTTCGCATCTCCTCCGGTACCACGCCCAAGGTTTCTTCCAGGTTCAGGTCGTGGTCGTGATAGATGAACTCCAGCACCCAATGACGATCGTGAAAGACGTTGGATAGGATGTTGTGCAGCATGTTGCGGTGGTCTTCCTGCAAATCCTGCTCGAACCGGGGTTGGTGCATCACGTAGTAAAGAAACTCCTGCTCCACGTAGGTGAAGGGGTTCTCCGAGGTGCGGCCGGCTACCCTGCGTTTTATTTCCCGTTTGGGTTCCGGCGACACGGGCGGTTTCGGCTTCGGCAGCGGCGGCTTGGGCGGCGAGGGCAGTTGCGCCTTGGTCGGGGGCGGTGTTTTTTCCTTCGGCGGTTTCGGCTCCAAATCCGGGATACCTGGGTCGAAGTTCATTTCACTGTCGATCAGGGGATTGCCGAATTCGTCCACGGGAATCATTTCATCCAACATGTCCGGCGGGATGTCGGGTATCATGTCCGGCGGCGGTTCCGGGATTGGGGTCATCTCCTGGAAATCCGCGGGCTCCGGCGGCGGGTGGCCGAATTCATCGACAGGAATCATTTCTTCCAGGGCATTGTGCGGGATATCGGGCATCGTATCCGGCGGCGGTTCCGGGGTTTCGGCAGGAGGTTGCGGCGCCCGCGCTTCTACCGGAGCGGGTTCCTTCTCCGGTGGCGGCGACTTCGGCAGAACGGAATCGGGCAGCGCCGGCTTGGGGCTGAAATCGCCGTGCAGAATCTGGATCTCCGGGTAGGGACCCGCCGGCCGCTTTTTGTCCCACTTGCCCCAGCCTTGCCGACCGCCCTTCCAATCGTCCCGTCGCGGCCCGCCGCCGTAAGGGGCATGACGCATTTGTTCCTGAATGGCGCTCAGGGCCGACGTCCCCGCCGGCTCCGCGGGTTGTTCCCGTTGTTTGGTCTTGCTTTCCTTGGGGCGTTTCGACTCGAAGACTTCCTGAATAACGGCCGGCGGCAGATTCATGTCCTCGGCCAGGCGCTCCAACCAATGGTTTTGCACCACGGGATCGGCAATCTTGTGGAGGGTTTGGGCCATCTCGCCCACCACGTTGCTGCGTTGCCTGGGGTCGGTTTCCAGGTCGGCGTCCCCGGTCAGGTATTCCATGAGGAAGGTATAGAAATCGCGAGCGTTCGCAATGTATTCCTTGTAGGCGGCGACACCGTTTTCCTTGATGAAGTCGTCCGGGTCCTGTTTATCGGGCAGGCTGACCACCCCGATATCCAAATCGATCGTCAGCAGGGTTTCAATCGTCGCCCTGGCCGCTTTGAAGCCGGCGGCGTCCGCGTCGAAGTTCAGAATGACCCGCGTGGCGAACCGCTTCAGCAATTTGGCCTGTTGCACGGTGAAGGCGGTCCCCAGACCCGCGATCACGCCGCCCACGCCGGCCTGGTAGACCTGGATGGCGTCCATATAACCTTCCGTGACCACCACCTCGGGCTTCTTTTTCAAGAAAACCCTGGCGAAGTCCAGGTTGAAGACGTGCTTGCCCTTCACATAGATGGGTGTTTCGGGCGAGTTGATGTACTTGGGCCCTTCGCCCTCGATCAGGCGGCCGCCGAAAGCAATGGGGTGGCCGTAGACATCGCGAATGGGGAAGATGACCCGCTCGCGGAACAGGTCGTAAGGATTGCCGTTGCGGGCCACTTTGAACAGGCCCGACTTCTCCACCAGCAGCCGACGGTCGTACTTCGCGGCCAGGTGCCGGAACAAGTTGTCGAAACCGCCGGGCGCCCAGCCCATCTTGAATAGGGCGACCGTGCTCTCGCGCATGCCGCGTTTGAGCAGGTATTCCATGGCCGGCTTGTTCTTGCGCAGTTGACCCGCGTAGAACTGAACCGCGTCGTCGTTGATATGGCGGAGGGTTTCCACCAGGTCCCGGCTGGGCCCGCGCTTGCCGCGCCGCTTGGGCAGTTCCACACCGGCAATATCGGCCAGGAAGTCAAGCGCCTCTACAAAGGCCAACCCCTCGATGTCCATGGCGAATTGAAGCAGATCCCCGCCCTTGCCGCAGCCGAAACAGTGGAAGAAACCCTTCTTGTCGTCCACATAAAACGAGGGGGTTTTCTCATTGTGGAAGGGGCAGCACGCGGCCAGCTTCCCGCCCTTTTTGACAAGCTTCACATAACGGCCGACCAGGGCCGACATGGACAGGCTTTCTTTAAGAAGGGCAACTGCATCGCTCACTGCTCATTCCGGACGGACCAGGACAGGCTGCCAGGTCTTGACGCGTACGTTATTATCCTCGGGCGGGGTGAATTTCCATTTGTACAGGTTTTGGATGAGGGCGGATTTCAGGTTGGGGTCCATATCCTCATAGCCCGGCATCAGCATCACTTTTTTCACGCCGCCGGTTTCACTGATCAGAGCCATGAAAACCACGGTGCCCACGCGGCGGGGAATCTTGACGCCGTCGGGCAGGGGTTCGCGATAGGTAACCCTGCCGGGTTTCATCTCGTCGGTAAAGGGCACCAGTTCACCCACATCCACCACTTCCAGGGCGCGAGCCCTGGCTCGGGCGGCTTTAAGATCGGCTGCCATTTTGTTGTTTTCTTCCTGGAGATCGCTGTTCTCGCGCTTCAGTCTATTACGTTCCTGAATGATCTTCAGGCTGGCCCTGGATTCGGCCTCGAACTCTCTCCTGGTTTTATCGCGCTCGCGAATCGCGTCATCGCGCTCGGATTTCATTTTGTCGGTTTGGCTCCGCAGATCGGCCGCCTGTTGATTGAAGCCGGCTTCCTGCTCCGAAAGTTGGGTTTCCAGACCGGCGATCTTCTCGGAGCTTTCCTTTTGCAGATCGGCGAGTTGTTTGCGGGCGTTGTCTCTTTCTCTTTTGGTTTTGTTGAGTGTCTTGCGCGTGCCGGTGAGGTTGCCCTTGGTGCTTTTGAGGTCTTTTTTCGTATCGGCCAGTTCCTTGTCGCGCGCGGCCAGCTTACCTTCCAAATCCTTCCTGGCTTTTTCCAGATCCCTGTTGCGTTTTTGGGCGGACTGGAGCGCATTATCCAGACGGCCGATATTACCGCGCGCATCCGCCAGCGTGGTTTCTGTATCGGCCAGGTCGGTGTTGACGGCCTTCAGGTCGGAACTGGTGGCGGCCAGGGACTCGGCGGCCTGCTGCACGCGCTGTTGCAGTTCCTGGTGTTCGGCGGTCAGCAGATCGAAGCGGTAGAAGAAATAGCCGCCCCCGGCGGCAGCAATCACGAAGAGAACGGTCATGATCCAGAACCCGGCGCTGCTGCCGCCCTTAGGAGCGGGTTTCACCGTCTGACGCGGCTTCTTCTCGCGGCGCGGCTTGGGTTCTGATTGGGAGGGCGGGAGGTGCACGTTGATGTCGGAGTGCAGCTCCATCTGATCGAAATCCAATTGCTCTCTTTCTTGTAAAGGCTTTTTCTCGGTCATTTGAGGATGATGACTCCGTCGTCGAGGAATTTCTTGATGATTTTCAGGCACACATTCTCGCCGAAGGGCGAGATCTTGACGATCGATTTAACGTCCCACACACCGTTGATACGCGAAACCAGGAAGCCCTGTTCCGGGCTCAGCTCCATTTTGGTCAATTTTTCCATGGGCATGTTGAGGCAGGGAATCGCATTGGGATTGACCAACTCGCGCGCGGTGGTTTCCAGACGCTTCTCCTTGATCTGTTCCTTGAGCTTCCTGACGTCAGGACTGTCGGCGGCAATTTCCTCCAGTTTGGTGATACCGGCTTCGGCATCGGCGAGTTTGCCCTCGTTCATCAAGCTTTCCACGTCCAACAGCATGTCTTTCAGGGCGTCGCGATTGCCGGCGACCGTGGTCTGGATATACTGCGGACGGTAGTCGCCGACCTCGATCAGACCGGCCTCGTGAAGGTCCAACATGGCCTTGAAAACCTGGTAGCGGGTGGCCTTGTAGAGGCGCGTCAATTCATACAGGGAGCGGGTGCCGTTGATCAACAACAACAGGCGCGCCACGCCGCGGTCCAGCGGCAGCGACTGATAGATCTTTTCGATGTTGGGGCGCACCACGATCAATTCGTTGGGGAAGACCTGATTGATGCGGCTCCATTCATCCTCGCGTGTGGCGCCTTCCAACACGATGTGGGTGATGTCCAACTGAAGGGACGGCATCTCTCGTTGCGGCAGTTGGTCATCTTCGAACTCGAAATGGCCCTCCTTCCACAGGAAGAGATCATAGATGATCTCTTCCACGATGGAATGGAGGACCTTGGCCAGTTCGTCTTTGCCCAGTAATCCCTTTTGCAAGAGGATTTTGCCCAGCAGCACGTGATCGCGCTTCTGGTTCTCCAGGGCCTCGGTGAGCTGTTGTTCGGTGATGCGTTTGGTGTAGAGCATGAACTGCCCGATGAACTCACGGGGATCGTTGGACGTGGCGGAGATGATCACGCCGTCCTGGAAGTAGACTTCCTTTTTGACGGCGTTGGCGCCATCCAGATGCAACGTGCCGGTTTTCTGGCCCGTTTGCAGCCACTGGAACACTTCTGCCAGCGACATGGTGGATATATTGCCGTTGATTCCCATGGAACGGTTACATGCCCCTTGCGATTGATGGATTAAGGTTCCTGTAGGAAAGGATACCTGTAGTCGGTGACCGGCACAAAGTTCTCTTTGATGCTGCGGACGGAAGTCCAGCGCAACAGGTTCATGGCGCTGCCCGCCTTGTCATTGGTGCCGCTTGCGCGAGCGCCGCCGAAGGGCTGTTGGCCGACCACCGCACCGGTGGGTTTGTCATTGATGTAGAAGTTGCCGGCCGCGTGGCGCAACGCCTTGGATGCCTGGTCGATCACGTAACGATCCTCGGCAAATACGGCGCCGGTCAGGGCGTAGGGCGAGGTGGTGTCGGTCAATTCCAGGACCTCTTCGAAGGTTTCCTCGTAGGGGTAGACGGTCATGACGGGACCGAAGATTTCCTCGCACATGGTTTTGAACTTGGGATTGGTGGTCTCGATGATGGTCGGCTGAATGAAGTAGCCCTTGCTCTTGTCGTACTCGCCGCCGCAAATGATGGTCGCATCGTCGGCATCGCGAGCGTAGTCGATATAGCGTGCTATCGGGTCGAAGGCCTTTTCATCGATGATGGCGTTGATGAAGTTGGTAAAGTCACGCGGATCGCCCATCTTCATGCTGTTCACATCGTTACAGACATCGTCCTTGATCTTGTTCCACAGGGCCTTGGGAATGTATGCGCGAGATGCGGCGGAGCACTTCTGCCCCTGGTACTCGAAGGCGCCGCGAACAATGGCGGTGCGCAGGGCATCGGCGTGAGCCGATTCGTGCGCCACGATGAAATCCTTACCGCCGGTTTCACCTACAATACGGGGGTAGCCGTTATAGTTGGCGATGTTCTCGCCCACGGTGCGCCACATATATTGGAAGATACCGGTGCTGCCGGTGAAGTGAATCCCGGCCAACCCGGGTTGATGCAAGGCGGTGTCGCCGATTTCCTTGGGAGGACCGGGCACGAAGTTGATGACGCCGGGAGGCAGACCCGCTTCCTGCAGCAGCTTCATGATGTAATAGCCCGTATAAACGGTGGAGGCCGCGGGCTTCCAGATGACGGTGTTGCCCATGATCGCGGGCGCACTACCCAGGTTGCCGGCAATGGAGGTGAAGTTGAACGGCGTGATGGCCAGGATGAATCCTTCCAACGCACGGTACTCGGACCGGTTCCAGGTGGGATTGGGCGAGTACATGGGCTGCTCTTCCATGAGCTGGGCCATGAAGAAGGCATTGAACCGGAAGAAATCGATCAGTTCGCAAGCGGCGTCGATTTCGGCCTGGAATACGTTCTTGCTCTGGCACAACATGGTCGCGCCGTTGAGGTTGTTGCGATGGGGTCCGGCCAGTAATTCAGCCGCTTTCAGGAATACCGCCGCACGCGATTCCCAAGGGGTTTCCGACCAGTGCTTCCAAGCTTCCGCCGCGGCTTCCACGGCTTGTTGGACATGACTCGCGTCCGCCTTATGGTAGCGACCCAACAAATGCCCGTGATCGTGGGGCATGACGCAATTGCCGAAATTCCCCGTTTTGATTTCCTTGCCGCCGATAATAATCGGAATTTCAATCTGTTCCCCTGCCATCTCATCGAGCCTGCCTTTAAGGCTCGCTTTTTCGGGGGAACCCGGGCCGTAATTCAAAATCGGCTCATTGTCCGGTACGGGGACAGTGAAAAAACCGTGAGACATGCCTCGCTCCTTTATCTTCAATGAAATGCGGGTCTAATGATCGACCCTTCCTTAATGCCGGGCTCCAAAGGACTTCCCCATCCCCTGGCCCCGAGGGTAGAGGTCGATCTTGAATCGACTCGAACGCCGATTCCAAACCGCCCCACGCCGACCATGATGGTATGCGCCCCCAAACAGACTATTATATCAACTTTGTAAAGGCCGGCCAGAGGCGCGAGGGCAGGTTTGCCAATCTTTTCCAGGGAACGCTCCAACTCACCCGGTTCCAGTCGGCCGCGTCCATCGGCACGAATCGGCGAGACACGGGCAGCCGTTGCTGTCGCGACCCGAAACGAAAGGTCGAGCCGCGATGTCACGCCGGCAATCCACGGCCGCAAGCTGGCCCGCGTCGTCCCGTTCAGTTCAGTTGACTCATGATGTTGCCGCGGATGGACTCGATATCGCCGGCGCCGTCCACGTGAATGACCTTGACATTGCCTTTATCGGCAGCCCATTTTTCGACCACGGCGACGCCGCCCAGGGTGCCGCCTTCCTCATCGAAATAGATATCGTGACGTTGATCGATCGCGCCCATGTCCACATCATCGGAACGCACGGTGACTTCGGCGCCGCATTTCCAACAGACCAACTTGCCGTCCACTTCCTTGGGCGCAATGGCGTCGATGGCCGTATTGTTGGGGTGCCCGTTCGGGCAGGTGCGGCGACCCATCAAGCGATCGGCGCAGATCCCGCGATCCAAATCGATGGTGATCACCACATCCAAGGGGCTGTCGGCAACTTGCAGGGCGTCGATCAGGGCTTCCGACTGGGCGGGGGTGCGCGGAAATCCGTCCAAAATCCAACCCTTGGCGCAGTCGTCCTGTTGCAGGCGGTCGATGACCATGGGAATGGTGATCGAATCGGGAACCAATTCGCCCTGGTCGATATAGGCCTTGGCCTTCTTGCCAAGCTCGGTGCCGCCTTTGATATTGGCCCGAAAAATACCGCCGGACTCCACGTGAGCCAGGCCGAAATGCTTGACCAGATGGGCGGACTGGGTGCCTTTGCCGCTACCGTTCGGGCCGAAAATCAGGATTCTCATGCTACCTCCAAAACCGGTTAACTCAAACTCAAACCCTCATCTTAGATCGAATCGGCAGATCCAGGCAATTTTCAAATTCGAAAAGGGTGCGATTAGAAGTAGATGGTGCGGCCCGGCTGCTTCCGGGTGAAACACTATGTAAGCTGCATGGGGGAAGAAGTGTCGGTTAAATCCGGTAAGCCCGTGACCGTGATGGTGATAACTTGAAAAATTCGCCCGGCGCAAGCAGCCGGGCGAAGAAAGCTCGTCCACGAGAGACGAGTTTTTTCCATCGGAGGACAGAAAAAGTTTAGTAAGTCGTGGTCTCCCGGACGTCGAAACCGCTGACTTGATAGGCGTCTTCCGCTTCGATGTAGCGGATGTAAACCGTAACGGTCACATAGGTCACGACCAGCGAGTAATCCGGGGGAGTGCTCTTCAACTGGAAGGTGACGGTGCCCCAGTCATAGTCGCCCTCGGGTTGCGCAAAGTAGCGGTAAGCATTTTCGAAGGCGTTGTACAGGTCGTAATTCTCGCGTTGATAATGGCGCATCAGGCTTTTGGTGGGTTTGTGGTTTTCGGCGGCCGGCATGGGATTGCTGAAGGTACGAGACGGCGCGGCCGCGATGGTGGTCAAGGCAACCGCGAAAACGACTAAAACCAAACCAAGGCTGATGATCTTTTTCATTTTGGGACCTCTCTAAATGAGGTGCGGCGGCCGGCGAGCGGGTCGGTCGGCCGAATGCACGGGCTCAAGAACCCTGAAGCGGCCCAAAAGGTATCACATAAGGCGACATGCGAGCGTAAATTGAATGTAACCGTCGTTAAAAGGTCGGTTTTTCAAAGCGGAGGCGCCTATATATCCTCCGCCTCCAGCAGTTCCTTGAAAAGTTGGAAATCCTTGTCCACCTGTTCCGCATAGTTGAAGGCAAAGGCGGCCACTTCCTCCATGAATTCGTCGCGCTTTCCTTTGACCAGATCTAAAACCGCGTGCTCGAAGGCGTGGGCGGAGAGGTCGGGATCGGCATCGTTGCCGCGCGCGTGCGCCGTTCCCAGGATCGTGCCCCAATGGTGGGACATGGCCAGAAAATGCTTGGTTTTGTTCAGCTTGTGCAGCTTGAAAGCCTTCTTGAAGGGTGAGCGTTCGCGGACGGAGAAAGAGCGGCCCAGGATGGTGATATAACCCAGGGTAGGATCGGGATCCGTCAACATGGCTTTTTGCGCGGTAGCCACACGAAGCCCGGCCCGTTCCTCGTTGAAGCGGTTCAGCAGACCGGCTTTTTCCTTTCGGGACAAAATGGGGAAATAGGAGGGCAGCCCCTGCTCCTTGACATCCAGGATGTGATCCTCATCGGGGTCATCGGTCTCGCCGCGGATCAAGATGTAGTAGCGAGGGGTACCCAGAGACCCCACGCCCGCGCCCAAGCGGCGGGCCACATCCAGTACCGTGAAGTAATCCTCTCGACCGCGCAAAGGCGAGTCCAAGTGGTCTTTATAAAGAGCCACGGCCTTGCTGAGAATACGGTAATCGTCTTTGCTGACGGGTTCCAATTTGGATCTACCGGTAGCAAAACCGCGTTTGTTGCGGCGCAATACGGTCCAATCCTCCAACATGGCGCGCCGGCTGTTGTGTTTTTCCGCTTTCTCCAGGAATGCTTTAAGCGGCCCGTGTGTGTTTGCGGCCGTTACCAGGGCATAATCGAGGCCGCCCGCGTGCCGTTCCAGCGAATCCAAGTACTCCTTACAGAACTCAACCACAAAATCGTGGATCTTCTTATTGGAGAAATCATTCTCCTGTCCTTGCAGGCACAGGGAGGAAGCCCCGCGAAGGACGTCGAAATAGTAGGGCGCAATCCAGGCTTCATCGAAATCGTTCAGGTCGAAGACCACTTCTCCCTCGCCGGTGCAAAAGGCGCCGAAGTTGTTGATATGCAAGTCCCCCTGAATCCAGGTGCGCGTTTCCCCGTTGTGGAAGGAACTGCTCTCGGGAAGGCCGATCTTCTTCAGGTCGTGATAGTAAAGATGCGCCGTGCCCCGGTAGAAGGCGAACGGCGACAACGCCATGCGTTTGTACTTCTCCGAACGATCTTGAAGGGAAAGCATACCGTTGTAACGCCATAGCTCTCGAATCACATCCTCTCTTCGTTTGCTCCCATGATAAGGTCGCCATTCCGTCGGCAGTTTGCGGCCCATAAGGTTTGTCCTCCCGGATAGTTCTTGCTATTCATTCTAACAGTATCTTGACAATAAAAGTTTTTCCTATCTATCTTGACGCGGCTCATCCCGAGACCGACCGGCGGGCTCGGCGTAGTATAATGCCCGCTATCGAGGAGTTTCGGCTTGAATAAACCCAAACGTCAACAGATCATAGACACTGCCATGGAACTGTTCATCAAAAACGGTTTCAAGGCGACGACCATGCAGGAGATCGCCGACTCCTGCGACATGTCCAAGGGCGCTGTTTATCTGCATTTCCGTTCCAAAAACCAGTTGATGCTGGCCATGATGGAGCATTTCGACGATCAGGTGCAGGCCGAGATTCAGCGCATTCGCAATGATCGCAGCCTGTCCCCCAGGGATCGCATGCGGGCCCAGATTTATTTCCTGTTTCGCGATGTGATCGAAAACCAGGGATATTTCGACCTGTTTCTCCGCGAAACCGGCCTGCGGGTGAACGAAGAGATCATGCTTTTTCTGCAGCGCTGCCGCTATGAGTGGCAAAAAACCCAGGAAGAATTCCTGCTCGCACTTTACGGCCAACCGCTGAAACCGTATTTGATCGATGTGGCGGCCATGGTGAACGGAATTGTCGGCGAGTACCACGTGATCATGTTGGTGGAAGGCATTCAAATCGACCTGGATCGGGTCACCGACTTCATCATGCACGTGATTGACGAGATGGTGAGCGGGCTGCTGAAGGGTAATGTCGAACCTGTATTGAAACCCGAGATGATGCCCACGCGGCAAAAAGTAGCGGCCATGTGGGCCGATCAGGGCAATGCACGAGCCTTGAGCGTCTTGGAGGAAATGGAAGAGATGCTGCCCGGTCTGGGCTTGGAGAAGACCGATGCCGAGGACGCGCGCGCCAGTCTCGGGTTGATTCGCACAGAATTGGAACTGGAAACCCCGGGGAAAACCATCATTCAGGGGATGCTGGCCAACCTTCGCGATATCGACGCCTGGGCGGGTCACCGCCGCAAGATGGCGCATTACCTGTCGCTGAAACTGCGGTGAGCGGTCGGCATGAAGTGGTTTCGCAAGTTCTCCCGCCGGACGCAAGCGCCGCCGGAACCCGAATTGAAACCCAATCAAATGACCGAGGCGCTGATCGTCAGCATGATTGCCGACGGTGCCGATTATGATCAGCTGAAAGCCTTTTTCAACGACATGCCCGAGGAAGCCTTGAAGCGCATCGTCAAAAAAGCCTGTGACGGTTTGGGATTGTTCCCGGAAGACCCCGCCGACTCCTAGATCCGAAAACGGGACCCGCCGGGCAGGTCCCGGGCATTCGAACTTATTGTCCGCCGCGATCCTTGTCACGGGTTGCGCGGAATTCGTTGCCTTCCCTCCAGTTGGGCCAGACGTTTTCTGTGCTCAGGCGGTAGCCCACCTTGTAAAACATTTGCAAGTCTTGTATCGCGCCGGAGAGATCCCAGTCGTCGGAAATCTCATCCGAGGGTTTGTGGTAGTGGTTTTCGGCGTATTCCCTTCTCTTCTCAGCGCCCCACTCCGCGCCGTGTTCCACGTGATCGCTACCGCCCTCCGCGTACATGGCGGGTATGCCCTCTTTGGCAAAACTCAGGTGGTCGGAGCGATAGAAGAAGCCCTTTTCCGGGGTGGGATCGGGCACCAGCTTGCGGTTCATCTCGGCCGCGGCGTCACGCAGGTAATCATCCAACTCCGAGTTGCCGTAGCCGACAACGACCACGTCGTTGGTCTTACCGATCGTGCTCAAGGCGTCCATATTGATAGCGGCGACTGTTTGTTTGGTGGGATAGATGGGATTCTCGCCGTAGAAGCGCGAACCCAGGAGACCTTTTTCCTCGGCGGTCACGGCCATGAAGACAACGGAACGAGCCTGTCGCTTCGGCAGCAGCGTGAAAGCCTCGGCAATTTCCAGAAGACCCGCCGTGCCGGAGGCGTTGTCGATAGCGCCGTTATAGATCTGGTCGCCTTCCAGGGACTCGTCCTTCCCTAGGTGATCCCAGTGAGCGCAGTAGAAAACGTATTCGTCCTTGCGTTCATCGCCCGGCCAAACTGCGAGGACGTTACGGGAGATCGATTCCCTGACCTGGTTCTTCAGGGTCAGCGAGGCTTCGGCGCCCAGGCTTTCCCATTTGAATCCCTTGGTATGGGCCGCGGTTTTCATGGCCTCAAAGTCTTTACCCGCCGCGGAAAAAATCTTCTGTGCGGTGGCCGCGGAGATCCAGCCCTCGACGTCCAACCGCGGTTGGTTTTTATCTTTGGCGACCAGGTCTAACTGGGGACCCGACCAACTGCCGCTGACCACGCCCCACGGATAGCCCGCGGGTCCGTCCTCGTGAATGACCAGCGCGCCGGCAGCGCCCTGGCGGGTCGCTTCCTCGAATTTATAGGTCCAACGGCCGTAGTAGGTCATGGCCAGGCCGTTGAACAGGGCTTCGTCCCTGGTCGCGTACCCGGGATCATTGACCAGGATGACCACGGTTTTGCCCTTGACGTCCAGACCCTCGTAATCGTTCCAGCCGTATTCGGGCGCCACCACGCCGTAACCCACGAATACCATTTCGGAGTTCTTGAGGGCTACTTCGTCCTTGACCTGCTTGGTCCATACCATGATCTCGTCGCCGTAGGCAAAGCTATGGGATTTGCCGCCCACGTCCACGGTCAGGCTGGTATTGGGATCGGCCAGGCTTTCCATCAGGGGAACCTCTTGGAAATAGCTGTCGCCGTTCCCGGGTTGCAGGCCCAGGCGTTTGAACTCGTCCCGGAGAAACTGAACCGTTTTCTCTTCGCCGGGGGAGGAAGGGGCGCGACCCTCGAATTCGTCGGAAGCCAGGATGGCGATATCGGCCTTTAAATCGGCCTCGATAATGCTGTTGATGGTTTCGGTAATATCGATAGCTGCCGTTTCCGCCGAGGGTTGATCGGGCTTATTGCCGCAGCCGATCAGGCAAAGAAAAAAAATACAGAGCGAAAGAATGCGCATAGGGGTTCTCCTCATCCTCTAAAGACCGGGCGCTGACCGGTCCGTGGCGATTTGAGCGATTATGACACAATCATCCCTGCTTTCAATGCCTTCAATCGAGACTTTCGCGGCTGAACTATTCAGGGACGCGCCAGAGTTGTGGGCAGATTTGGTGACAACCTCGAACCCGCTGCAATTCTGACCTATAGGGAAAGTCGAAGGAATTTGCCGGTTGTCATTTGAGTATCCGGCACCGGGTCGATCCTCGCTCGAAAAATCAAGGAAAGTTGATGCATAAAACAACCAAGGGACGCCTTGAGGTGCATAAAGGATCGATTGCTCGAAAGATGTTTTGTTCTTCCCGGGAAGAACAAAATGTCTAATGTCTACAATCCAATCCTCGATTCTTCCCGGGATGAATCGAAGATCTTATGCAAAATGTTCGTGTCTTCCCGGGATGAATCGAACATCAAAGGGCGGATCTTTATGCCTTTCCGGGAAGAATTGAGTCAATTCGGGGTTGTCAAAGGCTCATATGTGACTTTGACGAAGTCCCGCGTCATACGTAAGATCTATAATCACAGGTGTCTGATTCAGCCGTAGTAGCCTTTTCGGTAGATCAGTTTGACGCCTTTGCGTTTGCAGGTGACCTTCAGTTTGCGCCAGGCGCCTTTTTTGCCCTTGGGGGTGGTGTAGCCCAACTGGTAGTAGAAGGCCGAACCGTTGATGACCCTGCCGATGGGTGTCTGAAGATTGAACGCTTGGGTGAAGCTGCCGCCCGTGTCTCGGGCCAGGCTGAGCAAGCCGCTGCTGATCTCATTGTCGAAGTCGCGGTAGATGGTTTGGGGTATGGGACCCGCGAATTGGGAGCCCGACGCGCGTTTGTGTAGGTCCATTCTGTTATAGATGTCGAAAGCGTGGAAGACAATGCGGTTGACCGCGCAGGTATGCAACAGTTTGCGGGAGTCGCGTTGAATATTCTCATTGTTGAACAACCTTGCCGTGCGGCTGTGCAGGCTTTTATCGGCCTGTCCCATGACGTGCCTGGCCAGGGAATAGGCGGCATCCATGGAGGTTGTCGAGAAACCCGGCGACACCAACAGCATGGTTTTCAAGCCGTCCTGTTCCTCGAACTTGCGGGTCAGGTCTTGCAGTTCGCCCAACACGCGAAGCGTACGGTGGTATTGCTGCCGGATGAAGGAGTTCAAATTATCGTTGATGCACATGGCTTTTTTGGCGGGATTATTGGCGTACAGGACCATGCAGGTACGATAGGCGGATTCCAGGTCGGCCAGGCCCACGGGACCGCGCGGCAGCATGTTGCCCTTCTTCCACGGCGTGATCGGCCCGTCGTCCTCTTCTTCAAGGTCGTCCAGCAGGTTACCTTCCCCTCGGGCGGGACGCCGGCTGTCGATACGGGTTTTGAAATGGCGCTCCGCGAACTCATCGAGGGCGATCATGACCGCCTTGCGTTGACTCATAAACCCCTTGGTCACGGTGCCGTGCTCCATGCTGTAGACATGGATGCGGTATTGGAAGCTGTTGTCCAGCGAGCCGATGTAGTCGCGCAACTGCTTCAGGGTCCTGGTGACCTGAGTATTGGTCACGTCTTCCATATCCAAAGCCAGGATGAGCTGTTGCACGCCCTTGCCGGCGGTGTCGCGGTGAAGGTCGGGGTCTTCGGACGCGTTGCCCGACTCCTTAGAGGAACCGCGCATGTCCAGTGTGTCGAAGAAATCGATTTTCACCTTGCGGCCCTTGTCCTTGACCTGGAAATCAGCGGCCTTCAGGTCGGTAACCGGGCGACCCTTGGCGTCCACAGCCATCACGTCCAGGGTCAGGTAGTTGACCGTGATCTCTTCCTGGATCTGACGGTCCCAGGCTTCCAGGTCGTCGATCTGATAGAAGAAGAGTGAGCATAAGAGGGTAAGCATCATGTAGGCATCTCCGTTTTATTTACTGTAGTAACCGGCGCGGTATTGCAGGCGCACACCCTTGCGCTTGCACTTCACCTTCAGATTGCGCCACCGGCCCTTTTTGCCGTCGGGTGAGGTGTAGCCGAACAGGTAGTAATAACGGCCCCTATCGACGGCCTTGGTCATGGGTGTGGTCAATCCGAACGATTGGGTAAACGAACCGCCGGTATCCCCGGCAGCCTTCAACAGGCCGGTGCTGATCTGGTTGTTGAAATTGTTGTAGATATCGCGTGTGGTCTGGGAAGCGCCGTGGTACTCGGAACTGGTTGTACGTTTTTGTTGTTCGAATCCGTTATAGATGTCGAAGGCATGTACAGTGACGCGGTTCTGTAGACAGGCATCGGTGAACTCGCGTTTCCGGGCCTTCATTTCGGGGGAATTGAACAGACCTCCGGTCCGGTTGCCCATGGTTGGTGCGTTGACGTACTGGTCTTCAACATGTTTAATTCCAATGGACCGCAAAATGTGGTCTTTCAACTGGAAGACCGAATCCAAATTGTCCGAGGAAAAGCCGGGCGACACCAGGAGAATGGTTTTCAAACCGTCCTGCTTGAAACCTTCGGCCATGGCTGTCATTTCACCCAGGACGCGCAGGGAGCGCATATAATGGCGCTCCAAAAAGTCGCGGATCAAGGGTTTCATACACATCTCGGGAACACTCACTCCGGTACAGTTGCGCAGCTCGTATTCCAATTCGGCCAGGGTACCGGAGCGCCTCCCGGGTTTGCCGCTTCGGTTCGGATCCCGGCGGGTGAGTTCGCCCAGTAGGGTCTTGTCCTCCTTCGTATACACGGCGCCTTCAAGGTATCGGTCCCGCATTTCGCTCAAGGCTTCGCGCACCAGTCTTCGGTTGGTGGTGAATCCCCTGGTAAAGGAACCGTATTCCAGGCTGCGCACGTCGATGCTGAAAGTCGGGGCGCCGTCTAACGAATTGACGAACTTGTCCAACTGATCGAAGGTGCGAGCCGCCTCGGTAACCGGTAGTTCGAACAAATCGACCGCCAGCACCAATTGCTGCACCTGGCGGCGGGTGACGCCCGCTTTGCTTAAGTTTTTTTCTGTATCGATCGGCGTGGGGGTGAAATCACGCTCCGAGGCCGCGCGCAGGTCCAGCTTTTCGAAAAGCGTTATGTCCACCTTTTTACGGCCTTCCCTGACCTCGAAATCGGACAAAGTCAGGTCGGTTACAGGAACATCCTTATTGTTGACGGCCAATACGTCCAGCAATACGAACTCAACGGTAACCCGCTCCGTGACAACGTCTTGATCGGTTTTTTCATTTTGGAAGAGTAAGCTTATCAGGAACCAGATCGATAACATCTTCGACCTCCGGCTCGCCTTGTACAGTCATAAAGGAGCAAGAGATATGCCGCTTATTTTCCGTAGTAACCGGTACGGTATTGCAGGCGCACACCTTTGCGCTTGACCTTCACCTTCAGCTTGCGCCACTTGTCCTTTTTGCCGAAGGGCGAGGTGTAGCCGAACAGGTAGTAGAAACGACCCCGGTCGATGACCTTGGTCATGGGTGTGGTCAATCCGAACGATTGGGTAAACGAACCGCCCGTATCCTCGGCAGCCTCGAACAAACCGCTGCTGATCTGGTTGTTGTAATTGCTGTAGATGTCGCGGGTTGCCTGGGAAACCCCGCCGAACTCGGCGCTCGTGCCGCGTTTGTGTTGGTCCAGGCGGTTATAGATGTCGAAGGCGTGCACAATCACTCGGTTCTGCAAACAGGCGTCGGTGAACTCCCGCTTCCGGTCCCTCATCTCGGACGAATTGAACAAGCCGCGCGAACGGCCTCCGAGAGAAGGCATGGCGTTGACCCGCTGATTGCTGCTTACGTTTTCATTCCTACCGGTTCGCAAGATGTGGTCCCGCAACTGGTAGACGGCATCGATACTATCCGAGGAGAAACCGGGCGAGACCAGGAGGATGGTCTTCAAACCGTCCTGCTTGAAGCTTTGGGCCATGGCCGTCATTTCGCCCAGGGCGCGAAGCGAGCGCATGTACTGACGATCCAGGAAATCGGCAATGAAGTTGTCCATGCACACCTGGGGAATGCGTACACTGACACAGTTGCGCAGCTCGTATTCCAGGTCGGCCAGGGGACTGGAGCGCCTCCTGGGATTGTTGTTGCGTTGCCGTTCCCGGCGGGAGAGTCCGCCCAGCAGGGTCTCGCCCTCATCCACATACACGGTGTCTTTGAGGTATTGGTCCCGCATTTTGCTCAAGGCTTCGCGCACCATTCTGCGGTTGGTGGTGAATCCCTCGGTATAGGAACCGTATTCCAGGCTGCGTACATCGATGCTGTAAGCCAGGGCGCTGTCTAGCGAATTGACGAATTTATCCAACTGATCGAAGGTGCGGGCCGCCTCGGTAACGGGTTGTTCGAACAAATCCACCGCCAGCACCAACTGCTGCACCTGGCGGCGAGTGACGCCCGTCGTACTCAATTTTTCTGTATCGATCGGCGTGGGCGTGAAATCACCCTCCAACGGCGCACGCAGGTCCAGCTTTTCAAAAAGCGTAATGTCCACCTTTTGACGTCCTTCCCTGACCTCGAAATCGGACAATGTCAGGTCGGTTACAGGAACGCCCTTCCTGGTGACGGCCAATACGTCCAGCAACACGAACTCAACGGTAACCTGCTCCGTGACAACATCTTGTTCGGTTTTGTCGTCTTGGAAGAGCAGGTTCATCAGGAACCAGATCGATAACATTTTCAGCCTCCGGCACACCTCGTACGGCCGAAAGGAAGCAAGAGATACGCCGGCCGGTTTCGGTGTGTTCAACAACACAAAATAGTCCACTAATTATTGTATGCTGTTTTCTTCGGCTTTACCCTTGAAAAAGAGTGCGTTATGATCAGGTATCAGTAGCCGTTACCCGATCGATATGGAAAAAGGTGGAACCATGGACAAGTTGGTCATTCCCAAGGGCTGTGAAATCACCGGCGAAGTTACCGGACTATCCTACTCGGGCGATATCGAGGTCAACGAAAGCCTCGATGTGCGCAACCTGAGTAGCTCGGGCGGCAGCATAACCGTTCGCACCGAAGATGCCGATATGACGGCGGACGCCGTTGAAGCCAAAGAAAGCGTGGATATCTCCGCGAACCAATTCAAGGGCGCCCGCATCTCCGGCGAATCGGTTGTGTTGACCACCGCAACTTTGGAACTCAGCGGTCCCTTGTCCGCCGAGAACGATATCACCCTGGTGATACAGGGCGATGTGCACGTCGCGGAGGCCTTTTGCGGCGAGGGCATGGCTGTCAAGGCAGGTAATCTGCACGCCGAAGGTCTGAGAGCAGGTTCCCTGAACTTGACCGTTTCCGGTTCGGCCGTCATCAAGGAAATCGAGGCGCGAAACGTGGTGATTACCGGTAACATCCAATGTGAGCGCCTGGTCGCAAGCGAGGGCGTCGAGGTGAACGGCGGCAATATCAAGGTCCGCCGCTTGGAAGCGCCAAAGTTCATCGCAAGCGCCGATGTGACCGGTATCGTCATGGTCTCCACCGCCGACGAGGTAAGAGCCGAGGGCGTACGCGGCTTTTTACACCCCTCCGAATTGGATATGTTCTCCGGCGGCGATACACCGGCCCCCGCTCCCGTCTCCGCTCCATCCGCTCCTGTAGAGCCCGCCGCATCGGATGATTTGGACGATACGGACCCCGGCGAACCCGAACCGGTTGTTGAGAATGACTATTTGACACAAGACATGAGCGACCTGCCCGACGCCGTTCAAGCTGAGGAACCAACCGTTCCGCCGGAGCCGGAACCGCCTGTTCCGGATGAGGAAACGGCTGAAGCGGCTCCCGAGGAGTTACAACCCGTTACCGCTGAGGACCCGGGTAGTTTCGAGGAACTGCCGTCCGCTGATTTGGAGAAACTGCCGGCCGCTGAATTCGAAGAAATCAAAACAGTGCCCGCCGAGGAATTACCCACCGATGACCTGGACGATATCGAGGAACTGCCGGCCGCTGAATTCGAGGAAATCGAACCGGCGCCTGCCGAGGAATTGCCCGCCGATGACCTGGACGATATTGAAGAATTGCCGGTCACCGCAATGGATGAAGTGGAGGAAATCACCGACTCGAGCGACTTGGAAGAGTTACCCGCGGTCGACCTGAGCGACATCGAGGAAATCTCATCGGGCGATCTGGATGAAATGGAAGAAATCACCGACTCGGGCGACCTGGAAGAGTTACCCGCGGTCGACCTGAGCGACATCGAGGAAATCCCGTCCGGCGATCTGGATGAAGTGGAGGAATTCGAGGAAATCGAAGAGTTGCCGGTTGAGGATTTGGGTGATATCGAAGAACTACCCGCTGATTCCTTCGATGAGGCGGAAGAACTACCCGTCGCCGATCTCGACGACATGCCCACCGATGAATTCGACGCCCTGACCGAACCGGAAAGCGACACCCCGTCGGAAGCCGTGACGGTAGCCCCGGAGAGTGAGGAACCGCTCGAAAGCCTCACCGGTACGGAATTCTCGGCGGAGGATATCGAAACCACAGCCCCCGACTTCGGTGTCGGCGGTCTGGTTTCGACGGAAACCCCGGATGCGGCGGTACAGGCCGTTCCCTCGGACGCCATCCAGGTAAACACCGACGACTTCACCAATATGGAAGACATGGGTCATCTGCCGCACGCTGATGAGCCGGAAGAACTGGACGATGAAGAAATCCACGATACAAGCGACCTGGAAACCCTGACGGGTGACGATATCCTGGAAACGAGCGCCGACGTGGAGGAAGAAGCAATCCATGAAGATCTCGGCGAAGAGCCGGAAGACAGCCTGGGTGATGTGGAAATCCTGGAAGAAGAGGAAGAAGACCCCGAGGAAGTACTGGTGCGCAACCTGAACGGCATCCTGGACCAGATTCGCGCCTTCTTTCCCGAGGAGAACTATCCCCAGTCCATCGATCAGATCCGCAATTACGTGGCCAATCGCCAGTTGAACCTGTTTCGCAGGGCTCGCAACCGCGACTCCGTGATCAAAAACTTCCAAAAGTTCCAACACGAGCAGATCAACAGCCTGATCGAACAGTTCTTCTCCGTCCTGGACGCACACCACGAGGCCCATGGTCAGTTTTAACGACTGATTCGTCCCCTATGGCGCGGATGTCTCGTTGCGGGCATCCAGCCAGCGGTGGACGGTGGCCTCGGCCAGGATTCTGGTGGCGTCGAACAGGCTGAGGGGGGGCTCGTTCTTCAGCGGGATGGTATTCAGGTCGGTACAAGCCAGGATGGCCGTGTCGGCGCCGGCTTCGCGGGCTTCGTCCAATAGGGCGCGCCAGCGAAGGCGCGCCTTTTCCGGGTCCTTACCCTCTTTCTGCCAGATCAGCAGTTTGTCCACGCGTTCCTGCCAATCCGGCCGCACCACCCAACCCTTGCCGCGACGTGCCAGGGTGGTTTGGTAGAAGCCGGCCTCGATGGTGGGCCTGGTGCCGAATACAGCCACCTCATCGGCCTTGCTCGGCAGGGCGTCCATGGCCGTAGTCAGCATATTCAGCAGGGGCGCCGGGCAGGCCTCGGCCAGAGCGTCGTAGTACAAATGGGCGGTATTGCAGGGCATAGCGATAAAGGCGACGCCGGTGCCCGCCAGGCGTTGCAAACCCTCGATAATGGCGGTCTGCATGGCGTCGTGATCGGGTTCGATATCCGGGTAGAAGGGCGTCGGCAGGCTGTAAATCATGATGGGCGGGAAGTCGATGTCGTGTTTCGCGCTGTAGATGCGGCGGCAGGCGTCCACAACCATATCGACAAACGGCCCCGTGGAACGGGGTCCCATTCCGGCCAGGATACCGATGGTGGGTTTGTCAGTCATGATGCCTCCAAGGACGGACTTCGACACGCATCAGTATAAAGGATTGCTTCCGCTCGCAACAATTAGATTACTGTAGAACCTTCGTGGCTAGAGTTCATCCACGGGAAAATAGAATTCCTTTCCTTCGACGATGTCGTTACCCTCGCCCCGGCTTATGCCGACAGCAATCTGAAAACCGTGTATCTCTGCCAATACGGTCAATTTAGTTTTGGCGAAGCTTGCGATTTCCCGAGCTTTGCGCTCCAGGGTTTCATCGTCTCGATCGGCGAAGGGCGGATTGATCAGGGTCAAATGAATGCTTTCGCGTTCGTTCTCATCATTATAAGCCATCTCGACCCTTTCAGCCTGGAATTTTTCCCTGACTTCTCTTTTAGTCTCCAACACTTCGCCGGCGGCCTGAATGCCCTTGGAAAAATCGCCCCAATTAAGGCCCACGAAGACACCGGCAGCGACGAGTACCAGCACGACAACGGCCAGGCAACCCAAGCCGAACTTGAGGCAACCGCTTTTGGAATCGGAATTGGACATACATCCTCCTTGACGGCGTTTTGCCTCCCTCATAAACAAAGCGTATTTTTGAAGGTAATCGGCTCGTATTTGTCAAAACGGCCGGATCTTTGCAGGAAACCCTCTCCGCCGAACCGGCGTGGTTAGAGTTCATCCATGGGAATATAGAATTCCTTTCTTTCGACGATGTCGATACCCTCGCTCAGACTTTTGCCGATAGCTATCCGGAAACCGTGCAAGTCTTCCAAATGGGTCAATTTAGTTTTGGCGAAACTTGCGATTTCCCGGGCTTTGCGCTCCAGGGTTTCATCGTCTCGATCGGCGAAGGGCGGATCGACGAGGGTCAATTGAATGGTTCCGCGTCCATCCTGATGGTTATAGCCGATCTCGACCCTTTCAGCCTGGAATTTCTCCCTGACCTCTCTTTGTGTCTCCAACATCGCGCCCACGGACTGAACGCCCTTGGAAAAACTGCTCGAGACTTCCTCCCAATTAAGGCCCACGAAGACACCGGCAGCGACAAGTAACAGCACGACAACGGCCAGGCAACCCAAGCCGAACTTGAGACAACCGCTTTTGGAATCGGAATTGGACATACATCCTCCATGTAGGCGTTTTGCCTCCCCCATAAGCATAAACGTATTTTTGCAGGTTATCGGCCCGTACTTGCTGAAAAACGCGGTAAGATGGGGCAACGCTCCAAAGGAAGGATGATCATGACCAAACGTTTCCTCACGGCCCGCTGGTCCTATCTTGCCATGTTGAGTTACGTGGTGCCGCCCGAGATTCTGGAGCCCTTCGTGCCCAAGGGAACCAGGCTGGACCTGTTTGAGGGCAAGGCCTTGATCAGCATGGTCGGCTTTTTGTTTCAGGAAACCAGGTTGAAAGGGGTGCCGGTGCCCTTCCACCGACATTTCGAAGAGGTGAACCTGCGTTTCTACGTGCGCAGGGAGGTCGACGGCGAGGTGCGACGCGGCGTGGTTTTCATCAAGGAAATCGTACCCCGAGCCGCTTTGGCCATGGTAGCCCGCCTGGTTTACAACGAGAACTACGTGGCCATGCCCATGGAACACGAATTAGGCCTGGACGGCGATGTCCCGGTAGACCCGGTCGTCTACCGCTGGCGCCTGAATGACGAGTGGAACGAAATGGCGGTAACCCCTTACGGCGACCCGGCTCTTCCCCGACCCGGCTCCGAACAGGAATTCATCACGGAACACTATTGGGGCTACGCCGCGCAGAGGGACGGCGGTACGGTTGAGTATCGCGTGGCGCATCCTACCTGGGAAGTTTGGCCCGTGGTCGATCCCGTCTTTCGTTGCGATGTAGCTAAACTATATGGACCGGAATTCGTCATTCCCCTCGATCGTCAGCCGGATTCAGCATTCCTGGCTCGGGGCTCGGAAGTAGAGGTCTTCAACGGCGTTCGCATTGCCTGAACCGTTCGAAACCGGTTTGTTTATTCAGAGCGTTTGGCGGACAGGCGGATGATCAAACCGTTTTCCTTTTCCTGAAAAGCAGGCGTGATGCTTTTTCCCGAATGCAGGTCCAGGACCATGCGGAAGTAATTCGGGTGTTTGCCGATACGAACCCGGCGCACCAGGTCGCCCGGCGCCTGGTAGGACGCTTGAACTGCACCCGCAACGCGCCAGGCGCCTTTCAGGTCGATGATATAGCGATCGGAACCCAATGTCGCCTGGCTGCGATCGGAGAAAGAGCCCGTACCGTCCAGTTCAAGCACCACGTCTTCACCGTCCTGAGTTATCCGGAGAGCATTCAACCGTCGGTTCCCGGCGGAATCGGTGCTCGGAGTATCGGACGCGGGTGTCGGGGTCGGCCTGGTTTCAGGTTTGGGTGGCGCTGCCGGCTCGGTAACGGGTTTCGGAGCGCGGCCCTCTTTGCGGGCGCGGTTCCTTTCCAGTTGGCGCTGCACAAAAGCACTGACCTGGATCTCCGGGTCCGGCGGCACATTCCGGGAGAGATCCTCCGGCTCGCCTTCCTTCACGACTACCTCTTCCGCCGGTTGCTCCGGTTCGCCCGATTCGGCGCCTGTTTCACCCGCGGCGACACTGGTTTCGTCGTCCTCGGCGGGCTTTGGGTTCTCCTCGTCACCCCCGCCGCCGAAGATGGACAGCACCAGGAACAGGAGCAACAAGCCGCCGATAATACCGTTGGATATCTTGCGTTCCTTCGTAAAGATTTCGTCGGCGGGCCGGTACTGACGGCGTTCGCAGTTGTCGCAGGTAACCGGTTTCAGCGGCAGGACGTAGGTCGCGTAATGCTCGACCTTGTTGGGTTCCGCATCGCTAAACTCGGTTTCGCGGCAATCCTTGTTCCAGCACTTCACAACGGCCCCCGGTCACAACCTGATCAAGTGAAGGTCATTATAACAAGCCGGTCAAGAAATCGATGAACTGTAACCGGGGATCGAATTCCAAAATTCCCTCTGCCCTCTGCCGAGCGATTTGACACACGCCGTTCAAACTTCTTATACTGAAACGGCGGTTCATGCCTCTTTGACCATCGCTCCCTATTTTTCGATTTCATCAGCGGCCTGAACGGCTATCTTTCATTCAATAGGAGGGCTGTTATGCCTAAAAAACTTACATTAGAAGAAGTAAGGATCAAGAGTTTCGTCACCGGCAAGTCCAAAATCATTGGCGGCCTTACCGGATTTCCGCTTTGTATCGTCCCCGAAAGTTTCAACGGCACATGCCCCGACACCCGTTGCCCATAAAGCTCCTGTAACCATAGAACGCCTGATCCGCCGCACGAACTCCATCCGTGCGGCGGTTCACGAAATGCCGGGTGCCGCGGTCTGGGAAAAAAACGCCATAAGTTTTTCCTCCAGTCCCTGCCGATCTTTAAGAACGGGCAGCAGCCCGAGGTCTATATCCCCGCCCGTTTTCTCACCGAACTTTCCATAGGTGGCAACGAACTCGTTTCCCCCGACAAGGCCGGTCGCGACCGAGTGATCTGAAAGTTTCAGGCTGAAAAGGTCCTTGGCTTCCGGAATGTGACGGCTGAAGTTCGTGATCGAGAGCGGAACGCCGCCTGTTTGAAGGTGGTCGAGCAGGGATTCCGTGATCTCCGAGCACAGGACGTACTTAACTTCCAGTCGAAACGCACAATCTCGTGAGACCGAGCAGTTGAACGGCTTACTGCAAGACATGGATTTCCGTGTAGGCATCGCCCATGGCCAGGCTCTTGACCACCTCGCCCCGGTAGCTGTGTTCGGCTTTGAAGAGTTGGTTATAAAAAGCCGGGTCCAAGGTGGGGCCGTCTTCGATGTGACCGATGTAGATCAGGTCCATGATTCCCATGGCCGCCCCCTTGGCCAGGTAGGATATGTTGTGATCGGCACGGCCGTACATCGCCCTGTAACCAATGCTCTCATAATCGTTGTGGATGATAAATTTAGCTATGCCGGGTGATATTTCCACGGCTTGCCAGCGGCCCCAACCCAAGGCGTTGATACAGGCGACCATGCCCTGCACCCAATGTTCTTTGGTGGAGAGTTGAGGCTGGATGAGCCCTTGCCACTCCATGGACTTCATGATCCCGCCGAACGTGTTGAAGGCACAGACGTGGCCGGATTCCACCAGAAGAGGTTCGGCGATCTCCAAACCTTCCATGCCGAATGTAGCCGCCAACTCCCGCTCGAACTCGAAAGAGATGCGATTGTAGTAATTGGCATAGTGGCGAGTGAGGATGACGCCGAAGGCCTCGATAAGCCCGGTATCGGGATCACCCGCCAAAGGCAATTCGCCGAGTGCCTGAAACACGGCATCCTCGTCAACCGGTGACACCGGAGTTTCTTGAATGACTTGCTTGCTCAAGGTCCCGCCTGCCGGTGATGTGTAGACGGCATAGTTGGGCCCGCCGGGGGTCAGGCTGAAGACATTCAGCTCATCTTCTTTTGCCATGCACTTTAATTGGGTGGCGGAGAAGGCGTCTTGAGGCAAATCGTATACAGCACTCAGCGCCCCGGCCAACCACCCGGAAGTAAAAAAGTCCACGGGTTTGGAAGCTTTACCCAACTTCACCTTCCAGGCCTGGGAATAATGGCTGTAGTCCGTGGATACGGTCCCGCCTTCAGCGGTTAGGGACGATAGATCGATTTTGCCGAATCCGGCCCATCGATACAGTTCTTCAGCTAATTTCTTCCGTTCCGGTACAGCTTGGACGGCCTGACGGTCAAACAGACTGGTAAGTTGGTGAAAAGCCGCTTCATTGGCGGCGCCGACCAGAATTTTGGGAGTATCCAGATACTCGGCATCCAGCAGCGTTTGCTGGAGATAGGTGTTGAAGTGATGGCAATGGAAAATGACGGGTTCGTTACCCACCAGGCATCGACGATGAGGAGCATCCAAATCGACGGGAAAAGATGTGGTCATGTTTGTTCCTCCTAGACGGGGCAACGCTTACCCGCGATTTCCGAGGCAGCATTGCGGGCGGCAGCCAACAGGGCGCCGGAGCACGTGGTTTTTCTGTCGATACGGCTGATGACGATGCTTTCTTGTACCGTGAATGGGAGGATTTTCATGCGCAGACGAGCAACAGCCTTGACCTCGCCCTCATCCTCCAACCACTCCAGAACCTTGAATAGTTTTCCTTGATTACCGACCATGAAGAACACCTCACATGGTGGGAGGCATCGGAAATCAAAGATGAATTCTTAACTGAGTTCAGTCCTACTTTTACTCACGCATGAGAGGCCGCGGTGGATCAGGGCAAGTCGAGGTGACGAACATGATCCATCTGATCGTGTAAAATGCCCGCAACTTGAATTTGATCGCGGTGGACGAAATGAAATATGTAGTGGCGACCTGACTTTCGGGGGCAGAGGCCGCGAAGTCTCTGCTCTACCCATGCCGGTAAGCTCGGCCTCGATACTTCAACTTTGGATGTCTCCGCGATATATGGTCCATGGGCGCGCTTGTCCACGCTACTCGCCGGCCTGTTCGTATCGGCACTCTTTCCCCAACCACTACATCTTGTGGTTTGGAATTAGATGGGCGGACATACTGCACCTTCTTGATTCTATATTCGTAAATTCGTGTAAACATTATATTGCAAAAAGCACCTTAAGACACTACCGTTAGCAAAAGAACGATAGTACTTATTCAATATCTTTTTAACCACTTTGGATACACCTCGCACACCTTGGAGCGCCTGCTATCACTATCTTTGCGTGTGAGCGACCATATGTAGAGTCATAAGTCTTAAATGTTTTTTATAAAAAAGTCCTTGCAAATATTCCGCATACTTATTAGAGTAGATTAATGCCATATTGGCAAAAAATGACCCAATTCAATGACAGGTGAGCCGAATGGGTAGACTAAGAACCGAACCAAAAGTTAGACCGTTTCTCAGCGATGCTGAATACTCATCCTATCTGGGTATCCTCAAAGACGCGAAAAAGGCGGCAGGCAGCAATCATGTCTATTGGGATCTGGACGGCAGTGAAAACGCCAACCGTATTCGCAAAGCCTTTATCCATATCGCGGAAAAAGAAAATATCCCGGTGGTGATTCGCAGGGAACGAGGAAAAAGATCCCTTTCCTTCAGCTTCAAGGAAGGTACCAAGCCCGTTTCTTCCAGAATGTCCGCGGCGGAATGCCAGAGTCGGATTATGACCGCGTTGCGTCAAGCCAAACGCCCCCTGCAAAAAGCCGAAATCATCAATGCAACCGGCATAAGCCCCTCCACTTGGAACATCCGTATCAAAGAGCTAATGGGTGAAGGCAAGGTTCTTCGCCAGGGCGATCGAAGAGATACGAAATACAGACTTCCGGGCTGATTCGATCACACCATTCTCGAATATCCAGAGCCCAACCCTCCCTGAGCATCACGCTTTGAAGCGATCCCGTCGACTCCGGTAGATTGTATGCTTGGGGAGGTTTTTTTATTTAGCTCTCTATCCCAGGCTTGGCCCGATCACTCTCTCCCGGCGGGTTGATTACTCCTTAGTATTAAAAAGAAGAATTCTTGCCACAGAGTTGGTGATGCGCCGCGGCGCACTAAATGGCCGGGAAACAAGAGCCAGGTCCAGGAGCGTCGACTATCAGCTATTGAGCTGGGGTTCGTAGCGGAGGCAATTTTGCCACAGATCGCTCAGATCTGCGCAGATCTGAGCGATCTGCGGCTAATCCCTTTTATTTCAGCGGCTTCTTGGGGTTTATCTTGTTAGGTAATCTATTTTGTTTCTTGGAAGGACACAGAGGGCACAGAGGAAGAGAAGAAATAGGAATAGGAATCTCTTGTTTTTCTCTGTGCCCTCTGTGTCCTCTCTTCCTAAAAACCGAATTGTCAAAGCGGCTCGAACAACATTCCACACCGACAGAGAAGATCTGAGAGACGCACTCCAATGGGTTTCCGGTTTATGAAAGGTGACTCGGAATCGGAAAAAGAAGAAAAAGGAAGAGAGGACACAGAGGGCAGGGAGAAAATCAGGAAATGATGCATTCGGTAATAGTATGTTCCCCGGCACTCACGACCCGCTTCTCAGGGAATCACTCGTCCGCGCCGGCTGAAAAAGTATAGTACCGGGAAAAAACTCGAAACTGCTTCCGCGACACTTTTGTATCGCGCAAAGTCGGCCGATAGCGTTAGTGTCGATTCATTCCCGGGCCGTGGTTTCGACCATGGTTCTATACTGTTTTGAGTCACTATGATTAACCCTCAACCTTCAATCTATACCTGGCGGCGCTTGTGTTGGTATCACACGGGCTTCGACCGGGTGTGCGTATCCGCCCGGCGAGCCGTGAAAAGACGCTATCGCTTTATGGTGCCTTGCCCTATAATCTCCCACAAGGTTTAGGAAATAAGATTAGCGAAGCTGCTTTATTGAAACGGACCATACAATCCATAGACAGCGAAACGGCAACACCCAATACGGCGCCTGAAGGGCGGAGCAGCAGCCGCCGGCTAAACATACTGTCTTAGTTGTCCGCTTCGCGGCGCCGTCGGTTTGTGTGGTTTGGAGAGTTGTTCAGTGTCCACCAAAATCATTTCGACCATCGAAGAAATGGCGACCAGGGCCGACGAATTACGTAAGGCGGGCAAAAAACTGGTGCTGTGTCACGGCACCTTCGACCTGATCCATATCGGCCACATCCGCCACCTGGAAGCCGCCAGGCGCGAGGGCGACGTGCTCTTCGTCACCCTGACCGCCGACGCCTTCGTCTCCAAGGGACCGGGCCGCCCCGTCTTCAACGAAGCCCTGAGGCTCGAGAACATGGCGGCGCTGGCTTGTGTGGATTACGTGGGCCTGGTGAACGATGTGACCGGGCTGCCCGCCATTCGGGCCGTCAAGCCGCACGCCTATGTGAAAGGCGGCGATTACCGCAACGCTGCAGACGACCTGACCGGCAATATCCACCTGGAGATGCAGGCGGTCAAGGCGGGCGGCGGCGAGACCGTGTTCACCGACGAGATCACCTTCAGCTCGACCCAACTTCTGAACGAACATTTCGCCGTCTTCTCCGCCGAGGTCAAGGAGTACCTGAGCAACTTCCAGAATCGCTTCAGCGCGGACGATGTGCTGGAAGCCGTGGGCGGCCTGAAGAACCTGAAGGTCTGCGTGGTGGGCGACGCCATTGTGGACGAATACAACTACACGGTACCCATGGGCCAGACCGGAAAGGGCGCGGTCATGGCAGCCCGCTGGCTGGAGCGCGAGCGGTTCGCCGGCGGGGCCCTGGCCGTTGCCAATCACATTTCCGGCTACTGCGAGCGGGTCACCTTGGTCACCGGGCTGGGCCGACAACGCAGCTACGAGGACTTTATTCGCGGCAAACTGGCCGACAATATCGAACCCGTGTTCTTCTACCGGGACGATGCGCCCACCATCGTCAAGAACCGCTTCGTGGACGGCGACGCCGACAAGCTCTTCGAGGTCTACTATTACGAGGACAGCCCGCCTCCCCTGGAAATGGAGCAAGCCGCCTGTCAATGGATGGCCCGGCACCTGAGCGGCTACGACGTGGTGATCGTGCCCGATTTCGGTAACGGTTTCATCAGCAGAAACATGGTCGAGCACCTGTGCGCGCATGCGCCCTTCCTGGCCGTGAACACCCAGGTCAACAGCGGCAACCGGGGCTTCCACACCATCAACCGCTACCGCCGCGCCGATTTCATTTCGCTCAACGAGCCCGAGCTACGCCTGGCCGTGCACGACCGCACCGGCGACCTCGGCGACCTGGCCGAGACCATAGCGGCCAGGCTGGGTGCGCGCTATATCGCGACTACCCTTGGCACGGCCGGCTTGTTCCTCAAGGATCGCGAGAACGATATCTACCGGGTGCCCGCCCTGTCCGTGAAGGTGATCGACCGCGTCGGTGCGGGCGACGCCTTCCTCTCGCTGGCCGGTATCTGCCTGGGCGGCGGACTGGACGCGGAACTGGCCGCGTTGGTGGGTTCTGCCGCTGCCGCCATCGATGTGCAGATCGTCTGTAACCGCGACAGCGTCAGCCCCACCGCCTTGTTCAAATACCTGGTTACCTTGTTGAAATAATATGCTGATCGGCATCGACCTGGACAACACCATTTTGGACTACAGCGAGTTATTTCCCCAATTGGCGCGTGAACGGAACTGGCTGCCGGCCGGCGATATCCCCTCCAAGGCGGCCCTGAAGCGGGGACTGGCCGAGACAGCCGGCGACGCCGAAACGGGGGAGCTGCGTTGGCAGCGCCTTCAGGCCCTGGCTTACGGCCCACAGATCGGCCGCGCCCGATTGTTCGACGGATTTACCGATTTTGTCCGAACCATGCGTGACGCGGGGCACCGCCTGGTCATTGTCAGTCACAAAAGCCGCACGTCCAACCTGGACCCCTCCGTCAACCTGCACGACTGGGCTCGAAAGACGCTGTCCGAACGCGGCTTCTTCGACGAATTGGGCTTCGCTCGCGGCGAGGTCTACTTCGAGGAAACGCGTGATGAAAAACTGGCTCGCATCCAGGCCCTGCAACCCGACGTTTTCATCGACGACCTGCCCAAGGTCTTTCAGCACCCCGGCTTTCCGGCCGACAGCCAGGGGTTGTTGTTCGGTAGAGATGAGTCGCTGCCGGCTTTTGATCATTGGGAGGCACTGACGGAATTTTGTCCGTGTCTGGCCGATTTGCGCGCCCTCAACCCGGCTCCCCTGGAGAAGGTGGAAACCATAAGACGCGGCGGCAACAACCACATCCGCAAGCTGACGCCCGCCGAAGGCCCGCCCGTCGTTCTGAAAACCTATTTCCAGCATCCCGACGACCCCAGGCCGCGCCGCGATTCGGAACTGCGTTTCCTGGAAATCCTGTGGCGGGGCGGCATCCGCAACATCCCCCGACCGCTGGGGCGTACGCGCCACGGTCTGTTCCAGGCCTGGATCGACGGAAGCCCGCCCGAGGGCCAACCGGAGGGCCTGGCCGCGTTACAAAACATGTTGACCGACCTGGACCGGCTCAGCCGCGAATCGGCGGGCAGCGATGCGGTAGGACCCGCCGCTCACGCCAGGTTTCGACTTGCAGATTACCGGCGGCAGATAGAAGCCAGGTGGACGGCGGTCGGCACGAGCGAGCATGCGGCGGTTCGCCGTTTCCTGGACGAGGAACTGCAAAAACACCGCGAAACGGCGTTGCAATTTTTTGAGGAGGCGTGCCGGACCCACGGTTTAGAGCCGGAGGCGCCGCTTCCCTTGGACCTGCGCTACCTCAGCCCCTCCGATTACGGCCCGCACAACTGTCTGAAAACAGCCGGAGGGGAGATCTTCTTCCTGGATTTCGAGTACGCGGGTTGGGACGATCCGGCCAAGCTGCTTTGCGATTTCACCTTTCACGTGGGTTTCGATATGGACCGGCGGCAACGCCTGGACATCGTCAAGACCTTCATCCGGCAACGCGAGCACGATCCGCATCTCATCCACCGGCTGGCTGCCGTTTGGCGCCTGATGGCCCTGGAGTGGATCCTGATCGTGCTCAACGTGGCCGTACCGGCGGAACTGGCCCGCAAATGTTTCGCCGATCCAAGCTTGGACCCGGCCGCCCTGGTGAGCCGGCGCCTGGAAAAGGCGCGCCGCATGGCGAACGCCCTGGCCGGGAAGATGGACCGAACGGGACCCGAGACTTGGGAAGCCCGTACCGGGCAACCCTGATAGTTTTCAAGGATCGAGGATGAACGAATTTAAAGCACGCTGTAAACACCTGCGACGGGAGATTATGGCCATGGTGGCCCACGCGCGTCGCGGTCATATTGCGCCCGCCTTCTCCCTGGTCGAGATCCTGGCCGTGCTCTACGACCACATCATGCGCTACAACCCGGCCGATCCCACCTGGCCCGACCGCGACCGCTTCATCCTGAGCAAGGGTCACGGTTGCCTGGCCCAATACGCGGTTTTGGCCGACAAGGGTTTCTTCAGTCGCGATCTCTACCCGCAGTTCTGTGCGCCGGACGGCATCCTGGGCGGGCATCCCGAGGAGATCGTTCCGGGTGTGGAAGCACCCACCGGCTCGCTGGGACACGGCCTGGCCATTGCCGTCGGATTTGCCCTGGCTGCAAGGATGGACCAACGCGACTACCGCAGCTTCGTGGTGCTGGGCGACGGCGAGTGCGGCGAGGGTTCGGTCTGGGAAGCCGCCATGGCCGCTGCCATGCACAAGCTGGACAACCTGATCGTGCTGGTGGACTATAACAAGTACATGTCCTTCGGGCCCGTGGCCGAGGTCTGCGATGTGGAACCCTTCGCCGACAAATGGCGCGCCTTCGGGTTCGCCGTCGCGGAAGCGGATATGACCACCGACCCGCTCGCCCTGAAAACCATCCTTTCCGATCTGCCGCTCACCAGGGGCAAACCGACGGCCGTCATCTGCCACACCATCAAGGGTTACGGCGTCTCCTACATGCACAACAACCTGGCCTGGCACCACAAGTCCCGCATCGAGGACGCGGAGATCCAGGATATTTTGGATCGGTTGGAGCAGGATCATGCGTAAGCGCGGTTTAGAAACGGTCTACCGCCTGGCCAAAGAACACCCGAATGTGGTCTACATCGGTTCCGACGTGGGCAAAGGCACCCTGGCCCAGTTCCAGGAAGAGATGCCGGAGCGTTTTTTCGTGGAGGGCATCGCCGAGGCTTACGTGATCGGCATGGCGGCGGGCCTGGCCATGAGCGGCAAGATGCCTTTCGTGAACACCATCGCCACCTTCCTCACCCGGCGCTGCTACGACCAGATCGCGGTCGACGTCTGCTTGGGTAACTACGACGTGCGGCTGTACGCCAACGGCGGCGGACTGGTCTACGCGCCGCTGGGACCCACCCACCAGAGCATTGACGACATCGCGCTGATGCGCGCCCTGCCCAACATGACCGTCTTCTGTCCCTGCGACGCCGACGAAATGGAACGCGGCATCCGGGCGAGTTACGATCACAAGGGCCCGGTCTATATCCGCGTGGCGCGGGGCGGCGATCCCATCGTCAGCAAGGCGGAAGCGGGTTTTGCTTTCGGCAAGGCCTTGGTCTTCAAGCAGCCGGGGGACCTGCTGTTGATCTCCACCGGCATCACCTGTCAAATCAGCCTGAAGGTGATCGAGGCCCTGGCCGAACGCGGTATTAGTGCGGGGTTATGTCACCTGCCCACTGTCAAGCCGTTGGACCGGGACACGCTGGAACCGCTGCTGCGGCAGAGCCGTTTCGTGGCGACCGTGGAAGAACACAGCGTCATCGGCGGGCTGGGCGGCGCCGTGGCGCAACTGATCGCCGAGGGCGCCCGACATCCCGCCGGAAAATTCAAATCGATCGGCATCCCCGATGTGTTTCCGCAAGGCTACGGCCGCCAGGAGAATTTATTGGCGCGCTACGGCCTGGACGTGGACTCGGTGACGCAAACGGTGACGGCATGGATGGAACAAACATGAACCCTTTTTTCCAAGCGGACGAGCAGCAGGCCGTCGACGCCTTTCTACGCGACGGCTATTACAGGTTCGACCTGAACGGGCCGGAACATTTCGAAACCCTTCGCGCACGGCTGCACGGCTGGGGCTGCGAACTGCTGGAACAACAGCCGAGCGCCGACCGCTTCTTCAACCACACCGAGGGACTGGTGGACATCGCCGGACTGAACGATTTCCGGCTGGGCCTGATCCGCAAACTAAACGCGGATGAGACCATCCGTCCCCTGCTCTACAACCTGGCCCGGCGCGAGTTGAACTGGCTGGTGGGCAGCGAGTTGGCCATGCAGCGCTCGCTGAACCTGAGCATTCAATTGCCGGGGGATGCGAGTTCGCTGCTACCGCTGCATGCCGACATCTGGTCGGGCAATTCACCCTACGAGGTGGTGTTCTGGCTGCCCCTGACCAGGGTCCACGGCACGCGCTCCATGTTCGTGCTGCCGAAACCGAAATCGGACCGGGTCTACGCCGACTTCAAAAACTACAGCGACCTCTCGGTGGAAGCCTTTTACCGGGAGATCGAGGCAGACCTGACCTGGATCGAGCTGGAACCCGGGCAAGGTCTGATCTTCTGGCACGGGCTGATCCACGGCAACCGGGTCAATCGGGAGGCGGAGACGCGCTGGACCATGAACACGCGCTTCAAGGGCCTGCTCTCCCCCTACGGACAGAAGGAATTAGGCGAGTCCTTCCTACCTATCACCACCAGGCCGATCACGCGCATCGGCTATGCCTACCGGAACCCGCAATGCTGAAACAAAAGGGACATCGGGGCTACATCTCCAGCAGGGAAATCGACGGCCAACTGATCCCGCAACGGGTGCAAAATCTGGTCATCCGCGACTACGCGGCCAGGAACAATCTGCTCTTCCTGCTGAGCGCGGTGGAATACACCATGGACAACTGCTACATGATGCTGAAGTCGTTGCTGGAAGAAGCGGCAAACATCGACGGCATCATCTTCTACAGCACGCACCTCCTGCCCCCGGACCACGTATTCCGCCTCCAAATCTACGACACCATCCTTCGTCAGGACGGCGACCTGCGCTTCGCCCTGGAAGAGATCACGGTGAAAAACCAAAGCGGCATCGACCTGCTGGAAGACCTGATCATGATCCGAGAAATCGGCGCGGAGGATGTTTTGCCATCCATCAACCCCGACAAACCCTAACAGGGGGAAATGGGCGTTGCCCCGGCTATTTTGTTCGGCCCCTTCGGCGCGGGGAAAAGAGCCGACGATCCTATATGATAATGTAGATTTAAATGAATGCGTATCAGTACTCATTGATGATAGAAACCGATTCATCAGGTGACTTGCCTTGAGACAGGAACGACATTTCATCAAGCCGCTTTACAAGAAGACCGAACGGGATTACGTGGGCCGGGTTACCGAGGCAGACAAGGCCGCCTGTGCCGAGGTTGCCCTGCAATGGGGCCGTGATTACTGGGACGGCGATCGCAAATACGGTTACGGCGGTTATCGTTACGACGGGCGTTGGGAGGTGGTTGCTCGCGCCATGATCGAGGCCTACCGTTTGAAACCGGGCTGCCGTATCTTGGATGTGGGCTGCGGCAAGGCGTTCCTGCTCTACGAATTCAAGAAGTTAATGCCCGAGTTGGAAGTGGCCGGCCTGGATATTTCCGGCTATGCCCTGGAACACGCCAAAGACGAGGTCAAGCCCTACCTGGTCGAGGGCAACGCGACACGGCTGCCGTTCCCGGACAATCACTTCGACCTGGTGATTTCCGTGATGACCCTACATAACCTGGAACTGTTCGATCTTCAACGTGCCTTTGCCGAGATCGAACGGGTGTCATTCGGCGACGCCTATTTCCTGACCGAGTCCTACCGCAACGAGCGGGAGAAGATGAACCTGCTCTACTGGCAGCTCACCTGCCAATCCTTCTTTTCCGATCGGGAGTGGAAGTGGCTGTTCGAAACCTGGGGGTACAGCGGTGACTATGAATTCTTCTACTTCGAATGAAGCCTTGAGAGGGAACCATGAGCAATAGAATCCGTACGGCCGTTCTGGGGGCGGCGGGTTACGGCATGAACCTGATCCGCAACCTGACGCGTTTGGAAACGTTGGACCTCGTCTGCGAGCCGGACGAGGACGTGCGCTCGCAACTGCGCAAAAGTTATCCCGATTTGGAGCAGGTGGGTTCCTTCGAAACCGCTCTCAAACGCAAAGGTATCCACGCGGTGGTGGTGGGCGGCCCGGTGGATGAACGGGCGGAACTGGCGAAGCGCGCCCTCAAAGCGGGCAAACACGTTTTGGTGGAACGGCCGTTGGTCTGCTCCGACGCCGATGCGAAGTCGCTGGTAACCAGGGCCCGGGAGAACGGCCTGGTGTTCATGGTCGATCACCTGCTTTGCTTTCACCCCGCGTTCGTCAAACTGAAGACCCTGGTGGACGAGGGCGCCTTGGGCAAGATCCGCTACATCCAGGCCACGCGCAATCACAACGCCCGCTTCCGGGTTCAGGATCACCCGGTCTACGCTTTCGCCCCCAACGATCTGGCCATGATCCTGGCCCTGGCCAAGGTCATCCCCAGCGCGGTCACCAGCCTGGGCGGACCGGTTCGTCAGGGCGTTGCCGAGGTGACCCATACCCACCTGGATTTTCATTCCGGGCTCCAGGCGCATATCATCGTTTCCTGGGTGCACCATTTCCGCCGTCAGCAATTGGTGGTGGCGGGCGCCAACCAGACGGCGGTGTTCGACGATACCCTGCCCTGGAAACAGAAGCTGCGGCTGTTCAACCTGGACGCCAATCCCACCATCCAAGACCTGAACGAGGCCGACGCCACCGCGATACCCGTGGCGGGCGTGGAGCCGTTGTTCGCGGTGTGCGAGCATTTTCTGGACTGCATCACCCACGAGGGGCAACCACGCACGGGCGGCCGTTTTGCGCTGGACGTGGTGCACACCGTCAACGCGGCCCTGCGTTCGCAACGCGATCACGATAGGCGCGTCGACATGCCCGGTGAGGAACCGGTCGAGGAAGAGGCGCCGCCGTCTACGCTTACGGTGGACTATTTCGTACACCCGAGTTCGGTGATCGACGATGACGTGACCATCGGCATGGGTTCCAAGATCTGGCATTTCAGTCATATTTTGTCCGGCTGTCGCCTGGGCGACAAGGCCAACATCGGCCAGAACGTGGTTATCGGACCGGACGTGACCATCGGCCGGAACTGCAAGATCCAGAACAACGTGAGCGTGTACAAGGGCGTCACCCTGGAGGACGATGTCTTCTGCGGGCCCTCCATGGTCTTCACCAACGTCGCCATGCCGCGTTCCGAGATCTCGCGCAAGGACGAATTCGCCAACACCCTGGTCAAGAAGGGCGCCACCATCGGCGCCAACGCGACCATTGTCTGCGGCAACAATATCGGCCGCTATGCCTTCGTGGGCGCGGGATCGGTGGTGACGCACGACGTAGCCGACCATTCCCTGGTCTACGGCAACCCGGCGCGCTTCGTCGATTGGGTGTGCAGTTGCGGCGCCCGACTCTCCAAGAAGCTGGGCTGTCCCGTCTGCGGTAAGACCTACATGAAGGAAGGCAGCGGCCTGACCGAAATCATCGAGGACGAGACCGAGAAGCCCAAGCCCAAAGCCCGCGCTAAATCGACCCGTAAGAAATAACGCTTCCCTCCCCATCCGCGTCGGGTTCTTTCATGGCGAAAATACCGCGCCAAGGGGGGAACCCTGCTCCAATCGCCGCTACTTGTCCGGCATCGGTGTGACCCTGATCGCGGCCGCGGACTTCAGGGAACGCACGTAGAAGGTATCGTCCACAAAGGCCGGAGCGCTGAAGGTTCGGGTTTTGAAGATCCGGATTTCCTTTTCCGGGTTGAAACCCTCCGCCGAGACGCGGCTGACGATGATACGGCCGTCCTCGGTAAACAGAACCAGGCGGTCGTCCACGAACATGATCATGCTTTCATCGGGCGACCGGGTCATCCAGAGTCGGGTCCCCGTTGCGGCGTCCACGCAGGTCAGCAGCTTGCCCCAAAAGCCGTAGAGAAAACCCTCCCGGTACAATGCGATGTGAAAGCTCTTGCCCAACACGGGACCCCGCCACACGGGCGCAAACCCGGCGCCTTCCGGGCCGGATTCGATGCCCAGCAGCATAATTTCCTTGTCGGCAAACGGCAGCAGCACGCGGTTACCGCCCAGGTCGGTGGGCGTGCCCTGGGTGTGCTTGCCCATATGGCGCAGACGCCAAAGCTCCTCGCCGGTGAGGGGATTCAAGCCGGCGCTTAGTTCCCAGCCCAGAAAGATGAATTGGGGTTTGCCGTCGATTACCGCCAGGGTGGGTGATTGGTAATGTACGGTGCCGCCAGGCCAGACCCACTTGCAGGCTCCGGTTCGGGAGTCGAAGGCCATGACGGCGTCGCCCTTCAGGCCGCCGCTTTGCAGGATCAACAAATCGTCATGCACCAGCGGTGAGGAGGCATAACCGTAGTCGGGCATGACGCCGCCGTATTCCTTGACCAGGTGATGTTCCCAAAGCAACCGGCCGGTTTTCAGCGCAACCGCAACCAGCCTGCCCTCGGGAGAAAGCGCAAAAACACGGCCCCGATGAATGACCGGAGTAGACAGGGGACCGTCATCCGAGCCGTCGCGTCCCTTGAAGACGGGTTCAAGCCGGAGGGACCATAGGGTTTCCCCGCTCGCCGTGTCCAAAGCGATCAGCACATCGTGACCTTTGACCGCCGCCATGGTCACCGCGATACCCTCGGCCACCGAAACCGAGGAATAGCCGGAGCCCAGGGGCCGAAACCAGGCGATTTCGAGACGGTAGTCCTGCTTAAACACACCGCGACTGACCGCCTGGCCATTGCGGTCGGGACCACGCCAACCCGGCCAGTCAGCGGCCGACCCGCTCAGGGTGAGCGCGAAGAGCGCAACCAGGTAGAGGCGGCGTTGCATATTCAAGCTATGGCGCATCGTTTCCTTCCTTATAAGGATGTTCGCTATGCCTCATGATTTAGATGCATCGGCAGGGCTTCGTCAAAATCGTGCACATGAGCCGGCAACAACGCGCAATTGACTCAAATCTTCCGGGGAAGACATGAGTCGCCGGCGTCCGGTACGATATTGTTCCCGGGAACAATCGAGTTCCAGGTTTTAGTAACTTTGTTGCTAACAGGAAAAACAAAACATCTTGAAACTTCTCAATAAGTTCGGGCAGGGTAATGGCAAAGTGTCGGACATTGACCAACCGGGAAGTAAGACAGTTCCCGATGAACACTTATACCGGGCGGGAATTGTTTTCGGCCGGCGTTATCGGAATTCGAGAGTTGGGTTCCGTTGTATTTTGGGCAGCCCTTTCAGCGGACCTTTTTGCTTTATCGGCACAAAGCAACCTTGTATGGGATTTCACAACCAAGTACGCAACTTCTCAAAAAGCCCGGGTTAGATACAGAGTAGCGTGAACAAGGCCCACCTGGCTCAACCCGGGTATGGAACCGACAGCCGGCCTGAATGATGACCCTGCTTATGAGCAAGGTGGGTTTTGTTCGCG